>Ga0209941_1000012_pt1 | contig 587180 bp, 532 predicted proteins | sample ThiBiot_300_plan_FD_183945 | JGI IMG/M metagenome (GOLD analysis project Ga0209941, IMG submission 183945) | Wastewater bioreactor microbial communities from Cape Town, South Africa - Thiocy_solids_1 (SPAdes) | ecosystem: Engineered > Bioremediation > Thiocyanate > Unclassified | place: South...
CAAAACAGCAGTTCTTTATCTATTTTTTAGTCCGCTTCACCAGGATTTTTTTACGGCCTTTTTGAAATCGTTTTTTAGGGGGTCAATTTGAAATGGCGAAAGGGGGTCAATTTAGCCGGAATTTACACGCTGGCTCATTCGCCAAAAATATTATTAACGGCAACCCCCTTACAAAATTCCCTTCTTGAATTATATGGTTTAGTTAGCATCATTGATGATTACGCATTCGGCGATTTAAAGAGCTTCAAAACACAATATTCAAGAGTAACATCCGACCATAATTTTGATGATTTAAAAAGAAGATTAGAACCTATTTGTAAAAGAACGCTCAGGAGGCAAGTGTTGGAATATATCAATTATACAAACCGCACCTGCATTCTGCAGGAATTTACACCAAGGGAGGACGAGCAGAGGTTATATGATTTGGTTTCCGATTATTTACAAAGGCCTAATTTATATGCGTTACCGCCTGGGCAACGAACATTAATGACCTTGATTCTTCGAAAATTATTGGCATCATCTACTTATGCCATTTCCGGAACATTGGAAGGGCTTGCCAAAAAATTAGAAACAACTCTTGCCAATCAGGAGACAGCTTTAAATGTTAATGATTTATTTGCTGCCAATTATGAAACTTTTGAAGAAGATCAGGACGAATGGATTGAGGATGAAGAAGCGGAAACAACCGTTGAAGAACGAATATACACTACTGATGAACGTGCTGAAATAAAAAAAGAAATTGACGCACTTAATGAATTTAAAGCGCTGGCAAAATCAATCCGAACCAACTCTAAAGGTGAAGTTCTGTTCACAGCATTGGAAAAGGCGTTCCAAAAATTAACTGAATTAAAAGCGAACCGCAAAGCGATCATTTTTACAGAAAGTACGCGCACACAGGAGTATCTTAAAAATATATTGGAGGCAAGAGGATATAAAGATGAAATCGTTTTATTTAACGGAAGTAATAATGATCTTAAAAGCAATCAGATTTATAAGGAGTGGATTAAAAAGCATGAGGACACAGATAGAATCACAGGTTCTAAAACTGCTGATAAACGTGCTGCATTGGTAGATTATTTTAGAGATACGGCAACCATTATGATTGCAACAGAAGCAGCAGCAGAAGGTATTAATTTACAATTTTGCTCTTTGGTTGTAAACTACGATCTACCCTGGAACCCGCAACGCATAGAACAACGCATCGGAAGATGTCACCGGTACGGACAAAAGTTTGATGTGGTGGTTGTAAATTTTCTGAATAATACCAATGCCGCCGACCAAAGAGTTTACCAATTGTTGGACGATAAGTTTAAATTGTTTAGTGGAGTTTTTGGAGCAAGCGATGAGGTATTGGGTGCCATTGAAAGTGGTGTTGATTTTGAAAAGCGTATCGTAAAAATTTACCAAACCTGCAGAACTACAGAAGCTATTCAAATGGCTTTTGATTTTCTGCAAAAAGAAATGGAGCCGGAAATAGAGCAAGGCATAGATCTTACCAGGAAAAAACTATTGGAAAATTTTGATGAAGAAGTTCATGAAAAACTGAAAATCAACTTACAGCAAAGTAGTGAATACCTTGGTAAGTTTGAAAATTGGCTATGGCAACTTACCCGGTATTATTTAGAACCTTATGCTACTTTTAATAATTCTGAAAATAGCTTTTATCTAAATAAAAATCCGTTTGCGATAGAGAATATTTATAAAGGCCCTTATAAGGTTGGCAAGAAAAATATAGGGGAGAAACACAAATCTTCTTCCGCTGCCATTTTGGAATTTGAAAACCTATATCGTGTTGGCCATCCACTGGCAAAAAAAATAATTGAAAAGTGCAAGGAAGATAAACCCGGTATTCAGGAATTGGAATTTAATCTTTCAGCAAGTGATAAAAAGATTTCCATTCTGGGAAATTTGGCAGGAAAACAAGGCTGGCTACAGGCAAAGGAAATAACCATTTCAAGTTTTGAAATGGAAGACCATATTTTATTCGCTGCTTATGATGATGAAGGGAGGGCTTTAAATCCTGATCAATGCCAGCGTTTATTTTCGTTAGAAGCAAAGGTTGTTAATACGAACCTCTCTTTTGGAGAGGAGCCGGAGGTAAGGCTCGAAGAAATTTTCCATTCACAGCAGGTAACCATAAGCGAAGAAAATGCCAGGCGCAATCATTCTTTCTTTGATGAGGAAGTAGATAAACTGGAAAAATGGAGCGAAGATGTAAGGGAAAGTATCAAGTATGAAATAAAAGAATTGGGCAAAGAAATAAAAACCCGTAAAACTGAAGCACGAAAATTATTAAACCTTGAACAGAAAATAAAAGAACAGCGGGTCATAAAGGAACTTGAAAAAAAATTAGCAGAAAAGCGCTTTAATCAATATAAAAATGAGGACGAAATTGAAAACCGCAAAGATGGATTATTGGATGAAGTAGAAAAGAGATTGAAGCAGCAAACAACTGAACAGGAATTATTTACTATAAGATGGAATGTGATTTAATATAATTTTAAAAAATGGCATTTTCTACATATCAAAATTTAAAAGAGGTAGACTTAATAAATTATTATGAAGATAAACATATGCCTTTTTTAGAAATTCAAGATGAAACATACAAAGCTAAATTTACTTCATTTAAAAATATAAAGTTTCAGGGTAGTGTTCATTTTAAAAATACGAATCTTTCAATCGGATTAATCTTTGAAAATTGTGATTTTAGTCGTTCTATAGTGTTTAACAACGTTTCTGCAAACGGATTTGATGATAAAATTAATCCTGATTCTCAAAGTTTAGTTTTTAAGAATTGTACATTTCATGAAACTGTACAATTCTTTGGGGCAGATTCTGTCATAGAAAGATCGGTGCTTTTTGAAGGATCTACGTTTGAAAAAGGTTTGGATGTACAATATATGAATATTGGGGAAGAAAGCTTTACAATTAGAAAATGTATAATAAATATAAAACTTGACCTATTTCACATAAAGGCTAAACAGGATATTTCCTTAGCACATAATACAGTAAAGTGTTTCACACGTATTTCAGAAAGTAGTTGCAATATGCTTACAATTATTGGTGCAAATATTTTTAAAGAAGATCTTCATATAAGGGCGGTTTCATTCTTATACGGTATTGCTTTTCATAAGGGTGTGTTTAAAGAGGTTAGTATTAGTCAGGCACATAGCGGAAAAGGAGGATTATCCATTATTGAATCTGAATTTGAAAAATCAGTCTTCGTAAATTTTCATTCCGGAAAAAATAAACCGATAAATGGATTGTATTCATTTTATTTGAGAGATTCTAAATTTAATAATGGTATATATATAAATGGGACAGAAGACATACTTGCAGATAATCCTTTTGTCGAAGAAATTGAAATTGCTATTTCATCCGAACTAAAAGGTGATATTGTTTTTAGAAATCTTCATGTAGGTATTGTTTCAATAAGTGGTTATAATAATAATGCAAATGTTTTTTTGGAACATTTATACATAAATCAATTAAAAATAAAAGCGCTTATTAACAATGCCGGGTTAATTTTTTCCATGATAAAAGCATCTTATATCGATTGGTATAATGATGATGAATTGAAAATAAAAAGAATTAATGCACTTTACATTGATAGTAGCAATTTTGGTAAAGCCCAATTTTTCCAAGTAGATTTCGCTTCTTTTGATACTATAGTTTTTCATAATAATATTTTAACTGATATATCCACTTCATTAATTAAATGGTTTTCACCGCGGCAATTAGAGAATGGTGTTGAAAAAGGGGCTTTAATATTCTATAAAGAGTCTCTCAAAACAAGGGATAAGAAAAGAATTGAAAATGATCGGAATGCTTTGTTATCTACTCTTCGTTCAAAGCAGGACATATATAGACAAATTAAATTTGCTTCACAGAAACAAGGAGATATACCTCAAGCGTTAGAATTTCAAAGGCATGAAATGAATTATTATCGTCAGATTGTTAAATATCGAAGACCCCGGAGCTGTGCAGAGCATTTAATCCTTTGGAGTAACCAATCAAATAACTTCGGTCAAGATTGGTTAAAGGCTGCTGGTTTATTTATTATCTGGTCTTTTTTATTTTATTTGCCTGTCGGTTTTCTCAACTCAACGAAGTTGGATTATTCTCATTTTGCAAATTCTTGGCCAGATATTGCATTGAATTTAAAACTTTTATTTCATGATAATTTAAGAAATTGGATAACATTGATGAATCCAACGCACAGTATGAAAGATATTAATGAGAACATAAGCAATCTTTCGGGCTGGATTTATTTTTGGGATTACCTAAGTAGAATTATTGCTGCATACTTTCTGTTTCAAATAGTGAGTGCATTTAGAAAATTTAATAAATAGATGGCAAAACAATTACAAAAATTAGAACTTACCTGGATTGGCAAAGGCAATGAGCCAAAACTGGAGCCAAGAATATTAATAGAAGACCCTTCGAAAAGTTTTGGCGACCCCAACACCGAAAACATGCTCATACATGGTGATAATTTATTAGCCTTAAAAGCATTGGAACAAAACTACACCGGTAAAATAAAATGTATTTATATAGACCCGCCCTACAATACAGGAAGTGCATTTGAACATTATGATGATGGTGTTGAACACTCTACTTGGTTAAGCTTAATGAAGCCACGGCTAGATATCTTATGGAGGTTATTAGATTCTAAGAATGGTTCCTTGTGGATTTCAATTGATGATAATGAAATGCCATATCTCAGAATAATGTTAGATGAGATTTGCGGAAGAGATAAATTTATTGCTTCAAATGTTTGGCAAAAAAGGTATTCCCGTGAAAACAGAGAAGCAATTGGTGATGTACATGAATATATTGTTGTTTATGCAAAAGACAAATCAAGATTTAAAGAAATTAGAAATAAAATACCATTAACCGAGGCACAGGCAAAGGTTTATACTAATCCTAACAATGATCCTAAAGGGCGCTGGAGAACAATACCTTTAACTGCTCAAGCGGGACACGCAACACCATCACAATTTTATGAAATAATTTCTCCATCGGGTAAAAAATTTATTCCGTCCGAAGGAAGATGTTGGGGAATATCTCAATCAACATTTAAAAAACTTGAGGCAGAAGGAAGAATATATTTTGGTAAAAATGGAGATTCACAGCCAAACACAATTCGTTACTTAAGTGAAGTAGGTGGCATGACACCATGGACATGGTGGAACCATGAGGAGGTTGGTCATACAGATGAGGCTAAAAAAGAGCAACATTCAATTTTTGGCAAAGAAAATTCTTTTGATACCCCCAAACCAGAAAGACTAATTGCAAGAATATTCAATATAGCAACAAATCAAGGAGACTTAGTGCTTGACAGTTTTTTGGGAAGCGGTACAACATCAGCAGTAGCCCATAAAATGAAACGCAAATGGATAGGAATAGAATTAGGTGAACACGCAACAACACACTGCTTACCACGCTTAGAAAAAGTGATAACCGGAGAAGATAAAGGCGGCATTACAGAAGCGGTTAATTGGAAAAGTGGCGGCGGTTTAAAATTTTATACCCTTGCCCCTTCGTTAATTAAAAAAGATAAATACGGTAGCGAAATCATCAATACAGAATACAATCCCGATATGCTTGCTGCAGCCATGGCCAAGCAGGAAGGCTTTCGCTATCAGCCTGATGAAAACTCTTATTGGAAACAAGGATTCAGCACTGAGAAAGATTTTATTTATACCACTACTCAATTTGTAACTGTAGAAATATTGGACAGGTTAGCAGATGAATTAAAACCCGGTGAAAGCCTGTTGGTTTGCTGCAAAAGTTTTGCGAAGGGCTGTAAAAATAAGCATGGCAATATTACCATCAAAAAAATTCCACAAATGCTTTTGGGTCGGTGTGAGTTTGGTAAAGACGATTACAGTTTGAACATTGTAAATCTTCCGCATGATGATAAAGAAATTACGGAAGAAGCAAACATAGAAGTAAGTATAGAAATAAAAACATCAAAATCAAAGAAGAAGAAAACTGATGATGATAATCAGCCGACTCTTTTTCAATAACGCAATTCAAACACATTAATGAACCCGATAGCCGAAAATATTAAACAGCGCTTATCCCTTCGCAAGCCATTGCAGGATGCATTAGATATTCTCACTCAACTTTCCGAAGAATTAGAAATGGAGAAAGAGGTTGATTTAGAAACTGAACTGGAAAAAGTGCAGGTGCTTTGCCCCACCTGCACCGATTTTGAAAGAGAATTTCCATCTATTTGTTTTAGCATCGCCACAGGTGTGGGTAAAACCCGCTTAATGGGCGCTTGTGTTGCGTATTTGTATCTGCAAAAAGGTATTCGTAACTTTTTTGTTTTAGCGCCTAACCTCACCATTTATAATAAACTTATAGAGGATTTTGGCAATAGTTCCAATCCAAAATATGTATTTACCGGTATTGCAGATTTTGTGCATAATAAACCTGTAATTGTTACCGGGGATAATTATAATCAACAAGGTGAGCTTTTTACCGAAGCAGAAATAAAGATTAATATTTTCAATGTTTCCAAATTTGCAAGAGAAACAAAACCGGTAAGAGAAGGCGGAAGAAATATGGCCCCAAGGATAAAAAGATTGTCAGAATATTTAGGACAAAGTTATTGGTCATATTTGAGCAATCTGGATGACCTGGTTATCTTAATGGATGAGGCCCACAGGTATCATGCAGATGCAAGCCGCAATGCTATAAATGAATTAAAGCCAATTTTAGGTATAGAACTAACAGCAACACCTATAGACGAAAAAGGAAATCAATTTAGAAATGTTGTTTATGAATATAGTTTAGCTCAAGCCCTTACTGATGGTTTGTATGTGAAGAACCCAACTATAGCAACCAGAAAAGATTTTAATCCCCAGGGCAGAAGTGATGAAGAAGTAGAAAAGATAAAATTGGAAGATGCTATCAGTATTCATGAAGACACCAAACAGGAATTAAAACTTTACTCTTTAGATTCAGGGATGAAAATAGTGAAACCATTTATTTTAGTGGTTTGTAGAGATACCACACACGCCAGGGAAGTATATGATTTAATTAATTCCAGTGATTTCTATGATGGCGCTTATGCTGATAAAGTTTTACAAATAGATAGTACTACAAGAAATGAAGAACTGATAGAGCAACAATTCATTACGTTGGAACAGGAAGACAATGAAATTGAAATTGTCATTCATGTAAACATGCTCAAGGAAGGTTGGGATGTTTCAAACCTTTATACCATTGTACCACTTCGTGCCGCCAATGCATCAATTTTGGTAGAGCAAACAATCGGCAGAGGTTTGCGTTTACCCTTTAATGGTGAAAGAACGGGCAATGAAAAAGTAGATAAATTAACTATCGTTGCTCATGACAATTTTGATAAGGTGATTGCTGCAGCAAGAGACCCTAATTCTATTTTAAGCAAACTAAAATTTATTGAGATCGATGAAAAGGAATTAAAAGAACGGTTAGAGGTTGTAACTGTTCAAAATACTTTATCACAGAATCTTAAAATAGAACAGGAAGAAATAAATAAAATTGAAGACAAAGAGGTAAAACAAAAGCGGCAAAACCAGGTAGATGCAAAAAGAATACTGATCAATGTAATGCCATTATTCAATACTAATTCCGCAGTTAAAAAAGTAGAAGATTTAAATAAACCGGAAGTAAAAGCGGAAGTAATAAAGAAGGTTGAATATCAATTAAATTCAGGCCAGGGTACTTTATTTTCAGAATGGATATTAGCTGAAGCAGATGAAATGTATGAAACATTAGTAAAGGATTTCAAAGATAATATTATTGAAATTCCGAGAATGGATTTGGTGCAGGGAGAAGTAACGGCCAGCTTTGATGATTTTGATTTAGAGCCGGATGGATTTTCGTATGAACAATTAAATGATGAGATTGTAAGGATTGGATTAGTAGACAAAAGCTATGATACCATTGATGTCAAGTCAGGTGTAAATTTTGGTAACCCGGTAAAATTGCTCGTTTCAGAATTAATCAACTTTTCGGAAATTGATTATGATGCTAATCCGGATTTATTACACAAATTAGCACGGCAAGCCGTGACTGAATTAGAAAGCAATTTGAAAGACGGTGAAGATATTAAGGTCCTTGTGTTTCAGTGCAGGACTCTAATTGCAAACCGCGTTTATAATCAAATGATGCAACACTTCAAATTACATGAACCGGAATATAAAAAACCAAACGTAAGGCCATTTACAAAAATAGAAAGCTGGAATTTTACTACCCTTCAAAATGCCGGTAGAAAAGATTACCGGGATGAAAGTTTTCCGGCAATACAAGTTCCCAAATTTGTATTCAGCGGCTTTGAAAAAAGTTGCCATTTTGAATACAAATTCGATAGCCGTTCCGAACAAACTTTTTCATTCATTTTAGAAAATGATAAAGACATAATAAAATGGTTACGCCCCGCCCCTAATCAATTCCGCATTTATTGGAATCACAACAATAATTTGTACGAACCCGATTTCATTGTAGAAGCCAAAGACTGCATTTATATAATAGAAATAAAAGCAGCTAATGAAATGAATGATCCGGAAGTATTAGAGAAAGCGAAAGCAGCCATAAAATATTGTAATTACGCCACAGAATACACCGCGGTAAACGGCGGCAAGCCGTGGAAGTACGCGCTGATACCGCATGATAAGGTGGCGAAGAATGGGAGTTTTAAAGGAATTATTTTACCCTTTATAATTAATAAACAATGAATGAAAATTTAAAATTGCATGAAGCAATTGCGATCGTTCTTTTGAACCAAAAAGGTAGAACTGCATCTACCGAAGAAATTGCTAAAGAAATAAATAGAAGAAAGTTATATGGTAAAAAAGATGGTAGCCTAATTGATAAAGAGCAAATAAGATTAAGAACTCACTCGAATACTAAATCAGGTCAATTTTATAATTATTTATTTGAGTTTACAGAACCAGATAAAGTAAAGTTGAAAAACATGTGAAAGGTCCACGCAAATTAGGCATCAACAGACCTTCACTTTAAACCTGTCACTTAACACTTCATGTAAAATTTTTAAAAACAATACAAAAAAGATGGAATTTTTCGGCATAGATTGGAATGAGAAGCACATTTTGAAAACAAACACCAAACGTGTTTCCACATCTGATATTCAGCAAATTAATCCAGAAGAATTGAAAAAAGAAGTGGAACCTTGGCTTTCCGCCATATTTCAAAGTGAACATTTATCATTACTTGCAGGTTCAGGACTAACAACTGCAGTTTCCTTTGCTGCCGGTTTCACTTCTCAGCAAATGGATAGGCTTACGCTTAAAAACAGTTTAAGTGAAGACATAAAAACAAAGGCAGATGAAACGGCAAAAAAAATGAATCGTGGGGAGGCAAATATTGAAGATGATATTCGTATTGCACTAGAATTAATAAACGGTTTAAAGATAATTGATGATCCTCGTCACACTGAGTTGGAAACTGAATTAAATTCCAATTTATTGACCTTCATAAAAGGTATTTTGAAAACCGAAAGAGATTTTCTAACAAAGCTAGAAAATGATAAAACTGAAGGTATTTTTGCTTTTAATCTCCTAAAAAGTTTTATTCTTAGCTTCACAAGCAGAGCAGCATCAAGAGATAGATTAAACTTATTTACGACCAATTACGACAGATTTATTGAATTAGCATGCGATGAAACAGGTGTTTTACTGTTAGATAGATTTAAAGGGAAAATACAACCAATATTCCGCAATACTCGCCTTGAATTGGATTACCATTACAATCCGCCAGGAATAAGAGGAGAACCACGGTACGTTGAAGGGGTTGCAAGAATAACTAAACTTCATGGCTCAATTGATTGGAAATTTAATGACTATAAAATTATAAGATCCCTTTTGCCTTTTGGTGCAAGTGATACTCATCCTGATATACCAGTTAAAATAACTGAGCAAGTGGTTATTTATCCTAATTCGTCGAAAGATATTGAAACTGCGTTTTATCCATATGCTGAATTGTTCCGGGATTTCTCTTCTGCAATATGTCAGCCAAATTCAGTTCTAATAACTTATGGATACGGATTTGGAGATAGTCATATTAATAGGGTTATTGAAGATATGCTCACAATTCCTTCAACGCATTTAGTTGTCATTGCTTGGGATGTAAATTCTGCAATTGTAGAACAGCCTGTAAATTTTGGTGCATCAAGAGAACGACTTGTGCGATTTTTACAAAATAAAAATTCTGCACAATGCACTTTATTGATTGGTGAACACTTCGCAGATCTTAAAAATCTTGTAGAGTTTTATTTACCAAAATCAGCAATAGACCGGCTTACAATGAAAATGCAAAAACTGAAAGATAGTAGGGGAGATCGAAATCAGCAATCAAATACAGAAACTGAACCAACCGTAGAATGAGCAATATAAATCAATACAATTACGACCATTTAAGAAATTTGTCAATTGGAACGGTTGATTATGTTTCACCGAATGAAATAAAGATTGTGCTTGATACATCTGCACCTCAAAATACTGCTCTGAATACCGGAACGCCATCGCTTTTTCCAAGAATTAACGGCTTTGTTTTAATACCGAATGAAGTGGGAGCGTTGGTAGGATTAATTAGTTGGATTGGTGTAGAACATAGTCAATTCCCGAAACGAAAGGGATACAAAGATTTTGATTTAATTGATTTGCCATTCCCACTACGCAAGATGTCTATTACGCCCATGGGAACTTTAAAACAGGAAGGCAAAATTGAAGATAAGGTCTATAACTTAGAGAGAGGCGTTTACAGTTTTCCATCTATAGGTGATACTGTCATTTTACCTACAGACATACAGTTAAAATCGATTGTTGAAAACAAAGAGAAAAATTCAGTTGTAAAAATTGGCACTGCTCCAATTGCTGGAAATGCGGAAGTAAAAATCAATCCAGATAAACTTTTTGGTAGACATGTTGCAATACTTGGGAATACAGGAAGTGGTAAATCCTGCAGTGTTGCAGGTGTAATAAGGTGGTCACTTGAGGAAGCATCAAAACAACTTCCTCAAGGTCAAGATTTAAATACCCGTTTTATTATTCTTGACCCAAACGGTGAATATACAAATGCCTTCAATGATTTGAACTGTGATATAAAAAAATTTAAAGTTGAATTAACGCAGACTGAAAAGGAGAGTTTTAAGGAATTGAAGGTTCCTGCTTGGTTGTGGAACAGTTATGAATGGAGTTCATTTTCTAATGCAACAGCAAGAACTCAAAGGCCATTGCTTAAGCAGGCTTTACGGGAACTTAAATCAAACTCAATTGACAAAACATCTGTAATTACCGGCAGAACCAAAAGATATTTACTTACAAGTATGTTTTCTATTCAAACAGATTTGAATAATGGACCAACTGCATACTCTGGCAAACCTGGAAAAAATGAGTTTGGAAATAAGCTTCACTCTTTTATAGAAGGAATAAAATTTTATTCTCAACAATTAGAAGAGCCTTATAAATCTGGTTTAGCAAATTTATTTGGAAAGCTTGAAGCTATAAGAGTAAAAAATTTCGGAGGTATTTACAATGATAATCCATGGTATCATGATTTCTTAGTTGGTGAAGTTGAGCAAACATTCACCATTTATTCTGAAATTCTTAAAACTCATTTTCCTGAAACAATTTTGAATAGTAATGAAGATAATCCGATACCTTTTGAAGTTGAAGAAGTACCTAATTACATCGATAGTTTGGCAGAGAAAGAAGGTAAATTGCAGTTTGTTGATTTTCTTACTATGCGTATTCGATCGTTGTTTGCTGACAGCAGAATGAAAAGCATAATTAAAACGGATGATGAAGTAACATTAGAGAATTGGCTACAAAATACTGTAAATGGTATTTCAATAATTGATCTTTCCCTTGTGCCTTCAGATATTTCTCATCTTTTAGTAACAGTAATATCTAGGGTAATATTTGAATCACTACAACGGTATAGACGAACTAACAACAAACTTTTGCCCACAGTAATAGTAATGGAAGAAGCTCACAACTTTATTAAGCGCTATAATGAAAGTTCTGAAGAAATTTCTTCTTCTCAACTTTGTACTGAATCATTTGAAAAAATTGCAAGAGAAGGACGAAAATTTGGTTTAAGTCTTACTCTTTCCTCACAAAGGCCATCAGAATTATCGCCAACAGTGCTTTCACAATGCAACACGTTTTTACTTCATAGAATTGTAAATGACAGAGATCAAGAGCTAGTAAAACGACTTGTTCCTGATAATATCGGGGGACTTTTAGGTGAACTTCCGATCTTGCCGACAAGAAAAGCCATTTTATTGGGGTGGGCTTCACCACTTCCGATTCTTGTTGAAATGAATGAGCTGAAAGCGGAACATCGACCAAAATCGGCAGATCCAGATTTCTGGGACGTATGGACAAGAAAGGAAGAAAGAGAGGTTAACTGGAAAGATCTTGCACATAACTGGCAAAACTTGGATAGCGAAAAAGAATAAAATAATTTGAATGGTTAATCACTAATATGTGAGATACATTGATTAAGAACTAACAAAATAATGTCAGAAAAAATAAATGATAAGACTATATTTTCACTGTTGGAAGTAACCAATAGTATTCAAAAAACGCTTAATGAGCGGTATAAAAGTTCTTTTTGGGTAAAGGCGGAAAACAACAAGTTGAATCTATATAAGCAATCTGGGCACTGCTACCCCGAAATGGTTGAGAAGCGTGACGGAAAGATAATAGCTCAAATAAAAGCAAATTTATGGAAAGAAGACTTCATCAGAATAAATAATAATTTCCAACGGTTATTGAAAGAGCCATTAAAAGATGGGATCAAAATACTTTTTAAGGCAAGAATTTCGTTTGATCCTTCTTATGGCCTTTCTTTATTGATTGTCGATATTGATCCTGCATATACTCTCGGTGATCTTGAAAGAGAAAAGCAGGAAACTATAGATCAGCTGAGACAAAAAGGCTTTTACGATCAAAATAAGTGTCTTAAATTTCCATTACTGCCACAGCGTATTGCAATAATTTCGGTGGAAACAAGCAAAGGATATGCTGATTTTCTTAAAGTTATTGAAACTAATTCATGGCATTATTCATTTTTTCATCTCTTATTTCCTTCCCTTCTTCAAGGTGACAAAGCCGTTGAAAGCATTCTAATCCAACTCAAAAGCATTCAGAAAATAAAAGATCATTTTGATGTAGTAGCGATTATTCGAGGGGGTGGTGGTGATATCGGGCTTTCATGCTACAACAATTATCGGTTGGCGCGTGAAATTGCTCTGTTTCCAATTCCTGTAATCACGGGGATAGGCCACTCAACCAATGAAACAGTTTGTGAGTTAGTTTCTTATTCAAATGCAATTACTCCAACGAAGTTAGCTGAATACATTCTTCAAAAGTTTCATAACTTTTCAGTTCCAATTGAAAACGCAGAGAAAAAAGTAATTGATAAATCAAGGCGGCTTTTAAGTGAAGAAACTGCAAGATTTAAGTCTGAGGTCAAAATATTCCGATCCGTGACAGAGAATATTTTGAGCACGAATCGCAACGAAGTTAAAAACCAGAGGAACTCTTTACTGAAACAATTGCAATTTATTTACAGAAGTCAAAGCTCACATTTGCAATCGTTGAAAGTGGCTCTGAATAGGGTAACAGCGACTTTTTGTAATACAGGCAATCAGAAAATCAAGGAGTTCGCAATTTCAATCGGCAAAGACAGTCATGCCCAGCTCAACCAGTTTGGGGTAAGCATATTCCATTTTAAAGAAAACATGAAATTGCAATGTAGGCAGAAGTTCAAAAACTCATTTCTTCAACTAAACAACCAGGAAAATAACCTTGGTAATTTGAGCCCGTTGAATGTATTGAAGCGTGGTTACAGCATTACGCTTCTCAATAGCAAATCGGTAAAGAGTATTGACGAAGTAAAAAGTGGTGATACTATAACCACCATTGTCTTTGAAGGGAATATCAAAAGCATCGTAAGTTCAACCAAAAAAACACAAGAATAATGGACGAAAAAATAAATTATACAGATGCCTTTGAGGAACTCCAAACGATTGTTTTAGAAATTGAACAAGGAGAAATATCAGTGGACGAACTTTCAGAAAAAGTAAAGCGTGCTGCAAAACTGATTCAAATTTGCAGGTTAAAACTGACTAGGACTGAGGAAGATGTAAATACAATATTGAAAGAATTAGAAACTGACTCTTCACATGAAAGCTGATTTTGGCTCAAGCAGATAATCACATTTAAATCAAATTGACAAAATATCGGCTGATATGAAAAAAGGGGGAGCCTACAAAACTATAGTCAAAGTTGCAAAGAATTGTTACTGTCTGTTTCAAATGCATAGCTAACGACGCTTTCTTAGCCATAAAATGATAGGCATCCCTTGTAGCAAAAATATTGATGATAAATCCGGATATACTTCTGCGTCTCGAGTGTTCTAAATTGGCAAATACGACCTGTAACTTATTTTCAAACCGGTCTTGGAATTAGTTCTGTTTTCTGATTCAGCAATTTATTTTTCAAGAATTCAAACAATGATCGTTTTTTAACGGTCATGCTTTTTCCAGTTAAATAATCCATTTCTTTTTTCAGATACTCTTGGTCAAAGAAATATTTTGGTGAACGGACTTACCATAAGGAGAATAATCTGCCATTCGAAGAAAATCCAATCGACGGTTTACCTTGAATTTTGACTGCCATAGATCGAGCGATCCTAAAACAAGAGGATCAGTAGCTTTTCTTTTGTTAATCAGAATATCTGGTTGATCAAATATACAGTTAAATTGTATGAATCATTATCGGATTTATACATCGATTTACTTGAAAAATTTCCTTTGTTCAAAGGTTTTTTTTGAAATAGAAAAAGCAATTATTTATTCGTTTACTGCTTTAATAAATTTCAAATAGCAATAAAGAAAATTTCTTCGTTGATAGTCAAGAGGTACAAGGGTACAAAATAAAAATAAAAAAAGTTGGACTTGTACACGCTTTCATGTAGGTGTTCTTTTGTGTAGAAATTAAAACAATCGGAAGCGCTTTAACAGCGAAGATTGATTAGCGAAACACGATTAAATAAGAAGCACATGTTTACAAACATCTCATGGACGGACTACTTCATTACAGTGACAATACTGTTGGCAATTTACTATCTCTTCGTGGGAATAAGGTATTATTCCAGGGACATTAAAGACCTGTTATCCGGGAAGCGAAAATTAAACCTGAATACAGCCTTACCCTACAACTCAAAAGGTGAATATTGTTCAACCACTGAAGGAAACATTCATCCATCAGAGGTTTCATTTGAAGAAACAAAGGATGAAGAGTTTACAGAAGTAGAACATCTTATCGAACGTCTTAAAGCGTTAATTGCAGATGCTTCCAGTCGAAAGATGATTCCGCAGGAATTTAAGCAATACCTGAGCCTTGTGTTGAAAGAATATCCATCAGTAAAAAATTCCTCTCTCCGGGCATCAGTAAATGAACTTATAGTATCGGAATGTGAAAAATATCGGACTGTTACACTAACAGAGGATGATGTGGATTTGGTGTGGAAGGATTAAACGTAACAGTCTTCAGCGGAGTGCGCTTTCCCACCCGTCCCCGTGCGTAAGGGCAAAGTGTGACACGAATAGTGGGCAATGAGGTGGCGAAGCCGCTCCGCTTTTTTATCGTCTCTCTTTTATTTTAAACTTTAATAAACGTGTATTATGAAAATGTGCAGTTGGAAAACTAAAAATTTTAACCGTAGAAAGTTAATCATGCTCGGTGTCGTAGTGGCACTAAATCTTGTTCATTATGGTGCATTTGCACAGGATGGTATTGAAGGAATCAATGAAGCGAATACCAAAGTTCGCAGCTATTTTTCGGCTGGTACGAATCTAATGTATGCAGTAGGTGCAATATTGGGATTGATAGGCGCTGTAAAGGTGTACCAGAAATGGAATGCAGGTGATCAGGACACAGGCAAGGTTGCCGCCGCCTGGTTTGGTAGTTGTATTTTTCTCGTAGTGGTAGCTACTGTTATTCAATCCTTCTTTGGTGTTTAAAAAATTCAGGAAAGTATGCAAAATGTATTGATGCAAAAGTTGTGGACGTATATCGTCCACAACAATCCTGAACTGATGCTCAGCTTACAGGAGAGTTGTTCAGTTACCCGGTATCTGGAAGAAAAAGTAAATACGGTCATGCCGGTGGTAATGCAGCTTCTTGATGAAGGAAGACCGCAATATATCATTGAAGAATTATGCTTTAATGCTATCACGGAAGAATTCAAACCATCCCGTTATCAGTATATCCTCTCAGTTATCGAAGAAGAATTTAATGACGACTACGAGCGGATGAAGGAAAGCGGAACACTCATCTATGAAGTGGTAAACCTAATTGAAACATGCAAAAGCATCTTTAGTGATTTTGGATTTAGCAGCGAAAACGAAGCAAACAGGCATTTAAGATATGCCATTATTGGGCAGGTATACGACTATCTCGCCTAAGCAAAAAAGAAAAGTGAAGAAAGAAAATGTGTGATTATGGCTTACAATATTTCCCAAAAGTTGCATGACAATCTACGTGCTATTCGCATAGCATTGGATTATCAAAACAGTCTCCCGCTTTCTGTGGAAGATGTTGCCAATCTCAAAAAATATTCAGGATTTGGCGGTATCAAAGCCATACTGTATCCTTACGGCTCTCAGGAAGAATGGCAGGCGAACGGCGCTACCAAAGAAGATTTGAAGCATCACGGGGAAATGATGCAACTGCATGACCTGCTCAAAGAAAACTTTCCAGAGACAGCCTATAAAGAAATCATTGCTTCATTACGCAATAGCGTGCTAACCGCATTTTATACACCGGAAGTAGTACCGCAAACATTGTACAGTGTTCTGTCAACACAAAGGATTCAGCCGAAAAGGCTATACGAACCCTCAGCCGGTTCCGGCGTGTTCATCAGCGAGGCAGTTATTACGTTCCCTGATCTGGAACAGATTACGGCAGTGGAAAAGGACAGGCTTACCGGATTGGTTCTATCTGCTATCAATAGTTCTCTTTCTATTAAAACGGATACACATATTATTGGATTTGAAGAAGCTCCGGTAAAAGATAACGGAAACTATGACCTGGTGGTGAGCAATATACCTTTTGGTAATTTCTCCGTGTATGATGAAGATTTTCCCGACAAAGAATTATCCGGTAAAATACACAATTACTTTTTTGCCAAAGGACTTGATAAATTGGCTGAAGGTGGTTTAATGGCTTTTATTACTACCGATGCTTTTTTAAACAGTCCTTCCAATCATACTGCAAGGCAATATCTTTTTGAACGTGCCGGTTTTGTAAGCCTGACAGTGATGCCGGACAACCTGATGAAAGATACCGGCAATACCGAAGCTCCAAGCCATCTACTGGTAGTACAGAAACACGAGGCCAAGGAGCAGCTTTCTGATAGTGAACAACTATTGATTGACACCGTAGAGCTTAAAAACGAGTTTGGTAGCTACCACCAAAACCTATATCTCTTCAATCATAAAGAAGCTATTATTGGCAACCAGATAAAACCAGGTAAAAATCAATATGGCCAGGCGCATGAAACCGTATGGCAGGATGGTGATATAAACCAGATCAGGGATAGCCTTCATGCCAGCCTTACCCATCAATTCCAGAAGCGGTTTAACGCTGAATTATACATAAAAGCACAAACAGTTGCAGTACCGGCTCCTGAAAATGAAGGTAAAAAACTGACTTACCTGCCGATGCCCGAAAACAAAACAGAAACCGCATCGGTTCAATTGGGATTATTCGATACAGCACCGGCAGAACAAATCAACCGGGCAATGGCTTATATTACTCCGCTCGATGAAACCATCGTGCAGAAAACAACAGGGCGTATTATTGGTACGGTACGCACAACTGATAAGCCAAGCCATGAAAACGTAGTATTGCTTACAGCAAAACAGCATAAAAGTAACCGCTATCTATGCAAGCTATATTCCAATGTTGAAGAGATAAATCATCTGTCTGCCAACTGGATGGATGCCCGTTTATTAGGACATGAGTTAACAGGTATCTCCAACTATCTCAAACAATTTGACCACAGCTTTAGATATGAGGGCGATCAGACGCTGGAAGGTTTTTTCCGGTTCGAGCAAAAAGCACCGCTTCCTTTTATCGGGCTAAAGCCTTATTACCAGGAAGGCACCTTAGTGGTACACATGGGAAATGTCGGCACGATTGGTAATCCCGATTCTGAATACAAACAGGCGGTCTTTCAACCACTCGTGCTTCAGGGAAATATCAACTTTTACGAAAATTATACAACGCTTCGTGACAGCTATCTTGAATTATCAACTAAAGAAGTAGCCGGGGAAACAATCAGCGAAGCCAGCAGGGAACAGCTTAATAATGCCTACGAAGATTTTGTTTCGCAATATGGACTTTTGAACAGTCCGGACAACCGCTGGCTTATTCTGGAAGACACCGCCTTTGGTATCATTACGCTGTCGTCACTTGAACGCCGGGACGGTGAACGTTTTGTCAAGGCAGATATACTTACCCATTCCATCCATCAGGTAAAGGAACGGTTTGTAACCGATAATCCTGTTGAAGCCCTTGCTCATAGCCTGAATGATACCGGGAAAGTTGATTTGGGATTTATCATTGCAGCTATGGAGTTGGAAGAAAGTGAAGTAATTACTCGTCTTGGCAATCATGTGTATTTAAACCCTTCCAGCAGCGAATGGGAAACTGCCGACCAGTACCTAAGTGGCAATGTAGTTGAAAAGCTAAGACAAGCAGAGCGCCTTAGGAATCAGTTTCCGGATAATCCCCAATACAAACGAAGTGCTGAAGCCATAGCGAAGGTACAGCCAGAGCGCATTCCTTTTGAATTGCTTGATTTTAATTTAGGGGAACGCTGGATACCTACTTCTTACTATGAGCGGTTCGCAACTTCTTTATTTGAGCAGGACACCACCATCAACTATTTCCCTTCGCTCGATGCCTTCAAGGTTAGCACGGGAATGAATATGAAGGTAGCCAGGGAGTTTGCGGTAACACCGAAAAGCGGTAGGACCACTTATGGCTATACGTTGCTGGAACATGCGTTGGAAAACACTACACCCTTTTTCACTTATGAAGTATCCGTAGGTGATGGCAAAACGATACGCCTGCCAGATAATGAAGCTATCCAACTGGCGCATCAAAAAATTGAGCAAATACGAAGCGGCTTTACCACCTGGCTCAATGATTTGCCGGGTGCTGAGAAGAAGCATATTGAAAACTTATATAATGACACCTTCAATTGTTACGTGCTCAGGGAATTTGATGGCAGTCATCTAAACTTTCCCGGTTTAGATAGAAAAGGGCTAGGTATCGAAGATTTGTATAGTTCTCAAAAAAATGCAGCATGGCGTATTATCCAAAACCGTGGCGCTTTAATTGACCACGAAGTAGGCTTGGGTAAAACCCTTACCATGATTGTTTCTGCACAGGAAATGAAACGGCTGGGTGTTGTCCATAAACCGATGATAGTAGCTTTAAAAGCAAACGTCAACCAGGTTGCTGAGACCTATAAAAAAGCTTATCCCAAAGCACGCATTCTATTTCCCGGGCAAAATGATTTTACACCTGCACAAAGACTACGGCTATTCCATGAAATAAAAAACAACAACTGGGACTGTATTATCCTTACCCATGACCAGTTTGGTAAAATACCGCAGTCGCCGGAAATACAAAAAGAGATATTCCAGACAGAGTTGGACAATGTGGAAAGGGATTTAGAAACGGTAAAAGATCTCGGCGGTGACATCTCCAAAAAGATGCTCAAGGGCCTGGAGATACGAAAGAACAATTTGGAAGGAAAACTGAAGGCGGTTCTTAAAGACATAGAAGAAAAGAAAGATGCTGGTATCCACTTCAGAGATATGGGCATTGACCACCTGTTTGTTGATGAGTCGCATAAGTATAAGAACCTCACTTTTACGACCCGCCATAACCGGGTAGCCGGCTTGGGTAATACGGAAGGCAGCCAGAAGGCACTTAATATGCTCTTTGCTGTTCGAGAACTGCAAAATCGTTTTAATGCCGACCTGTGTGTAACCTTCCTTTCGGGAACACCTATATCCAACAGTTTAACCGAAATGTACCTGCTCTTTAAGTACCTGCGCCCAAAGGAAATGGAACGCCAGCACATTGAAAACTTTGATGGATGGGCAGCCGTATTCGCTCGCAAGACAACCGATTTTGAATTTTCAGTGACCAATGAAATCATTGCCAAGGAACGCTTCCGGCATTTTATCAAAGTACCGGAACTGGCTCTGTTTTATAACGAAATTACCGATTACAAAACAGCCAAACATATCAGGCTGGATAAGCCGGAACTCAATGAAACGCTTGTAAACATCAAGCCTACGCCTGAGCAAAGTGCGTTTATTAAAAACCTGATGCAATTCGCTAAAACAGGTGATGGTGAACTAATTGGCCGTGGTAAACTGACGCCGGAAGAAGACAAGGGAAGAATGTTGATTGCTACTAACTATGCAAAGAAAATGGCGGCTGATATGAGATTGGTTAATGAACGAAAATACAATGATCATCCTGACAATAAAGTGAATGTAAGCGCCCGAAAGATTGCGAAAATTTATAAAGATACTACGTCAAATAAGGGAACACAAATTGTCTTTTGCGACATCGGTACACCGAAGCCGGATGGATTCAATATGTATGATGCCCTCAAAGAAAAATTAATCAGAGATTTTAATATTCCTGAAAAAGAAATCACATTCATTCACGATTGGACAGACAGGAAAAAGCCGGAACTATTTAATAAAATGAATAAAGGTGAAATCCGGATTTTATTAGGAAGCACTGAAAAAGCAGGAACCGGTTTGAATGTTCAACAGCGCGTAGTAGCGATGCATCATTTGGATATTCCGTGGAAACCTTCGGAACTGGAACAGCGCAATGGCCGTGGAGCAAGACAAGGCAATTTACTAGCAAAAGAGCATTACAGCAACAGGGTTCAAAACTATATATATGCTGTAGAGCAATCCCTGGATAACTATAAGTTCAACCTTTTGAAAAATAAGCAAACCTTCATCTCACAGATGAAAAATTGCGAGTTGAATGTGCGCACCATTGATGAAGGCGCTATTGATGAAAAGAGCGGGATGAATTTTTCTGAATACATCGCTATTCTTTCAGGAGATACTTCTCTATTGGAAAAATCAAAACTGGAAAAAAAGATAGCGGTAATGGAAAGCCTGAAAGTATCGCATTTCAGGGAAATAGCCCGTAATAAGTACCAGTTGGAAAACCTGCAAAACGAACAGGTATCTACTGTAAAAACTCTTGATAAACTGACGGCAGATCAAAAGGTGTACAAAGCCGGTCTTCAACTGGATAAGGATGGCATTAAGGTAAACTCTATCAAATTAAATAACGTCAGTTTATCCGACAGCGAGGCTATAGGCAGACATATCATCAAGCTGTATAAAGATTGGAAACCAGAAGCTGGTGAACATGAACAGCAGATTGGCAGCCTCTATGGTTTTAACCTCTTTATCAGAAGGCAACAGGAAGCTTATGAAGAAAAAGGAATGTTTGAATACCGTTATTCAAACAGTTTCTATGCCCAGCGGGAAGCAGATGGTATTAAATATACCTATAACAACGGCCTTCCAAATACTGATAATCCCAAACTCACTGCAAGGCATTTCCTGAATGCCATTGACCGGGTAGAAAGTCTCAAAGAGAAATACGAGCGTAGCCTTTTAGAATTAAATGCATACATACCCAAGATGGAACAACTTACTACCAAACCCTTTTTACAGGATACTGAATTAAAGCAAATGAAAAGCGAACTATGTAATCTGGAGAGGCAAATAGCAATTAAGATACAGGAAAACCAGCTAAAGCAGCATCAGCAGGGAGAAGAACCGGTAGCAGAAGAAGCGCCGGTCATTAAAATGGTTATAAAGGAAGCGAGTGGCTATTCAATAATGAAAGAGGCAGTGATGGTAACGCAGGAGGTGGTAGAGCGGCCCCGCAGTAGAATAAGATTATAAACAATAAAATGGAAAGATTATGGCAAATAGTGTTTATCAGATTAATAAAGGAATTAACCGGAGTATTGAGTTCAAAGGCCTGAAGGCCCAATACATCTGGTATCTCGGGGGCGGAGTAGCAGGATTGCTCATCGTTTTTGCAGTAATGTATATCATCGGACTGCCTTCGTATGTGTGTATCGGAGTGGTTTTAATCGCAGGAACTTTCCTGATAACAAAGATTTACGGGATGAGCAACAAGTATGGAGAACATGGGTTAATGAAAACTTTGGCCCGCAAACAAGTGCCTAAAGTGATTAAGTCCAGAAGTAGGAAAATATTCCTGAAAGCCGAAAAATAATTTTTTGAACAAGGTAAATAAGTGAGTAATGGAAAAAGTGTTGGATGATATTTTAGCGATTATGGATGTGGAACATGACTGTATCCTGAGCAAACAGGGTGATATAACTATTGTCTATAAGGCTCAATTGCCAGAGATATTTACATTATCTGATCAGGAATACGAATCTTTTCACCAGGCGTGGATAAAGGCGATAAAACTGCTGCCAAAATTCTGTGTATTTCACAAACAGGATTGGTTTTTGAAAAGCAGCCATAGACCAGATTTTTCAAAACCTGCCTCGCCGGCAGGCAGGGAAGATGTCAGCTTCCTCAGCCGCGCCAGTGAGCGGTTCTTTAACGAGCGCCCTTTCCTTGCGCATAGCTGTTACATCATGCTCACGAAAAAGCCGGAAGGAAGGAAAACAGCAAGCTCTATGTTTTCCAGCTTGCTGCGCAAGTCCATTGTACCTGAAGAAACATTAAACCCGCAGATGCTGCAAGATTTTCTGGACAGCGCCGGGCAGTTTAAGCGGATTATGGAGGACAGCGGATTTATGAAGATGACCAGACTAAAGGAAAAGGAACTATGGAGCCACAGTCGTAAGATGGGTTTGATAGAACAGTATTGTTACCTGTCCGGGCGAAATGACAACTTCCTGTTAGCCGACATCAGTTTTGATGAAGCATTGCGTGTGGGTGATAAGTATTGCCAGCTTTATACATTAGGTGATGCAGTGGATTTACCGGCACTTTGCGGCAGCCGCATCAACTACGATAAATACAGTACTGACAAAACAAAGTTCAGTATAGGCTTTGCTTCTACATTAGGCCAGCTTTTACCCTGCAATCACATCTATAATCAGTACATCTTTATTGAGGATGCGCAGAAAACTATCCAAAAGTTGGAAAGCAAAAGATTGAGGCTACAATCCCTTTCGGCATACAGCAGAGAAAATTTAATTGCCAGAGATGCCACAAACGATTTCCTGAACGAAGCGATTAGCCAACAGCGCCTGCCTGTCAAAGCGCATTTTAATGTATTGGTATGGACAGATAATAAAGAAGAAATAAAAGACCTGAAAAATATGGTATCGTCGGCATTGGCGCAGATGGATGCAGTAGCCAAACAGGAAACCATTGGCGCTCCGCAAATTTTCTGGGCGGGCATTCCCGGCAATGCAGCCGATTTTCCTATGAATGACACCTTCGATACATTCGCCGAACAAGCCACCTGCTTCCTCAACATGGAAACCGGTTATCGTTCTTCCTTAAGCCCTGTTGGCATTCGCCTTGGTGACAGGCTTACAGGCAAACCCGTTCATGTGGACATCAGTGATGAACCTATGAAAATGGGCATCTGTACCAACAGGAACAAGTTTATACTTGGCCCGTCTGGCAGTGGAAAATCGTTCTTCACCAATCACATGGTCCGCAGCTATTATGAGCAAGGCACACATATCGTGCTGGTGGATGTAGGACATAGTTATAAGGGTTTATGTGATATGGTGAAGGGTTATTATTTCACCTACAGTGAAGACAATCCTATACGCTTCAATCCCTTTTATATTGGTGAAGGTGATAGCCTTGATACAGAAAAAAAGGAAAGCATTAAAACATTGCTGCTGGCACTATGGAAAAAAGATGACGAAGCGTTTAAGCGTAGCGAGTATGTCGCTCTATCCAACGCCATTGGAGGATATTATGATTATTTAAAAAAACATAAAAACTGCTTTCCCTGCTTCAATAGCTTTTATGATTTTCTACGTGATGAATATACGCAGGTATTGGAAGGCGACCGCGTAAAAGAAAAGGATTTTGACATAGACAACTTTCTTTACGTGCTTCGTCCTTATTACAAAGATGGCGAATTTGATTACCTGCTAAACGCTACCCAAAACTTGAATTTATTGCAGGAACGCTTTATTGTTTTCGAGTTGGATAATATCAAAGACCATCCCATTTTATTTCCCGTTGTAACCATCATCATTATGGAAGTCTTTATCAATAAGATGCGCAAAATGAAAGGTATCCGTAAAATGATATTGATTGAAGAAGCCTGGAAAGCGCTGATGAAAGAAGGCTTTGCAGAATACATTAAATACCTCTTTAAAACAGTCAGAAAGTTCTTTGGCGAAGCAGTGGTGGTAACGCAAGAAGTAGAAGATATTATTTCCTCACCAGTAGTGAAGCAGGCAATTATTAATAATTCGGATTGTAAAATCCTGCTCGACCAAAGCAAGTACCAGAACAAGTTTCAGCAGATACAGGAACTTTTGGGACTAACGGAAAAAGAAAAGGCATTGGTGCTATCTGTAAACAAATCCAACGATGCCACTAAGAAATATAAAGAGGTTTTTATCAGCCTGGGCGGTATGCTTAGCAAAGTGTACCGGACAGAAGTAAGCCTTGAAGAATATTTGGCCTACACTACTGAACAAACAGAGAACATAAAATTGATGGAATATGCCGGAAAGTTTGGTGGTGATATACGCAAAGGCATTGCAGCAATGGCAGATGATATGAAGAATAAGACTAAAAAGGAGGAGTTATGAAAAAATATATAAGAATGATGCTGCTGTTTTTTCTTATGTCTATTATAGCATTACCAGCACAGCAAACACAGGCACAAATTCCAATTGCAGAAATTATAAAGGCTGGTGTTAAAAAAATAGTCAAAGCGACTGACCTTAAAATTCAACGCTTACAGAATAAAACGATTTGGCTGCAAAATGCACAGAAAACCTTAGAAAACGCCTTGTCTAAATTGAAATTGGATGAGATTTCTGACTGGGCTGAAAAGCAGAAGGAACAATACCGGAAATACTATGAAGAATTGGCTCAGGTCAAAGCCATTATTTCTTGTTACCAGCGCATCCGCGACATTACACAAAAACAAGTGCGGCTGGTGAATGAATATAACCGGTCATGGCAGTTAATCCGGCAGGATAAGCATTTTACTGCTGATGAAATTGATTACATGGCTAAGGTATATTCCGGTATTCTGGACGAAAGCATGGAAAACATTGATCAGATTACGCTCATTGTAAAATCCTTCACTACCACGATGAGCGATGCCAAACGGTTGGAACTTATTAATAATGCAGCAGACCAGGTAGATTTCAACTACGATGATTTGATGCGATTTAACTACCAAAATGTACTACTGAGCCTGCAAAGGGCAAAGACAACACAGGAGGTAGAAACAGTAAAACAATTATATGGACTTCCTTAAATCAACTAATATGAAAAAGATGCTTTTGTTCTTGCTGATTTTTATGTCAGCGGCAGGTAGCCTGAGTGCACAAACCTTCGCAGAGTGGTTCCGTCAGAAGAAGACACAAAAGGAATACCTGCTTCAGCAAATTGCTGCCTTACAGATTTATATAAGCTATGCACAAAAGGGTTATCAAATAGCGAAAGAAGGGCTTACGGCAATAGGCGGTTTTACCAGAGGTGAATTTAATCTGCACAGCGATTATTTCCACTCGCTCAAAACAGTCAATCCTGAAATCAGGAAGTATGCAAAGATTGCAGACATAATAGCTCTTCAGGTAAAAATTGTACAAAATTATAGTAGCACTTACCGACGGATTAACAGCAGTAATGCTTTTTCAAACGATGAATTGATTTATATCCAAAACGTATTTACCAACCTGCTCGACGATTGTGAAAAGACATTGGATGAACTCATTGCTGTAACTACAGATGGTAAGCTGGAAATGAAAGATAATGAACGAATCGAAAGAATAGACAAACTGTATCTGGACATGCAGGATAAGTTTACCTTTTCCAGATGCTTTGGTAACGATGCTACATTATTGGCCGCATCAAGGATAAGAGAAAAAGTAAATGCAGAAACAAGCCGCGCTTTTTACGGCATTAAAAACAATTTACCATGAAAAAGATCATCGTGATATTATGCTTTTTAGTTGCAGGATTGCTGGATAATTATAAAGTGTCTGCCCAATCCGATGAAATCCAGCAACTACTATTAAATATTGAGAAGCTCACGCAGTTCAAACAAATTTTAAGCGACATGAAAAAAGGTTACCAGATTTTGGAAGAAGGTTACAATTCAGTAAAAAATATTGCTGAAGGAAATTTCAGCCTACACAAAGCATTCCTGGACGGACTGATGGCAGTAAGTCCGACGGTTCGAAATTACCGGCGGGTAGCAGATATTATTAATTACCAGATTGCATTGGTTAAAGAATACAGGAGTGCTTATGACCGCTTTAAGCGTGATGACAATTTCAATCCGCAGGAATTGGATTATTTAGGTGATGTCTATAATAACCTGCTTAAAGAAAGCCTGCGCAATCTGGATGAACTTACCACCATCATTACCGCCGGAAAGACCCGTATGAGTGATGATGAGCGGCTACAGGCCATTGACCGGATTTATGCCGACATGCAGGACAAGCTGATGTTCCTGCGTCATTTTAATAACAACACAACAATATTGGCCGTGCAGAGAGCAAAAGAGCGAAACGATGCAAAGGCCATTAGAAAAATTTATGAACTAAACAATTAAATAAAACAATATGGCAGCGTGTAGAAAGGCCGTCCGGATGGCGGCAGTGGGATTGATATTGCCTTTTTTCAGTCATGCGCAAGGCATGGCGGACGACGTGAAGGGAATGCATAGTGTACTCGAGCAGTTGTATGATGAGATGATGCCGCTTTGCAGTCAGTTAATCGGTGTAGGTCAGGGACTGGCCGGGTTTGCAGCAATGTGGTATATAGCCGCAAGAGTATGGAGACATCTGGCCAATGCCGAGCCGATAGATTTTTATCCGCTCTTTCGTCCATTCGTAATTGGCTTCTGCGTACTGATATTTCCTTCCATATTAGGATTGATTAACGGTGTTATGAAACCAACCGTAACTGCAACTGCGGCGATGGTGGAAGGTTCGGATAAAGCCATTGCTGTTTTGCTTCAAAGAAAAGAAGAGGCCATTAAACAATCAAATGTTTGGCAGATGTATGTTGGAGAAAGCGGTAGTGGTGATAGAGATCAGTGGTATAAATATACCCACGATAATGCTGATCCTTCCAAAGAAGGATTTTTCGAGGGCATTGGCAATGACATCAAATTTGCCATGTCCAAAGCCTCTTACAATTTCCGAAACTCAGTAAAAGAATGGATGAGCGAAGTGCTCAGAGTATTGTTTGAAGCGGCTGCCTTGTGTATTGATACGTTACGAACCTTCCAGTTAATAGTACTCGCCATCTTAGGGCCTTTGGTTTTCGGCCTTGCCGTTTTTGACGGATTCCAGCATACTCTTACAGTTTGGCTGGCCCGCTATATAAATATTTTTTTATGGCTTCCGGTTGCGAACATCTTCGGAAGCATCATTGGTAAGGTACAGGAGAAGATGCTCGCATTGGACATAGCTCAAGTGCAGGATTATGGAGACACCTTTTTCAGCAGGACAGATATAGCCTACCTGGTTTTTATGATCATCGGCATTGTAGGATATTTCACCGTTCCATCGGTCGCCAATTACATTGTTCATGCTGGTGGAGGTGGCGCATTTGGTCACAAGGTTACCAGCCTCTTTAGCAGTTCTTCGCGAAGTGCGGTAAACACAGCATCCGCCGGTGCAGGGATGGCCGTGGATGCAATGCGCAATGCGGCCAGCCGTATATCACAGAGCATGGCCAGTAATGGCACTTCTAATCCTTATTTTAATGATAGCAATAGTACTGGATCGGGCTATATGAGCGACAAGTTAAAAGGTAATTCATAATAATATAAAGGAGGAAATATGTTCAAAAAGATGAAAAATATTGATACCGCCTTCCGGCATGTAAGAGGCTTTAGTATGCTGGTGATTGTAGGTTGTGTAGTTATCTGCTGTTTTGCGCTTTATAAAAGTTACAGCCTGGTAGCACAGATGCAAAGCAAAATCTACATTCTCGCCAACGGTAAAGCATTGGAAGCATACGCGTCAGAGAGAAAAGATAACATACCAGTTGAAGCAAAAGACCACGTGAAAGTTTTCCATACGCTGTTCTTCACCCTTGACCCGGATGACAAGGCTATACAGGCAACTATTACAAAGGCGTTATACCTGGCGGATGGAAGTGCTAAACGTGTATATGATGACTTAAAAGAGAACGGGTATTATGCAGGGCTTATTTCCGGCAACGTAAACCAGACTATTTCAATTGACAGTGTAGCGGTTGATATTAATGAATACCCTTACAGGTTTCGTTGTTACGCTACGCAAAGCATTGTTCGTCCCACAAGCATTACCACCCGCAGACTAATTACCGAAGGCTCACTACGTAATGTGTCGCGCAGCGATAATAATCCGCATGGATTTCTTATCGAGCGGTGGAATATCATTGAAAACAGCAATTTAAAAACAGTAAGCAGACGTCCATAAAGATTAAGACCATGAAACTATTACTTAAAAGAAAAGAAAGTAAAGAGCAATCTAAGCCGAACGTTCTATCCAAAGGGATGCAGGCAGGCTACAAACACCTTCAAGGCAGTTGGGCAAACTGGATGATGAAGAGTACAGAAAAATTCTCGCGTCGTACCTGGGTCGTATTACTTATCCTCTTTGTATTATCCACCAGTGCATACAGTGTTTATCTCACTGCAAGTGCCATTACGGGAAAAGCGGAAATTTCAATCACTGTTACGCCCATTAAAAAACCCAGGTACACAACTGAGACGGGGAAAACCGATCAAGAAACTGTCGAAGTATCGGAAGCGGAATACAGGCGCATCAAAAGATTCAGGATATACATGGATAGTTTGGCACGAAGCCCTTCGGGAAAAATCCTGTATGATAGCATAAGCAGCCACCGTCCTGGTTTGATGGACAGCTTACAATTAATTGAACAGTTATACCGGGGAAAAATCAAAAAGTAAAGTTCATTTTTTTAACGACCTAAAGTAGATAATAATATATGACAAGTGCATTATTGAATAAAGTGTGGGAAGGAGATTGTCTGAAATTAATGCAAGGAATATCAAACCAAAGTGTTGACATGATATTAACAGACTTGCCGTATGCTACTACAGCAAACAAGTGGGATAAGCCTATTGATTTACAAATGCTTTGGCAACATTACAAGCGGATTCTTAGGCCGAAGGGAGTGGTTGTACTTACTTCACAAGGCAGGTTTACAGCACAGCTAATTGAAAGCAATCCTGGATGGTTCAAATACAAAATTGTCTGGATAAAGTCAGTAGCAACTAATTACCTGAATGCCAAAAAACAACCCTTGAGGAAACATGAAGACATTTGCATTTTTTACAAGCAGCAGCCAATATATCATCCGCAAATGGGTGAGGGCAAACCTTATATTGCTACCAGGCATCCTAAGCCTAACAACAATTATGGAATTCATACATCTACCACCAGTAAAAGTTGCGGAGCAAGATACCCCATAGATGTATTAAGTTATAACGAAGATTATATACATATTAATTCTGCCGTAGCAGAAGGAAATGTTTTTCATCCTACACAAAAGCCAGTTGCATTAGGCAGGTACTTAATACGCACTTATACCAACCCGGGACAGGTGGTGTTGGACAACGCATGTGGTAGCGGCAGCTTTTTAGTTGGATGTATACTTGAACATAGAAATTTTATCGGCATAGAACAGAATAAAAATGCTACTCAGTTCAGAAAACATGTGGACTATATACAAATCTGTAATCGCCGTATTCATGAGGCTTATGATTCAATTAAAACCAATCACTTCTAAATTTCAAACATTTAATTATTATGAAACAACAAGTAAAAACTTCAAAAATGATGAGGCAGCGCAGGTTTCTTTTGGTATTACCACTACTTGTACTGCCCTTTATGACAATGATCTTTTGGGCACTCGGCGGTGGTAAGGTGCAAAAAGCCGAAGCGCAAGCTCAAAAGCAGGAAGGGTTCAACGTCAATTTACCGGATGCCATCCTAAAGGATGATAAGCCGATGAATAAAATGAGCTATTATGATCAGGCTCAACTAGATTCGGCTAAGTTTCGTGAATTGATAAAAAATGACCCGAACTACAAGAGCCTTACATTATCGGAACCCAGTGACTCTCTATCAGGTCAAAATGGGTTTCAGGAACTGCCAGATAAGAGAGGTTTAAATACTTCACTCTATGGCAGCGGTGATTACAACGATCCTAATGAAGAAAAGATTTACCGCAAAATCGCAGAACTGAATAAAGAAATGAATAAGCCGGTAAATCCTACTGCAGAGGCCAACTATAATTATCTTAAAGATACGAGGAGCAATAATAAAGTGGCTAAAGTCGGTTCTGAAGATATAGACAAATTCAAACAGATGATGGATATGATGAACCAGCATGATAAAGAAGATCCGGAGTTACAGCAATTGAATGGTATGCTGGAAAAGATTTTGGATGTACAGCACCCGGAACGAATACAGGAAAAATTAAGACAAACTTCTCAGGCAAGAAAAGATCAGGTATTTGCTGTGTCTGCAAAAACTGATGATATTCCTGTTTCCCTATTAGGTACTAATCAGATTACCGGTAGTCAACTCAACGGATTTTATTCACTCGATAATGAGAAGAACATTGAGCAAGAACAAAATGCCATTCGTGCAGTCATTCATGAAACCCAGACGGTGGTAAATGGTTCTATCGTTAAACTGCGATTGGTAAATGATATATTTATCAACCGTGTTCTTATTCCTAAAGATCACTTTTTGTTTGGAATCGCTTCACTAAATGGCGAAAGGCTAAATATTAAAATCAAGAGCATAGCCTATAACAATTCTTTATTTCCTGTTGAGTTAACAGTTTATGATATGGACGGACTGGACGGCATCTATATTCCTGGCGCTATAACAAGGGATGCGGCAAAACAATCAGCAGACCGCTCCATGCAAACCTTTGGTTTGACGTCACTTGATCCCTCCTGGGGAACACAGGCAACGAGTGCCGGTATAGAAGCTGCTAAAACCTTGTTGAGTAAAAAAGTTAAGCTGATAAAAGTTACTGTGAAGGCAGGTTACCAGGTGCTTTTGTATGATGAAAAGCAAAAGCAAGCTAATTAATTATTTAATCCTTATAAAATTCCAGAAGATGAAAAAGATCAGTGCAGTAATGGTAATAGGATTTTTTCTGTTGACCACCATTAATAGTGCCCAGGCACAAGAGTTAATTAATACTAACACTCAGATCAAAGCTATTGCGCCTTATCCTTTGACAATAACTTATTACAAAACGACCAACATTCTCTTTCCTTACGCTATTATCAGTGTGGATAGAGGCAGCAAAGACGTGCTGGTGCAAAAAGCTGAAGGGGTACAAAACGTACTTCACGTGAAGGCAGCAAAACAAAGTTTCCCGCAAACCAACCTCACGGTAATAACGGCTGATGGAAAACTGATATCCTTCTTGGTTGATTATGCAGAACATCCTTCAGTATTAAACCTTTCATTTACCACCGACCAAATGAAAAGTTCAGTTCCCATCCTTTCAGAAACGGTTAATCAGGCAGAAGTACAGGAGTGTACTAAACTGGCTTTGGTATCGAAGGAAAAAGTTAACGGCGTCAAGGATAAAAGATTTGGCATCCGTATGAAGCTAAATGGCTTATTTATACACGATGATATCCTATATCTCCGTATGAGCATCGCCAATAAAACCAATATCAACTATGATATTGACCAACTGCGCTTCTATATCCGTGACCAGAAAAAAGTAAAGCGTACTGCCGCACAGGAACTTGAAATAAATCCGCTTTATGTACAAGGCGATACTTCAGTTATAGCCGGGCAAACAGAAAAGGTTTTTGTGTTTGCCGTTTCTAAGTTCACGATACCTAATAAAAAATACCTGGCTATCGAACTCATGGAAAAGAATGGTGGCAGACACCTGCAACTACATCTTAAGAATAGGACAATCGTAAAAGCAGCACCGATTGATTGACTTAAAGGGAGGGTATTTGGCAATGAAACCACCATTCTATTCCCGTCGATTTAACCGGCATTTATTTCCGCTAAAAATATGAATATGAAAATCAGGAAAGATGATTATCAGGATATATTGGAATACCTCATAAGAAAACGTGAGGTGGGTGAAGAATTTGTAGCTTTCCCCAGCGAATCCTGCCCAATTAATAAAGAGGATCTGTTCACTTTCTCTACGCAATATGAGGTACAGGAGTTTTGTTATGAAATGTCAACTGATGTAGACAACTACGACTACCTGGCAATAAGGTCAGCCTACAGGGCAATGACACAGGCTACCAGAAACCATGAGCTAATACTGGAAAAAGAAGGTGTCGTAGATGTGTCCTTAATGGTATCTATGTATTACCTGCAACTAGAAACAGCACAATTAAATAAAAATCAAAAAACAAATGTTATGAACCAGAAAAATTTCGAATACCTGCGTGACCAGGTAAAGTACACCGGATTTGGTGAAGGATTAGAAAACGACCTGAAACAGAAAATCGAAGAAGGCAAGCCAGAGTTCAAGTTGCTGCACCAGACGCAATATGGCAATGATTCTGTAACAGCAATTTTGAATTTCAGTCAATCGAAGCAAAGCGATATGTACTTCTTCAATTCCTACCAGGTTAGTTTACAAAAGGAAAACAGCCCGGATACAATGGAACAAACGTTCTATATCAATAAAGCGGGAAACATTACCCTTAAAGAGGCCTATAACCTGATGAAAGGCCGGTCAGTAAATAAAGACCTTACCAATAAGGAAGGACAGGTTTATAATGCCTGGATACAGATGGACTTTAAACAAAGTGATAACAATGGTAATTTCAAGTTGAAACACTATCATCAGAATTACGGCTATGATCTGGAAGCTGTGCTGTCAAAGCATCCCATTAAGGAATTAGGTAACGATGATTTTAAAGACAGCTTAATAGATTCCGTCAAAAAAGGGAATCTGCAATCAGCCACATTTCTGAATAATGGAACCGAACAAAAACATTATATCGAAGCTAATCCGCAATTTAAGACGATCAACATTTATGACCACAACATGCAAAGGATTGATAACCGGCAATCAAAAGCTGAAAGAAAAACTGAAGCCGAAAGTCAGTCAGCCAAACAGGATAATAAAAAGGAGAAGCAAATAGAAGGGGAGGATGACGGACCAGAAATTCCGAAATCTGTGAATAAAAAAAAGAAAAAAAAAGCTCAGGCTATTTAATTAGAAAAGCTAATTAAATTATGGATGAATTAAAACCATTATCAGATTTTTTCCAGGCAATACAGCATGATGGCCGTATCAGCATTACGCATATTGGGATCTATGCTGCATTGCTCCAATATCGCATGGATAATGGTTTTAATAATCCTATCCAGGCGTTTAGCTATCAAATAATGCGGATTGCTAAATTGTCTTCGACGATCACCTACCTTAAGTGTATCAGAGATCTCAGTGAATATGGATACATAAAATACGAACCTTCCTTTAATCGAAAAAAAGGAAGCCGCATTCATTTCTTGGAAATGAATTAATTTTTTTCAATTTATAAAACTGGAAACAATGGCTATTGAAGTATTGACAAAAGAAGATTTAAATGTATTTGAAACCCGTTTGTTATCAGCAATAGAATCAGGGATTAAAAAATATTTTTCTTCCGTAAATGAAAAACCCGAAGGTTACAAAACATCGGATGTGAGAAAAATGCTTGGATGTTCTGTGAATAAACTGGTATCGTTGCGTATCAGCCGCAACCTGAGAACAAAGAAAATTGGAGGCACGTTATATTATAACAAAGATGACATACGGAGGCTTCTGGATGAAGGATATTAAATAAGATAAAAGAGCTTTGAAAACTAAAACCTCCGGCACTTATTTTAGCTGTTTAAAAGGAGCCTGCCTATTTCTCTTTTTTTATTTAGCTTTTCTTCCAGACCTGCCATATCATTAATAATTTTTTCTTCATCGACATCAGCATAAATTTGGGTAGTCGTAATTTTCGTATGACCTAACATCATTTGAACAGTTTCCAAAGGAATCCCGTTTTTTAAGGCGACTGTTTTAGCAAAAGTGTGACGGGCTACATGGAATGTCATAGGAATTCTTATTTCGCAAGTCTCCTGTATTATTTTTAAACATCTGTTGACTTCCTGGTTGGTTATCTTGGGGAAAATGGTTGATCTTCCATTTTGTATTGCCTCCTCGCGATATTTTTTTAATATGCTTGATGCAGAGGGTAACATAGGAATTGAGCACAATTCATCAGATTTCGTACGATACATTTTACACCAAACTATTCCATCTAAATTCCATTCAAAATCGTGTTCAGATAAGGCCATCGCTTCAGCAAATGCAAGACCAGTATAACAACTATTTAAAAATAATTCTTTTATGTAGACCACCGATGGATTAATAAATTTCTTTTCTTCAAGTTTTATCAGATCAACCATATCTAATTTTTTCCTTTTAGATTTTTTTAACTTACAGGAATACTTGCTGCATTTGTTTTCTTTAATCCATTTAAGATCATCGGCTGCCCATGTCATGATACGTTTAAAACGTTGTATATGTTTTCCAACTCCGTTCCCTTTACAGGGATCATGAGCCTTGATAGGTTGAGTCCGGATATAATGTTCGAAGTCAGTGGCAAATTGCCCATCAACCTGTGATAAAAAAACATCCGATGAAGCAAATTGATGGTCAAGAAACAACTCAAGATACTTGATTGTTGTTTTGTAGTTTTTGAAGCCACCTTCTTTCAATTTAAGTTTCCAAATCTTTTTGTAATAGGCAAGTAGTTCTTTTAGTTTATGCCCTTTTAATTCCGCCTGATTTCCCAGGTAGGCATCTCTCACTGTTTCTGCTGTAACTAATTTGTCATCATCAAGCAGTTCCCGGTATTTTTCTTTAATAGAAAGTTTAATGTTACCTAAATGCTCATTGATTGATTTAACCTCGATTGAATTTCCCTTTACCCTGCTCTTTGCACTATCCCATGAGGATAGAGAAATTTGTTCTTTGGTTGAAAGCTCCTTTCCATCGCCGTCAATAGTGATTCGGGCATAAATGTCAGCCCGATTTTTATCTGCTTTACATTTTCTGATTAAAAAGCTGATGCCAAAAGTAGTTGTGTTCATGACTTTGTCTTTTGAAAGTTTCTTGAAATGATTTGATTTCCATCTTCACGTTTTATTCAGTATCCGCACATTCAAATCCATTTCAAATCCTATCAAAATGTGTCAAAAAAAATAAGACAACCGATTGGACATCAATAGATTATGGGCTATTCAGTGAGTGCAAATTCTATGCCTTAAATTACTCACTTATTTACTCACCTGAATATTGATATTATTTGACATTGTTTGATACAGGAACAAAAAAAAATCCTTGTAAATCAATGAAATTTACAAGGATTGAAAGGTTTTGATTCCTTTTTTGTCGGGGCGGCAAGATTCGAACTTGCGACCTCCACATCCCAAATGTGGCGCGATGACCGGGCTACGCTACGCCCCGAATAATTTTCCTTTTAGTAAAAAGAAGCGGAGAGGGAGGGATTCGAACCCTCGGTACAGGTTGAAGCCCGTACAACGGTTTAGCAAACCGGCCCTTTCGGCCACTCAGGCACCTCTCCTTATCTGCTAATTAAGGGGTTGCAAAAGTAACATTTGGAATCCACAATCTGAAATAAAAATTAGAGGTATTAAAAGTTTTTGAAGCCGATTTTTCAATATCTTTTTTCAGGCCAAAAGCAGGAATGAATCTATCAATTCAGGCGGTTTTACATAGCAGCCAATTGAACTTTCTGCTGGAGCTCCATAACGCTTTCTTTAAATAAAACATCAGTATCCATAAGGTCTTTCACTGTCTGGCAACTGTGGATTACGGTAGTATGGTCTCTTCCGCCAAAATGCTCTCCAATGGTCTTTAATGAATTTTTAGTAAATGCCTTAGCCAGGAACATGGTGATCTGCCTCGCTTGTACAATTTCACGTTTTCTTGTTTTTTGTAACAGCTTCTCATAAGGCACATCAAAGTAATCACACACCATTTTTTGAATGGTATCAATAGTTATTTCTCTTGATGACGATTTAATAAAGTTTCTCAAAACTTTCTTGGCTAAGTCTAAATCTATTTCTCTCTTATTAAGCGAAGATTGTGCCAACAGCGAGATGAGCGCTCCTTCAAGCTCCCTGATATTATTCTGAATATTATAAGCAATATATTTTATTACTTCACGCGGCATTTCCAGGCCATCGTTCTTCATCTTCCGCTCAAGGATCTCGATCTTGGTTTCATAATCGGGTATTTGCAGATCAGCGCTTAAGCCCCAGCGAAATCTACTAAGCAATCTTTCCTGTACCCCTTCTAAATCCTTAGGCGGTTTGTCTGTAGTAAGCACCAATTGTTTTCCACTCTGGTGTAAATGATTAAAGATGGCAAAAAATGCATCCTGCGATTTTTCAGCCCTGTTAAAGAACTGCACATCATCAATAATTAACAGATCAATCAACTGGTAAAAATGTATGAAATCATTTATTGCATTGTTCCTGCTGTGATCTATAAATTGATTAATGAACTTTTCTGAGCTTACGTAGAGTACTACTTTATTATTATGCAATCTTTTTGTTTCATTGCCAATGGCCTGGGCAAGATGTGTCTTGCCTAAACCAACGCCTCCATAAATTACCAAAGGGTTGAATGAAGTTGAGCCGGGTTTTTCAGCTACCGTCTTTCCTGCACGCCTTGCTACCCGGTTGCAATTACCTTCTATATATGAATCAAAAGTATAAGATGCGTTTAGCTGCGGATCTATCTGCATCTTTTTAAGCCCTGGTATTACAAAAGGATTTTTAACAGGATTATTAATAACGAGAGGAAAATCCATTTCATTATTTGAATACAATTTATAGCCATGGCCACGGACATCCATGGTCACCGGTTTATTTTTACTGTTGCCGCTATCCACCATGATCCTGTATTCAAGCCTTGCATTTTTTCCCAACTCACGTTTTAATGTCTTGGCAAGAAGATTCACATAATGTTCTTCAATGTATTCGTAAAAAAACTGACTGGGTACTTGTATTGTTAAAACATTCTCTTTTAAAAGAACAGGCTTGATAGGTTCGAACCATGTTTTGTAATGCTGCCACTCAACTATATCTTTTATTATATTGAGACAATTACTCCAAACTGTTTCGTAAGCATTATCCATTATCTTCTGTAGGCAGTTTATTTATTTTTAGAAAAATCTTTGAGGGAATTGTAAAAAATTGAAACAAAAAAACTTTGTAATAATTTCCTTAACAACACAGCGAATATCAAAAGAATTTGTTGAAAAAAAAATTTTTTATTCTATGTTTTTTTACCATCCGATTTAATTCTAAGACTAAAAAAATAGAAAGATTTTTATTTATCAATTTTAATAAATTTTAAAAGGTGCTCCCACATTGCATCCATAACAAATCTCCCAAATTTTACGTGAGTTTAAAACAAATTTTTATTCAAAAAAGATTTTTATTCATCCATTTATAAATGTGCAAAACATTTTTTTCAGATGGTAATTTTTATATAGCCGGTTATCTTTAATGAGTTTATCTTTAAAAAAATTATTTTCATTATGAGTTATGAATTAACAGGGAAACTATTACTAAAATTTGATACCATCCAACGCACAGAATCTTTTAAAACCCGGGAGTTTGTGATAGAGAAATCCGAAGACATTAATGGTAAAGTGATCACTAATTTTATAAAGTTTCAATGCGTGCAGGACCGCACCGGTATTGTAGATCGTATCAATGCAGGCGATGAAGTAAAGGTATATTTTAATATACGTGGAAGCAAGTGGGAGAAGGACGGAAAGGTTTCTTACTTCAACAACCTGGATGCATGGCGTATAGAGCAGATACTGCAACCCGGCAAAGATGCTTCTTCTGATGACGATCACCTTGAGCCTTTAGATACTTTTAGTTCTACTTCACAGGATGCTATTGATGACCTTCCATTTTAAGAATATAAATTTAGAGTTTACAGATAATTACCACGAATAAAAATTAGAGAAGAAATATTAAAAAGTTTCCGGGATAATAACCCGGCGCTATCCTTATGCAACAAAAAATTTCTCTTAAGCTTTTACCAATTGATGCAGGTAATAACTCTGCCATACTTGAAGGCATTGCCCGGACAGCAGGAGCAAAATTGCAGGATGTAAGCGGCTATCATTTATTAAAAAAGTCTATTGATGCGAGGGGCAGAACTGTATGGGTCAATCTGACAGTTAATGCTTTTATCAGGGAGCCGTTTTATCAAAGAGAGCTACGGCGATTTGATTTTAAAGATGTAAGTAATTCATCTAAAAAAATAGTCATAATAGGTGGCGGACCCGCAGGAATATTCGCAGCCTTACAACTTATAGAACGTGGAGTAAAACCCATCATTCTCGAAAGAGGAAAAGAAGTACGGGCAAGGAGAAGAGATCTTGCTACATTGAATAAAGAAGGAATCATCAATCCTGAAAGTAATTATTGTTTTGGAGAAGGAGGCGCCGGCACTTACAGCGATGGTAAATTATATACGCGCAGCACAAAGAGAGGAGACATCAATCGCATTCTCAGCCTCTTTGTACATTTTGGCGCAGATGAAAACATTTTATATGAAGCCCATCCTCACATAGGCACCAACAAGCTTCCTGCTATTATAACGGCCATGCGCAAACGAATTATTGATTGCGGAGGCGAGTTTCATTTCGGGAAAAAAGTAATTGATCTTAAAATTGAAAAGGATAAAATAAGATCAGTACAAACAAGTGATGGCGATTTAGTTCATGGCGATTCCTTTATTCTCGCTACGGGCCATTCTGCGCGGGATATTTTTATTCTGTTACATAAGAAAAATATTGAGATAACTGCGAAAGGCTTCGCACTCGGCGTGAGGATTGAGCATCCCCAGGAGCTGATCAACTCTATACAATATGGGAAAAGCAATTCTTTAGACAACAATTTGCCACCAGCGTCATATAGTCTTGTCGAACAAGTAGAAGGCAGAGGAGTGTTTTCATTTTGCATGTGCCCGGGCGGAATCATCGCGCCCGCATCTACACAGGAAAACGAATTAGTAGTAAATGGATGGAGCCCCTCTAAAAGGAACAATCCCTTCGCCAACAGTGGAATGGTGGTACAGGTGGAAACAGAAGATGTAATAAAATTTAATTCACTAAATAAGCGATCTGCTGACTTTGATTCTCCTTTGCTGATGATGGATTTTCAAAAACTTATCGAGGAAAAAGCTTTCGCTTCAGGAGGCGGAAAGTTTGTAGCACCGGCGCAGCGCATGGTTGATTTTACAGAAGGAAGGTTTTCTTCTTCATTACCGAAGTGCTCCTATTTACCAGGAATTCAATCTGCATTATTAGAAGAAGTTTTACCTCCATTTATTCATCAACGGCTTAAAACAGCTTTTAAATTATTTGCAAAAAAGATGCCTTCTAAAAATAAGCATCACGGATATTTTACCAATGAAGCCGTTTTGGTAGCCACCGAAAGCCGCACTTCATCTCCGGTACGTATTCCGCGAAATGAACATTCACTACATCACCCCCAAATAAAAAACCTTTATCCATGCGGTGAAGGCGCAGGCTATGCAGGCGGGATCGTAAGCGCAGCAATGGATGGTGAAAGAGTTGCATTGGCATCTATCTCTGTTAATACATTTTAAATCTGTTTAAAAATGAAGTTTCATTTTCATCTTGTGGTTGACGCCAACCACGGCAGGTTGGAATAATACCCCCGGGCCACTTTGCAATCGGACGATCTATAAAAAGCAGTCTGCATCAGGCATTCAATAAAATTAAATAAGCAATAAACACACTAAAATAAATTTACCATTTATAAAAAGAAGTAAAGAAAAAATAATAACCTCTACCCGGTTTAATATCTTCGTAATTATAATTTCCTTTTAAAAAATCTCTTTTAAAGAAACAGAAATGGCCCTGCTTGAATTACAAAACCTTAAAAAATATTATGCTACTCACAAAGCCGTAGATAATATAAGTTTTTCAATTCCTGAAGGCAGCATCTTTGGTTTGCTGGGGCCTAACGGCGCAGGCAAAACCACTTTACTAAGAATGATAACCGGTATCTTATATCCTGATAGCGGGAATATATTATTTGAGAACAAAAAATTCAATCCTATAGACGACATTCCTAAGATCGGCTATATGCCTGAAGAAAGAGGGCTGTATAAAAAAATGAAGATTGGCGAACAGGCTTTATACCTGGCCATGCTAAAGGGTTTGAGCCGCAAGGAAGCTATGAAAAAAATAAAAGAATGGTTTGTAAAATTTGAGATGCAAAGCTGGTGGAATAAGAAAGTAGATGACCTGAGCAAGGGGATGAGCCAGAAGTTGCAGTTTGTTACTACCGTGCTTCATGAGCCTAAGCTGCTGATCTTAGACGAACCTTTCAGCGGCCTTGACCCTGTAAACAGTAACCTGATAAAAGATGAAATTTTTAAATTGGCACAGAATGGAACTACCATTATTTTCAGCACACATCGTATGGAGCAGGTAGAAGAAATTTGTGATAAAATAGTATTGGTAAACAAAGGAAAAAAAATATTGGATGGAAGCTTAAAACAAATTAAAGATGATTTTAAGGAACATCTTTTTAAGGTAGGATTTGATACATTGCCCGAAGCCATTGAAAGCAATGTCTTTGAAATTATTAGCTCGAAAGAAAATTCTTTTACAGTGAAGATCATAGACGGAAATAAACCCGCTGATGTGTTACAGGAATTTCTGAATCATAAAGCAGATATTGTTTCCTTCAATGAAGTCTTGCCTTCGCTCAATGAAATTTTTATAAAAGTTGCAGGAGTATAATTGGTATTACGAATAACCAATTAACCAATAAACCAATAAACCAGCGCCCATGAATAAAATATGGCTGATCATTAAAAGAGAATATACAACAAGGGTAAGGAACAGGACGTTCATTCTCTCTACCATTTTACTTCCATTATTTTTTATAGGATTTATTTTTGCATCCGCCTATTTTTCTATCCGCAGTACGGAAAAACAAAAGGTGGCTGTAGTGGATAGCAATGGAATTTTCAAGAATAGTTTTCAAAGCGACCAGGTAATTACTTATGAATTTCCTTCAGATGTGAATGCGAATAACTTTAAAGAAAAAGGCTATTCCGCATTTTTAATTATTCCTGAAAATTATAATTCAGGAAATGACTCCATCTCTTTGATCTCTACCAAACAATTAGGAGTTGACGCTGAAGACAGGATAAGAGATCAGATCAATGATGCCATAAGAGACCAGGCCTTCATAAAAAACAATATTGATAAAAGCATCCTTGATTCAATTAATAAGATCAACGAAGACAAGCTATATAAATTCAGCACCGTAATAAAACAAGGTAATAAAACGGAGCAATCCAATTCAGGGCTTTCTTATGGAATTGGGTATGGAAGCGGCATACTGATCTACATGACGTTGTTTATTTATGGAGCTGCCGTAATGCGCGGCGTGATGGAAGAAAAGATGAACCGTATTGCAGAAGTGATCATCAGTTCGGTAAGGCCTTTCCAGTTAATGCTGGGAAAGATCCTCGGTATAGCGGCAGTTGGCCTTACGCAATTATTGATCTGGATCATTCTGATCATCGCATTGTCTTCGGTTTCCTCCTTGTTTTTTTCTGCTACTTTAGAACATGCACAAACTATGAATGCCTCTATGGGCGCAGCAGGCGGAGGATCCGCTGCAATGAACTTCTTTAGTGCAAAGGCAACTTTTTTGTCAGCCAACTGGGCTTTGATCATTCCATGCTTCCTGTTTTATTTTATAGGAGGATACCTTTTCTATGCTTCCTTATTTGCAGCAGTAGGAAGTGTGGTAAATGAAGATCCGCAGGAAGCACAGTCTCTTATGTTGCCCATTACAATGCCCATCATTTTATCATTCATCATTATGACCACTGCCGTAGGAAGGCCGGATTCCCCTCTTTCTGTATGGGGCAGCATTATTCCTTTTTCATCGCCCATCGTAATGATGGCGCGTATTCCATCCGGTAATGTTCCTGCATGGCAGATCATTGTATCCATGCTTTCTTTGGTAGCGGGCTTTATCCTCACCACCATGTTGGCAGCTAAAATATATCGTACCGGCATACTGCTTTATGGCAAGAAAGTAACGTTTAAAGAAATGGGTAAATGGCTTTTTAGAAAAGCATAAAATTTTTGCCATTTAGTAGTATTTCTAAACTTCTAAACCATCTAAACTTCCTAAAACACAAGTATGAAATACCTCTCTAATATGTCTCGGTTGACGAGCAACGTGCAGATACACACGCCATGTGGTTTTTAGCGGATTGTACTAACGACAATTGAAAACAGATAACGCTAAGTAATTGACAATGAAATACAATTTTTTTTGATGGGTAGCGTCTTATATCATAAATTAGCAAGTGTTGGCAGTAATGCAAAAGCGACTATCCTAACAATGCAAATAAAGACAAGACAAATTTTGAGAGAAATAGTTTGGTTGATTTTAGCAGGACTATTTTCATTTCTTGTAGGACACTTTTTGTTTGGACTCTCACTTTCAAATTCGGCACTTGATATACACCTGCACGACACATACTTCGTTGTTGACAATTCCTATTTAATAGCACCTTTTTTTGTCTTTACACTTTTCGTTATTTATTCAATACGGACATTTAAAAATAGATTTTCAATAAGTTTTGCAAACTGGACAATGTTATTATCGGGCACTTTTTTAGTTTTTGGATTGACATTTTTAACCAAAATATTTTATCAATTATCATTTGCAGGACTGACCTTGTATCCACCATTATCACAATTAGGACCAGACAAGTTATCTGAATTAAAACCTAACCCATTGTTTGACTTTGCAGCAAAGATTTTAATGGTCATACAAATACTGGCTTTGACAACACTTTTATATTTGACATATTGCTGGGGACGAATGAAGAAAAGAACGGCTTGACAAAATGCACTACTGCCAACAAATAAGACTTCGTCGGGCACGAAGTGCCTCCGATGAAGTCCCATGTTGTACGGAACCGGGCTGAAAAAATTAATATTCTACTATGGGGATTGCGTATGGGCAGCTTTGATTTAGTAGTTGCTTTCAGGAAGCATTGTTCTGGTTTTTGGTTGGCATTAATGAGTTCTATAATACCATTTTAGATTTTATGACTGCATCCATGAACCTTTTAAAAGGGGTATTTCATTTTTTTTTGAATGAGGTGCATAGTTTTACCATTCCGGCTTCCGGTCATTTTTTTAACACACACATTCCAACAGTTTTTTTGCTTCTTCTTTCCAGTCCGCCGGTGGCCCTCTGCGATTGTACAACATGGGGTTTGTGCCATTCGGGCTGACGGATAATATTCATCATTCTACTACTATTTATACTGTGCAAGGGGTAAATTCGTGAGTTTTTTAGGTGCGGGTCGGAACGCGATAGCGGTCTGAACCATTAGCTTGGAAAATCGTTCAGGTCGCCAAAGAAAGCACCCCGACCGGATAAAATTATTCACTGTTTTGTTCCTTGTGCAGTATAGCTTTTGTGCTATCTTCGGCTTGATGTTCGCTATTTCCCGAAACGGCACAAAGCCCTGTTCGTAAGCGGTCATGCCCCCAGAAACACATTCCACACAAAACAGCTACCAGACTTTAAAAAATCTTCAACTTTTATTTTGACATAGTTCACTATTTAGCTAACTTCGTTTTGTGGAACAAAAATTTATCCGACACGTCTTTTACTACAAAAGTTATTTCATGGACTTTTATAGAAAACAGACAAAGGACGTTCAGAAAAAGTTCAACTGGACTTTGGAACTCATTTCGGTTATTGACAAAGTCCCAAAGAAATATTTTGACCACATGACAGGAACCGATGGAATTTGGGAAATCCGAGTTGAAGCCGGCAACAATATTTTTAGAGCATTTTCATTTTTTGACGAAGGAAAATTAATCGTTATAGCTAACGCTTTCCAGAAGAAATCTCAAAAGACGCCTAAAAATGAACTTGAATTAGCTAAGAAAATTAAAAAAGAATATTTTGATGAGAAAAGGAACAAATAAAGATCTGACATCATTCGCAGACCATCTTGACAGCGAGTATGGCAAGCGCGGAACGAAAAAGAGAGAAGCGTACGAGCGAGAGTTTGAAGCTTTTAAAATCGGCGTTTTAATTCAGGAAATGCGGGAAAAACAAAACATGACACAAGAACAACTTGCTGACAAAGTTGGCACAACAAAATCCTACATTTCACGAATTGAAAACAATGCAAGCGACATAAGACTTTCAACACTAATGCGAATCATTCAGGACGGGCTTGGCGGACATTTAAAATTATCTTTAACGGCATAACAAAACGGCACGAACCGCTTACATGGGGTTTTGTGCAAGTTGGGCAGACGGAATAAACATTAGCATTTGTGCTGCTATCATCAGCAGAAGGAACATTTAATTCCCCACCTGCACAAATCCCTGTACGTTAGTGGCAACCTACTATTCCAACGATTAAAGTTTATAGCCTTGACTTATCTACTTTTTCTGAATATTCTCACCGCAGTTGGTGTTGAGCGCTGGCTTTGAAGCAATGGCCTCACCAACGGCTGAATTCGATAGAGCCTTTGCTCTCTCCTTATTATTGTTATTCTGTATAATGAGTTACAAATCCCCAATCATTTACACCTATCTCATAAAATCTTGCAGTTGAATATTTATATTCTTCCGGCAAACTCTAATTTCTGTTTAAACATTTCCAATGTTTTTAATTCAATACTTAATGCATTTCTTTCCCAAAATTGGTATTCTCTGTCTTTAGCATTCACTTTAAAATGCGCTAAAACAGCAGGATGAAACTTAAGCAAATCCTGCTTTATTTTTTGCGCTGTATATTTCATGAAATCTCTTTGAACCGCCTCCGGCTTTATTCCTGCCATCATTTGCCAAATCAAATGAATATGATTATCCATTATTACAAATGCATTGACTTGTATTCTTTTATTTTCTACAAGAAATTCGAGGCTGCTTAGTATAATTTCTTTGTACTTATCAGGTTTTAATAATCCCTTCCACTCTAATATAGTTGCAGTAAAAAATTGAGGAGATTCTATTATCATTGCTTCAATAATTCAAATCAAAGATAGGCTTTGTCTAATTCATTTTGTTGGTGAAACAGCGCTACTTTTCCTTCGCTCAACACCAACAAAGGGTTCTTCAATTTCTTTGTACTTATCAGGTTTTAATAATCTCTTCCACTCTAATATAGTTACAGTAAAAAATTGAGGAGATTCTATTATCATTGCTTCAATAATTCAAAGATAGGGCTTTGTCTAATTCGTTTTGTTGGTGAAACAGCGCCACTTTTCCTTCGCTCAACACCAACAAAGGGTTCTTCACTTTTTAGAAAACCAACAAAAAAGGAAATTTCTTCCACTCTAATATAGTTGCAGTAAAAAATTGAGGAGATTCTATTATCATTGCTTCAATAATTCAAATCAAAGATAGGCTTTGTCTAATTCGTTTTGTTGGTGAAACAGCGCCACTTTTCCTTCGCTCAACACCAACAAAGGGTTCTTCACTTTTTAGAAAACCAACAAAAAAGAAAATCTCTTCCACTCTAATATAGTTGCAGTAAAAAAATTGAGGAGATTCTATTATCATTGCTTCAATAATTCAAATCAAAGATAGGGCTTTGTCTAATTCGTTTTGTTGGTGAAACAGCGCCACTTTCCCTTCGCTCAACACCAACAAAGGGTTCTTCACTTTTTAGAAGACCAACAAAAAAGGAAACACGGAGATTTCGTGAGTGAAGTTCAATGGCCATCAAAACATAAACTTATCAAGGCTGTTGAAATTTTTAAATGCTAAAACCATCACGAAGCCGCAACCGTAGTACTACTTGCGCTTTCCTTCTTTTCCCCATAGATCGCCTTGCTGGTTTCTTCCTTTACATACTTCGCCAAAAGCCGTATGGATGAATATCCTGTTGAAAGGATAAGGCCAATGAATAAACCGAGTATTCCATAGATCAGAGGCGATTTATTCTGCACATCATAAGGCGGGTCAGGATAATCCAATACTTTAATAACTGGGGTGGCCTTCTGTAATTTATAAGCAGCGTTTTGCTGGTTGGCCACCGCTATGGCATACAACTGACGCAGCATTTGTTTATCTGTGATAAGGTTTTCCGTTGGAACCCTGAATTCCATTTTGGAAGTATTGGTAAATAAGGTTCTTTTATCAATAGCTATTAGCTGGTCGTCTTTGGCATTCATGATATGCTTTAGCGAATCTACTTTGCTGGTAGCAAATTCAAAATCCCTTTTTGATTTTTCCCTTTTTAAGTCAATGTAAAAAACAGAGATCTTATTAATGAAACCATAACTGATCATCTTTACCAGTTCGGGGCTGCGCCCGGTATAGGTAAGCACAAAGCTGTTATTCTTATTGATACTGGCAGATAATCCATCTTTCATTATCTGCACAGCTTTTGTGATCATAGCTTCTTCACCGGAAGGCATAGGTATTTCAGGTTCAAGAAAGCTCCTGTGATCATTAATATCGGTTATCAATAATTCGGCAATGGTCTTATTACCATGAGAAGAATCCCTGATAGCAGCCACTGCTTCCCGCGTAGTGCGGCTTAGCGCAAGCTCTACAATATTCACAGAAGCATCATTCGTAAAAGACTGGTTATTATCTCCGCCACTGAACAAAGCGCTCAGCGCAGAAGTAGCTGAACTATTGTCGCTGCTTGCAGTTAGCGGAAAAATAGTAGCGGTGGATGTATAGGTCACAGGTGTTTTCAAAGCATATATAACAAATATGGCACTACAGATCAAAGCGCTGCACACAATAAGGTATTTGTTTTTTTTGATCCGGTGAAAGAACGCTATAGTTAATTCCTGCGAGGTCATACAAATTATTTGAGTGTAGTGAATAAATAGACCAATGCGAGTGGAATAGCGGTTATAAAGCTTTGGGTTATTAAAGATGTAACCGCTTTGCCTTGTGGTTTTACAGGCACGGTTACCACGCTTCCTTCATGCACCTTAGGATAAAAATGAATGAACCCGAAATTTCTGGTTTTCTGGCTTTTGCCATTTCCACGCGTAACATAGATCCTGCTTCTCCATGGCCTTTCGCCAAAGCCTCCTGCCTTGTCAATATAGTAGCCGAGATTCGTATGTTCTTTATCAAAATAAATCTTTAGCTGGTTTTGTACCGCACCCTTTACTGACACTACAGGATTGGCTTCCGGTATATAGATCATGTCTCCGCTTTGCAATACGATGTCATATTTTGATCCGGGATCCTGCAAAGCTTTTGCAAGGTCAATGCTTATGGGTTCGGAAGGGTTGATAGGAATACTGTCGGTACCCTGATTCTTTTTTACTAAAGAATTGAAGGTAGCAGTATCATGCATCCTGTAAAGAATGGCGTTTTGCGCATCCGAATTTTCACGAAGCCCTCCTGTGCGTGATACGAATGAAGAAAGCCGTTCGTTTTCATTGAGCTTGGGGTAAGTGCCGGGATACAAAACCCGGCCGGAAATCTTTACATTCTCCTGCAAATGGAACTTAGGATTTTTTCTCACAAAAACCTGGTCATACGGCCTTAGCTTCACATTTTCAGTAACCGAATCAAGGTCAAGATTATTATTTATAGAATAGCTTTTTACAATTGTTTTGGTAGGCCTGATGCCGCTTTGGGAAGAATCAATATCTATAATACTTGAAACGACGATACTGCCATATTCTGCAGAAGGCTTGAGGCCGTTGGCAAAATATAAAAGATCCTTCAGCGACATACCGCCATATTTCTGGTATTTACCCGGTTTACGCACCTCGCCTTCAATAGAAATGAATTGCCTGTCGGAGAATTGATTTTTATTAAATACTTCTATAATGTCATTGGCATCAATAGGGATATTATATTGGCTATGCAGGTTTTTATTGAGGTCAGACAGGTTCACATCTATTTTATCCGCTTTCAGGTTGGTAGAATCTCCCGCCCCCTTATATACATAAGCACGCTCCAAATAAGAATTGGGCGTGATACCGCCTGCGCGGTTGATCAGGTCAAATAACCTGTCGCCCTTTCTTACTTCATATACATTCGGATAAGCCACTTCTCCTTTTACAATTACCTTATTGCTAAGCCCTGAATTAATAGGATTCACCACTATCAAATCTCCGTCATTCAATGGCTCGTCAGTAATTTTTCCATCTGCCATAACCCCAATCGCATTGAGGTTAATGGTCTTAATAGTTTGCTTCTCATTTACATTTCTTATAATTATCCCACCGGAAGCATAGGCATCAGGAGTGAAGCCGCCGGAGTATTTTAATAAGGATAATACTCCTTCATCTTTCTTTAACTGGTAATACATAGGCCTTTTGAACTGGCCGCTTGCTAACACTTTTTTATCATAAAAAGGTACAATTACAAAATCATTATTTTCAAGATAAAGATGTTTCCCAAAATCGCCGGTGTTCAAATATTTATAAACATCTATGGAATCAATAATTCTTCCATTACGTGAAACCAGGATATTGCGCATATTTCCATATTCGGTTACCCCGCCTGCCATCGCTACAATATTGAGTGCATTGGTAAAAGCTGAGACTACTACCGGGCCGGGTTTTCCAACATTTCCCGATACCTGTATCACTATGGAGCGAGGCTGCCCTAATGTAATAGAAATATTAGTGGAAGGAGGAATTACTCTTTTGAACCGGTCATAAATAATAGCGCGTGCATTGGAAAAGGTTAATCCCTGAACGGTGATCTTGCCAAGCCCCTGCGGAAAAATAGAACCGTCGCGCGCTACTATGTAATCCTGCTCAAAATCGGCTCCGCCCCAAAGCGAAACGATGATGTGATCTCCAACACCTATCGGATAATCCGGCGGAGGGGTAGAAAGCTCAGACAATTGAAGGATCTGGCCACCCGAAAAAAGATTACTTCCATAAACAGATTGAGGACCGGAAAGGGTTTCCTTTACATTGTCCTTTTGCGTACTGTCTTTAGAGATGATATTTTTATTGGCTAATTCCGAAATTGTTTTATGAACATCTTCTCCTGCTTTTTGATTTTGTTGATTAAAATCTTTTAAGAAATTCATCAGGTCTGAAGGAGATGCATTTTTTAAAGCGTTAGGATCAATAGGAAGGTCATCCTGTTCTGAAGGGATCTGCGCATACGCAGAACGGGTATTTAGTATAAAAAAAACAGGAACAAGTAACAGTACGATTACTTTCTTCCAGGACATACCTGTTCTAAAACTACTCATTGGGGGTGGTTTGAAGTGCATTATTTTTTAAGAACGACCAAATATAGTTTTTATTTCAGTGGCATACGCAGTACTTCATTGCTTATCGCCGCAGCTAACGGCACTGAAGTCGTTTTAAGTTGAAGATTGGCCTCAACTAATTATCAACCCAGATCAATTTCTGTATTGTCGCCTATATTGAGTGAGCGGGTTTCACCAATCACTTCCGTATCATTTCCTATAAGAGAATCATCAAGCATCACATCATAAAGCTTGGAATAAGATCCTATAATAGAATCCTTAATAATAGATGAATGAACAATGGTACATTCTCCCATAGCTACGTGTGGCCCGATAATAGAATTTTTTATATCGCAGCCTTCAGCAATACTTACCGGCGGAATAAGAATGGTATTTTCAAACTTATTTGGCTCTGCAATAGCGCCTCCGAATTTTTGAAGCAAAGTAGAATTTGATTTCAGTAACGATTCTTTTCTTCCGCAGTCAAACCAGTTCTCTACTTTAAAAGGCTTGAATTGGGCGCCGCCCCTGATCATACATTCCAATGCATCGGTAAGGTTAAATTCATTGAAGCTTTTAATATCATTGGTAATGATATCGGACACACATTTGAAAAGTAAGTTAGAATCTTTTATTTTATAAAGGCCCACCAACGCCATGTTGGATTTAGGAATAAATGGTTTTTCTACCACCCTTGTGATGAAGCCTTCTTCATTAATTTCTGCTACGCCAAAGTCGCGGGGATCATCTACCTTTTTTACCCCAAGCATAGACCAGGGCGAAGACAGTATCTCCTGGATATTATATTCACAGATAGTATCTCCCAATGCTATAAATACGTCATCATCTGCTATAAATTTACTGGCAAGATCAATGGCATGCGCCGTACCCTTTCTTTCATTTTGATAAATAAAATGACAGGTAAGCTGCGGGTATTTGGAACGTATATAATCCTGTATTTTTTCGCCAAGGTAGCCAACAATAAAAATAAACTCAGTGATGCCGGCTTCGTATAACTGATCTACATTAATGCTAAGGATCGTCTGGCCGGCTAAAGGGATCAAGGCCTTTGGTTGCGTATAGGTATGTGGGCGAAGCTTTGTGCCTGCTCCTGCAACAGGAATAATAGCTTTCATTTTTTATAATTTATTACACCTCAGAAAGAAAAGTGAATATAGTAAAAGTTTTGATTCCTACTGGGGAGTCTTTGATGGGCCGCACCCACGTGATCTACTGCTTAGTATATTCCGCCATAAAAATTATACCACCCCCTGGGCAATCATTGCATCAGCTATTTTTACAAATCCCCCGATATTAGCTCCTGATTTATAATTGATGTTGCCGTTTTTATCTTTACCATACTGTACGCAGATCTGGTGAATTTTCTTCATGATAACTCTTAACCTATGATCCACTTCTTCCCTGTTCCAGGAGAGACGTAAGGAATTCTGCGACATTTCAAGGCCGGATACAGCTACCCCGCCTGCATTAGCCGCTTTCCCCGGGCCATATAAAATACCTGATTGTTCAATGGTATTCACCGCAGCCAGCGTGGAAGGCATATTAGCCCCCTCCGCTATGCAGATGCATCCATTGTCAATCAGCGTTTTCGCATCGTTTTCATCCAGCTCATTTTGTGTGGCATTAGGGAAAGCAATATCACACTTAATCTTCCATGGGCGCTCGCCTTCAAAAAATTCACAATCAAATTTCTTCGCATATTCTCTTACTCTGCCTCTACGCCCATTCTTCAATTCCATAATATAGTTGAATTTCTTTTGGTCTATCCCTTTAGGATCATAGATGAATCCTTCCGAATCAGAAAGGGTTACCACTTTAGCTCCTACTTCTATGCATTTCTCTACTGTATATTGAGATACATTTCCCGACCCTGATATGGTTACCGTTTTACCTTTTAAAGATTCTCCTCTTGTTTGCAACATTTCTTCTGCAAAATAAACTACGCCATAGCCTGTAGCTTCAGGGCGTATCAGGCTTCCGCCAAACTCATATCCTTTGCCGGTAAGCACCCCCGTAAACTGCCCTCTTATTCTTTTGTATTGTCCAAAAAGATAGCCGATCTCTTTGCCTCCTACGCCAATATCTCCGGCAGGCACATCTATATCAGCGCCTACATGGCGATATAGTTCTGTCATAAAGCTTTGGCAAAATTTCATTATTTCATTATCAGATCTCCCTTTACTATCAAAGTCTGACCCGCCTTTGCCACCACCCATTGGGAGCCCGGTAAGGCTGTTCTTAAATACCTGCTCAAAAGCCAAAAACTTAAGAATACTAAGATTAACAGTAGGATGAAAACGAAGGCCGCCCTTATATGGCCCTATAGCGCTATTCATTTGTATGCGATAGCCGCGATTGATTTCCACTTCTCCTTTATCATTTAACCAGGGTACGCGAAACATGATCACCCTTTCAGGCTCTACAATTCTTTGTAAAATCTTATTCGATTTATATTGCGGATGCGTTTCAATAAAGGGAAGAACCGACTCTGAAACTTCTCTAACGGCTTGCAGGAATTCAGGTTCATTGGAATTCCTGGTCTCTACCTGTTTCATAAAATCATCTACGATGTCCATATTTCAATATGTTTTTTTATCAAATGAGCAAATAAATAAATGCACAAGGGAGCAAATATCAAGTGTAATAGAATCAAATTTATAGTAATCCAATAATTTCATTTAAGAACCAGTAGTTTCAAAGGTGAGTGAAGACTGAACTACACTTACATTTTATTCTCCAAAAAATAAGTGCAAATATAATTTGCTTTTTCTTTTCAAAGTGTAGAAGCTGATAAAAAACAATTTCTATTTTAGAAATATTAACAGCGTTATGATATTTTCAGCCGCCGTTTTTGCCATTCAGTTCAGGTTTCCTATTCCTTCGCATCGCATCAGATATTAATCAGCCAAAAAAGCTATACAATACTTTTGCTGATTTTGCATTAATTTCACAGCTTCATTTTTCATTTAAAATTGAAACAATATTATGGCTGAAGCGATAAGAATGCCGCGAATGAGCGATACCATGACAGAAGGTGTAATAGTAGATTGGCACATAAAAGTAGGCGACAAAATTAAGCCGGGCGACCTGTTAGCCGATGTAGAAACGGATAAGGCTACCATGGAGCTGGAAAGCTATAATGAAGGCACTGTTCTCTATATTGGTGTTGAAAAAGGGCAATCAGTTCCCGTGGAAGGCATCGTTGCTATCGTAGGGAAAGAGGGAGAAGATTATCAATCTCTTTTGCAGGGAAGTAAACAAGCCGGGTCTGATAAGGGCACTGAAGCGATTCCTAAAAAGAATGAGAATGAACAAAAAGCAATAACTGAAAACCAGGAAAAGCAGTCTGACGATAAACCCGCAGGAATTGCCCAAAATGCTGAATTGCCGAAAGATGCGAAGGTGATCAGGATGCCATTGATGAGCGATACCATGACCGAAGGAAAAATAATTCAATGGAATAAGAAAGTGGGTGATAAGGTAAAAGCTGATGATGCTTTAGCAGAAGTTGAAACAGACAAAGCCACTATGGATGTAGTGGGCTATGAAGAAGGAACACTTTTATACGTCGCTGTTGAGGCGGGAAATGCAGCCAAAGTAAATGATATGATCGCTATTGTGGGAAAAGAAGGAACAGATGTGACTCCTTTTGTTGAAGCTCAAAAAAGCGGAAAAGGAACCTCTACGAAAGCAGAGAAAGAAAATGAACAGCCAAAGCAAGAGCCAAAAAATACACAACCTATTGCACAGGATAATCAGTCTTCTTCAACAGAAGAAGGAAGAATTAAGGCATCGCCACTTGCCAAAAAAATGGCTGCTGAAAAAGGAATTGATATATCAAAAATACAGGGAAGCGGCGATGGTGGCAGGATTGTAAAAAAAGATGTGGATGAATTTGTGCCAGGCGCTGCTTCAAAAGAGCCAAGCAGGAAAACTGCAGAAGCTAAGCCTCTGCAGCCATTCGGGCAAACCGGACAGGAAAGCTATGAGGATATTCCTAATTCTCAAATGCGCAAAACCATTGCACGAAGATTAGGTGAAAGCAAGTTCCAGGCTCCTCATTTTTATCTCACCATGGAGATCAATATGGATAATGCCATAACATCCCGCAAAGCGATCAACGAGGTGAGCCCTGTAAAAGTTTCTTTTAATGACCTGGTAATAAAAGCATGTGGTATGGCGCTGCGCCAGCATCCGGCAGTAAACAGTAGCTGGATGGGTGATTTCATTCGCCAAAATAAGCATGTGCATATAGGGTCTGCAGTAGCTGTTTCCGAGGGTTTAATTGTTCCCGTAATTCGTTTTGCCGACCAGAAATCTCTTTCACAAATTGCTGCTGACGCATCACAGCTTTATGAAAAAGCAAGAAATAAAAAATTACAACCCGAAGAATTTAGCGGAAATACTTTTACTGTTTCCAACCTGGGCATGATGGATATCGAAGAGTTTACTGCCATCATCAACCCGCCTGACAGCGCTATATTAGCTGTAGGAAGAATCAAAGAAGTAGTAGTGAAAAAGGGAGAAAGTTTTGGTGTAACCAACGTGATGAAGGTGACCCTTAGCTGCGATCACAGAAGCGTGGATGGCGCAGTGGGCGCGGCGTTCCTGCAAACGGTAAAGAAGTTTCTTGAGAACCCGGTTACCATGCTTGCATAAGGCAAGCTATCTTTACGCTGTACGCCATTTTAAAGACACTCTCTGCTGAATGAAATCAATCATAAAATTTGACAACTTAATAAATGACTTAAAAATACTTAAGCCGTCAAATATTGCTTTGGAAAGAAGCAGTTTTGAAAAATTTAATTTGTTAGTTGCTGACCTAAACTTTTTAAAAGCAAAGTCAATGCGGCCAGTTGATACATCAATCCAAACAAATAGAATAATATCAGTCATTGAATCTTTAAAAGCCTTAAAAGCAAAAGTTTATGATGGCAGATTAGCCGAAACAAAAGAATTTATTAATCAGAATCCGAAAATGTTCAAAATCTCTTCATTTGAACTTATGGAACATAATTTTAGAGAAAATACTCACAGTAATATTTTAAAATATCTCTTTGACTACAGTTTCACAAATAATGAAGGTATTGAAGCATTGTATTTATTATTGATAGCCACAGAAGGCAAAAAAATTAAAAATTTAAAATCAAAATTACTTTCAAGGAAATATATAATCGAAAGAGAGTTTCATACAGGTAACGGACGAATTGATTTATTGATAAAAGATGATTTCAACAAGCTCCTAATTGTAATTGAGAATAAGGTATATGCAAGTATTGCAGAAAAAGATTTTGATGAAGAAAAAAATGTTACTTCGACACAATTGGATTTGTACAAAAATTATTTCTTAACTAACCATAACTATAAAAATTGGGATAAAATTTTTATACTTCTTAGCTATAAGGCCATCGAAGAATTTAACGATACTAATTTTGAATTGATTAATTATGATATGCTTTTTAAAGTTTTAAATGAAGCGAATTTTAATGACGATATTGCAAAAGATTATTTGATTTTACTTCATGGTTTAACAAAAAACATTTATGATAAGAGTTGGTTAATCGAACAATCCAATATCATAAAATCAGGAAAGAGGAACTTAAATCTAAACACATTAGAAACTATAAATAATTTTACAAATGGAATCTAAAACCAAAATTTCTCTTGATGAATTAGACTTAAAGCTACTTTATGAGCTACCACTTATTTCTGAAGTGTTGACTACGACAACCAATAAGATTGTAAGACTTTTTACACCTATCTATCAAAAAATATCTGAGACTTGTAATAAGAATATTCCAGGAGGTTTGGAAATCGACAAAAAACAAATTGAAAATGTAATATATCCATTTTCAGAGGTTCAAGGAAGAGAGAAAGTTAAATCACTTGAGAATTTCTTTCAAATAAAAAACTCAATAATTTTTGTTCTCAAAGACGATAAAAAAAGGACAAATTATATCGAAATTCAATTTGGACTATACTATTATGAAGACTATGAAGAATACAAAAATCCTTATTTCTATTTTGATATTATTACATCTTCAAAATATCAAGGAAAACTATATCCACTTAGTTATTATGAGAACATTAAATCAAAATACAAGGAATTTAATTTTGATGTTAAACATCCCGAATATGGAGATGATTATGAACTTATAGAATTAATGCTAGACATTTCTTCAATTGACAAAGTTATTCCTGCGAGTGAAATTTTTGCTTTTGAAATATTACCTGACTATTTAAAAGGAATTGGTAAGTAGATAGACAAAACGGCGTACAACAGGTGCACTGGCAATAGCAGGGCTGACGTGCATTTCATCAGCTTTTGCTTCGATATTGGGCTGTAGTACCGGCTGAAAGTTCTCTGTTCGACTATAGAATAAAAATCTCAACTTTTTGTTCGCTTACTGTGCTGACGTTCCATCGAAAAATCATAAATTGCCCTGCCATCGCCAATGCGTGGCCGTTATTCATTGCAATCTGTTTCTCTTATTATTTCAACACTCATTCATAAAGCAATCATGGTAAAGAGTTTTAGTAATTTTGCTCCATGCCTGATCAGTTTATCATATTATTCGATGGGGTTTGCAATTTTTGTAACAGCGCGGTTGATTTTGTTATCAAAAGAGATAAGCGATCTATTTTTAAATTTGCCTCTTTGCAAAGTCAGGCCGGACAAAAAATATTAGCAGAAAATAATTTGACTGATACAGGCCTGAGCTCTTTTATATTTATTGAAGGGAAAAATATTTACTCCAAATCAACTGCGGCTTTAAGGGTCTGCAGGTATTTAGATGGCTGGTGGCCTTTAATGTATGGCTTTATTATTGTTCCTAAAAAGATAAGAGATGGCATTTATAGCTGGGTTGCTAAAAACAGGTATAAATGGTTTGGAAAAAAATCCTGTACTATTCCAAATACGGAAGTACGGGCAAGATTTTTAAATGATACCATATGACCAGTAAAAAAACATTGGTGTTGGGCGCTTCGCAAAACCCTGCCAGGTACAGTTACCTCGCAATAAATATGCTTAGGGAGAAAGGGCATGAAGTTATTGCAATTGGAAAACGGGATGGAAAAGTAAAGGATGTTGAAATCCTGTCACGGGAAACTCTTATTGAAAATTTAGATACGGTCACCCTTTACTTAAATGCCAATAATCAAAAGCCTTACTATAACTATATTCTCAGCCAAAAACCAAAACGGATTATTTTTAACCCCGGCGCTGAAAATAATGAACTGGCATCGCTTGCAAAAGAGAATAACATCCTTACACAACAGGCCTGTACCTTAGTATTATTAAGTACCGGGCAGTATTAATACTTACAGGCTGCGTATTTTCACCCAACTTTTTCACCCAAAAGTTTTTTTTCAAAAAAACATGAAATATTTCATTCGGATTGTCGTTTTATAATCGTACACGAATCATAAAATCCCTAAAATCCGATCTATGAAATTCATGAATAAAATGATGGCATTGTGTATTATTGCAATGTCTTCATACACTACCCAATCACAGGTCCTTACTTCCCACAGGCAAAATTATTTTAATAAATATGCTGAAAAGCTACCAACAACGGTTAACGAGTTGGATAAAGCTTTTACAACTCCCGAAGGCTCTAAAGTAAAGATCAATTTTTCCGGTTTCCAATTTAATGGGATAGTAACTTCTTCCATCAAGCGGTATGACAACCTCTACAGCGTAATCATAAAATCACCTTCACTTAACAATACTTTATTAGCCATTTCAAAAAGAATTAATGATGATAAAACGGTAACTTTTGTAGGCCGCATCATCAATGAACAATATGCAGATGGCTATGAGCTAAGAAAAGAAAATAATGGTGATTATGCTATCAGCAAAATAAGGACTGATGCGATTATAGAAGATTTTTAGCTTTAAAGATCAACTTACACCGTTACCCTAATAACGGCTTAATCCCTAAATCCAAAAACCATGAAAAAAATCTTATCTATTTTACTACCACTGATCTTTATGATTTCCTTTCAATCATACAGCCTTCCCAAATTGAGCAGCTTTCCTTCTGCCAAAGCAACCGTCTTTCTTGATTTCGACGGGCAAACCGTAACCGGAAGTTCCTGGAATGGCGGAAATACACTTTATTGCGCTCCGTCGGGTTTGAACGATGAACAAATTACTGAAGTCTTTAACCGTGTGTCTGAAGATTACAGGCCATTCAATATTAATATTACTACCGATTCAACCGTATTTTTAGCGGCCCCATTAACACAGCGAATCAGAATTATTGTGACGCCCACCAGCGGATGGTTTACCGGCGTGGGAGGTGTGTCATTCACAGGATCGTTTATATGGGGCGATGATACTCCCGGGTTTGTTTTTCCTGACAGGTTAAATTATAAACCAAAAATAATAGCAGAGTGCTGCACCCATGAAAGCGGGCACACTGTGGGGCTATCGCACCAGGCAAAATACAATGGCGACTGCGCCTTAGTAGCTACTTACAATGAAGGCGTTGGAACGGGAGAGATAAGCTGGGCGCCGGTTATGGGCAACAGCTATTATAGAAACTTATCAGGGTGGAACAACGGTCCTACGCCAAGTGGTTGTACTGCAGACCAGGATAATCTTTCTATTATTACTTCGAGGAACGGATTTACTTATCGCCAGGATGACCATAGTGATGATCCTAAAAATAACCCCACAACCATTAAGATCATCAATACTGAATTTTCTTCCAGCGGTATCATAACAACCAATACCGATAAGGATGTATTTAAAATTACCCTTCCTAAGGATGGCCAAATCCGGCTCAATACAAAACCATATTCTATTGGCGCTAATAATGAAGGAGCCGATCTCGATGTACAGGTAACACTGCTTAACGCTGCTATGAATGTGGTAAGAGCTTATAATCCATTAGATAAATTAGATGTAAGTATTGATACCGTACTGATGGCTGGAGATTATTTTGTGCAGGTACAGGGGGTAGGAAACGAAAATACAACTAACTATGGAAGCCTTGGTTCTTATACCATTAATGGAACGTTTAGCCCTTTGATGGTAATGCCGATAAGCCAGGTGTTGCTTTCGGGGGAAATGAATAAGGATAAACATAATTTCAACTGGAACATTATCACAGATGAACCGATCCGGAATTTAATCCTTGAAAGCTCGTTGAACGGTTCTTTGTTCACAACACTTACTACGCTTCCTTCAGATGCAAATAGTTTCAATTATCAACCCTTAGCTAATCAAAATATATTTTATCGCCTTAAAGCAACTTCGGTTACCGGCCAGGTGGTATATTCAAATGTTATCATCATAAAACCGGTAGAAAATATCAACCAGGCGTTTACTATTTCTTCCCTAATAAGCTCCGAAATATCAATCAATGCTACACGGGATTTTAATTATATGCTGACTGATATGAGCGGAAGGGTAACCAAATCAGGCGAGGCTAAAACCGGCTTAACTAAAATTAATATTGAAAATTCTCCCAGTGGAATTTATATTATACAGATCATAAGTAATCATCAAAGAACCACTCAAAGAATTGTAAAACTGTAAGGTAGATTCATGTGTAAGTAAGGGTCAGCGTTAGGGGCTGGCCCTTTTTTGTATTATCATGCAGGCAACACAATAACTTTTAAACTTTACGCAAATGTTAACCAGGTAAGTTATTCCTTTACAAATCTACCCGTAAATAATATTGCATTTGTTCTATTGTCTTTAATCAGAAAAATAAAAGGATGATCCGCATTAAAAACCTTTGGTGGCGGCGGTGGTGGCGGATTTCCTCCGCCATACCCTACTACTACCATGTCCACTTTACTAACTGCTACCGCTTCGGTTTTCTTTTCATCAATCTCAATAAATGTTTTATGAATGATCTCTCCGATTTTAAGTGAATCTGTAGCTGAAATTCCTGTAAAATCTGCGGTATCAGAGAACATAACAGGATAGCCCATTTTTATAATTTCCTCCTTGGGTTTTATTTCTGATTCAATTTTGAATTTTGGAAGAGATAGTATGACCTCAGAGTAAGAGTTCAAACTGTCCATCTTCTTTATATAATTGAGATTTAGTTTATTTTCAGTCGTTAAAATTCCATGTCGTTTTCGCGGTAAAATAATTATCATTGAGAATTGGTTACACTTATAAGGTAAATAAAGGGACTGTACTTCAGAATCTTCATAATAGCGATAGTGGTATTGCTTTTTCATGTAATCAATTTTCACTTTTCTTTTATCAATTGTATAGAACCTTTTCCTTTTAGTCTTCTTTGTATCAAAGCCTGATTCCCATTCCCCTAAAAAATAAATTGCATTGACAATACTTAGCTTAATATCTTTATTGAAACCGGATATTTCAGCTATTTTATTATCAGTTTTTTTTGACACCCAGTCATTTAGTTCTTTATCAGCCAAAGAGATATTTTGACGATTGAAACTAAAAATATCGGAATAGTAGTTTGCCTTAATCTCATTTATAAAATTGTTCTCGATTGAAACTTCATCATTTATCCATAATGAATTAGCAAGAAATAATGAATTTTTACTTGGCGTCCCGTCTGACCAGTTGATGCAGCGTTTAGAATCCGGGCCGTCAGGGTCCATTGTTTTTTTAATTAAATCGGAATACTGTTGAGCGCTGTTATTAATGCTGTTAATAGATAATAAGTTGTCCAGTTCTTGCCTCGTTGAAGTTCTCGCTCCTTCATTTACGGCGGATAAGGCTATATTCAGGCTAAATGGGGAAATAAAAAAGCTTGCAAAATCCGGTTTGGTTGCTTTATAGATATTTAAAGCAAAGACATTATTTGATTCTACAATTTTCTCCTGCGAATAACTATTAATCGTAGAAGCCATTATGAATATTATAATTAATGTTCTTTTCACGCAGTATAGTTGAGAGAGTTGTCGCCGCAGATTAATTAATTACTTTCCACTCTTACCGGTACAGAATGTACTGCCGAAGCCATTTCCATAATCAAAGCTTCATCTTTTTCAATAGCGTTGCCCACTACGATGATATCAGCGCCAGCCTTGCAGTTCAGGTAAGCTTTTTCAGGATGGGTAATACCCCCACCAATAATTAAAGGAACATCAATACAATTCGCTACTTTTTCAATCATGCTTTCTGTGATGGGCCTTTTAGCGCCGCTTCCTGCATCCATATAGATCAATTTCATTCCCAGCATTTCGCCAGCCATAGCCGTACACATGGCAATCTCATTTTTATCTGCCGGCAAAGGAGCTGCATTTGAAATATAAGAAACGGTAGTAGGAGCGCCGCCATCTATTACCATATAGCCGGTACTCATTATTTCAAGCCCGCTTTGTTTTATCACCGGAGCGCTTACCACATGCTGGCCAATCAATAATTCAGGGTTGCGGCCACTTATTAAAGAAAGATAAAGCAAGGCATCGGCATATTTTGAAATCTGCGAAGGGCTGCCCGGGAAAAGCAAAACAGGAATAGAGCAATTGCGTTTTATATGCTGAACGCACTGATCAAGATAATTGGAAATTACGAGACTGCCTCCCACGAAAAAATAATCAACCTTAGCTGCTACAGCAAGCTGAACCAACTGGTCCATTTTTTCATCGTTCACTTTATCAGGATCAATCAGGACAGCAAACGATTTTTTAGTATTCGCTTTTCTTTGGCAAAGTGAAGAGTATATATCTTTTGACTTCATTTACTGACTGTTATATGCAAAAATGTAATTTTTTTTGCTGATATAAAAATTAACGGTTACAAAATACGAATTAATACCACGCCAATCAGCGAAGTAAATCATTATTTAATTTTTGTAATTTTATTCAATGATCAGTGTTTTAAAAGAAATACAATTTAAAACGGCACGTGGCGGGGGCAAGGGAGGGCAAAACGTCAATAAAGTAGAGACAATGGTAGAAGGATCATTTCATGTAGCCTCTTCACAAATATTGACCGACAACCAGAAAACCGCTATCCTTGAAAAACTGGCCAATAAAATTACCAAGGATGGATATTTAATTGTAAAAAGCCAGAGAGCAAGAACTCAATTAGAAAATAAAGAAGATGTAATTGTAAAAATGCATTTATTGATAAATAATGCTTTGATAAAAAGAAAAAAACGAAAACCTACAAGGCCTACCAAAGCATCCAAGGCAAAAAGGATCAAAGAGAAAAAAGAAAAAGGATTATTAAAAGAAGCACGAAAAAAGATTTATTTTTTTGAAATAATACCCAAATAAGATTCTTTCCCTTTGATATATCTTTACCCGGTTAAATTATTCTTTTAAACCCCAGGATATTTTTTGAGCAGCATAAAAAAATTAGCAGGACAAACGATGTGGTATGGAGCCAGCTCCATGGCCGCAAGATTTATCAATTACCTACTGACACCGTTTCTTACCTATACATTGGCAAAGACAAGTGATTATGGTAAAATGAGTTTGATTTATGCGGCCATTCCTGTATTGAATGTAATATTCACTTATGGTTTTGAAACGGCCTATTTCCGATTCGCTTCACGTAAAGAATACAAAGACAGCCTTTATAGCACTTCTGCTATTTCACTGATATTTTCCACGCTGCTTTTTACATTTATACTGTGGATGGCAAGGGATTCTTTTGCAGGAATTGTAGGATTGACCGATGTTCCGGAGATTGTTTATATCAGCATTTTTGTAATTGCTTTTGATGCGCTCAGCACCATTCCATTTGCAAAATTACGTTTGGAAGAGAGGCCACGAAAATATGCTTTGGTAAAGGTTGGTGGTATTTTAATCAACATATTTTTTGTCTGGTTTTTTGTTGGCTATTGCCCTACCCATACCGAACAGGTTTCCAATTCTTTCCTGATATTTATTTATCATGCTGATGTAAACCCTATCGTGTATGTATTAATTGCTAACCTGATCCAATCGGTATTTACTCTCGTATTATTGAGCAGTGAGATTTCCCAAATTAAATTAAAATTTAATTTTCCTCTTTGGAAAGAAATGATGATTTATTCATTGCCGTTAGTGATTGTGGGAATGGGCGGAATGGTAAATGAAGTATTTGACCGGCTAATGCTCAGGTGGTGGCAACCCGGCAGCGTTACCTTTAAAGAACAACAAGTAGGAATTTATTCGGCGTGTTATAAATTGGCCATACTCATTACACTTTTCATACAAGCATTCCGGTTAGGCGCTGAACCTTTTTTCTTTAAACAGGCAGATGAGCAGAATCCCCAAAAAGTTTATGCCAGGGTGATGAAATTTTTTGTGATCGTCATTACTTTGATGTTTCTTGTAGTGAGTTTATACCTGGATATTTGGAAAATATTTATCGCGCCTGCATACTGGTCGGGGCTAACAGTGGTGCCTGTGTTGCTTTTGGCTAATATGTTTTTAGGCATCTATTACAACCTTTCAATTTGGTATAAACTGACCAATAAAACCTCAACCGGCGCATACATTACTCTGGCAGGTACGGTAATCACCATCATTCTCAATTATATTTTCATTCCCTACTTCGGCTTCGTCGCTTGCGCCTGGGCAACCTTCCTTTGTTATTTTACTATGATGGTCTTGTGTTTTATTTGGGGGCAAAAGAATTACCGCATCCCTTATGCCTGGAAGAAGCTGAGCGCTTATATCGTAATCGTTGTATTATTATTTTTTATTCACGAAGGCATTATTTATTTCGTGAAGGGAAATATTGCCAATTTCATTTCAGCAACCTTGCTTTTGCTGGTATATGTTTGGTTTATATTGAATGTGGAGTGGAAAGAGTTTCAAAGATTGCCGGTTGTAGGAAAATATTTTAAGCCAGGAAATATTCTTGTGAAAAGAAGATGATTACAGGGTAGCACAAGTGTTGATGCCCCTCTATAATTAAGCGATTTCCAGGGCATTAACTTCCAGTTTAAAACCCAGCTTTCCCATTATAATTTCACAGTCTCTCCATTCAAGGCCAAAGGATTTTACATCGGCTAATCCCAGTTGAGCTAATACATTTCTGATAGTATGCAAATTATCGTCCTCGTAGGAAGCATCTCTGAGAGATTGTTCAGCCCAATCAGTCAGTCCTTCCAGGGAAAGTTGATGCTGCAAATAAGCTAATAATTTATCTGCAATTGTTTTTTTTGTGATCATTATTTATAATTTTTTATGTCCTTTATCAACAGGATATTTTTCATGGATTTCTCTCAAAATATTATTTTCATCATATACTTCCTGCCAAAATCTCAAGGTAATTTCTTCACTATTAACTTCCTTTAAATACAGCGCCTTCCAACCTTGTCTCCCCTTAATTTCAAAAGAATATATTCTAATTCCATCTGCTTTTTCTATCCATCTTTCATATTCTGCTTCATTCTTTCTACGTTTTAATTCATTCATTAAGCGTTTTTTAAAGACAAATAAAGTTAACTATAAAACCTGTAATATCAGTTACATCAAATCTTCAATGGCTTCAAAATAATTTAAAATTCTAACGGCTTTTTAGAAAAGAATTTACCAAATCTAATGTTGTCTTTTTCACCGTATCCCCTTACCTTTGCCGCCAAATTGAAATACAGACTTTTTAATAAAAAATTTTATGGCAAATACCGGAAAAATTAAACAAATAATCGGCGCTGTGGTGGATGTACATTTTGAAGGCGAAAACAAGCTCCCGGAAATATTTCACGCTTTGGAGCTTACCAAAGAAAATGGTGACAAGCTGGTACTTGAAGTTCAGCAGCATCTTGGTGAAGACAGTGTCCGCTGTATAGCAATGGATGGTACTGAAGGCCTTAAAAGAGGAATAGAAGTGGTGGATACCGGCTCGCCGATATTGATGCCTGTGGGAGAAGATATTAACGGGCGTTTATTTAATGTAACCGGCGATGCTATTGATGGTTTGCCACAAGTAAGTAAAAAGAATGGCCGGCCCATTCATAACAAACCGCCATTATTTGAAAATTTAAGTACTGCTACCGAAGTATTATATACCGGAATTAAAGTAATTGATCTCATTGAGCCTTACGCTAAAGGTGGTAAGATTGGTTTGTTTGGGGGTGCTGGCGTGGGCAAAACAGTATTGATACAGGAATTGATCAACAATATAGCCAAGGCATATAGCGGCTTATCAGTGTTTGCAGGAGTAGGTGAGAGGACCCGTGAAGGAAATGACCTGATGCGTGAAATGATCGAAGCAGGCATCATGAAGTATGGAGATAAATTTGTTCATAGCATGGAAGAAGGCGGATGGGACCTCGACACGGTGGATATGGAAGGATTGAAAGATTCAAAAGCAACATTCGTATTCGGCCAAATGAATGAACCGCCGGGAGCACGTGCCCGCGTGGCTTTGAGCGGATTGACCGTTGCAGAATATTTTCGTGATGGAGATGGCACCGGAAAAGGAAAAGACATTTTATTTTTCGTAGATAATATATTCCGTTTTACACAAGCTGGTTCTGAAGTTTCTGCGTTGTTGGGGCGTATGCCTTCTGCGGTAGGTTATCAGCCAACACTTGCTACAGAAATGGGATTGATGCAGGAAAGAATTACTTCTACCAGAAATGGTTCTATCACTTCTGTACAAGCTGTGTATGTTCCTGCAGACGACCTTACTGATCCGGCTCCTGCAACAACTTTTGCTCACCTGGATGCTACAACGGTATTGAGCAGAAAAATTGCTGACCTTGGTATTTATCCTGCGGTAGATCCGTTGGATTCTACTTCAAGAATTCTTTCACCGGCGATCGTAGGTGATGAACATTACGATTGTGCCAACAGGGTGAAATTAACTTTACAGCGTTATAAAGAATTACAGGACATTATTGCCATTCTAGGTTTAGATGAATTGAGTGATGAAGATAAACTGGTAGTAAGCCGTGCACGAAGGGTTCAGCGTTTTCTTTCACAGCCATTCCATGTGGCTGAACAATTTACAGGCCTTAAAGGAGTGTTGGTTTCTATTGAAGATACCATTCGCGGATTTAATGCGATCATGGACGGCGAAGTAGATGAATATCCTGAAGCAGCATTCAACCTGGTAGGAAACCTGGATGATGCCATTGCGAAAGGCAAAAAAATGATGGAAGCAGCGAATTCATAAACCCCTGACCCCTAAAGGGGGCTGGGATATTTTAAACTTTAAATTAACCCCCTCCAGGGGTTTGGGGTATGACTTTAGAAATATTAACACCAGAGAAAAAAATATTCAGCGGAGATGTATATGGAGTACAACTTCCGGGCATTAGTGGTGTTTTTGAAGTGCTCGAAAAACATGCGCCGATTGTGAGCGCATTAAAGGAAGGCAGGCTCAAAGTTTTAAAAGATAAAAACGCTTCTACTTCATATACCATCCAGGGCGGCTTTGTAGAAGTTATCAATAACAGGGCTACTGTGCTTGTGGAAGGAGCTAAGGAAATATAACGTTTTACCTTCCACTTATTTTAAGGCACATAAGGAATACAGGTTCTGTATATCTCTAACAGGGCAATTCAATTACTGCTTCAGAATTAATTCTATTCCTCTAATTTTTCTTTTGAACTATCTCCCAGTTGTAAACATAAAGTCCAGAATCAGTATCAGGTGTATAAAAAATTTTATTAAGCTATTTAAATTATAATATACTTATCAAGTCGTCTTGTGCTGAATAAATTTTAAAGGTAAATTTGTAGAAAAGAGAAACACTTATGACAACGACAATAATCCGAAAAAAATTAATGACCTATATAGCTGATGCAGATGATAAAAAGATTAAAGGACTTTACATGTTGATAGAAAATGACATTAGCAATGTAGAAAGATTTGAACTCAACGATAGACATCTCAAAATGCTCGAACAGGATAGACAGGCTCATCTAACGGGTAAAATCAAATCCTACAGCAGAGAAGATGCAAAACAAATCATAAGGGGTAAAAGAGAATTATAAATGTACTCACTCCTAATAAAACCCCGCGCCATTCAGATGACAAAGGAAGCATACAGGTGGTATGAGGAGCAAAAGGCAGGTTTAGGCGAAGAATTTTTGGAAGAATTAGATAAATATTACGACAAGCTACAATCAAATCCTAAATACTTTGGAAGGGTAAAAAATAATTTTCGGCAATTATCATTAAAACGCTTCCCGTATGTAATAGTGTACGAGATCATAAAAAGCGAAGTTGTTGTTTTTGCTGTATTTCATACCAGGCGAAACCCCAAATTAAAGTTCAAAGATTAGCTCCCACCTTCACTATAAGCTTTTAATTTATCAGGTTTACTGCTTCAGAATTCCGTCTATTTTCTCTAATTCTTCTTTTGTAAAATGAATATTCTTAATAGCTTCTATGCTTTCTAAAACCTGGCGTGGCTTGCTCGCCCCAAGAATAACGGACGTGATGCGTTCATCTTTCAATACCCATGCAAGCGCCATTTGTGCAAGAGACTGATCTCTTGAAGCCGCGATTTCATTAAGCTTTTTAGCTTTTTCAATTACTTCTTTGGTCACCTGGCTTTCGGTGATAGCCCCATTCTCAAGATGACGGCCAGCCCTCGAACTCTTAGGAATTCCTTTTAAATATTTATTAGTGAGCAGGCCTTGCGCCAGCGATGAGAAAGCAATACATCCTATTTTTTCTTTTTCTAACAAACCCAACAAACCTTCTTCTACCCATCTATCCAGCATAGAATACCGGGGCTGATGAATGAGGCAGGGAGTGCCCAATTGCTTCAAAATCTCGATAGCTTTTTTAGCCTCTTCAGGACGATAGCTTGAAATACCTACATACAATGCCTTGCCTTGTCTTACCATCAAGTCAAGAGCAGCCATTGTTTCTTCTAATGGTGTTTCAGGATCAGGGCGGTGATGGTAAAAAATATCTACATAGCTAACGCCTAATCTCTTTAAGCTTTGATCGAGGCTTGCAGTTAAATACTTTTTAGATCCCCAGTCTCCGTAAGGCCCTTCCCACATTTTCCATCCTGCTTTTGATGAAATGATCAGTTCATCTCTATGGTTTTTAAAATCTGAATTCAGTATTTTACCAAATACTTCTTCGGCGGCTCCGGGCGGAGGACCATAATTATTGGCAAGATCAAAATGGGTAATACCATTGTCAAAAGCAGTACGAAGAATTTCACGACAATTTTCGATGTCATCCTTTTTTCCAAAGTTGTGCCATAAGCCCAGCGAAATCAGAGGCAACTTAATCCCGCTATTACCACAGCGGCGATATTGCATTAGCTCATACCTGTTTGGATTAAATTTGTATTTCATATTTTTAAGTGTGACGATTGAATAAAATAATTACTCCAAATAAAAGATTGAGGGATACACAGTCTGTATTTTATCAGCGCAAGCCAAATACACTTACTCCTAAGTCGTTCCGCCATTCCTTACCATATACCTTGTCTAAATGCTCAATAACTGGCTGATTATAAATACCCATGCAATCTTCCGAAGCAACTTCAAAATTATTGAATCTAAGTTGGATACTATATTTTGTCTGAAACAGGTTATTAACCTTCTGGTCTCGTTCACTCTCCCTGCCATTCACAAACAAAATTGCTTTTTTATTTTTTATATCTTTTATGGCTTTCTGGCGGTTAAAATATTTGCAATCTACAGGCATACTTACAACAAGGTTTCGTATGCTTTTGCCTTCAATTGTAATAACTGTATCTTTTCCGGCATAGCCTAAACTACGGAAAGATAATTTATACTTATCCTGATGCAACCCCAAAATTGAAAACCGCCCTGCTGTATCACAAGTTGTTCCGATGCCTTTAGCAATTATTACTGAACCTCCCCCAATTGGCTTACTACTATATGCTGAGACGGCCCTCCCTGATATTGAAAAAGTATCAGCACTTTGAGCAAATGATATTGTTCCAATAGAAGTGAATAAAAATAATAGTAGTAGCTTAATCATTTCTTTTTTAAGATAGCAGATACGAATTTAGCCAAACAAAATGATCCAAAGTTTAAGATTCACTTCATCAACAATTATTCTTAACATTGCGTCATGCATATTATTATCGCTCCCAATGCATTTAAAGGCAGCCTCACGGCAGAAGAAGCTGCTGATTGTATTGCAGAAGGAATCAGGCAAAGCCAACTTGATTGCTCTCTTTCACTTATTCCCGTCGCAGATGGAGGCGATGGTACTGCCCGGCTCATCGCAAAAAAAATGAATAGTAAGGCCATACCTGTATCTGTTCATGATCCTCTTGGAAGAATAGTAGAAGCTACCTTTGGATGGGCAGAAGATACAAAAACTGCGATCATTGAAATATCAGATGCATCCGGAATAAAATTGCTGAAAAAAGAAGAACTGAATCCTCTGGTCGCAAATACAAGAGGCGCCGGCGAACTCATACTCGCAGCACTGGAACATGGAGCGCAGAAAATACTGATCGGCGTGGGTGGTACTGCAACGGTTGATGGAGCTTCTGGTTTGTTAAGCGCCCTGGGTGCAGGTTTCAAAAATGAACAGGGAGGAACTATTGCAAAATTGCCCGAAGGGCTGGTGCAATTAAAAAGCATAGATTTAAGCAGATTGAATAAGAGACTTAAGCAATGTGAGATAACGGTACTATGTGATGTAAAAAATACTTTATTGGGAGCCAATGGATCGGCTGCTGTATTTGGGCCGCAAAAGGGTGCAAGTGCAAATGATGTAATCCTTCTTGAAAAATGTTTAGAGCAATTAAATTTAGTAGCTGAGAAAACTTTAAATGTAAGTATGGCTTCAATGATCCATGGCGGCGCTGCGGGCGGTGTTGCCGCGGGACTGGCTGCTTTTTTAGGTGCAGATTTAGTTAGCGGCATTAAGTACTTTTTGGATGTAGTTAATTTTGATGAGACCTTACAGGAAGTGGATATAGTAATTACAGCAGAGGGAAGCCTGGACAGCCAAACCCTTGAGGGCAAAGGTCCTTACGGTGTAGCGCTTCGGGCAAAAAATAAAAAGGTTCCTGTGATCGGATTGTCAGGGCAGGTATCTCTACGCATAGACGATCAAATGCGCAACTATTTTGATGTACTATTGCCCATTGGTCGTAGTCCTTGTTCAATAGATGAAGCCATCGCTCACACCAAAGATGATCTTATACGTACCTCTTGTGAACTTGGAAATTTGCTGGCATTAAAAATGAAGAATAAAGTATGATTACATGCTTATAATTAAGTAGCAGTAAATGCTAAATTATTAATTTAAAATTTTGATTAAATGAAAATAGTTGTCTTAGATGCTTATGCTATGAATCCCGGAGATCTGAGTTGGGATGACTTACAACAGCTTGGTGAAACTGACATCTATGAAAGATCATCAGTCACAGAAACTCCTTCAAGGATCGCCGATGCAGACATTGTCCTTACTAATAAAGCCCTATTAACTAAAGAAATTATTGATCATGCGCCAAAGCTCAAATATATTGGGGTAATGGCGACAGGATATAATATTGTAGATACTGAGGCTGCACATCAACGTAATATTATAGTTACCAATGTACCGGCTTATAGCACCATATCTGTAGCCCAGCTCACATTCGCGATCATCCTGGAATTATCCGTTCATACGGTAATGTATGCAGATAGCGTACGAAATGGCGATTGGGTTCTGAGCAAAGATTTTAGTTACCAGTTGGCCCCTATTACAGAATTACAAAATAAAACGCTTGGGATTATCGGATTAGGGCAAATAGGAAAAGCCGTCGCAAAAATTGCTTTAGCCTTTGGCATGAAAGTGATTGCTTCGCATAAACACCCTGAACGTGATCAAATGGAAGGCGTGGAATTTGTTGATGAAATAACCTGCTTTCGCAACGCAGATTTTGTGAGCCTGCATTGTCCGCTCAAAGACGATAACCATAAATTTGTGAACCGCCAACTTCTTGATTTGATGAAGCCTTCTGCCTTTCTGATCAATACCAGCAGAGGCGGACTTATTAACGAGGAAGATCTTGCGGATGCCTTAAATGATAATCGTATTGCCGGGGCAGGCCTGGATGTACTATCATCTGAGCCACCTGCATCAGATAATCCATTATTAGAGGCAAAGAACTGTTTGATAACTCCACATATAGGCTGGGCTACCTTTGAAGCACGCTCCAGGCTCATGCAGGTTGTAGTAAATAATGTAAAGGCTTTTATAAACAGCAATCCCGTGAATAAGGTGAAGTAATTGACAAACCCAAGAGTTTGCTGAAAAGCCCTTGCAGTAAAGGATCTTACAGGTTTAGGAATCCCTCATTGGCGACTGGCCTCTAAGAAACTTTGTTTTATCTTTTTTACAAAGCTGCTTTCCTGGTCGGCCATTCTTTCCGGGTGCCACTGCACCAACATCAGGTAAGATTTTCCCTCCGGCTCTCTTCTTTCCATTCCTTCAATGACGCCATCAGGCGATAATGCATTTACCACAAGGCCAAAGCCAGGAATATCTACACTTTGATGATGAGCGCTGTTCACCAGGCCTTTCTGCTCTCCGGTTATTTTATATAAAAGCGAGTTGGTATCTACATCCACTGTATGGTTCCTGTCAATATCTTTCTTAAGCTTGCCATGATTGAACTTGCCGAAGGAAGGAATATCCGGCAATATAACTCCGCCAAAGTAAACATTTACCAATTGCAATCCGCGACAAATTCCTAACAACGGCTTTTGATTTTCTTCTGTATGCTGAACTATTTTCCATTCAAATTCATCTCTCTTTTCATCAATTTCTTTTGGGTCGCAATAGGCCATAAATCCAGGCTGGTTGTATAATACAGGGTTAATATCGCATCCGCCGGTCAAAATAATTCCATCACATTGATGAATATCTTCAAAATTATGCAGGTGGTAGCTTAATTTAATTACTTCTACTTCCGGCTCATTTTTTATCCAGTTTTCATAATTCAAATATTTGGAGCCTTCACTTATTCCTATAACTATTCTTTTCATTTTTATTTAAAGAGAAAAACTTGAAGAAAGAAAATACCCGGTCAGTTCATTTGAAAATTAGCATTATTATAAAGAGAAGCATCCTCATGCAATTTTAATTCCCACTTCCAGGCAGTGCCCATCATGTCATTTAGAGAATATTTGGGATCCCAGTTTAAGGCTTCTTTAGCCAGCGAATTATTAGCATAAATAGCCATGATATCTCCAGGCCGCCGTGAACCTATTTTGTAATTAAGTTTTTTACCACTTACTTTTTCAAATGCATTGATGGCTTCCAGAACAGAAACGCCATTGCCGGTACCAAGATTATAGACTTCACATTTACCGGCATTTTTGTTTGCCATGAGGTGCTGCAATGCAAGCGTGTGTGCATGAGCAATGTCGCATACATGTATGAAATCACGAATACACGATCCGTCTCTGGTAGGATAATCATCTCCATACACCGTAAGCTGCTTTATTTTACCAATAGCTGTTTGGGTTATAGCGGGAACCAGGTTTTCCGGTTTTCCCAAAGGCAATTCACCGATCAATGTAGAAGGATGTGCTCCCACAGGATTAAAATACCTCAACAATATGCCTTTTAAGCCGGAGGTTTTAGTAACATCTCTTACAATCTCTTCACCCATTTGCTTGGTAGCGCCATAAGGCGATTCAGCAGGTTTGATGGGCGATTGTTCTGTAACCGGTATTTCATCAGGGCTGCCATATACAGTACATGAAGAAGAAAAAATGAAATGAGGCACCTTAAATTCTTCGGCACATTTTAAAATATTGATCAGGGATGATAAATTATTTTCAAAATACATTAATGGTTTTTCCACAGATTCGCCAACTGCTTTAAAAGCTGCAAAATGAATGATACCCTGTATGTCAGCATTTTCCTGGAATACAGCAAAAGTGTCGTCAAAATTGCAGAGGTCCACTTTATAGTTCTTTATAGCAGCGCCTGTAATTCCTTTAATTCCCTGGAGCAAAGATGGAGTAGATCTGGAGTTATTATCTATACAAATAGGATCAAATCCATTCTCTATAAGATCCACAATAGTATGCGCACCTATATAGCCGCAACCGCCTGTTACTAATATTTTATTCATAATACAAAGTAAGAAAAAATTGATTACAAATACAGCGAAGGACGAATAATTCAGAGAAGCCAATGAATAAGATGGTAAACTACTGCCGCAACAATGGCGCTTACAGGAATTGTAAGGATCCATGCCCACAGAAGATTGAAAGTAACGCCCCAGCGCACTGCTGATAAACGTTTGGTAGCGCCGACACCTACAATAGACCCTGTAAGCGTATGGGTAGTACTCACCGGAATCCCAAAGCCTATGGTCAGAAAGATAGTGAATGCCCCGGAAGTTTCAGCACAAAAACCCTCTAAAGAAGTCACTTTTGTAATACGTGTACCCATTGTTTTTACAATGCGCCAACCGCCCGACAAGGTTCCCAACGCAATGGCAGTATAGCAGGCAAGTGGCAGCCAATCAGGCATTGCCATCTCTTGTATAGAATTGGTATTCCCATGAACTGTTTTCTCATAAAACCATATTGCTGTTAAAATAAGCCCCATTGTTTTTTGAGAATCTCCGCCGCCATGCGCAAGGCTCAGGCATGCAGATGATAGCAATTGGAGCCTCCGGAACCACTTCTCTGCCCGGGCCGGCCTTGACTTCTTTGCTAAATTTACAGTGATAATGGTTATAGCAAAACCTAACAGCAATCCAATTATTGGCGCCAATATCATAAAGATGAGCGCAATAAATATAGGATGGGTATTTACGCCGGCTAATCCGCCTGCTGCCAATGCTGCTCCCGCAAGGCCTCCTATAAGTGTATGAGATGAGCTTGAAGGGATCCCATAATACCACGTAAGAAGGTTCCAGCTAATGGCAGCGACGGTAGCTGATATTATTGTCTTAAAATTGATAATATCTTCAGACATGATGTTGGCAATAGTACCGGCTACCTTATGTTCCCTAAAAACAAAGAATGCTATAAAATTAAAAGACGCTGCCCACAAAACAGCCTGAAAGGGAGTTAAAACCTTAGTAGAGACAATAGTTGCTATGGAGTTAGCGGCATCATGAAAACCATTGATATAGTCAAATATGAGTGCGAGAGCAATAATAGTAATAAGAAAAACAAACATAGAAGACTTTAAATTGAAGAATTGCTTTACCCGATAGTACTTTATGCATATTTAATGATGATGGATTCAATGACATTGGCAGCATCTTCACACTTATCTGTAACTATTTCCATTACCTGGTAAATTTCTCTTTTCTTAATTACTTCTTTGGCATCAGGTTCGTTCTCAAACAGCGCTTCAATGCTCATGTCAAAAATATCATCTGCCTGGTTTTCTATACTGTTGATGGCGACCATCGCATCAGTAATTTTCCGGAGGTTTTTCATATCCCTCAACTCTACCACTGCCTTACGCACTTCTGTACAACTACTGAAAATCAGATCGGCCATTTTATGAAAAGTGGCATCATCGGGCCTTACCTTATAAAAATTAATTTTTTTAGCGGCAGAATATATGTAGTCGCAAATATCATCGAGCGAAGTAGTAAGATAATGAATATCTTCCCGGTCAAAAGGAGTAATAAAGTTTCGCCCTAATTCGGTGAAGATGCGATGGGTATTATCATCATTGACATGCTCCATATCTTCTATCTCCTTTATCAGGATTTCTCTTTTGTCAAAATCTTTTTCATTGATCACTTCTTTCAGCTTAGAAGCCATTTGTACAACCGTTTCTGAAACAGCTTCGAATAGCTGAAAGAATACTTTATCTTTTGGCAGGAAAAATTTCAAAATAGAATTGAGCGCCATTCGGAGATTTTGCGCAAAAATAAAGTACTCTCTGCTTTTAAAGTGTTTTTATTATTATTGGTAATAATTTCTTAACATAGGCGGTATGTTTCTACATTTGCAACTCCCTTATGAATATACGTCCATTATTACTTCTTGTACTCATTCTTTTTAGTTCTATTGCCTATGCGCAATTTTTGACAGATAGGATAGATACTACCAACCACTTAACAATAAGTGGTTATTTCCAACCACAATACCAGGTAGCTTCCAAAGAAGGAGTAAAAAATTACAGCGGCGGCGATTTTTCTCCTTCTTCAAACAACCGGTTCATGTTTAGACGAAGCCGTTTAAAAGTGGAGTATTTAAATATAAATGATGATCAAAAGCCTTCTTCACAATTTGTATTTCAATTGGACGGCACGGAAAGAGGAATTTCTATAAGAGATGTTTGGGGAAGATTTTTCGAAAATAAATATGAACTGTTTTCTTTCACTGCAGGAATGTTTGCCCGCCCTTTCAGCTATGAGGTAAATTTATCCTCGTCAGAAAGAGAAACGCCTGAACGGGGGCGCATGAGCCAGATACTCATGAAAACTGAAAGAGATATCGGAGCTATGGTTTCTTTTGAACCAAGAAAAAAAGATCATCCGCTCCGCTACCTTAAAATAGATGCCGGATTATTTAATGGCTCAGGCCTTACAGCGCCGGCTGATTATGACAGCCATAAAGATTTTATTTCACGCATAGGGTTGAAGCCTTACCCTTTATCAAAAAAAATAAAATTTTCTATTGCAGCATCTTATTTGAACGGAGGAATTTTACAAAGTACCCGGTATATCTATTCCCTCAAAGAGGAACAGAAATTTTTTAGAGTAGATTCTTCCCAAACCAATTTAGGAAAAATTGCCCCCAGGAAATATTATGGCATTGACGCACAACTAAAAATTAAAAACAAAGCGGGTTTTACAGAGTTGCGCGGAGAAATAATAACGGGAAAACAAACAGCCTTTGCCAACACCACAGAAACCCCGGCTGTACTGGCTTTGCCGTCTGAAGGTCTTTATATCAGGAAATTCAATGGCGCTTATTTTTATTTTCTCCAAAATATTTTTAATGATAAAAACCAGATCGTTATAAAATATGACTGGTATGATCCTAACCAATCTGTCTCTGCAAAGGATATCGGAAAAACGGGAAGTAATTTAACAGCAGCAGATATCAGGTATTCTACATTGGGTTTTGGATTTAACCACAAGGTAAATGCTCATGCAAAGATTACGTTCTGGTACGATAGAATATGGAATGAAAAAACAAATTTGCCTGGTTATACAACAGACATTGCCGATAATATTTTTACCTGCCGGCTCCAATTTATGTTTTAGAAATATCTTCCATAGCATTTTAATTCCTGAATTTTGCTAAAAAACAATTACATAACTTTTACATAACACTAACTTAATAATTACATAACATTCCGGTAACAGTTACATAATATTGCAATGTTCTCTTTGCATCATAAAAAACAGATGCATGAGATACATTATTTCTTTATTATTCCTTACTTTTTTTTCTATCAAAGGATTTTCACAGAATGCGAGAGTAGAAGGAAAAATTACTGATTCAAAAACCAATAACCCGATTTCCGGGGCTACCATAATCGCAGATAATAGTAGCGGGGTAACCACCGACCTGGAAGGACATTTTATTCTTACTCTTCCGCCATCCGCTTCTCATGTAATAAAGATATCCTCTGTTGGTTATAAGTCTAAGGAAGTAAGTGAAGTAATGGTTGCCGCTAATGAAATACTCACTTTTAATATAATATTGGATCCGGCGGCTAAGACCGAAGAAGAAATTATAATCAGAACAACGCGCCGCAAAGAAACTACCGCTGCTCTCATTGCCTATCAAAAAAATACCAATGCGGTTGCCTCTGTGATTTCGTCAGAATCCATCAGCAGATCGCCCGATAAAAACACAGGCGAAGCCCTGAAAAGAGTTCCGGGGCTTTCTATCCAGGAAGGCAGGTACCTGGTAGTACGCGGCCTCAGCGATCGCTATAACCAGGCCATGCTGAATGGTGTGCTGTTGTCCAGTACAGAACCGGACAGAAAGACTTTTTCATTTGATATTTTTCCTGCGGCTATCATCGAAAATATTATTATCAATAAAACATTCATTCCTGAATATTCTGCAGAGTGGGCTGGTGGCCTGGTGCAGGTAAATACCCGCGATATCCCTTCACGCGGTTTTATCAATGTGCAGGCAGGAACTAATTTCAACACCAATATACCGGGAAAAGATTTTTATACATATCACGGTGGAAAACTGGACTGGCTTGGCTTTGATGATGGGGCAAGAGCATTGCCCGATCATTTCCCTACCAAAAATATATTTGCTTCTTTATCGGCTGCTAATAAAATTGATTGGGCAAAACAAATGGTTGCAAATAAATGGGCGGTAAATAGAAATAAGAGTTTAATAAATACGCCTGGCCAGAATTTCCAGGTCAATGGAGGATTCAATACCAATTTATTTAATAAAGAATTTGGCGGCATTCTTACAGCTACTTACAACCGCAGTGTAAAAGCATTGGATTATGAAAACCGTTTTTTTTCAATAGACAATGCCAAAGCCTCTGAAAATTTTAATTATTATAATACCCGATATACGCAGGATGTTCTGTGGGGCGCTATGGCCAATTTCTCTCTAAAATTCAATAAGGATAATAAAATTTCAATAAAGGACCTCATCAATGTCCATTCATTTAATAATACTACGTTGCGTACGGGCAAAGACTTTGAAGCCAATTCCCAGTTAGGTGAAAATATAAAAGCAAGAGAATTCAATTTTACTGCCAATACATTTTTCAACACCATATTAAGTGGTGAGCATACTATCAATTCGTTTAAATCAAAACTCAACTGGTATGGCAGTTTCAACATACTTGATCAGTATATTCCTCTGCAACGCAGGGTGCAATATAACCAGGACCCAACTAATCCTAATGCACCTTACCTTGCCTTGTTATCAAATACGCTATCGCAAAAATCAGGAAGTGTTTTCTGTTCTGCACTCTCTGATTATATATACACGGCAGGCGGCGATATCACTACCACGTACAACCTTTTTTCCGGAAAACAAACTATTAAAGGCGGATATCTTTTACAGGTAAAAGACCGCTTGTATGACGCAAGGCCTTTCTCTATCAGCCTTCCATCCGATAATCCTACACTCAGGACGCTGGACGAAGATCATATTTTTGCACCTGAAAATTTCGGTACTGCCGATAATCAATTTCATTTCGATGCCTTATTCGGAAATCAATACAGGTATCTTGCCAATACTATTTTGAATGCGGGTTATATTCAATCAGACAATAGTTTTAATAACTGGTTACGCATAGTGTGGGGTGCACGTTATGAATATTTTGATCAGTTGATTGGTAGTGTAAAAGCATCTGATCCCCGTTTTGTAAATACCAAACAGGGTGATCTTTTACCTGCTTTGAATATTACATTCAAATTAAATCCCAAAACTAATATTCGTCTTGCATCTTCTCAAACGCTGGTACGCCCTGAGTTTCGTGAATTATCCAATCTTGCTTTTTACGATTTTGAAGTGGGCGCAACCATTACGGGAAATAAGAATTTACAACGCACTAAAATCACCAACTTCGATTTGCGTTATGAAATTTATCCGCAGCCGGGAGAATTATTTACTGCCGGAGTTTTTTATAAAAACTTCAATCACCCGATCGAGCTGCAGTTTAACCAATCAGGAGCGGGTTCCAGCAATACATTCAATTATGTTAACGCAAGTTCGGCCACCAGCTACGGAGCAGAAGTTGAATTTAGAAAAAGGCTGGCTTTCCTTGGAGAAGGATTAAAAAATTTTATTGCACAGGGAAATTTCTCATACATCTATAACCGTGTAAAATTTGAGAATAAAAATCTTGACCGGCCTATGCAGGGGCAATCTCCTTATCTTATTAATGCAGGTTTATTATATGATGCGAAAAAGATCGGGTTAAGTACTACTCTGTTATTTAATGAGGCAGGCCGTCGCATCTTGTATGTGGGCAATGATGAAGTACCGGCCATTTGGGAAGCACCGCGTCCGTTGCTTGATCTGCAAATCGCAAAAAAAATTATTAAGAATAAAGCGGATCTGAAATTGAGCGTTGCCGATATTTTAAATCAGCGCGCTTATTTCTACCACGACCTGGATAATAATAAGAAATACACAAAAGGCGGCGCTGATGCTTTAGCCTTAACCCGCAAATACGGAAGTAATATTTCCCTGACTTTCAATTATACCATAAAATAAATAACTCATAAAAAACAAAAAATAAACCAATGAAAAAATTAATTGTATTAATGGCTATCGCAGGATTGATAACGAACATTTCCTGCAGAAAAATTGAAATGGACAAATACATTACGGGTGGCACGGATGGCAGCAGCTCTCAAAATGAAAACACGATACTCGAAGGAAAAATCTCTTCCGACAGAACGCTTAAAGCCCAATATACATATACCATACGCGGTATTGTATATGTAACAAACGGCGCTAAGCTTACTATCGAACCTGGCACTGCAATACACGGCGAAACCTCTTCCAAAGGCGCATTAGTGATTACAAGAGGCAGCCAGATCATCGCTGATGGCAGTAAAGACAAGCCAATCATTTTTACTTCTGATGCGCCTGATCCTAAAAGAGGAGATTGGGGCGGCGTGGTTATCTGCGGTAATGCGCCTACCAACGCTTCTTTCAATGGCACAGCGGGCATAGGCCAGGTAGAAGGCGGGGTAAATAATGGCGAAGGGCTTGGTTTATTTGGCGGTACAAACGCTGCTGATAATTCAGGTATCCTGCGTTATGTGCGTATCGAATATGCAGGCTATGCCTATCTGCCCGATAATGAATTAAATGGCCTCACCCTGGCAGGCGTTGGAAACAGAACTATTGTAGATTATGTAGAAATTTATAAAGCCAATGATGATGCCATCGAATGTTTTGGCGGCACAGTAAATTTAAAGCACACTGTTTTCGTCAGCACACTGGATGATGATTATGATACGGATAACGGGTGGAGCGGCCACGTACAATGGGGCATTGTATTGAGAGATTCTTCTATTGCCGATATTTCAAAATCCGAATCATTTGAAAGTGATAATGATGCCAACGGAAGTTCTTTAACCCCTCAGACCAAAGGCGTATATAGCAACATGACCATCATAGGCCCGCGTGCCACTACTTCTAATGTAGGTAACAGCCTGTACCTGGCAGGAGCACAGATAAGAAGAAACTCTTCGATCTCTATCTTTAATTCTGTGATCATGGGCTATCCCACCGGAATATTAATTGATGCATCCAAAGGGGTGCCCACTGATAATAATATTTCAGGCAATACCTTATTCGTTCAAAATACCATTATCTCAGGTTCTGCGAAGCCGGTAGATTATTCTGCAAGCGCTACTGCCGCAACAGGATGGACTGCTGCAGATGCTATAAACTGGTTTAATACCGCTTCTTATGGCAATAGTATTCTTGCTGCTAATGATGAAGTGAAATTAGCCGCACCATTCAATTACAGCAATCCTGATTTTACTCCCCGGTCCGGATCGCCATTACTTACCGGTGCATCCTTTACCAATAGCCTTCTTACTTCAGATTTTGTTGCTACATCCTATCGTGGCGCGGTTGGCCCTTCCGGTGAAGAGGCTACCTGGTGGAAAGGCTGGACAAGATTTTAATATAAAAATATTTTAATGCCCTTGTAATAAAAAACAGAAATCTCCTCAAACTATACCACCCCTCATTTTTGCCAGGTGGTTTTTTAATTGCGCTTTGTTCTACTTTTGAAAATTCTATTATTAAAGAACATGGCCATAAGATCCCTTTACAAACAAAACCGGTATTTTTTTCTCAGCTACTTTATATTATTGATCTTAGGAATTTTTATTTTAATTACCTATTCAAAAACAGATGGGTTTATACTTATGAACCCTTTGCACTACCAGGCGCTCGACTATTTTTTTATTCCCTATACTTATCTTGGCGATGGATTGTTTGTCATAGCCTTAGCTATCGTTTTATTTTTTTCAAAAAAACGTTACTTGTCTTTAATGATCATAAGCAGCTATGCCCTTTCAGGAATTATAGTGCAGGTGTTGAAATTTTTTATTGATGAAGCCCGCCCCGCCTATTATTTAGCGAAAACCAACTACTCTTATTTTATAGATGGTGTGACATTACATAATTTACATTCTTTTCCTTCAGGCCACTCTACGTCGGCATTTGCTTTGGCAGCCACTTTGGGTTTTGCAGTAAAAAATAAAAATTATTCGATCTTCTTTTTGCTGATGGCTGCACTGGTGGCGTATAGCCGTATCTATTTGGGCCAACATTTCATGAATGATGTATTGGCTGGCTCCGTCATTGGAATGCTTTCGGCTATTTTTTGCTGGATCTGTCTTGAGAAATTTTTTAAAAAGATTTTGAAACCGGATACAGTTTAAATCCTCTCTCAAAAATGATTGTTTCAAATTTTCTTACAATTCTATAATTAAATTTTTCTACAGCTCTGTTGATGTTTAGTTTATTTTCCAGCCGGCAGCATAAAACCAAATGTGCTGCCCACGTCTATTTTGCTTCTTACGTGTATAGTTTCGCCATGAGCTTCTATGATGTGCTTCACGATGGACAGGCCAAGCCCGCTGCCGCCGGCAATACGCGCCCGTGCCATATCAGTGCGATAAAACCGTTCGAATATTCTTGGTAAATGCTCTTCGCTTATACCGTATCCATCATCACTGATTTCGATAAGGATTTTTTTGCCGTCTATTTTATAAACGCTACCCTCAATAACGCCATGTTGCTTTCCATACTTTATCGCGTTATCAACCAGGTTAATAATGACCATTCTTATTTTTTCCTTATCAGCAAAAACAGTTAAAGGCTCTTCGCACCCTTCTTTGATCAGGCATTTTATTTTCTTTGCATCTGCCTTTATAGACAGCGTTTCAAATACTTCCCGGATAAGATCCTGTATCTCAAAATTTGCTTTAAGCAAAAGCAATTCACCACTTTCCAACTTGGTAATTTCATCAAGATCGTTAATCAGGTTTACCAGCCGGTCCACGTTCCTGGAAGCCCTGTCAATGAAGTTCTTATTCACTGCAGGATTATCCAGGGCTCCATTTAATAAGGTATCTAAATAGCCTTGTATGGCGAAGATGGGCGTTTTCAATTCATGGGATAGATTCAAAAGAAACTCTTTTCGAAACACCTCATTCTTTTTCAATACCTCCAGTTCTCCTTTGTGCTGTACAGCCCACGCTTCTACGTCTTCATTTACTTCGCTTATCGTTTTTTGAGGAAGGATATTCTTAAAATAAAATTCTTCTTTCTTGCTTGCTTTGGTTTGGTAGATGAGTTTGTAAATAAGTTTTATTTTCCTGTAAATAAATCTTTTTACCGTGTAAAAAATGATGAGATAGGCTACCAACCACAGGATACAGAAAAAAACCACCGATGGCAACCACATTTCACTATAGCCGTACACCGCAAATGCAGCAAGCAAAGCGATCGGTAATGAAGATACCAGCGCTGCCTGCTGTGGTGAGAAATTTTTTTTTGCAAACATTTTAATAGCTGATTAGCTAATTAGAGTTAAAGCCCTAATACCCATGCAAATATCAACGGTGCAACAATAGTTGCATCACTTTCTACAATATATTTTGGTGTGTGAATGTCCAATTTACCCCAGGTGATTTTTTCGTTAGGAACCGCACCGGAGTAAGAGCCATAAGAAGTAGTAGAATCGGATATTTGGCAAAAATAACTCCAGAAAGGGACATCTGTCCATCCCAGATCCTGGTACATCATCGGCACCACACAAATCGGGAAATCACCGGCAATACCACCACCTATCTGGAAAAAACCAACACCTTTTCCTCCGGAATTACCACGATACCATTCGGTAAGCTGCGCCATATATTCAATCCCGCTTTTCATGGTGCTTGCTTTTAATTCTCCTTTGATAACATACGATGCAAAAATATTTCCCATAGTGCTGTCTTCCCAGCCAGGCACTACGATCGGAATGTTTTTCTGTGCAGCGGCAAGCATCCAACTGTTCTTCGGGTCTATTTCATAATACTGTTCGAGCACCCCGCTCAGCAACATTTTGTACATGTATTCATGAGGAAAATAACGTTCACCGGCTTCTTCCGCGTCTTTCCATATTTTATGAATATGTTTTTGTAATCTTCTGAACGCTTCTTCTTCAGGAATACAGGTATCGGTAACACGGTTGTAATGATTTTCCAATAAGTCCCATTCTTCCTGCGGGCTTAGATCACGATAGTTGGGCACTCTCTTATAATGGCTATGCGCCACCAAATTCATAATATCTTCCTCAAGATTGGCGCCGGTACAACTAATGATCGCCACCTTATCCTGCCGTATCATTTCAGCAAAAGAAATTCCTAACTCTGCTGTACTCATAGCTCCCGCCAGCGATACCAGCATTTTGCCGCCTTCATTGATATGTGCTTCATAACCTTTTGCCGCATCCATTAATGCCGCCGCATTAAAATGACGATAGTGATGTTCTATAAATTGAGAAATAGGGCCTTTGCTCATGGTGAAATTTTTTGAAGCAAAAGTAAGATTTTAAAAAATGAATTTTGTTACGAAGACAGGCAAGAAAACTATGTTGATTTATTTCTTTTTAATTTTTACCGTTTTCGTTTGCAGGATTACCGTGTCTCCGGAAGATAATTGGCTTGAAATATTTGTATTTAAAATATTGAAGTCATCTCTGAAAAATGCCCATGAACGATAAGTATTTCCTGCCCTCAATATTAGGCTGCTAATTAATGTTAGATATAGATCATTACCTTTTATTGTTAGCCCTAACAGTTGTTTAGAAATGCATCTTTTTAAATAACCACTTGAGGAGGGTAAGGTTACGCAAGAGGTGGATATTAGCTTACTAATATAAACAGGTGGAAGATTGGGTGGAGTAGGAAAAATTGAAATAAGAAAAGTTAAAGTATCTTCTTTGAGTGCTTTAATTACCATCTCGGAAGTGGATTGACTCAATATTTCAGCAGCGTATTCACCATTGAGCACATCGGTTAAATAATATTTCACTGTTACCTTTTGCGAGCCACTAAAATTTAAATGCAAAAGATCATTATTAAAAGTTTTAAAATTTGTTTTAAAAATAAAATCTTTTTCTACAAAAGATGAGTCCACACTATTTAAAAATTTAATAATAACCGTAGCATCAGTAACAATACCATCTTTAGTGTACATCTTTACTTTATCTAAACTTCCTTGTTCAACATTCTCATATTCACCCAAAAATTCAATTGATTTTTGGTTATCCTCGTTCTTTTTACAGGCTACAAAGGTTAATAACCAAATGAGAGAAATAACGTATTTCATCTGAAAATATTTATGTTTATTACTAACAACAGAATAACATTTGCTTGAAATTATGGCAAGTATCGAACGTAATTCCTGTAATAATATTCTACTGCTCAAAGCTTATCGGTTAGTAAAGTTGTTACATAACCACTTACCTTACTTCCGCAGGTAAAGGGATATCTCTTTTCAGCATCTCATCCCTGTTGGCCATTTCCCATGCAGTTAAAAAAATAAAACGCGCTCTTTTCTCCAACAGATCAAAATTGATCTTATCAACTGTATCTGTTGGCTTGTGATAATCTTTATGAATACCATCAAAGAAGAAAATAATGGGGACACCTTTTTTGGCAAAATTATAATGGTCGCTACGGTAATATATTCTTTCAGGGTCCTTTGGGTCATTATATTTATAATCCAGTTCAAGTTTCGAATATTTTTTGTTGATAGCCTTGCTGATGGGGTCAAGGTCGCTGCTCAATTTATCGTTGCCTATTACATACACATAATTAGTGCTGTCGCCATAATTCCTGTTTGGATCAATGCGGCCAACCATATCAATGTTCAAATCAACTGTGGTTTTATCCAATGGAAATACAGGATGATCAGAGTAATACTCAGATCCCCATAAGCCTTTTTCTTCCCCGCTTACTGTCATAAACACTACGGTTCTTTGCGGGCCATACCCATCCTGTTTTGCTTTTGCAAATGCGTGTGCCATTTCAATTACACTCACTGTACCGCTGCCATCATCATCAGCGCCATAATAAATAACCTCGTCGTGTTTTCCCAAATGATCGTAATGAGCGGTGATGAAAACGTATTCGTCTTTCTTATCAGAACCTTCTACATACCCTATCACATTGCTCGCTTCTACTTTAATGCGTTTCTTTCTCAAAACCAATTTAGTTTTCACTCTTCTGTCAATATTGAAAGTATTAAGAGGCTTTTTCGCCTTTGCAGCTTCAATAAGGGTATTGGCTTCATCAGCGCCTATAATATTTTTTATCAGCAAGGGAGTAATACTGATTACCGCTGCCTTTGGCTTATCATTAAGGTGAGGAAAATAGAGATTGGTTTTCCTGGAATTTTCTATCAGAGGCGTAGGGATGGAATCCCAGAAAGGATTGACAAATAAGATTGCGGCGGCGCCCTTTTCTTTTGCAAGAATCGCTTTAGCGTTAATGCTGTACATCCACTTACTCTGCCTGTTAGTGCCGGTCACTAAATATTTTCCGTTTACTTGCGGCTCTCCACTAAAGACCAAAACTATTTTATCTTTTACCACTTTACCCGCGTAGTCATTATAACTGGAATCTTCTATGCCATATCCGGCAAACACCATATCCGTCGCTTTTAATTTTTTATGTAATACAGATCCGGGCTGAAGAATATAGTCCTTACCATAAGTCGAAATGCGTCCATTTATTTTCATCAGTCGGCTTATCAAGGTATCTTTAAATAACGGATAATATTGCTGGTATCCTTTTAATGATTCAGGATATTGTAATCCTATTTCTTTAAACTGGCTTTCAATATATGACGCGGCCTTTCTCTGCCCATTGGTGCCGGTTTCTCTCCCTTCCATCTCTGCCGAGGCAACTATGGTAAGCTGTTTTTTCAAACCTTGTTCAGTAATCTCCCCTGCATATTTTAGAGGAATATCTGTTTGAGAAAAGACAAAGCCTGAAAGAAAGAATAAGGCAAAGCCAGTCAGAAAATATTTCTTCATAAGAATTATTGGAAATTAAAAACTTTTGTAAATGGTACGAATCAGTAGTTGCTATATTAAACACAAGATATTTTCCTAACCCTGTTATTGTGCCTGCCGCCTTCAAATTCAGTATGAATAAATATTTCAACCATTTTCTCTGCTAAATTTTCTTTTACGAACCGGGCAGGAATACAAATAATATTAGCATCATTATGCTTGCGTGCGAGCGCCGCAATCTCTTCACCCCAGCAAATAGCAGCACGAATATTCTGATGCTTATTAGCAGTGATGGCAACTCCATTCCCACTACCACAGATCAAAATACCAAACGACGCCTCTTTATTTTCTACCGCATTAGCTACAGGATGAGCAAAATCAGGATAATCAACAGATTCAGATGAATAGGTTCCAAAATCTTTCCAGTCCACGCTCTTGCCATCAAGAAAAGAAATGATGGCTTCTTTATATTCAAAGCCTGCATGGTCGCAGCCAATGGCTACAGGTAGTGTTAGATTGAAAGGCGTCATGGCAAAATTTTTTTGAGCCATAAAGGTAAACAATGAAAATAATATGGATAGGGATGGAATGTGAAATAAAGTATCCTGATTTTCATTAAAAATTATAAATCCACATTTATTACATTAGCATGTATTATAATTGCAATATTGAGTTCAATTTTAAAACAAAATCTTTATGAAATTATTAGAGAATAAAGTCGCTATCATTACCGGAGGCAGCAGGGGCATAGGCGAAGGCATCGCACTAAAGCTTGCTGAACATGGCTGCCATGTTGCTTTTTCTTACGTAAGCAGCGATGAAAAAGCCAAAGCGCTGGAAGAAAAAATTAAAGCTTATGGAGTAAAAGCCAAAGCCTATAAAAGTAACGCCGCTATCCTGGCAGATTGTGAGACCATGATAAACGATGTAACCAAAGAATTCGGAACCATAGATGTACTCGTAAATAATGCCGGCATTTCAAGAGACAATTTGTTATTGAGAATGTCGCCTGAACAATGGGATGAAGTGATGGACACTAATTTGAAAAGTGTTTTCAACATGACCAAACAAACAATTCGTACCATGATGAAGGCCCACAAGGGAAGCATCATTAATATGAGCTCAATAATTGGAATGCGCGGAAACGCAGGCCAGAGCAGCTATGCAGCCAGCAAAGCAGGCATCATTGGATTTACCAAATCAATCGCTGCTGAGTTGGGCAGCAGGAACATACGATGCAATGCTATTGCTCCAGGTTTTGTAGAAACAGACATGACTCATTATTTAAAAGAAGGCGATGCAGCAAAAGATTTCTTAAATAAAATACCTTTGGGAAGATTTGGCAGCACAGAAGAAATTGCAAATGTTGCTCTTTTCCTTGCAAGCGAATTGAGTTCATACATTACAGGGCAAGTGATAAGCGCCTGTGGCGGCCTGAATATGTAATTTAAACAGGAATATCTCATTCAAAAATTTAAACTTAAAAAGATAATCATCATTGGAAGCGTACAAAAAACTTTTAGAGAAAAATAAGAAGTGGGCCTCTGCACAGGTTGAAGAAGACCCGGAATATTTTAACCGCCTGGTTAACCTGCAAACACCTGAAATATTATGGATAGGATGCAGTGATAGCCGTGTACCCGCAGATAGAATTACCGGAACACATCCCGGAGAAATATTCGTCCACCGCAATATATCTAACATGGTAGTGCCTACAGATCTGAATCTTTTGAGTGTACTCCAGTTTGCAGTTGAGATATTAAAAGTAAGGCATGTAATAGTTTGTGGCCATCAGAATTGCGGAGGCGTTGCGGCTGCAATGTCCAATAAAAGCTATGGCCTCATGGATCAATGGATATGGAATATAAAGAACGTATATCGTGCACACCATGAAGAGATAGAAGCACAGCCTACTTATGAAGAGAAGCATCAACTGCTCACTAAGCTAAATGTAAAGGAGCAGGTAATGAATCTTGCCAAAACTTCCATTATCCAAAATGCATGGAAACATGATCATATTCCTCATCTGCATGGATGGGTATATGATTTACGCGACGGCATTATCAATCCGGTCTTTGAAATGATAGCGGGCACCGCCATTGATCCTATCTTTGAGCTTAATAATATTTAAAAGCCGCATTGTTTTTTTAACGGGTTAGCATTGCTGGAATCTGTAACTTTGAACTGTTTAAAAACGTTTGACATGACTCTTCTCCATAATATTGGCAGCTTTTTCTGGAAAATGTTTAAAGCAGTTTTCGTAAGGGAAAAAGATTGTTGCAAATAATTCATCTTTATTTCTTCTCTTACTATTAACAAAGTATTACCTCTCTTTGATTAATCTTTCTTTTGAGTTTTCTTTCTCAATTATGGACGGCTGTAAAATCTGATCCAACTAAAATATGAAAAAGAAAATTCTACTCCTTATTGCAATTGCTACTTCTACTTTTAGCTTCGCACAAACTCCTTCTTTTGGGGTGAAAGCCGGCGTTGCATTTTCCGGCATGCATGGCGATGTCGTTGATAATTTTAAAAATCTATTGGACTTTACCGATGGGCGGGTTACCACTAAAGATTATACAGGATTCTTTGCAGGCGGCTTTGCTACATTGCCTTTAAGCGAAAGTATTTCAATTGAGCCAGGCGTTTATTATTCTCAAAAAGGCTATGAACTGAACGGGGCTTTAAACGTAAAAGGCCTGGATTTTTTAAATGCCGGCGTTAAAGCTGTTTTACAATCTCAATATGTAGATGTGCCTGTTTTATTAAAAGCCAATCTTGGCGGCTTCCAGCTATTTGCAGGGCCTCAAATTTCTTATCTTGCTAAGGCGGATTTAAAAACTACTGCTGGTATTTTAGGAATTAACCTGCTTAACAAAACAATGGATGCCACTTCACAATTCAATCGCTGGGATGCTGGCGTGACGGGAGGTATAGGATATCAATTTCCTAATGGAATAAGTCTTACAGCTTCGTATGATTATGGGCTTTCCAGGGCAGATGCCAATCAAAATATAAATGCCTACAACCATGCAATAAAATTGGGCATTGGGATTAACTTATAAACGAGTTGGAAAAAAAATCCCGGTAGCTAAACCGGGATTTTTTTAGTTTGATATATTATCAGTGGTTCCGCCAGGCTTTTCATCATTAAAATAATTATATACTATTCCTGCCTTAGATTTTCCAATAACTTCTTCAAGAGATTCCTTTGAAAGAGATTTTATTTTTTTCACTGACCTGAACTTTTTTAAAAGCATATCAGCCGTATTTTTTCCAATACCTTTTATTCCTTCCAACTCATTTACAAATGTACCACGGCTTCTCTGGTTGCGATGAAACGTAATCCCAAAGCGATGTACTTCATCTCTTATTCTTCGGATCAGTTTGAGGCTTTCACTGTCCCATGGAAGTTTGATTGATTCTTTATCTCCCGGGAAAAATATTTCTTCTTCATTCTTTGCTAAACCCACAATTGAAGTTCTTCCTGACATTCCAATTGCATCAAGGCCTTCCAAGGCCGCATTCAATTGCCCTTTACCCCCATCAATAATTATTAATTCAGGCAATATACTTCCTTCATTCAAAAGCCTTTTATATCTTCTCATCACCACCTCCTTCATGCTTGCAAAATCGTTGATACCAGTTACGGTTTTAATATTGAATTTCCGGTATTCATTTTTATCCGGCAATCCATTTCTAAAATATACCATAGCTGCCACAGGAAAGCTTCCCTGGAAATTGGAATTATCAAAACATTCAATGTGCCGGGGTATCGCAGGAAGGCTCAGATCTTTTTGCAACTGCACTAAAACCTTTCCCTTTTCCTTGTCTGATTTTCCTTCCAACTGAAGCATTTTTTTTCTCCTGATCTCTTCTTTAAAATAGTTCACATTTTTTTCAGAAAGATCAAGTAACTTTTTCTTCTCACCTCCTTTTGGTACCGTGCAAATCAATTCCTGCTTTACATATTCAATGGGGAAAGGGACTACAATTTCATTGGCTTCGCTGTTAAACTTTTCCCTCAGGTCTGTAACTGCCAGAGCCAATATTTCTGCATTAGTTTCATCGAGTTTAGGTTCTAATGTAATGGTATGAGTTTGAATAATAGCACCATTTTGAACCATCAGATAATTTACATAAGCCGTGTCTTTTTCTCTAAGTATAGTAAACACATCCATATTTGCAAATGACTTACTTACTACCACTGATCTTGCCTGGTAATTCTCAAGGCCTTCCAACTTCTTCTTAACCACTGCTGCTTTTTCAAACTGGAGCTGTTCAGAATAATATTTTATTTCCTCTTTATACCTTTGTATTACCGGGCTTAAATTTCCCCTTATCATTTGCTTCACCTGTTGCAGGCCTTCCTCGTAATCTTCTTTTGTTTGCAGCGCTTCACATGGGCCTTTGCAGTTGCCAAGATGGTACTCAAGACAAACTTTGAATTTCTTTTTCAGGATATTTTGATCGGTAAGATTCAGCTTGCACGTGCGCAGAGGAATAAATTCTTTTATAAAGCTTAATAATTCCCTCACTCTCCCTACGGAAGTAAAAGGCCCCAAATATTCAGAACCATCATTTATTTTATTCCTGGTCAAAAAAATCCGGGGAAAAGGTTCATTCTTAATTACAATGTAAGGATAGCTTTTATCGTCCTTAAGGTTAATATTAAACCTGGGTTGAAATTGCTTTATCAATGAATTTTCAAGTAGAAAAGCATCCTGCTCGCTATCAACTATTGTAAATTCTATTCTTTCAATTCTCTTTACCAGCTCATGAGTTTTATAGCCGGTAAAGGTTTTGCTGAAGTAGGAGCTTACTCTTTTCCGGATATTCTTTGCTTTGCCTACGTAGATCAGTTCATTTTGAACATCAAAATATTTATAAATTCCCGGGTTGGATGGTAAGGTGCTTATAATAGTATGAAAAACTTCAGTAGTCATAATGTATCTCCCGCATATCAATAATCAAAGTTCCAGATCATCTTTTCTTCTTTTATATCAGGCTCTGTTCCTGGCTTTTGTGTAATGGTCCTGATGCTGTACCAACCATCAGTAACCCAAGTTAATTGAGTAGTAATATTTTTATTGTCTTCATTAGTTTCTTTTACCAGATAAACACGTTGTATTTTACCGGTTTGAGGATTAATATACACATCCCAATGAGTAAGGTGTAGAGAATCGGGTAAAACCGTCTTAGGATCATAAGAAAAAGTAAATGCGTTGATCGTTTGGTCCAGAAAAGATTTTTCTGAAAAAAAAGGCGACATGGAAACAGAATCTATCTCAGGCACAAGGAACGGAGCCGCATCTGATCTTACCTCATCTCTTTTGAGCCATATAGAATCAGTCTTTCCGTGAGATGTTACCAATTTTAAAGGGGTTGTTGGCATACTATCTATTATTCTCAATTGGCCTTTTAAAAAAGAAGTCACCGGAAAGATAGATACACTATCAGCACTTATGTTTTCTACATCATTATTGCCGCTATTCTTTGAATGACAGGAACTAAAAATCAGAAAAGAAACAGAGAAAAGAAAAAAGAAAATCTTTTGCATACGCAAAATTACGAATAAAAAAAACCGTTGCAGGGTACGAAACAACGGCTTAATAAAAAATGCGATTATAAAACTTAAGCTACTTAAAAAGTAGGTTTATGTTGATCATTTTATCTTGATATACCAATTCTTATGCCGTAATCTATTAAATGCTCTTTAGACAGGTAATTATTTTTATACCTGGAAAACAACTGGTAATGGATACTTGGCCCTAAATGCCATTTTATTTTTTGGCCACTTAACACAATATTTGGGTTAAAATTAATCCCCATATTTACCGGCCTGGACAATGACGGATCTTTTACATAATACCTTGCATCAGATGAAATGATATATGCATTGCTTTTTAAAATAGCCGACAGGTCAATTGCTGATAACAAATTAATTTGTACATTTTTATCCTGCCAGATGTGGTATTGGAACCCTACCGGAACCGAAGCCTGTAAACTATAATTCAAAAGGTTGATCTGGTTTTGTGTCATTCCATTCCCGTAATGGGTTATGTAGGTTTTTGAATATTCTAACCCCGTATTATCCCTGAATGATAATTTGGCAAAAGTAGGATGTACCAGGTTCGATATCACATTATATCCTGAATACCGGATATCAGTTCCGGTAATAAAATCCCATTTACCTGAAAGCCTGTAACTCGCCTGAGTCCCCACTTCGAGCCCAAGGCCTGCTTTATACATCATTCCATTGCTGGACCGGTTTTGTAAAAGCGAAAAGTTAGAACGTATTCCTCCGGCATCTCTATTTATAAACGAAGCTGAACTGAGCGACGGTATTAAATAATACATCCATTTAATCTTTTTTATCTTTTTACTTTTCTTATTCAAAGAATTGCCCTGTTCTTCCAAAACAGCCGCATTGGTAAACAGGCTGCTTCTATCAACCAGGCTCAATTCTTTCGTGACAAAACGAATAAAAGAAAATTTTGGCTTTGGCATTATTGAATTACCTGAATTGAACATTAAATCACCGTTTGAAAAAATACGGTTACCTTCTACACCTCTCCGAAGATTTTCATTCATAATCAAATCTGTCCGGTTTATCTTATTAATAGAAAGATCATAATTCTTAACGATGGAATAATTCTGGTTTAAAAAACTGTTACTATTGGAAAACAAATTTGTTGGGTCAGCAATAATTGCGTGCGATACCAGGCTGCGCTTTTCAGATGTAAAGCTATTTTTTTCATTAGTAACCTGTGTCACAGACTGATCCAGGTTTACTGAATTTTTGAGTGGGCCTTTTTCAAGTGATGAAGAACTATCAGCAGGGTAATTTGAGGTTGAAGCATCATTTGTTTTATTTGCTTCAGTGGGCTCATCCGAATTTTTAACAGCGTTATTTACTGCTATATTTTCATAGATACTTTCATTTTGTGAAGGCCTGGACAACTGGCTGGTTTCTTCCTGCCTGGGCGAATTATTTAAATGCCCGATAGTAAATAGTGTAATTATAAAAACAATTGCAACAGTTATGGACGGCCATTTTCTCCCAGGATATAAGTTATTGTATATTCCTCTCCAAACACGCCTGGAAGGAGCCATGTTAAATTGATCAGCATGATCTCTTAACGATTGCTCAAAGTCACTCATATCGAATCTTCTTTCCATCATCTGTCATACGTTTCAGTTAGTAGCGATATTCTTAAAAAGCTGCTTCTTTTATTATTTATTTATAAAAAATTAAAAGCAGAAGCTATTCTCATTTTTCCTCTTGGTTTTTGTAAAATTCTCTTTCTAATAAGAATTTCTTCCAGTAATGCCCTTGCTCTTGTGTATTGCGATCTGCTGGTACTTTCTTCAATCTCCAGGATAGTGGAGATCTCTTTATGAGAAAATCCCTCAATCGCATATAGATTAAGAACCGTTCTGTATCCTAACGGCAACAACCTGATACATTCCACTACTTGCTTCGCCTGCATCATAGATGGAATATTAGCGTCGCTAATATGGATACTTGATGCGTGTATCAGATCAACACTATCAGAGAACTTCTTATTTTTTTTAAGTACATTGATACAGGTATGCACCATTATTTTTCTTATCCAACCCTCCAAAGCTCCTACACCCCGGTATTGATGGATCTGAGAATATACTTTCATAAACCCTTCCTGTAGCATATCTTCTGCATCCTCTTTATTGCGGGCATAACGATAACAAACACCAAGCATCCGTGGGCTAAAACGATTATAAAGTGCCTCTTGCGCGGTTGAAAGGTTATCAAGACAGCCTTGAAGTATCATCTCTTCACTCATAGTGTTTGCTCGTTTAACCCTACTAAGATAGGACATTTTTTTACGAAAAGCGCTGCATTCAAAATTCTTTTTCTGAAATAAAAAACAGAAAAAAATAATATTTCAGTGATTTCGGGGCTCTCTTGAATTAAAAACTATCCCTCCTTTAGCTTGTAGCCAGTTGAAACAGGCTTTATTCCTTCTATCGGTATAGTAACTAAGGTATAGTAACTAATTTGAGTTCATTAAAACTTCTCCTTTCATTTCAGCAGGTATTGGTAATTTCATCATGGTTAGGATGGTGGGTGCGATATCGCCAAGCTTCCCTGCCTTAACTTTTCCCTTCCATTCTTTATCAATTATAAAAAACGGGACAAGATTTTTAGTATGAGCTGTATTGGGTGTCCCGTCTTCATTTACGATATAATCTGCATTGCCATGATCTGCTGTAAGGAAGATCGTATAGTCATTTTCCAGCGCAACAGTCACTATTTCTTTTACACATTTATCTACTGTCTCTACTGCTTTTACCACAGCATCCCAAACGCCTGTATGCCCCACCATATCAGCATTAGCATAATTAAGACAGATGAAATCTGCAGATCGTTTTTTTATTTCAGGAATTAAAGCATTTGTAACATCATAAGCGCTCATCTCCGGCTGAAGATCGTAAGTAGCTACTTTTGGCGATGGGATCATAATCCTTCTTTCGCCTTCAAAAGGAACTTCCCTTCCACCGCTAAAGAAAAAGGTGACATGCGGATATTTCTCTGTCTCTGCAATCCGTATCTGGGTTTTGCGATTATCTGCCAATACTTCTCCGAGCGTATTTTTAAGATCGTCCTTCTGAAAAATAACATGGATATCTTTGAACTTATGATCATACAGCGTCATGGTGGTATAATCCAGTTTCAAAGGCCTCATCTCATATTCAGGAAATGCAGTTTGGGTAAGCGCTTCAGTAATTTCCCTGCATCTGTCTGTCCTGAAATTAAAACAGATCACAGCATCTCCATCCGCTATTTCAGCATCAGGAGTTTCGGCATTTATGATTGGCAATAAAAATTCGTCTGTTACATTTTTTTGGTAAGAATTGGTTACCGATGAAAAAATATTAGTTGTTACTTCACCTTTCCTGTGGACCATTGCATCATAGGCTAACTTTATTCTCTCCCATCTTTTGTCGCGATCCATTGCGTAATAGCGGCCAATGATGGTAGCTATCTTTCCTGTTGTATTATCAAGATGTTGCTGAAGATCTTCTAAAAAATGGATCCCACTTTTAGGATCAGCATCACGGCCATCTGTAAAAGCATGAATATACACTTTGTTCAGGTTGTGCTTTTTGCAAACCGTTGTAATTGCTTTTAAATGGTTGATATGAGAATGGATTCCTCCATTGCTTACCAATCCCATAAGATGTAAGGGCCTGTTATTTTCTTTTGCATAATTAATACTGGCAAGAAGCGTAGGGTTATTTTCAAACTCGCCGTTTTCAATGGCAACATTTATCCGCTCTAATTCCTGGTAAACAATACGGCCGGCTCCAAGATTTAAGTGGCCTACTTCACTATTACCCATTTGCCCTTCGGGTAAGCCAACTGCTCTTCCACAGGTTACTAAGGTAGAATGCGGATATTTATTATAAAGAGAACTTACAAACGGGGTGTTTGCATTTTGAATAGCATCGCTTTCTTTTTTAGTGCCAAGCCCCCAACCATCCATAATAATTAGAATCACTTTTTTAGCTTCCATTTTTCAAAGCTAATTATTAGCATTTATATTTTGGGGATAATTTGAAAAACATACCTTAAATTTATCATAGACAGATTTACGACTATAACATAAACTAATGACTATGAAAAAATATTTACTTTTTTTATTTATTCTATTTTCCTTTACTTCCTTTTCTTATTTTTCAACCTCATTCGACCCCATAATAAGTGCCTTAAAATCAGGAAATGCAGATGAGCTTATAAAATATTTTGACAGCAGTGTAGAAATAACTTTGCCCGAAAAAAGTAGTACATATAGTGAAAACCAGGCCAGGACGATATTACAGGATTTTTTTACAAGCATTACTATAAAAGATTTCCAGGTAATACACAAAAGTGAAAATGCAAATTCTCAATATTGTATCGGGAATTTGGTTACCAAAAATGGTTTGTATCGTACTACTATTTATATGAAACAAAAAGGAGAAAAGCAGCTAATACAGGAGCTTAAGTTTGAAATCAGTGCACTTTAACTGATTCTCACATCGTTTTACTAAGTCTTATCAACTGCCCGGATATTTATCATATTTTCAGAGTAGCCTCATCTCCGCCTTTTCGTAAATTTGCATCATGCAGGAATATTTACAGGGATTAAATGACGCCCAGCGCGAGGCGGTACTTCATCGTGACGGGCCTATAATGATCGTGGCTGGCGCAGGGAGCGGAAAAACCAAGGTATTGACAACGAGAATTGCCCACCTGATGGCCACCGGAGTGGACGCATTTCAAATACTGGCGCTCACTTTTACCAATAAGGCGGCGGCTGAAATGAAAGAAAGAGTGTCAAACATTCTTGGAAACAATGAAGCACGAAACCTTTACATAGGCACTTTCCATTCAGTATTTGCGCGCATCTTAAGAGCCGAGGCCGACAAGCTTGGGTACCCACGCAATTTTACTATTTATGATACCGACGATGCGAAAAGCGTGATCAAGACGGTTCTCAAAGAAATGAATCTTGACGATAAAATATATAAGCCAGGCACTGTTTACAACCGGATTTCAAATGCAAAAAACAGCCTGATAACACCGGAAGAATACATCAACGATTACGGATTACAACAGGAAGATCTGCGGGCTAACCGGCCAATGATAGGCCAGATCTACATGGCCTACTGCAATCGTTGCTTTAAGAACGGGGCAATGGATTTTGATGATCTTCTTCTAAAATTTTACCAGTTACTCGTTACCCATCCTGAAAGCCTGAGCAAATACCAGCGCAAGTTTAAATACATTATGATTGATGAATACCAGGATACCAACACTTCGCAATATCAAATTATAAAACTATTAGGGGCCATGCACGAAAATGTGGCCGTGGTTGGCGATGATGCTCAAAGTATTTATAGCTTTCGGGGAGCTACCATTGAAAATATCCTGCAGTTTCAAAAAGATTATGATGAAGTAAAAGTGGTAATGCTGGAACAAAATTATCGTAGCTCTCAAAATATTCTGAATGTGGCTAACGATGTTATCGCTAATAATAAAGGCCAGATTCCCAAAAAATTATGGACCAGCAATATTGAAGGCGAAAAAATAAAATTGGTTCGAACAGGCAGTGATAATGATGAAGGCAAATATGTGGCAGACATCATACAGGAACAAAAGCTTCGCAATCATTTTCGCAACAGCGACTTTGCCATTTTGTACCGTACCAATGCACAAAGCCGGGGCTTTGAAGAAAGCCTTCGAAGAATGAATATTGCTTATCGTATTTACGGAGGTATTAGCTTTTACCAAAGAAAAGAGATCAAAGATTTCTTAAGCTATTTGCGTGTGGTTGTAAATCCCAATGATGAAGAAGCTTTAAAACGCATTATTAATTTTCCTGCAAGGGGGATAGGAAAAACTACTATAGAAAAGGCTGTTTTGTTTGCCAACCAAAACAACATTTCCATGTGGAATGTATTGGAACGCGCAGCAGAGCTTGGTTACAGGGGATCTACCCTTGAGGTCATCAACAATTTTGTAATCATGATAAGAATGTTTCAAAGTGAATTACAAAAGAAAAATGCCTATGAAGTAGCCGTGCTTATTGGAAAAAATACAGGCCTTGTAAAAGAACTTTTTAATGATAAAACTACTGAGGGACTCGTGCGTTATGAAAACGTGCAGGAATTATTGAACTCTATAAAAGGATTTACAGAAACACCCACGGATGATGGTGAATTGCTGGATAAAAGCCTCGGAAGCTATCTTCAGCAAATAACTTTATTAACAGATGCTGACGATGATAAAGGAGAAAGCGATGTGGTAAAACTAATGACGATACATGCCGCAAAGGGCCTGGAATTTCCGGTAATATTCGTTGGGGGATTAGAAGAAACGCTTTTCCCTAATGCAATGGCCATTAATACCCGTGAAGAGTTGGAAGAAGAAAGAAGACTATTTTATGTGGCTATTACACGTGCCAAACATAAACTATGGCTTACTTACGCCAATACCCGATACCGGTTTGGAAACCTCATACAAAACGAACCGAGCCGGTTTATAGACGAACTACCCGAAGAGCGGATTGATAAGGCATTTGCCGGCGGAAATGTGCGTAATAACCAGGCTAATTATTGGAATGCTTTTGATAAGCCCAAATATGAATCCGGCGCCAGGAAGAAGGAAACAAGAAATGAAAAACCTGCTTATCTTGTTTCACCACCTGTAATAAAAATAAAAGAACATACACCTACACCCGGCTTTGCCCCCAGCGACACCAGTAATTTACAGACAGGACAAAAAATAGAACACCAGAAATTCGGCTTTGGCGAGGTAGTTAAAATGGAAGGAGCTGCCCATAATCCTATAGCTACCGTAAAATTTGAACATAACGGTGAGAAGAAAATCATGTTGAATTATGCCAAATTGAGGATTGTGGAATAGAGGCTAATTTTAGGTATAACATACAAACAAAGCCCACCACATAAAAATGGTGGGTTTTGTTTGTATGAAATGAATCAGGATCCTTTAATAATTTTAGCGCTTTGTAAAGGCCCAAATAACTGATCTATTTTGCCCACTTTCAATTCATTATTATTTATCACCGCTGAAGGCCTGATGCGAATGCCGCCTTCCATATCAACTCCATAACTGCGTTGAAAAGCCTTACCGTCTATTTTACCATTGATGGAAACATTCGCTTTTATTTTTTCAGCAGTGGTTAAAATATCTAATCCGGCAAGCCCGGGTTTAATATTAAGATTTAATTCTTTGCCAATAGCCGCAGGTATTTTATCAATTACAATAGCAATATTGTCTTTACCCACTCCCATCTTATTATTTATCTCCAGGCGAATGGTCTTGTTCTCGTTGGTTATCATTTTTACAACAGATGATGTAGTTCCCAGGTCTTTGGTTTCAATATTGCTGACCTCATTCGATTTTACTGAAGATTGCAGCCTGAATTCATTGAGCTTATTCTTAATAGCATAAATGAACTGGCCGTTGTTTTTGCCTTTGATGGTATGCCTGAAGTTTTTGGTAACATTAGCAAGTGTTGCAATATTGCCTAAAGCAGCGGCAATTGCGGGATCCAGCTTTTTCATAACAGTTGGGTCATTAACCACATGAGTAACGTTCCTGTCTTTTAAAGCATTAAATAATTGGGTATTATTTGTCAGCCTTGATAATGTTGAGGCTGCCGACCGGTCCGTAACAATATCAGAGAGTGTAAGATTGGCCAAAACGCCGGTTTCCCGTATGCCCGGTGAAACGGTAAATTGTTTATTAGCAGCTTCCGTACGCATATATAATTCAGACCCTAAAATTCCTTTAGGTTTAGAAGGCACTCTTATGGCCGGATTTACTTTTATATTTTTAATATTCGTTGTTGTTAAAGTGGTAGCCGCCTTTATCACTTTAGCATCAAATCCTTTTACTGATACAAACTTATTCTCAAGTGTTTTTTTCTGCTGTAAACGATTAATGCTGTCTGCGCCAAAAGCATCCAGATCATTGCCATTTTCATCCACAAGGCTTACTGTTTCTGTGTCTGAGCCAAGGATAATAATAGTTCCTGCAAGTATCAGAAGTATGGCATCCCAGATAGGAGTGCGCGGCCTTTCATTGGTAACAGAGTAAGGCATATAATGCAAGCGCCCTCCGCTCCAGGCGCCTCCTTTATATTTATTGCCTCCATCATAAATAAATTCATTTTTGGAAGAGTCAACGAACAGAGTTCTCACCTGGTTAGGGAAGTTGGGATCAAGAATACTTATCTCCCAGGGAGATTTACTGCTGTTCCATGCCACAGGCAAAATGCAATGCGGCGCACCACTGAAATCATAATTCTGAGAAATACAAATTACCGGGTTACATCCCCTGTTAAATTCATCTCTTGTTTCTTTAAAAACATCTACGGGATCATGTGTATTGCCGGAAAGGAATTGCCCTACAAACCACCAAATGCCTGCAGCCCCTACCTGGTATTGATGCTTAATATTGAATTCATTTACAACAGTGCTCCACGTCTTGAACCTATCCAATGGCAAGCTAAATAAACTCCGATGCTTATAAGCATATATGGCTTCCAGCGACATGCCAAAGCAATTTCCGTTAGCGGCAAGCCCTTTAGCAACCAGTTCATAAAATGCTTTTTCTAACCAGTCTGTAAGATCCCACCATTCTGTTTCGCTATCTACATCACGAAAAGCTGCTGCATATTGATTATAACTAATCGTAGGAGTACCCGCATTCGTAACACCCCACCATTTTTGAGTTTGAGTCAAAGTATTTTCATTTATCTGGGGCTTTACAGACCAGGTAATGCTATTGATCATTTGAAACCGGCCACTATTAAATAGTCCATTGTTTTCCCGCATTCCCCAGGCATTGGCCATGTTAAGCGTTTTATTATAAGTGCCCAAATGGTCATCGCCGCCGCCAAAAGGCGCACCTCCATCGCTCTCCCAAATATCCAGCGTAAAAGTGATATTGCGATTGACTGAATTAGGAATAATGGTAGTTCCTATTAAAGTATTAAAATCATAGACATTATGCCCATCAGAATCGCCTGAGTTGGGAATGCGCTGGCTATACACCTGGGAGCCGTTATCTTTAATGATGGCTTTCAGATATAAATCATTTTGCCCCATAAGAAACCCTTCGCTTTCTTTACTATCTACTCTGCCCAAAAATATTTTAAAGGCCTGGCAAACAAAAATATTATCAAAGCTGCCAAACCAAAGCAGGCTGCCGTTTTGAAACGTGTTATATCTTGCGGGCGCAGGTGCACCGGGTATATTTCCTTCATCAGAAGTTGGAAAACCCATCTGGCCAATAGGCCCGTTAAGGCTTAGATATTTTGCCCTGATATCTCCATGTACCTCAAATGCGCCGGTAGCGCTGCTCCAATAGATCGTGCATCTTTCAAACTCACTAAATTTTCCCTTTAATACATTTCCATTGTTTACATCAGATTCATTGCAGACAGGGTAGCCCCATGTATTTACACCACCTGTAGCTAAAAATTTGGCGAGGATAGCGCCGTGTACTTCAAATGCCTTGGCAGTGCCGTTTTTATAATACATTCTGCCTCCCTGAAAGACCTGCTCTTTCCCTCCGTTAATATTTGATGCGCCGGATACCGGCCATCCAAGAAATGCCGATTCTCCAAAATGCTCATATTCCAGGAACAGTTGGTCAGTCACAGCAACGGCGCCTGTGCCGGGACTCCAGTAAATTCCACCTTTGCTAAAAATATTTTTTCTCCCACCGACTTTTGTGGTATTCCCTTCGTTGCTTACCAGGTACCCGAGTTCCCATTTATTAGTATTGGAAATGGCTTTATAATACTGGAATATCTGGCCATGCATTTCAAACGCTGCCCCAACAGAATCGTTATACATGATCAGGCCTTCATCAAACCACTGTATATAGGCTGTAGCAAAAGTGTCGTAAACGTACTTCCCTTTCATGGCTCCTAAATTTAAAACAGCCTTTATTTGTTCCTGCTTATAAGTTAAGAACCATTCGGGGTGGCTTCTTCGCTCATCCAATTGCGCTTCCAGGCTTTCGGGTATTTCATCATCATACCACTGAACTGCGGCCAACTGGCCATTAAAATGATTTCTATTGCCATCTACCCATGTGCCAATGAATAATTGTTTATTAGCAAATTTTTCAATCAAGCCTGATGGGAATGCATGGACAGACAAAATAACATCATCAATAAATACACCTACGGTGTCGGTATCATATACAAGGTCAGCAGTGTACCAGGTTCCTAATTGCAGGTTTTTAAAATATTCTGTAGTGGTGCCCGCCCATCCATGAGCTTTTGGCGCCACTGAAACGGCAAGCTTAAAATCATTGGGCGCTTCAGCCTTATCTAAAAAAACAGAGAACGGAAGACAATTAGACTCTACAAGATTTTGCCTTGCTGATACGGCTGTATCTGTTTTAAAAATAACCCTGATGCAAAACCTGGAAGTGGAAATGGCAGAAGGCGTAAGGGAAGTGATAATTTTACCTGTAGTACCCAAATCCAATGCGTTGGTAAAAGTCCCGGCAGCGATAGTTCCCGGGCCTGGTACAACGGTACAGTTAGAAACAGTTGCCGGCATTTTGCCGTCGGGGTTTGCAACTGTTGTTGACCCGAGTGAATAATCAATGAGTTTCATTTTAATTGCTTTTAGTTAGTAGAAAAAATACAAATAACTAAGTGAGCAATTTTTAAATCAGGGGGGAGATCAAATATAGAGAAAAATATAAAACGATGTACTATTATTTTTTAATAAGATATTTAATTACTTTTATTAGAGAAAAAATTACCATGATTAAACATTTACGAATTGTATTTCTATACTTTCTACTACTATTTTCCATTCCTAAGATTAATGCCCAGGTACTCCTTGCCTCAAACTTTGAAGGATCATTTCCGCCAGTTAGGCAGCCTTTACAAAACGTTAGGAATAATATAGCAATTCAAAAAGCTAATCCATGTACGGGAACACCCGCAGCCGGATCTGCTTCAGGGCCTGCCGACATTTGCGCAGGATCCAACTTTACCATAAATATGACAGGCGCTTTTACAGATGATAACATCGTCTTTCAATGGCAATCTTCTGAATCTGGAAAAAATAATTTTTTAGATATCGCAGCCGGAGGCACATCACAATCGCTTACTACATCCCAAACTTCGGCAATGGATTATCGCTGTAAAATTATTTGTGCCAATACGGGATTGTTTTCCGTTTCCAACATTGTAGCAGTAGCATTAAAACTTTCCGATTCCTGCTATTGTACGCCTCATGCCTATTGCCCTGACGTTAACCCTATCACGAACTTTAATTTTGCCGGTATTGATAATACAAGTAGCTGCATTGACGAGGCTTATGGCGATTATACCAAAACAGTACCTCCTGCTAATGTTACCGGTGGTACTACGATTCCTGTTTCAATCAAGATGGGAAAGAATACTCTCGCCTATGCTGCTGCATGGATTGATTTCAATGATAACGGACTATTTGAACCGGATGAATATACTTATCTGGGTTCGGGTAATGACAGCATTAAAAGTAATATTTTTATCCCCTCATCCACTACAAGCGGCCCCAAAAGATTAAGAGTAAGATTGCGCCCTTTACAAAAATTATCAGCCACTGATGCATGCAGTTACATTACAGCAGAAACAGAAGATTATAAAGTGATGATAACGCCGGCAAAAATCACTATCCTTTATACGCCATTCACAGATACGCTTTACGATCCTGTCATTACCATTACTGCCAACATAAAACAGAGAGATGTTGGTCTTAATACCAGCGATTCTTTAGGGCCACGTATTTGGGTAAAAAGGGAAAACTCAACAACATGGAAATCCTTCAAAGGAAAACTTGCAGCAGGAACGGCTACTGACGGTATCTGGCAATTTCCTGTTAACCATGATACGCTTGGCATCAGGCACAACGGTTGTGATTCTGTTCAGTATTATTTTGTTGCACAGGATATGAGCGATACAGCCTATATCGGTTATCTTCCTGAACCGGGCGCGCTTCATGTAGACGTTCAGACACAAATCGATCCACCACCGGTTCTATTTGGTTACAGGTTAAAACCGCGATTAAAAGATACCGTTTTGGTAAGTACATCAGATTGCCGCTATCAAAGTTTGTCTAATGAAGATGGCTTATTTGAAGAAATAGGGAAAAGAAAACTGGAAGGGGATTTGACTATTATAATTGGGAGTGATCTGTCAGAAACGGGGTTGTATGCTTTGAAAGACTCGTTTCAAAATGGGCATACGATTACTGTACGCCCGGATGGAAACATAGTAAGAAGTATAACGCATGATTTTTCAAAGTATGATTCACAGGGCCAGACCGGTATGATAAAACTGATTGGCGCTAAACAGGTAACAATAGATGGCGGGTATCAAAATGAAGGCGGGTATCTTCGCTTTGTTTCGCAACCCAATTACACAATGGGCCCTTACGATACCGTGTGCAGTATAAGAATTTCTGATAATGCAGACAATATTATGATCAAAAATTGTTCTTTCAAAATGGATCATGGTTCATTGAATATTGCAGAGGCCTCTGTAGTAGCCGCACAGGGAATTAATAAAAATATTTTTATACTCAATAACGGATTTTCCAACATTACCGCAAGCAAAATGGTAGAAAGGCATTTGGTGAGCATCAATGGAACCAATTCATTAACTATTAAAGGTAATCGGTTTGACAATTACAGGCAATCTGCTATTAATATCGCTGCCCCGGCCAACAGTTGTGTTATTGACAGTAACCATTTCTTTAGAACAACTGTTCCGACAGATTACAGTTATTCAACAGAAGCAATTAATGTTTCAGGAGAGGGCCATCTTATCATAGGTAATTATATTGGCGGAAGCGCACCTTTTTGTGCAGGAAGCCCTATGAACTTTATTAATAATCCTTCTTCAAATATCGTTGGAATTAAAATCTCACCAAGCATCACTACTCAACCTAATATTATTACTAATAACAAAATAGGCAATATCAACGCAACCACAGGCGGCGCAGCAGCAGAAGCTGCATCCTTTGCAGGGATTCTCTGTGTTGATAATAAATCCATAATCAGAAATAACATAATCGGCGATACTCTGAGTATCACTCCGTCTATTACTATTCTTGCAGACGAGATATATGGAATTCTAAGCTATGGCTCTCAGGATATTGAAATTAACGGCAATATTATTTCAGGATTAAAAAATAACGGAATTAACGGGGCAATCAGGCTTTATGGTATTTATCAAAGCAATGTAAAAGACGGACTTGGCGTTGCAACCGCGGCAACTAAGATACAGAATAATAAAATTTTCAATCTCAATAATACGCTCAACACTTCCGCTATTAACTCCTCCGTTCCGGACGACATGGGAGGTACAGCAGGCATTTATGTGAGGGCAGGCGCTGCCAATTTAATTGAAAGGAATGAAATTCATAACCTTTCGGTTACCAACGGGCATATTTCGGGAATAGCTTACTCAGGCGGGCCTGCCACATCTGACACCACGTTTATTCAACGAAATAATATTTACGACTTATCTAATACTTCATCACAGATAGGTTCCTGCTGCGGCGATGATTTGTATAATGGCATCATCAATGGAATAGGAATCAATAGAGGCGGTTCGCCGCTTGAAATAGTAAACAACCGTATATCTATTACCAATCGCGGCCTTCCCACTCCCGCGAGCATAAGAGGAATATTTGAGGCATATAGAGAACAAGGTAGCACAGTTCCCACCCAGAGAATACTTTACAATTCAGTGTATATAGGCGGAACTGCGACAGACAATGGAGGAAGCGCGGGTTATTTCACATTGTATAGCTCTGTAAAGTACGTATATAATAATATTTTTTATACTGATCGTACCGGCGGAACTAAAGGACATTACGCGTATCGCTTCGTGGGAAATTCTAAAGATTTATACCCGAAAAAGGGCAACAATAATTTGTACGTTTTGCCCGATACATCACTATTTGCAGACAGAGGGAATAATTTCTACTCGAATTTTGCACAGTGGAGAGTTCTGGCTCATAGTGATTCGGCGAGCTACTTTACCTCACCGGTAGTGATACCTTCTTCACAATTTTTTATAGATAAAGCAGGTGGAAATCTTAATATAGATACGACTGAAAATATTAGCTGGTATGTAAATGGAAAGGCATTGCCCTTTGCCCGGATAAAAGCAGATTTTGATTCTTCAAATATCAGGTCAGATGCTATCCGGGACGGTGCAACTGATATTGGTTCAGATGAATTTACCACATCAACTATTCCGCCATTGTTAACTGTCTATGGCCGGCATATACCCGGAGGCGCTGATACACTTTCGTGCAATAACAGAATAATCGCTGTAATTACCTGGGGTAGCAGCGGCAATTTGCCAACTTTAGGAAATTGCCGCTGGTATAGCGGCGTATGGCCTAATGATACTACCAACAATGGAACAGTAATAAGCGCTAATTATCTGAACGCTTATTGGTTAATCCCGGTATCTGGTGGAGCTGATTATACTTACAGCCTGAAATTATTTTATGATTCATCCATACTTGGAAAAATATCTTTACCACAAAATATGGTGGTCAATAAAAAACAAATAAACGTACCAGGAACATGGCAGGTAATTACTCCTACGTTCAATAACTCTGCAGAACAAACTTTAACAGTGGAAGGCCAGACTTCTTTTTCTGAATTTACAGCAACCGATCTTTTATATGCACTTCCTATAGATCTTGTATTGAGTGGCCGTATGGAGGGTAACGATATTAAGTTGGCCTGGGAGGATGGGAATGCTGCAAAGATTTTATTATATAAAATTGAAAGGAGTACAGACGGTATTGTATTTAATAGTATTGGTAATATCGCAGGTAATGCCGGCATCCGGTATCAATACATTGATTCCGGTATATTAACAATTGCCCGGGTACTTCACTATCGCCTTGGAATGATTGATAATACTAATAAAATCACTTATAGCAATATCATTACTTTTAGGAACAGAGAACCAAACGAAAAAGAAATTACTAAAGTCTATCCTAATCCATTTGCCAATAGAATAAACTTAGAGATCATGTCCGGCAAATCTCAAACAATAAATCTTAGGTTGGTGGCGGCTAATGGATATACTATTACCAATTCTGAAATCAAAATAGAAAAAGGTAATAGTACGGTTACTATGGCTATTCCCGATAACATATTATCAGGTAATTATGTGTTGCAGGTAATTACTGAAAAAGGATCATATAGTTTTAAACTATTGAAAAAATAAACATACCAGGGAATTGTATAAATGATTTTTACAAATCAACATGCATTGAATGTACTTTCTCCCCGAAAAATATTTCAGAATGCTTATCAAAGTCAACGGGAGAATCAGTTGTAAAGAATTGCAGGTTACTATTTTTACTGCATTTGTTATCAATCTCAGGATGGTGATTTAAATAGTCTTCAAGGCTTTCAGCTACTATAGCGCCTTGTGAAATTACTTTTACATTAACCGGTAAATATTTTTTTATCTTTTTTAGCAGCAGCGGATAATGAGTACAGGCCAGCAAAATCGTATCAATGGCGGGAGATTTATTTAAAAGCAGGCCAATATCTTTTTTTATAAAGTAATCAGCGCCCTCTGAATCATATTCATTATTCTCTACCAACGGAACCCACATTGGACAGGCATGTTGGAATACCTTGGCTTCAGGAAAAAATTTTTCAATCTCAATAAGATAAGATTCAGACTGCACAGTTCCTTTCGTTGCTAAAATACCTATTTGTTTTGAGGTTGAATAATTGCCGATGATCTCGGCAGTAGGCCTTATTACTCCAAGTACCCGCTTACTATCATTTAGCTTAGGCAGATCATTTTGTTGAATCGTTCTTAATGCTTTTGCTGATGCTGTATTACAGGCAAGTATGACCAAAGAACAATCTTGTGCAAATAACCATTTCACACATTGCAGTGTGTATTCATATACGGTTTGGTAGGAGCGTGTACCGTAAGGAGTTCTGGCATTATCACCCAGGTAAATAAAATCATATTGGGGTAAAAGCCTTTTTATTTCTTTTAAAACAGTAAGGCCGCCATAGCCGGAATCAAATATCCCAATGGGAGAGGAGGTTATCATTTATCAAAAATAAACAAGCCATCCCGGTTTATGGAATGGCTTGAAAAAAATATCAGTATTTTTTACTTTTTAGGAGCAGTAGTCGAAGCCGGCTCCTTTAAACCGAGTTTCTTTATCACCAACGGGCCTATATCGTTTGTGGGCGGCATTACGATCAATGCTTCTTTTGGCATGATATAAGTATATCCGTTTTCCTTAGCTACTTCTTCAATAGCGGCCTGTAATTTTTTTTGTATAGGAATAGAAAGTTCCTGTCTTTTTTGCTCAAAGTCATTTTGAATTCTCTGTTGCTCGCCTGCCAGCTCCTGGCTTTGTTTCTGGAGGTCGCTTCTTTTTACTTCTTTAAGACTGGCGCTCATAGTAACCGAATCCTTTACAAATTTTTGTATGGCCTCATTTAATGCAGTTTGTTTGTCCTGGGCATTTTGATATAATGAGCGCTGGTACTGGTCAAGTTGTGTTTGAACAGTTGCTGCTTCGGGCATCAACTGAATAATTTCATCAGCGCTGATAAAACCGATCTTTTGAGCATTCGCGACAGTTGAGAGTCCAAATATTCCTGCAGAAATAAGAAGAACAGTGAGAAATTGTTTCATTTTTGTTTTTAGTTTGTTTTTTATAAAGTGTTTAAAAATATATCTTGGGCTGCATGAGCTTTTGTCTTTGGCAATTATTTAACACCCAACTCTTTCAACACATCATCACTCTTGTCAAGTTTTGGATCGGCAAATATAACGGTAATTCCTTCACTTTTATCTAAAATAAAATCATATAATTTTGCTACTGCCAGTTTTTGAATTGCATTATAAACCTTGTCCTGGATAGGCTTTATCAGCTCTTCACGTTTTTTAAATAAATCGCCTTCAAATCCAAATCTTTTTCTTTGCAGATCCCTTACTTCTTTTTCCTTGTTGTATAGCTCATCTTCCCGCTTCTTCTTAAGCTCATCACTCAGCATTACCTGCTCTGCATCATAATTTTTATACATCCGGTCCAGGTCTGCAGATTTCTGATCTATTTCCTGTTGCCACATTTTACTAAACTGATCTAACTTTTGTTGCGCTTCTTTGTATTCGGGTAATTTGTCAAGAATATATTTTGAGTCAATTACCGCATAGCGTTGGGCAAAGGCGCTACCTAAAATAAAAATGACCGATAGCGTTAAAATTAATTTTTTCATGATTAATTATTTCGTTGATTTTATTCTTATTTGATTCCGTAATTATTCCGGCTCCTGGCCGAGCATAAAGGTAAACTTCCCGGCGCCTTTTAGCCCTGTATTGCCATTGATCCTGTCGAGGCCAATACCATAATCAAACCCAAGTAAGCCAAACATTGGCAGGAAGAAGCGCGCACCTAACCCCACTGACCTGCGAAGCTTAAATGGATTGTAATCCTGGAAATTATACCATCCGTTAGCAGCCTCAAAAAATGCAAGGCCGTAAATGGTGCTGCTTGCACTGGTGCTAAACGGATACCTCATTTCTAATGTATATTTGTTGAAGATAGTAAAAAAGTTGCTTGCCTGGTTAAGATCAGGGTTAATTTTTGGATTTGAATTATCGTAAACCGGATAACCCCTATGGGCAACAATATCATACCCTAAAAGGCCATAGTTGTTACTAAGCCCCGCATCACCAAGCTGGAAACGTTCGAAGGGCGAAGAAGGCGCCTTTTTGGAATACCTGCCAAGAAATCCAAACTTAGCCGCAGCATACATTATAAACTGCTTATTTTTATTCTCACCTTTTCCCTGGCCTATCGGTACATACCATTGCGCCGTAAACCGCTCTTTATGAAATTCCACCCACTTATACTGATCTGCTGCGGACAGAACCCTTTCATCTCTGAATAATGAGTAGGGCGGAGTCAACTGAGTACTGAGGATAAAGTTGGATCCGCTTGTGGGAAATATAGGATTCGGGCCTGCAGAACTCCGGGCCAAAGTAATTTTGAAACTAATATTGTTCGAGTTTCCATTCACCAGGCCGGGAAAAATATTATAGTTCTTAAGTTTATACCTCTGGTAATTTATTTGGTAATACAGTGTGAAATAATCATCAGGCCATTTCAATTGTTTACCCAGCGATACACTAAAGCCGGTTGTTTTGATATAAGAAGAATCGGCATAAGAACGGTCATACCATCCGGTGTAAGGGTTATAGGCATTAGCATACTTAGTATCATAATAGCCAATAGTAAACGGATTTCTTTTTTTACCGCCCAGCCATGGTTCTGTAAATGAAAAATTATACGACCGGAACTGTCTTCCATTGCTTTGGGCTCTCAGGCTTAATTTTTGTCCATCGCCAACAGGTAAAGGCTGCCAGGCTTTTTTATTAAAAATATTATAGATAGAAAAGTTATTGAAGGTAACGCCCAGGGTTCCGGTAAGCCCTATTCCACCTCCAAACCCTGCAGAGAGTTCAAGTTGGTCTGAAGATTTTTCTTCAAGCCCCCACGTTATATCTACGGTTCCATCTGCCTGATTAGGAACTATACCCGGATTAATTTTTTCTGCATCAAAAAAGCCTAAAGCGCCAAGCTCCCGTTGTGTACGAATAATTTTTTCACGGCTGAACTTTTCACCGGGGATAGTGCGTAATTCGCGACGAATAACATACTCTTTTGTTTTATTATTTCCTGTTATTTCTACCTTTCCTATAGTGGCCTGGGGCCCTTCGGAAATTCGTATTTCATGATCTATAGTATCATTATATACCGCTGTCTCTACGGGAGTTACATGAAAAAACAGATAGCCATCGTCCTGGTAATAACTACTGATATCGCCGCCATCAGGGGACGGGATAACGCCTAACTTTTTATTTAAGACTTCGCTATTATAAATATCGCCTTTCTTTATACCCAGTATCGCACTTAACACAGAGTCAGGATATTTTGTATTTCCCTTCCAAGTGATATTACCAAAATAATAGCGATGCCCTTCAGAAACTTTAAGCGCTACATCAAGATTTCCCTGCGTATTATAGGTAGTATCTTTTAGAATAGTTGCATCACGATAGCCAAGTGAGTTATAGTAGTCTAATATTTTATTTTTGTCTTCAAGGTATTTTTTTTCATTAAATTTTGCTGAAGAGAATAATTTGAACCGGAAATAAGGATCCAGTAATTCTCTTGTCTTAGAAGGAATCAGGTATCCGTTAGTCTCTAAATATTCATTAAATGATAAATGATTGGTCTTTGTAGAATCATATACATTGAAATCATCTAAAGGATATAAAGTAAACCTGCTTTTTTCTTTGGTTCCTTTCATTTGCTTTTTAAGCTTAAGGTCAGGTATTTCTTTATTCCCGGCAAAATAAATATTATTGATCCGGACCTTACCATTCTTATGGATCACGAAGACTATATTTACTGCATTAGCAGCTTTCGGATCCTTTACTTCATTAAGCTCTACTTCCACATTTCTGAAGCCTTTATCAATAAATACTTTCTTAATAATATCTATTGAAGATACTTTAAACCCTTCTGTAACCCTTGTAACTCTTCCTTTTGCAAGATCAAGCTTAGGTGTCAGGTCGTCTGCTTCGGTTTTACCAATTCCCCTAAACTTAAAAGAAGAAAGTACGGGCCTGTCTGTAATATGTATTTCTATAGAAAGATTATTACCCACAAGATTTGTCAGATAAACCTCCACATTAGAAACAAGATTCTGCTTCCACAAGTTGGTAATTACTTTTGCGAAATCATCGCTTCCGGGCAATGTGACCTTATCTCCTACGGTAAGGCCTGAAATTGATATAATCAGGTTGGGATCAAACGTAGTTCCCGTTACGGCGATATGTGAAAGAGTATATTGTTTGGGCGTTTTAGAATTAAAAATATTTTCAAGTTCTACATTTACGGAAGTAGGTACGGTATCTTTTATGGAAGTGTTTGGCACGGAATCCATAACTGTGTTTACTGAACCCTGTGCTGAAGCAATAGTTATGGTAATAACAGCGATAGCTACCAAGAATACGATCTTGTAGATCTTAGACATTAAATCAATTTTAATAGGGCGGCAAGTTAATTTCAATTATTAAAAGTTTTTGTTAAATCAGCAGCCAAAACGAAAGCATCTCTTTATATTTTTTCAATTAAAAATTAATGCATTAGCTATTTGATTAAAGTATTTTTTAAAATTAATTTTTTTCCTAACCCTGAGACAACAATGATATAAATATTTTAATTGTATTTATCATTAGGTTTGCCACAAAAAAAAAATAAAATTGACATACGACTTAAATGAATTTTTGTCCCCGGTAAATGTAGCCGAATTAAGCGACGATAAATCTTATAACGATAGCCAGATAGCAAATTGTATTAAAATATATGAGGACGAATTTCCTGATCTGTCTGCCATTGATATTGTAATAATTGGAGTAAATGAATTCAGGGGAAGCGGTATTATTGCCAATAAGAACAGCGCCAACTCAATTCGCAGGAAATTGTATGAATTACATTACTGGCATAAAGAAATTACCATTGCTGACATTGGTAATATCAAAACCGGCGCATCTTTACAGGATAGTTATTATGCGCTTACCATCGTGGTAAAGGAGCTGTTTCAGATGAATAAAGTAGTTATAATCATCGGCGGCTCGCATGATAATACATTAGCGCAATATTTTGCTTATAAGCAATTAAATAAAATTATTGATGCAACCATCGTGGATGCAACCATTGATCTAAAAAGTGAATCGCCATTACGAAGTGAAAACTTCCTGATGGAAATGCTTACCGACGAACCCAATATGATAAAGCATTACAATCATATTGCTTTTCAGAGTTATTTCGTGCATCCCAAAATGCTGGAAACAATGGATAAGCTGCGTTTCGATTGTTACAGATTAGGAATTGTAAAAGAAAATATAGATGAAATGGAGCCCGTAATAAGAAGTTCTGACATGCTTAGCTTTGACATTGAGGCAATCAGGAATAGTGATGCGCCAGCCTCAGCCCGGAGCCCCAATGGCCTCACAGGAGAGGAAGCGTGCAGGCTCAGCCGCTATGCAGGAATGAGTTCGGCTATTTCTTCTTATGGCATATATGGGTATGATGCCTCAAAAGATTCGCATGGCCTTACAGCCTTGCAGATTGCGCAAATGTTATGGTATTTTATTGATGGCAGGAACAGGTGCAGTAAAGAATCTTCACTGAATGATAAGCAAAACTTTAATGAATTTCACACTGCTTTTGCGGAAATAGATACCGTATTTGTCCAAAGCAAAAAGACGGGGAGATGGTGGATGCAACTGCCTGACAAAAAGCTGATCGCCTGCAGTTACAAAGATTACCTCATTGCCTGTAATAACGAGATTCCCGAGCGATGGCTCCGTTCGCAGGAAAGGGATGTTTAGTCTTTAATTCATAAAATATTATAGTAAATTTGAGACTTAGCTAATATTACAAAAATGCCGTTGTCAATTATAATAATTTCGTTATTATTCATGGTCGTTGGAATGATTGTGCAGTCAAGACTGAAAAGTAAATTTGCAGAATATTCCAAAGTGCCAACTACCAGTGGCCTGAGCGGAAAAGAAGTTGCAGAAAAAATGTTGCACGATAATGGCATTTACGATGTGTCAGTAATTTCTGTACAGGGTTTTTTAAGCGATCATTATGACCCTACTAAAAAGACGGTTAATCTAAGCCCTGATGTATATGCAGGTAAAAATGTTTCGGCAGCCGCAGTGGCTGCGCATGAATGCGGGCATGCTGTGCAACACGCTACTGCCTACTCCATGCTCTCTCTGAGAAGCGCCCTCGTTCCTGTTGTGCAAATAAGTACAAGCCTGGCGCAATGGGTTATTTTAATTGGACTTGGGCTATTCAGCTTTGGCGGTGGAAATCCTACCATACTATTAATTGGAATCATCCTGTTTGCTGTTTCCACTTTATTTTCTGTAGTTACTCTTCCTGTTGAGTTTGATGCATCTGCAAGAGCCTTAAAATGGCTGGATGCTTCGCACATTACGCTACCGGCTGAACATGAAAAAGCAAAAGATGCTTTAAAGTGGGCTGCGCTTACTTACGTGGTTGCCGCCCTCGCTTCCATTACAATGCTGATACAATATATTTTAATTTACCAGAACAGGAGAGATTGATGATTAGGCTACTTCGTGTTCTAAAATGTTAGGCTGAGACATCTTTGACGATGCGTTTAGAATTTCGATTCCCACTACAGAGCTATCTTTTGCATAATCAAGTATAACCCCAGGTTTATCTTCATCATTTTCGTCTATGGGCTTATCGTTTAGTTTTATATAAAGTATGTCAACTTCTTTATCGTATTTAACTTTCATAATCTCTTTTATAGCTTAAAAAAATCGCGTTTTATTATAAAATGCGAAGCATTTTTTCCTTCGTGCTCTTTGTGCTTTTGTGGGATAAAGCTTTTGCGAAGCAAAAGAAAGAAAGTACCGACCACAAAGAACTCCAAGAGCACAAAGGATTATTTCTACGAAACAATTTATAGGATGCCCACTCTACTTGTCTACATGGAAAAGAAAATTTTTCATCTACTAAACTCAATTCACTAATTTATCTCTTGCTAGCTATAGGAGTTTTCAATGAATAATGATTATCTTCTGCTTGCAATCAATAAATTCAGATCAGTAAATTTCAGATCAAACCTTTCGCTAAGATGAAAATTGGTAAGAGCGCCTTTGAATAAATAGATTCCACTACGGATATTTATTTTATACCACACCAGGTTTTCAAACCCGCCATCATCGGACATTTCAAGCATCAGCGGCATAAGCACATTGCTGATTGCCTGCGAAGCGGTACGTGCAAAACCGCTTGGTATGTTTGTGACACAATAATGTATTACATCATATTTCTTAAAAACCGGCGAAGCGTGGGTGGTCATTTTAGAAGTTTCAAAACAGCCGCCATGGTCAATGCTTACATCCACGATCACGCTGCCAGGCCTCATTCTACTTACCATTTCTTCAGTTACTACCAGCGGTGTACGGCCTCCTACAGAGGATAAAGCTCCTACCGCTACATCACAGGTTTTTAATTGTTTTGATAAAATGCCCGGCTCTATAACGGAAGTATATAACCTCATGCCTATATTGTTTTGCAAACGCTTGAGGCGGTAAATACTGTTATCAAATACTTTTACACTTGCACCCAGGGCGAGTGCGGCACGGGCTGCCTGTTCGCCTACAATTCCGGCTCCTATTATAATTACTTTGGTAGGAGGAATTCCTGAAATACCTCCTACTAAAATTCCCTTACCATGATTGGCATTGCTTAAATATTGCCCGGCAATGAGCATAACCGCGCTGCCGGCAATCTCGCTCATACTTCTTACAATAGGGTTATGGCCACTATCATCTTTCAGGTTTTCAAAACTTAGAGCAGTAATTTTTTTCTCCATCATCTTTTCCAGTATCTCACGCTTCATAGCTGTGACATGAATTGGAGAAATGATGAATTGATTAGGCTTAAGCAGGTCAATTTCCTCTTCACAAACAGGAGCGCTTTTTACTATAGTTTCACATTCAAAAACTTCTTTTTTGCTTTGCGCGATCTTTGCCCCTGCCTCGCTGTAATCGTTATCAGAATAGCTCGCGCCTTCTCCTGCCCTGGTTTCCATGATTACCTTATGCCCGTTAGCAATTAATACCCTCACAGCATCGGGTGTAAGGGCGATCCTGTTTTCCTGAAAAAAGGTTTCTTTTGGAATACCAATAAGCAACTCTGCACTTTTGGGTTTTATATCCAGGGTTTCTTCGAGGGTTTCATAAGTGAAGGAAGAAGACACAAATGGTTTTGAAGATGCCATGTAAATTGTTTACGATGAAAGTATAAATATAAATTTTTATCGCGGAAGTGTAATTATCAATTTTCTTTCATTTGCAGAAAGTATTTCAATGCTGGTAAAAACAGTATCCGCCGGAAAAATACCGGGAACTCTTTCAGGCCATTCAACCATACAAATTTCTTTACTGTTCAGGCAATCTTCTATACCGGCTTCCATCGCTTCCATTCTGCTTTTGATACGGTATAGGTCAATGTGGTAAATGATGTTATTATTTTTAGAAAGATATTCCTGTATAATAGAATAAGTGGGGCTGGTAACGCTCTCTTCCACCCCGAGAGCTTTACAAAGTGAATTAATAAAAGTCGTTTTGCCAGCGCCCAGGTCACCACTGAAAGCAAATACTTTGCAGCCACCGCACATTTGTAAGAACTGTTTGGCAGCAACTTCAATATTTTCAAGGACAAACACAATTTCCATAGCAAAAAAGGTTTGTGTAAAATTAAAGGTTTGTAAAATGTACCTTTAAAATAAATTGACAAATTCAACTAACAACTATAAAAAATAAGAACCATGGCACATAAAAACGACCTGCAAAGATTCATTGACGCCCAGGCAAAAAAGTATTCAGTCGCATTAATAGAAATAATGAATAGCAAAAAACGTACTCATTGGATGTGGTACGTTTTTCCCCAGATACAAGGTTTAGGCATGAGTGAAACTTCAAGGTTATATGCTATAAAAGATATTCATGAAGCGGCTGATTTTTTAAACCACCCCGTATTAGGAAGCAGGCTGATTCGTATTTGCGGGGAATTGCTTGATCTTGAAAGCGATGATGCAAATGCAATATTCGGCAGCCCTGATGATTTAAAGCTGCGTTCTTCAATGACTTTGTTTTCTTCTGTGCCTTCGGCAGATGCAGTATTTCAAGAGGTTTTAGATAAATTTTTTAAAGGCGAAAAGGATGAAAAGACATTAGCAGTATTGGAAAAAGTTGAATGAAAATTATCTTTTAAATTGTTAGTGAGTTATACTTTTTCAAGTTGATAAACAACTCCTCTTTTTATCTTATCCTTAATAACATATCCCATTACATACAGATGATTGCTTGAATCCCGGCTACAACCGCAAATAAAAAAAGAGCCTTCAGGCGTATTGAATACTTTTAAAGGCTTTCTTTGCCATTTATCATTGTCTTTTACAAGAGTAAACAGATCGCCACGAAAATCAGCAAAAACATACTTATTCTTTAAATTGGGTATATCATTCCCGTAATAAAAACATCCGCCCACCACACAGATACCTACCTCATGATTGTAAGTATTAATAGGAGCAGTAAAGGATGTGCTGGCAATAGAATTATTCTTTTCAAAGCTACTATCACCTTCCCTGAAAGGCCATCCATAGTTACCTCCTTTGGTAATTATATCAATTTCTTCTTCTTTGTTTTGTCCTATATCGGCTCCAAATAATTGATGGTTTACCGGGTCAAAAGAAAAACGCCATAGTTTCCTAAACCCATACGCCCAAATCTCCGGCCTTGCATCTTTTACATCCTCAAAAGGATTATCAGCAGGAATGGCGTAAGGCGTTTTGTTTACATCAATGCGAAGTAATTTTCCATTATAATATTTCAGATCCTGTGCATGATGGCGATAGGAAGTATCTCCGGCGCTATCATCCCCAAGAGAAATATATAAGTAGCCATCAGGACCAAAAGCTATTTGAGCGCCATTGTTCTGAACGGTCGATCCTTTAAATTCAATGATCTTGTGTTCAGATTTTAAATCTGCAATATCAGGGTTATCCCGGCTTGCGCTAAACTCTGAAACAATAAGTTTTGCATCATCAGTATGAATCTTTGAGGGCGCATTATAACAAACATAAAATTTCTTGTTAGTGGCATATCGTGGATGAAATGCAACGCTGAAGATCATTCCAATGGGGGAATTCTTAGGTTGCTCACCAATTTTGTCATAAATATTTAAAAAGGGAGTTACAGATATTGAATCATTTTTAAGAATCCATATCTCCCCTTTGTTATCAGTAATAAACTTTCTTTCGTCGCTACCTGTTGGTTCATTTAACTCAAGAGGAATCTTTAATTCATTGGTAACTAATTTATATTTTATATTGATTGAATCATCAGCTATTCCCGCCCTTTTGCCCATCTCATTCTTTTTTGCAAGAGTATGGCAAGATGAAAGAAAAACAACCGAAAGAAAAATAGAGAAACAAAAGCAATCCTTCATATAAACACTATTAATTCAATACAAAATAGAAATTATATTTTTAAAAGGAACAAAGATTTTTGATGATTGCACATGAAGAGTTGTCTAAAAAAATAGTATTTGATAATCGTTATTACATTTATTATTTTCGTTAAAACATTTGTTATGGAAACCAATTTAAAAAAGATAGGGAATTCTTTTGGTGTAATACTCAATAAAAAGCTACTTGAAAAAGCAGGAATTACCAGTACTACTGGCATTACTATTGAAGCCCATGATAGTGCTATTATAATATCGTCCGTTACTAAAAGACGACCTTTGAACAGAGATTTAACAACCTGGAGAAGACAGATAAAAAAGGCCATTAAACTTGGGCAAAAATCTGAAAAAAATGTTTGGGGCAACCGTCTTTCTGAAGAAGAAGAAAAAGAATGGACATGGTAAAAAATATAAAACAATTCGATGTATGGATTGTAGAATTTGACCCTGCCATTGGTTCAGAAATAAAGAAGTCCAGACCGGCTGTAGTGGTGTCAAATAATATAATTAATGACCTGTATGCTACAGTTATTGTAGCGCCTCTTACCACCACTGTTAGAAATTATCCTTCCCGAATCGACACTGATTTTGAAAATAGAGGAGGTCAGATAGCAGCAGATCAGTTAAAGTGTTTTGATAAAACAAGGTTGAAAAAAAAGATTGGTACTATTTCGAAGCCAGAGCAAGATGATCTTATAGAAATGCTTTCTTTTATTTTTCAGCCGGAATAAGTATTTTGTAGTCTTGCCTAACCCATTCCTGGATTTAACGTTACAAAAAAGAGTTTAGTTATCATTTGATAAACGCCGGCCCTGCCTTCACCATCGTTTTATAGATCGCACAGCTTTCTATATGCGCGCCGGGTAAATATCCTGTACTCATCAAAAATTCATTTACAATTTCTCCTCCGGTAAATTTGAATGTCTTCTTAAATATTTTTACCCATTCATCTTTAGCTTTTGGATGATGGTGATCTATCCATTTTTTAAAAGACCCAAATTCTTTTTGAATGATGAGGATCGCTTTTGCATTTTCAATGGCTGCATTTATTTTCAGGCGGTTCCTGATGATTCCGGCATCATTCATCAACCGCTCCAAATCCTTTTCTTTGAAAGAGGCTACTTTTTTGATGTTGAAATTTTTATAGGCTTTTTTGAAATTTGCCTGTTTCTTCAAAATAGTATCCCAGCTAAGCCCGGCCTGGTTTATCTCAAGCACTAATCTTTCAAAAAGTTCGTCATCATCTTCGATAGGAAAGCCATAAAAATGATCGTGATAGATGCGATGCACATTGTCTCTGTCCATAGTAAGCACTGCTTCGCAGTAAGAAGAAGGTTTGTCCATGCGTTTTATTTTAAAAGCGAATTTATCTTTATTTTTAAATTTTATAAATTAAGCCCTGACTACCTAATTAAAGAATACTTTCTTTAAGAAATACAAAAATTCTTTGTTCTTTCTTATCCTTTAGTTTTCTCCGTTATCTATTTTGTAAATTTACCCAATGGAAAAAAAATTATTTCTGCTGGATGCAATGGCATTGATCTATCGTTCTTATTATGCATTAATCCGCAACCCGATCATTACTACCAAAGGAAAAAATACCAATGCCCAGTTTGGTTTTACCAATACATTATTTGACCTGATCACAAGAGAAAACCCTACTCATCTTGCCGTGGCCTTTGATACATGGGCGCCCACGGAAAGGCATACTGATTTTGCTGATTACAAAGCCCAAAGGCAGGAGGCTCCGGAAGACCTGCTGGCCGCAATTCCCGATATAAAAAAAATTATAGAAGGATTTAACCTGCCGGTAGTGGAGTGTGATGGATATGAAGCCGATGATATTATAGGCGCGCTGGCGCAGCAAGCAGAGAAAGAAGGTTACCAGGTTTTTATGGTAACGCCCGACAAAGATTTTGGGCAGTTGGTAACACAAAATATCAGGATTTACAAACCAGGTTACCAGGGGGGAAAAGTGGAGATCATGGGTGAAAAAGAAGTATGTGAGAAATGGGGTATAAGCAATGTGAAACAGGTAATTGATATTTTAGGCCTGATGGGCGATGCCAGCGACAATATTCCCGGTATAGCCGGCATAGGAGAAAAAACTGCGACTAAATTATTGGCTCAGTATGGTTCGTTGGAAAACGTACTGGCAGATGCAGATAACATTAAAGGAGCGCTTGGAGAAAAAATAAAAGCAGGAAAGGAGATGGCTATATTGAGTAAAAAGCTCGCCACCATTATTACTGAAGTTCCATGCCAATTTCATGAAGAAGATTTTAGGATTAAGGCTTATAATGTAGAAGTTCTTAAAGATATTTTTACCGAACTGGAATTTAAAACTCTTGGAAGAAGAATCCTCGGCGAAGAATACAATGTTTTTGTAGTAGAGAAAACGGTAGTACAAACAGACCTTTTCAGCAATGTGATGGAGGTTCCGGCTGATAAACCTAAAGAAGAAAAGAAGACAGAAGAAAAAGAAAAAGAAAAACCCGGCCTTATTGCAGAAAAGAATATCAATAATACCCCCCATCAGTATCATTTGGTAGAAGGTGAAGAAGCCATTACTAATCTTGTAAATAACTTATCCGGGCAGCAGGAAATTTCTTTCGACACAGAAACTACTTCAGTGGATGCTAATGAAGCCGCCCTGGTTGGATTGAGTTTTTGTTTCCGGCCCGGAGAAGGATATTATGTTCCCTGCCCGGATGATGAGGAACAAACAATACATATTTTGAATTATTTCAAGCCGGTTTTTGATGATGAAAATAAAATTTGGATCGGCCAGAATATTAAATACGATCTGCTGGTATTGAAATGGTATGGAGTAGAATTGAAGGGGAAAATATTTGATACCATGCTGGCGCATTATGTTATTGAAAGTGAAGGCCGTCGAAACATGGACCTCTTGAGCGCACAATACCTGGGTTATCTTCCTGTATCTATTACCGAACTGATCGGTAAAAAAGCCCGCCTGACCACCAAAAATAAAAATAATGAAGCCGGGCAGGGAAAAGGCCAGGGAAATATGCGCGATGTAGAAGTTGAAAAGGTTAAAGAATATGCAGTGGAGGATGCCGACATTACGCTGCAATTAAAAAATATCTTCGTTCCTCTTTTAAAATCAAAACAGGTAGAAAAAGTTTTTAACGAAGTAGAATCTCCTTTGGTAAAAGTGCTTATGGATATGGAGTTTGAAGGGATGAATGTGGATACAGGATTTCTAAGTCTCTATTCAAAAGAATTAGAAGCCGATGCAGCAAAATGTGAGCATACGGTTTATGAAATGGCCGGCATCAAATTCAACCTGGCATCGCCTAAACAATTAGGTGAAGTATTGTTTGAAAAGATGCGAATAGACACTAAAACCAAAAAGACGAAAGGGGGGCAGCATGCAACGAGTGAAGATGTTCTACTGAAGTTGGCAAAAGAAAATCCTATTGTAGAGCACATCTTAAATTTCAGAGAGCTCACCAAATTGAGGTCAACCTATGTAGATGCCTTGCCTCTGCTGATCAATAAAAAAACTTCGCGTGTGCATACCTGTTACGGACAGGCAATAGCTGTTACCGGAAGGTTGAGCAGCAATAATCCCAATCTTCAAAATATACCCATTCGTACGGCAAGAGGCCGGGAAATAAGGAAAGCTTTTATCCCGAGAAACAGCGACCACCTGATCATTTCTGCGGACTATTCGCAGATTGAATTAAGGATCGTGGCAGCCATCAGCGGTGACAAAGCTATGAGCGAAGCTTTCAGGCAAGGCAAGGACATCCATACAGCAACTGCAGCCAAAGTGTTTGGTGTTTCAGAAGATGATGTTACTAAAGAAATGCGCTATAAAGCCAAGAGCGTAAATTTTGGGATCATATATGGCCAAAGCGCTTTTGGCCTTGCAGAAAATATAGATGTAAGCAGAACCGAGGCTAAGGAAATCATTGAGCAATACAAAAAAGAATTTTCAGGCATTCAAAAATACATGGATGACACTATTAATTTTTGCAAAACAAATGGCTATGTAGAAACGTTGATGGGACGCAAGCGTTGGTTAAAAGATATTAATTCATCCAACTGGACGGTAAGAGGTTTTGCTGAAAGAAATGCGATCAACTCTCCGATACAGGGTACTGCTGCCGATATGATCAAGCTGGCAATGATCAATGTTCACCGGGAATTTAAAAAACACAATTTCAAATCAAAAATGGTATTACAAGTCCATGATGAGTTGGTGTTTGACGCCCACAAGTCAGAAATTGAAATAATTAAACCCATTATACTTGAATCCATGAAAAATGCAATGAAGCTGCCACACGAAGTGCCGGTAGAAGCAGAAATTGGAGTGGGTGAGAATTGGCTGGAAGCGCATTGACAGATAAAATGAGTAATTTTATTATCCTAAAAATATCAATTGTTTTTTTAATGAATAAACAAATAATAATTCAACAACTTAAAAAAGTGAAGCCATTACTTTCAGAAAAATATGGCTTAACAGAATTGGCTTTATTCGGCTCATACAGCAGAAATGAAGAAACAGATTTGAGCGATATTGATATTATGGTAGATTATCAAAACCCAATGGGGCTGAAATATTTTGACATGGTTTATGATTTGGAAGACCTGTTTAAAGAAAAAAAAGTACAGGTTGTATCAAAAGGGGGTATTAAACCTAAATATTTTGAGCGTATTAAACAAGATTTAATTTATGCCTAAACGAGATAATGATCTACTTCTTTCTGACATGATAGAATGTAGCAGGAAAATATTGAATTATGTGGTCAATCATTAAGAATGAATTACCAGAGCAACTTGAGCTATTAGAACAAGTCAATACTGATCTACATGAATAACCAAAAATGAAAACACTCATCTATTGTTACGATGCTTATTGCGGATGGTGCTACGGATTCAGTGAGGTGATGAAGAAAATTTCATCAGAATATAAAGGCAGGCTAAAATTTGAAGTGCTTTCCGGAGGAATGGTTCTTCCTGAAGAGCCTGTTGCTATAAGCGCTACTGCAAAGTATATAGAGGACTCTTATCAGAGAGTAGAAGAGCTTACCGGTATAAAATTTGGTGAAGATTATTTATGGCATATTAAACATCCTGATGCCAGCGATTGGTTCCCTCATTCAGAAAAGCCGGCAATTGCTTTGTGTATTTTTAAAGAATATTATCCCGGGCAGCAGGTAAGCTTTGCTACCGATCTGCAGCACGCGCTTCACTTTGAAGGACGCGATCTCACTGATGATGAAGCCTATCGTTTGTTACTGGATAAATATAATATTGATGATGAAGCATTTTATGAAAAGCTTCATGATGAAGAATATAAAGAACAAGCTTATTACGAATTTGCGCTTTGTAAGCAACTCAATGTGACTGGCTTCCCGGCTGTGTTTATTCAATTAAGCGATACTAAATTTTATCTCGTAGCAGAGGGTTATACTGATTTTGATACGCTTAATGAAAGAATAGAAAATGCGCTGAAGGAAAGTATTTAGTGCTTCTGAATTTTTAAGATACCTTTTTAACATCCTTTAGCATAAAGCGTCTAATTCAAATAATAAAGATAAATTCTTTTATTTACTTAAATTTGATATAACAAATACCTTTAATTATGTTGGAAAAAGTAATCAATGTAGACCCAGAAATTTTAGGAGGCACACCGGTTTTTTCAGGAACAAGAGTTCCTATCAAAAACTTATTTGATTACCTGGAAACAGGTGAATCTATTGAAACATTCCTTGAAGATTTTGACGGTGTTTCTAAAGCACAGGTAATTAGAATTCTGGAAATTTCTCAAAAGTTAATAGAAACTTCTTCAAATATTTTGAATGAAAATTTTGCTTGACGAGTGTGTAACGAAACGCCTTAAAAACTATTTAACAGAACTCGAAGTTTTTACGGTTAGAGAACTCGGATTAAGTGGCGTAAAAAATGAAAAATGAATCACCATTTATCTGATTGCTTCAATTAGCAAATATAGCATTACACCACTTCTTCCAATACCAAATTCATTTTCATCTGCTTTAAGAATCCATACAAATCTTTCATTGTTTGAATGTCTCTTACCATTAATATTCCATTCTTGCCTACCTGCTTTAGCTTGGCTTTATTGGTTTTAGTTTGAATAAAATCTAAAATCCTTTCAAAGGTTTTACTGGTGAAGTAAGGAGATTCAGGATTACCTATAAAAAAATTTTTCAGGATATTATTCTTTAGTATCATCTTCTCAAAACCCAGCTCTACCGCTATTTTGCGACAGCGAACCGTAGTAAACAAATCTTCAACCTGCGGCGGGATAGCGCCAAACCTATCGGTCATTTCTTTATGCAGCTCCTGCAGTTCGTTTTCATTGTTACAATTATCAAGTCGCGAATAAAGGCTTAATCTTTCCGTAATACTTTCCACGTATTCATCAGGAATCAATATTTCAAGGTCGGTATCAATCGTACAATCTGAAACAAAGTCATCCTGCTTCTGTATTTCTTCTTTAAATACTTCCCTAAATTCAGTGCGTTTCAATTCCCGGATAGCTTCATCTAAAATTTTCTGGTACATTTCAAATCCTATCTCTGCGATAAAGCCGCTTTGTTCTCCACCCAGCATATTGCCGGCGCCGCGTATATCCAGGTCGCGCATGGCAATCTGGAAGCCGCTTCCAAGATCGCTGTATTGCTCTAAAGTAGTAAGCCTTTTCCGGCTGTCAGCAGTTAAAGTACTCATAGGCGGAGCCATCAAATAACAGAAAGCTTTCTTATTACTCCTTCCTACACGGCCACGTAGCTGGTGAAGATCGCTTAATCCAAAATGATGGGCATTATTAATTATGATGGTATTCACGTTAGGAATATCTACACCGCTTTCTACAATATTGGTACAGATAAGCACATCATATTTGTGATCAATAAAATCCATGATGGTTTCTTCCAGCTTATCGCCTTCTAATTGGCCATGTGCATAAGCAATATTCAGGTCAGGGCATAACCCTTGTACCAGGTTCTTCATTTCCAGCAACCCATTTACCCGGTTGTGTATAAAAAATACCTGGCCACCGCGTTCTACTTCATAGTAAATAGCATCTCTTATAAAGTCCTGGTTGAATACATGCACTTCCGTCTGTATAGGCTGGCGATTGGGCGGCGGAGTATTGATAATGCTGAGATCTCTTGCTCCCATCAGGCTAAACTGTAAAGTTCTTGGGATAGGCGTGGCCGTTAGTGTCAGTGAATCAACAGTGGTTCTTAATTGTTTCAATTTTTCTTTGGCTGATACACCAAATTTCTGTTCTTCATCAATGATCATCAATCCCAGGTCCTTGAACTTTACTTCTTTTCCCAGCAATGAATGAGTGCCAACAATGATGTCTATCTTTCCTTCCTGTAATCTTTGCAGTGTATCTTTCTTTTCTTTAGATGTTTTAAACCGGTTGATATAATCTACCGTTACAGGAAAATCACTTAATCTTTCCGAAAAAGTTTTGAAATGCTGGTAAGCAAGGATGGTAGTAGGAACCAGTACAGCAGCCTGTTTGCCATCCAGACATGTTTTAAACGCAGCCCTGATGGCTACTTCTGTTTTGCCGAAACCTACATCTCCGCATATAAGCCTGTCCATTGGCGAATCTTTTTCCATGTCGCATTTCACATCGGCCACAGCTTTGCTTTGGTCCGGAGTATCTTCATAAATAAATGAGGCTTCCAGTTCCGTCTGCATATAATTATCAGGCGCATGAGCAAAGCCTTTTTGGCTTTTTCTCTGGGCATATAATTTTATAAGATCTGTAGCGATATCCTTTACCTGCCGCTTAGTTTTATCTTTTAATTTGTTCCATACATCACTTCCTAATTTATTTACCTTAGGTACTGTTCCCTCCTTGCCACTGTATTTGCTTATCTTATGTAAGGAGGAAATATTTACGTATAAAAGATCTTTATTCTGATATATAATCCTTACCGCTTCCTGCATGACGCCATTGGTGTGAACCTTTTCAAGCCCGCTATACACGCCCACTCCATGATCAATATGGGTAACATAATCGCCGGGCTGCAGCTCACGAAGCATCTTTAAAGTAAGCGCTTTGTTCTTGCTAAAAGCCTGCTTTACCCTGTATTTGTGATAACGTTGAAAAATTTCATGATCTGTATAACAAACTATTTTAAGATCATTATCAATAAAGCCTTCGTGAATAGAAACCGGTATAGGCACAAATTGTATCTCTGTATCCTGGTCTGCAAAAATAGAATGCAGGCGCTCCAACTGCCTCGGATTTTCTGCAAAAATGTAAATACTGTATTTCTTCGCTTCGTAGCTTTTCAGATCGGCGATCAACAGCTTAAATTGCCTGTTAAACGCCGGCTGTTGCGTTATTGAAAAATGAATTTTATTTTCTCCGGCAAAATAATTTTTGTTGCCAAACTCAATAATGTTTCGTTGCCTTATCTGATCTTCCAAAACAGATAGCTGAACAAAATCAGTAATTACTACTTCCCGTTTTTCATTCAATTCATCCTCTTCTTCCTGCCTGCTACTGGTAGTATTAGGTTGATTACCCGAAGCTGATCGTTCGAGACTAATCGCTTCTTTCACATCTTCAAATTCCTGCTCAATTTTTTCCTTTATAAATTCCCAGTCTTTGCACCACACGATTGTATTATCCGGCAAAAAATTGATCAATGAAACTTTCTCACCCGAAGTAAATTGGGTTTCCACATTAGGGATAATATTTACTTCGGTAAGTTTGCGCTCACTTAATTGTGTTTCCGGATCAAATAAACGAATGCTGTCAATTTCATCGCCAAACAACTCTATACGGTACGGCTTCTCATTTCCGTAAGAATAAATATCCAGGATGCCGCCACGCATGGCGAACTGGCCTGGCTCATAAACAAAATCTGTCCTGACAAAACCATACTCTACAAAATGGGAAAGCAATTCATTTATATTCACTGTTGCCCCTTTCTTAAAGGAAATTATATTTTCTGTAAGCGCTTTTGATAACACTACTTTTTCAAAAAGCGCTTCGGGATAAGTAACTAATACTTTTTTATTGCCGCCGACGCTGATCTTAGTAAGCGCCTCAGTACGCAACATTACATGGCTGGAGTTTAGCTGATGAAAGTTTTTCCTTGTTTTAAAAGAAGAAGGAAAATAAAATACATCCAGGGCGCCGCTGATGTTTTCTATCGTATTATGAAAATAAGCGGCTTCTTCCGCATCCCTGAGAATAATGAGATGATTGAGTAATGAAGCAGCCGGATGTTTAAAAACCGTAGAAAAAATAAATTGTGAAGCGCTTCCCTGCAGGCCTGAAAGATGGATGTGCTGTGGCGCAGGCAACAGAATGCTATCCGCAATTGAAAAAATGCGGGAATCACCGGAATAAGCATTCATCAACACATCAAGATTCATTCATCTTCCTTTTCTAAAAGTGCAAAGTTAAGATTTGAAGATTAATCAAAAAAGATGGTACAGCAGGGACAGCATTTCTTAACTTTTAATTTTCCATTCAAAATATCATTTGTATTTTACCATAAAATATTTTCATGGCACTTGAACCCTGGCGCACCGGTACAGTAATTCGCATCGAAGATGAGACTTATAATACCAAACGTTTTTTTATCAAGGTTAATGAACTGGATTCTTTTGATTTTAAAGCAGGCCAGTTTGTTACTCTTGACCTCCCGATCCATGAGCAAAAGAACAAAAGATGGCGCAGCTATTCGATAGCAAGCTGGCCCGATGGAAGTAATGTGTATGAATTATTAATTGTATTATTAGAAGGCGGATTAGGCACTACTTATTTATTTAATGAAGTGCGCGTTGGCTCTGAGCTTACCTTTCGTGGCCCACAGGGAGTGTTCACCCTGCCAGAGCCTATTGAAAAAGATATTTTTTTCATTTGTACAGGTACAGGCATTGCTCCATTCAGAAGCATGCTTAATTACACTAGGCTTCATCAGATCCCTCATCAGAGCTTATATTTAATTTATGGGTGCCGCACAAAAAAGGATCTGCTTTATTTTGATGAAATGAAAAATTTGGAAAATGAATTACCCGATTTTCATTTTATGCCTACTCTGAGCAGAGAAACCTGGGATGGCCATTCGGGTTATGTACACAGCTTGTATGAAGATATTTGCAAAAAAAACAATGAAGCCTGCAAAAGCCTTGAAGAGCTAAAGCCTGCGGCATTTTACCTGTGTGGATGGAAATTTATGATTGACGATGCGAGAAAAAAAATCACCGAATTAGGATACGATAAAAAATCAATACATTTTGAGTTGTATGGTTGATAGATAAATCCGGCATATAAAAAAGGATTGTTCAGCACAATCCTTTTTTAATGTTTAAAAAAAATCACATTTTAATTATTTCTACCGCCGCCCTGGCCGCCACCTTGCCTTCTTTCGGGCCGAAGCGATGCTTCCACTTCTCCTTTGAACTTGGTGTATTGTTCCTCAGTAAAAATTGTTTTCAACTTTGCATCCCTGTCTTCAGCCAATTTCTGAATTGCACTTCGATCAGGACGTACGCCGGAAGACCTTGCATCCTGAAACATTTTTGTTTGTGCATTGTAGTAATCAGTAAAAGCTGCACTGGTGCTGGTTACCTGCGAACCATTGAGGCCTAATGGCGTAGTAATTTTATCCATAGTTTCTTTTACTCTTTCGGCAACGGTTTTACGTTGCATTCCCTGTGCAAAGATGCTTGTTGTTGCTATTAAAATAAAAGCAATCAACATGGTGATTTTTGTTTTCATTTAATTTTTAATTTTTGTTTTAATATTTAGAATAATGAAAGTGACTGAGACAATTATTTTTTATCGGAATCATGATTGCCTTTTCCGCTTCTGCCTACCATTCGTATTACCACCTTATTAACGGTTGAGTCAAATTTTTGAAGTTGGCCCGGGGTACACAGATTTCTGACGCTTTTAAAATAGCGAAACATTTGTATGTCCAGCATCTTTTGCTTTTGCGCTATGGAATCTGCATCGGCAACAACAAGTGAATCCGGAATAGCATCCGCATAGAGTAAGTCATAAAAATTTTTTTTTGCCGTCCTAAGTTCCCCAAATAAAGGCTTTACTATATCTTTTTGCTCCTTTCTTAAAACCTGGTATTGTTCTAATTGGCCTGTGGAAAATCCCACTTCATTCTGTAATGAATTATACATACTGCCACTATTCTGGTCACGGCCGGGTTCTTTTTTTACTGCAGGCTTGCTTGAAAAAATAAAAAATAAAAGCATGCCCACATTGGTTATCAAAAGAAAAATAATAGTAATTACAAGTGGCCTTGTTTTTGTCATAATCTATTATGGGTTTGTATTTACAAATTCATATAAAGTAGAGGATACCTGGGTATATTCATCCACGGTAGCAATTTCATTGCCCTGGGAATTATCCATTTTTTGCAAACCTGTTGAAGAAAAAATTACAGCGGCATTGATCATTATTACCAGGCAAATACAAGCAAAGGTTATTACAGGTTTTGCAACAAAGGAGGAGATTTTATCCCATATTCCTCTTTCTTTTTGCATACGGGCCTCCAGTCTTGTAAAAAAGAATGGATTGGGAGTTGCTTGTTCAATGCTATCTAAACTACGCATGGTATCTTCAATCTTTTTATTGAGTTCTTCCTGCATGGCTTTTGTTTTTATCTTTTGCAATATTGTTTTTGTATTTCAGAGTTATTAATAAGACGCTATTTTATTTAAAACCCTTCTATCTGGTTCAAATGTTTTATAGTATTATTGAAGTAAGGTATAATAATTTTTAAGAATTTTTTGCAGGTTTTTCTTCGCTCTTTGTAACAATGCATCCACCGCAGAGTCACTTAGCTTCATTACTTCAGCAATTTCCATATAACTTAGGTTTTCCATTTTATTAAGAACAAAAGCGGTTTTTTGATTAGGTGGCAACTTTTCTATCGCTTTAAAAAGCGCACTGGCATTCTCCTTGTTTTCCATACTTATACCCGGATGAAAAAAGTCCGGGGGATCTATCATAAGATCATTATTGCTATACAAACTTTGAACGAATGCAAAACGTTTTTTTCTTTTTCGCTTTCTAAGATGGTCCAGAGATTTTGAAACCGTAATCCTGTAAAGCCATGTAGAAAATTTTGATTCGCCTTTGAAAGCAGCAATGGATTCATATACCTGGATAAATACTTCCTGAGCTGTATCTTCAGCATCTTCAGCATTTTGCAAAAAGCCTATAGCAGTATTATAAACCAACCCCTGCCAGGTTTCTACAATAGTTTTAAAAGCTTCCCTGTCTCTTTTTTTTAGCAGGAAGATTAACTCCTTTTCGTCCAAAGTGAAATATTTATATGCTAAAGTGAAGGGCCGCCGGGGCCTCTGCTACCACCAAATGGCGGGCCACCCGGGCCGCCAAAACGATGGAATTCGCGTTCTCCCTCATTATTATTAACCGCTTTGCCTTTTCCAAAGGTCTTTAATTTGTAGGTAAATGTTAGCATAAAATATTGCTGCAATACCTGGTTCCGCACATCCTGTATATATGAGTTACTTATATTGCGGGTGATGGCTTTATTTTGTTTTAAGAGGTCGAATACAGAGAGTTTTAATTCACCCATTTCATTTTTTAAGAATTTTTGACCAACCGCTATGTTCCATAACCAATAGTTTGTGTTGTAGCCCCCGGACAATCCTTTGTAATATTCATTGGAAAGATTATTCTGAAAAAATAATCCTTTCCTGGTGAGTAAATTCGCGTTTATGCCTACAGACTGGCTAAAATAGTTGTTATTTGACGAGGCTTGAATCGAATTTTTTACAGTATTGATATTTGCGGCATAAGAAAGTGTAAAATCAACATATTCGCTGATGTTGCTCGCCAGTACTGCGCCAAGATTATAGTTGTAAGTGTTAGAAATATTATTTACGTTATTAATCAGGCCCGGAAGTTTTGTATAGCTAATTCCAGCATTCCAGTTTAATGTAGATTTCATAAACTTAAGCGGCATTCCAAAAGTAAAGAAAGTCCTGGCGCTGATGTAGCCATTCAGGTTTACCGGTTTGGAAAGTTGTGTACCCCGGTGAAGCGTGTCAGTAGCAGTAATAAGAGAATCTTTATTTGAGGTGTAGATTGCGTTGGCCACATAATCATTTATAGCAGAAAGAAAAAGATTTGCGAAAAAACTTTGACTTTTTGCACTATTAGTATAAGTGTATCGTGTGATTACGTTATTACTATATTGCTGTTGCAGGTCGGGGTTCCCTGTAGAATAATATAACTGGTTTGAGGTATTGAGCACATTCTGTAATTGAGTTACGGATGGCGGGCTTACAGATGAACGATAAATAATTCTCATATTACTCTTTGAAGAAAGTTTAAACCTCGCGTAAGCGTTTCCCAGAATATTACTATAAGAGTTATTGATATTACTTATCTGAGGAAATACCTGGTCGCTGTTTAATTCACTATATTGATAGGAAATCCCGGCAGATATCATATTATCTCCATCTCCGTAACGGTAGGTGAGTCCTGTATTTTGCGTATTATAAGTGTTATCAAATTTATTACTAAGGCTTGTATCTAAATTAGCATATTTAGCTAAACCATTATCATAATTGAAAGTTTCCTGGTCAGCGTTATTTTTTGAAAATGAAGGGTTATAATTTAATTGTACCTGCGCTTTTTTCCCCACCGGCTCTGTATAAACCAGATTGAAACTATACTGATTATTATGATTTTTTTGATTAGATAATTGTTGTATGGAATCCACTGACCTGGTAGATTTAAAATAAGTATTTATTGCTGTTAAATAATTTTCGCCCATTCTGTCGCTAAAGTTACCGCTGATGCCTAAGGAAATACTACGCCCTCTCTTTGGAAAAGCATGGCGGAACAAAACCTGGTTACTTAAATTATTTCCCCATGTTTTACTGGCAATGTCATTTATGGTTTGATTTAATAAATTTTGCCTATCAACATCAAAGTACGTAGCTCCGTTTACAAAGTTCACAGAATTATTATTTTGAAAATTTAAGCCGGAAGTTATCAAAATAGTATTGCTTGAGTCAATTCTATAGGTCAATCTGAAATTTACCCTATTGTTATAATTTTTACTATTCGAAACAGGTGTGTTTTCATCATAATAAGTACTGCTATCCCCAATTAAATTTTGCTGACTAATAGATTGAATATTTGAAGTATTGCTATTATTAAAAAAATAACTTGCAGTTACATCAACCTTTTTACCCCAAGCATCACTATAATTTACCCCAAAGGCATTGGTTTTTGCAATCCCATTTTGAGCGCCCACTGTGAAATTATCGGAGCCACCACCGCCTCTGTAGCCTCCTCCGCCACGACCACCACGCTGCCCCCCTCCACCACGGCCACCTGTGCTAGTTACTCCAAGCAGATCCTGCGAAGAAAAATTTTGCTGGTTTACATTATTCACTAATCCCACCAAGGAGATCCTCCTTGCATTATTAAAGAAGCTTACATTCCCGCCGCCGCTGTAGCGATTATCAGTACCATAGCCGGCATACACACGCCCAAAATTTCCAGTGCGCATATTGGCTTTTGTAACTATATTAATTGCTTTAGTAGTATTTCCATCATCAAAACCGGTTAGTTGCGCCTGGTCGCTTAGCTTATCAAAAACCTGTATTTTATCAATTACTTCTGCAGGCAAATTTCGTAAGGTAGCGGTGGCATCATCTCCAAAGAAATCACGCCCGTCCACAGTTACTTTTTTTACTGTCTCGCCTTGTGCAGTTACAGTCCCCGATTGATCTACCGTTACTCCCGGCATTTTTTTAATAAGATCCTCACTCGTTGCATCAGGATTTACTTTATACATGCTGGCAGCATATTCTACTGTATCATTTTTTTGCTTTACTGCCGCCGCTGCATTCACAACTACAGTTGATAGAGTCTCGGCGTTTTTTCCAATATTTAAATTTCCAAGATTGAGGCTCTGGCCCGCTACAGTTATCTTTCTTTGTAAATTGGTATAACCAATTGAAGTTATTGATAAATTATAGCTTCCGTTAATAAGATTATTGAAAATAAAATTTCCTTTGGAATCACTTATAGTAAGTAAAGCGGTAGATGAAGAGTCGGCTAATTGAATACTAATAGTAGCATTGGTAACCGGAGAGCCGCTTGCAGCATCTATTACAGTGCCCTTTATGGATTGGGCGTTTAGGCTAAAAGCAGTAAATACAGATACGGCTAAACAAAGTAGTTTATACATAAAGTTGATTAATTCACGTTGGACGATGTTATTATAAAAAACCTGCGAAATGGTTTTAATTAGTTTTGAGTTTTTTTGTTTTGTTAACGGAATTTAAAAACCATTTCAGCTATATTGCAGGCCTAAAAACAAATAGTAAATTATGGATTATAATAAGATAGTTTCCGTCAGTGGTTTACCCGGCCTGTTTGAGTTGTTGTCGTCAAAGTCAGATGGCGCTGTAGTTCGTTCGATAGAGGATAACAGTACGAGGTTTGTGAGTACCCGGCAGCATAACTTTTCTCACCTTGAAAGCATAGAAGTATTTACTAAAAAGGATAATACCAGCCTTGCAGAAATCTTTGAGGCAATGAAAGAGAGTAAAGAAAAATTGCCCGATGCTAAAGCTGACAATAAAGTATTGAAGTCTTATTTTGAAAAAGTATATCCTGATATGGATTTTGAAAGGGTATATGCAAGCGATATGAAAAAAATGATAAAATGGTACGACATCATTGATAAAAATAAAATAGAGATAAAGGTAAGGACAGAAGAAGAAAAGGAAGCTGCTGCGGACCAGAAATCCAAGCCCGCACATGTTGAGAACGCTCATGTTAAAGACATGAAACCGCAACAAGCGAACCCCCGTAAAATTGAGAGCCGCGGAGTGAAATAAATATCTCCCAAAATAACCTGGAAAATAAAAGTTTGATCCTTTATACTCTTGATAAATCTATTATGAATACAACAGCCGATATAAAAAAATTGCCACGTGAATATTTACCCAAAGATCTCGTTGTAACTGATTGGATAATCATAGAGCCTTTCTTCAAAGAAATTCTGGAAAGAGAAATACATTCTAAAAAAGAATTAGAGCAATGGCTAAAAGATATGAGTGAGCTTGAAGCAATGCTCAATGAAGAATTTTGCTGGAGACAAATAAGAGTTACCTGCGACACAACCGATAAAAAGCTGGAAGAAGCTTTTAATTCTTATTGCATGGAGATTCATCCAAAAATTCAGCCTTATGCTTTTGCATTGAATAAGAAACTGATTAGCTCTCCTTTCGCTAATGAGTTGGAAAGTGAAAAATATTTTACTTACCTGCGTTCTATCAGAAAACAGATTGATCTTTTTCGTGAAGAAAATATTCCCATACAAGCAGACCTTGCTGTATTGCAACAAAAGTATGGAATGATCACCGGCAAGATGACCGTACAGGTAAATGGTAAAGACTATACCCTACAGCAAGCGGCTAAATTCTTTGAAAGCCCAGACGGGAAATTGCGCGAAGAAGTTTATTATAAAATAAATGAAAGAAGGTTGCAGGACAAAGATGAATTGAACACCCTTTTTAGCCAATTGATCGAAAAAAGAAATCAAATTGCAATTAATGCCGGCTTTAAAAACTACAGGGATTATAAGTTTAAAGAATTAGGACGCTTTGACTATACCAAAGAAGATTGCTTTGAATTTCATGAGTCCGTAAAAAAGCACGTACTGCCCCTGGTCAATAAAATTTATTCCAATAAAAAAAGAAGGCTCCAACTTGATACCCTGCGTCCCTGGGATATAGAAGCAGAGCCGGAAGGAGTAAAGCCATTAGAGCCATTTCAAACCGGCGCTGAGCTTCTTGATAAAACCATATTATGCTTCACTAAACTTCGGCCTTTTTTTGGCGATTGTCTCAGGCAGATGAATAAAATGAAGCACCTTGACCTGGAAAGCAGGAATGGTAAAGCGCCCGGCGGATACAACATGCCGCTTGCAGAAAGTGGAGCTCCATTTATTTTTATGAATGCTGCACGCTCCATGCATGACGTGACTACAATGGTGCACGAAGGAGGCCACGCTATTCAATCGTTTCTTACTCATTCCCTTGAATTGAATGCGTTCAAAGATTACCCGATGGAGATAGCTGAAGTAGCCAGCATGGCCATGGAACTCTTCAGTATGGATCATTGGGATGTATTTTTTGAAAACGAAGAAGATTTAAAGCGTGCCAAACAACACCAACTGGAGAGAGTAATTACTATTTTCCCCTGGATCGCTGTGATAGACAAATTCCAACATTGGATCTATGAAAATCCTCATCATACCTTAGAGCAAAGAGCCACGCGATGGACAGAAATTATAAAAGAATTTGCTGATGATGTTATTGATTATTCAGGGCTTGAAAAATTTATAGAAAGTGGATGGCAAAAGCAGTTGCATTTATTTGAAGTGCCTTTTTATTACATCGAATATGGCATTGCGCAATTAGGGGCTATTGGCCTGTGGATGCAATACAAAAATAACCCGGAGCAGGCATTGGATAACTATATGAATGCTTTAAGCCTTGGAGGTACCCGCACTTTACCTGAGCTTTATAAAGCCGCGAAATTAAAATTTGATTTTTCTTCAGAGAATATTAAAACATTGATGGAATTTGTAAATGAGCAAATGAGAATATTGGAATAAAACCTTCTTATAAGTTTTTCTTAAACACAGATTTACCTAAATAAAAAAATGGGGCAGTTAGCCCCATTGAAGAAAAATTATAATGAAATTTCAGTCCTGCTAAATTGATTTATTTAGGCAATAAAGAACTCTTTTTTAAATTTTCATTGATAGCATCCAGAAATTCCTCTGTATAGAGATAATCGGTGCCGTGCGAAACCTTGTTGCCTTTGATACAGATAGCAAGATCTTTAGTCATTTTGCCGCTCTCTACTGTTTCAATACACACTTGCTCCAGTGCATCAGCAAACTGGATCAATGGTTTATTATTATCCAATTTACCTCTGAACGATAAACCTCTTGTCCATGCAAAAATGGAAGCAATAGGATTGGTTGAAGTAGGATTTCCTTTTTGATGCTCGCGGAAATGCCTTGTGACTGTACCATGTGCCGCTTCTGCTTCAAGTGTTTTGCCATCAGGCGTTATTAAAACGGAAGTCATCAATCCGAGAGAGCCAAAACCTTGTGCAAGCGTATCGCTTTGTACATCGCCATCATAATTTTTACATGCCCAAATAAAATTGCCATGCCATTTCAATGCGCTGGCCACCATATCATCTATCAGGCGATGTTCATAGGTAATATTTGCCGCATCAAATTGGGCTTTGAATTCATTTTCATAAATGGATTGAAAAATATCTTTAAATCTGCCGTCGTATTTTTTCAGTATCGTATTCTTTGTAGAAAGATAAAGAGGCCATTTTTTATTTAACGCCATATTAAAGCAGCTCCTTGCAAAACCTTCAATACTCTCATCTATATTGTACATGCACATGGCTACGCCATCACCTTTAAAATCATACACCTCAAAAGTTTGGGGTTCGCCTCCATCCGGAGTAAATGTCATGGTTAGTTTCCCTTTTCCTTTTATAACGGTGTCTGTTGCCCGGTATTGATCGCCAAAAGCATGACGCCCAATAATGATTGGGGCAGTCCAGTTGGGAACCAAACGGGGAACATTTTTCATCACAATAGGTTCACGAAAAACAGTCCCATCCAGGATATTCCTAATAGTACCGTTAGGGCTTTTCCACATTTGTTTCAAGCCAAATTCTTTTACTCTTGCTTCATCAGGTGTAATGGTAGCGCATTTAATGCCTACACCATGTTCTTTAATTGCATTAGCTGCGTCTATAGTAACCTGGTCGTCGGTAGCATCACGATGTTGAATGCCGAGGTCAAAATACTTTATGTCAACATCCACGTAAGGCAGAATCAATTGTTCTTTAATAGTTTTCCAGATTACACGAGTCATCTCGTCGCCATCTATTTCTACTACAGGGTTCGCTACTTTAATTTTTGTCATTTTGTTGGTTTATAGATTTTTAGTGAAGTATATTTTGCAATATTATCAAAATCTTTGTCATTGTGGAAAAGTGGGATTTTATTATCTATACAAACGGCGGCAATCAGACAATCATTTGGTTTTCTGATAGTAACTCCTTTTTGCCGTAGAAATCTATACAGTTCCGCGGATCTAATTGCTGAATAAACCGGATCAATACTGAGATAATGATAAGATAATAGCAGTTCTTTAGTAAGTGCAAAAACTTTATCTCTCTTAATACCTTGCAGGGTTTCCTGTAAAATAACCGGTAAAACAATTATTTCATCGGAATCAATTAATTTATTAACTAATTCGCTATTTTCATCTTTTACGGAATTGTAATAATTGACCCAGATACTTGTGTCAACGATCTTCCCATTTATCATAAGTTCTCATTTTATCTAAGTCTCCAATCCACTCTACTTTCCCCTGCAAATTTTTCATTGCTTGCCTTTTTTGCAGCTTAATTAGTTCTACCAGCGCATTATTAACTATCTCTTTTTTACTTTTCAAACCTGTCCATTTCATGGCATCCTTCATTAATTTGTCGTCAATATCAATATTAGTTCTCATAATTGATAAATTTTATTATAAGTGAATAAATTAGGTTATTTTAAGTTCTCATTTTGTCCAAGTCAGCCACCCATTTTACCTTGCCTTGTATGATAGCATTTTAAGCCTCATTTGATACCTTACATATTCATTAAGCACCTCATGGATAATTTCCTTTTTTGTTTTTAGCTTGGAGTATTTAAGCACTTTCTTCATTAAATCATCGTCTATCTCAATATTTGTCCGCATAGTTTAAATTTTCATACACAAATATATCCAATCTGATACACATCGGCAAAGCTACAAATTCTTAATAACGGCATCTGCAAATTCGCTGGTTTTCAGTAGAGTCGCGCCTTTCATCAGGTTATAAAAATCTATCGTCACCGTTTTATTACGGATGGTTTTGCCCAGAGCATTCGTAATCATTTCAGCAGCATCTCTCCACCTCATATATTCGAGCATCATTACCCCACTTAATATTAATGAAGAAGGATTCATGCTATTGGTATTGGCAAATCTTGGTGCAGTGCCATGGGTAGCTTCAAATACAGCATGGCCGGTAAGATAATTGATATTAGCTCCGGGTGCAATTCCAATTCCGCCAACCTGCGCTGCCAGTGCATCGCTGATGTAGTCGCCATTTAAATTTAATGTAGCGATAATGGAATAATCCTGCGGTGCAAGTAATGCCTGCTGTAAAAAATTATCGGCGATAGCATCTTTAATAATTACTTTTCCTCCTATACCAGCTATGCGCATATCTTCATTGGCAACAGCTTCGCCCCTTTCTTTTTTTGTAGCTTCCCACTGGGGCCAGGTATATACCTGGTTTTTAAATTCACGTTCTGCCAGTTCGTATCCCCAGTTTTTAAAAGAGCCTTCGGTAAACTTCATGATATTGCCTTTGTGCACCAGAGTAACAGAAGGAAGTTTGTTGGCAATTGCATATTGTATGGCAGCACGGATCAATCTTTCAGACCCTTCCTTGCTTACTATTTTTATTCCGAAAGATGTAGTGTCCGGGAAGCGGATCTTTTTTACATGAAGATCATTTTGTAAAAAATCCAGCAGCTTTTTTGCTTCAGGAGTTCCCGTCATGTATTCAATACCTGCATAAATATCTTCGGTATTTTCCCTGAAAATAACCATGTTTACTTTTTCGGGCTGCCACATAGGAGAGGGCACTCCTTCAAAATATTTGATAGGCCGGAGGCACACATACAAATCCAAATCCTGCCGCAGCATCACGTTGAGGCTGCGAATGCCGCCTCCTACAGGGGTAGTTAACGGGCCTTTTATGGCTATTAAATATTCTTTGAAAGAAGCCATCGTCTCGTTTGGCATCCATTCACCGGTTTTTGTAAATGCTTCTTCACCAGCCAATACTTTTAACCACTCTATTTTTCTTTTTCCATGATAAGCTTTTTCAATTGCAGCGTCGAATACACGAACACTCGCTTTCCAAATGTCAGGGCCAATGCCATCGCCTTCTATGAAAGGAATTGTTGGTTTGTCGGGAACCTGTAATTTTCCATCAGTTCCCATAATAATTTTTTGTGCCATATACTTGTGGTTAATTAATATACTTTTTACTATTCCGAGGCAGAATTTAGTACTAAAGATCCGTTTACCCATTCAGCATCAAAATTCACACCTTTATATTTTTTATAAAAATTAATTGCCGGTTCATTCCATTCCAACACCTGCCACATCATTCCTGATAATTTTTTTTCTTTCGCTTCTTCTATTAATTGATCAAATAATAATTTACCAATCCCTTTCCCACGCCACGGTTCATTTACCAAAATGTCTTCGAGATACATACGTTGACCTTTCCAGGTAGAGTAGCGGATATAATATAAGGCCAATCCAACTATTTTATTTTCCGTTTCAGCCACAAACGCCCACCACACCGGGTTTTTACCGAAACCGCTTTCCACAAAATGATCAAAATCAACAGTTACTTCTTCAGGCGCTCTTTCATAAACTGCCAGTTCATGAATGAGCTCCATCATGAAAGGGCAATCTTCTTTTATCGCTTTTCTTATTTTGACTTCCATTCTGATAATGACTGAGATCAATTTGAAATAGCTTGCTCCAGGTCGCTTAAAATATCTTCAACACTTTCAATGCCCACACTCATTCTGATCAATCCATCAGTGATGCCATATTTTTCCCGGTCTGCTTTGGGTACGCCATAGTGGGTCATAGAGGCAGGATGAGATAACAGCGTATCACAGGTGCCCAGTGAAACCGCTCTTACACACATCTGAAGTTTATTGATAAATTTTTTGCCTGCTTCCAGTCCATCTTTCATTTCAAAACTCAGCATAGGGCCCGGATGTCGCATTTGTTTCAGTGCAGTTGCATGGTCAGGGTGAGAAGGCAATCCTAAGTAATTAACCTTTTTTATTGCAGGATTTTTTTCAAGGAAATGCGCTACCTGCATTGCATTGGCACAATGGCGTTCCATTCTTATCTCCAGAGTTTTTATTCCCTGTGTCAATAAATAAACATCAAAAGGATTGCTGTTGCCGCCCAATAATCTGTGTACTTTCTCCAACCGGCCATTCATCAGTTCAACATCTTTGCCAATAAGTACCCCACCAATAGCAGTGCCATGACCATTCAAAAATTTAGTAGTAGAATGAACTACAAAATCAACCCCGTACTTAAAAGGCTGTTGTAAATAGGGCGTGGCGAAAGTATTATCAACTGCCACAATGAGATGATGTTGTTTGGCTATTTTAGTAAGCTCCTCTATATCTACACATTGTATGGTAGGATTGGCAGGCGTTTCGAGGTACATCATCTTTATTTTAGGATCGTTCTTTATTACCTCTTCTGCTTTATTCAAATCTCTGAGATCAACAATGATGGCTTCAATACCTAAGGCGGGCAGCACCTTGTTCATGAGTTCCTGTGTGCCTCCGTACAGAGAAAAATGAGAAATAATTTTATCTCCGCTTTTCAGATTGCCAAGCATTAAAGTATTTATAGCAGCCATACCACTTGCATGTACACGCGCTTTTAGTTTTATTGGTTCATTTTCTGCAAAGTGAAAACTTTCCAAAGCCGCAATTTTATTCTCTATTTCCGTCATTCCGGGGTTTCCCCACCGGCTGTAGATATAGCCTTTTTCTTCACCCTTAAAACGGCGCATACCCTGCTCTGCAGTTTCGTAAACAAATGTGCTGCTTGCATAAATAGGGGTAAGATGAGCAAAGTTTTCTTCGGTCTCGTGGCCCGCATGTATAGCGGTAGAACCAAATCCTTTCAATTGTTTTTTATCAGATGACATTTTATTTTTTATATAAGCCTGAATTATGAATAGGCAAAAGTAGGTAAGATAAAAGGATTAAATGGGGGGTAATATTTTACAACAAGTGTATTAAATTACAACCATCCATTATAAAAAGTGCAAACCTTATTCATTAAGCATATTTCGCATTTGGGCTGAGGCCTGCATATTTCTCTTCCTAAAAATGACATGGACATTCCAGCTTCCCACTCATTTTGAGGAAGTGTTTCCATTATTTGCTTTTCAATTTTCTTGGGATCGGTTCCGGATGCAATGCCTAATCGTGGTGCAACGCGCACTACATGCAGATCAACAATTACACCTTCAGGCGCAGCGCCGGCTTCGCGCATAATTACATTTGCAGATTTTCTGCCAATACCCGGTAATTCAGTTAAGGCATCAAGTGTAAGCGGAACATTGCTATCCTTTTTTACTTTTTGTGCAATATCAATAAGCCACTTCGCCTTGTTAGCATAGTTGCGCACCTTGCCTATAAAGGGAAATAAAGTTTCGGGGGTGGCACGGGAAAGCGCTGTCATATTGGGAAAAGCTTTAAAAAGTTCCGGGCCAATCTGGTTGATATGCCGGTCGGAATCCTGTGCAGACAAAACTACTCCTACAAGCAATTGATAATTATTTTTATAATCCAAAGGATGCTTCTCGCCTTTGTATTTTTTTATTAAAGGTTTAATGGCTTCCGGCCAGTTAATTGGAGGTGTCATTAATAAATATTTTTAAATAATAAATCTACAAAAAAACAGCGATCATTTTTTCTAATGACCAGAAACGAACCAATTAATTAAGCAGCCCATTCCCCAAGGCCTTGCCTTATCATAGTCATATCATCAGTGGTGCAATCAATAACCGTTGAGGGAATGATACCACCAGGGCCACCGTCAATTACGAAGTCAACGATCTTGCCAAAAGTTTCATAGATCACTTCGGGGTTTGTATATTCTTCTACCATCTCTCCCGGAAGGGAAGCGCTCAGGATTGGGTTGTCTAATTCTTCAAGAATTGCCTGGCATATAACGTTGTTGGGTATGCGTAAACCAACTGTTTCTTTTTTACTTTTCAACATTCGTGGAACCTGCTTGCTGGCGGGCAAAATAAAAGTATATGGGCCGGGCAGGCAGGCCTTGAGTACCCGATAGACCGGCGTGTCAATACTTTTTGTATAATCACTTAAGTGGCTTAGGTCTCTGCAAATAAAGGAAAGCTGAGCCTTCTTAACATCTATATTCTTAATCCGGCAGATTCTTTCAATAGCTGCAGGGTGATTGATATCGCAGCCTAAACCATAAATCGTGTCAGTGGGATAAATGATAATGCCTCCATTTCTTAAACAATCAGCAACCTGCTTCACCAGCCGTGGCTGAGGGTTTACCGGGTGTATTGACAAAAGCATAATACAAATAATTTAAGTTGCTCTACAAAGATAGATGTAATTCTTTGGGAGTTTGTTTTGCAAATCTATGCATCTGCGATAAGTTTGCTCTTAGCATACAATAAATAGTTGTCATTACAAAGCGGAAAAGATCATCTGACAATTGAAGTTTAGGTTTACGGTCTAAATTAAATTTCTAAATTAAACACGGTTAAAAGCCGAATTTTTTTGACTTGCTGTAATGATAATAGGTTCACCTAATTCCGCTTCCAATTTAGCTAAAGTTTTAAGTGTAAGGTTGTGATTGCCCTTTAGCCATTTGTTGATCTCTGAAGGCTTTTTTTTCATTCTTTCAGCAAGGTCTTTTTGGGAGTATCCTTTTGCCTGCATGATTTCATTAATCCTTAATACAATATCGGTATATTGACGAACAAAGATTCGTACTTCTTCGGGTGTTTCGTCCTGTATCCTTTTTGCAACTTTACTTCTCATTATTAATGTTATTTATAATAAAATCTCATCATCACTATTAGGGGATAAAATTTTTCTCCTTTTTGAATCAATAATAATCTCTTTATTTCTAAACGCTTCTTCAATTCTTTTTGCAAACTGGCAGGCCTCAATCCATTTAAGATTTAAATCCCGGCTTCTTTGGTTTGTCTGTGCAGATTTTACTCCACCATTAAATAAAACAACTAAATCACTTCTGTTATTTAATTTCAATGCATATAACCGAAGTGGAAAATCAGGATAGAGAAATACGATCTCACCTACCGCAACTTTACCCTTATTAGGTAGGCCTACCACTTCATTTTCAAACCTGTTAAACAAAGCATCAATGGCTCCGTGATCTTCACCTATGCTATCCAAAACAAAGCTCAATAACTCCTTAGCAGATTGTTTCGTTTCCGCTATAGAATAGTACTTATTAAAAAACTTGTCTGTTTCATTTTCTTCGGCCCCATCCCACCGTACTGTATAAAAAAGTACATTTTATGGCTTCATCGTCCCATAATTCTAAGGCAAAAGTATTCACTTATAAGTTAATTTACAAATTTTCAAAATGAGGTTTCACTTGTCTTTATTTAGCAACTTAAATAATCGTTTTCATAGCCAAAGGCTATACTATATCAAAATAACATAATTATCTATTAATTAAAGGCTTTCTTGATTTTTTTTAAGGTGATATAAATTAATGATTTAGTTGCTGATTAATTCACATCAGGCTTCGTGAAACAATTATCTTTTACATTTGCACCGATTTAAAAAAACTACTATGGCGATAATCACATTAGGCACTATGGCTTTTGATGCCATTGAAACCCCATTTGGTAAAGTTGATAAAATTGTAGGAGGCTCGGCAGTATATGCTGCTTATGCGGCGAGTCATTTAACGCAGCCCATACAACAGATTTCCGTTATTGGAAATGATTTTCCTGAAGAAGAAATCAATGAATTAAAAAGCCGGGGAGTGCAATTATCAGGCGTAGAAAAAGTGGCTGATCAAAAATCTTTTTTTTGGAGTGGCAAATATCATTTGGATATGAACAGCCGGGATACATTAGTTACTGATCTAAATGTATTAGCCAATTTTGATCCGAAAGTTCCTGATACATACCAGGGAGCAGAGTTTTTAATGTTAGGAAACCTTATGCCAAGCCTTCAGTTGAGTGTAATCAATCAATTAAAAAAACGTCCAAAACTGATAGTGCTCGATACCATGAATTTTTGGATGGAAACCGCAATGGAAGATTTAAAAAAAGTCCTTTTAAAAATTGATGTGCTAATGATCAATGATAGTGAAGCCCGGCAGCTTAGCGAGGAATATTCTTTGGTAAAAGCTGCAAAAAAAATATTACAAATGGGCCCTCAGTTTTTAATTATAAAAAAGGGAGAGCACGGGGCTTTATTATTTCATAACAATAAAGTCTTTTTTGCACCGGCTCTGCCATTAGATGAAGTCTATGATCCTACAGGCGCAGGCGATTCTTTTGCAGGAGGTTTTATCGGCCATCTTGCCAGCACCGGAGATGTAAGTTTTGAAAACATGAAAACCGCCATTATTGTAGGTTCAGCGATGGCAAGTTTTTGTGTTGAAAAGTTCGGCCCGCAAAGATTAAAAGAAGTTACAAAAAAAGAAATAGCTTCACGATTAGAAGACTTTGTACAATTGGTCAATTTCGATATTGCATTGGTTTAATATTCTGATGACTACTAAAAATTTTTCCAGTAGAATGATTGAAATAATAATTCTCATTTTTTTAACCAGAGAGATCGGGAAGTTGGCGCTCAGTAAAGGACAGAAGCCTGCTACATGGAAATTTTATAATGTGCTTGGATGGCTGACATTTGAATGTATAGGATTACTTGCCGGCCTTATGATATTTGGTAAGGATAATCTGGTTTCTGTAAACCTGGTAGGGATTACTTTCGCTGTCACCAGTTACTTTCTTATAAAATCACGGTTAAACAAATTGTCCGATCATAACGTTGAGTAATAAGGCATAATCATAAAACAGCATTCTAAATTTACTTCTATCTTTGTAATAGATAAATTGAGTGGCTATGCACAATAATGCCGCGTAAAATTTATTTTCTTTAATTTAGTATAATTATCCAAGTCCAAGAAAGTGCAGTTTTTAAGAAATATTTTTTATTCAAAAAATGAACGGGTTTTCCGGCGCCAACTTCGTAACGTGCTTGGATTTTCTCCCAGGCATTTAGAATTGTATAAAACGGCAATGAGCCATCGCTCAGTAAGAGAGGGCGCTGATGAAAATAATGAACGGCTGGAATATCTCGGCGATACGGTGATCAGCACCATTGTTGCTCATTTTCTTTTCATGCGTTATCCTTATAAAGGCGAAGGTTTTTTAACAGAAATGAGAAGCAAAATGGTAAACAGAAATCAATTAAATGATATCGCCGTAAAAATTGGATTAAAAAAAATAACGCTTTACAATCACTTTGACCATTCTTTAAAAATATCGCAGATATTTGGAAATACCCTGGAAGCATTAGCAGGCGCAGTTTACCTGGATAAAGGATATGACCAGACGAAAAAATGGGTAACCCAGAGAATCATTCAGCCCCACCTGTTCATGGAAGATTTAGAAAACCTGGACATCAACCAAAAAAATAAATTATATGGCTGGGCTAATAAGCATGGAAAGATACTTGAATTTGAAACTCTGGATGAAACCCTGGAGAACGGCAGAAGGCTTTTTACTATCGGCGCAGTGTTAGACGGAGTTTTGGTTGCAGAAGCAAAGGGCTTTAATAAAAAAGATGCCAGCCAGGTAGCAGCCCAGCTTGCTATTGAAAAATTAGATTTATAATGCCCATCGAAAACTAAACAGCTATCATGAACTTTGGAATTATTGGAAGCGGGAGTTGGGCTACGGCGTTGGCAAAAATATTAACCGACAATAAAAATAAGATCAATTGGTGGCTGAGAAGCGATTCCAGCATCAATAGTTTTAAAAACCGCCGCCACAATCCTCAATATTTACGCTCTGTTTTTTTTAATACCCGTTATTTAAATTTTTCTACTTCTGCCGAAGAAGTGATCCGGCAAAGCGATGTTATTCTAATCGTTGTACCATCGGCTTTTGTAGCAGATGCGCTCAACGGTTTACCCAAAAACATTTTTGATGATAAGAAAATAATTTCTGCCGTAAAAGGAATTCTTCCTTTAAGAAATGTATTACTAAATGAGTACCTAAAAAGTAAATTTAATGTAGAGCTGGTTAATTACTTTACGGTATTAGGCCCCTGCCACGCTGAAGAAGTGGCTGCAGAAAAATTATCGTATCTTACTTTTTCGGGTATTGATGAGCCTTTTACAAAAAAACTTTCTCTCTGTTTTAAAACGCCTTATATCAATACATTGTACAACACAGACATATTAGGAGTACAATTTGCAGCCATCTTAAAAAATATATATGCCATAGGGGCCGGCATTGCTCATGGACTTGAGTACGGCGATAACTTTCTAAGTGTTTTCATTGCCAACAGCGCAGATGAAATGGCCGGCTTCTTACGAAAGGTAGGGATAGAACATATAGAAGTAGGAAGCCTTGAGCATAAAACCATTCATAAGCAACACCATTCGACTAACTATGCCGCGTCTGTCTATCTTGGCGACCTGCTGGTAACCTGTTATTCCTTATACAGCCGCAATCGCACATTTGGAAATATGATAGGCAAAGGTTATTCTGTGCAAACCGCACAACTTGAAATGAATATGGTGGCAGAAGGTTACAATGCAAGTAAATGCATGTATCTCATTAATAAAAAAGTAAAAGCCGGAATGCCTTTGGCGGAAATTATTTACAAAATTTTATGGAACCAACTTCCTGCAGATAAAGGGTTTGAAGAAATTGAAAAGATATTAATTTAGGAAGATGAATAAAGTTTCAGGGTAATTTTAAAATACAGTTTGATAAATCCTATAATAAAATAATTTGAAAACCGTCATCTTTTTCTTTCTCATCCTTCTCATCTTTTTCTCTTGTAAAAAGGAGCAATTTATTACAAGCCCTGATGCAAGCCTTGGTATTAGCGTAGATACGCTTTCTTTTGATACTGTTTTTACACAGGTTGGTTCAATCACTCAGTCTTTTAAGATATTTAATAACAACGATCAAAAGCTACGCCTCTCCCAGATAAAACTTTCCGGCGGGGCTGCTTCTGCTTTTAAAATAAATATAAATGGCGCTTCATCTGCAGAAGCAGAGAATGTAGAAATAAATGCCAACGATAGTATTTATGTTTTTGTTCAGGTAAATGTAAATCCCACATCAGCAACGATTCCGTTCATCCTTAGCGATAGCATCAGTATAGATTATAATGGAAATAAACGATGGGTACAATTGCAGGCTTATGGACAAAATGCTGTCTTTTTAAAGAAAAAAAAAATTACCGGAAATGTTACCTGGGATAATACATTGCCCTATGTGATCATTGGCGGCATACAGGTTGATACCGCGTCAATGCTCACTATCTCTAAAGGAACCAAAATCTTCTTACATGCCGATGCACCTTTTTTAATAGACGGAACTTTAAAGGTAAATGGTACCAAAGACGATCCAGTAATTTTTTCGGGCGACAGGCTTGATGAAGATTATAAAGATCTGCCCGGTAGTTGGCCCGGAATTTACTTTCGCAATACCAGTGAAAATAATTCTTTAAAACATGCCATTATAAAAAATGCCTACCAGGGAATTATAGCACAAGGCCTTTCAACTAATGCACCCAAGGTAAATTTATCTCAATGTATTATTGACAATATTTACGACGCAGGTATTTTAGGAATTAACACCAGTATTTATGCAGATAATTGTCTTATCTCTAATTGCGGAAGTAACATCCAGATTGAGTTTGGCGGCGATCATCGTTTTATAAATTGTACCGTTGCTTCTTACAGCAATATCTACATAGCGCATAAAAATCCTGTTTTACAATTATCCAATTCAAGCACTGATGGAAATAACTCTGCCGCATTAAATGCTCTTTTTCAAAATTGTATTTTTTGGAGTGACGGAGGAGTTGTTGATAATGAAATTGCTATTAACAAACAAGGCGCCAATCCTTTCTCTGTAACTTTCGATCATGTTTTATACAAAGCGAAGAATGAGATCAATAGTGCTACATTTATTGCTTCTGTAAAAAATGAAGACCCGTTATTCGACAGCATTAATACTTCTAAAAATATTTATGATTTTCATTTAAATAATAACCCTTCTTCTCCTGCTGTAAATACAGGCCTGGCCACTCCTTTCATTTATGACCTTGATGACAAGCTAAGAGGTGCGACACCGGATATTGGGTGTTATGAAAGATGATTTTAGTATTTGAATTTTAGTGTTGTATTCTCGTTAGCTTCATCACCCGTAGAAAGGTATAATTCGATCTTAAAGTGTTCATTTTTTTTATCTATTTAAATTTCTTATCAGTATTCTTATTCAATCAGTAGGTAAATTTCTGATGATTGTCTTGTGAACTGATTATTTATTTCAATACTTCTCAACAACCCATTCTGTTTTTAGTTTCAATTTGAAAGATGCTTTAGCATTCAAAAAAGGAATCCTAAAGTTTGTATCATCCCAAATTATATTACCAGGTTCGGTGATCCAATTCATCCCACTTTCAGGGGCCGGAATTCTTTTATTGGTTATTGAAAAATCATTGAGGTTAATTTTATATAAAAGGCATTGATACCCTAATCCGTCCATTTCATTGGTAATAGCATAAAGATTGTCATCTTTTACATGGCCGCAGATAGCAGCAAAACCCATAAAAAAATTGGCGGAATATTTATTAATTGGAATATCTTTTATCAGTTTAAGCTCTTTTGAATAAATAGATATAATGGCGCCTTCTCTAATGTACTTAGTAGTTCGATCCATTATTTCGCTTTGCAGTTCTTTGATGAATATCGTTTTATCAGCGGTATTAATTATTTGAAGAGGTTTCAAAGCATAAATGTCTCTCAAATGGTTGACTTTTGAACCGGGATTGTCATCTTTTAATTTTTTCACATAATCTTTATTAATTTCAAAAGGCTCTGTAACAATTATTTTTTTATCATTAAAGTCAAATCTAAAGATGCGAGCCATGGTAACTTTTTGATCATCCAAATATTTCAAACCCACGGTAAAACAGTTTTTCCGCAAACTATCATCATATTGAACAATAAAGTTATAAGGCACTTTTTTGTAGAAGTTAATCTCTGTAGCGAGCTGCGCTAATTTATTTCCGTTGCCATCAAATTTTTCAGTTGTCAATTGGTCATTAGCATACGAACATACATAAAGCTCATTATTGCTACCCATGGAGGTAGTTAAATATTCTGATTCAATGGCAATACTTTTTAATTCCTTTGTTTCTAAAGCAAGGTTGCTCCCCAAATGAATCATGGTTATTGCTTTTGATTCTTTAATGCTGCCGCCACTACCTATACCAAATCCTAATGTTGAATTTTTTGATTTGGTTTCCCTGACTAATACCGAAGAAAGCTCTCCGTCAGGGCTTCTCAAGACTTTTACCTGAACAATGAACTGACCAGGGTTGGTATAAATCACCACATCTTTCGCAACTTTCTTTTTATCTGTTTCAACCAGCAAGGCATGTAGTACTTTTATTGGAGAAAAATTACCAAATTCTTCCGCATATATGACGATAGCATTATCCCCTGACCTTCCCATTCCAATCGGTATTCCTGGGACAGGTAATTGCCATTTCAAATTCGACTTAGAATCAATTAAGCCAAAACCGAAATCTTTTCTGTCGTTTCTTAATACAACATAAGATTCTGATCTGCCCTCCAGTTTTAAATCATCTAAATAGTCCTGCGAATAGGAATTTATATAGCAGGCAAGCAATACAAATAAGAAAAACAACTTTTGTTTTGATAATAAATTCATGAGTGAGTTTTTTAAATAATCAAAAATTTTTAAATGATACTTCCGCAATGACATTCTTTTTCGCAACAACCTCTATTACGGGAAGTATATAGCTATAATAGACAATAAAACGATAATAAGAATACAGATCAAAGACACTTAGCATTTAGAGGATTAAAGAGGATAAAAGTAAAGCAAATTATTCCAATTTGCAAGAGTATAAGTGAAAGATGTAATTAGCTTTTTGTGGGATAATTATTTATCTCCACACTTTATTGAAAAATTATTGAGGTTAATTTTAACCTACGCAGATTTGAGTAAAACCGCATAAAAAATGGATACATTTGCGGTAAAATCACAGGGTTTATATGCGCATTTTTATATTTTCTCTTATTGCTGTATTTATATTTTCATGCAACAAAGAACCTGCAAATGATCAGATTACCTCAAACCCGGGCAACGGATCAGATACAACCAACCATGATAGCATACCCATAAAAACACACGTGCTGGTATTAGGCCTTACGAATGATTCACTGGTGGTTTGGCAGGCTGATTCGATGCGTTTCCTGCATAATCATTACAACGTACAAAGCAGATCCAGAGGTGGACAAATGATACTATCAGATTCCACCTTATATATCGCAGGAGGCAATGAAGATAATAAAGCGGTATATTATAAGAACTTTGTAAAAACAACCTTATCCCCTTATTATTCTCATGCATCTACTATTTATGCTACCAATGGGCATGTATATGTAGGCGGTTTTATGATGGACCGGGGTGATGGCCACAATATGGCTGAGACTTATGCCACTGATTGGGAGGATGGCAAAAGACATAGTTTTTTATGGGGAGGGTCGCAGTTCAATTTTATATATCATCAGGATACCATCACTACCTCATTAGGCTTCGAAAGGGGAGATGGTAGCTATAGCTATGGCCCCGGTATTTATCTAAAGAACAATGAGCGACAGGCTTTATCTACTTTCAATGCAGAGACAAAAGGTGTGGCCGTAAAAGATACAGTTACCTATATTGTTGGCAACATATATTTTAATGGTTGGCAGCCAAAAGCAACTTTGTGGAAGAACGGAAAAGAAACCTATATCTATGGCCTCCAGGGACAGTCTCAGGCAACAGCAATTTTCATACAGGGCAAGGATGTATATATTTCCGGAATGATCGAACAGAATGCTGTGTACTGGAAAAATGGGGTAGCAGTACCTCTTTCTGATAATGCTTCGGCGCGAGATATAAAAGTAGTGGGTAATGATGTATATATAGTAGGGCAAGCTTATGGTCTGGGCGGTGGATGGCCTGTAGCGGTATTATGGAAGAATGGCGTTCAAAAAAGACTTAGTAGCAGTAATCAATTGTCTGACGCATTTTCTGTGGTCATTCTATAGCATAACTATCTCTTTATAACATGAGGCAATAAATCAATGATTTTATCCTCTCCTGCATCTTCTGTCACAACAGAAAAGTCCCGGCTATTATTTTCTAATTTACTTACCTCTATTGCGCCGGATGCCAGTAAAGAAGAATGTGCATTGTAAAGGAACAAATGTTTATCAGCAGCCAAAGCCAATGCGGTTTTAAGCCCACCTACTCTCATTAATCCAGGTATCTCCAGTGTCAGCATTTCTTCATCTGAGTTAGGATTAAAATGGTTACCGTCCAATATGTATTGGTTCACATCCCTTGTTACAGTAGCCAATAGCAATGAAGTGATACCGGTATTGCCGGTGGAATAAAGACTGATGTTATCGGACAGGTCACTGGATTTTTTAATAAAATAAATAAGCGTTATTAAATCCTGGATTTGCTCTTGCCGGTCTGTAAGATTATAAGTAGTAAAAAATCTTTCCTTTTCGTCTCTTAGCGTCTTGGTTGAATCCTGAAGGATATGCTCGCCTTGTTTGAACAAGTCAGGAGCCAATATGTTGCATTTTTGTCCCAGCAATTTTTCAATGATACTTTTTGGTGTCGCGCTGCCATCGGCAACCCAATGATCTTTTCCCTCATCCGCTGTTACTATTACTGTAGAAGTTGCCGGCGTAAGAGGTTGATATAATACGCAGGGTATCCAATTATTTTTGTCTTTCACCGAAAGCAAAAGGCGGGTAACAATAAAATCCTTTCCCTTAGCCCTTCCCATCATTTTGCAGTCTATTCCATTGGGAACTATATAGTCTGTTAAATGCCTAAACGCCTTACCATACAAGGTTTTAAACGTATCGAGGCTTTGCTTATCCTTTGGCCAGTATTCTCCCAATTGCTTTGAATAAATATCCTTTAATAATTTTTTAAGCCCTGCTCCGTCCAGTTCATTAGGAACATTGCTGTATTCAGAGATAGGCAACTCTTTAAAACTCCTGGCTCTGGTGGTGTCACGTTGTTTCATAAATGCTAATAGATCTTTGGCGCTATCCATTTCAAAATGACGTTCCCGAAAATGGATCGCATCACTATCATGAAGCAACCATTTCCCAAAAAACTCATACGCTGATTCCCTGCTGGCCTTATTATAATTATGTACATAATCAAAGTGCGCATTTTCTAATTTATCTTCTGCATCATAAAGATGATAGATAGATTTCACCATAGGCATTATAGTGTTTCTTGTATTATAGGTCCAATCATAAGTATCTGAGATCAATAAAAGAGGCTTTGGGGCAGCCATTGCGCTTATTTCTACATTGAAAGTATGAGTTCTTAACCCGGGTGCATTTTCGCACAGGTCGCCGCCCTGCATGGTATTACTCACCATATTTACCGGAGCGGTAACCTGGAAACGGTCATCCACCGCTGTTAATAGAAATGTTTGCGTACCTCCGCCCGAAGGCCCGGTTATACCGACTCTGCCGGTATCTACAACAGGAAGGCTTAAAAGAAAATCTAACGCGCGAATGCTATTTCTTAATTGCAATCCCAATAAATTTATTCCATACAATTGCGAAATACTATCGTTGGCAAAAATATGAGAGACTTGTTTGGTATCATTATAACCAACCATATCATAACTAAAAACCACATAGCCTTGCAGAGCAAAATTGATACAAAGAGCAGGTACAGAATTTATAGAATCATTATTAAGCCTTCCAAAATTAAAATGGCCATGAGGCGTTAAAATAGCCGGAAAAGGTCCATTACCTTTGGGACGATATAAGTTGCCGACAAGCAAATAACCCGGATAAGTTTCAATAGATACTGTCTCTACAGAATATTTATCATGGTCAACTTTATGATAGTAGTGAGGATTAAGAGGATTTTTTATTGGCTTTGGCCATAACCCTGCCGAAACCAAAATCTTTTCTCTGAGAATTTTTTTTCTTTTTTCCCATTCTTCTTTATTCTCATAAACAGGCATATCATTATATACAGTTTTAATTCCTCTGCTCACCAATAAACGTTCATCGCGAAAAGTTACGATCCGGTTTTCCAGAGAATGACTATCATACACCTGAGTCAAAGAAGAATGGTCTGCAGGCGGAAGCATAGCCAAATCTTTTTGTACAAAATTAAAGGTTTGCTTATCCTCTTCATTTCTATTTTTGCAGCTATGCAGAATGGCGCTTAGATAAGCCATCAGGCTAATCAAAATAATGGTTCTTATCATAATGGTTCTGAATTGAAATGTTTTTTCTTATTTTTCTATCTCTCCCATTCAGGTAGTTCTTCTCATTTTCTATATTAAAACTATACAATCTTTACCAAATCGTTTTTCAACGAATCATTACCTTTATAAAAAAATTATGAAAAAGATATTTTTTGCAGGTACTTCCTTACTATTGCTTTCATTCATTATTCCCTTTTCAACATCAAATACAAAGAAACCTGATACAATCTATCAATTTAAAGTTCCATCGCTTAACGGTGGCACTATTGATTTTTCACAGTTTAAAGGCAAAAAAATATTAGTGGTAAATACTGCTTCCAAATGTGGCAATACTCCTCAATATGACGACCTGGAAAAATTATACAAACAATATAAAGATAAAATGGTAATCGTTGGTTTTCCTGCCAATAATTTTGGTAGCCAGGAACCGGGTACCAACAGCGAGATCGCTGAATTTTGCAGGAAGAATTATGGAGTTACTTTCCCAATGGCAGCAAAGGTTTCAGTAAAAGGGGAAGACATAGCTCCCATATATAAATATATAGTAGATCAGGCTGAGAAAAATGGATTTAATGATCCGATCAAATGGAATTTTACCAAATTCTTATTTGATGAACATGGAAAATTCCTTACCGTTTTTTTTAATAAAGACAGACTAATACCGGATAACCCGAATGAAAAAGGTAGGCAAGCATACGAAAAGTTATTACAATATTTGAATTAAACTCATCTTCACTATAATTTCAGCAGTCTTTCTTTTATCAGGAAGAAATTAAATTTTCACGTTTTAACTTATCAATCAGGTTTTATTTATTCTTCATGCAGTTCAATCAAATAATAGCGCAAGGGCCAACAAAAAACAAATTAAAAGATTTAGTTCAAAATAACCGGCTCTCTCATGCGCTTTTGTTTCTTGGCAAAGAAGGAAGCGGCGCATTACCACTGGCCATTGCTTTTGCCCAATATATTCTTTGTGAAAAGGTAAATCCCGATTCAAAAGCAGGTAATGCTATCTCTTTATTTGACAGCGAGGAAACATCAACTTTCATAAACTTAGAAGACAGTTGCGGCCAATGCGCTTCGTGCATTAAGGTAAATCAACTGATTCATCCTGATCTGCATTTTTCTTACCCGGCTTTAAAAAGAGACAGTAAACACGACCGTGTTTTAAGTACAGATTACATTACAGAGTGGCGTGAGTTTATTGAACAAACCCCTTATAATAATGTTGCAGATTGGATTAATTTTTTAAAAGAAAATTCTAAATCAAAAATAGAAGCCCCGGCAAATAAGCAGGGAAATATCACTGTATTTGAATGTGACGATATTTCTCATAAGCTCAGTTTAAAATCTTTTGAAAGTTCTTATAAAATCCTCATTATGTGGATGCCTGAATTTTTAGGAAATTCAGGCAATAAGCTACTTAAGCTAATAGAAGAACCCCCGGCTAATACTATTTTCATTTTTGTAGCTGAAGACGAAAGCGATATCCTGCCAACGATTTTGTCGAGGACCCAGTTAATAAAAATTCCATCTCTCTCTAACCCGGATATTGAGGAAGCCTTAATAACCAAATATCAGCTTTCACCTGAAAAAGCCAGCCAGGTAGCTGCAGTTTCTGAAGGAAATTATCGTGATGCACTTTATTTGTTACAGGATTCGGGCGAAGACCTGCAATTGCAGGTGAGAGGCTGGCTCAATGTAATCCTGAAAAATGATGTAAATACCCAGATCAAATGGATAGAAGAAATAAGCAAAATTGGGCGGGAAAAGCAGAAGCAGTTTTTAAAATACTTTATTCATTTGATTGAACAGACAATCCGCATTCAATATCTTGATGAAAATAGCCTTAATTCTATTCCGGAAAATGAGAAGGACTTTGCACTCAGGCTTAGCAAAATGTGTAGTCTCGAAGCTCAGGAAGCCATATCAGATGAACTGGGTAAAGCAATTTATCATATAGAGCGCAATGCTCATGCTAAAATGTTGTTTCATGCACTTACAATTCGTTTTTTACACATTATTAAAGATAATTCGCTAATTTTGGTTGAGTGAGTCAAGAAAGGAAAGATGGGTTTTATAATTTTTTTGAAATAATTTAATAATTATTATAGGTTTTTTAAATGTTCCGCCAGCCTAAAGGCAGTCATAATTTTCCGATCTAAAAGTTGTCTTGAATACTCTTTCTTTGCACTTTTGGATAAAATTAGTTGATATCAGAACAAAATTGTACTCCATCCCTTTTTAGTCATTTTTAATTTTATTTATTTTTTTTAATCATTAATATGGGATGTACGAGTTGTGGAACCGGAAAACCAAATGGCTGTAAAAGCAACGGCGGCTGTAGTACGGGAGGCTGTAACAGGCTGAATGTTCATGATTGGCTTGCCAACCTGCCACTTGATGATGCAGGAAATAATTGCCGCATTGTAGAAGTATCATTCAACCAGGGAAGCAGAAAGGATTTTTACAGAAATAATACAATACAGATTTTTTCCAAAGGAGATATAGTAGCAGTTGAAGGCGTAAGCGGTTTTGATGTTGGCACTGTTAATCTCACGGGAGAATTAGTGCGTTTGCAATTAAAGAAAAAAGGAGTTGACGAAAACAATAAGGAGATAAAGAAAATATTGAGGCTTGCGTCTGACAGTGATATTGCAAAATGGAAAGAAACAAAATCACGCGAACGTGAAGTTTTAATAAAAAGCCGTGCGATTGCCCGCCAGCTAAATGTAGATCTTAAAATGTCTGAGGTTGAAATACAGGCAGACGCAAGAAAAGCAACCTTTTTTTATATAGCTGATGAACGGGTGGATTTTCGTGAATTGATACGGGTCTATGCCACTGAATTTAAAGTGAAAGTGGAGATGAAACAAATAGGTGCGCGACAAGAAGCCGGTAAAGTTGGGGGAATCGGAAGCTGTGGCCGCGAACTCTGCTGTAGCACATGGCTTACTGACTTTAAGAGTGTAAATACCAATGCAGCGCGGTATCAAAATTTAAGTATCAATCAGACAAAACTAAGTGGCCAATGCGGCCGGTTAAAATGCTGCTTGAATTATGAATTAGATACTTACCTGGATGCCCTTCAATATTTCCCTGAAAATGCTGATGTAATAGAGTTGACCAAAGGGCGGGCTTTTTTAGTAAAAAAGGATATTTTTCGTAATCTGATGTGGTATTCAATGGCAGATACGACCAAACATTATCCATTAACGATCGAAACAGTAAAAAAAATAATTCTTCAAAATAAGGAAGGTATAAAGCCGGAATTCCTGGAAACAGTAGAAATCATAAGCGGAAAACCTAAGGAGGTAGAACCTGAATTTGTAGACGTTGTAGGCCAGATAAGCTTGAAATCTTTAGATAAGAACAACCGGAAAAAAAGAAGCAGCGAGCGTAGAGCCTCCGCTAAACATACAAATCCTGTCAACAAAAATGACAGGCAGGATTTAACTCAGAACGGAGCACAGAAGCCTTCACAAAAAAAGGGAAATGCTTCAAAACCTTATCCTAAAAATAATTCTGCCAAAAAGAGACAGTAATATCTACATAAATACATAAAGGTCAATTATATACGGATTAACAGTATTTATACTTTTATACCTTTATATTCTTGTAGATAATTAGCTGTAGTATTGCTGCCTCTCTATTTCTTCTTTTACAATATCCGGAACCAGATAACGAATTGATTTTTTTTCACGAATCATAGTCCGGATGGTAGTACTTGAAATTTGCAGTAGAGGTGCATCCAGCACTTTAAGGCGCCTGGTCAACATCTCTTCTTTTACCTGAAAGCCAGGCCTTTGATAAATTATTATCGAATAATTCTTTAAAAGTATTTCGTGATTTTTCCATTTTTTTATATTGGAAAAACTATCGCTCCCCATGATAATAGAGAACTCATTTTGAGGATATTTTTCGTTTAAATAGGCTAATGTATCAATTGTATAAGAAGGCTTAGGTAGCCCGAACTCAATATTAGAAGAAAATAATTTTCTTTCTCCTTCTATAGACAAATCAATCAAATGTTTCCGGTGATTTGCGTTCAATAAAGAAGAATTCTTTTTTAAAGGATTTTGAGGGGAAACCACAAACCAAATCCTTTGTAAAGAGGTATAATTGGCAATATGGGTTGCGATAATTAAATGACCGTTATGTATTGGATTAAAAGAACCAAAAAATAAACCAATTGTCATTCTTAAATTTTTATTTTAAGATTCCAGGGTATCATACACAATTATTTGGTCTGCTTCGTCAATTCTAAGACTTAAGGAATATCCTGAAACTAACACATAAATTGGACCGCCCAACGGAGCTTTTTTCCAAACGGTGACATCTTCTTCCGGTAAGCATCCCATCTCCATCAATTTTAAAGTGATCTCGTGTTTTTCAAAAGATTTAATTTTGACTTTTGATCCTATTTTAACTTGTGATAATTTCATTAAAATAAATATATTGCTAACATTCAACAATTGATTGCGAATTTAGAAAAAAAGAAAATGGGGGCAATTTCTTTTAATAACCACGGTATTGATCCACATATAAAAAAACGGCTTCTTTTAAAAACATTTCTGGCCTCCATATTCGCCGAAGAAAAAGTTAGCTTTAAATCAGTTAATTATATTTTTTGCAGAGATCAATACTTATTAGCCTTAAATCAAAAATACCTGCAACACGATACCCTTACAGATATTTTAACTTTTTCTTATTCAGATCCTCGTACCCCAATCGTTTCTGACATTTACATAAGTGTGCAACGTGTTAAATACAACGCGCAGGTATTAAATGTAAGTTTTGAAAACGAGCTTTATCGAGTCATGATCCATGGGATCCTACATCTATGCGGTTACCAGGATCATGACCAGGAGCAAAAAACCTTGATGCGATCTAAGGAGGACTTTTATCTGAGCAAGCTTTAGATAATGTTTCACGTGAAACAAACTTTTCAAAAAAATTCGATTTGGTTACTTTTGCAGAATGTTTTCAAAATACGACGTAATAGTAGTAGGTGCAGGACATGCAGGTTGTGAGTCAGCAGCCGCTGCTGCTAATATGGGTAGTAAGACCCTTCTTATTACAATGAACATGCAAAATATGGCCCAAATGAGTTGTAATCCTGCTATGGGCGGCATTGCTAAAGGCCAAATACTACGGGAGATAGACGCATTAGGCGGCCTTTCTGCAATAGTAACAGACGAAAGCATGATTCAATTCAGAATGCTCAATAAAAGTAAAGGGCCTGCGATGTGGAGTCCAAGAGCACAGAGCGATCGTATGCTATTCTCTTTAAAATGGCGCTTAATGCTTGAAAGCCTCCAAAATCTGGATTTTTACCAGGATTCTGTGATAGGATTGACCCAGGAATATGGTATAATTACAGGCGTAACAACCTCTTTGGGGCATCATATCCTTGCCAAATCCGTAATCCTCACCAACGGAACATTTCTTAATGGCGTCATACACATAGGAGAGAAGCAATCAAAAGGAGGAAGGGTTTCTGAAAAATCATCATTTGGTATCACAGAAAATCTTGTAGAATGGGGATTTGAGTCCGCCAGATTAAAAACAGGAACTCCACCGAGAATAGATGGGCGTTCTCTCGATTATTCCCAAATGGAAGAACAGAAAGGAGATGAAACAATTACAGGATTTTCCTTCTTAAAAACCCAAAAACCGTTAAAGCAACGAAGCTGCTGGATTACTTATACCAATAAAGAAGTTCACGATATATTAAGGTCTGGGTTCAATGAAAGCCCAATGTTTCAAGGTAGGATTAAAGGGGTCGGCCCCCGCTATTGTCCGAGTATAGAAGATAAAATAAATCGTTTCGCAGAAAGAGAAAGACATCAATTATTTGTAGAGCCTGAGGGATGGGATACCATTGAAGTATATATTAATGGATTTTCATCTTCCCTGTCTGAAAAGGTCCAATTGGAAGCATTGAAAAAAGTGCCGGGTTTTGAAAATTGCAAAATGTTCAGGCCTGGATATGCTATTGAGTACGATTATTTTCCCCCAACCCAACTAAAAACGACCCTGGAAACCAAATTGATCAAAAATCTTTTCTTTGCCGGACAAATAAACGGAACAACCGGCTATGAAGAAGCGGCCTGCCAGGGAATCATCGCAGGAATTAATGCGCATCAGTCAATTAATCAATTTGAACCATTTGTTTTAAAAAGAAATGAAGCTTACATAGGTGTACTGATAGATGATCTGATCAATAAGGGAACCGACGAACCTTACAGGATGTTTACCAGCAGGGCAGAATATCGAACCTTGTTAAGACAGGATAATGCAGATTTAAGATTAACAGAAAAAAGTTATCGGATCGGGCTTGCCAGCCAGGAAAGAATGGATCGGGTGATACAAAAAAAGAAAGAGGTTAGAACTATAGTCAACTTATTACAGCAAACGAAATGTGAACCAGATGATATTAATGACTTTCTTCTTAAAAATAATTCAGCTCCGATTTCTCAAAAAACAAAGGCAGCACAAATTTTATTAAGGCCAGGAATAGATTTATTAAGTTTGATTAAAGCTCTTCCGCTTTTAGCTGATAATGTGGAAAACGTTAGCAATGAGAGCTTAGAGCAAGCTGAAATACAAATAAAATATCAGGTATATCTGCAAAAGGAAGAAGAGCTCGTAACAAAAATGAGTGCATTGGAGAACCAGATAATACCCGATAATTTTAATTATGAAAACGTATCCTCTTTATCTAATGAGGCAAGGCAAAAATTTAAAAAAATAAAACCACATACTCTTGGCCAGGCCAGCAGAATAAGTGGTGTAAATCCAAGCGATGTACAAATATTGATGGTCTATATGGGCCGCTAATTTCGTATAACCATCACCGTTATATATCATAAAATGGAATTAAAATTATCTCCACTCTTTAAGAAAACAGAAGTCTTTGATACCGTAAAAACATTCCTTGAATGCCATAATTTTAAAATTATCAATTCGGACGAAAGCCGTCCCTGGGGCGGGTTCTATGTAATTGACGAATCGCAATCAACACAGTTCATTAATTTCTTTTTTAAAGATGTTCCCCAGGCAAAAAGCTCATCGGCGGGTAAACTAAGTCCTAAAATTCTCATTGTAGAAGGAGGCAAAAGACTAAGCTGGCAATATCACTACCGGCGTGCAGAAATATGGAAAGTAATTGAGGGTGAAGTGGGAGTTATAACCAGTACTACAGATAAGGAAGACGATATAAAGTTAAAAAAAGCAGATGATATCATTATTTTAAAACAAGGGGAGCGACACAGGTTAGCCGGAACCAATAGCTGGGGAGTCATTGCCGAAATTTGGCAGCATACAGACAATGATAATCCTAGCAATGAAGATGATATTGTACGTCTTCAAGATGATTATGGAAGATAATTTCCAACCTTAATGTACTAAGTTCTTCAACTTAAGAAACTTTTTCTCTATAAGATGCCAACTTATTACCGCAAGTGGAACAACCAATATTATTGAATAAAGAAAAAGTTGGTACGGCTTGGTAGCTATTTGGGAAGAAATCAACATTTGTTGAATCGGAAATGCAAAAACATATATTCCATAAGTAAAATCTCCATACCTTCCGGCCTTATTGAATATTCCTTTAATCTGAGCAATACTATTGATCAAAAGAGGGATCGCAAAGAAATATATAAAATTCAAAAATGGAAAACTAATTCCAATTAAGATCATGCCCGCGCTTATAGCTATATACCAATAAAGATGTTTGGAAAGGTTAATTCGCAAAAAATACAGAGCTGCTGCATTTAAAAAAATCAAGGAATAAAAAAAGGCGCTGCTGTCCAGATAAACTACTGAAGAAGAGGCAAAATAAAACCGGTTAACCAGGTAAAAGATATTAACCGGTATAATTAACAGAAAGAGAAACATGAATCTATTTCTATGAAAGAGAAATAAAATACAAACCAAAAGATAAAGTCGTTCCTCTACTATAAGTGTCCATAAAGACCCGTTTACGCCTGGCTCTGCAATATTATTTAAAAAGACTCCAGGTAAGGTAAATTGCAATCCAAAAACAGGAAGAATATTTCTGAAATAAGTCCAGCTATTAATGCTAAAGAAGTAACCCTTTATAGACAAACTGGTGTAAACAGGTCCCATAACTAAAACTGTTAAAAGGCACGTTACAATAAGCAACGGCTGAATTCTCAATATCCGTTTCCATAAATAATGCTTTATACTTGATGATCCTTCAGCGCTTTTTGCGATCAGATAACCGCTAATAGAAAAAAAAATACTTAATCCAATGAACGAAAAATTAATTCTTCCGTTTGTAACAACATGGGCAAGTTCATATTTACTCTTGCCAAGCAAATCAAAAGAATGAGAAAACATGATACTTATAGCTGCAAATACACGCAGAAAATCATAGTTGTTTTGAAATCTTTCTTTTTGATACATCACAAATTTAGTTTCAGGCGCTCAGGATCAGTAGGTACAATTTTATCAAATAATTTCCTGAATAGAAAATAAAAAGTTATATGATAAAGAAAAGATATAAAATAAGAAAAGCCCCGGCTTAAGGGGCTTGTGGTGTGGGGCGGGATCGAACCGCCGACACAAGGATTTTCAGTCCTTTGCTCTACCGACTGAGCTACCGCACCAATGGGGCGCAAAAATAGAATTATTCACTTAAAATAAAAATTCATTTTTCATGTCAATTTCCATATTCACACAAAAACTTAATTCTCATTATTTTCAATTGCTCCAAAGTATAATTGCCATCTGATAATTCTTCTTTTGCAATCTCCAGGCTGGACGTTTGGCAACCCTTAAAATAATCAATTATTTCATCCCTTTCATATTCTTCTACCAACTCTTCAATAGCGTAATCAAGATTTAGCTTAGTACCACTTGCTACTATTGTTTCCATTTCTTCAAGAAGTTCACCAAGTTTTAACGTCCGGTTCTTTGCGATTGTTTCCAGCGGCATCTTCTTATCTACATTCTGAATAATAAAAACTTTGTTGCTGTTCTTATTAACCACACTTTTCATTATAAAATCATCAGGCTTTTCTATATCGTTTTCGGCTACATATTTTTCAATTAGATTCACAAAAGGCCTTCCAAATTTTAAGGCCTTTCCTGCACTTACTCCCTGGCATTTTTCCAATTCCTTCAGCGTAGTCGGGTAAAGGGTTGCCATATCAATCAAACTATTTTCCAGGAAAATTACGAATGGCGGAAGATTTCTTTTTTTAGCTTCCTGCTGGCGCAATTCTTTTAATAAATGAACCAGCTTATCATCAGCAGCAACGCCTTCGGCAGCATCTGAATTGTCATCATCTTCATCACCATCGGTTTCATAAACATGATTGAGCGCTATCTTAAAAGAAACCGGCTTTTTTAAAAACGCTTCTCCTTTTTTTGTAATTTTTAAAACTCCATAATCCTCAATATCCTTTTGAATTAAATTTTCAAGAAGCATTTGCCTTATTAAGGAATTCCAGAAATGCTCATCTTTATTTTTACCGCTACCAAATTCCGGATTTTGATCGTGACGGTACATTTTAATTTGAGGATTCAATTTTCCGACAATTATCGGTATTATATACGTGATAGGAAACCTTTCTTCCAGGGCTTTTATTGCCTTCAAAGCAATCAACGCCTCTGCCTTTGACTCAATTAATTGTTTCGGATTCTTACAATTATCACACTTGCCACCACAGTTATCAGCAGTATAAACTTCACCAAAATAGTTCAGTAACATTTTTCTTCTGCAAACTGCACTTTCAGAATAGGCTACTGTTTCATTGATCAATTGAGCTCCAATTTCTCTCTCACTTAAAGATTTATCCCGCATCAAGTGTTCGAGCTTGGCTACATCTTTATGCGAATAATAAAGCAAACATTTACCTTCCAGGCCGTCTCTGCCCGCACGGCCGGTTTCCTGGTAATAATTTTCTATTGATTTTGGAATATTATAGTGAATCACAAACCTGATATCTGGTTTGTCAATTCCCATTCCAAAAGCAATTGTAGCAACTATTACCTGGATTTCTTCTCCTAAGAACTGGTCCTGTCTTTTAGCTCTTAATTTTGTATCCAAACCTGCATGGTAAGCTACCGCTTTTATTCCATTAGCCATTAAAGTATCAGCCAGCTCTTCTGTGGTTTTACGGTTGAGCGTATAGATAATGCCGCTTTTACCGGTATTTTGAGAAATAAACTTTACAATACTTTTTATGGCTTGATCTTTCTTAACCTTAGGCACTACTTCATAATATAAATTAGCACGGTTAAAAGATGAAATAAAAATATTGGGATCGCGTAATCCAAGGTTTTTGATAATATCGCTTTGAACCTTTGGGGTTGCAGTAGCCGTTAAAGCAATTACAGGAAGCTTATCATTTATTTGTTCCATGATTTCACGAAGCCTTCTATATTCAGGCCTGAAATCATGTCCCCATTCACTTATACAATGAGCCTCATCAACCGCAAAAAACGAAATCTTTAAGTCTTTGAAAAAACCAACATTTTCTTCTTTGGTCAATGTTTCCGGCGCTACATACAGTAGTTTAGTAGTGCCCGACAATAAATCGTCCTTTACCATATTTTGCTGTCCTTTATTTAAAGAACTATTTAAAAAATGGGCAATTTTATCCGTGCTACTATAACTTCTTACCAGATCTACCTGGTTTTTCATCAATGCGATTAAAGGAGACACAATAATCGCACAGCCGTCGCTGATAATAGCCGGAAGCTGATAACAAAGGCTTTTACCGCCACCGGTGGGCATTATAACAAAAGTGTCTTTTCCTGAAAGGAGGCTTTTTATAATTTCCTCCTGAGGTTCTTTGAAAGATTTGAATCCGAAATTTTTTTGAAGCTGAGCTGTCAAATTCTTGTGATCAATAGAGTTAGTCTTCTTGCTTTTCGCAGGCGTTTTTGTAGAATTAGAATTAAATGATTTTTTTAATTTCGTTTGGGACATGGGCTTTGTTCTCTATAAGTTTAAGGGTTTCAAAGTTAGATCATTGTTAGTAAAAATTAAGGTAATTGTTTGATACTACAAACAGCCTCACAATTGATTGAGGTAAGTTACTGAATTTTATTAATCTAAGAAAATCATTTGTTTTGCTCTGACATTCATTTAAAGTAGGTTTGCAAAAGTTAAAATATAAAAAGCTACATTTTCCCTTAGGTTTTAAATGGAAAATACTATAATCCATACCGCTCTACGAACGATAAATTCCGAGGCAAAGGCTGTCTCAGGATTGATAGACTATGTCAATGCGGACTTTGAAAAAGCAATATCTCTCATTCATGCCTGTAAAGGCAGAGTGGTAATCAGTGGAATTGGTAAAAGCGCAATCGTAGCCCAAAAGATTGTTTCTTCTTTAAATAGTACCGGCACACCTTCCCTGTTCTTACATTCAGCGGATGCCATACACGGTGATATAGGTATGGTACAAAAAGATGATATAGTAATGATCATAAGCAACAGCGGCGAAAGCCCGGAAATAAAAGTGCTCGTTCCTTTGATCAGGAATTTTAAAAACACATTGATTGCGATGTGCGGTAATACGCAAAGCTATCTTGCAAAAAGCGCTGATATCACCATAAATACTACCGTTACGTCGGAGGCTTCTAACTATAATCCTGCGCCTACAAGCAGCACTACAGCCCAGATAGTAATGGGAGATGCCATTATCGTTTGCCTTATGGAAACAAGGGGTTTTGGCACATCAGATTTTGCTAAATTTCATCCTGGTGGGGCATTAGGTAAAAGGCTTTATCTTCATGTGTCAGATCTTTCAATGAATAACGAAAGGCCGGCTGTGTATCCGGATAGCCCATTGAAAGATGTAATAATCGAAATAACAAAAAAACGTTTAGGAGTCGCCGTTGTAGTTAACACTGATAATAAAATTTTAGGAATTATTACTGACGGCGATCTGCGCCGGATGCTGGAAAAAAACGTACCGCTTGAAAGCATTAAAGCCGCTGATATTATGTCAACTTCACCAAAAATAATTGATAGTAGCGAACTTGCAGTAAACGCACTTGATCTTTTGAGAAGAAATAATATTACTCAACTAATAGTTACTACCAATAAAGAATATTCTGGAATTATTCATTTGCACGATCTTGTGCGCGAAGGAATTATTTAATAAATTTATTTATGACCAAAAACAATTATGTGGCTATTATGGCCGGAGGTATAGGAAGCAGATTCTGGCCTGTAAGCCGGGTGGAATATCCAAAACAATTCCTTGATATTTTGAACATAGGAAGAACTTTGATTCAGGCAACATTTGACAGATTTGCAGAGTTCATTCCCATTGAAAATATCTATGTAGTTACTTCTTTACAATACAAAGAGATAGTCGAAAGCCAACTTCCTTTGCTAAATCCCGAAAATATAGTTTGTGAGCCTTCGCGTAAAAATACAGCGCCCTGTATAGCTTACATTTCTTATAAGCTCCAGCAACTGAATCCCGATAGCAATCTAATTTGCGCTCCCGCGGATCATCTTATTCTCGACAATACCACTTTTATCAAAACCTGTTTGGAAGCGCTTGAGTTTACCGAAAAAAATAATGCGCTTCTCACTTTAGGTATTAAGCCCATTCAACCCAATACCGGCTATGGATACATTCAATACGATCCACATTCAGTAAGTGACAATATCTATAAAGTAAAAACTTTTACAGAAAAGCCTGACCTGGAATTGGCTAAAACTTTTATTGCCAGTGGCGACTTTTTATGGAACGCCGGCATCTTTGTCTGGAAGACAAAAAATATTATTTCGTCTTTTGCCAAATATTTGCCCGAAATACATGAACTCTTTGAAGGCGCAAGAAAGGTAATGAATACAGAAAATGAAAAAGAAGCTATTGACCTGATATACCCACTTTGTTTGTCTATCTCTATTGATTATGGCATTCTGGAAAAAGCTGACAATGTATATGTAATACCCTCTTCCTTTGGTTGGAGCGACCTGGGCACCTGGGGCAGCGCTTTTGAAAATCTTGAAAAAGATTATAATGAAAATGCCGTTGCCGGAGAAAATATCATTTTGTTTGATTCTACTAAAAATATTGTTCATGCTAAAGGAGATAAACTAATACTTCTTCAAGGGCTCGAAGATTTTATTGTAGTAGATACAAAAGATGCTTTGCTGGTTTGTAAAAAAGGAAGCGAGCAAAATATAAAGGAATACCTGATTGAAATAAAAAGAAATATAGGAGACAAATATCTGTAAGAAAAATTACCTGATAAACAGAGTACTTTCAGGTTTTATTTATTTTATGGAATTTTAGTAAAATACAAAGGGCATTGATTAATGCTCCCCTTTTTAAATCATGCAATAATTGTTGCCTTTTTATAAAAATGTTTCTTACTTTTGCAGCCCTTTCACAAACAGCAGGGATGGTGCCTGCTGCGGAACGAAACAATTTTTGTAAATAAAAAATAATTAACAATGCCAGGTAAAAAACGTACTTACCAGCCGCATAAACGTCGCCGTAAAAGTGTGCATGGTTTCAGAGAGCGCATGTCAACAGCAAATGGACGTAAAGTTTTGGCAAGCCGCAGGAGGAAAGGTCGCCATAAACTGACCGTTTCAGATGAACATGGAAGTAAGAAATAAGCTGCTTTTCTAAGAAATACTTAAATAGCCTCAGTTACGAGGCTATTTTTTATTTTAGCATTAATTTATTTTATCTCTTAATACTATTATTATCAGCAAAAGATTTACTTTAAAAGCAAATGAAAGGTTGAAAAGCCGTAAGGCCATTCAGCAACTTTTTAAAGAAGGCAAATCTTTCTTCAATTTTCCTTTGAGGATAATGTATATGACAATCGAAAAGCAGCCGGCATCGCTGCAAGCCGGCTTTACTGTAAGTACCCGTTATTTTAAGAAAGCTGTGGACAGGAATCGTATTAAAAGATTGATGCGTGAATCATACCGCCTGCAAAAAAATAATTTAAAAACTTCTTTAGAAGAAAACCATAAAAGCCTTGCTATATTTTTTATTTATACTGCCGACTCACTACCAAGGTATGAAGAGGTGGCCCAAAAAATAGGAGAAGCGCTTCAAAGAATTGAAAAAAAGTTTTAAATAGAAAAAAATTACAAAAACATATCTGTATAAAGTTTCCCTCCCGGCGTCACAGCATATTTATAAAGATCAGTGATCCCTTCCTGTGCCAATATTTGTTCATCTATGAAAGAATTTCCGGTACATTCTGAAGAAGGTTTTTGCAAAATATAATAAGCGGCATCCGCAACAATTTCCGGGGTGCGGCTCATATTGATCAATGCCTCGCCTCCTAATAAATTTCTCACGGCAGCAGTAGCGATCGTAGTCCGCGGCCACAAGGTATTTGCTGCTATATTGAATTTTTTTAATTCACCTGATAGCCCCAAAGCGATCATAGTCATGTTGTATTTACTTATCGTATAGGCAAGATGATTAGTCAGCCATTTCTGGTCAAGGTTGATGGGAGGAGACAAGTTGAGAATATGAGCATTCGTTCCTTTTTTTAAATAAGGAATACAAGCCTTACTTACAAAAAAAGTTCCTTTTACATTGATGTCGTGCATAAGGCCAAACGCTTTGAGTTCGGTTTGTTCAGTAAAGGTTAAAGAAATGGCAGAAGCATTATTAATGAGAATATCAATTCCTCCAAAAGTACTCACTGCTTTTTCCACTGCATTCTTTATCTGGTCTTCAAAACGGATATCACATTGAACGGGCAATGCTTTTCCTCCGGCATTTTCTATTTCTTTTGCTGCGCTGAAAATAGTCCCTCCCAGCTTCGGATTTTCCTCTATGGACTTAGCTGCAATCACTATTTGCGCGCCTTCCCTTGCAAGCCGCAGTGCGATTGCTTTTCCTATACCACGTGATGCCCCGGTTATAAAAACTGTTTTATTTTTAAAAGTCATCGTGATCTTTTTAAATGATTAATCCTTTATTCATTTTGATCTCTTCTAAAATAGAAAGTATTAGAATAAATATCCGCCTTAAATTTAACTACAAATCCTTTGGAAACATTGTTACATTCGTTTATCAAAAAAAATAGCTCATATTTCCTATAAACAGATGCAGATGCAACATCAATTAAAAGAGCGTTTTTATTCCCTGGATGTTTTTCGTGGTGCAACAGTTTGTCTCATGATCCTGGTAAATAATCCAGGAAGTTGGTCACATATTTACGCACCTTTAGATCATTCAGAATGGCACGGTGTTACACCTACCGATATTGTTTTTCCTTTTTTTCTTTTTGCTGTGGGAAATGCATTGGCCTTTGTAATGCCGCGCTTACGGGCAGGCGGGCCTTCCGTATTCTGGAAAAAAATTATAAAAAGAACGTTGCTTATTTTTTTGATCGGGCTTTTTTTAAACTGGTCTCCGTTTGTAAAATGGGATAATGGCAGCCTTGTTTTTAAACCGTGGAGTTATTTTGATGACGCTGGTTACCCGCAGGGAATAAGGATCATGGGGGTTTTACAACGGATTGCACTGGCTTATTTTTTCGGCTCAGTGATCATTTATTATTTAAAGATTCGCGGCGCATTTGTGGTTTCCTGTATCTTACTTTTAGGCTATTGGTTCTTATGTATTGCAGAAAATCCTGCCGACCCTTTTAGCCTGTATGGCTGGTTTGGAACCAACATTGATAAGGCTATTATCGGAGATGCGCACATGTATCATGGTGAATGGAGAAATGGCCGCCCGGTTGTATTTGACCCCGAAGGATTGATGAGTACTTTCGGCGCTATAGTGCAGGTGATCTTCGGATATTTTGTAGGCGACTACATTATTAAAAAAGGAAAAACGCCTGAAATGCTGAACGGCTTATTTGTAGCCGGGGCCGTATTTCTTTTTGCAGGATATGCATGGGATATGGTTTTTCCGATCAATAAAAAAATATGGACAAGCTCTTATGTAGTTTATACTACAGGGTTGGCGATGGTAATAATCGCTGTAATGATCTATCTTATTGAATTGAAAAAACACAAAGGTTGGCTAAGTAAGTTCTTTGATGTGTTTGGAAAAAATCCCCTTTTTATTTTTGTATTAAGTGGTTTTTTGCCTCGCTTATTAGGGTTAATAAAAATTCCTTCTTCAATAGATGCACAGGGCAAGCCAATTTATTTATCACCTTTCGGATGGTTTTATGAACACATTTGTAAACCCATATTTCCTCATAACTTAAATAATAGTTCGTTGTTGTATGCACTGTGTATGATCACTTTTTATTGGCTCATTGTATATTGGATGGACAAGAAACGGATTTATATAAAAGTTTAAAGATGGCCTGCAACTCAGGAAGGTAATTGGCTTAAAGATTTTATTTCTTTTTTACTCTTCCATCTTTTTTATCTTTTTCTCTGCCGATTATATAACCACCCGCTGCGCCCACAGCAGCGCCAATTGCTGCACCGGTACCTTTCTTTTTAGAAATGATAGCGCCGCCTACCGCACCGGTTGCGCCGCCTATGACTGCTCCCTGCGCCGCCTTACTCCATCCTTCTTTCTTTCCCGCCTGGGTAGAGGTAGAAGACTTATTTTTTGAAATATTATCAGCATTATTTGATTGGCCTTCCGCAGCTTTAGAACTGTTGCCCTGGACATGTCCATGTTTTGTAGCTTCAGATGTATTCAGTTTTGCAGAGTCAGAAGATGAATTATTCTGATAGGCTGATGAGTCAGTGAGTAATTGAATATTTCTGGAATCGGATTGTTTATTATGGCAAGCCATAAAGGTTGCAACGATCATAAAAATGAGGAACGCTTTTATATCTTTCAGGTAAATCATAATCTTTAGCTTTAATGAAGAATAGAATAGCCTTAGAGAAAACGATGCCAAATTTTTTTTGAGAATAAAAATAACAAGATCAGACGCCTGGTTCAGAATGCCAATGATACTTCGGAACCAAACATCTGATCTATAAAATAAAAGTTAATCTTATTTAGCCGAGTCTTGCGCTTGCTTGTCTTTTTTATCCTTGTTATTGCCGATAATATACCCGCCTGCGGCTCCCACAATTCCTCCTATCACTGCTCCAACACCTTTCTTTTTACTAATGATAGCGCCACCCACCGCTCCGGCAGCGCCTCCTATTACGGCTCCCTGCGTTGCCTTATTCCATCCTTTTTTCTTTTCAGCCTGAGGCACAGGAGTTGAAGTCCCGGAGTTATCTATTGTGCCTGTATTTGCTGTATTTGTATTGCTGATGGCTGAATCCTGGTGAGTTGCAACAGGCTTTGTTTTTCCATCAGGTGTGGCAGAACCTGATGAAGTAACAGGCGCTACAACTGGCGCAGACCGCGAAGAAGTAGTAGAATTGCTTTTTGTTTTTACCACTGGTTTTTCTACAACCTTTTCAGGAACCTTTTCGGAACTTACTGTTGTGCTTGTGTCGGATAATACATCGTTATGATGAGTTGTGGAGTCTGTCAGTAACTGAATGTTACGTTCCTGGTTATTTGTACTGTCAGAGTTGGATTTACACGCGCTAAATCCTATCAGGACGAAAAGGATAAGGAATGAATTTTTCATAATTTAGTTTTTAAATTTTTCATGTATTATTAGCATTAAAAGATCGCAAGTTATTATCAAAGTTTAATGATTAAAAGGCCATTAAGAATTTATTAACAGGATAAGGAAAGAGCATTTCATTTTTATACCCTTATCAAACCACACACTTCTTAAACACATAATTGTTAGAAATAAAAATGCCAAAAACCTTTTTCAAATACGATTAGTTGGCATTTATATTGTGTATGATAAACCAATTATTAATAAATTAAACCTTAATAATATTATGGCAAAGAAAATAAATACAGCAAGTGATACATTGAATACAGGTATTTCCAACATAAACAGTAAGAAAGTTGCTGATGCTTTAAACCAGGTGTTGGCCGATGAATTTGTGCTTTATACAAAAACATTAAAATTTCATTGGAATATAGAGGGGCGGGATTTTCACGCGTTGCATTTATTCCTCGACGATCAATATCATCAACTACAAATTATCATAGATGCTGTTGCAGAGCGTATCAGAAAAGTAGGCCATTTTGCTACCGGCAGCATGAAAGAATTTCTTGCAGCAGCCTCTTTAAAAGAACATCCTGCAACAGGTTCCGTTTCGGAAACAACAATTGCAGAACTGGCATCAGACCATGATGCGCTGATCAGAAAAATGCGCATGCTCATTGATGAATTCGATGAGAAATATGATGATGCAGGTAGCTCTGACTTCATTACCGGTATTATGAAAGAACATGAGAAGATGGCCTGGATGCTGAGGGCAAGTGTAAGCAGCGGCAGGTAAGGAGTATCTCTTTAAATGAATGTGTTGTATAAGCACAGACTATTGGAGTCAAAAGATAAACCCTATTAACAGGCAGCCTATCACAATAAAAGGCGCTGGTATTTTTGTAAAAGTGAGAAGATAAAAAGTGCCTATAATTACAACAATGTTTACAATGCTCACAGTATCTAAATCAGTAATGGAAATATCTTTTACCAAATAAAGAAAAGATGCCCACATAATACCCACCACCACGGCATTGATTCCTTCAAGAGAACGGAAAACAACAACATACTTTTTTAAGATCTGCCATACAGGGAAAAAAAATAAAACCAATAAAGCGCTTGGTAAAAAAATTCCGATACAACCAATGAGGCATCCCAGAATTTGCCAGTGAGGCCCATAGTCTCTCAATATCATTCCGCCTATATAGGCAGTTACGGAAAACACGGGTCCCGGAATAGCCCTTATAATTCCCCACCCGGTTAAATATTCTTCTTTAGTAAGATAACTGGTCTTTTCGCGGGTAACATATTGCTCATACATTAATGGCATTAAAACATCCCCTCCGCCAAAAACCATACTTCCATAACGATATACATTCTCTGTAAGGTTGTAAGCTTTTTTGTGCTCCCAGTTTTGCTTCCTGGCTGTCTCACTCAAAAAGCCAACTATGATAAACAAAAGAGTAAACAACCAGATATTGGTCCATCTGATATGGCGTGGTTTTATTATTTCCTTTTCAGGTATTCGTTTGTCGCTGAAATTAGTGACAACACCTCCGAGGATGATAAGAATGGGAAAAACCCAGGGCGTTTTAAAAAACAAATACGTAGCAAGCGCTGCCACAACCATTATAATGAATGTGATATTATTTTTAATGGAGACCTTATACATTTTAAAAGCAGCAAATGCAATAAATCCTACTGCCATAGGTTGTATATAAGAAAACAAGTTAAGATTTACGTGATAGGTTTTTACATAATAAAACAGGAAAGAAAAAATACCCATAAGTATACTGGCAGGAAAGATCCAGATAAGTAAAGTAAGAATAGCAAGCGGAACCCCGCCCCGTTTATAACCAATGAGCGTGATGGTTTGTGTAGAAGAAGCGCCGGGCAAGAGCTGGCAAAAAGCAACATATTCCATTAACTCCTCTTTGGTAATATCTCTTCTTCTTTCTACAAAAGTTTTCATCATCATTCCCAAATGCCCCTGTGGCCCGCCGAACGCAGAAACAGTATAATAAAAAACAGCTTTTAAAAAAGCAATATGCCTGATCAGTACCATAAAAATATTATTTAGGATCCGATCATTAGCTTCTGTAGCTAAAGTCTTTTATCAAAAGATTCATTATAATAATTTTATTTAATTCTATTTTTTAAGACGTTCATCGCCGTATTCTCCTGCGGTTATGCCCTCGAAAATTTTAGGATGGCTTTCATCCCACACAATTTTCTGGAAGAACGAAAGGATCCGGGCCTTCTACAAATGCTACTTTCTTTTAGAATCTATACTGTAAAATCCGATAAAATCAATTACCGGAATTATGAACATAATGTAGTCTTTCTGATTCAAATAGCGAATGTAACTTTGGATGTGTCAAATTACAAAAAATATTTTTATCCCTGGTCATTCTTTTTCCTCTTAGTGCAAATAGGCATAGCTTTGCCTGTAGATCAATATACATTTTCATGGATATAAAAATACTTTCCGTTGAAACAAGGGACATCCGTTTTCCCACCAGCAAAACTTTGGATGGGTCGGATGCCATGAATAAAGACCCTGATTATTCTGCCGCCTATGTGATCTTAAAAACCAGTGATCCTCATTTTGAAGGGCATGGATTAACATTTACCGAAGGGAGAGGAAATGAATTGTGCGTGGCTGCCATTAAATCTTTGTCTTATTTGCTGATAGGCAAATCTCTTAAAGACATTACTTCGGACATGGCCGGCTTTTGGCGAATGATAACCGGCGACACACAATTGCGGTGGCTTGGCCCTGAAAAAGGTATCATCCACATGGCTACAGGAGCAATCGTTAATGCCGTGTGGGACTTGTATGCTAAAACGGAAGGTAAGCCTTTGTGGAAATTAGTAGCCGACATGACGCCGGAACAATTCGTCGGTTGTATTGACTTTACTTACATGACCGATGTTATTACTGCAGCAGAATCAATCCAATTGCTTTCGAAATGGGCGGATACTAAACAGCAAAGGATTGACTACTTATCGAAAAATGGTTATCCCGCATATACCACATCTGCCGGATGGATGGGCTATTCGGAAGAGAAGATCAGGCAACTGAGTAACAAAGCCAGGCGTGAAGGATGGAAATACCTAAAAATGAAAGTAGGCAGCGACATCAATGAAGATGTAAAAAGAGCTGCCATTATCCGGGAAGAAGTAGGTGATGAGATAAAATTAATGATGGATGCCAACCAGGTTTGGGAAGTGGACGAAGCGATTCAAAACATGAAACAGTTAGCAAAGTTCGATCCCTGGTGGATAGAAGAACCAACAAGCCCGGACGATATCTTAGGACATCTTGCCATTAAGAAAGGAGTTTCCCCTGTAAAAGTAGCAACCGGCGAACACTGCCAGAACAGAGTTATGTTCAAACAGTTTCTAAAGAGCGGCGCCATTGATATTTGCCAGGTAGATAGTTGCCGCATGGGCGGAGTTAATGAAGTGCTGGCTGTAATGTTGATGGCGGCAAAGTTCAATATACCTGTTTGCCCGCACGCGGGTGGAGTAGGATTGTGCGAATACGTGCAACATTTGTCAATGATAGATTATATCTGTGTCAGTGGTACTTTGGAAAACCGGATAACTGAATATGTAGATCATCTTCACGAACACTTTATTGATCCGGTGATCATAAAAAATGGAAATTATATGCCGCCTTCAGCAGCAGGCTATAGTATCGAAATGAAAAAAGCATCTCTTGAATCTTTTGTTTATCCGGAAGGAGAAATGTGGCTCACAAAAATACCTGGCAATAGCTGATTTTCATTATTCTTCTAAATATGAAAAGATCATTTCCGAACAGTTATTTATGTAAAGGAGGTATCAATAATTTGTTTCGCTTTCTCTAATCTTTCTTCATAATTGCCGGAAACAATGTGCCAGGGTGTGGACTGGTTTATCATGAGGTCTTTATAAAAAGAAAACAATTTCTCCCTTATTTTTTTGTCCGGGTATTCTCTTAAGGCATCTTCAACCCAGGGCAGGTCTATATCGCAGAGCAAATAAAGATCATAACTTCTTTCAGTAATTTTGTTTAATATCCAGTTATGGCATTTACTAAAAACAAATTCTGCCCAAACTTTCATTACATACATGTCGGTATCAATGAACAAGAGTGAGTGGCGGCGAGTGGTTAATGATGAATGGTGGATGGTGAATGGTAATTGCTGAATAGCTTTTTCCTCCAACTCTATTTGGCCTTTTGCTATGGTAAGCAAATCATCATAAGAATATTCAGGCCCATTTTTTTCTAAATATTCTCTTGCATATTCAGGAACCCACAAAGTGTTGTAATGTTCGGCAAGCCCTTGGCACAAAGTGCTTTTGCCAGTTGATTCCGGGCCGACCACCACCACTTTTTTTATTGTTTTCATTCAGGGATTTCTTCTATTTTCAATAAATAATCATTAGCTCTTTTGCGCCACTCCATTAGCCCCCACACAGCCATTATTAAAAGAATCAGATAATAAACACTTGTAAATACATAATGCTTCACAAAGTATAAAGGTATAGAAGCAATATTTGTTGCGATCCACCAATACCAGCTTTCTACTTTTTTTCGCGCCATAAGCCACATACCTGTAAAAGCAGTAGCGCTCGCAAAAGCATCAGCCCACGGTATAGCGCCGGGAGCAAAATCTCTTTTTAAAAAAGTGAGCGCTATGAAAATTGAAATATAAAAAGATCCAAAGAACATTAATTCCTGCAACCACTCTTTTTTGTTACTCCATTTAATAATTACAATATGCTCCTGCTGCTGATTTTTCTTTGCCCATAATATCCATCCATAAATACTCATGATAGTATAATACAGGTTCACGCTGGCTTCACCAAAAAGGCTTCCTTTAAAACTAAGATAAATATAAAAGATAGTATTAATAAGCCCTGTAGGATAAACCCAGATATTTTCTTTTCTGGAAAACCACACACTGATAATGCCTGAAAATACTGCAATGTATTCAAGCCATGTGGTTGATTTCATTCCTGCAATAAATGCGTCGTATATTTCTGGTATATTCAAATTTTCTAAATAAAAAAAGCACCTCTTTTAAGAAATGCTTTTGTTCTTTTTAATTTTAATACTCGTATTAAGATTCTGCTACTACTTCTTTTACCTCGGGAATCATTTTTTTCATCATTCCTTCTATTCCCGCTTTTAAAGTGATCATAGATGAAGGGCAGCCGCTGCAGCTTCCCTGCATCATCAGGTTTACTGTTCCATTATTATAACTTATAAATTGTATAGCGCCACCATCCATTTCCACAGCAGGCTTCACATAATTTTCCAATAATTCTTTTATTCTTTTTACCACATCGTGGTCATCAGCGCTCACTACATTGGTACTTTCTGTTTTTCGTGTGGCTAATTCTTCTTCATTGATAATGGTATTTCCTTCTTCAAGATATTCCTTCAGGAATTGTTTTACTGATGGTATTACATCCTGCCAATCCTCTGTGTCATCGGTTTTGGTAAGCGTAACAAAATTACTGGCAATAAAAACTGATTTTATAAAAGGGAATGCAAATAGCTGCATTGCCAGTGGCGATGCCGATGCGCTTGCTTCATTAGGAAAATCCACGCTTTTACCCGGGTATAAAAGTTTGTTTGCTACAAACTTCATGGTTTCAGGGTTAGGAGTTATTTCGGTGTAAATACTTACTACCGTATTTCCTGTCTTGATCATAACAAATCATTTAGGCAGCAAAGTTAAGAATTTAGGTTAAGAAGATGCCTTTCATGTTGTGGAACTTAGAGAGAGAATTGTTAAACGTATAAATTAAAGGAAAGCATGCATTCAAGGCTAAATTGTTTACTATTCCGATACTAAATACATTAGTGTCTGTAAATTTTAATTTCTATATTTGCTCAATTAATAAGTTTACATTTATACTTTACTTCTAATAAAATTTTTATGGCAAATACAGAAAAGAGTTCTGAAAAATTAAAAGCATTAAAATTAACTATTGATAAAATAGATAAAGACTTTGGCAAGGGTAGCGTAATGATGATGAATGAACGCTCACAGGAGCCCCACGAAGTCATTTCCACAGGGTCAATCGGCTTAGACGTGGCGCTGGGAATTGGAGGGCTTCCTAAAGGAAGAGTTGTGGAAATCTATGGGCCCGAATCGTCTGGTAAAACTACCTTAGCTATTCATGTAATTGCCGAAGCCCAGAAAAAGGGAGGTATATGTGCCATAATTGATGCAGAACATGCTTTTGACAGCACTTATGCAAGGAAATTGGGCGTGGATGTGGATAATCTCCTGATAAGTCAGCCAGATTATGGCGAACAAGGCTTAGAGATCGCTGACAGATTAATTCTTTCCGGCGCTTTAGACGTAGTGGTAGTAGATTCTGTAGCCGCTTTAGTTCCAAAAGGAGAATTGGAAGGAGAAATGGGAGATAGTAAAATGGGATTACAGGCAAGACTCATGAGCCAGGCCATGAGAAAACTAACCGCTACCATTAGTAAAACCAATTGTTGCTGCATTTTTATTAACCAGCTCAGAGATAAAATTGGGGTAATGTTTGGAAACCCAGAAACAACAACCGGTGGTAATGCATTGAAATTTTATTCCTCTGTAAGGCTTGATATACGCAGGGTAGCACAAATAAAGGATGGCGATCAATCCATAGGAAACAGGGTGAAAGTGAAAGTAGTAAAAAATAAAATGGCCCCGCCTTTCCGTGTTGCAGAATTTGATATTATTTTTGGAGGAGGTATATCAAAAACCGGTGAAATAATTGATATGGGTGTTGAGCTTGGAATTATACAAAAAAGCGGAAGTTGGTTTAGCTATGATACCTCCAAACTTGGCCAGGGCAGAGAAGCCGTTAAACAATTATTAATTGATAATCCCGATCTGGCAAATGAAATTGAAGGAAAAATAAGAGCTAAAATTACTGAAGGGGTGGCATAAGCTATCTCACCTGCATTATTAATCATAAACCATGCCTGGCGCTTATTTCCAACATTTTCTCAATTGGTTTTAATGAGGCAATACGCAATTGTTCGTCCATGATAATTTCCGGCTGCTCATACTCCATACATAAATATAATTTTTCGAGGGTATTGAGTTTCATAAAAGGACAATCATTGCAGGCGCAGGAATTATCCGGCGGTGCTGGTATAAAAGTCTTTAATGGCGCCTGCAATTGCATTTGATGAATAATCCCTGACTCTGTTGCTACAATAAATTCAGTAGCCTCATTTTGTAAAGTATATTTTAGTAAAGCGCTTGTACTACCTATAAAATCAGCAGCTTTTAAAACAGCATCTTCACATTCCGGATGAGCAATAACCTTTGCATTGGGATGCCCCATTTTTAGCTTGGTAATTTTTTCAAGGCTAAAAATTTCATGAACCACGCATGATCCGTTCCAAAGAACCATATCACGACCTGTTTTTTTAATAAGATAAGCGCCCAGGTTTTTATCAGGAGCAAATATTATTTTTTGGTCTTTAGGAAAACTATTTATAATAGCTTCCGCATTGGAAGAAGTACAAATAATATCGCTTAAGGCCTTTATTTCTGCAGAGCAATTGATATAAGTAATGACAATATGGTCCGGATATTTTTCCTTAAATTTTTTAAAGCGATCCGCAGGGGCAGAGTCGGCAAGAGAGCAGCCTGCATTCAAATCGGGTAATAATACTTTTTTGTGAGGATTCAGGATCTTAGCTGTTTCGGCCATAAAATGAACCCCGGCAAACACAATTATATCAGCATCTGTTGACTGGGCCTTTTGGGCAAGAGCAAGGCTATCTCCAATGAAATCGGCAATATCCTGTATATCTGGTTCCTGGTAATAATGGGCAAGTATGATGGCACTTTTTTCTTTTTTTAAACGTTTTATCTCTGCAAAGAGGTCTAAGTTAACATCAATCTCTATATCAAGAAAACCTTTTTCTTTCAAATTATGCCTGGCTGTTTCAATGTTAATATCTGTCATAGTATTTTTATTAATACATTATTTATTTAATAGCTTATTACTATTAGGGTTGTGAATATGTGGATATTAAAATATTCATTATTGATGCAAATTTAAAACATCCTTTGTTCTCCACATGTTTCCACATTTATTTAACAACGTGATCGTAATACTGGCTCTGATAAAAAGATATTTTTTAACATCCGTTAATAAATAAACATCTTAGTAAAAAAAATTTAAATCAGGGTTTCATAATTGTGAATGTAGCCCTTAAAAATTGTTACTTCTTTATCCAAAAGATTTATAAAAGAGTTAAAAGAACAATTTTTTAAAAGTTATTACGATTTAGTATTTCAAAAGTCCGGAGTTACAAACACTAAAACTAACTTTTAAACATCAGCATGTTTAAAAGTATTTTTTTCATTAGTTAAGATAACAAAGATCCGGAAGGAAAATTTTTTAAAATAGCCTGTCAAAGCTACTTTAATAGGTTATCCACAATTTGTTCCTATTTTATTTTACACTATTTTTGCCGCCTTATTTCAAATTTAAGAAGAATATAAATTATGTCAATTATTCAGACAATCCGTGAGAAAGGCGCTGTAATAGTAATAGCCCTCATAGCTATAAGCCTTATTGGTTTTATACTGATGGATTCTATGAGCAGCAGAAGAGGTTCTTTGTTTGGTGATAGCAATACAACTACTCTTGGAGTTGTTAATGGAGAAAAAATACTTCTAAATGATTTCAATACTAAAGTGAAAGAAATTGAACAACAATATCCCAACAACGGTTCTTCTCAAACTCAGCAAATAATGGAATCTGTATGGAACCAGATGGTTGCTGAAAGAATTGTTGAAGAGCAATTTAAAGATTTGGGGATCACCTTTACTCCTAATGAAATGAGCGCTGTAATGTTCAGTGAAGATGCGCCTCAACAGCTTAAACAGGCATTTACCGATAAGGAAACAGGCCAATATAATATAGAGCAGGCCAAACAGTGGTGGGCAGAAACAAAAAGAAATAAAAATGCAGAACAGAGAAGCGCCATTATTTCCCAGGTGATAGATCCAATGCGCCTTAATAGCTTATACACAAAATATACTTCCATGATCTCGGGAAGCATTTATCAACCGAAATGGCTTTCAAAGGAGAATGAGGAGGAAAAAAATAATTTTGCTACGATCTCCTATGTAGCAGTTCCCTATACCGTAATAAGTGATAGCGCTGTGAAAGTTACTGACGCAGATATAAGATCATACCTTGATAAAAATAAAAAGAAGTATAAACAGGAAGCCGGAAGAATGATTTCTTATGTGTCTTTTAGCGCTGCAGCTAATTCTGCAGATAGCGCTAAAATATTACAATCCCTGAAAGATCTAAAACCCCAATTTGTAGCTGATTCCAATGCGAAGTTCTTTCTTGGAAGAAACTCTTCAGCAATTTCATATTTTGATGGCTACACTCCTAAATCTAAATTAGGAGGCCCTTATAAAGATTCTATTTTATCACTTGGAGTCGGGCAGGTATTTGGGCCTTACCAGGATGGTAAGAATTATGTATTGGCAAAGATAATTTCTACTAAAATTTTGCCGGATAGTATAAAATGCAGGCACATCTTACTAGGTACGATCAACCCTCAAACACAACAGCCTTTATTAAGTGATTCTGCAGCTCACCGCATTGCAGACAGTATTGCCCTTGCTATAAAAGGTGGAGCCAATTTTGATTCGCTCGATGAAAAATATTCTACAGATGAAGTAGCTAAAAAAGAGAACGGGGTAATGACCTTTGACATTAACACCATCCAGGGAGAAGGCTTTGCAAAAGAATTTGGTGATTTTTTACTTAATGACAATGGTGAACCCAAAAAGGTGGTAAAGACCCAATTTGGCTGGCACTACATTGAAATTTTAGATAAAAAAGATTTTCAGCCTTCATATAAGATCGCCTATATGGCCAGGGAAATTGTACCAAGCGATGAAACGATCAATGCGGCAAATACAGCAGCGATCAAGCTTTCAGGTATTGCTAAAGATGAGAAATCCTTCAACGATTATGCTGCTAAAAATGGTTTAAATAAGGTAGATGTTCCCAATGTGGTAAAAGAAAATGATTACCAGCTTGGAGGATTACAGGATGCCAGGCAAATTATAAAATGGGCTTTTGGAGCTAAGGAAGGAGAGGTTTCTGAACCCTTTGGTATAAAAGATGATTATATCGTAGCTATAGTTGACAGGAAAGTAAAAGAAGGAGTGCTTGATATAAACAGCGCAAGGCCCATGGTAGAAAGTATCATAAAAAATATGAAGAAGGCCGATGAAATAAAGAAGAAATTAAATAACCCGGCAACACTTGAAGCGGCTGCCGCCTCTTATAATTTGCAGGTATTAAATAGTGGTGCAGACTCAACACTCACATTTGATGCGCAAATAATAAATGGAATAGGCCATGAGCCGAGAGTAGCCGGCGCAGCCTTTAACAAGGCTTACCAATCCAGTCCGTCACCTGCATTTGCAGGAAACACGGGAGTGTTTGTAATAAAAGTGAACAGTGTTAATTCAAAGTCTGCTCCGTCTCCTGATATTTTAAAATTGCAGAAAAACGAAGAGATCAATCGGAATATTCAGTCTGCACTGGGCCAGTCATTTAATGCATTGAAAGAAATAGCCGAAATCAAAGACAACAGAAGCAAATTCTTCTAAGGCTTATAGTGCATATTAAACAAGCTAAAATCCACACTCACGAACTACAACCTCGACGCCATGTCGGGGGATAATAACTTCGTATTGGCAAAATTGACTTTTAAAAAATCTTGTGGATAATATGGTTTTTAGCAGGAGTGAGGTATTAATTTATTTACATCTATCCTGGCCATATCCCGTATGGCTTCGGCAATATGATTAGCATCTATACCTGCTTCCTCCTGCTGCTGCTTTTGAGAAGCATGCTCAATAATTCTATCAGGAATCCCCAGGATTTTTACATCTGCTTTGTAATGATGCTCATTCATAAATTCCAGTACGGCAGAGCCAAATCCACCGATGATAGTTCCATCTTCAACGGTAATTATTTTTGAATAATTCTGAAATACTTCATGAAGCAATTCCTCATCAAGCGGCTTTGCAAAGCGCATATCATAATGCGCAGGGTTCAATCCTTCTGCCTTTACATCTCTTATAGCCGATGCAGCAAAATTACCCGGATGGCCTATTGACAGAATAGCAATTGAATCTCCATCTTTCAATTTTCTCCCGGTGCCGATTTTTATTTCTTCCATTTTTGTTTTCCACTCTGCTTTCACTGCTTCACCACGGGGATACCGGATCACAAACGGGCTTGTAGTAGATTCTAATTGCGCTGTGTACATCAGGTTTCTTAATTCACTTTCATTCATCGGAGCGCTCACAATCATGTTGGGAATACAACGCATATAAGCAATATCATAAGCGCCCTGATGTGTGGATCCATCTTCTCCAACCAGCCCGGCTCTGTCCAGGCAAAAAATCACCGGTAAATTCTGTATCGCCACATCATGGATTACCTGATCGTAGGCCCGCTGCATAAACGTAGAATAGATATTACAATATACTCTCATTCCCTGTGTAGCAAGCCCTGCGCTCAATGTAACAGAGTGCTGTTCAGAAATTCCTACGTCAAAGGCCCGGTCAGGCATTTGTTCCATCATATACTTTAAGGAACATCCGCTTGGCATTGCGGGCGTCACACCCATAATTTTGTCGTTTTTTTCTGCGAGCTCGATAATGGTGTATCCAAATACATCCTGGTATTTGGGAGGCTGAGGCAGATCAAATTTCTTCTTATAAATAACTCCCGTAATTTTATCAAACAGTCCCGGAGCATGCCACTTGGTTTGGTCTTTTTCAGCTAAGGCATATCCTTTTCCTTTCACAGTTTTAATATGCAACAACTTAGGCCCCGGTATATTTTTCAGGTCGTTCAGCACATCTACCAGGTTGGTAATATTATGGCCATCAATGGGGCCAAAATATCTTATATTCAATGATTCAAAAAGATTGCTACTCCGGCTTACCATCCCTTTTAAAGAAGCTTCAATTTTTGAAACCATTTTTCTCGAAAACTTCTTACCGGGAAGCTTACCCAGCGCTTTCCAAAAATCATCGCGAAACTTATTGTACGCCTGCGAAGCAGTGATATCGGTTAAGTATTCTTTAAGAGCGCCCACATTGGGATCAATGCTCATGCAATTATCATTAAGAATAATGAGCAGGTTGCTTTTTTCAATACCTGCATGATTCATTGCTTCAAAGGCTTCTCCTGCAGTCATGGCTCCATCACCAATGATAGCCACATGCTGACGATCATTCTCATCCTTATAATGCGATGCCATTGCCATACCAAGAGCCGCTGAAATAGATGTAGAAGAATGCCCTACCCCAAAAGTATCGTATTCACTTTCTTCTCTTTTAGGGAAACCACTTATCCCGTTTTTCTTTCTTATGGTGCTAAAATTATCCCTGCGGCCAGTGAGAATCTTATGCCCATAAGCCTGGTGCCCTACATCCCAAACTAATTGATCATACGGAGTATTAAACACATAGTGAAGGGCAACCGTCAACTCTACCACGCCGAGGCTGGCTGCAAAATGGCCGCCATGCACACTCACCACATCTATAATGTATTGCCTAAGCTCCGAGGATACCTGGTGCAACTGAGTCCGCGTTAGCTTTTTTAAATCTGCGGGGGAATTAATGGTTTTTAATAAAGGACCGGGAGTAATATCCATTCAGTAAAAATTAATAGGTAAAAATACACTTTTTTTGAGTGATAGCTTTTATAGGATAAACGTAACCAAAACGTTTATTAGTTTGTTAATGGATAATTACATTCAATTTTTAAGCCATAAATAAGTTTTGCGATTAAAAACTGTATGGTCTGATACTGTAAGCAAGATTCAGACTTTGTTTATATATCCAGCCAAATTTATTTCCTTCAGATAGGCTCTCCTAATAAAGCTTCAATCTCAATTTTCAGAATAGAAAGATGATTGATAATAATTCCCCAAATTATATCGTCTGAAACAGAATCATAACCATGAATAATTCTATTTCGGGTATCAATAATTTTTCTTGAATTAGTAATCACAATTGTTTTATCACGGTTTAAAATGCGGCTCAATGCTTCTCCAATAATCTCTATATTTCTTTCAACGGCACGTTTGGTTCGCAAGTCGTTTTGGTATATTGCAAACTTTTTTGGCCTGTCACTGAAGAATCCTTCAATCTCTGCAATTGCGTTCAATATGTCGTACAACCATGCTTTTATATCATTATCCATAAAGAAGTTGTCTTTGATGGTTTATTGATTTTTTGAAATATGGATTTTTAATAGCTTTCTCTTCCAATAAATCAACAGGCCGATTCAATACATCCTGCAGGGCAAACTTAAAGTCGAAATAATTGTCGGCGTAATCTTCTACGGCAATATTTTCAAAGTCAACAATCATATCAAAGTCGCTGTCCTTATTAAAATTATCTTTTAAAGCCGAACCAAAAACATAAAGACTTTTAACGTTGTGAGTCTTACAAAGCCTGGCAATGTCTGATGCATATATTTTAAGTCTGTCCATTTTACAAAATAATGAAGAATCAAATCTACAAAGTTTTTCATAGAGGTTTGCAGGCAGGCTTGTTCATTTTAAAGCAAAAACTGCTTTTACACTACCATATAACTCTCTACCGGCTCACAGGTACAAACTAAATTCCTGTCTCCATAAGTATTGTTCACCCGGCTCACCGACGGCCAGAATTTATTTTCTTTCAGATAAGGCAGCGGGAATGCGGCATGGCTGCGGGAATAAGCATGGTTCCATTCATCTGCAGTAATTATTTTTATAGTGTGGGGTGCATTTTTTAGTACATTATCTTCCTTATCAGCTTCGCCGTTTTCAATACTTTTTATTTCCTCATAAATGGAAATGAGGGCATTGCAAAATCTGTCAAGTTCCGCTTTATTTTCACTTTCGGTAGGTTCGATCATTATGGTTCCTGCAACGGGAAAGCTTAATGTGGGTGCATGAAAGCCGTAATCCATCAGTCTTTTAGCTACATCTTCGGCCTCAATACCGGCGCTTGTTTTAAAAGGCCGCAAGTCAACGATAAACTCATGTGCACAAGTGCCTTCTTTGCCGGTAAATAATATTTTAAAATATTTTTTCAATCGTGCCTTCATATAATTGGCATTCAGTATTGCATATTCGGTTGCTTTTTTCAAGCCGTTTTCGCCCAACATCTTTATGTAGGCATAGCTGATCAACAAAATACTTGCAGAGCCATATTGCGCAGCGCTTACCATTCCTTCATTATTCTTCCCGGGTAAAAACGGAGCAAGCTTTTCATTCACACAAATAGGCCCCACACCCGGCCCTCCTCCACCATGGGGAATTGCAAAGGTTTTATGCAGATTCAAATGGCAAACATCTGCGCCAATATATCCCGGCGACGTTAACCCAACCTGCGCATTCATATTGGCTCCATCCATATAAACCAATCCACCATTATCATGAATTATTTTGCAAATTTCTTTGATGCCTTCTTCAAATACGCCATGAGTGCTCGGATAAGTTACCATCAGTCCTGCCAATGAATCTTTATTTTTTTCTGCCTGTAATTTTAGATCTTCGATATCTATATTTCCCTGTTCATCACATTTGGTTACCACCACTTTGCATCCCGCCATTACTGCACTTGCCGGGTTGGTGCCATGCGCAGAAATTGGAATTAAAATTACATTACGGCGAAATTCATTTTTACTTTCAAAATATCTCTTTATAGAAAGCAATCCCGCAAACTCTCCCTGGGCGCCACTGTTGGGTTGCAGGCTGCAGGCTGCGAAGCCGGTAATATCACACAATAATTTTTCAAGATCTTTAATAATATAATTATAGCCTTCAGTTTGTGTGGCTGGCGCAAATGGATGAATCTTATTAAAGTGGGTCCAGCTTACAGGAATCAATTCCGCTGCTGCATTAAGCTTCATGGTGCACGAACCTAAGGCAATCATGGAATGAGTGAGCGACAGATCTTTATTTTCCAATATCTTCAGGTAACGCATCATTTCTGTTTCGCTGTGGTACTGGTTGAAAACAGGATGTAATAAAAAAGCAGAAGTTCTTTGTAATGAACCGGGAATATTTTCCAGGTCAGTTTCATTATCAAAAGTGATGGCTGTGGTGTCTATGTCTTTTACAGAATTAAATACGCTTACAATATTCAGCACATCAGATCTGGTAGTGGTTTCATCTAAAGAAACCGTTATTGATCTTTCTGAAGGAAAATAAAAATTCATTTCATGCCTTTCAGCAATTTCTTTTAGTTTTTCAGCATCATTTATTTTGAAAGTGATGGTATCAAAATAATTTTCATTCACTAATTCATAGCCGCTGTCCTGTAGATGTTCTGCAAGCGTATAAGTGAGTAATGTAATTCTTTTAGCAATATTTCTTAATCCCTCTGCTCCATGATACACGGCATACATGGCAGCCATATTGGCCAGCAAAGCCTGTGCTGTACAAATGTTAGAAGTGGCTTTTTCACGGCGGATATGTTGCTCCCTGGTTTGCAATGCCATGCGAAGAGCGCGGTTATTTTGCGCATCCACACTCACGCCAATAATTCTCCCGGGAATATTTCTTTTGAACTCATCTTTGGTAGAAAAGAAGGCGGCATGTGGCCCTCCATATCCCATAGGCACACCAAAGCGCTGCGATGAACCGATAGCCACATCTGCACCTAACTCGCCGGGAGGCGTTAATAAAGTAAGCGCCAGCAGGTCTGTAGCCATTATTACCTGCGCATTTACTGAATGTACCTTTTCAATAAATTTTCTATGGTCTTCAATGCTTCCCTCACTATCCGGGTATTGAACGATAGCGCCAAAATACGTCTCATCAAGTAGTGCATCTTTAAAACTTCCCAAAACCAGTTCTATACCCACTGGCTTCGCTCTCGTAGTAATGATATCTTTTGTTTGCTTAAATATTTTTTCATCAATAAAAAATTTTCCGGAAGTAATGTGATCGTGGCTTTTATTTTTATGATTAAATAACATTGTCATGGCCTCGGCTGCGGCTGTGCCCTCATCAAGCAAACTTGCATTGGCAACCGGCAGGGCAGTTAGATCGCTTACCATTGTCTGAAAATTCAAAAGGCTTTCCAGCCGGCCCTGTGCAATCTCAGCCTGGTAAGGGGTGTATTGAGTGTACCATCCCGGGTTTTCAAAAAGATTTCTCTGAATAACAGAAGGTGTGATCGTATCGTAGTATCCTTGTCCTATATATGACTTGAAAATTTTATTTTTATTAGCGATTGCTTTAAGTTCAGCAAGGTACTCAAATTCACTCATGGGTTCAGCGATCTCCAGCTTCTCCTTTAGCCTTATCCCTGCCGGAACGGTTTTATCCATAAGCTCATCTATAGAATCAAGCCCAATAACAGCAAGCATTTCCCTAGTTTCATTTTCATCAGGGCCAATATGTCTTTCGGCAAAGTCAGCAGATTGTTTTTCAAAAATGTTCATATATTTTTTGTGCTTTTGAATTATAAAGTAACCAGACAAATAATGCAGATTTGCATTTTAATGTGAAAATGAGGCGCAAAGTTACAATTGAAAAATGTTATTCTGTTTTCCATTAAATTTGATAATGCTTAAAATTTATCAATCAAACCGTAAAAGCAGAAATAATAAAGAAAAAGATTTAAAAATTATGGTGGGGAAAAAAAATGCCGATATTCAGTTTCATCCAATTGATATTTATTATAATTCTTTATTGAATCCTTTGCATGATGAATTAACAGAAGATTTGATCGTGCTTTAATTTTTAGCAGTAGGCCTGACGATTACAAGTTTCTCCCAAAAATGTACCTTTATAAAATGAAGGGAAGCATTTTAGATAATTGGGAAAAGAAAGCCGCTGAAAATCAAAAAAAATATAAGCGTTTTTTAAAGCGGGCTGATAAGAATACGGTATTAAAACAATTACCTGATCTGCATGAAGAAGCTTTTGAAAAAATTGATTGCCTGAAGTGTGCTAACTGCTGCAGAAATTATTCACCACGATTTAAAACCCCCGACATCAAAAGAATTGCAAAGCACTTGAAAATGAAAGAAGGCGATTTCATTGAAACGTATTTGCATATAGATGAAGACGGCGATTATGTAACCAAAAGCTCGCCATGCCCTTTTCTCGGACAAGATAATTATTGCAATATATATGATAATCGTCCTTCTGATTGCCACCGTTTTCCTTATACGGATGAAGATGTGCTATTGAAACGCCCTGCAATTACTTTAAAAAATTCTACTTTTTGCCCTATAGTATATTATGTATTGGAGAAGCTGGGCTAATGCGGTAATAGCTAATTGGCTAATTTTGATTTTGAAATTTCATACTTATGTCAATAGAAATTAATAAAGACGCTATCGCAGCCCGTTTCATGCGCTATGTACAGATTGATACGCAAAGCGATCCCCAAAGCGGAACTCATCCTTCTACAGAAAAACAAAAAGATTTAAGTAAAATTCTTGTAGAAGAATTAAAACAGATGGGAATATCAAACGCAGAAATAGATGAATACGGTTATGTATATGCAACGATTTCATCTAATACAGAAAAAAATGTTCCGGTAATTTGTTTTTGCAGCCATGTAGATACAGCGCCCGATTGCAGTGGCGCCAATGTGAAACCTATCCTTCACAAAAATTATAATGGAGAAGAAATTATTTTACCTGATGACCCTGCACAAATTTTATCGCCTGTTGTATATCCTTATTTAAAAGATCATATAGGAAGCGACATCATTACGGCAAGTGGAAAAACGCTATTAGGTGCAGATGATAAAAGTGGAGTCGCAGCGATCATGCAGGCTGCAGCATATTTCATGAGCCATCCTGATATAAAGCATGGTGAAATAAAGATCTTATTTACGCCTGATGAAGAAATAGGAGAGGGCACTGCAAAACTCAATATGCAAAAATTAGGCGCTCAATTTGGCTATACGCTTGATGGCGGCGAAGCCGGAAGCCTTGAAGATGAAACTTTTAGCGCTGATGCAATGACCATTGTAATCAATGGTGTGATAGCACACCCCGGCTATGCGAAAAATAAATTAGTAAATGCATTAAAAGTTGGCGGTGAAATTTTACATGCTTTACCTACTAACGAATGGGCGCCTGAAGCAACAGAAAAAAAAGAAGGCTTCGTACATCCTGTTCGTTTTGAAGGAATAGCCGAAAGAGCGACACTTGAATTTATTATCAGGGATTTTGATGATGAAAAATTAAAGCAGCACAGCGAAAGATTAAAAAAGATTGCCGAGGAGGTAGTAAACCATTACAAAGGAGCATCCCTGGAGTTTATTGTCAGCGAGCAATACCGGAATATGAAAAAAGTGCTCGACAAAAATCCGGAAGTTATTGAGTATGCATCAGAAGCCATTAGCCTTGCCGGACTTAATGTGATCACAGAAAGCATACGTGGCGGTACAGATGGCAGCCGCCTAAGCTACATGGGATTGCCCTGCCCTAATATTTTTACAGGTATGCAGTGCATCCATTCAAAATTAGAATGGATAGGGGTGAATGATATGGCAAAAGCTGCTGAAACAATAGTGTATTTGGGAATGGTCTGGGAAGAGAAAAGCTGATCCTGCCATCCAAAAAACAACATTTGTCACAAATGATTTATAATAAAAATAGTTTACTTTTGCCGCCCAAAATAAATATTTATTCACCAGTTGTTGAAAAACAGCTAAAAAACGCTATTAATGCAGAACTACGAATTGATGGTGATTTTTACCCCTGTCCTTTCTGAAGAGGAATACAAAGCCGCTCAGAAAAAATTCACTTCGTTACTTACTGAAAACGGAGGAGAGGTAGTGCACGAAAATGCCTGGGGACTAAAATCACTGGCGTACCCGATCCAGAAAAAAACCACAGGTTTATACTGGGTATTGGAATACAAGGCGCCAACCGACTTCAATGAGAAGCTGAAAACCCAGCTTCTGCGCGACGAATCAGTACTTCGTCACATGTTTACTGCACTCGATAAATACGCCGTCGAGTACAATTCTAAAAGAAAAAGAGGTGTATCCACAGAAAAAGCGGAGGTAACCAATGGCTAAAGCAAACGAAATAAAATACCTTACAGCCATCAAGGCTGAGAAGCGGCCAAAGAAATATTGCCGTTTCAAGAAGATGGGCATCAAATACATTGATTATAAAGATGGCGACTTTTTGAAAAAATTTCTGAACGAACAAGGTAAGCTACTTCCCCGCCGCATCACCGGTAATTCATTGAAATACCAGCGCAAAGTGAGTGAAGCAGTAAAGAAAGCCCGTCAAATGGCCATTCTGCCTTATGTAACCGATTTGATGAAATAAAATTTTTCACCACCCTAATCCTGGCAACTATATAAGAATCATTATCAGGAGAAAGTCCCGAATGCTTTCGGGATTGGGTAAAAATGCAAACAAAATGCAGGTAATATTAATACAAGACGTAAACAATTTGGGTGGAGCGCATGAATTAGTGACAGTAAAAGATGGTTATGGAAGAAACTTTTTGATTCCAAATAAGTTAGCTGTTGAAGCCAACGGTTCCAACTTAAAACAATTAGAAGAACGTAAAAAACAGTTGGCGAAGAAGGAAGAAAAGCTTCTTGCAGAGATCAACAGTGTCATCAGTGTTTTACAGGAAGGTCCATTGAAAATTGGCGCCAAAACAGGTACCAGCGGTAAAATTTTCGGAAGTGTAACTTCTGTGCAGATCGCAAGAGCTATCCGTGAACAGAAGGGTTATGAAATTGACCGCCGGAAAATTGCCATTATAGACGATGTGAAAGAATTAGGCAATTATAAGGCGAAGATTGATTTTGGTAAAGGCCATGAGACTGAAATTGATTTCGAAGTCGTTGCTGATTAAATGAATTTTTCCAAGATGTTGGTTGTAAAAACCCCGTTTTAAAAGCGGGGTTTTTTGGTTTTATTAATAAAAATTATAATCCTGCGATTAACGACAGGTATAAAACCTATCCTAATTCAGGATAAAGCGGAAACGCCTTCATCAATTCTTTTACTTCATTTTTTACTGATCCAACTGCCTTTTCGCTATCCAGGTTCATCAGCACTTTATCTACCAAATCCACAACGGTCTGCATATCATTTTCTTTCATTCCTCTTGTGGTAACTGCAGCAACGCCCACCCTGATACCGGATGTAACAAAAGGACTTTTATCATCAAAAGGAACTGCATTTTTATTGAGCGTAATGCTGGCATGGTCAAGTGTTTCCTGGGCTTTTTTACCGGTTATGTTTTTATTGCGAAGGTCTATGAGCATCAGGTGATTGTCGGTTCCATTGCTTATCAGGTCATAGCCTTTTGCATTAAATGCTTTTGCCATAGCCTGGGCGTTTACCTTTATTTGCTTTGCATAATCTGTGAATTCATCAGTCAGTATTTCTCCAAAAGAAATTCCTTTTGCTGCAATCACATGTTCCAGCGGGCCGCCCTGGGTGCCGGGAAATACAGCCATATCCAAAACATGGCTCATCATCCTGGTCTCACCTTTGGGAGTTTTTAAGCCAAAAGGATTTTCAAAATCTTTTCCCATCATGATAATTCCACCACGCGGGCCACGTAAAGTTTTATGTGTGGTAGATGTTACAAAATGACAATGTTCAAAAGGAGATTTCAGCAGCCCTTTTGCAATAAGACCTGCAGGGTGTGCCATATCACACATTACAAAAGCGCCCACTTCATCGGCCACGTTCCTTATACGCTCATAATCCCAGTCGCGGCTGTATGCTGATGCACCGCAAATGATCAGCTTTGGTTTTAATTCCCTGGCTTTTTGCTCAAGCATTTCATAATCAACGAGGCCTGTATCTTTTTTTACTCCATAAAAATGAGCTTCATAAAGCTTTCCTGAAAAATTAACCGGCGAACCATGTGTAAGATGCCCGCCCATGCTAAGATTCAATCCTAAAATAATATCGCCAGGCTGCAGTATTCCTAACAAGACCGCAGCATTGGCTTGCGCACCGCTATGTGGCTGCACATTGGCATACTCGCAGTTGAATATTTTCTTCAACCGGTCTATTGCTATTTGCTCCGATTCATCCACAAACTCGCAGCCTCCGTAGTACCTTCTTCCCGGATAGCCCTCAGCATATTTATTAGTCAGCACGCTACCCATAGCCTGAATAACCTGCAAAGAAGTAAAATTTTCAGAAGCTATCAATTCAATTCCTTCACGCTGACGATTCAATTCTTTATTAATAATATCAAAAACCAATGTGTCTCTTTTCATAAAACGTCTAAATTTTGCGCAAACCTACAAAATGTTACCGAGTTGAAAAGGAAGGATTTACTATACTCGTAAGAAGACTTTCTTCTTATATAAGAAATACAGGAAAAACCATTTTATTATTAAGGTGCAAATTGCTAAAGCTACTACATCAAAGGGGTTTCCAACAAGTTGCCCCACCCAGTGGAATAAAGAATCCGTAGCATATTTCCAATCAATAAAATGACCGGACAGGTAGATTAAAATAGAGTTCATTCCAATCACTTTAAGAAAGAATGCCCATGACTTATGCTGTCTCACATCAATAATATAATAGAAAATTGACAGTAACATCAGGCTTATACCACCTGTAAGTAATACGAATGAACTGGTCCATAGGTTTTTATTTATAGGAAAATCCAGATCCCAGATCAAAGCAAGGACTATTAAACCAATTCCGCCCAGCATTAAAAACAAAGCCTTCCTTGAAGCCATTACTTTATGGTTATTTCTCAATAAATTTCCGGCAAGGATACCCAGGAGCCCGTTGCCAATGGCCGGTACAGTAGAAAGAAGTCCTTCAGGGTCATGGATACCTTTATAAAGTTTGCCAGGCATGATAAGACGATCCACATAAGAAGTGAAATTTCCCGCCATTGTTAAATCTCCTTTTGGAAAGCCCGGCGCAGCATTGAACTTCAACAGAAGCCAATACCCAATAAGTAAGGAACAGAACCAAATGATCTGTCCCCGCTGCTTTGTAAATATATAGATAATGGCTGCCAGCATATAGGACATCCCAATTCTTCCTAACACGCTCCCAAAGCGTATTTCAGCAATTGGGTGAATTTTCAGGCCATTATTATAAATGACCCCCAGGATCACTAAGATCAACCCTCTTTTTATCACCTTAACCAATACTTTCTGCTTAGAAACACCTTTTTCTAACAGGCGCCCAAGAGAATAAGGCACTGCAACGCCCGCAAGAAAAATAAAAAGCGGAAAAATCAGATCATAGAGATGAAATCCATTCCAATCCGGATGCGAGAATTGCTCGCTGATCGTATTCCAGAAAGGGGAACCTGTTGCTTTGGCAAGGCCTCCAAAAACTCCTTCCAGGCCCATGATCATAAGCATATCAAGCCCGCGAAGGGCATCAAGAGAATAAAGACGTTCAGAAACAAAATCCTGGTTCATGAATATTTAATTTATTATGGTTATTGATTAAAGGTAATTGCGCTTAAAGCATTAAAAGTATTTTGTGGTGGGAACCCATAAGTAATTAATAAAAATTATCAGTCTCATCTTAAAGTTCCGGTTTCAAATTTGCGGAATAAATTTTGCAGTTGGTTCATTTACTTAATTATTTACTTTAAAGATATATATCAAAAGAATAAATAAAAAAATAATTCTTTCAGAACTAATTTTTCAAGCTTAGGTATTATCACTAAATGCATTTAAAATACTTTTTCATGGGCCTGTTGTATAGTTTTATTTTAATGTAGAATAAATTGTGGAACCAAGATTGATACTAAAGATTGGGGCTTAACGTTATTGATAAAAATAAATTCAGCGCTATAAAAAAATATTAATTTTTAAAAAACATTTCCTCTTACCTTAGAAATTCTGCTAAAAGTTATGTCCAGAATTCTCGTAGTTGATGATGATACCGATATATTGTCTGTTATGGAAATCTTACTTACCATGAAAGGGTTTGAAGTAGAAGTAACAGCAAAAGGAGAGAATACTATTCCAAAAATAAATTCTTTTAAGCCAGACCTTATTTTACTGGATGTGCTTATTTCCGGCTATGACGGACGTACTATCTGTAAACAACTGAAAGCTAATAAAGATACCCAACACATTCCTGTTATCATGTTTTCCGCTCATCCCGGGGCCGCTGCTACAATAACAGACTATGGCGCCAATGATTTTATAGCCAAGCCTTTTGATGTCCCTCATCTTCTAAGGAAAGTTAATGAGCAACTTGGAATTAGTTCTAATTAGTCATCTGTATTTATTCTTACTAATTTTTTTATGCTGCCTGTTGCTACAATTTTAAATTTTTAAAAACAATTTGTTTTTAGGATTTATACATTTGTTATCAATCGGAGAGGATCAATAATATACTCTCTTAAAAAATTTGTTATTTATCTTTAATCCTTTTCATCACCATTAAATCACATTTATGAAGATTGCCTTTCATGGCGCAGCCCGGACTGTTACAGGATCAAAACATTTAATTACGCTTACCAATGGAAAAAAATATTTGCTCGACTGCGGTATGTACCAGGGGATGGGGAAAGAGACCGATGAACTAAACCGCGATTTTGGTTTCAATCCTTCAGAAATAGATCACCTGATACTTTCTCACGCACACATTGATCATTGCGGGTTGATTCCTAAATTGATAAAGGACGGGTACCGGGGTAAAGTATATGCTACTCCGGCCACGAAAGATCTTGCAGCCATTCTTTTGGCAGACAGTGCCGGCATTCAGGAAAGTGATTTAAAGTTTGTAAATAAAACCCGTGCCGCACAAGGAAAAACTTATCTTTCGCCCTTATACGTACTGGAAGATGCGGTCAGGGCTATGGAGCATTTTGTTCCGGTTGATTACGGAAAATGGTTTACGATTGACGAAAACGTTCAATGTATGTATTTGGATGCAGGGCATATCATAGGCAGCGCCACCGTCCATTTAAAAATTACTGAAAATATCCGCCTAAATGACTCAGCCGGGCAGGTAAAAGAAACTCACCTTACTTTCTCAGGCGACCTCGGAAGATACAGGGATATCATTTTAAAATCGCCGGATGTATTTCCACAAGCTGATTACATCATCATGGAATCTACTTACGGAAATAAGCTTCATGAAGAAGTTACAGGTACTCCTGATAAACTTCTTGAATGGATTACCAAAACCTGTTTGCAAAAAAAAGGAAAATTAATAGTGCCTGCATTCAGCGTGGGCCGCACACAGGAAATATTGTATGCACTTAACCAATTGGAAAATGAAAACCGCCTGCCTGACCTTCCCTACTATGTAGATAGCCCATTGAGCTATGAGGCTACGGAGATCATTAAAAGCTATCCGAAATATTTTAATAACCGTGTTCAAAAACTTTTATTGAACGATGAAGACCCTTTCAATTTCAAAGGTTTAAAATTTGTAAAATCGGTAGAGGAGAGTAAATCGCTTAACTACCGGGCCGACCCCATGGTAATCATCTCGGCCAGCGGCATGGCTGACGCAGGGCGCGTTAAACATCATATTAGTAACAACATTGAAAATAGCAGAAATTCTATTTTATTTACCGGCTATTGTGAACCTAATTCATTAGGCGGCAGGTTAAAATTACATCCTAAAGAAGTGGGCATATTTGGGCAGCCGCATGAAGTGCATGCAGAAATAGGAGAGATCAAAAGTATGAGCGCACATGGAGATTACGATGATATGAGCCAATGGCTTGCCTGTCAGAATCCCAGGGCGGTAAAAAAATTATTTTTGGTTCATGGCGAATATAATGTGCAGCAGGATTTCAGGGATCGCCTTATCAATAAAGGATTTTTGGACGTGGAGATCCCTGCCAGGCATACTGAAGTTGGCTTAGGGTGATACTGATAGAGGAAGTCGCATCCATTTAATTTCTTTGCTATGCATAAAAAAGGTTATCCCGTAAGATAACCTTGAATTAACTACAAAAATCCGGTTTCACTTAATGATAACCCATCATTCCAACAGTACTTTTGCAGCCAACCTTTGAAGAAGTGCATGAGGTAATACTGGCACCCATTACAAAGACAACCAATACAATGAAAATCTTTTTCATTTTAAATACATTTTTGTGGTTTAAATGGAATTTACCGAGGAAGATGCCTCATTGGTATAATTGCTAATTCTTCAAGAAAGGGATTGGAACAAAGAAGAGCACAAATAAACAAAAACTAAATGAATATTGCAAGCACACTGCAAATGATATTTGCTCCGGGAAAAATTAAATGCGCCAGGTTTTTATGCGAAGACAACGCAACATAATAACAGCAAGCTAGTTTTTTATATAGAACACGAAGAAACGGAAGCTGCATTACAGCTATTTTAGAGTATAGTATTTAGCTTTTAAAAAATTAATTTTCTTTATTCTCTACTCTATTATATTTTTCCATTCGTGATTGAATAAAAAGAATAATGTGGATGGCTACGAGAAGTTCGCAAACAATTTCCTTGACGATCATAGGATAGAAATTTGGATGATTGATTTAAAAGTAAAACGAACAGATTTAAAATTTATTATAACCGAAGAGATACACAATCAATTGAATGGTTGCTCGTGAACCATTGCTAACTCATACCTAACATTAGCCCGCGAAAAAAATTCCTCATTTTCTGAGGAATTTTATCGCTATCTGATTTACCTGATCTCAAAATTTATACCCGCCTGAAAGTTTAAAGAACTCAGATCCTTATAACCGTCCTTTTTATAAGGTGCATAATCATAGGTACTACCAAGATAAAAACCTGATGTGCTCATCTTTTTAAACGGAACCATTATACCTACTCCTGCCTGTGCAAGGAATCCAAAATTTGTTTGGGTGCTACCAAATTCTCCCAAATATTGTTTGAAGTTGACCAGGTTTCCTCCTGCTCCTGCTGAAATATAAGGCCTTACATAAGAATCCGGGAGAGGATAATATTTAGCTTTTAATATTACCGGGGTTGTCTGAATTGAATTGCTGATCACTGCGGAAATATCCTGGCTCGGCCCCGAATGATAAATAGCCCGTGGATATTTCTGGTAATAATCCTGAAACCCAAATTGCACACCACCCGCTATTTTATTATTGAAAGGATACATGATACTACCTCTAAAACCCCTGGCCGAACCATTACTAACCAGGTCTGATTTAAACCCGCTTAAAGGCATACTATAATTATAATTCAATTCCATTGTCAATGGATTCTTCTGGGCCATCAATGATTGAGTAAATAAAATACTTACAATTAGCAAACAACAGTTTATTATATTCTTTTTCATGATCGTATTTTTAATTTGTCTTTAAATAAGAAGATTGATCAAATAAGGCTTGTACCTGGCTATCAGCTACATTGGTATTGAAAATACCACTGCCCCTTATCAGCCCGGTCCATATCACATCAATTTTTTTATTTTCATTCACAGAAGCGCTTTTCAAGTCAAGGATATCTACTGAAATAGCTCCTTCTTTAATACTGTAAATACTGTAAGCATACGGTATATAATAGCCGTAACCCGGATAACCCCAATAATAGGGATCCCAGTATCCGCCATAATCGCCCCAGTAGTCACCATAACTTATTACGCCAGTGGAAGTGCTAATAATATGATTTACGTTTACACCTAAATCAGGATCATCATTTTTAGATACCATTTGGTATCCTGCCCGGTTCATGTATTTTTTTACGGCATCTAAGTAGGCTTGATCTGCGTCATTTAATTGACGGCGCGATTGGCCATTTTCGATAACCGCTACTGAATCAGAAATACTATACGTTTTATAATTCGTAAAGCTTATAGCAGAATCATGATCTGTGATGTATATACGGGATTCGCCTGTGGTCAAATTATTAAGAGGGTCTTTTGTACAGCCAATGTATATGACTGAAAGACAGACCAGGCCACACTTTGCTAATAATGCTTTCATAGTTTCTTTTATTTAATTTTTAATTAATTTTTTTTAGGGACTGTACAAAACCAATGCCCGAAAGACCTAAAGGAATTTTAAGATTACTGTTAATTTCCAGATTTATGAAACCGTTATCTTAATAAAAATTAACGCTTACAGAAGCAGCTATCTATCAGAAAACTTTCATGTGGAGAACCCTACAAAAAGACATATTGCAGTACCCATTCCGGATCCTGAATAATCAATGCAATCCCTTTAAAATATCAAAAGCGGTATCTTTGCTGTTTATTTAATTACATGAGTACTAAAGGAAAAGTTTTGATGGCAATGAGTGGCGGTATAGACAGTACTGTAGCTGCTTTGATGCTTCATGATGAAGGTTATGAGGTAGTAGGGATCACTATGAAGACCTGGGATTATGCCTCCAGTGGCGGTAATAATAACAAACAAACTGGTTGTTGCAATATTGACAGTTTTAATGATGCAAGAATGGCTGCGGTTCAGCATGGGTTTCCTCATTTCATTTTAGATATTCGCGATGAATTTGGAGGATTTGTAGTGGATAATTTTATAGATGAATATCTGGCAGGCCGTACTCCCAATCCATGTGTTTTATGCAATACACATATTAAATGGCGTGCGCTCTCAAAGAGGGCTGATGCACTTGGCTGTGATTATATTGCTACCGGGCATTATGCGCAAATACATCAACATAGCAACGGAAGATATTTTATAAGAAAAGGAATTGATGAAACCAAAGACCAGAGCTACGTGCTGTGGGGCCTCGAACAGGATTTATTGAGCCGTACTATTTTGCCATTAGGCACTTATCATAAAAAAGAGATAAGGCAAATGGCCATTGATTATGGCTATCCGGAATTGGCTAAGAAGAACGAAAGCTATGAAATTTGTTTTGTACCGGATAATGATTATCGCGGATTCTTAAAAAGAAAAGTGCAGGGGCTTGAAGAAAAAGTTTCAGGCGGCTTTTTTGTTGACAAAACCGGTAAAATTTTAGGGCCGCATAAAGGATATCCTTTTTATACCGTTGGACAAAGAAAAGGCCTTGACATTGCATTGGGAAAGCCTGCCTTTGTAACACAAATAATTCCTGAAACCAACACCATTGTTCTTGGAGATGAAGAAGACCTGAAAGGTACCGATATGACCGTTAAAGGGATCAATTGGATAAAATACGAAGGCATTGCCGATGGGATGGAAGTAACTACCAAAATAAGATATAAAGATAAAGGCGCTCTTTCCAATCTGTTTATATACGAAAATGGGGTTAAAGTCCGTTTTTATGAAAATGTAAAAGGAATAGCTCCTGGCCAAAGCGCCGTTTTTTATGAAGGTGATGATGTAATTGGAGGAGGAATCATTCAAAGAAATAAGGTTTAGAAAAGTTTAGTGAGTTTAGATAGGTTAGCGGTTAGTCCTTTACAAAAACATTTTTAATAGCTTGTATGGCAAAATATCTCATTGGTTCATGCTTTATAGCCTTATTGCTGGCATCATGCAAAAAAGAAAGTATTGATTTTAAGACCGACTCCGTCAATGATTATTTTCCTCTGCAGGTTGGCAAATACATTACCTATACTCTCGATTCAACTTTATACACCAATTTTGGCCAGGATAAAACAGTAATTCATTATGAAGCGCAGGATAGAATAGATGCCCAAATACAGGATAATATTGGAAGGCCTGCCTTTAGAATTATCAGGTACCTGCGCAAAAATTCCGGTGACGAATGGAGCCCCAATAATGTATTCATGGCCGTTGTAACTAACAATTCTATTGAATACGTTGAGAACAATCTCCGTTTTATAAAATTGATGATGCCCATAAAACCTGGTTTCTCCTGGAAAGGAAATTCCTCAATTGACACCTATTCTCCTGATTTTGGCTTAACCTATCTTGACGACTGGGACTATATTTATGATAGTGTAGGAGCGCCTTTGACCATTAATTCCCTCAATATTGATAGTACTATTTCTATAGACGAAAGAGATGAATTTTTAGGCCAGGACCCGTCTATCGAAGGAACCCAATATGCAGAAAAGACTTATTCTATTGAAAAATATGGAAAGGGGATTGGCTTAATTTATCGTGAATTTTTGCATTGGGAATATCAGGGGCCACAATCTGGAAGGCCGGGGTACTATGAAGGCTACGGGATTAAAATGAGTATCATAGATCATAATTAACCAAGCGGAATTTACCGATGCACTTATGAGAAAAACTTATTTATTCATCTTATTCATTTTTTTTCTCTCAAAGAATACATCTGCCCAGTTTACCCGATATATCGTACAATTCAAAGACAAAGCAGGCACTCCTTTTTCCATAAGCGATCCCTCAAAATTCCTGTCGCCAAAAGCGATTGCAAGAAGAACGAAACAGCATATTGCTATTGATGAAACCGATTTGCCTATCGTATCCCGTTACATAGACAGTGTCCGTTTATCGGGGAATGTTACGGTTCTTGATCAATCAAAATGGTTCAATCAAATTTGTATTGGAACATCCGATGCGGCTGTCCTTGCCAAAATCAACAGTCTGCCTTTTGTAATAAACACATTGCCCGCAAAGCGATCTATGAGACAAAGCTTAGTGGAGCGTGATAAATTTAATGAGCAAATCAATATCATTACATCTCCATTGTCTCCGGCATCGCCTGGCGATTATTATATGTATGGAAATTCGCTCGATCAGATCCATATCCATCATGGGGAATACCTGCATAATAAAGGATTCCGGGGCGAAGGAATATTGATTGCAGTAATAGATGCCGGCTTTTATCATTATAAAACCCTGCCTGCTTTTGATAGTGTAAGGGCTAATCATCAAATTGTAGAAACTTACGATTTTGTGGATAATGAGGTAAGTGTAGATGAAGACCATTCTCATGGCATGATGTGTTTCTCAATAATGGCCGCCAATATTCCCGGCCAGTTGGTGGGGAGTTCTCCGGGGGCTGATTTTTTATTATACCGTTCAGAAGATGTTTCTTCCGAATCGCCTGTTGAAGAACAATATTGGGTAGCTGCCGCAGAACGCGCGGATAGCATAGGCGCGGATTTAATTTCTACTTCTCTTGGTTATGATACTTTTGATAATCCTGCATTTAATTATACTTACGCTGATATGAATGGCCATACCAGCCTTATCGCAAAAGCCGCTACGCTTGCTGCAAAAAAAGGAATGATCGTAGCCGCCGCAGCCGGTAATGAAGGCAACAAGGCCTGGCATTTTATTTTAACACCCGGAGATGCAGACAGCATTTTAACGGTGGGCGCTGTGGACAGATCAGGTGCAGCAGCGGGGTTCAGCAGTTATGGGCCTTCAAGCGATGGAAGAATAAAACCTACCGTAGCTTCGGTAGGAGCCGGCACTTCCATATCTTCTACTACCGGGCCGGTGCAAACAGGCAATGGCACTTCATTTGCCACTCCCAACCTGGCCGGGTTAGTTGCCTGTTTATGGCAGGCATTTCCTGAATTTACCAATATGGAGATCATAGAAGCTGTTAAGCAAAGCGGCAGCATTTATACAATGCCAGACAATCGAATTGGTTATGGTATTCCTGATTTTAGTAAAGCTTTTGACAGCCTGAGCCAGCAGCGGAGCATAAGGAACGCTCTTGTTATTTTAGGCAATAATAAAATAAAAATTTATCCCAATCCTTTCAAAAACAATCTCACTGTTTTGATCAATCCGGATCATACTGCCAACGGCATCTTCAGGCTTTTTGATACTGGAGGAAAATTATATTTTACAAAACAAATTCCACTGAAAGAAGGCTCTTTGCAAATCATCAACTTTAATGAGCTGCAACCACTCCAGAAAGGGATGTATATCTTACACTTCAGTGATGGCTTTAGCAGGCAAAGCTTTAAAATAATATTGCAGTAAGCTATTTTCTGAATAAGGCTGCAAATAATGTGTCTGCCTGCATTTGGTAGCCTTTTAAGTACTCACTTTTTATTAATTGCAGGTTTAGGTTTTTTTGTATAAAATTTACGTTCTCTTCATTTTCTTTTGTAAACACTGAGCAGGTAATGTAAAGAAGATAACCGCCCTTTATCAGCGATGGAACTACATTAGAAACTATCTGCTGTTGCAATAATGCATACTGTGCTATTTTTTCCCGGTGAAAAAATTTCAATTGTTCAGGAGTGCGCGCCCATGTGCCTGAACCGGAACATGGCACATCTGCGATAATAAAATCAAAAGAATTTTTGTCTGTTTTAAACGAATCAGCAGAGAGATCTGCAATAAATGAATCGTATTTTTTTATTCCTGCTTTGGCAAACCGGGTATCCAGATTTTTGAGAATGCTTTTACGTTTGTCACTTACCGTTAGCTTAATGTTCTTTAAAGTATCATACGCTAAAATAGATTTTCCACCACTTGCAGCACAGCAGTCCCATATTGAAATGGAAGACCTGGCTAAGGTCAGCTCTTTAAAAAATTCCACAATTCTTTGTGAGTTATAATCCTGTATAACTGCTTCTTCATCCATTTTTAAAACATCACCTGCCTTTGTATTGTTAGTAAAGGCGAGACATGTTTCATTCATATTTTCATAAAAGATACCGGCAGCATTCAGTTTGCGTATTACTCTTTCATAGCATCCCGGACGAATTCTTATATACAGCTTTGGTTGCTTTAAAAAAGATTGGCTGAACTGGAGTACATCCACTTCAGGGCTTAAGTCATCCCCGAAAGGGAATAGTTTACTGATATTAAAAACCTCTTCAGTTATTGATACCTTTTCCTGAAGAGGTAAATGGATTTTTTCATTCCAGTCCGGCGCCACAAATTCCAAGAACGGGGAAGAAGTACTTTCCGTCAGGAACGTTGCCAAAAGCAATTTATCTTCTACACTAAGATCCGTTGCTGCACCGAAGCCCAGGCGAAAAAAATTATAACAAAGCTCCTTAATTTGTTTCCTGTCCCTGGAGCCATGTTTTTTATGAACTGAAAAATATTTTTTTAAATAAAGATGGAATGGCTCTGTTCCATCGTAAGCGGTTAGGATAGAAGAAGCAAAATCCAGGTACCGGTAAAAGTGATTTTGTTTATTAATGGCAAATAGGGCATTCATGCTCATTCAAGCTCTTTTTATTTAAGCTGCCAAAAGGTTTGATTTAATTAAAAGCTGAGAGCATTAATTACATCCGGTCAAACGGAGACTGTCAGGCCTTAAAGTTCCGGTCAGACGGAGGCCGTCAGACCTTAAAGTTGAAGAAGCGCTTTAACCGGATCCTTTCCAAACAATAGCTGTTCGGGGCTTTCAAGCATTTCCTTCACACGCACCAAAAAGCTCACTGACTCACGGCCATCAATAACACGGTGATCATAGCTTAAAGCAATGTACATCATTGGCCTGATTACCACCTGCCCTTTTATGGCCACAGGGCGCTCTACAATATTATGCATACCAAGAATGGCGCTTTGTGGTATGTTAAGTATAGGGGTGCTCATTAATGAACCAAAAATACCACCATTAGTGATAGTAAATGTTCCACCAGTCATTTCTTCAATGGTAAGCTTGCTTTCCCTTGCTTTTACCGCTAACTGAACCACTTCTTTTTCTATCTCAGCCATACTCATGCTTTCTGCATTTCTTATTACAGGAACTACCAGTCCTTTAGGTGAAGAAACTGCAATAGAAATATCGCAAAACTCATGATAAATAATATTGTCCCCATCTATTTTTGAATTCACTGCCGGCCACTCCTGTAATGCAAAACATACCGCCTTGGTAAAAAAACTCATGAAGCCAAGATTTACCTCGTGCGTTTTTTTAAAGGTTTCTTTATACTTGCTTCTCAAATCCATAATTGCGCTCATATCCACCTCGTTAAAAGTGGTAAGCATAGCAGTACTGTTTTTCGCTTCTACCAATCTGCGGCTTATCGTTCTCCGAAGGTTACTTATTTTCTGCGGTTTTTCTTCACGGCTGAAAAGCTGTTTTCCTAGTAGCCTGCCCGGATTTGACAGCGCCTCAAGAACATCATTCTTTAATATCTTTCCGTGAGAACCTGTAGGAGTTACTTTTGAAATGTCTATTTTTTTATCTGCTAAGATTGCAGCCGCCACAGGAGAGGCTTTTGTTTCTTTTAGAGGTTCTGGCTTTTTCTCTTCAGTTGATATTTTATTACTTTCCTTATCGGCTGGCTTAGCTTCCGGCTTCACCTCTTGCACCTTTTCTTCTGCTTTGGAATCGCTCACGCCTGCCGGCTTTTCAGCAGTGTCATCAATCGTACATACTACATCTCCAATCTTTAGAGTATCATCTTCTTTAGCGATGGTATGTAATATTCCGGCTTTTTCGGCATTAATTTCAAAGGTGGCTTTTTCACTTTCCAGTTCTGCAATAACTTCATCCCTGTTTACCCATTCGCCATCCTTTTTTATCCATTTGGTTAGGGTAACTTCACTAATACTTTCCCCGATAGTGGGAACTTTAATATCTACTGCCATGTATTGTTTTTAAGATTTACAAACCTAAGCTAAATTGAGAAATACACAAAGCAATGGATAGGAGATTAAGGGAACTTAATTTTTATCTTAGCCATCAGATTAGAAATTTTTATCTTAAACGATAAAAGAATTTGGGGAATTAGATTTTACTCGTCATTCTTACCACAGGAATGATCATTTCTTCAAGGCTTATTCCACCATGTTGAAAAGTATTACGGTAATAATTAGCAAAATGATTGTAATTATTGGGATAGCATAAGTATCCATCCTGCTTTGCAAAAATGAAAGAAGAATTTACATTGGGTACTGGTAATCCTGCCTGCCGCGGGTCTCTGAATGCAAGAACCTCTTTTGGCTCATAATTCAAATTCCGTCCATGCTTATAGCGCAGGTTAGCCGTCGTTTGCTTATCTCCTACTACCTTTTGAGGAGTATTCACCCTCACGCTGCCATGATCTGTGGCTACAATAAGATTTATTTTTTTGTCTGCGATCTTTTTTAAGGCCTGGTGCAGGGGCGAATGCTCAAACCATGATGCAGTAAGGCTTCTATAGCTTACTTCATCCGCTGCCAGTTCCTTTAAAACTTCCATCTCAGTCCGTGCATGGCTAAGCATATCTACAAAATTGTAAACAATGATATTAAAATCATTGCCCAAAAGATTATGTATGTTATCAACCAGCTTTTGCGCTTCCTGGTGATTGGTGATCTTAGTATATGAATGTTTCAGGTCTTCTTTACGAAGCCTCTTCAACTGGGCTTTGAAAAAAAATTCTTCAAACAAATTTTTACCTCCTTCTTCATCATCGTTTTTCCATTCCACCGGAAATTGCTTTTCGATCTCTATAGGGAGCAACCCGGCAAAGATCGCATTGCGGCTGTATTGGGTAGCCGTGGGCAAAATGGAGTAAAAAGTTTCTTCTTCCTGTATGCGGAAATTTTCTGCAAACAAAGGCTGAATGGCTTTCCATTGGTCGAAACGTAAATTATCAATCAACACAAAAAAGGTAGGGACATCTTTTTCAACATGAGGAAGCACTTTGAGTTTCATCAGCGAATTACTCATAATAGGCGCATCCATAGTAGGATTGGTTACCCAATTAGAATAATTTTTAGAAACGTATTTAAAGAACTCCGTGTTCGCCTCGTTCTTTTGGGTTTGAAAAACCTCACGCATTTCAGGGCTGTCACTTTTCTTCATTTCAAGTTCCCAATACACCAGCTTTTTATAAATGTCCATCCAACCGTTATAGTCCGGATTGTCATTAAGCGCCATAAACAATTCCCTGAATTGCTGCTGGTAAGTGGTAGTTGTCTTTTCAGCTATCAGCCTCCTGTTGTCTATGATCTTCTTTAGGGATAACCACACCTGGTTAGGGTTTACAGGCTTGATCAGGTAATCGGTTATTTGTGAACCTATAGCCTCATCCATCAAATTCTCAGTTTCATTTTTAGTGATGAGAACGATAGGAATTTGCGTATTTATTTCTTTGATCTTTTGCAAAGTTTCAAGGCCTGTGATACCGGGCATACTTTCATCAAGAAGCACTACATCTACAATATGGTCTTTTACAAAGTCAATTGCATCATGCCCATTGCTCAGTGATCTTACCTCGTATCCTTTATGTTCAAGAAAAAGAATTTGAGATTTCAGGCTTTCCATTTCATCATCTACCCATAAAATTTTTGCTGTATTCATTGATCTTTTTTAAGTATCGCTTTTTTGCAGAGGATTACAAATATAATTTATTCCCTTCCCAAAAATTACCTTTGCCAGAGAGCAAAATCATTTTAACAATTTGAAAGAAATGGGATTCAGAAAAATAATTAATGATCCGGTCTATGGTTTTATCACAATTGATGACGAGCTTATTTACCAAATCATTTCACATCCTTTTTATCAGCGCCTCAGGCGCATACATCAGATGGCCATGGCCGAGTTAGTGTATCCGGGTGCGCTGCATACAAGACTGCATCATTCGTTAGGAGCTTACCATTTAATGTGCAATGCTATTCATGAATTAAAAAGTAAAGGAGTTGCCGTTTCTGATGAAGAAGACCGGGCTGTAAAAATTGCCATTCTCTTACATGATCTGGGCCATGGGCCTTATTCGCACGCACTGGAAAATACGTTAATAAAAGGAGTAAGTCACGAAAGGATTTCTTTATTGCTGATGCAAAAAATGAATAAGGAGTTTGATGGCAAAATGCAAACCGCCATTGACATCTTTACTAATAATTACCCTAAAAAATTTCTTCATCAGTTAGTAAGTAGTCAACTTGATGTTGACAGGATGGATTACCTGATAAGGGATAGTTTTTTTACGGGAGTGAGTGAAGGCGTAATTGGTTATGATCGTATCATTAAAATGCTTACCGTACACAGTAACGAATTAATGATAGAAGAAAAAGGCATCAACTCGATTGAGAAATTTTTGATTTCGCGCAGGTTTATGTATTGGCAGGTCTATCTTCATAAAACCGTTTTATGTGCTGAAAAAATGCTTGTAAAAATTATCGAAAGAGCGAAAGCCATAAGAGCACAGTCGCCTTCTCCGGTGTTTAATATTTTTTTGAATGAAGAGTATGAAACGGATCATATAGAAAAGTACCTGGATGATTTTTGTACATTGGATGACTATGATGTAATGTTTTCTATCAAAGCATGGGCGCATCATCCGGATAAGGTATTAGCAACACTTTGCAAAAGCGTTATCAACCGGCATTTGCTCAAAATAAAATATTCTGCCCGCGAGATACCACAAGAGCTGATTGATGAGAAAAAACAAATTGCCATTGAATACCTTCAATTAAATAATGAAGAAGCAGAATACCTTGTATTTACGGGCCAGACAGAGATTAAAACTTATGATAATAAAACAGAACATATCAATATTTTGTTCAAGGATGGCAGCGTAAGAGATATTTCACAGGTAGATAATGCACTTATTAATCAAAGTATATTCGGCGGAGTAAAAAAATTTTACATTTGTTTTATCAATATTGATTTAACATTATAGCTTACTTTTATTTTTTTTAAAAAATAAAGCAAAATGGAGTTTACAGCAAAACAAATAGCTGATTTGATCAATGGTACCATTGAAGGAGACCCTAACATAACAGTTTCCTCTTTCGGTAAGCTTGAAGAGGCCACCTCCGGACAACTTGCTTTTTTAGCTAATCCTAAATACGAAGATTTTCTTTACTCTACTAATGCATCCATTATAATTGTAAACAACACGCTGCAGGTTGAAAAGGAATTAAGCGCTACCCTTATCCGGGTTCCTGATGCTTATTCCTCATTCGCCGTTATCCTTACCACCTATTCAGAAATGGCAAAAGCCAATCTTACCGGAATAGAACAGCCTTCTGTTATTGATTCAACAGTGAAGATGGGAGAAAATATTTATGTCGGTGCATTTACTTACATAGGCCGCAATGCCATTATAGGGAACAATGTAAAACTTTATCCCCAGGTATATATAGGAAATAATGTAACTATTGGAGATAATACCGTTTTATCTCCCGGTGTAAAGGTCCATCATGATTGCGTAATTGGGAGCAAAGTCATCATACACGCAGGAAGTGTAATAGGAGGCGACGGGTTTGGGTTTGCGCCGCAAACCGATGGCAGCTTTAAGAAAGTGCCTCAAATAGGAAATGTAGTAGTAGAGGACAATGTAGAAATTGGAGCTAATACAACAATTGACAGAGCTACTATAGGTTCTACCATTATTAAGTGTGGCGCCAAGCTGGATAACCTGATCCAGATTGCACACAATGTAGAGATTGGGAACAATACTGTAATAGCCGCTCAATCGGGGGTTAGCGGTAGCGCCAGGATAGGCAGGAACGTTATGATCGGCGGGCAGGCTGGAATTGTAGGGCATATACAAATTGCAGATGGTAGTAAAATCAATGCACAAAGCGGGGTGGCTAAATCTATTAAAACGCCCAACACCGCCGTGACAGGTTCGCCTGCCTACGATTATGGACAGGCGCTTCGCAGCCAGATCTTAAGCAGAAACCTTCCTGAATTAGAAAAAAGAGTTAAGGAGTTAGAGCTTATGATAGAACGGTTGAAAAGTGAAAGAGTAACCGACTAATTATAGTTTCAGTAACTTATTATGTTGAATTTTATTATTTCTATTCGGCCTCCGATAAATTAAAGAATTACTTTTCTTACTTTCGTGCCCATGGACCAACCATCTATTTCCAAAGACAGGCATTTCCAACATACTTTAAAAGAAGAAGTTACTATTTCAGGCGCCGGTATCCATACCGGACAGTCTGTAACTATGCGTATAAAACCGGCTGAAGCCAATACAGGAATCAATTTTCAAAGAGTTGACCTTCCCGGAAAGCCGGTTGTGAAGGCAGATGTAGATAACGTTGTAGAAACTAACAGAAGCACTACCATTGAAGCCAATAATGCAAAAGTAGGCACCATAGAGCATCTGATGGCTGCCTTAATGGGTATGCAAATTGACAATGCTCTCATTGAAATTGATGGAGAAGAAGTACCCATATTAGATGGCAGCGCCCAGCTTTTTATAGATCATCTTTCAAAGGCCGGTACTCAAAAACAGGACGCTGAAAAAATATATTACAACATTCAGCATAATATTTCACTGGTTGATGAAGAAAAAAAAGTAGAAATGGTGGCCTTGCCTTATAATGGTTACCGTATCAATGCGCTCATTGATTTTAACTCTCCGGTATTAGGAACCCAGCATGCCGATTTACGCAAAATTCAAAATTTTAAAACCGACATAGCCCCAAGCCGTACTTTTTGCTTTTTTCATGAATTAGAACAGCTTATTGCCAATGACCTTATAAAAGGTGGGGATATTAATAATGCCATAGTTGTAGTAGATAAGCCAGTAGATAATGAGCAGGTAAAACGCATTTCTAAAGTATTTCACAGAGACGATGTTAAGGTGAGCGAGGCTGGTATCTTAAATAATCTCACACTCCGCTTCCCCAATGAGCCTGCCCGGCATAAATTATTAGATGTGGTTGGAGATCTTGCATTAGTTGGATATCCTTTCAATGCCCACATTATTGCCAACAGGCCGGGCCATTCCTCAAACATTAAGTTTGCAAAAAAAATTAAAGAGCACATAAAAAAATACAAGTTCCGGCAGGATATTCCTAAATACGACCCTAATGTGCCGCCATTGCTGGACATACAGGAAATTGAAAAAACATTGCCGCACCGGTATCCTTTTTTAATGGTTGATAAGATCATTGAACTTACTGACACTCATGTGGTAGCCATAAAAAATGTAACCTATAATGAACCATTTTTTCAAGGCCATTTTCCCGGAAACTCAGTAATGCCGGGAGTATTGCTGGCCGAGGCGCTGGCGCAGGCGGGAGGGTTCATTGCGATTCCCCGCAATACAAAAGATAAATATGATACTTATTTCCTCAAAATAGACAATTGTAAATTTAAACAAAAGGTAGTGCCAGGAGATACATTAATCTTAAAAATGGAACTACTGCATCCTATACGAAGAGGCATTTGTGAAATGAAAGGAACAGTATATGTAGGAGATAAAGTAGTAACCGAAGCTGTGCTGATCGCCCAAATAGTTAAACGCCCTAATCCATAATATGATAAGCCCCTATGCCCATATCCATCCGAAAGCTCAAATAGGTGAGAATACAATAATTGACCCTTTTGCTGTTATTGAAGATGATGTAATTATTGGTGACGGTACTCATGTGATGTCTCATGCCGTTATTATGCCAAAAGTAACTATTGGAAAATCATGCAAAATATTCCCGGGTGCGGTTATCGGAGCCATCCCACAGGATCTTAAGTTCGATGGGGAAGATACAATAGTGCAAATCGGAGACAATACTACCATCAGGGAATGCGTCACCATCAATCGCGGCACAAAAGATAAATGGAAAACTGTAGTTGGCAGCGATTGCCTTTTAATGGCTTATTGCCATATAGCCCATGATTGTATTATCGGCGACCATGTAATTATAGCTAATTCAGTTCAACTTGCAGGCCATGTGGAGATAGGAGATTACGCCATTATTGGCGGTATGGCAGCGGCCATTCAATTTTCAAAAATAGGGCCCCATACTTATATAGCAGGCCGAACAGAAATTATTAAAGATGTGCCGCCCTATATAAAAGCCGGGCGCTCGCCATTAAGTTACGTGGGTGTTAATTCAATTGGATTGCAGCGCAGAGGTTTTACTTCAGAAAAAATAAATAATATTTCAGAAATTTACCGCAATATTTATCTCCGGGGCTTAAATATTTCTCAAGCTACAACCCTTATTGAGAAAGAATTTCCGGATTCCGAAGAGAAAAAAGAAATTTTGAAATTTATTAAAGAAAGCAACCGCGGCATCCTTAAAGTTTCTTCCAAAGAAATTAAAGATGAGAATTGAACTAACGAAGATTGGTAAGCGTTTTAACAGGCAGTGGATCTTCCGTAACCTTAATTTTCAATTTAAGTCCGGCAATCATTATGCTATTACCGGCCCTAATGGTTCAGGCAAATCAACCTTACTACAAATCATATCCGGTTTTTCCATACATAACGAAGGGGCTATTCAATATTTTTTAAAAGAACAGCCCGTATCTTCAGAAAGCATTTTTAAGCAAATATCTTTTGCCGCACCCTATCTCGACCTTATCGAAGAGATGACCCTTACTGAATTTTTTTCTTTTCATCATAAAATGAAAGGCTGGCTCCCAGGTATAGATGCAAAACAGATTATATTGTTATGCGGTCTGGAAAAATCAGCCCATAAACAAATACGCTATTATAGCAGCGGGATGAAACAGAGAGTAAAATTAACGCAGGCTATTTTTAGCAATGTCCCGATAGTTTTATTAGATGAGCCTCTTACCAACCTGGACGATGAAGGCGTATTACTTTATAATTCCCTGATTGAAAAGTATTGTAACGACCGGCTTGTTATTATAAGCAGTAATGATAAGAAAGAATATTCTTTTTGCAGCGGGATAATTAATATAGCCGATTTCAAATGACTGCTGTTGCCCGGGGCCCAATTAAAATCCAAGCCTTTTTTCCATTATAAAATGAGGAATTAATACTTCAGTAAATTCTTCGCTAACTATAGTATATCCAAGCTTTTCATAAAAGCCAACTGCTGTTTTCCTGGCATGCATAATAATGATTTTGAACCCCGCATCCCTGGCTACATTTTCAGCATAATTCATCATGCTAGCGCCTATCCCTTTTCCCTGAAGGTTATTCTGAACTGCCATTTGGCGAAGCCTTACACAATCTTTATCCATCCGTGTCAGCAGGCAACAACCTAATATTTTCTTATCTTCAAAAGCTCCAATAAGAATATCGTCTTTCTCTTTCTCCAATTCGCTTTTGTCAAAAACCAAATTGAGTGGTTTGCGTAAAATTTCATTTCGCAGGTTTACCATCTGGGAATACTCCTGCGTACCATAATCTATTTGTTTTATCGGCATAAGTACAACAGCTTAAAGAGTATTGAAAGTAATAAAAATAAAGATTGTAAAACCATTTACAGCAATAAAATAAAATTCAAAAAATATTAAAAAGTATAAAAAGAACAGGTAAAATCAAAAGTTACAACCACAAAGCCTTTTCCAGAATAGTTATTATTTTTTTTTATCACAAAAAGTATATTTTTGTGCCACATTAACTAAACCTTACAATCATGCAAGACATTGCAACAAGAGTTAAAAAAATCATTGTTGACAAGTTAGGAGTTGACGAAGCCGAAGTAACGCCAGAGGCTTCTTTCACTAACGATTTAGGTGCTGACAGTTTAGACACCGTAGAACTGATCATGGAATTTGAAAAAGAATTTAATATTTCTATTCCTGATGAACAGGCCGAAACAATCACAACAGTTGGCCAGGCTGTAGCCTATCTTGAGGAACACGCCAAGTAATTATCTTATTTAACTTCGCAGGCAATTTTATGGAATTAAAAAGAGTAGTAGTAACCGGATTGGGAGCCATAACGCCTTTGGGTAAAACTGTTCCTGAATATTGGAGCGGTTTAGAAAATGGCGTTTCCGGCGCTGATTATATTCAGCAATTTGATTGTGCGAAATTCAAGACCAGATTTGCCTGTGAGGTTAAAGATTTTGAACCAACAAATTATCTGGAAAAAAAAGAAGCCCGCAAACTTGACCGGTTTACTCAATTCGCTTTAGTAGCGAGTGATGAAGCGGTTAAAGACGCCGGCATTTCTAACGAAAATATAAACCCTGATCGTGTAGGTGTTATTTTTGCAAGCGGTATAGGAGGCATTACTACCTTCCAGGACGATGTAATGGAATTCGCACGTGGCGATGGAACCCCGCGTTTCAATCCCTTCTTCATTCCAAAGATGATCTTAGATATTGCCGCTGGCCAGATATCTATGCGGTATGGCTTTCGCGGCCCTAATTTTGCCGTGGTGAGCGCATGTGCCAGCAGTACAAATGCTATCATTGACGCTTATGATAACATTCGCTTAGGTAAAGCAGATATTATACTTACAGGCGGCAGTGAAGCAGTGATCTGTGAAGCAGGAGTTGGCGGCTTTAATGCTATGAAAGCATTGAGCGAACGCAATGATGACCCCAAAACAGCTTCGAGGCCTTTCGACAAAGACAGGGACGGTTTTGTAATGGGTGAAGGGGCTGGCATATTGGTGCTCGAAGATTTAGAACATGCCAAAGCAAGAGGAGCCAAAATATATTGCGAAATCGCAGGTGGAGGAGCATCAGCAGATGCTTATCACATTACTGCGCCACACCCTGATGGATTAGGGGCAAAAAATGTAATGCACGCAGCTCTTAACGAAGCCGGCATGCAGCCTGAAGATATTGATTACATTAATGTGCACGGCACATCTACCCCATTGGGTGATATTGCCGAAACAAAAGCCATCTTAAATGTATTCGGAGATAAAGTGTATGATTTAAATATCAGTTCTACAAAATCTATGACCGGGCATTGCCTGGGAGCTGCCGGAGTAGTGGAGGCGCTTGCCTGCATTTTAGCAGTAACAAAAGATATTGTTCCTCCTACCATTAATCATTTTACAGACGATCCGGAACTCGATCCGAAACTAAATTTTACATTTAATAAAGCCCAGAAAAGAGAGGTGAACGCAGCGCTGAGCAATACTTTTGGTTTTGGAGGACATAATGCTTCAATAATTATAAAGAAGTATAAGCCTTGATTTTATACAATAAGCGCTTGATTTCAATTGATCTTTCAATTTTTCTGCCCTTCAATTAAAATTTTCATAATCAATTCTTTTCTTTACAATTTTATTATCTTCGTTTCCCTATAGCCTGTATGTACAGGCTATCTATTAAAGTGGTCTATAGATTATGAACCGATTTAAATCATTAAAAAACAATGGAACAACTTCTCCCCATAATAGTGGGCGCTGTAGCGCTAATTGCAGGCACCCTACTGGGTAAAATATTATTTGCAAAAAACACAAAACAACTCGTAGAATCCGCAGAAAAACAAGCACAACAAATCATTTCCGACGCAGAAGCAAAAGCTGAAACAATAAAAAAGGAAAAGCAGCTCGAAGCTAAAGAACATTTTGTTCAGCTAAAGTCAGAATATGAAAAATCAGTACTCCAGAGAAATCAAAAGATTGCAGATACAGAAAATCGCATTAAACAAAAAGAGCAATCCATTAATCAGAAAGATCAGAATGTAGAGCGGATCATAAAAGAAAATGAGCTTATCAAACAAAACCTGAATCGCCAGATAGAAGTGGTAAATATAAAACGTACCGAACTTGAAAAGCACCAGGAAGAACACATTAAAAGATTAGAAAAAGTGTCGGGGCTTACCGCAGAGGAAGCCAAAGGGCAACTAATAGAAACTTTGAAAAATGAGGCCAGCTCCCAGGCCCTCAGCATACAGCAGGAAATTGTGGACGATGCTAAACTGCGCGCTAATAAAGAGGCGCGTAAAATAATCATTCAAACCATTCAGCGTACCGCAGCAGAGCAGGCAATAGAAAATGCCATCACTGTTTTTAATCTTGAAAGCGATGAAATAAAAGGTTCTATTATCGGCCGTGAAGGCAGAAATATCAGGGCTATTGAAGCGGCAACCGGCGTTGATCTCATTGTAGATGATACGCCGGAAGCTATTATTCTTTCCTGCTTTGATCCTCTGAGAAGAGAAATTGCCAGATTGTCTTTGCAGCGATTGGTAGCAGATGGCCGCATACATCCGGCCCGCATTGAAGAAGTGGTGGAAAAAACCCGGAAACAAATTGAAGAGCAGATAATAGAAATAGGAGAACGCACCGTCATAGAGTTGGGAATTCACGGATTGCATAAGGAATTAGTAAGAATTGTTGGAAAAATGAGATTCCGTTCCTCTTATGGTCAAAATCTATTGATGCATAGCCGGGAAGTAGCCAATCTCTGTGGTATCATGGCAGCAGAGCTGGGAATGAATGCAAAGCTTGCCAAGCGTGCTGGTTTGCTTCATGATATTGGTAAAGTTCCCGATGAAGAAACAGAATTGAGCCATGCTCTTTTAGGAATGAGGCTGGCAGAAAAATATGGAGAAAATCCCGCTGTATGTAATGCTATTGGCGCCCATCACGATGAGGTTGAAATGCAGTATGTGATTTCACCAGTCGTACAGGCTTGCGATTCTATGAGCGGAGCAAGGCCCGGCGCACGCCGTGAAATAATGCAGCAATACCTGCAACGTATTAAAGACCTTGAAAACCTCGCCCTTACTTACCAGGGTGTTGAGAAAGCTTATGCCATCCAGGCAGGGCGCGAATTAAGGGTAATTGTAGAGTCAGAAAAGGTGAGTGATGCTGAAAGTGATAAACTAAGCTTTGAAATTGCCCAAAAAATTCAGGCTGAAATGGTATATCCCGGCCAAATTAAAGTAACCGTGATCCGGGAAAAAAGAGCAGTAAACGTAGCGAGATAAAAACAATGTGAACACTATAAAATTTTTATTAAAAATTGCCTTACATTTGCACTCCTAAAATAAAAAGCTATGAATGCTGCTGCATTTGTTCACGATCAGTTGACAATAAGAAAAGAATTTCCCAGGTTTAAAGCTGGCGATAATATTACTGTTAATTATAAAATACAGGAAGGAAATAAAGAAAGGATCCAAAGTTTTAAAGGAGATGTAGTTAAGCGCCAGGGAGAAGGTGGCACGGCTACTTTCACCGTTCGTAAAATAAGCGATGGGGTTGGAGTAGAGCGCTTATTTCCTGTTTTTTCGCCTAATATTGAAAGTATCAAATTGCACAAAGTTGGTAAAGTACGCCGTTCTAAATTATATTTCCTTCGCGAAAGAAGTGGCAAGAGTGCAAGGATTAAAGAAAAAAGAGTTAAGTAGATCAATTAAAAATTTTTATAAAAAACCGGAAATCCTTTTGTTTTCCGGTTTTTTATTTTATTCTTTGCCTTTAAAATATATTTACACAATAAGCCGGAACCTCTACTTCACCATTTTTATTTGAGATGAAAAAAATGTGTATTGCTGCATTTTTACTATCTGTTTTTTTAATTTCCTGTGCCCGGGGCATCACGCCTTATGAGGCGGCGAATGGAAAAGCTAAATGTGGCCGTTATCTAAAATAATGGCTGTCACTAATTTTTACTGAATTAAAAAGTTATAAAAATTGGTGCTGTCACCATAAAAAACATTGAAATCAACAGGAACTTTTATTCCATCCACCCTGCCAATTTCGCTATGTTGCCAAAACATCCATTTATTTTCTATTCTTGGTTTATCCGGCTGAAGATAATGTGCTATCCATAAGGGATATTCTTCAAAACCTGTTTGGAAATATTTCTGATAAAAATCAATATTGGTATAAATAACCGGCTTCACTCCGTAATGATCTTCAACCGCATTGAGCCAGGTTTTCACCGCTTTTTGCATTTCAGCAATAGAGACACCCCGGTTTTTTTCAACATCCAATACCGGAGGCATATCGCCGCTTTTTAAGTTTACAATCCCAATAAAATTATCCGCCTGTTTTTTAGCGCTTCTTGTAGGGATAAAAAAATGATAAGCGCCCTTAGGAATACCTTGTTCCTCTGCACTCACCCAGTTTCTTCTGAATTGTCCATCAACAATACTGGTGCCTTCCGTTGCTTTTATAAATACAAATCCGATTTTAATTCCTTTCACTTCCATATCTTTTACTTCCTTCCAGTTTACAGCGCCCTGGTACCTGCTTACATCAATGCCATGGATATTATATCCATTAGGAATATCAATTTGAAAACCGGGATAAAAAACATGAGGTTGCTTAAGAAATATTTTTGAAGCATAGTAAACACCGCCAATTATAAGGCAAAGCCAAAAAATGATCTTAAGAAATATTTGAAAAGTATTTTTCTTTTTTCTCCTTGGCACAACAGGTTCTCTTTTTTCGGAAACAATAAAATATTATTGCCTGAGTATTTTTTTACAAATTTAAATCCATTATCGCTCTGTATTTCAATAAAATAAATTTCTCCTTTTTATAAGTTCTTTCTGAACCAGATGAGTACTTTAAAAAAAAAATTTTTTTTCCAGGTTGTTAATATTTACAGAGACCTATTGAGCATAAGAAAATGATAAACAAAAAGTTAGGGATATAAATAGTTTGATCATGTTTATATTTTAACGCCGTGTCATCGCTAAAGCTTGCATCTTAAATTTTTGTAGATTACTTTTGCACGGTTCTTGCAATATTAAGCTACCTAATAAGGTTCATTCTTTTTTAAACATAAAAAAACATAAATCCATTTATTCTAAAAAGAGCGTTTTTATAACGTGAAATAATTATTTGACTCGAAAAAAATTTCAGCAAAATGAAAGATATTCAATCAAAGAGCTTATTAACGTTGATTATAATCTTTTTTATAATTGGCTTTAGCACTTCGGCAAAAGATATTTTTGGATCAGGCACTGGGTTGTTCAACGATATTGTTACCGACTCTCTCTCTCCCCGTATGGCTGTTGGAAGTTCTCTTATTCAAAATCCTGACTATGTAGTCTATCCGGCAAGCCTCGAAGAACATCGCGATGAAAGTAAAAGCTATGTTAAACAATACTCAACAAGGGAACGAAGCTACATCATACACATGTTTGATAAAGGAAAAAAGTATTTTCCAAAAGCTATCCAGATTTTTGATAAATACGATTTGCCTGTAGAGCTCCAGGTATTGCCTGCTCTCGAATCCAATTTTAATTCTGATGCCATTTCAGATGCCGGAGCCGTTGGATACTGGCAATTTATGAGTGAACTCGCAGGTGAATACGGCTTATCTGTGAATGGCAAAACTGATGAGCGAAAAAATTTTTATAAATCAACGGTAGCAGCTTCCAAGTTTTTTAAAGACCAGCTAAAATTTTTTAAAGAAGATCTTTTACTTACCGTTGCCGCTTTTAACTGCGGCCAGGGAAGGGTTAGGCTGGCAATGAAAAAAACCAATAAAGCCAATCCTGATTTCTGGGATGTAAAACAATACTTGCCCAATGAAACAAGGATCTTTGTAATGAAATTTATTTCAATGAATGTGATTGCCGCTAATTATGATAAATTTATTGCCAGGAAGTTAAACTTCAATGAGCCGCACTTAGTTCAGTTGGCAAGCCTGGATTCTGCAAAAAACGATATTTCCATCTCTCGAAACTCTTTATAATTTTACTTGAGGGTTTACATGTTATCTTTGGATTATGCCAGAATTCAATTATAATGATAGCATTAATCTTTTCAGGAAACTTACCATAAGAAGAGTCTGGAACGCTTTTAAAGTGGTTTTCAGTTATTACCTTACAAGGCTTTTTAAAACCCCCATTCAATGGGGGTTACCGATTTCTATATCATTTGAACCTACTACTTCATGTAATCTTAAATGCCCTGAATGCCCAAGCGGGCTAAGGCAATTTACAAGGCCGAGAGGAATGCTTAAAAAAGAATTCTTTTTTGAAACGATAGATGATATTTATAAAGATATTTTATACCTCATCTTTTATTTCCAGGGAGAGCCTTATCTCAATAAAAACTTTTTGGATATGGTATCCTATGCTTCGTCCAAAGGCTTGTACACTGCTACTTCTACCAATGCGCATTTCCTTACAGATGAGATGGCCAGGAAGACCGTAGAAAGCGGGCTTGACAGGTTAATTATTTCTATAGATGGTACTACGCAAGAAGTATATCAGCAGTATCGCAGAGAAGGTAATTTAGAAAAAGTAATTGAAGGAGCCAGGAATATTGTAAAATGGAAAAAAGAGCTAAAGAGCAAAACTCCATTTGTTTTCTTTCAGTTCCTTGTAGTAAAGCCTAATGAGCACCAGATAGAAGACGTAAAGAAACTTGCCCGTGAAGTAGGGGTAGATGAGGTGCGTTTTAAAACCGCTCAAATCTATGATTATGAAAATGATCCTAACCAATTAATTCCCGGCATCAATAAATACAGCCGGTATAAAATTGATAAAGAAGGCAAGCAAGTTCCCAAAAATAAAATGTCTAATCATTGCTGGAAACTTTGGAATGCCAATGTAATTACATGGGATGGAACTATTGTTCCTTGTTGCTTTGATAAGGATGCCAAACATCAATTGGGTAATTTAAAAGATCAGTCTTTTAAGGAAATATGGCATAATAAAAAATATAAAAAATTTCGTAAGGATATTACTAAAAGCCGTAAAAACATTGATATTTGCGCCAACTGTAGCGAGGGGCTTTCTGTATGGAAAAAGTAATTTTGTCTTCAACATGCCTATAACCGGAAATAGCCTGATTGCATGAGGATCTATCAATTGCAATCACCAGTAAGTATTTCATTTTTTTTCTTAGTATTTTTAGTTGATGAATAGTTTTAATAACCATTTGCGGCAAATCATACTATTAGGCGTCATTATTCTGATTGGTATATTAATTATAAAAAACTTTTTTATTTTTTTACCAGGAGTTTTAGGCGCGATTACTCTTTATATTCTTAGCAGAAAATCTTATTTTCATCTTATTGAAAAAAAGAAATGGAAGAAAGGTTGGACAGCACTCCTTTACATATTCGGCTTCACCATACTTATTTGCCTGCCGGTTTATCTCGCGGTAGTCATGCTACTCCCTAAGCTAATAGCGCTTTTCAACAATCCGGTACCATTAATTGTAACAGTAAAAAGTTTTTCCCAAAAAATTCAGAACACGGTAGGAATTGAAATAATAAGTGGGGATAATCTACAGGCTGCTACAAAAAATCTTGCCGTAAAGCTTCCCTCTCTTTTGACCGGGACGGCCAATTTCATCACCAACCTGCTTCTAATGTTTTTTGTTTTGTATTATATGCTGGTACATGGCAGAGCGATGGAAAAATATCTCCACCATTTTATTCCTTTGAAAAATGTAAACCGTGAAATACTGAGTATAGAAACAGATATTATGATAAGGGCAAATGCAATTGGAATTCCTTTACTGGCAATAATTCAGGGATTAGCAGGCGCTCTCGGCTATTTTATTTTTCAGGTAAATCAATTTGGAGCCTGGGGGTTTCTTACCGGGGTTGCCTCTCTTATCCCAATTATCGGAACCGGAATCATTTGGGTTCCTTTAACTATTTATTTTCTGGCTTCCGGCTATACCTGGCAGGGCTTGGGCTTGGGGCTATATTCATTGACGGTTCTTACCAATGTAGATTATGTGGCCCGCATCACGCTCCTTCGCAAAATAGGAAATGTTCACCCGCTTATTACCATTTTTGGGGTAATCATTGGTATTAGTATTTTTGGTTTTATCGGGCTGATCTTTGGCCCATTACTTATCAGCTATTTCATTGTATTGATAAAAATATATCGTAATGAATTTAACGCTGTTCCTATAGAGCCTATTCATTCAGAAGAAAAAAAATAATACATTCTTTTGTGGAAAATTTATGAACTAACCTCCTGTGATCAAATTTTTATGAAACACATTTCGCATTTATCAAAAGACAAAAAGCTTAAAAAATTAATAGACGCTCAAACGCCTGTAATATTGGAAAAGAGGAATAAAGTCTATTTGCGGCTATGCGCTTCTATACTAAGCCAGCAGCTAAGTACAACAGTTGCCAAAGTTTTATATAACCGGTTTCTTGTCCTTTACAACCATAAAGAACCATCTGCAAAAAGTATCTTAAGGACTCCCGCCACTGCTTTGCGCGAAATTGGTTTTTCAAATGCAAAAGCTTCTTATGTTCACAATGTTTGCGAATTTTTTATCAGCAATAAGATTACCGATGTGCAATTGCATCAAATGACTGACACAGAAATTATTCAATTGCTTACTCAGATAAAAGGCGTGGGAAGATGGACCGCTGAAATGATCCTGATGTTTACACTTGGGCGGGAAGATGTTTTTGCAATGGACGACCTGGGGCTAAAGCAGATGATCATTAAATTATACGATCTTAAAGAAACTGATAAGAAATTGCTTCATAAAAAAATAGAAGATATTACTCTAAGGTGGAGTCCCTACAGAACTTATGCCTGCATGTATTTGTGGAACTGGAAAGATGGTGTGTAATTATTTTTTCTTTATCAAAGGATTGTTGAGGCCGTTAATAACATTATCTACTACCGCAAAACCGGGAAGCTTTGAGAAGAATTGTGTAAGGGTTTTACAACCGTAGGTACGCACATCAAAACTGGGGTCCAGCTTCCGAAGGTTAATTCCCATTGTAGAAATATAGGCTTCATTGCTTTCATTAATACTCATGTCATAAGCCTTGTTGATTAATTTTGTATTAGTGTTTACGGAAGGCTTCACTTTATGTTTACTTACTTTTTCTTTCTTCTCTTCAGGAGCCTCGGTCTTGGGTTCCAGATTTTCTACATAGGTAAAAATTTCGCAGGACTTCACAAAGGCAGACGGGGTTTTTTGTTCACCAATACCCATAACAAAAATGCCGGCTTCCCTGATCCTTTTGGCTAGGCCCGTATAATCACTATCGCTCGATACAATGCAAAAACCATCTACCAGATCAGCATGCAAAATATCCATTGCATCTATGATCAACGCGCTATCAGTCGAGTTCTTTCCGGTAGTGTATGAAAACTTTTGTATAGGATTAAATGCCATTTCATTGAGAAGGCTTTTCCAGTGATTCATGTGCTGGGTAGTCCAGTCTCCATACACCCTTCTTATAGTTACCTTGCCATATTTGGATGCTTCTTCCAATACAAGATCCATAATTTTCGATTGTGCATTATCACCATCCACCAGCAAAGCAATTTTTTGATTTTTTATTTCCATCTTGTTTTTATTTCCACGAAAGTAGGATTAAAAATTGTCCCGTTATTTTTTGCAATCCCACTTTCACAAGCTCTTTTGGTTTTGCTAACAGGAGCTTTAATTTATGTATTTTTATTTCTTTGCATTGATTTTCTTTTATCTTTGGCATTAAACCTTTTTTATGAAGTTTATCGTTTCCTCCACTCAATTACTAAAACATATACAACAAATAAGCGGAGTCATCAGCGCCAATACAGTTCTACCTATTCTTGAAGATTTTCTTTTCGAGATAGAAAAAAACAAGCTTACCATTGTAGCTACCGATCTGGAAACGGTCATGAAAATTAAAATGGATATTGAAGCTAAAGACAGTGGCAGGTTTTGTATTCCCGCAAAAATTCTACAGGATTCTCTTAAAAATATTCCTGAGCAACCACTCACTTTTAATATTGATAAAAACTATGGAGTAGAAATTACAAGCGATAATGGAAAATATAAAGTAATGGGAGAAAACCCTGATAACTTTCCAAAAGATCCTGAATCTGATGAAGCCAACTCTTTCACCATGCCGTCATCAGCATTGGTTACAGCTATTAGTAAATGTATTTTTGCTACAAGCAATGATGAACTAAGGCCGGCAATGACCGGATTATTTTTTGAGCTTTCTACAACTAATATGACCACTGTTGCTACGGATGCACACCGCCTGGTAAGATACTCACGCAATGATATTAAATGCCCTGAAAGCGCAAAATTCGTTGTTCCCAAAAAGCCTCTTAACTTATTAAAAAATGTTTTACCCAACTCCGAAGATGAATTAAATATCTCTTATAGCAGCAATCATCTGTTTTTAAAACATGATAATACAGAATTGGTTTGCCGGCTGATTGATGCACGCTTTCCCGATTACAAAGTAGTAATTCCTACAGACAATCCTTACAAGTTAATCCTTAATAAAAATGATTTTCAAAATGCCTTACGAAGAGTAAGTGTTTTTAGTAATAAAAGTACCAACCAGGTTGCTCTTACCATTTCAGGCAGTGAATTGCAGCTTGCAGCACAGGATGTAGATTTCAGTTTTGAAGGCAATGAAAGAATGTCTTGCCAATATGATGGAGAAGATCTTCAAATAGCTTTTAATGCAAAATTTTTGATCGAGATGTTAAGCGCTGCAGATACTAATGAGATCGTTATTGAATTAAGCACTCCTACCAAAGCAGGAATCCTTAAGCCAACAGAAAAAAAGGAAAATGAAGATTTATTGATGCTGGTGATGCCTCTCATGTTGAATAATTAATGAAGGCATATAAAGCAAAAGATAAAAAGCCATTCTCCAAATATCTCCTTCGAAAGAAGCCTAAAGAAGAACCGGAATGAAAACAATCGCATTGATCCCCGCCCGCTATGCCGCTACCCGTTTTCATGGGAAATTGATGCAACTATTAGGCGACAAAACTATAATAAGGCATACTTATGAAAATACAGTAGCTACTTTATTATTTGATGAAGTAATAGTAGTAACTGACAGCGATATCATTTTTAATGAGATCGTACAAAATGGCGGATATGCCATGATGAGCAAAAAAGTGCATGAAAGCGGAAGCGATCGTATTGCTGAAGTTGCTTCGGATATGGAAATAGACATTATTGTCAATGTTCAGGGTGATGAACCCTTTGTAAATAGAAAGGCGCTCAGCGATCTGCTGCATGCTTTTAAAAACGATCCTCTTCAAAAAACAGAAGTAGCTTCATTAATGTATCCCATCACTAATGAAGAAACAATTAAAAATCCCAATCACGTAAAGGTTGTTGTGGACAAGGACATGAATGCCCTGCTGTTTTCCCGGAGTATTATTCCATTTCACCGCGATACAAAAGTTACCCCTGTTTATTACAAGCACATTGGTATATATGCCTACAGGAAAAAGGCGCTCATGAATTTTACAAAATGGCCAATGACTCCGCTTGAGTCTGTTGAAAAATTAGAACAGTTGCGCTATCTCGAAAATGGAGTGAAAATCAAAATGGTTCTTACCGATGAGGCTCCGGTATCAATTGATACGCCGGAAGATTATGCTCACGCGAAAAAATTGATATAGTTTTAAGAGGTTCCTGCTATCTTTATTCCCGTTTATCTTCTTAAAATTTTTGTATGCCATTGGTTTCTTTTAGATACGTTTCTTTCATCACAATTATTTTTTTTATCCTGGTTTCCTGCAACAACGTTCAGGATAAAATAGAAATAGAAAAATCCGCTTCAAGTTTTGATATCAAACAGGGCGAAGCCTCTATCATGCAAAGCAATCAGAACCTGATGAAAGCTTTTAAAACTGACGATTCTGTAAGAATTGCCAACTGTTTTACAACAGATGCTAAACTAATGTGCAGCAACCACCCGTCAATAGAAGGCAAAGAAAATATAAGGCGTTACTTTTCAAACATGATGAAGACCGGTATCGCGGCGATTGATCTAAAGACTATTAAGATATTGGGTGACAGCAGTATTCTTGCCGAAGAGGGTACTTATCTTTTTTATGACAACAAAAAAAGACAAATAGATAAAGGAAAATACATTGTGCTTTGGAAAATGGAAGCGGGCAACTGGAAAATGTACCGTGATATGTGGACTACCGATCTTCCATCATCAGCAATTGAACCTAAGAAAATTGGTATTTCCAGGCGTTAATATTCCGTTTTTAAACCTTTCATTCTCTGATATTATTTTATTAAAATATTTTTTATGAGAAGAAAAAAGTATATCTCTCTGCTCAATCCTTTTGAAAAACAAATTACCAAAAGAGTGCTGCAGGTGAATCCCACGATAGCTCCATTAAGAAAGGAACCGGCTAAGACCATAATAAGCGTTTATGAATATAATGCTACCGGGGTAACAGAAGAACAACTTGATAAAGTAGAAGATTGTTATAAATACCTCCATACGCCTAATATATCATGGATCAACCTTGATGGCTTAAAAAAGACAGATATTGATAAAGTTTGTACCATGTTCGGAATTCATCCACTCATTGCAGAAGATATTTTTAGTTCCGGGCAGCGGCCTAAAATGGATGACCTGAACCAATTGTTATTTTGCCTGCTGAATATGCTCTACTTTAATGTTGTAACAAACTCGGTAGAAAGTGAACAAGTCAGCCTTGTGCTGGGCGCTAATTTCGTTTTGAGCTTCCAGGAAGATGCTTCAAGAGATGTATTTAATCCACTCAGGGAAAAGATAAAAACCGCAGGAAGCAAGGTGCGGCAAAGCGGAGGGGATTATTTATTTTATTCTTTGATAGATATGATCGTTGATAATTATTTTGTAATAATGGAACAATTGGGTGAAAAAATAGAAGGCCTTGAAGAAGACATCACTCAACGGCCCGATAACAAAACCCTTGCAAAGATCAATATGCTACGTAAAGAAATGATCTTTCTAAAAAGAAATATTTCTCCTGTACGTGAAATGGTCAATGGTATTTTACGAAGCGAAAGCTATCTTATAGAAGACAGGACTGAAAAATATTTTAAGGACATTTATGACCACATAGTACAGGCCAATGAGCTTGCAGAAAACTACCGTGATATGATGATCAACCTGCAGGACCTGTATCTCAGCAATGTAAACCTGAAGATGAATGAGGTGATGAAAGTAATGGCTGTAGTGACCTGCCTTCTCGCTCCGGCTACAGTTATCGGTGGCATATTCGGAATGAATTTCAACCGTATTCCCTGGCTTCATAATCCTTACGGATTTTTTATTGCTGTGGGATTAATGCTTATTATTCCTATCTGGATGATATGGGTGTTTAAGAGAAGAGGCTGGTTTTAAAATTTTGATTAGACGTGTTCATGTCTTTTCGTCCTGTCTAAATGCGATTATTAATCGCTGTTATATCGTTAATGATTTATAAAACTTTTTTCTTTTGTTTTGATAGCGAAGTTGGATAATTCCGCCAACAAACATTATTAAGCCTAAAATAAGTTTATATCCGCCTTCTAAAATCATTGAAGCCGGATATTTTACTCCTGCAACAAAAGAATAGGAATGATTAATTAATTGAGCAATTCCCGTAATCATTAGAGGGAGGCCTCCTAATAGAAAAACATAAGCAATAATTCCCAGACGATTGCTTGCAGGTTTCGTTTTCAAGTAAAAGTAAGTGCCCAGATTATTCTCTTTGATGGTATAAATAAGTTCATTTTTGTCAGCGGACGGAAGATGATCTGAGCTAATTTTATTTTTAAAGAAAAGCCCTAATAAATAAGCCTTTGAGAAATTATTCTCGCCATACCGATTAATTAAAGTCAGGGTATCAACTAACTGCGGATTTGACCTGATTAATTCTGTTCTTTGTAAATTGTCAATTATTGATTTGAGATTGTCGGCCATGAAATTAGACTAACATTTAAAAAGGTAACTATCAGTTATTTTCTTTTAAAAATAGGCACCGTACTACAAGGCTCACCAAACATAATGCTCTTTGCGACGGGATATAAAATTTTAGTGATCTCTACATAAGCTGATTCAGGAATTTTTTTATCGCCGCACCCTTTTACAACAACCCTCTTTCCTTCAAATTCCCTGGCATTTATTTTCTGAATATTTTTTAAAAGCAACGTATTCATTAATTGGGTTTCATCACCAAAGACAATATCTACGGCAAATTCCTGCAGATAAGTTACTGCCAGCATATAAGCCCATAGCGGAATAATTGCATCGGTCGTACAGCCAATGGCTACATTTTTTCCTTCAAACTTTTTCCAATCTACATTCTTCAAAGCCTCACGATATTCTTTCTCTTTCAAGATCAAATCCATGAACAAATAATTCTTCAGATCAAAAAATACCACTTCCTCTGAAGGAAAAAATTTCTCTAAGTCTAACGTTATTAAACCGCTTTGAGCGATCTTATTTACTATTACGTCTTCCATTTATGAGTAAAGTTACAAAATTGATTTTTGTGGTTTTTAGATTATAAACATTACAGAAAAACTTCCTCCCACTGGCGCAGATATACAGCAAAGATAAAGTGGGGCCGGCGTATCTATGCCTATCTTAGTTGCTATATTTATAAAGTCATTTCTTATTTTTACAACATGGGCAGTAAATGTTTGCAGACAATGACAAATGGTACTTTGTAAGTTTTGCAGTTACTTAAAAGGCACAGATACCCATACGCACAAAGCCCATGCTGCATATCTGCGCCAGTGTTGAATTCCACCGAGAATATTCATCGTTTGTTCACCTATTTTGCAAAACAATAATAACGGATAATTTTTCCCTAATTCTTATTTTATCAAAGAACTTGTTGAGGCTAAAAAATGATTTTTAAAATCAGGGATATTTTTTAAGAAAGTCTTCAGCAGAAATTATTGGGGTAGAAGATTTTTTGAAATCACGAATAAGTTATTCAGATGGAATCTTAAATGGCTCTTTTTTTAAAGAGCCTATAGGAAAATGGACTCAGGGCTTTTTTGGTTTGGGTGAGTTGTATAAAACGATTACCTTGAAGAGGTTTTGTATTACAGGCCAAAACTAAAACTTAGTTTACCAATGGAATCTTCAATAGGTTGGATTTATTTCTCAAAAACCCATAGAGAAAAAGTAGGAACCATTTTAGAGCTGTTAGAACCGGAAGGAATGATAGACGAATTGGGAATCGGTTCTGTTAGAGATGCGTTTGCAGATCAGATGTTCCCGGGAATAAGCACTATCCAGACAAGGGCTAAGTATTTTTTTATTATTCCATACATTTTGTGGGAGTACCAAAAGCTGAAACCAAATCAAAGAAAAAATAAAGATGTTACAAAATTTCTTGATGATAGAGAGCATGAAGTGATGTGGGATTTGGTGGATAAGACCATTGACTATCCCGACAAAAAGAAATTGGGAATTATCGGTATAACAAAAAGAAGGAGAAAAAGAATCGTGCGAAGGCCATCCACAATCTATTGGAATGGGCTTACCAGATTTGGGTTTATGAATAACGGAGGGCTTGGGGTGGATACATTTTTAAAAAGTAAAGTAAACACTACGTTGGAAAGCCTGATTTCAAAGGTAGCAATAGCAGATGACGAACAAGGAGATGATAACAGCGTAGATTTTGATAACAGGTTCGGCTTGAAAGTGCGCGTCCTGGATTCTATGTGGAAAGAAGATTTGAATATGGACCTTAATTATGATGAGGCTGATTTCCTGCAAAATAAAATAAAGGAAAGATGCAGAGGATTGCTGATAAGTGAATTATTGGATAATGATAAATTGTATCGTTTATTTTCAAAAAGCAACGATTTCAAAGAGTTTGCGGTACAAGCCGCTCAATCAGATATACCAGATCCTTTACGAAATATTTTAAGGTTATCTCACGATTTTTCGGAAGTGATGCTTGGAGCACATATAGCCTATAATGTGTGGCTACAATTTTCAAAATATAAAAGCTGGGATGAAATAGAAGTACTTGATGATTGGAATGAGTGGCTGGAGAACTTGCATGTAAACATGATAAATATCCGCGTATTTGAGGTGCACGACGTTATTTATAATACGAATATGAAAATCGGGAAAAGTTCTACCAAAACTTTCATTTTAAATTGGTGGGATATCATCCGCAATCAGGACTGCAATATTGAAGACACCAAAGAAATTATTTTCCAGCAGGAGTATGCGAATAAGAAATATAAAGCAAGATTACGAACGCAGCATTTAGATGAAGTATTTCAAAATCAGTGGATTGGTTTGGGTGAATTAGATTACAGATATCGAAATGCAAAAAGGATTTTAATTGATATAAAAGAAGTCCTAAAAAAATAAAATGCTTGATCCAAAACAAAATACAATTGACTATGGTGAAAGCCTGGTGCCACCGGAAGGATATGAATTAAGTTATGCAATCGGAACTACCTATTCTTTAGATTTAGAAGCGCTACTTGTATTGCCGGTTGCTCTATTTTATTCTGAAACTTTTGAGGTAAAAAAGGGCGATATAAGGTATGATATGATTGAATCCATTACGCAGGCTTCAAAAAAAATAACGGTGTATTGCCAGAATGGTAAGGTTGCTGTCCCCCCAAAATATAATTTCTTATTTAGTTATTGGGAAAAAGGTATTGAATACATAACCATGCCTTCTGCTCACCAATCCTTTCACCCTAAAGTGTGGGTTATAAGATATGAATTTAAAGATGATAAAAAGAAGCCCGCTAAATATAAGATGCTCATTACAAGTAGAAACCTGACATACGCAAGGGATTGGGATGTTGCTTTTACAAGTGAGGGCGAAGTTGAAAAAGAGAAAGTTGAAAGAACAAAACCTATTGCTGATTTTATGAGGCATATAATTGCACAAGGGAAAAGGCAAATACCCGAAGAATTTATTGGAGACCTGGAAAAGGTTGACTTCGAAATACCTGATGATTTTGACAAAATAAATTTTCTTCCAATCGGGTTTGGTTCTTATACAAATCCGTTAGGCAAAAAAACATGGGATGAACTGTTAGTAATTTCGCCATTTGTAGATAAAACAACTGTAGATAATTTTGTAAAGAATTCAGAAAAAAAGATTTCCATTTGTTCCAGAAAAGAAGAGCTGGATGGATTGCCTGTAGAAACGATTCAAAAATGTAATGCATATCAATTCAATAGTTTAATTGAACAAGGTGAATTCAATGAAGGCTTTAGTGAAGACGATTCAGATGAACCTCTGCAACAAAATCTTCACGCTAAACTTTATATTGCCAAAAAGAATAATAAAGTATTCTGGTATCTGGGATCAGCGAATGCCACCATGCCTGCATTAGAAAGAAACACAGAATACCTTGTCGAGCTTTCAACCACCAATCTGCAATTAGAGCCAAAGCGTTTAATAAAACAGTTAGTTGCTCAGGATTATGGAGAGAGTACTGATGAAAAGAGTAAATCCATTACTCTATTTGAAAAATATAATATTGAAAATAGAAAAGAGGTTACCGAAGAAAAGAAAGAAGAAATTGCTTTAAGAGAATTGGTTTATAAAATTTCCAAATTACAGGTAAAGGGGCAAGCAAACAAACGTCCTGAAAATGATGTTTATGACTTGCTTATAAATGTAGATGCAAGGTCATTATTTATAGATAAATATTCCATTAAACTCAGACCTTTAAGTGCTATACAAAATGACGGTGCATTAATAAAAGCAGGGGAAGAAAATGCTGTTGATATTTTTAAAGATTTTAACCTTACACAATTAAGCCCTTACATTATTTGGGAAATATGGGAAGGTTCAGAGTGTAAAAAAGATTTTATGGTTTTGATGGAGGTAGATCTTTTTGATGATCTGAGGTTGAAAAAAATCTTTATTGCAATAATAGACAGCAAAGAAAAATTCTTACGCTATCTGACATTTTTACTGACAGGTGAAGGCAATGAAGTGATTACTGAAAATGTATTATCAGGGAGTGAATCCAAAGTTTTACCAAATCAAAATCCTGATAACCTCTGGAATATTCCGGGAGTACCAGTATATGAAAAATTACTTTTAGCAGCAAGCCGTTTACCAGACAGGCTTTACTCAATTAACGAATTAATTGAAAGATTAAAATTGGAACAAGTTGAGGAAAAAGAACCTATTATAACGAAAGAGTTTGAGTCATTTTGGATAGTATTTAGAAATTTTTTAGAAAAAAATCATGCAAGAAAAAATTGATAAAGCATTGTACGGGCTAAAGGATTTTCAAAAGAAATCTGTTGATTATGTTTATGACCAATTATATAATAAAGGCAAGAATAGAATGCTTATTGCAGATGAAGTAGGGCTGGGCAAAACTATTGTGGCAAAAGGAATTATTGCAAAAGCGTATGAACAATATTTAAAAAAAGGAGGGGCATCCAAAGAAAATCCTGCATTTAATGTAGTATATATTTGTTCTAACCTTGCGCTGGCAGAACAGAATATTGCAAAATTAAATTTTTTAGAAGACGATAAATATGTTGATAAAACCGTAAACAGGCTTACCTACCTTGCTTTTGAGTGGCAATTAAAATCGCCGGATTTTCTCATAAATTCATTGACACCCGGAACTTCTTTTGAAGAAAAAAGCCATTTAGGCGAAGCAAAAGAAAGGGCTATCCTTTTTTGTTTACTTACTAAATACAAAGTGTTTGAAAACCGGTGGAACGGATTGAAATGGTTGCTCAAAGGCTCTGTAAAGCAAATCAGGGATTGGGAAAAGAAAATTTATGACGTTCAGAATTCAACTGAAGAAGTTATACGCAAAGATTTATATGGCAAATTTCGTTCAGAATTAATGGAGCATTCGATGGATCAGAACAGTAGATTATTTGATGACTTTGATTTAAAACCAGGCATTTCTTTATGGCATGCATTGCTTCAAATTACTTCTAAAATAAACCATAACAACCAACATAAGTACGCTTCTGTAAAAGGGGAAATAATTAGAACTCTCAGAAAAATTTTATCAAAACTCAGTATTCAATATCTGAATGCTGACATTTTTATTTTAGATGAATTTCAAAGATATAGTAATCTCATAAAGTTAGAGGAAGAAGCTACAAGTCCGGCAATTGAAGTAGCGAGAGCAGTGTTTGGAATAAAAGACACAAAAGTATTGATGCTTTCTGCAACGCCCTTCAAGCCTTATACTAATGATTTTGATGAACTAAATGGAGAAGTGCATTATAAAGAATTTGATGATGTTTTAAAATTTTTGAAGGAGAACAAGGCCAATCAGACAGATTGGAAAAATTTTTGCGAAGAAAGAAAAGACTTCTTTAAAATCCTGAGGAATCCGCAATCTTTATTAGAAAATTTTGATAACGGAATAAACCTTAAATCCTGTATCCAGAATTATTATAAAGAAGTGATGGTTCGCACAGAACGCTTATTAGCTTCTGAAGACCATAATGCATTGATTGAAGATGTATTAAAAAAACGTGCTGAAATTAACCAAAAATGGTGCCTTGACATTTCGCCGGAGGACATAGAAGATTTTGTAAACATTGATAATGTTACTGCGCATATCAATAAAGTACATGGTACTGTGCTTCCTGTACCAATTGAATATGTAAAATCGAGTCCTTTTTCTTTTTCATTTTTAGGAGGGTATCAGCATAGTAAAAAATTAGAAGAATATCTTTCCGATGATAAACAACTTGAAAAGCTTTTAAATAAAACCAAACATGCATGGGTGGATTATAATAAAATTTATAATTATGAAAATATATTGCCTTCAAAGAAAATGCCTAACGCCAAGTTGCGTCTGTTGATTGATGAAACGGTTGAGAAGGGTGGATGGAAATATCTCTGGATACCGCCAACAATAGAATATTATAAACCTATAGGCGCTTATTCAAATAGTAAAGGATTTTCCAAGACACTGATATTCTCTTCATGGCTGTTAGTACCGAGAATGGTGGCATCCCTGGTTTCCTATGAGGTGGAGAGAGAGTCAATTGGCAAACTGGATAAAACTGAAGAAATAAAATATTTTAAGAAAAATAAAAAAGATAAAAGAAAACCTCTTCCACAATTTACTTATGTAAAATCACAGGAAGATGATGAGCCTAAGAGAATGAACAATATGATTTATTTGTATCCGGCTCTGTCGTTGATAGATCATTTTTTACCCAACGAAATAGTCAATAAACAGATTTCAGCGAAGCAGGTAAAAAAATTGGTAAAAGATAAGATTAGAAAAGATTTGCAAAAAGTTGTAACTAAATATGCTAACAGTAAAGATTTAAGAGATTATTCCAAATGGTTTTGGGCAGCGCCTTTGCTGATGGATAAAGAATCAGAAAATTCAGAACTCATTAGCAACTGGCTTAATGGTAGCTTACCTCTTTCTGATGCAACGGTAGATGCAGATGAAGAGAGACCTTCTGATTCTGAAAACTCAGGTAGAAAACAACATTTTGATACAATGGATAAAATGTTTCACAGTCCGGATTCATTTTATCTTCCAAAATTACCCAAAGATAAATTCGAAGAGTTACTGACTTTTGTTACTTCACTTACGATAGGCTCACCCGCTATTTGTTTTTTGAGATGTATTAAAAGGGAATTTGAAATCACAGAGGATTCGTTATCAGCCGCATTTAATATCGCATCATCTTTTGTAACCCTTTTTAATAAACCTGAAAGTATCGCTACCATACGCCGTACTACAGAAGAAAAAGAATATCTTGATAAAGTATTAGAGTATTCGATTGACGGAAACCTGCAATCATTGATGGATGAATTTGTTTATTTGTTAATGGATACAGAAAATGTAAAGACTGAAGATAAATTGGCCAATCATATTTCTGATATACTATCAGTGCGCACTTCAACAATAACTGTTGATGATTTAAAAACATTCGTTCGCAATGCAAAAAACGGACATACAAAAGAAAAGAAAACCCTTCGGCAACATTATGCAATGGATTTTGGGAATCAGAAAGTTTCAACGAAGTCCAATGGGAAACAGATAAATATCAGGCAGGCATTTAATTCGCCGTTTAGGCCATTTGTGTTAGCATCCACGTCTATTGGACAGGAAGGACTTGATTTTCATCTTTATTGTAAAAAAATTTTTCATTGGAATTTATCGTCTAATCCCATTGACTTTGAACAAAGAGAGGGACGCATTAATAGATACAAAAGTTTGGTAATTCGGCAAATTCTTGCGGCAAAATATGCGAAGGCCATTGAAGAAAGCAGAGAATGAGAAAAATTTTAATAAATCAAAATGTGATTTAGTACCCTTTTGGCATGCTGAAAGTGTGGACGATATTAAGATAGAGCGCTTTGTTCCACTCTATCCTTTTAGTAAGGATATAGATAAATATAAGAATCTCTTAAAAGTTCTCACCTATTACCGATTAACTTTTGGCCAACCACGACAAGATGAATTAATAGATGTTTTAGCTGAATTTGGGAAAGATGAAGAATTAAGAAATAAATTGAACGAACTGATGATTAACTTAAGCCCGGTTAATTTTTAAAAAATTTGAAGGTCAAATAAAAAATAATCCTGAATTTCCTTATAATCACGAAGATGCCGGTTCTTAACTTCCGGAACTCTTAGAGTGTATAAGATTTAAAGATAATGGTAGACTCTATTTCATTAGTAAAAAGTACTCTACATCAAAGTTTTTATTAAATGCCCGGTTGAATGAAAGTGCAAAAGCTAATTTTTCTTTTTAGGCAAATGCTTTATCTCCTTTTTTATAAGGAATATCTCCTTCATATTTACCCGGCCTTTCTACATATCGCCTTGCCTGGGTGCATCCTATTTCAGAAGTAAAGTAACCTAACAGAGTAAGCTCTTTCATCATCTGGAAGTAATATTCAGGATTTTCCCGCTTTTTATCCGCTAACGGATCTCTGCCATCAAAATCTTTTTGTATAGCCATGGCGGTTTTTTGTTCAGAGGTCAGCCCCTGCTGATAAATATTGATCTTCCTATTGTACTCCTTTACTTTATGATCAAGCTCCACCAGTAAATCATGCCGCTGCTGTGGCGTACTTTCCATAAACGATTTTCCATTTTTGTTTTTAGAAGCTTCATTCAGTTTACTTAATCCTTCATGAAATATTTTCTGATCAGGCGCTTCATAACAATCATTTACCATTACAGTCATAAACTCGCCTACTTTTGCAGCTTTCGCACCGGGCGTATTAGTGGCAGGCAAAATAGTATCTGCTACTTCATTAAGTAACGATACATCATCGTCAGTAAATGTCATTGAAACTCCTGTGTTGCTTTTACATCCGGATAAGAATACATCACTGCCTACTAACGTTCCGCCTAAAAGAAGTGAAATATATTGCACTGCTTCTCTTCTGTTCATAAATATTTTTTTTAAAGTTTACACTTGATAATTAACTTCAAATCCTTTACGGTAATCGCGTTTCACAAATTGATTTACCTCATCCACATTAGTAACTTTCATATTGTCATTGTCCCATAAAAGCTCTACATAACGGGCAGGATAATCAAAACCTTTTCCATCGGCTTTTGGTTTTCTTATATCAAAACCCCTGATAGCAAGATTGCTCATCAACAAAGCTTCAGTCAATGGCCCTGCTACCTCAAAGCCTGAATCCACTTTTCCATCTTTATAACCTGCTATGGCTGCTTCTACCCATTGGGCATAGTGGCCTTCGGCGCCTCCGGGCACTCTTGCCAGTTTCTGCGGCACCTTTACTTCATTGGTCCTTGAAGTGGGTAATAATTTGGGATCGCGTCCATAAGTACCGCACATCATCTTACCTTTTGTTCCGATAAAATAAGTGCCATTGCCACCGTCGCCAAATACTTCATTAGGCCCTAATTCCTCAGGCCTTGTAGGTTGAATTCCTCCATCCATCCAATGCACTTCTACCGGGCCTTTGGTTTTATTTGTTTTTGGAAATTTCATAGTTACATGGCTTGATGGCGGACAGCTTTCAGGAAAATAACCTCTTTGAAACTCACCTACATATACGCTGCCTACACTTGCCTGTACTGAATTAATATATTGAAGATTTAATACTGCAAAAGCAGGCTGTACAATATGACAACCCATATCACCCAAAGCGCCGGTACCATAATCCCACCATCCCCGCCAGTTGAAAGGAACAAGGTTATCAAAATAATTTTTTTCAGGGGCAGTGCCAAGCCATAGGTTCCAGTCTAATTCTGTTGGTATAGGAGCGGCTTCCGCAGGCCTTGGAATTCCTTGTGGCCAAACGGGCCTGTCAGTCCAGCAATATACAGTATGAACATCTCCTATCACTCCGGCATCGTACCATTCTATCAATTGCCTTACTCCATCGCCTGAAGCGCCCTGGTTGCCCATTTGTGTTACTACTTTATAACGTTTAGCAGCCTTGGTTAGCATTCGTGCTTCATATACATCATGGGTTAATGGTTTTTGAACATATACATGCTTGCCAAGCTGCATAGCCGAATAGGCTGCTACTGCATGAGTATGGTCTGGAGTAGAAACTGAAACTGCATCAAAATGTTTATGTTCTTTATCCAGCATCTCCCTCCAGTCTGAATAAAATTTTGCTTTTGGAAAATTTTTCACTGTAGTTGCCGCTCTTCTTGTATCTACATCACACAGGTAAGCAATATCTGCTTTTCCGCTTTTATAAAAAGCGGAAATATCACTCTCACCTTTACCTCCGACACCTATACTGGCAATAGCTAAACGGTCGCTTGGTGCTAAAAAACCTTTACCACCCAGCACGTGCCGGGGAACAATCATAAATCCTGCAGCAGTAAGTGCAGTATTTTTAAGGAACTCTCTACGGGAAGTACCGGAATTAGGGTTTTCTGTTTGTTGGTCCATAATCGTTATTAAAATTGAAAGTTTAAAAATAGTTAGTTTAAATGTTTCTTTTTTTCAATTCACTTATCGCATGATCCGCGGCTCTTGCGGTCATAGCCATATAGGTAAGCGATGGGTTTACACAATTAGCAGAAGCCATAAAAGAACCGTCCGTAACAAATACGTTCTGAGCATCCCATACCTGGTTCCATTTATTCAATACCGAAGTTTTTGGATCCAGCCCCATACGGGCTGTTCCCATTTCATGAATACCTCTTCCTATAGTACCATCCCCGTCATACCCTTTTACATTTTTAACTCCTGCTGCTTCAAGCATTTCTACAGCGTCATTTTGCATATCTATTCGCATCTTTCTTTCATTCTCTTTCCATTCAGCGTCAAAGGCTATGGTATTCAGGCCCCACTTGTCTTTATTGTTTTTATCAAGGGTCATCTTATTTTCATGGTAAGGCAGTATTTCGCCAAAGCCTCCGATCCCCATACTCCATTGGCCTGGTTCTGCCAGGGCATCTTTAAAATCACCTCCAATGTTAAGTTCTGCTATTTCGCGGCTCCAACCATCGCGGCTTGCACCACCCTGGTAGCCAAAGCCGCGCAAATAATCTCTTTTATCTCCAAAATGATTACGGTAGCGTGGAATATAAATTCCATTAGGCCGCTTTCCATAATAATATTTGTCTTCGTATCCCTCTACCGTGCCTGACGCTCCTGCCCTCAGATGATGATCCATAATATTATGACCAAGTTCTCCACTGCTGCTTCCCAATCCGTCCGGCCATATATCTGTTGCTGAGTTCATTAATATCCATGTACTGTTGAATGTAGATGCATTCAGGAAAATGATTTTTGCAAAATATTGATAGGTTTGGTTATTCTCAGCATCCAGTACCTCTACTCCCTTTGCTTTTTTTGTATCTTTATCGTATAAAATTTTAGTAACTATAGACCATGGACGAACAGTGAGATTACCTGTTTTCATGGCAGCCGGAAGTGTAGAAGATTGAGTGCTGAAATAGCCTCCAAATGGGCATCCTAACCAACACTTATTTCTATATTGGCAGTTTACCCTGCTTTGTATAGGCTCTGTAATGTTTGCTGTACGGCCAATGATCATTGTTCTCTTGTTATTGTAATGTTGTTTGATACGGGCAGCAACATCTTTTTCCACAACATTCATTTCCATAGGCGGCATGAAATGGCTATCGGGTAATTGAGGCAAATCTTCTTTTGACCCGCTTATCCCCGCAAACTTTTCTACATAAGTGTACCAGGGTTCAATGTCTTTATAACGAATAGGCCAGTCAATCGCGATACCTTCTTTAGCATTGGCTTCAAAATCAAGATCACTCCAACGATAACATTGCCTGCCCCATAAAAGAGAACGCCCCCCTACATGGTAGCCTCTGAACCAATCCATTCTTTTTATTTCTGTATAGGGGCTTTCCTTTTCATTAACCCACCAGTCGAGGTTCATTTCATTTAAAGGGTAATCTCTTCTCAAAACCGGATAATCCTCTATCATTTGCTGGGTTCTGCCTCCCCGGTGCGGGAACTCCCAGGGGCCTTTGGTAGCGTTTACATAATCTTTTATATGCTCAATGTTTTTACCTCTTTCGAGCATAATGGTCTTCAGGCCTTTTTCTGTAAGCTCCTTTGCGGCCCAGCCGCCGGAAATACCGGAACCAACAACAATTGCATCATAAATGTTATCTGCCATAATTTAATGTTGCAGCCTCTTGCCAAAGAGGCTTCTTTTAGGGTGAAATATTAGAATTTGTATTTTAATTCTTTTCCGTCCAGATCAATCAATACACGCTGCTGCGGCTTTACAATGTACCAACATTCAGCTAAAAATAAATCTTCATACGTGCAAAAGTTTTCCTAAATCGAACCTCTTCTATACATCACATATCTTTATAGCTTCTTTCAAAGAATCAATTTTATTTTCTCTTGTCGGCACAAACTCCTGCGCTACATAACCTCTATAACCTGTGTCTTTAATAGCTTTCATTATGGCCGGGTAATGCAGTTCCTGCGAGTCATTTATTTCATTTCTACCGGGCACGCCTCCTGTATGATAATGAGCAAAGTATTGATGATTTTCTTTGATGGTTCTTATAATATCTCCTTCACTGATCTGCATGTGATAGATATCATAGAGCAACTTAAAATTTTCTGAGCCAACTCTTTTGCACAACTCTACTCCCCATGCAGAATGATCGCACATATAATCTTTATGGTCAATCTTACTATTAAGAAGTTCCATTACCATAGTAACGCCATTTTTCTCAGCCAATGGAAGGATCTTTTTTAAAGCATCCATACAGTTTTTCATTCCTGTTTCATCGTCCATTCCGCTCCTGGTTCCGGTAAAGCAAATTAGGTTGCGGTATTTTGCTTTTGCCATTATGGGTATCACCTCCAAATATTCTTTGATAAGATGATCATGGTAAAGAGGATTATTCAATCCTTTGTACAGATCATTTTTACCCGCGGTATAGCACATTGAACTGTAAACGCCATGTTGCTGAAGTACCGGCCAGTCTTTGGGACCTACAAGGTCTATGGCATTAAATCCTATGTCTTTTACCACTTTGCATAGCTCATCAAGTGTAAGATAATTGTAAGTCCACCTGCTTACTGAATGATTAATATTTCCTTTCAATTTATTTTGATTTTCAAAAGGCCTGCATGATGCCATAGTAGCGCCCGGCGCTATAGCAACTGCTGATGCGCCTAACGCAAGATTTTTGAGCAATGTTCGTCTGGTTTGCATAATGATTATTGGTTACTACGGTACAACAGGCTTTTCATTTTTATCATCAAAGAAAATGAAAAATAATAAAAAAACTGCAATCGCTATTATTGATGGGATTATCCAAATCATTTTCCAGTCAAACCCGGTGGCGGGAACTTTATAAGTATCTGTAATCAGGCCGGCGATCTCAAACCCTATAAGCATGCCTACTCCATAGGTTGCCAGGGTGATTAAACCCTGGGCAGCGCTTTTGTATTTTACCCCTGCCTTTGCATTGGTATAAATTTGCCCGGACACAAAGAAAAAATCATAACAAATGCCATGCAGTGCGATTCCTATGATGAGCATAAAGCTTAGATCGCCCGCATTGCCATAAGCAAATAATGCATAACGGATCGCCCATGCAAGCATACCGGCAAGGATGGTCTTTTTAAATCCGAATTTTTTGAAAAAGAAAGGAAGCATCAATAAAAAAAATACTTCTGAAATTTGCCCGATCGTCATTTTTCCGGTGGAGTTTTCCATTCCAATATTTGATAAAAAGGGATTGGCATTCTGGTAATAAAATGCAAGCGGAATACAGATAAGAATGGAGGCGATAAAGAATAAAGCAAAATTTTTATCCTTCAATAATTTCAAAGCATCCAATCCTAATATTTCAGAAACCTTCACTTTCGTTCCGGGCAAAATTTTCGGCGGTGTTTTCGGCAATGTCAGGCTAAATAAGCCCAATACCAAAGAACCGATCGAAGCCAATAAAAATGTATTCTTCATCAAACCTGCTTTTACGTTGACTTCCGCATCCCATAGAAAAACAAAGCTGATCATCAAACCTGCGATGATCCATCCAATAGTTCCCCATACCCTGATGCCTGGGAATTCTTTTTCTGTATCATTCATCTGGTTGAAAGAAATTGAGTTTACTAAAGCCAGTGTTGGCATAAACAAGATCATATAACCTAAAGCATAAGGATAAAATACAGCAACTTCTTCAGCCTGGTACATTTGATACATAAGCACAGCGCCTGCCAAATGAAGAACCGCAAGAATTTTTTCTGCATTGAAATATCGGTCGGCAATTAACCCGATGATGAACGGAGCAATAATAGCGCCCCACGACTGGGTAGAAAATACAGCTCCTGTTTGTGCGCCTGTTGCATGAAGGTTATTTATTAAAAAAGTTCCAAGAGTTACATACCAGGCTCCCCATACAAAAAACTCCAAAAACATCATTGCAGAAAGCTGTGATCGCGTTGTAAAATTCATTTAGAAAATTTTCTGTGTTCTTGATTAAATGTAATGAAGCTTAGTCGCCTGTATTTAGATAGCCTCACTTTCATTGTAAAATAATAAGTTTGCAATCTCTATTGGTTTTAAGGAATTGTTGCGAAGCGTTAAATGTACAATTTAAATTTACTGCTTGTTGCATAAGCAACAAGATTTTAGAAAAATTAAAAATTTTATTTCAGAAGTCTTACATTCATAAATTAATTTTATTCTACCGCTATGGGAAATTTTCAAATTAAGGTTCAGCCTAAAAAGTACGATGCTATTATAATTGGTTCAGGAGCCGGTGGAGGTATGGCTACTTATGTGTTAGCAAATGCGGGATTAAAAGTGTGCCTGATAGAAGCTGGCCCAGACTATAATCCTGCCGTAGATTCCAAGCAATTAAAAAATCCATGGGAATCTCCCCGAAGAGGCGCCAGCACTAAGTTCAGGCCCTTTGGAGATTTTGACGGATGTTACTGGGGATGGAAGATTGATGGGGAGCCTTACACGCAGGCAGAAGGCTCTAACTGGGAATGGTGGAGAGCGCGTATGGTAGGTGGCCGCACCAACCACTGGGGAAGAATTTCATTGCGCTTCGGCCCCAAAGATTTTAAAAGAAGAAGTATTGACGGGCTTGGAGATGACTGGCCTATCACTTATGATGAAGTAAAACCTTACTACGATAAAATTGACAGGCTGTTGGGTGTGTTCGGAACCAATGAAGGCCTGGTTGATGATCCGGACGGAATATTTCTTCCTCCGCCAAAACCACGCCTGCACGAATTATTTATCAAAAGAGCAGCAACTAATATCGGGATTCCGGTAATTCCTTCACGGCTTTCTATTCTTACCAAAAAAATAAATGATACCCGCGGCGAATGCTTTTATTGTGCACAGTGTGGCCGAAGCTGTAAAATTTTTGCAGACTTTTCTTCCTCTTCTGCATTGATACAACCCGCATTGCTCACGGGGAATGTTGATCTCTTTACTAACGCCATGGCTCGTGAAGTTTTAACCGATTCCAATGGATTAGCTACCGGGGTTTCTTATGTAGATAAAGAAGACATGCAGGAGTACCAGGTAAACGGAAGGACAGTTATTCTTGGAGCGAGCGCTTGTGAATCCGCCAGGCTGTTGTTAAATTCAAAATCCACACGTCATCCTAATGGTTTAGCTAACTCCAGCGATATAGTGGGTAAATATTTACATGATTCTACAGGGGCTGATATGGGTGGTATTATTCCTGAACTGTTTGATCGCAAAAGATATAATGAAGATGGCGTGGGCGGCATGCATGTATATACGCCGTGGTGGCTTGATAATAAAAAGCTTGATTTTCCAAGAGGATATCATATAGAATATGGCGGCGGCTTTGGAATGCCTTTATACGGTTTTCAGTGGGGAATAGAAAACCTAAATGGTACGTATAAAGTAAAAGGCAAACAAAAGGAGGCGGGTGGCTATGGCGCTTCGCTTAAAGAAGATTATCGTTACTTTTTCGGGTCTCATGTAGGCATGGCCGGACGCGGAGAGGCAGTTGCTACAAAAGATAGTTATTGTGAAATAGATCCTAAAGTAGTAGATGTTTATGGAATACCTGTTTTAAGGTTTCATACCAAATATTCAGATTATGAGATCAAGCAGGCAAAGCACATGAAGGAAACTTTTGCTGAAATTTTACATTCGATGGGCGCTGTAATAACCTGGGGCGGAGATGATGGTCCTGAAAATAATTATGGGTTACACGCACCCGGAAATATTATTCACGAAGCGGGTACTGTGCGCATGGGTAATGACCCTAAACATGCGCCATTGAATAAATGGGCACAGGCGCACGATTGTAAAAATCTTTTTAATGTAGATGGAGGTATGTTTGTATCGCAGGGCGATAAAAATATTACCTGGACCATACTTGCTTTGTCTATGCGCACTTCCGAGTATATAGTGGATCAGTTGAAAAAGAATAACATCTAAGAGATAGTGAACGTAATCACTCCAAAAGAATTCATTTTATAAAATAAATTATTATGGATAGAAGAAAATCGTTGAAAGTAATGGTACTTGGCACCGTATCTTCCGGGGTATTGTTAGATGCCTGTAAAACGGATGATAAGAAAAACGGGACAGCCGCTAAAGTAACTAAGAAAGGCGGGAAGCATGACGGCCTCATGAAAGAAGAAGTTGCTGAATTGGAACGAATAAATTCAGAAACGTTTTTTACTCCTCATGAAATGAAAACCATTACCATTCTTGGTGACATTATTATCCCGAAAGATGATGTAAGTGGAAGCGCTTCTGACGCAGGAGTTCCCGATTTCATTGAGTTCATCGTAAAAGATAAACCCGAGCACCAGGTACCTATGCGCGGTGGCTTAAGATGGCTCGATATGCAATGTTTAAAACGCTATAAAAATTCTTTTGCCGAATGTGATACAAAACAGCAGATGGAAATGGTGGATGAAATTGCGTGGCCTAAAAAAGCAAAGCCTGAAATGAAGCAGGGAGTTCAGTTTTTCAACCTGATGCGCAACCTTACAGCTACAGGCTTCTATACTTCTGAGATAGGAGGCAAAGATGTAGGGTATGTAGGGAATACTCCCAACCAATGGAATGGCGTACCTGATGATGTATTAAAGCAGTATAATCTTGCCTATACGGAAAAGGAATTGAAAGAGTGTATTAGCTTTTAGTTTATTCAACTATTTCGGTTGGTGGAGACACCAACCGGAGCAGAATTTTTGTTTCAAAAATAAGTCTTCCAGGAAAATAAAAGATGAATAAAAGAATGTTAAGCAATAAATTAAAAAACGAAGTTTCTTTCCTTCGTGTCCTTCGTGTCTTTGTGGTATAAAAAATAAACCACGAAGTACACGAAAAGCACAAAGATTTTATTTCTGCGAAATAGTATTTCAGTGAAATAATGGAGAAAAAAGTAATAATTTGTTGTACTGATTTTTGAACTAAGCGCCTGAGAACACAACAAACTTTCATGCCTTTTGTGGCTCTGGGAAAGATAAATATTTATTCAACTATTATAAAATCTATCAGAATGAGAAAACTAAGAATGGGAATGGTAGGCGGCGGATTGGACGCCTTTATAGGAGCTGTACACAGGATCGCAGCCAACATGGATGGAAAGATTGAATTATGCTGCGGCGCTTTAAGCATAAACCCTGATGTAGCAAGGGCATCCGGCAAAGCATTGTTTCTTCCGGAAGACAGAACATACCTGAGCTTTGAAGAAATGATAAAAAAAGAAAGTGAAATGCCGGCAGATAAGCGTATTGATTTCATCACTATCGTCACACCTAATTTTGCGCACTACGCTCCTGCTGTAATGGCGCTTGATCATGGCTTTAATGTGGTGATCGAAAAGCCGATGACTTTTACTCTTGAGGAAGCTAAAGCGCTAAAGAAAAAAGTAGAAGAGACGGGATTAGAATTATGCCTTACCCATACTTATTCAGGATACCCCATGGTGAAGCAGGCCCGCTCTATGATACAGGGTGGAACTATGGGCAAGGTGAGAAAGATCATTGTAGAATATCCACAAGGCTGGTTGAGCAGGTTAACGGAAAGGGAAGGCAATGCCCAGGCATCCTGGAGAACCGATCCAAAAAAATCAGGTAAATCCGGTTCTATGGGAGATATTGGCACACATGCGGCGCACCTGGCAGAGTATATTACCGGGCTACACATTACAAAGATCTGTGCTGATCTGAATATAGTAGTGGAAGGCAGAGGCCTCGATGATGATGGAAATGTTTTATTAAAATTCGAGAATAATGTTAACGGAGCGCTGATTGCCAGCCAGATCGCGGCAGGAGAAGAAAATGCTTTGAAAATTTATATTTACTGTGAGAATGGCGGCCTTGAGTGGAGGCAGCAGGAACCTAATAGTTTACTGGTAAAATGGTTAGACCAACCCATGCAGATCTATCGCGCCGGCGCTAATTATTCCAACATTCTAAGCAAAGCCGCACTTAGTAATTGCAGAACCCCTGGCGGCCATCCGGAAGGATACCTCGAAGCGTTTGGAAATATTTACAGAAATTTCGCCTTAACACTTATGTCGAAATTAGAAGGCAAGGAACCGACACCTGAGATGCTTGATTTTCCTGGTGTTGACGAAGGTGTACGTGGCATGGCATTTATTGAAAACGTAGTGGCTTCCGCCGCTTCGAATGAAAAATGGACTAACTTTAAGGATTAAACAATAGAATTTAGCATGCTGCCATTTCATTTTATCACATCAAATCCTGAGATACTTAATGGAAAACCGATCATTAGCGGATCAAGAATAAGTGTGGAACTTATTTTAGAATGGCTATCCACAGGAGGCACTATTGAAAGCATTTACAATCAATATGATCATTTGCCCAAAGACTCTGTTGAAGAAGCAATAAGATATGCCGCTCAATTTTCTAAGAATGAAATTTTATTGTTGTAAACAGACTTTCCGTTATGCCATATTACATCCGTGTTTTGGGTTCACAAGACCCAGACATACATATCGAGGAACTTATTGACACATTAAAACGGGACGGGCTGACGGCAAAATTTGAGTTAGACCCAAGTGAGCAACCTAGTAAATGGACAATGTTTGACATTCTAAATCAAAATGGAAAGGTATTAGCTCAAATAGAAAGAAATCCCGTTATTGACGGTGAACTTGGACAAGAAGAACTTAATGAATTCAGAGAAATTATACAAGACCTCAAGCCAATATCAGCGGTTCAGTGGCTAACAAATTATTTTGATAATGTAAAAGTTATTTATGCTTTTCAACTGCTTAACGCAACATTTGACGATAGTAACTTTGAAATTGTTGGTAGTATAAAGACTAAGATTTGGAACAAAACAAAAGGGATATTACAAGCAGACAATGAAGGTTTCTCAAATAATGAGGGTTATCATATTCTCTGGCAATTTTCCGACGATGTAACAGGAGATTGGAGCTGTGCCGTTATTAATTCTGCTGGTAAGTGGGACAATTTTATAATGGACTTAGGCGATAGAACCCAACGAAATGAATTTCAAAATGGAGAAGTGCCTAAAAACGCAAAGCGACTTTAAGTTGATATGACGAAGAGTATGCCTACGGCAAGGAGTTCCTACGCTGGTTGAAGGAATAACATCAATCCCAATGGTGGGACTCGCTATTCATTACTGACAGATCGGGATTCCAAGCTAAAATTATTGTTCAGTTTTTGTAGTTATCTTCGGCTACGGGTTCGCTATCGGGCTGACGTTCGGGTGAAAAGTGCACTGAATGTCAGCGCAGCAGCAAGCCCTATCCAAATTGGCTTTGCGAATAAATACATAGCCCTAAAAATTAAAATCAGAATTAAACACATAGAAAGATAACACATGAAAACAATTAAAGGACCCGGGATTTTTATCGCACAATTTATCGGCAATGAAGCTCCCTTCAATAATTTAAAGAACATTTGCCAATGGGCAAAAGACCTGGGATATATTGGTATCCAGGTTCCTACTTTAGATGAAAGATTCATTGACCTGAAAAAAGCTGCTGAAAGTAAAACTTATGCAGACGAATTAAAAGGCACCGTGAACAGCTATGGATTAGATATCACAGAACTTTCTACTCATCTGCAGGGGCAGTTGGTAGCAGTTAATCCTGCGTATGATCTGGTCTTCGATAATTTTGCTCCGGAAGAACTTCGTAAGCACCCAAAGGAAAGGCAGGAGTGGGCAGTACAACAATTGCTTTATGCTGCGAAAGCTTCGCAAAATTTAGGGTTGACGGCTCATGCTACTTTCAGTGGGGCCTTGTTGTGGCACACCGTATTTCCCTGGCCGCAGCGCCCCGAAGGTATTGTGGATGAAGGATTCCAGGAATTAGCAAAGCGCTGGCTACCTATACTAAATGCCTTTGATGAATGTGGAGTGGATGTATGTTATGAGATCCATCCGGGTGAAGATCTTCATGATGGAATTTCCTACGAGATGTTTTTGGAAAAAGTAAATAATCATAAAAGAGCCTGCCTGCTGTATGATCCTTCACATTTTGTGTTGCAATGCCTCGATTATTTGGAGTACATAGATAATTATCATGAACGCATCCGGGCTTTCCATGTAAAGGATGGCGAGTTTAACTCAACCGGTAAACAGGGTGTGTATGGAGGTTATCAAAGCTGGCTCAACAGGGCCGGTCGTTTCCGTTCACCAGGCGATGGGCAGGTAAACTTCAAAGCGATCTTTAGTAAGTTAGCACAGTATGATTATCCGGGATGGGCGGTGTTGGAATGGGAGTGTTGTTTAAAGAACTCAGAAGATGGCGCGAGAGAAGGAGCTCCTTTTATCAAAGACCATATCATTCGTGTTACTGAAAGAGCCTTTGATGATTTTGCAGGCCGGCCTCGTGACGAAGAATTAAATCGTTCCATTTTAGGATTGTAATATTGACTTTTTTCAACCAGTTTCTTATTTTATAATTAAATAAAACTATGTATCGTTTTACCACTTTTCTATTAGCAGCTACTATTCTTTTTAGCTGTAGCTCTTCCAAAAAAAGCGCCATGGATAAATCTCAAAACATTCTTTTCGGCAAAGAAAAAAATGACGGATGGCAATTGCTGTTTGATGGCAAGGCCACTGATGGATGGCATACTTATGGAAAACAAAATGCGACTGAAAGATGGAAGGTCCAGGACGGAGCTATCTATCTTAATATTGATGCAAAAAGCAGTGATAGAGGCGATCTGGTTACCAATGATGAGTTTGAAAATTTTGACCTGAAACTGGATTGGAAAATTTCTGAAAAAGGGAATAGCGGGATCATCTTTTATATACAGGATGATAAATCCAAATATCCGAACACCTATAACACAGGTATGGAAATGCAGGTGCTTGATAATGGCACTCCTACCCGCCTGGGCCATTCGGATGCCAGGCTTTATACACACAGGGCGGGCGACCTTTATGATCTGTTGTCTTCTGCCGATGGCGCTACGAATCCGCTTGGAGAATGGAATCATGTAGAGATAAAATCAGTAAATGGCAAGCTGGATTTTTATATGAATGGCAAGCACAGCCTTTCCATCAATCTATGGGATGAAAATTGGAATAAAATGATCTCAATAAGTAAATTCAAAGACATGCCTGGATTTGGAACTTTTAAGCAAGGTAAAATTTCCTTACAGGATCATGGTAACCAGGTATGGTACAGGAATATAAAAATTAAAAGGCTTTAAAATGGGAAAGCTTCTAATCGTTCAGGCGGCGGGAAGAAAGCGTCCCGACCGGATAAAATTATATCACCACCAACTCAAAAAATTCTTCAGGCAATAAATATTTACATGTAAGTGCCTGAAGTTCGTCGGATGTAATGGTTTTAATTGTATTGATAGAATTGTAAAAATAATTTTCATCCAATCCATGTAATATCAGGCTTTTCCATCTCGCTATTATTTGGAAGGGGCCATCAATGTAACCAAGCTGGAGGCCCATCATATAATTTTTTACCAGTAATAATTCTTCACTTTCAACCGGTATTTCCCTAAGCGTTTTCATCTCTTTATATACTTCTTCTATAGCCGCTTCACACACATCTTTTCCCGCTTCTGTACTGACCATCCAGGCGCTGTCATTGATGTGGTTATCCAGGTAACTGTGTATGCCATAGGTATATCCTTTATCTTCCCTGATATTACTCATCAGCCTCGAACCAAAGTATCCGCCAAACAAAATATTTAATACTATTGCTTTTTGAAAATCAGGATGATGCCTGTTAGGGAAAGGTGTGCCCAGTCTGATGGCTCCTTGTACACCGTCCTTATCATTACTAATGCGGTATTTTTTTTGAGAAGCTGATTCGCGTTGGTGGGCTATAGTTGCTATAGCCTGATTGAGGGATAAATCCCCAAAATGGGTTTCCAATAACTGCTCAAAATCCGATGGCAGCTTTCCTGCAGAAAAAATACAGCATTTGGCGTTAGCGTAATATTGTTTAAAAAAAGCAGAAATATCTTCTCTTGTAAGCGCTTTAATATCTTCCTTATTACTTACTCTTCCATAAGGGTGTTTAGCTCCATACAAATATTCATCAATAAGCCTGTTGGCTACGAAATCGCATTTGAGTAAATTAACCGAAAGGCGTTGTATGCTGTTGGTTTGATATATTTCTATTTCATTTTGAGGGAATATAGATTCAGTGATCAACTCTCTGATCACGGGAAGAAGTTCTTTTAAATGTTTGGAAAGGCAATGCAGAGTGATGGTTGCCGTTTCATTAAAACAACTACGGTTCAGATAGGCTCCATAATATTCAAAATATTCGGTGATCTCAAAAGCCGTGCGTTTGGATGTGCCATTTTTGATCAGGTGGTTCACAGCAGATGCAATGCCGGTTTTAGCTTCGTACCAATTGCCGGCGTTAAACACAAATTCTACCATAGCCACTTCTTCTGCTCCATCGTTTATATAATATACGGGAGCGCCGCTGGAAAGATTAAAACGGGTGCAGGGCTGTAAAGGAATATTAAATTCTATCGCGTCTTTTATATTCGGGGCAATGGTTCTATTGGGCATTTAAAAAATTATAAAAGGTTAAGTTCAAAATCGGTTTTAATTTTTGATCCAAACTCAAAATACAAGTTGGTTGAAATGAAAATCGGGAGATATAAATCCTGGCTTTGAGTTGGCCAAACATTTTTTAAATCTGTTTATTAACTGCCGAACGGTAATAGAGCGTGTTGCAATTGTTATCTGTAAATACTCTCCGGCATTCTTCTAATATCTCCTGCCGGGTTACTGATTGATAATTTTCTAATTCAGTATTCATCAGATTGGCATCGCCCAACAGCTCATAATTAGCAAGATTATTGGCCCTGGTCATCAGGCTGATATCTTCAAATGCCATCATGCTTTCGGTCTTGTTCTTTACTTTTTGCAGTTCCGCTTCACTTATCAATTCTGTTCTTATTTTTTCTAATTCAGCATTTACTGCTTTCTCGCCCTCTTCAATGCTTATGCCTTTTAGCAATTTTCCTTCAATGTATAAAAGGCCTGCATCTATGCTGCCCATGTGTGCACAATCTATACTGCTAAATAATTGTTGTTCTTTTACCAACCTCTGAAATAACCTGGATGAGGTGCCGCCACCAAGAATTTCTGTAATTACTTCAGCGAAATAATATCTTTTGTCGAGACGTGAAGAAATGTGCCAACATTTATATAAGGCATCAAGAGGCACCTCTGCTGAAACTTCTAAAAATCCCGGCTTCTGCTGCTCTGGCTCCTGGCTGATCTGCCTTACATATTTTTTTCCTGAAGGAATATCGCCAAACCATTTTTCCGCCAGCTCTTTTACCTGAGCTAAAGATACATTTCCTGCTACCGTAAGTATCGCATTGGAAGGGGTATAATATTTATAAAAGAAATCTTTTACCTGCTGTAATTGCGCATTTTCAATATGGCTTAATTCATCACCAATGGTCATCCATTTATAAGGATGCACTTTATAAGCGAGCCTGCGTAGTTTGTGCCACACATCGCCATAAGGTTTGTTGAGATAATGTTCTTTAAACTCTTCACTTACTACTTTGCGTTGCACATCCAATGAATTTTCATTGAAAGCCAAAGAGAACATCCGGTCGCTTTCCAGCCAAAAGGCAGTTTCCATATTTTCTGCCGGCAATTGACAATAATAATTAGTAAGGTCATTGGTGGTATAAGCATTGTTGATGCCGCCGGCCATTTGCAAAGGCTCATCATACGATTCAATATGAATGCTGCCGCCAAACATAAGATGCTCGAATAAATGCGCAAAACCTGTATGCTGCGGGTCTTCATCCCTGGAGCCCACATCATACATCACGTCAACAACAGCCATAGGCGTGCTTTTATCTTCGTGTACGATTACCCGTAAGCCGTTGCTTAAAACAAATTTTTCAAAATGGATCATAGCTGCAAAATTGCATTAAACGAATTCATTTTCCCAAAAAGAATTGGAAAGAAAAAGGTAAAATAAAATGTCAATTAGCGAATGCGCCTCACACGCATAGACAGGATAATCGGAACATTATCTCTCCTGATTAACAGGGTTATTGTTTCTCCTGTTTTCTGCAATTGGTTTTTATACTTTTCAAGATCATTCGAAAAGTCATTGTTTATTCCAATAATTATATCTCCATTTTTAAGGCCTGCTTTATCTGCAGGAGATCCCTCTATAATATCATCTGCCTGAATGATACCATTAAAATTATACAGAGACATCCCGGTGTAGGAATAATCAAAATGATCGTGAAAATGGCTATTGGGTAATAGATGAATTTCCTTTTCGGGATAATTAATAATAAGATTAAAACGGCGCAAAATATCATTCCCTATCAGGCCGGCAAGAGATGGCCTTGAAAAGAGATTGAATTCGTCATCAAGAATATAGGTAGGTACTTTTTTGAATTTGTATTTTCCAATTCGTACTTTCTTAATAATGGTAAGGTGCATTTGGGCTTTCCCTCCCAATCCCTGCACCTTTGTTGAAACAGGCTTTCTTCTTTTTAATAAAACCGCACTATCGTTCTTAAACTGTTTGCTTATTAAAAAGCATAATCCGGCGCCTGTGTCAAAATAATAATTAGCATCTATAGTCCTTGCATCTTTAATAATTAAGGGCACAATAGGCAATCCTCTTAATGCAGGATGAAGTAATAATCCATGAGGAGGATATTTAATAGCTCCGGGGCTATATACACGGATCTTTAAGCTGTCGAAATCAACTTTTACAATATACCTGCTCAGAAAACTATAACCAATAATTCCGTCAACCTTTATTCCATATACGTTAGTCAGTATTTCATAGTCATTGATATAAAAATCAAGGCTGTCTATTTTTAATCCCGGAAAAGCCAGGCTGTTATTTTTTGAATAATCCACTTTGCGTACTCCGGCAATACCATACATATACCGCCCTGAAGGCTCGTGAGGAATTGCGTATTTTTCAACAGTTGCAGAATCAAGAGAAATACTGCCGCTACCTGTATCCAGAATGAAATTAAAAGAATCGGGAATACTGTTGAATCTTGCTTTAATCAACATGACGCCTCCGGTTAATTGCCTGAAATTAAATTCCGTGATAAATTTTGCAGGCCCATCTATATCTACTTTCTGCCCGAATACAGGAACAGAAAAAATGACGATGATAAAATAAACCAGTAGTTTCATAATGATCAAACTGAATTTAAAATGCATGCCTGCACACTGCCTAGATTTGCCTGCAAGAAGATACGACTTTTTTTCGAGTTGCAGGAGCAGATTATTTTAATAGAGAAATTTTTAGCAACGAGTGACGTAAATCTTTGTTTACCTGCGATAATTTATATTTTTGATTTATGGCATTTCCAACATTTACGTTTGAACAATCACTGCAAAAAATAAAGCAATACTGTGCCTACCAGGAACGATGCCATTCTGAGGTGCGTGATAAATTATATTCATTTGGGCTGCGGCAGTCAGAAGTAGAAGAAGTGATCACTTTGTTGATTGTTGAAAATTATTTGAATGAAGAGCGGTTCGCCATCCACTTTGCCGGTGGAAAATTCAGGATGAAACAATGGGGAAAACACAAAATAAAACAAGCATTAAAGCTCAGGCAGGTAAGCGACTATTGCATTAACAAGGCGCTAAAAGGTATTGATACAAATGAATATGAAAGGACGTTTGAAAAGCTAACGGAGCAGAAACTAAAAACATTGAAAAGTGAAAAAAATATTTTTATTAAAAAAAGAAAATTGCAGGATTTTTTATTGCAGAAGGGATATGAAAGTGAATGGGTAAAGAAGGCTGTGAACAGGCTTTAGAAGGTGAGTTGCAGATATTTATTCCAAAACTCAAGAGAGATGAGTCTTGAGAAAAAATAATTAAATTTGGTCAAATATTATAAGCATGAAAACAGAATTTAAAAATGTAGTTTGGAAGGAAGGAAAATATTTTGTTGCTCAATGTTTAAATATAGAAGTATCCTCTTTTGGTGAAACAAAAGAGGAGGCTTTGAAAAACCTGAATGAAGCAATTGAATTATATATGGAAGATGCTTCTTTTGATAATCTAACAGAAATAGAATCGCCGGAAATCACCTACTCGCAAATTGAACATGCCTAAATTATATTCTACTGATCACATAATTAGGGTCTTGTTACAAAATGGATTTGAATTTATTTCTCAAAGAGGAAGTCATAAAAAATTTCGTAAAGCAGGAAATCCAACTTTGACAGCCATTGTACCTGCCGGTAAAAAAGAAATGCCTTTTGGTACTTTTAAATCTATTGTAAGACAATCGGGCTTGCAAATCGCAGATTTTGAAAATTAGTTTATTTTAAAACAATCATGTCATCTCTCACCATCACCCTTATCCAAACCAATCTTTTCTGGGAAAATAAAAAAGCCAACCTTGAAATGCTTCAGCAAAAAATTGAAAGCATCCGGGAAAAAACTGAAGTGGTAATTCTTCCTGAAATGTTCTCTACAGGATTTAGTATGAAGCCTGAACTCTTTGCGGAAACAATGGATGGTGAAACAATGCAGTGGATGCAAAAAATCGCTTCCCAAAAGAAAATAATTTTAACCGGCAGCATTATCATTAAGGAGGAAGGAAAATATTTTAACAGGCTCATCTGGATGTTGCCTACAGGCGATTATGGCTTTTATGATAAAAGACATTTATTTGCTTATGCTGACGAACATTCCCATTATACAAAAGGAAATAAGAAATTAATTGCTTCTGTAAAAGGATGGAAAATACAGTTACAGATATGCTACGATTTAAGATTTCCGGTGTGGGCGCGGCAAGAACCCGGCAACTTAGACAATCAGTATGACCTGCTTATAAATATTGCTAACTGGCCTGAAAAGAGAAATCATGCGTGGAAAGTGTTGCTCCAGGCAAGGGCTATCGAAAATCAGTGCTTTGTTGCCGGCGTAAACAGAGTTGGCGAAGATGGCGACAGCGTTCTTTATAGCGGAAATAGCAGCCTCATTGATCCTATGGGAGAAGTTATTTACCATAAGAGCCATAATGAAGATATTTTTACTTATACCCTTAAAAAGGAGGCAATAACAGAATACAGGAATCAGTTTCCTTTTTGGAAAGAATCTGATTCCTTTTTAATAAAAGACTGAATTTGACAGTTGGGGCAATTACAAATTATCTTTTCTTAAGCTCTTCAATTTCTCTCTCTATCTTGGCTATAGTGGCATTAATATTAGCCAGCCGTTTGCCATTTTTTGATATTTTAAAAGTAGGGTGTACCGTTTTCAATTCAGCTTTATATTCCGCTAATTGATCTTTCAAAGTTCTCAGTTTACCTGCAACTTCATTGTTTCTAACGGGTCGTGCCATGGGTTTAATTTTTTATTCAAAATATGAAATTAAGTACAAAAAATCATCTTGTTACAAAAATTTTTCATTTTAATGATAAACAAAAATTTTTCATTACCTATTCTCAAGGGCATCCTATTGAAATGTTTGGTATAAAAACAATAACATTAGTAAAACAAATTCAGAATAGGAAAACGTGAGATAAGTGCTAAATTTGCATTTTTCCGACATGAGCGATGACATAAAACATGAATGTGGGCTTGCATTCATCAGATTGAGAAAGCCTTTTTCATATTACAAGCAGAAATATGGCTCGGTTTTATATGGCTTAAATAAGCTATATCTTCTTATGGAAAAACAGCACAACCGGGGCCAGGATGGGGCAGGTATCGCAGCCGTAAAGTTAAATACGGAACCCGGGTATCCTTTTTTGAACAGAATAAGAAGCACCGCTAATCAGGCAATTGCAGATCTTTTTTCACAAATAGGAGACCAGGTAAATGAAATTAAAAAATACCATCCGGATATAGAGCAACATGCCGGCCTTATGAAAGGCCACATTGATTTTCTTGGCGAACTTCTCCTCGGCCATTTGCGCTACGGCACACAAGGAAAAAATAATTTAGAATTTTGCCATCCCTTTATTAAAAGAAATATAATACCCTCAAGAAATCTTGCCCTGGCAGGAAATTTTAACCTGATCAATAAAGATGAACTGTATGCAATTATTAATAGCCCGCGTGATGCACAGGATCGTGAAAGCGACCTTGGAGCTATGATAGATGTCATTCAGCACTTTTTGATTAAGGCTGATGAGGAATCGCCTGAAAGCCCGGATATTGAATGTGTTTTAAAAAAATCTGTTCCATATTTTGACGGAGGTTTTACTTTCGGAGGCCTTACCGGTAATGGAACCGGCTTTGTGATAAGAGATGCTCATGGTATAAGGCCTTGTTATTATTACATAGATGATGAAGTAATAGTGGCTGCCAGCGAGCGTGCTGCCATACGCACTGCTTTTAATGTGGGAGAAAATGAAGTGAAGGAATTAATGCCCGGCACCGCCCTGATTGTAAATCCGGAAGGCCGGTTTTCAATACCTCAGATATTAGAACCAAAGGAAAGAAAGGCATGTAGTTTTGAACGGATCTATTTTTCAAGAGGAAGTGATGAAAAGATTTACAGGGAACGAATTGCGCTGGGGTATCATCTGAGCGAAAGGGTGCTTAAAGCCGTGAATTATGATTTGAAAAATACTATTTTTTCCTTTATTCCTAATACTGCCGAAACAGCTTTTTACGGCCTGATCAAAGGCGCGGAGGATTATCTCAATAAAATAAAAATTGAAAGAATACTAAGCTGGAGTAAAGGCCTGGCTGCCGGCCAGGATGGCTTTGATGAAGAGAAGCTTTCGCAGATGGTAAACCGAAAGGTGCGGATGGAAAAGATCGCCATTAAAGATGTAAAACTTCGCACATTCATTACAGAAGATAACAGCCGTAATGAAATGGTACAGCATGTGTACGACATCACTTATGGTACGGTAAGAAAAGGAATAGATACGCTTGTAGTAATTGACGATTCTATTGTGCGCGGTACCACCCTGCGTGAAAGCATTGTAAGAATGCTTGCCCGGCTTGAGCCTAAGAAGATCATCATTGTTTCCTCCGCTCCGCAAATAAGATACCCTGATTGCTATGGAATTGATATGAGCAAATTGGGAGAGTTCATAGCCTTCAAAGCCGCTATGGAACTGATAAAAGAAAGAGGTATGGAATCAATGCTGGACTCCCTGGTGGACAGAACCAAAGAACTGAAAAGAAACAATCAATTGCATACGCAAAATCTGGTTAGAGAAGTTTATAAACCTTTTTCATTAGAAGAAATAGATAAAAAAATTGCACAGTTAATTACGCCGCCTGAGATCAGTCTTGATGTGGAGGTGATTTACCAAACTATAGAAGATTTACATGAAAGTTGCCCTACCAATTTAGGCGATTGGTATTTTACAGGCAACTACCCTACACCTGGAGGTAACCGCGTAGTGAACAATGCCTTTTTAAATTATATGGAAGGGAAAAATGTGAGAGGATATTAATTATTAGAGTTATTCTATACTTCATAAAATTTCTTTTCCTTTGCCCGTATGTCATTATTTATTACTTCTTTAAATTCCGGAAGCAACGGGAATTGTTATTATATAGGTAATGAAACCGAAGCTGTTCTTATAGATGCAGGAATATCCTGCAGGGAAGTTGAAAAGAGAATGAAAAGGCTTGGGTTATCTATGAACAACATTAAAGCAGTTTTCATATCACACGAACACGCTGACCATATTAAAGGATTGCCTGCATTGATAAAAAAGTTTCAGTTGCCTGTTTATATTTCTCCTGCTACCCTGCAAGGTGGAAGATTGCAAATTGATGTGTATCTCATAAAAGATTTCAAAGCGCATCAGGCTATAAGCATTGGAAATTTAGCTGTTACTGCGTTTCCAAAATACCACGATGCCAGTGATCCATATAGTTTTTTCGTTACATGCAGAAAGGTTTGTGTGGGAGTTTTCACCGATATTGGATCGCCTTGTCAACAATTGATTAAATATTTCAGGCAATGCCATGCCGCTTTTCTTGAGGCCAATTACGATGAAGAAATGCTTGAGAAAGGCAGTTATCCTGTTCATCTGAAAAACAGGATCCGCAATGGAATGGGACATTTGAGTAACAGGCAGGCTTTGCATCTTTTTGTTACGCAAAGGCCCGAATTTATGAGCCATTTATTATTGGCCCATCTGTCACAAAATAATAATTCACCGGAGCTCGTTCAGCAACTATTCAACGCTCGTGCCCAAAACGTGAAAATATCTGTGGCGCCCAGGAATCGGGAGACTGAAGTTTTCCATATTTGTATGCCTGATAATGAAGAAGAACGTTCTGCTTCTAAGTTTGTGAATTATTCATCTCCTGTACAACTGGCTTTATCTTTTACATGATCTGTAGAATGGCATAATATTTAAGGCTTTTCATTTTACTCAAAATCATTCAAACCAAAATATATGTCAGACAAAAAAGATACTGAACTGAATAAAGCCTCTGAAAAAGAAAAGCCGTCCGAAACCGAACAAGTGAAAGATGCTTTTGAGCGGGCTGAAAAAGATATTGAAAAAGACCCGGATTTTCAGCCAGATAAAGACGAAGACCTTGATGAAGGCGAACTTGCCAGGAAGGAAGGCCATCCATAACAATAAGTTTAGTTTCACTTTTACTTTTTGTCATTATCAATGATGGGGCTCATTATTGATATATTCTTTTATTAGTTGTAAAATACCTGCCTGTTTATAACATTCCAGATGAACTTACCTTTTTCTTTAAGGGCATTAAAATATAGAAATTTCCAGTTGTATATGGCCGGGCAATCCATATCATTGGTAGGCACGTGGATGCAAAGAATCGCAGTAAGCTGGCTGGTGTATGAACTTACGGGTTCAGCATTTATACTTGGGTTGGTAGCTTTTGCAAGCCGCATTCCAATGCTGGTTTTATCTCCTTATGCCGGAGCTTATGTGGACAGGCACAGCCGGTATAAAACTTTGTTGGTTACCCAGGCTGCTTCTATGCTACAGGCAGGTTTGCTGGCATTAGTGGTACTTATTAATTCATATAATATTACCGTTATCATTTTGCTGAGCATTATGCTTGGTGTGATCAACGCTTTTGATGCACCGTCGTGCCAGTCGCTTATGATTGTTCTTGTACAGAATAAAACAGATTTACCCAATGCTATTGCGCTTAATTCTTCCATGGTTACATTAGCCCGTTTAATAGGGCCTGCCATAGCAGGAATTTTATTAAGCACTGTAGGAGAAGGCATTTGCTTTCTCATAAATTTCCTGAGTTTTATTGCCGTCATTTCTTCTCTGCTCATGATGAACATAACCATACCGCCGAGGGAAAAAAATATAGAACCCATCTGGATGAATTTACGCCAGGGCTTTACTTATCTGAAACGCAATCCTGCATTGAGTTATGCCATCTCATTGATGGCGCTTCTCAGCTTTGTCGTAATGCCTTATATTACATTGTTGCCTGTGTATGCAAAAACGGTTTTTAAAGGAGATGTAACCACTTATAGCTGGCTTAATATTATTTCAGGATTGGGAGCATTGATTGGCGCGGTGTATGTAGCAAGGCTAAAGGAACAAAAAAACCTATTGAAAGTAATTATCAGCGCAGGGTTGCTGATATCTGTCAGCCTTGTATTGTTTTCCTATTCTACCTCTTTTCTTTTGTCATTGTTTTTAATTTTATTAGGCGAAAGCGGCTTGCTCACTTTTGTTGCTTCTACCAATACTTTTCTGCAAACGCATGTGGAAGAGCACATGCGGGGAAGAGTGATCAGTTATTATGTAATGGCTTTTGGAGGCATGATTCCTATCGGAAGCCTGATCGTTGGCTTGTTAGCGCATTTAACAAGCGCGCCTTTTGCTCTTTTGATAGAAGAGATAATCGGTACTATTATTATCATCCTGTTTATTCCATCTTTTAAAAAGATTAATAAAAGAGCAGAACAAAAAGCAGAAAGGATAAAGCTGCGAGGCAATTATAATTACATAAAAAAGTAAAATGCTTAAACTTGAGATTGGTACTTTTGTTGATATATTTTTATCATCAATTGGCCGGAACATTTAAAATCCCTGTTATGAAAGTTACCTTGTTAGCCATCAGCCTGGCATCAATATTGATTTTTAGCGCTTCATGCAATAATTCACAAAACGATAAAAATAAAACTGAAATGAAAGATTCTACTCAAGTACCCGCCTCTGCTAATATAAAAACGGATTCTATAAGCTGGAAATCTGATGGACAAACTTATATTGGATTCGTAGCTTATAATAAAAATGTAGAAGGCAAACGGCCGGCAATTTTAGTAGTACCTGAATGGTGGGGATTGAACAATTATACAAAGCGCCGCGCTAAGCAATTGGCAGAGCTTGGTTACTTAGCAATGGCAATAGATATGTACGGAGATGGGAAAACTGCTGCCAATCCTGATGAAGCGCAACAGTTAACCACTCCTTATTATAAAGATCCTGCACTGGCAAAAGCAAGAGTAGATGCTGCTATTGCTCAATTAAAAAATTTTCCTCAAACCGATACTTCTAAAATGGCTGCTATAGGTTATTGCTTTGGAGGATTTGTGGTGCTAAACGCTGCAAAACTTGGAGCCGACCTGAAAGGGGTTGTAAGTTTTCATGGAGGCCTCACCGGGGTAAAGCCAGATAAGAATTTATTGAAAGCGAAAATTTTAGTTTGCCACGGCGGCGCTGACGAATTTGAAAACCCGCATGTTGAAGAGTTTAAAAAGCAAATGGATTCCATAGGCGCGGATTATACTTTTAAGGTTTATCCGAATGCCTCCCATGCATTCAGTAATCCGGATGCTACTGCTACCGGTGAAAAATTCAATATGCCCATCAGATATAATGAAGCAGCGGATACTGCTTCGTGGAATGATATGAAGGACTTTTTTAAAAAATTATTTTGAGAAAAAAGAAAAATAAGATATCAATTGCTGCTGTTCACTAAATCAGGATAGCCTAAAATAAAAGTAAAAGTTTTCCGTTACTTAATTTTCTATTACTTTAGGGCACTAATTGTACAATGAACTTTTATTTTTTTTCTTTTATAAAAAGCCGGAATTTATTAATCATATTTTTAATTCTTATCAGCTTTTATCCGGCTACAGCACAACAAAAGATATTTGTGCCGGCTATTGAGAATAATGCTCAGTTAGAGTCAGCTTATGCTTCACTGGAAAAGCGTTATCAACTGGACATTAAATCACTTCCTTCTGAAAATAAAAAAGACTTTTTAAAAATATACAAGCAACGTTGGGATAATCTTAAAGAAAAATTTGATAAAAAAGAGATTTATACTGATACAAAGGCACAACAATATCTTGATAAGATAGTAGCCGAAATTGTAAAAGCCAATCCATCGCTGCAACACAAAGAGTTTAAATGTTATTTTTCCCGGTCAGGTATTCCTAATGCAGCCTATCTTGGAGAAGGATTGATCCTTTTCAATATCGGCCTGTTTAGCAAGCTGGATAATGAAAGCCAGGCAGCTTTTATTTTGTGTCATGAGCTTGCACATTTTTATCTGCAGCACAGTGAGAACAGCATACAAAAATATGTGGCTACCATCAATTCCCCGGAGGTACAAAAAGAACTTCGAAACATTAAGAAAGCAGAATATGGCAAAAGGGAAGAGCTTGAAAAATTACTTAAAGGCTTAACATTCGATAGCCGGCGGCATGGCCGCGACCATGAAAGTAGCGCGGATTCAATGGGGATAGAATTTTTACGTAATACCCGGTTCGATATCAAAGAATCTCTTACTACGCTTGCTTTGCTCGACTCTATTGACAGGGACACTCTAAAAACAGAAGAGGTCCTGCAAAAAATATTCAATGCCAAAGAATATCCTTTTCAAAAAAGATGGATTGCAAAAGAAGAAGGGCTCCTGGGAGGGCATGCTATATTGAAACAGGATGAAGACATGGCCGACTCATTAAAAACGCATCCTGATTGCAAGCTGAGGATAAAGGCGCTGGAACCTTTGGTATTAAAATATCAAACGGCTTCTGCTTCAAAACACATCATTGATAAATCAATGTTTGAAGAGCTTATCCATACTTTCAGATACGAGATGGTGGAATATGCTTTGGTATCTGATAATTATACAAAAAGCCTGCAATATACGCTGCAGCTTTTGCAGCATTATCCTTCTGATCCTTACCTGGTAACACAGATAGGAAAAATCTTCAATGGTTTTTATAAGGCGCAAAAAGGTCATACGCTTGGTAAGGTAACTGATCTTCCTGCCCCTTTCTATGAACCCAATTACAATCTTTTATTACAGTTTGTTCAGAATCTTTTTTTGGAAGATTATGCAGCGATCAGTTATTATTTTTTAAAACAATATACTTCTCAAATGGAGAATTACGCGCCATTTAAAAGTACATATACTACAAGCGCTTCAATTTTAAAACAATAAAGTTCTGCTATACACGCTCACATTCAAAATAACAAAATGAAAAAAAATCTCCTGGTTATAGCATGCCTGCTGCTTTTTACGACTTTTATAGTGCAGGCTCAAAGTAAATTAAGTGTAGATAAAGTATATTCTGCTTATCTCCGCAATAGCGGCACTATCATGGAAAACAACCAGATCAAAGGTTATTTTTTCCTTTATCAAAGTGATAAGATAGATAAAAATACCAATGAATATACGTTGCAGATACTTGATCAAAACCTGAATAAAGTAAAGGAAATAAAATTTGAGGATTCTAAAAAGATCAGTTTATTGGAAGCCTCTTATAACAATAACAGCCTTGCTTTTCTTTTTAAAAATGCTGATACAAAAACCCTGGATATGAAAATCTATGACATGGATGGAAAGCTTAAATTTTCATACAGCCGGGAGTACGATAAAAAAACGGATGATTTGATGAAGAGGTATGAAACCATGCATACCGATGAAGGAACCAATCAAAATGTTTTTGATGTAGGAAGCGAAGGTTATGTATCAATTCTTCCATTGAGAGATGGTAAACTGCGCACCTATGAAGTGGATTATTTTTCATCAGTGCAAAAAAAGCAATGGTCTTATCTTCCGGATGATGATGAAGATCGCTTTGCCACTGCAGAATTTCTTGGCAGCACGGATGACCTGATTATCCTGGAAGTGATGAAAAAGAGCCGTAAGCTAAGCAATAAGATGACTGCTCATCTTGTGGGTATCAGCATCCAGAATAAGAAAAAAGTATTTGATATAGAGGATAATGATGATGGAGATTACAAATTTGCTCCTACCAGTGTTGTACCATTGCGGGGAAAAAATGAGATCCTGGTAATGGGAAGCTATTTCAAAAAAGGAGATAATATCGTTAAAGATTTCAGCCAGGGACTTGCGGTATATTCAATAAACAATGAAGGCAAAGTGCTCACTAAAACCTATAATTCATGGGTAGATGATTTTGGAAAATACCTTCCTCTTAATAAAAAAGGCAAACTGGATAAAATAGGGTATTTATATATTCATAAGCTGATTCAGACACCTGATGGGAAAATATTTGTGGTAAGCGAAGGTTATAAAAGACAGGCCAGCGCAGGAGGCATTGCACTCACTGCTTTAATGGCTGCGGGAGGAGCGCATTCCAATGCAGTAGGCGTTACTAAAATTGTAGTAACTGATATGGTGATCATGGAATTTAATGATAAGTTTAAAGTAACGAATGCCACCATTTACGATAAAACGAATAATACGGTGGAAGCTTCTGCAGTAAGCGATTATGAGAGCCAACACGCTATTGCAATAGCAGTTAAAATGACTGGCGGCTTCGACTATGAATTTACTACCGGAGATATTGATAATTCCAATTTTACTATTTGCTATAGCGATTGGGTAAAGAATAAAGAATATAAAGGGAAAACGTTTAATTCTATAAGATACAATGGATCTAAATTTTCGACAGATAAGATAGAACTAAAATCCAAGGCAAGCACCATGAAAGTTTTCCCCGCTAAATCAGGATCAGTAATGATTATGGAATATTTCAAAAAAGATAAGCGGTTGGATTTTAGGATGGAAAAACTGGGATGATGGTTTAATCTCTTTTACAGCCCGCTACCCCGCTGTGGGCGGTGTCCTCACCGTCCACAAGCAGCAGCGGTTTTTTATTTCATAAATAGCCTCTGCGTTAAAAGCCTTAATTTTATTTATCTAAAAATATTTTATGATAAAAGTATTTTTTATTTCCCTGATACTGTGTATTGCCTTCGCTTCATGCAATAATAACAGATCGTCAAATACGGTAACTTCTACAGACGCTACGGCCTCTGTGATTGATGAAGATTATGATTCTTCCTTTAATGTAAAAGCACAATCCTTTGCCGACCTGCAGGTATTGCGGTACCAGGCGCCGGGATTTAACCAGCTCACCCTTCAGCAAAAACAACTTGCCTATTATTTATACGAAGCAGCTTTGTGCGGGCGCGACATTATCTATGACCAGTCAAGTAAAAACGGGCTTACGCTTCGCAAAACTCTGGAAGCAATATACGGCAGCTACACGGGTGATAAAACTACGGATGACTGGAAAAAATTTGAAACCTACTGTGGAAGATTCTGGTTCAGTAATGGTAACCATCACCACTATAACATGGATAAGTTTTTTCCGGAATGTTCTAAGCAGTATTTTATAGAGATTGCAAAGGCAAGCGATTCGTCATTATTTCCTAAGAAGGCAGGTGAAAGTATGGACTCTTTTTTATCAAGGATAAAGCAAGTTATTTATGATCCTAAAATAGAGCCTAAGCTGGTGAATTTAAATGCCGGTATTGATAATGTGAAAGCATCTTCCGTTAACTTTTATGAAGGAGTTACCCAAAAAGAAGTTGAAGATTTTTATGAAAAATTTGATCATACAGGCAATGTGCCTGCATGGGGAATTAACAGCAAGGTGCTGAAAGACAGTTCGGGAAAAGTAATAGAAAAAGTATGGAAAGCAGGCGGGATGTACGCTTCTGCGATTGAGAAAATAATTGGCTGGCTTGAAAAAGCAATTACAGTAGCTGAAGATGAAGATCAGAAAAAGGCGCTTCAGCTATTGGTTCAATATTACAAAACAGGAGACGTACATACGTGGGACGATTATAATATTGCCTGGGTAAAAGATATAAACAGCAGGCTTGATGTGGTCAATGGATTCATTGAAGTATATATGGATCCGCTTGGCAGGAAGGGGAGTTTTGAAAGTGTGGTTTCCATGAAAGACCTACGCGCTACTAAAATAATTCAAACTATTGCAGGCCAGGCTCAATGGTTTGAAGACCATTCGCCCATAATGCCCGAACATAAAAAGAAAAATGTAAAAGGAATTATTGCAAAAGCCATTACGGTAATAGTAGAAAGTGGAAGCGCTTCACCCTCCACACCTATTGGTATTAATCTACCCAATAATGAATGGATAAGAAAAGAACATGGGTCAAAATCGGTTGCCCTTACCAATATAGTTCATTCCTATAATGCAGCCGGCGCAGGTAACGGCGTGCTTGATGAATTTGCGATTGATGACTCTGTGAAAGACCGTATCAAAAAATGGGGAGACCTTTCTGAAGACCTGCACACAGACATGCACGAAGCCATAGGCCATGCTTCGGGGCAAATCAATCCCGGAGTAGAATCTACTGATAAAACGCTGAAAACTTATGCCTCCGCACTGGAAGAAGCAAGAGCTGATTTGATAGGATTGTATTACATAATGGATCCTAAGCTTATTGAACTTGGCGTAATGCCTTCGCTTGAAGTAGGCAAAGCGCAGTATGATAGTTATATGATGAATGGCCTTATGATACAATTGGTTCGCCTGAAGCTAGGAGAGCAACTGGAAGAAGCGCACATGCGCAATCGCCAGCTAAACGCGATGTGGGCCTATCAAAAAGGTAAAAAAGATAATGTGGTGGAATTTGTAAAAAAGAATGGCAAGACCTACGTGAAAATTAATGATTATGATAAGCTAAGGAATCTTTTTGGCCAGCTATTGCGCGAAATACAACGCATCAAATCAAAAGGAGATTATAATGCGGGAAAGAGCCTGATAGAAACTTATGGAGTAAAGGTGGATCCTGTATTGCATAAGGAAGTGCTGGATCGGTATAAGAAATTAAATATAAAACCGTACAAAGGCTTCATCCAGCCGCGACTTGTTCCAGTGATGAATGGAGAGCAGATCGAAGATGTAAAGATAGAATACCCCACTAATTTTTTTGACCAGATGATGGAATACGGAAAAAAATATTCGCTTCTGCCTTTAGAAAATTAGGAAGGCAAGAGTTTAAAATTTAATGATTAACTTTATCGCTCTTAAAAAGCCTAATGAAACATCTTCTTATTTTTCTCTTTTTTTTATGTATTGACAACATAGCTCTTTGCCAGAATAAAGTTGCTAATAAAAAAGAGGATCCTGTAAAAAATGCACATATTATTCAGAAAGCACCATCTAAAAAAACACAATCTATCTTACATCTGCCGGTAGTTTATACTTTTATAGGAAATGGCAATTGGTCTGACCCCGCCAATTGGGATGCCAATGGAGTGCCGCCGGACGAAACCAATCCCGACAGCAAAATTTATATAAATAATGTGCCTGGCGGCATGTGTTATTTAGATGTGCCTTATGTAGTAAAAAGCGGAACATTACCCACCTGGCTAATTGTGTTTACCGGCAGTAACCTGGTGATACCTGAAAAGCTAATTGTAAAATAAGGAGTAATGCAGTAATGTCAAGAGTGATAGTATTCACTGCACCAGGACATTAAATTGTGGAGATTTCCTTTCTGACTGCCTCAGACTTTTGATTAGATTTGCTCAAAGACTTCGGTATTGACAACACATCATAAAATAATAAATGGCGACAGCCGGCAGATGACCGAATTAGCTGACAATTCAGTGCATTTGGTGATTACCTCTCCACCCTATTGGCAACTTAAAGATTATGGAACAGACAATCAAATCGGTTTCCATGATAGTTATGAAAATTACATCAACAATCTGAACCTGGTTTGGAAAGAGAGCTACCGCACTCTTCATAATGGTTGCAGGTTGTGTGTGAATATTGGCGACCAATTTGCAAGGGCTGTTTACTATGGACGTTACAAAGTAATTCCCATTCGCGAAGAAATCATCAAGTTTTGCGAGAATATTGGTTTTGACTATATGGGCGCAATTATTTGGCAAAAGGTAACGACTTCTAATACGACAGGGGGCGGCGTTCAAATGGGTTCTTATCCTTATCCAAGAAACGGAATTTTAAAGTTGGATTATGAGTTTATTCTCGTTTTCAAAAAATTAGGCGACAGTCCGAAACCTACCAAAGAACAGAAAGAACTTTCCAAAATGACAGCCGAAGAATGGAACACTTACTTTGCAGGGCATTGGAATTTTGCAGGAGCAAGACAAAACAATCACATTGCAATGTTTCCCGAAGAATTGCCAAAACGTTTAATTAAAATGTTCTCGTTCATTAGCGAGACCGTTCTTGACCCGTTTGCAGGGAGCGGGACAACGGCTTTAGCTGCGAAAAATTCTGATAGAAATTCTGTTGGCTATGAAATCAATCCTGAATTTATTCCGTTTATAAAAGAAAAGTTAGGCATTCATCAACAGGATTTGAATAGAACGACTTATGAATTTGTAACACAGCAACCCATAACAACTGACTTTGAAAAAGAAATTCAAAAACTTCCATACATTTTCAAAGACCCGCATATTCTTGACAAAAAAATTGATGTGAAGAAATTGCAGTTTGGAAGCCGGATTGATAAAGACAGTTCAACTCAACGTGAAGAATTTTATACAGTAAAGGAAGTTATTAGTCCTGAAAAAATTCGTTTGAACAACAACTTGACAGTAAAACTTATTGGCGTCAAAGAAGACCCGGTTATAAATGGAAAAGCAACTGATTTTCTTATTGACAAAACAAAAGGTAAACGGGTTTTTTTGAAATACGACAGCATAAAGCACGACAATGAAAACAACTTGTTATGCTATCTGTATTTAGAAAACAAAACGTTTATCAACGCTCATTTAATCAAAAGCGGTTTGGTGCAAGTGGATAGCGATATTGATTTTAAATACAAAGACAAATTTTTAAACCTCTTGCAGCAAAATGGATAAAGAATATGTGTCAGGCTCTGATGGCTATAATCTAAAATTCAAACGGGAAACTCTTTTAAACTATGGTATGAATCGGTGGGGCTTGAACAAAGCCCATAGTGTCGGCACAACCTCCGAATTGATCAGGGCTTGCGCCCCTTCGAAATATGAGGAATGGGAGCGGTTTTATTTTAGTCAGGCTAAACAAAAGAAAAGGGATGGGCTTCAAATTACAAGAGAATATATCACAGGCCTTGGACAAACCCTCTACATTAAGCTTTCGGAAATAGTACAAAAAGAACTTGAACAAATTACGGAGGAAGAGTGCATTGACTATGCCTACAATCTGGTTCTGAACAGGACTTATGAAGGATATCGTACCGAAATTGATACAATCTATGGACAACTTGAAGGTGCGATTGGTCGAATGATTGAGCCCGCGCCTGATAATTGGGATAGAGCTTATAGCGTTGATTTCTTTGTGAAAGTGAATAATAAAAATATTGGTATTCAAATAAAACCAATTGTATCAGGGCAAGCGCTAAATCAATATCAATGGATTGAAATGCACCGGAAAAATCACGAAAGATTTGAAAGGGAATTTGGTGGTAAAGTATTCTTTGTATTTTCAGCAAAAAGTTCAAGGGGTACAAAAAAAATATACAATACAGAAGTAATTGAACAAATCATTGCTGAAATAGAGCGACTGGCGAAGTAAGGCCGCTTACCGCCAACAAAAGTAAAAGCCGGTCTGAGAATACTTAACCATAAGAATTGATAACATTAATCAATTTGAAGAAGCAGCAAGAGTTAACAGGAATACTGATTCTTTTATGGCAGCCACACTATGAGGTTCTCCTTTATGCAAAGCAATCATTTGCCCTTTTTCCAAAATAACAGATTGGCTATCGGTGATAAAATTGATCCCTCCTTCCAATACCTGCACGCTGATGGTTCCATTTGCAATATGCTTCGTTATTACAGCATCTTCATGTAATGCCACCAGCACGATGCGCATTCCATCGGTTTTATAAACAGTTATTGCATTCCGGTCATTCTTTTTCCAGGCAGGTTCGTTTTTTATTTGTTTGATAAAATCAGGGATATCTATACTCACTAATGGCGCATCTATTAACCTTCCGCCTTCGGGCCTTAATTCAGTTGATTCATTGTATTTTACTTCCATTGGAATTTGTTTTATTTTATAAGAGTATAAAGACGGTTGATCACTTTATTAAAGATAAGGCAGAACTTTTATGAACCGCAATATGATCGCTCTTGTCACTTTTTATCTCGTACTGCGGGTCATCTTTTGTGGCATGATGGGTATATCCTTTATAATTAAAATTTGAAGTATGAACTTTTGTTATTTTTCCTGATACATGCCCTGCTTCAGAGTTCCATCTTACATGGTCGCCTGTTTTAAATGAATGTGCCATAGTAATTATTGTTTTACCAACCACCCGCAAAAACTGCTCCTGAATAAAAAATATTCTGTTGGTATAATTGTAACCACAGCCAATCTCATCACTCTAATTTTTCGTCAGGACTTTCTTTATCATTACTTTTGTTAATAGGTTAAGTTTTAGTATAGCTTATATTTTGAATCAAAAAACAATCAATCTTAAACAATAGAAAATGGAATCAATTGAACAGTTAGGAATTAATACAGTTCGGGTATTATCTGCAGATGCGGTGCAAAAAGCCAATTCCGGGCATCCCGGTACGCCGATGGCGCTGGCGCCCATAGGTGATGTACTTTGGACAAAAGTGATGAATTATAATCCGGAAAATCCTGAATGGCCCAACCGGGATCGTTTTATTTTATCGGCAGGGCACGCGTGTATGCTGCAATATTGTTTTTTATATTTAACCGGCTATGACGTTACGCTGGATGACCTGAAAAATTTCAGGCAATTACACAGTAAGACTGCCGGCCATCCTGAGCACGGGTTATTAGCCGGAATTGAAGTAACCACAGGGCCGCTTGGCCAGGGTTTCGCCAACGGCGTGGGGATGGCTATTGCGCAACAATACATTGCATCAAGATACAATAAGCCAGGTTTCGATTTATTTGATTATAAAATTTATGCGATCTGCAGCGATGGCGATATCATGGAAGGGGTAAGCGCAGAAGCTGCCTCATTAGCTGGTCACCTTAAGCTGGGCAACCTGATCTATATTTATGATGATAATAAAATTACCATTGAAGGTGATACATCGCTCACATTTAATGAAGATGTTACGGAGCGTTTCCAGGCTTATGGCTGGCATGTGCAATCTGTGGCTGATGGAAATGATACAGGAGCAATACATACAGCTATATTAAATGCAAAGAATGAAGCCAAAAGGCCTTCATTGATCAGAGTGCGCACCCATATTGGTTTTGGAAGCCCAAATAAAGTAGATACTGCTGCTGCTCATGGCTCTCCTTTGGGCAAAGATGAAGTGAAACTGGTAAAGGAAAATTTTGGCTTTGACCCTGAAAAAAGTTTTGTTGTAGCAGACGAAGTGCTGGATTACTATAGAAGTAAAGGAAAAGCAGGAATAAAAAAAGAGCAGGACTGGAAAGAACTATATTCTAAATACAAAGAAAAATATCCTTCAGAAGCAGCAGAATATGAATTGCTGAGTAGTGGTAAGTTACCACAGGGTTGGAAAGACGATCTCCCTGTTTTCAAACCGGATGAAAAAGGAATTGCCACCCGGAAGGCTTCAGGAAAAACTTTAAATGAGATAGCAGCTAAATTACCTTTATTAATTGGAGGTTCAGCAGATCTCTCGCCATCCACTGATACTGAGCTCACCGGGTTTAAGTCTTTTACCGATGAAAACCATGGTGGAAGAAACTTTCATTTTGGAATCCGCGAACATGCTATGGGCGCAGTGTTGAATGGTATGGCGCTCACAAAGGGAATTATACCTTATGGCGCTACTTTCTTAATATTCTCAGATTACATGCGTCCTCCTGTAAGGCTTGCAGCTATTATGAAGATCCGTCCGATTTTTATTTATACCCATGATAGCATTGGGCTGGGTGAAGACGGAACAACACATCAGCCGGTTGAGCAATTAATAGGATTGCGCTCTGTGCCTGATGTAACCGTAATTCGCCCTGCGGATGCCAATGAAACAGCACAGGCATGGCGCGTAGCTTTGGAGCATTCAGGTGGCCCGGTTGCCATTGTGCTTACCAGGCAAAATGTCCCTACTATTGATCAGGATAAATATGAAAAGGCTACTAATGTGGAAAAAGGAGCTTATGTTCTGTCTGATTGTGAAGGTGAACCACAGGTAATTTTAATGGGTAGCGGAAGTGAGGTACATCTTTTGCTGAAAGCACAGGAAAAGCTGAAAGCCGAATCTATACAGGTGCGCGTGGTAAGCTTCCCGAGTTGGGAAATATTTGATGCACAAAGCAGTGAGTATAAAGAAAAGGTATTTCCAAAGAAAATACGCAGGCGCCTGGCAGTAGAAGCAGGGTCGCCCATTGGTTGGTGTAAGTATGTAACTGAAGATGGAGACGTGATCGGGATTACGAAATTTGGTGAATCAGCGCCGGGAGAAGAAGTGATGAAAGAGTATGGTTTTACTGTGGAAAATGTGGTGGCAAAAGCAAAATCATTATTGCAATAAATTAATTTTAAACCTAAATCTTTTACCATGAAAAAAGTACTTATAGCGATTGATTACAATCCTACCGCCCGGCATATTGCAAAAAAGGGATATGAACTGGCGAAGTCAATGAATGCACAAATAATACTATTGCACGTGGTAGCTGATTACACTTATTATTCTTCACTTGATTATTCTCCTATCATGGGCTTTGATAGTTTTAGCAACCTGGGCATATTGCAAACTGATACTGTAACCGAACTACAGCATGCTGCCCAGGATTACCTTGATAAAACAAAACAATATTTAGGTGGAGAAGACATACAAACTATAGTCAAAGATGGCGATTCCGGTCAGGCTATTATAGACGCTGCAAAAGAATTGGATGTGGATGTAATAGTTATGGGAAGCCACAGCAGGCGCGGGTTAGAGAAGATATTAATGGGAAGTGTAGCTGAGAAAGTACTGCGTAACAGCAGTTTGCCTTTGTTTATAATTCCGGTTGTAGAGGATGAAAAAAAATAATTTTAATAACCTTTAAATTAAATATTGATAATGGCAGAATATCCTGATGAAGAGCATATCGTTAAGATCATAAATGTTGAAAATGTTACTCACAATGTAAAACGATTTACACTAAGCAAACCTGAAAATTATGTTTTTACTCCCGGCCAGGCCACTGATATAGTTATTAATAAACCTGAATGGCTTAAAGAAAGGCGCCCTTTCACTTTTACAGGACTCAATGAATGGGACCATCTTGAATTTACCATCAAAATCTATGATGACCATGAAGGCGTAACCAACCAGTTGGGAAAATTAAAACCAGGTGATGAATTGATCCTGCATGATATATGGGGCGCTATTCATTACAAAGGCGAAGGCGTTTTTATTGCAGGCGGGGCAGGCGTTACCCCTTTCATAGCTATTTTTCGCCAGCTAAATGAGGATGGAAAACTGGGAAATAACCAATTGATCTTTTCTAACAAAACATCAAAAGATATTATTCTGAAAGATGAGTTTGAACAAATGCTCGGAGCTAATTTCATCAATACCCTCACTCAGGAAAAGACAGATCAATATGATAACAGCATCATCAATGAGGAGTACCTGAAAGGTAAAATAAAAAACCTGGATCAATACTTTTACATCTGTGGCCCCGATCCAATGATCGAAGCGATCAGTAATGATCTTCAAAAAATAGGAGTAGATAAAGGCAAAATTGTGATAGAAGAATTTTAGTGAAGAGCTCACAGGTTTTTTAAAACCTGTAAGGTATTTGAACAAAGTTTACCGGTAAAATTTTTTAAAGCGCCCATCCGCTTTCTAATCATATTTTCAAAAAAGAATTAAAACATTTTATCATGGCCAAAGACCTTTTCAAGATCAAAAAATTATTAAGTACCGGCAAGGGTAAAACTTTTACTTATTATAGCCTGGCAGAATTAGAAAAGCAGGGTTATAAGATCAGTAAGTTGCCTTTTTCTATACGCATACTTTTAGAAAATGCGCTTCGGAATTTTGATGATTTTGCCGTTACAAAAGAAAATGTAGAAACACTGCTGAATTGGAAGCCGAAAGCATCTGACAAAGACATTCCCTTTAAACCTGCACGTGTGTTGATGCAGGATTTTACGGGAGTTCCTGCCGTGGTTGACATTGCATCCCTTCGTGCAGAAGCTGCCCGTAAAGGAAAAAATCCGGAAGAAATTAATCCATTGATCCCTGTTGACCTGGTGATAGATCATTCCGTGCAGGTGGACTATTTTGGAACTGAATATGCTTACAAAAGAAATATGGATGAAGAATACAAACGCAACCAGGAGCGGTATTCTTTTTTAAAATGGGCGCAAAAATCCTTTAATAATTTCAGCGTGGTTCCTCCGGGAATGGGTATTTGCCACCAGGTAAACCTTGAATTTTTATCCAAAGGGGTTATTGAAAGAAATGGTGAAGTGTTCCCCGACACTTTAGTAGGAACCGACAGCCATACCCCTATGGTGAATGGTATTGGCGTAGTAGCCTGGGGTGTGGGCGGTATTGAAGCAGAAGCAGCCATCCTGGGCCAACCTTTGTATTTCATTATGCCGGAAGTAATTGGTTTAAAATTAAAAGGAAAACTTCCTTTGGGTTCTACTGCAACCGACCTGGTATTGAACATTGCAGAAGCGCTCAGAAAATATGGAGTGGTTGGAAAATTTGTAGAAGTTTTCGGCCCGGGCCTTGATAACCTTTCGGTGCCTGATCGCGCTACTATTGGTAATATGTCGCCGGAGTTTGGATGTACCATTACTTATTTTCCGATAGACCATAAAACGCTGGAGTATATGCGCAAAAGCAACCGGTCAGACGAACAGGTACAACTGGTGGAAGATTACTGTAAAGCCAATATGCTCTGGAGATCGGGTGATGAAAAGATCAATTATACTGATACCATTACGCTTGATCTTTCCACTATCGAGCCGTCTGTTGCAGGCCCTAAAAGGCCGCAGGATAAAGTTCTGCTTAAGAATTTTAAAAAGAAATTTATCGAGTTGATGGATCAGAATTATGGCCGGAAATATTCTATCCCCGATAAACAATTATCGCGTTGGTTTGCGGAAGGTGGCGGCCAGCCTGTGGATCCCGTAGCTCCGATGCCTGCAGATTCTGAGATACAGGAAGAAGTGGTAAACGGAATGAAGGAAGTGTGGGTAACATTGGGCCATGAAAAGTTTCAGATTTCCGATGGGTCTGTAGCTATCGCTGCTATTACCTCCTGCACCAATACCTCCAATCCCTTTGTAATGATTGGTGCGGGGCTTGTAGCGAGAAAAGCACGGGAACATGGTTTGGATAAAAAGCCGTGGGTAAAAACTTCATTAGCGCCCGGCTCTAAAGTAGTGACCGATTATCTTCAAAAAGCAGATCTTTTAAAAGATCTTGAATCATTGGATTTTCATCTCGTGGGATATGGATGCACCTCCTGCATTGGCAACTCAGGGCCATTGCCTCCTTACATGGCCACAGCAGTAGAAGAGCATGACCTGGTAGTAGCTTCTGTACTTTCGGGCAATCGTAATTTTGAGGCGCGGATCCATCCGCAGGTAAGAATGAATTTTTTAATGTCGCCGATGCTGGTGGTGGCTTACGCCATAGCTGGCCGTATTGATATGGATCTCATCAACGACCCGATCAGCTATGATTCCAATCTGCAGCCTGTTTACCTGAAAGACATCTGGCCTACAGATGATGAGATCAATGATGTAATGAGCAAGGTGCTTTCTCCAAAGGATTTTGCAAAGAACTATGGCGAAATATTTGACGGGAACGAGATATGGAGAAACCTCAAAGTACCCGATGAAAAGCTGTATGTATGGGATAAATCTTCGACCTATGTAAAAGAGGTACCTTTCTTTTATGACCTTCCCGGCCACGCCCCGGCTATGACAGACATCGTGAACGCCCGGGCATTATTGGTATTGGGAGATAGTATTACTACCGATCACATTTCACCTGCGGGGCAGTTCAATGAGCATTCAGCAGCCGGGGCCTACCTGATCAGCAAAGGAGTAAAGAGGGAGAATTTTAATTCTTACGGTTCGCGCCGGGGAAACGATGAAGTGATGGTAAGAGGTACTTTTGCCAATGTGCGCATTAAAAACTTATTGGCTACCAGGGAAGGAGGATATACCACTTATCTTCCAAACAATAAGGAAATGACGGTGTATGATGCCTCATTAAAATACAAAAAAGATAATACACCGCTGGTAGTGTTAGCGGGCAAAGAATATGGTAGTGGATCTTCAAGAGACTGGGCTGCCAAAGGAACTTTTTTATTAGGAGTCAAAGCTGTTATTGCTGAAAGCTACGAGCGCATTCACCGCAGTAACCTGGTAGGCATGGGCGTATTGCCTCTTCAATATAAAGCCGGAGAAACTGCACAAAGCCTTGGGCTTACCGGTAAGGAAACCTTTACCATTTCCGGTTTATCGGGGGATGTAAAACCACTACAGGAATTGCTGGTGACAGCAACAACGGAAGATGGTAAAATTATCACCTTTAATGTTATTGCCAGGATGGATTCTCAAATTGAGATAGAATACTACCGCAATGGTGGCATACTGCAATATGTGCTGAGGCAGTTTTTGCATAAGGAGTAGGGCAAGTGCTGTAGGCCGCTGGTTAATTCACTATTCTATGCAATGAACTGAAGTTCATTGTTACAAAATTGGCCGTCCCTATGGAACTGGCATTTAGAGCCGTAGGCTCGTTTCATTTTGTAAGGATGGACTTTAGTCCGTCCCATTAATTAAAAAGAAAGATTTGAAGCTTGCCGAAAAAATTATTCAGGAAAATAAAGAAGTTATCACAATTCGTTGGAATGAATACCACAGCAATTAAAAAATAATGGATACAATAAAAACAATATGGTTTAAAGGAAACAGGATATTCATGGAAACAGAAAATGGTGAAACCTATAGCCGCGCTTTAGAAGCTTTTCCTGTATTGAAAGATGCTACCTCCCAACAACGGAATGCTTTTAAAATTGGTAAGGATAAAACTGAAATTCGCTGGAAAGAATTGGATGAAGACATCCACATCAATAGTTTTTTTGATACTACAGAACCTGATTATAATAATACTGTGGCCATATCTTTAAAACAATTTCCGGAATTAAATATTTCTGCACTTGCCAATCAAATTGGTATTAATAAAAGCCTGCTGGCCAAATATATTTATGGTATTAAAAAACCTTCAGCAACCAGAAAAAATGAAATAGAAACAGCGCTGCATTCTTTGGGTAAAAAATTACTGGAAGTTGAATTGTAATCTATAAATAAGATTTTAATTATTGTCGATAACCGCTAGAAAATATTTGCATCTAATATTATTTCATCAGGGCAATAATTTCATCATTGGTCCTTGCTTGGCTGCAAAACATGAGAACCACTTTGGTATACTCATCTTTTAGTGATGAATAATCTTATAATATTTCAGTATTGTAGGAGTTTTATAAAATTCTTTGTAACATTTCGCAGCAATCAGTAATCATATAAATACAAACAAACTATTTTATATGAACACTATATTTTATTTCATTCTTTGTATTTGCTTTTTATTATGTTTATTCTTTGCATGGTTTTTCTATAATAAATCAAATCATGAAGAACGCAAGCTATTGATTCAGCAAGGAGTTAACCTAAATGATCCTTTGCTAAATAAAGGAAATTGGCTTAAAACTTTCTGGTTAAAAATGGGAATGGTTGTACTTGGGCTAAGTATTGGCTTAATAATTATTTCTATTTTAGTAAACCTTAATATTATAGGTCACTCTGATGGAATCTTTCCCGGCATTTTAGGAATATGTGGTGGTACTGCTTTAATTATTTCGCACTATATGGATAATAAAAAATCAAAATAATCTGATGGATGACTTTTATATTGATAAAGTTCGTTCGGGAGATATTCAGGCATTCAGGTATTTTGTAAAAGAATATAAGGATATGGCTTTTTCTGCAGCCATGTCCATAGTGAAAGATGAATTTGTGGCAGAAGAAGTAGTTCAGGATGCTTTTCTAAAAGCATTCAAAGCATTGGCCTCATTTAATAAAAAATCGAAGTTCAGCACATGGTTTTACAGGATTGTATTGAATGAGGGACTGGCAAAAATGAATAAAATGAAGAAGGATTATGTTTCATTTATAGAAAATTACGATGAAGAAATTATGGATGAAAGCGCCCTGCTGGCTTTAGAAGCAGACGAACAATCGTACCTCGTTAATACTGCACTAGCCCAACTTCCCCCAAAAGAAAGCGTGGCGCTACGGCTTTTTTATCTTCAGGAAGAAAGTATCAAAGAGGTATGTGCTATTACCGGGTGGACAGAAGCCAACACACGGGTTATATTGCACAGGGCGCGCAAGAATATGTTGAAACTTGTAAACTCAATATTTAAAAAAGAATTTTAAACTATTTTATATGGACAACTTAATATCCGGCAATAAAGATTTTTCTGAAATAATGAAAAAAAGTATGCTAAGTATCACGAATGAGAACTTTGAAGACCACTTAATGCAGAAAATAGAAGCCGAAAATCAGGCAATGAACTCAATCCGTAAAAACAAAAGAATTTCCATAGGATTTTTTATTGCCGGTCTTTTCCTGGGATTGATCATTAATTTTTCCTTATCTGATTTTGCCAATTCACTATTGGGGAACATTGGTGGACAAGAGTTTTCATTATATTTTCAAATTGGCCTTGTGGTTTTTATTCTCATTTATTTAGACAAACTATACAGACCTGGCATTCTAAAATTTAGACGTAAGAATTTTTAACCATTATCTAAAAAACGATCTGTATTTCATCACTACTCTTTTGATCTTTTTCTGGTTATTCACAGAGTTGGCTGCTATAATAGTGCGCTGATTCCAATAAAAATAAACTTTATGAGATTTGCACTTACTGTGGTTTTCGCTTTCGTATTTCCTTTAATTATTTTTTCACAAAAAATTAAAAGGGATAAAGGCCAAGTTTCTAAAAATGGATATGTAATTAGGGGAAAGTTATTAAATGGTAGCAACAAGAAAATTTATTTAATAGAAGTTGATTCTTGGAATGAAAATGGCTTTAGGGATTCAACCACCACAGATAAACAAGGGAAATTTACATTTAGAGGAAAAGTAAAAGAACCTCTTATGTGCAGAATTGAAATCGCAAATCATGCGATTGATTTTTATCTTGAAAATTCATTGATAACTATTAAAGGAAACGCAGATTCCATTTGGTCAGCAAAATTAACAGGTTCAAGAGAAGAAAGTGTAAGGCAAGAATATCAAAATAAAATATGGCTTGGAAGTAAAGGGGGTTTAATTAAAGATTATGGTGGAATAATGGCTGATTATAAAAAAGCAAAAGGCGATTCTTTTGTAATTAAAATAGTGGACAAAAAGAAACAAGCATTTTTTTTAAAACTTGAAGATTCTATTAAAAGCCTAATGGTAAAACATCCTTTTTCGTTAGCCAGCGTTGATGAAGTTTCATATTTTATTGACAAGCATTTGAATACAGACTACAATTACTCAGAACCTGATTCATTATTAAAAGTATTTGAAGAATCAATGATTGGACATTATCACCAAATTGCATTTTTACGAAAACGAATTAACTCATATAAATCGTTGTCTATTGGGAATTTTGCACCTGAATTTAGCCAAGAAGATACATCAGGGAACAAAGTTTCTTTATCGTCTTATAAAGGGAAATATGTTCTGCTAGATTTTTGGGCGAGTTGGTGCGAACCTTGTAGGGCACAAAATCCAAATTTGGTAAAACTTTATGCTCTTTACAAAAACAAGAACTTTACTATAGTTTCAATTTCATTAGATGAAACAAGAAAAGCTTGGTTGGACGCTATTTATAAAGACAATCTTCTGTGGACAAATCTAAGTGATTTAAAGGGGCGCCAGAATGAAATCGCTTTGCAATATGGTGTAAATGGAATTCCTTTTAATTTATTACTTGCCCCGACAGGTAAAATCATTTCTATAAATATTACAGATGAAGAGCTTATAAAAAAGCTTAAACAATTACCTTGACAAAGGGGGTCTTAATGGCAAAGGGCATATCCAAGGGTTTAAGAGGATCGAATCAAAAAGTCTCCTACATCTCCTACAGCATCTTCTTTATCTCATCAACCAGTTCATGCTTTGTAAAAGGAATACCCATGATCTTATTGAAGCCTTTCGCATCTACGAGGTATTTGTCACGGATAATTTTTATTAGCTGGCCATTGTTTAATTCAGGAATTAAAACCTTATCAAAGTTCTTAATTAGGCTACCCAAATTTTTTGGAAACGGCCTCACATAACGGAGATGGATATGCGAAACTTCATATCCTTCCGAAAGAACATCGGCAACGGCGCTTTTGATAGCGCCATACGTGCTGCCCCAGCCAATGACCAATACTTTTCCTTTCTCTGGGCCATTATCTATCTTTTGCTCAGGAATATAGTCAGCGATCTTATCTATTTTTTCCTGGCGAAGTTTTACCATCAGTTGATGATTTTCGGGATCGTAGCTTACATTGCCGGTGACGTTTTGCTTTTCGAGGCCTCCTACCCTGTGCTCCAATCCTGCATGGCCCGGCACAGCCCAGGCTCTCACTAATTTTTCATCTCTTAAATAAGGCTGAAAAATTTCTTCTCCTTCACCCAGTTCTGTTTTAAAATTGATTTCAATTGGAGTCAGATCTTTACTCTCCGGATATTTCCACGGCTCCGAGCCATTAGCAATGTATCCATCGCTCATAAAGATAACGGGAGTCATGTGTTGCGTGGCAATTCGTATTGCTTCATATACCGCATTAAAGCAATCACTTGGCGTAGATGCAGCAATAACCGGCATTGGACATTCGCCGTTTCTTCCATAATAGGCTTGCAACAGATCACTCTGTTCTGTTTTGGTAGGCAGCCCTGTTGATGGGCCACCGCGTTGGACATCGCAGATCAGTAAAGGAATTTCCAGCATTACTGCCAATCCCATCGCTTCTGCTTTCAGAGCCATTCCCGGCCCGCTGGTAGTAGTTACGCCCAGGCTTCCTCCATAAGATGCGCCAATAGCAGAACTGATCGCTGCTATCTCATCCTCTGCCTGGAAAGTTTTTATTCCAAAAGATTTGTGCCGGCTAAGCTCGTGCAGGATATCGCTCGCAGGGGTAATTGGGTAAGACCCTAAAAAAAGAGGTAATCCGCTTTTTTGCGCAGCGGCTATCAATCCATAAGCCAAAGCCTGGTTGCCTGTGATATTACGGTAATTGCCTGGAGGCATTTTAGCTTTCTTTACGGAATACCTTGTGGTAAAGGTTTCTGTGGTGTCGCCATAATTGTAACCGGCCTGCAATACTTTGATATTGCTTTCAAGTATTTCCGGCGCTTTGGCAAATTTTTCCTTTAAAAAGTTTAACGTGTTATCGAGCTTACGGCCATACATCCAATATAAAAAGCCAAGTACAAACATATTTTTTGCACGGTCTTTTTCTTTGGTGCCAAGCGTAAAATCCTTTAAAGTTTCACGGGTGATTTTTGTTACATCTATTTTGATCAGGTCATATCCTTCAAGGCTTCCATCTTCAAGAGGATTGATGCCAGGAGGATAATTGGCAAGCCTTAAATTTTTAACATCAAACCCTTCAATATTCGCTATGATCTTGCCATTCTTTTTCAGAGATTTTAAATTGGTCTTTAATGCGGCCGCATTCATCGCTACCAATACGTCACAAGTATCTCCGGGCGTAAAGATCCTGTTGCTGGAAAACCTTAGCTGAAAACCACTTACTCCGGGAATGGTTCCCTGCGGCGCTCTTATTTCTGCAGGAAAATCAGGGAAGGTAGCAAGATCAATCCCCAGCAAAGCAGTATTGTTAGTGAATTGGCTGCCGGTTAATTGCATCCCATCACCGCTATCCCCCGCAAACTTGATCACCACTTCGGGGAGAATTTCTTCTTTAATTTCCATTTCAATATTTAAACAGGCAAAATTAGAATATTAAGCGGGTTTTAAGTAGATATTAATTTTCGTATAACGGAAAATTAAACTACAGGCAGGGTTTTATGAACCATACTAAAATGCGGAACATTTTTCCTTCGTTCCTTGCGAACTATAATTATAAAACAAAAAAACGACAGGTCAACGGGCCCATCGTTCTTTAATCTTATAACATTTTCAAATTACCATCCTTTTTTGGCGACACCGTCTTTCACCGCCTGCAGCGCATTAGCCTCGCTAAGCATTGTCGTCATTTTATTTCCTTTCCCATCATTACCCTGGGCCATATATCCGCCACGGGAAGTTTTAGTAATTACTGCATCCTGCATTGCAACATTTTTTTCTTTGGTTTTCATGCAATAAGCTGTTATCATTTTTGACATTTTAATTGGGTTTATATGTTTATAATTGGTGATTTAGGCCCAAAGTCAGTTGACAGTGGATTTTCAAATTTAGTTATTTATAGTTATTCTACGTTATATATTTCTCAACAAGTTATTGCTTAAAGCTGAAGTGAATTTTTGATTTTTGCTATGTTTACTTTTAAGACGTATTTAATATACATTTCATACGAATATTCAAGCCCTGTTCCGCTTGAAATTTTTTCTATAAAATCTTTATAGGGAATGATCCTAAAGTCAAAAAAAACATTTTTATAGATCTCTTTATCAAAAATAAAACTGGCGATCAATAATTCACGGTGTTTTTCTACAAGCCCGGGATGTTTTTCTGAAACTGATTGAAATAAAGCCATGCCTCTCGGGCCAATAAACCCTTCTGCATTCCAGTACCTGAAATCAACTCCTATATTTTTAAATTGAAATAAAAGGTGTGAAAGGAAGCCATTTCCTTCGTTAAAAGGTTGCCGCTTCTCGCCGGAGACATCTTTGTAATTCACATAATAATTGTCAAAAACTATTTTCTTAAATAACTTTTTATCAAAATTATAAGTAAAGGAAAGCCCGGTAGCAAAGTTAGTAAGCGATTGAAGCGGAGTGCGCAGGCTATCATATTGCCCGCCCTTGTGGGAATACAGCAATTGAATGGGAACATTCAGGTTAAGTTTTTCCTTATTAATAACATTTAGTTTTGAAGCATAACCTATATCAAATTCTTCTTTAAAATAATCTCCCGGGTGAATAGCTTTTCTCCAATTAATAAATAAATCGTGGGTGTAGGGCTTGGTATCAACCTGGAACTGAAAGCCATTTTCCAGCCTTTCTTTTAAAAGCCATTTATAATCATAAATAGGTTCAATAAATCCGTGGTTCAAATTACCTTCTAAAGTGCCAATAATAAATGAAGAATGCTTTGCCCTGTATTTAACCTGGAAGGTAGGAGCTATGGTGGTATAGCCGGTTCTTCCAAATTCTTTTTGAAGATAAATACCACCCTTTATAAAGAGCTTTGGCGAGACCTGGTATTGTATTTCGGGTATTAGCTGGTATCCGAATAAGGTACCGCTCAAAGGGATGTTGCTGAACCACTCGGTATTATTGATATAATTAAGATTATACAGGTTAAATGAAAGTTGCTGGCTATCGGCAGGGTTGATAGTCGTGGTATTTTTAAAAACCGGATAGTCAACCTGGGCTTCCGCATTTAAAGAAGTAACCAGTAATATTGCTAAAAATAATCTTATTGGATTTTTTTTCATGACGGAAGAATTCGATGATTGGGATTGCAATGTTACATCATAGCGTTCAGAATATTAACAAAGAATGCTAAAGGTTTAGTTACCTGCCAAACATTTTGTCCAGCTCATCCTTTTTAAATTCAAGGAACACCGGTTTGCCATTGGGTGTAGTATTATTGATTTGACAATTAAATAAATTTTCAACCAGGGTTTGTATCTCTTTTTCAGACAGATAAGTACCGGCTTTTATGGCCTGCTGCCATGCTAAAGAGCGCATTAATTTTTCTCTTCTGCCCAGCCTGATGTCCATATTAAAATGTTTATATTGTTCCAATATTTTTTCCAGCGATTCCTTTTCATTACCATCGGCAACATCGGCTGGCGAGCCTTGTATCACAAACGTGTTATTGCCGAAAGGCTCTACTTGGTAACCTAATAGATTAAGGTCGGGCAAAAGTTCAGATAAAAGAACCGAATCTGCAGGAGTAAGCTCTATAGCTTCAGGAAACAAGCTCGTTTGAATAGAGATAGGCTTGCCTTGCAGGGCTTCAGTAAATCTCTCATACAAGATACGTTCGTGGGCATTTTGCTGATGAATTATAATAAACCCATTTTCATTCTGAGCAATAATAAAACTCTTATGTATTTGAATGTATTCTTCTGACGTTGGCTTTTTAACCGGCAAAGGCAGGTCGCCATTTTTAGAAAAAGAATAAAGATCTTCTTTATCTTTCGTTGTAGTACCTGTTGCATTTACAGGAGAATTATAAACATTTTGTTTTAATAAATTATTATCCCAGCTACCAAGATTACTTTTACTTTCAATAAAATGCGCCTGGTTTTTTTGGGTAAAAGTTTTGTACAATGAAGTGCTGGCTGCCGAAGCTTGTTTTTCAGAAGTAAAAGGTTTTGCCACTGCATCAGTTTGCTGAATAGAAATATCCAGGTCAAAGTCAAGGGTTGGCGTTACGCTGTATTGGGCCAGCGCATGCTTTACGGCAGATTGTACAAAGGCATAAATTAATTTTTCATCTTCAAATTTTATTTCCTGCTTGGTAGGATGTACATTGATGTCGAGCCGTGAAGGATCAATATCTATAAATAAAGTGTACATAGGAAAGCTATCCTTGGCAATCATTTCGCTGAAGGCATTCATCACAGCATGATTAAGATAGGGGCTTTTAATAAAACGATTGTTCACAAAAAAATATTGATCGCCCCGTGTTTTCTTGGCTGTTTCAGGTTTTCCTGCAAAGCCGTAAATATTCATATAATCTGTTTCCTCTTTAACGCTTACCAGTTTTGCAGCATAATTGTTTCCCAGTATTTGAATGATCCTTTGCTTTAAGGAGCTTTTTTCCAGGTGAAAAACTTCCTGCCCGTTGGAAGTAAGCGAAAAAAATAAAGAAGGGAATGCCATTGCCACACGAATGAATTCATCAACAATATGGCGCAATTCCGAAGCATTACTTTTTAAGAAATTTCTTCGCGCAGGCACATTAAAAAATAAATTTTTCATTGAGATATTAGTGCCTTCGTCCATAGCAACCGGCTCCTGTGTTCTTACCACACTATTTTCTATTTCAATAAATGTACCTACCGGCTCGCCGGACATTTTTGTCTTTAATTCTACCTGGGCTACACCAGCTATACTTGCCAGCGCTTCGCCTCTGAAGCCCATAGTTTTGATATGGAAAAGATCATCAATGATCTTTATTTTGGAAGTTGCGTGCCGCTCAAAACTCATTCTCGCGTCGGTTTCACTCATTCCTTTTCCGTTATCAATTACCTGGATCAATTCTTTACCCGCATCGTTCACAAAAAGCCTGATCTCCGTTGCGCCTGCGTCCACTGCATTCTCCAGCAGTTCCTTTACGGCGCTCGCAGGCCGTTGGATCACTTCTCCGGCAGCGATCTGGTTTGAAATATTTTCAGGTAACAGATTAATAATATCAGCCAAAATTTATTTTTTTTGCCGGGTAAAATTAACGCATTTCGTGTTCTCTATTTTAGCCGTTATTCAATCTTTGGCGTAAATTTGTTCGCATTAAAAAATAAAATTCTCTGTATTGAAATACAATCAGGCTGCCTTAAATAAATTAGAAAAAATCCTGGAAGAATCCGGGTATATTGTACGGTATGAACGCGGTTCTTTTCAAAGCGGTTATTGCATTCTGGAAGATAAAAAGGTGGTGGTGCTTAATAAATTTCTCAATCCTGAAGGAAGGATTAATACACTGATAGATATTATTCCCGGCGTAGGCATCAACTACGACCTGCTTACACAGGCTTCTCAGAAGCTGTATGATGAATTGGTTTCAAAAGTGAAAAGTAGTGAAGAATAAGTTTTTTTGCCTGTTATATTTTGGCAAAAATCGGAAAAGCCTGAAAGGCTTCAATGAGAATAGCTCCGGATGAAATCCGGAGATAATCATAGAATAGACACAGCAACCGCAAAGCGGTTGAATGTAAACTTCATGACACATATATTCCCAGCCATATTCAACCGCTTTGCGGTTGGATGATAATTTTTATTTTACCGCAGGTGCAACCTGCGGCTATTCAAGTTTAAGCCCCTCGGGCTTATTACCATTAACTACAGCGGTTTGATGAAAAAAAGATTTTGAAATACCCCATTACATTTTCCTGCTTTAATTGCTCTATAAAAAATTTGATAGCTTTGAAAAGTGAATTACCCGCATCTCCGAATTACTTTTCTTGGAACCGGCACCAGCACCGGCGTTCCTATGATTGCATGTGAATGCAACGTATGCATATCCACAGATGAAAAAAATAAAAGGTTACGCAGCAGCATTTTAGTACAAAGTGATACTACGTCATTGTTAGTAGATACTACGCCAGACTTTCGCACGCAAATGCTTCGCGAAAATGTAAAAAAATTAGATGCGGTACTTTTTACGCATCCGCATAAAGACCACATTGCAGGACTTGATGACATTAAAGCCTACAATTTTTTCCAAAAAAAACCAATGGAAGTTTATGCAAATGAGCTTACACAGGAAGCGCTGCGCAGGGAATTTTTTTACATTTTTGCTGAGAATAAATATCCGGGAATACCGGATATTAACTTGCACACCATTACCGACCGGCCTTTCCTGGTGGGGGATATCACTGTGACTCCAATCCAGGTGCATCATTTAAAAATGCCGGTTCTTGGTTTTAGGTTTGGCAATTTTACTTATATCACAGATGCCAATCATATTGATAATAAGGAAAAGGAAAAAATAAAGGGAAGCGAAATCCTGGTTGTAAATGCTTTGCGAAAAAAAGAACACATTTCTCATTTCAATCTGCAGCAGGCAATAGACCTCGCTAAAGAATTAAAAATCCCAAAAACTTTCCTCACCCATATCAGCCACCAGTTGGGCTTACATGATGAAGTGAATAAAGAATTACCCGCCGGCATACAGTTGGCCTGGGATGGGCTGCAAATAGAAATTTAGCTAAATGGCTCATCCGGCTATATTTTTTCAATATGATTTAATGGAATTTTTTTTAAATTTAAATATGAAGACATAGATGATGGATGGATCACTTTAAATACTCAACAGTTTTTTATGTGGAAAGAGTTTTTTAAAGATTATTTCAATTTTACTAAAAAGGAAAGGAAGGGTATTTTTTATGCAGTAGCCTTACTATTAATCCTGATCCTTTTTCCTTTCCTTTCACCTTATTTTACAAAAAGGCAACCAATTGACCACACTCAATTTGAAAAAGAAATTGCACTGTTACAGGTAGATTCTTCATCAAAAAAATTATATACCAGTAACGCTGATGATGAATATTTTAACGACCATGCTTCAGGCCGGTTTAATAAGAATAATAGAGGAAAAGCTTTCTTTTTTGATCCAAACACAGCAACAGTAAGTGATTGGCTAAGGCTTGGCATAAAACAACGTACTGCTGAAACTATTCAAAAATATATCGCCAAAGGAGGCAGGTTTCATCAACCTGAAGATTTAAAAAAGATATGGGGGCTGGGTAAAGATGATATTGACCGATTATTACCTTACGTTACTATCAAAAGTTCAACGAAAGAGTTTCAATTAGCTAAAAATAAAGAATATACTGAGCCTGTTCATACTTATACTTTGCGAACGATTGAAAAAATAGATATCAATCTTGCAGATACTACCGCCTATATTGCGCTTCCGGGTATTGGCAGTAAGCTCTCAAAGAGGATAATTTCTTTCAGGGAAAAGCTCGGTGGGTTTTATTCAATAGACCAGGTAGGGGAAACTTATCTTCTTCCTGATTCTACTTTCCAAAAGGTAAAGCCCTATCTCGCTATGAGCAATACGCCGGTAAAAAAAATAAATATTAATACGGCTTCCGTAAATGAAATGAAAAGCCATCCTTATGTAAGATACAATTTGGCTAATGCAATTTTTCAGTACAGGCAGCAACATGGAAATTTTAATTCGGCGGAAGAGATAAAAAAAATATTAATAATAACGGATGAAATTTATCTTAAGATAGCGCCATACCTCATTGCAGAGTAATAAGGAGCTATTTAAACATTGATAAAATAGTACCATTGTTTGTTTTTTTATCATTAAAATTCCCATTCAAAAAAAGTTATCTTACAATCAAAAAAAATGATGGATTTTTCTGTAAATGAATTAACGCAACAGGTAGCTCAGATAGCACGCGATTTTGCAGCGAAGCATATAAAGCCGCATGTAATGGAGTGGGATGAAAAGCAGGAATTCCCGGTGCATGTGTTTAAAGAGCTTGGCAAGCTAGGAATGATGGGAGTACTTGTACCTGAAAAATATGGAGGCAGTGGTTTGGGTTATTTTGAATACAGCGCCATCCTGCAGGAAATTTCCAAAGTGTGCGGGTCTATAGGTTTATCGCTTGCAGCGCATAATTCACTTTGTATTGGCCATATTCTTTCTTTTGGAAGTGAGGAACAAAAAATGGAATTTTTACCGAAGCTCTCTTCTGCAGAATTTATCGGCGCATGGGGATTAACAGAACCTAATACAGGAAGTGATGCGGGCAACATGCAATGTACAGCGACAAAAGATGGCGACGAATGGATCCTTAATGGGACCAAAAGCTGGACTACTCATGGCAAAAGCAGTGATGTAGCAGTAGTAATTTGCAGAACAGGCGAGCCGCGCACCAGGGACAATTCAACAGCATTTATAGTGCGGAGAGGTACAAAAGGTTTTTGGGGAGGTAAAAAAGAAAATAAACTGGGAATGAGGGCAAGTGAAACAGCAGAAATGATCTTTAATAATTGCCGCATTCCTGATGCTGCACGTATAGGTAATGTGGGCGATGGCTTTGTTCATGCTATGAAAGTGCTTGACGGAGGCAGAATCTCTATAGCAGCCCTCGGGCTTGGCATAGCAAAGGGCGCTTATGAAGCATCCGTAGAATATGCAAAACAAAGACATCAATTCGGAAAGCCTATTGCAGAGTTTCAGGGGATTGCCTTTAAGCTTGCAGACATGGCCACAGAGATAGCAGCGGCTGAATTATTGGTTAACCAGGCATGCGGCCTTAAAAACCGCGGAGAAAATGTTACCAAAGAATCGGCAATGGCTAAATATTACTCCAGTGAGGTAGCAGTAAAAGTGGCCACTGATGCCGTTCAGATCTTTGGCGGTTATGGCTATACCAAAGATTTCCCGGTAGAAAAATTTTACCGCGATAGTAAATTATGCACTATTGGCGAAGGAACCAGTGAAGTGCAGAAAATAGTAATAGCCAGAGAAGCATTACGATAAATACAGGCCCAGGGGAAACAGGCCTGTATCTATCTTGTAGTTTTTGCTATGCAGTTTTGTTTCCGCCAAAAAAACCACCTAATTTTTCTTTAGCAAAATCTTCAATTTTCTGTCCGGTTGCCCCTGGAATAAAATCAGATATTTTATCCAGAAGATCACCCGTGCCCTGAGAGGCGCTTGCCGTAGCCTGCGCACCAGATGCAGCGCCACTTTGAAAAAGATTGTCAACAGCTCCTGCTATCATAGGGAATTTCTCTTTGATGTACCCTGTAATAGTATTTAAAATCCCCTGTGATTGCTCTGCACTGAGCCCATGCAGGCTTTGTAATTTTTGAAGTAACTCTTCCATGAGTAATTGGTTTTAAAAATGAAATATATTGTCACACAAATTAAAGTATTTCTTTAAAAGCTAAACTCTTTATTAAAATTTACTGTTCCATTATTTTAAGGAAAGATACATTCTTATTTTTGCCCTACTCATTTTCTGAATTTTCAAAAAAACTTTCATGAAAAGAACTTATTCCTTTTTAATAAAAACAATCGTAATTATCTTATGTAATATATGGGGCAATAGCGCTTTCTCCCAGGACAAGTCTGTAAAAGACTTGCAAGCCAATGTAACAAAAAGCACTAAGAAGGTTAAAATTGACAGTGGTAAAGTTTGGAAAACCGGAGGGATTTTCAATCTCAATTTTGGCCAGGGAAGCCAGAGTAACTGGGCAGCGGGTGGAGACGATTTTTCTTTATCTATCGCTTCCTACCTGGGCCTTTATGCATCTTATGAAAAAGGAAAATACAGTTGGGATAATACTTTGGATTTTAATTATGGCCTTGTTAAATCAACAAGTCTCGGTACAAGAAAAAATGATGACCGGATTGACCTGTTATCCAAGTTGGGTTATGAATTAAACCCGAAAATAAATGTAGCAGGACTATTTAATTTTCATTCACAGTTTTCCAAAGGGTATAAATACATCGGGGATAGCGCCCGGGATCTCTTATCTAATTTTATGGCTCCGGGTTATTTTTTATTAAGCGTAGGCCTTGATTTTAAACCTGCAAAAGGATTGTCAATCTTTGTATCTCCGGTTAGTTCACGCTGGACTATTGTAAATAACGACAGCCTGTCAGTAAAAGGTTCGTATGGCGTATCGCCCGGCGAAAAAGTAAAAAAGGAAATCGGGGCGTTCTTAAATCTCACTTACATAACCAAATTAAGCAAAACTATTTCTTATAATGGAAGGCTTGATCTTTTGTCTAATTATGAGCACAATCCTGAGAATGTAGATGTGATGATGAATAGCACGTTTGCAGCGAAAATCAATAAGGTACTTACCGGCAGTGTGGGACTGAACTTAATTTATGATGACGATGTAAAGTTATTTGGGCCCGCTCATAATTCACCCGGATTGCAATTAAAACAAATTATAGCGGTAGGTTTAAGTGTAAAGATATAGGAGGAGCCCCTAACCCGAAGGGGAACATGAGACTTTATTTTCAAGTTATTTCTTAATAATTTCAGGTTTATCTTATTCTAAGTGAAGGCTTTTATTTTAGAGTGAAATAAACCCATCCTTGCAAAATGAGCCGGGCCTGCGGCCCTCAGCAAGGCCAGTTCCATAGGAACGGCCGATTTTGTAACAATGGACTTTAGCCCGTTGCATGAAATAGAGGGCCTATAAATTTTCAATAATTCCTGCAATGCCTTGTCCGCCACCAACACAGGCTGTTACAATTCCATATTTTTTATTGAGCCGTTTCATGTCATTGATGATTTGAATGGTGAGTTTGGCTCCTGTACAACCCAATGGATGGCCTAATGCAATAGCGCCTCCATTTATATTTACTTTAGAAGCATCCAACTCAAGCGTTTTAATTACAGCCAGGGATTGCGATGCGAATGCTTCATTCAACTCTATTAAATCTATCTGGGATAAATTCATTCCCGCCTGTTTCAAAACTTTTGGAACTGCCTCCACCGGCCCTATGCCCATGACACGCGGATGCACACCGGCGCTAACGCAGTTAACCAATCGCGCAATAGGTTTCAGGTTCAATTCATTCATCATCTTTTCGCTCATCACTATTACAAAAGCAGCGCCATCACTGGTTTGTGAAGAATTGCCTGCTGTTACAGTTCCTCCTTGTGCGAACACGGGCTTTAATTTGGCCAATGCCTCTATAGAGGTATCGGCACGCACACCTTCATCAGTATCTACTACAAAATTTCTTTTTTGTTTTTTGTTGTTTCCATCCACATAAATTTCCTCTATATTCATGGGAAGAATACCGCTTTTGAAGTAGCCATTGTCAATAGCATTCTTTGCTTTTTGATGCGAATGCAAGCTAAATTCATCCTGCTGCTCGCGGGTTACATTATATTCTTTTGCCACAGCTTCCGCAGTTAAACCCATACCAAGATAATAGTCGGGAGTTTCGGAAGTTACAGAATAGGCCGGTACAGGTTTCCATCCTGAAGTAGGAACCATCGTCATGCTTTCTGTGCCGCCGGCAATAATACAGTCTGCCATTCCACACCTTATCTTGGCGGTTGCCATAGCGATAGTTTCGAGGCCACTGGCACAGTACCTGTTTACCGTTACTCCCGGAACAGAAACTCCCAAAGCCCTTACGCTGATCATTCTCCCTATTTGCAATCCCTGTTCGGCTTCAGGCACTGCATTACCAACTATTAAATCATCTACTCTTTTGCTGTCCAGTTCAGGAACTGAAGCAAGCAATCCTTTTATTACATCTACCGCCAGGTCATCCGGGCGATAAAATCTGAACCCTCCGCGTTTTGATTTGGTGACTGCTGTTCTGAAACCGGCTATGATGTATGCTTCCATAATTAATTTTATTTGTTTGACCTAAGCAATTTACGATTTAACAAGACTATATTTTCCTTTTCTATTTGAGAGATAATTTCAAAAAACCTGTTCGAAAAAAAATTCAGAAGTTCATTTTTAGAAAAATTTCCAAGCTTTACAAATATGAGTTTATAAGGTTCATTTCTAATAATAAAACTGTGGAAATTGAGCATCTATCAAAAACTTCATGCTGCTTGTATTTCTGCTAATTTTTGTTTAAGATTTAGAACAGCATATTGAATACAAGCCTGAAAGTCTTCTTTTTCAAGATCGGGAAATTCTTTAAGCAAATCCTCAATAGTATCGCCTGCTGCCAGGTATTCAAGTAAGCCTTCTACTGTGTAGCGTTTATTACGAATCGTTGGATTACCATGAGCTATTTCAGGATTTAAGGTGATTCTATCTGTTAATAATGTTTGCATAAAATTGTATTGATTAATATTGATAATAAAGTTACCGAATTAAAGCTTTCATAAGTTCCTTCCGCAAAATCTTCATTCCAATTACTCAATTCAAATAACTTCCCACTATCGGCAATCTTCTTCCCACTCCAAAAGCCTTTGGTGAAACACGAATGATAGGGCAGAATTGATTTCTCTTATATTCGTTATTATTCACCATTCGTAAAATACGATCTACTAATGTAGCTTCAAATCCCTGGGCTTTTATTTCCGCAGGCCCCTGAACTCTTTCAATATATTGATACAGGATCTGATCAAGAATCTCGTACGGCGGCAGGCTATCAGTATCTTTCTGATCTGGCTTTAGTTCTGCTGAAGGAGCTTTGGTCAATATATTGTTAGGGATGATTTCTTTTGAAGAATTGATATATTTTGCCAGTTCATATACCTGTAATTTATAGCAGTCTCCAAGCACTCCAATACCTCCGGCCATATCGCCATACAATGTGCCATAACCCACTGCCAGCTCGCTTTTATTAGAAGTGTTTAATAGGATGTACCCAAACTTATTAGCTATCGCCATCAATAAATTTCCTCTTGTCCGCGCCTGGATATTTTCTTCAGCTATGCCAAAGGGGGTATTATCAAAGACCGGTTTTAATTCATGTAAAAACTGATCGTATATCTTTCTTATAGGAATGATGTCATAAGGGTTGCCGAGGTTTTTACTTAACTTTTCTGCATCGGCAATAGAATGAGAAGTTGAATATTCCGAAGGCATTAAAATAGCTCTTACATTTTCTTTTCCTAATGCTTCACAGGCAAGAGCAATGGTTACTGCGCTATCAATGCCTCCGCTGCTGCCGATGATGGCTTTTGTAAATCCCATTTTTGAAAAATAATCTCTTATACCTAAGATAATTGCCTTATAAACCTGTGAAATATTTAATTCGGGTATGAACTGCAAAGGCTCTAAAAGCCGGTCAGGAACTGCTAAAGCGGGTTCTATCACCGGCGATTCTACTGTGCCATCTTCATTAAGAATTATTGCTTTTAAATCTTCCTCAAACTGAGGAAGTTGATAACATAAGTTGGCATCTTTATCAAAAACCAAAGACGCTCCGTCAAATATGATTTCAGTTTGGCTGCCAATGGCATTGCAATAAATAAGCGGGATCTTATATTTTGATACATTCGATTTTATGGTTGCCCTGCGGTCTGCATCATGTGTATAGTCAAATGGAGAAGCAGAAATATTGATCATAAAATTGGGCTGCTGTTGCATCAAAATATCCATGGGGCAAATGCGGTAAAGCGGGTTGTCGCCAAGGTTCCAGATGTCTTCACAAATGGTAAGTGCGATTTTCTTTCCTTTAAATTTGATGACATTCCAGGCATAAGCAGGCTCAAAATAACGGTATTCGTCAAACACATCATAGTTGGGCAGGCAGGTTTTATGAGCTATTCCTTTTATTTCTTTTTCGTATAATAAAAATGCAGCATTAAAAAGGTCTTTACCTTCTCTTTGTGGATTTATGTCAGGAGAGCCGATAACGACCCCGATGGTATCAGCATATTGTTTTATCTTTTCAATGCTCTCGTAGCATTTATTAATAAAATCATTAAAGTCTAAAAAGTCTCTTGCCGGATAGCCACACACGCACATTTCACTGAACACAATAAGGTCGGCATTATTTTCTTTGGCTATGTTGATAGCATCTGTTATTTTATTTACATTCTTTTCAAAATTACCTATGTGATAATTTTGTTGGGCAAGGAAAATTTTCATGATGTAAAATTAAAATAATAAATGTAGCGGGCTGCCTGATTATTTTGGCAAATAAGCAAGTGTGCTGCCTAAACCTTTTATCGGATAAGATTTTATTGGTTAGATAAGTAGCACTAATGAACAAATTGAAACTTACTTTTACAAGCCTTATAAAAAAATTTTGTGCATAGCTTTGGCGCAAATAAATAGGTTACAGCTATTGAAGAATGTACAGGAAACTACTTAAATATCTTGCTTATGTTAATCAGTGGAGAAAACAAAGGATTTCCAACACCAATTTTTTAATCATCGCAGCAGCGGTAGTAGGTGTACTGGGAGGATTAGCCGCATCTGTATTAAAAAAGCTGACTCATTATGTTGCCAATTTTTTGCAAAATGATTTCCATTGGGAATACAAATATTACCTCTATTTTTTCTTTCCGCTAATAGGTATCTTTCTAACGGTGTTATACGTACGAACTTTCATCCGCAGAAGTAAATTTCAACATGGAATACCTGCGATACTATATAATATTTCCCGCAACTCCAGTAAGCTGGATTTTCATAATATCTATAGCCAGATCATATCCAGCGCATTGACGGTAGGGCTTGGCGGTTCTGCCGGATTAGAAGCGCCTGCTGTAGCAAGTGGCTCTGCCATCGGGTCTAACATAGGAAGGTTCTTTGGACTGGATTATCGTGAAACTACTTTGCTTTTGGCTTGTGGAGCGGGCGCCGGTATTGCAGGTGCATTCAACAGTCCTGTGGCAGGGATGATCTTTGCCATTGAAGTGATATTGCCTGATTTTTCTATTCCGGCAGTGATCCCTCTGTTGATCGCTTCCGCTGTTTCATCAGTTGTTTCAAGAATGATTTATGATGCGCCGCTTTTTGCATTGGTTACTGAAGGTTGGGTTACAGAAGCATTTTGGTATTACGTGGCTCTGGGTATATTGATGGGAATCTATTCCATTTATTACAGCAGGTTGAATAATTATTTATTCAGAGTATTTGAGAAAATAAAATACACATACAACAAGGTATTGATCGGAGGAGTTCTTTTAGGAATCATGATCGCAATATTTCCTGCCCTCTATGGTGAAGGTTATATTACGATTCAAAAATTATTGAATGGAGATTATCAAAGCTTGCTGGCCAACAGTTTTTTTTCTAAATACCAAACAATAAGCTGGGCTTTGATCTTATTTGGATTTCTAACCATGACAGGCAAAACTTTTGCCAGCGTAATCACTATGGCGAGCGGCGGAAATGGCGGTATGTTTGGGCCAAGCGTGGTAGTGGGTGGGCTGATGGGTTTTGTTTTTTCTTATGGGCTAAATCAAACAGGAATGGTACAATTAAATGTTACCAATTTTATTATTGCAGGCATGGCCGCCTCTATAAGCGGAGTAATGCATGCACCGTTGACAGGTATTTTCCTTGCTGCTGAAATAACCGGAGGATATGTCCTGATGGTGCCTTTAATGCTGGTTTCAGCCATTTCTTATTTTATCAATAAAAGTATTCTGAAGTATTCTATTTATACTAAAGCGCTTGCAGAGCAGGGCGATCTGTTATCTCACGAAAACAGGGACAATAGCATTTTGAAGCGGCTTAAATTAAAATACCTGCTCGAAAAAGATTTTGTCATTCTTCGTCCGGATGATACGCCTCAAAGCAGAAGTATAGATATCGTTCATACCAATCGCAACATTTTTCCTGTAGTAAATCAGGAAGGTGTTTTAACAGGTATCTTACACAGTGACCGCTTGCTTGAATTACTGGTCAGTAAAAAAGAGGAAGATCAGAACAAGCTGGTAAAAGACATTGCACAACCTGCCAATAAAATAATTAATATTGATACACCGATGTTTGAAGTAATGCAAATTATGGACAGGCAAGATACCCGAATACTGCCTGTGACAGATTCCAAAGGAATTTATCTTGGATTCGTAACCAAAAACACCATCTTTAATAAATACAGGATCATGCTGATGAGGCAAGTGAATTACATGCAATAGATAAATTTTCTATTAATATTCATACGGCAGTCCTACCAACGATCCTATTTTCTCAATTTTTGCTTTTATTTGTTCTATGAAGAAATTAATATTCTCAATAAGTATTGCCACAGTTCTTTTATCATGTGCAGGAAAGGAAAATATTCCTGATGTATCTTCTATAAAAATAAATATAGAGACTAAAAGATTTGAGCAGGATTTTTTTAGGATTGATACCATGAATATCCCGGAATCTTTGAATAATATTTTGAAAAAGTACCCTGGCTTTCTACCTGACTTTATTGGTAATATACTGGGGCTGGACATGGATAGTTTATTAATACCCGGCAATCGCCAGGACGAGGCGTTGCGTAGTTTTCTTCACGATTACAAGCCTCTTAAAGATTCTGCAGACCTGCTTTATAAAAATTTTAATAAAGAAACCGATGCAATTGTAAAAGGTTTGCAATACGTAAAATACTATTTCCCGCAATACAAAATACCGGAATCTATCATTACTTTCATTGGCCCTATTAATGCCAACTTCGCCACTTCGTTCGGAATTCAGGGTGATGTGATTACGCCGAAGAGTTTTGGCATAGGCCTTCAGCTTCACATGGGCAAGTATTTTTCATTTTACCGAAGCCCGCAGGGATTGGAACAATATCCTGATTATCTCTCTAATAATTTTGACGAAGCACATATTCCTATTAACTGTATGAAAAATGTGGTAGATGATCTTTTTCCTGAAAGAAGTATTGGGCAGGCTTTGATAGAACAAATGGTTGCGAAAGGCAGAAGAATTTATCTGCTTACCAAATTCTTACCTTATACTCCTGAATACGAGTGTATGGGCTATACCCAACAACAAATGGAGAATTCATATAAAAACGAAGCAGTGATATGGGATTTCTTTTTGAATAATGGCCTGTTGAATATATCTGATCAGAATATGGTAAAGGACTACATCGGTGAAAGCCCTAAAACACAAGAATTGGGCGAGGATGCCCCGGGAAATTTGGGCACATTTGCAGGGTTGCAAATTGTAAAAAAATATATAGAAAAGAACCCTGAAACGACTCTTGATAATTTGATGAAGATGGATGCAAGAGTAATTTACAACGGCTCTAAGTATAAGCCGCGGCCTTGATTCAATTTAACTTGGAAGGGACAATCATTTCAAATGCAGGGATATTAATGAGAAAGGTTTGTTTGTTATGAGCATTCTCCATAAAATACATTCCATGCATTTTGCCCATCTCACTTCTTAGATCGCAGCCGCTTACGTACTGGTATTTTTCACCCGGATGGATGATTGGCTGAACACCTATTACTCCTTCGCCTTCTACCTCCCGATGTTCAGCATTGCTGTCAAAGATGTACCAATGCCTCCTCAATAATTGCACAGGGAAGGCATTGTTATTTTCAAGAGTAATGCGATAGGTAAACATATACTCACTGTTAGCAGGATTGCTATATTCAGGTTGAAAAAATGTTTCAACGCTTACGGTAACTCCCTCAGATATTTTAGAAACCATAGTCTTTCAGGTTAATGATAAAGTTATTAAAACCGGCGTATTAAATCAATTAAATTTTTCTCGTTTTAGAATAACCTTTCTTCACAAGCCACTGAAGTATCTTTTCCCTGTGGTCGCCCTGGATAATGATTTCATTATCTTTTGCTGAGCCCCCTGCGCCACAAAAATTTTTTAATTCCTTCGCAAGTAATTCTATCTCATCATCTTTCATGGAAAATCCTGTAATGATTGATACTACTTTTCCACCACGATGCTTTTTATCAAGAACTATCTTCAACAGTTGTTCTCCGGGCGCTAATGATTTCACAGGTTCTTCTTCATTCGTGAAATTAAAATCCGTCGCTGTTGAGTAAACAATGCTGCCTGTATTATATAACTTTTTCTTTGCCATATTATTGTATTTCTGCCTTTAGGCTTAAATCAAGGCTTTTTGCCTGGTGAATAATAGCGCCACTGGAAATAAAGTCAACTCCCGTAGCGGCATACGATTCAATATTCTCTAAGGTGATTCCGCCACTGGCTTCAGTTTCATATTTTCCATCAATGATCTTCAATGCTTCTTTTATTTCATCTGGTGAAAAATTATCAAGCATGATCCTGTTTACCTTTCCTGTTCTCATTACTTTTTTCACATCTTCAATGCTTCTTGTTTCTACCTCAATTTTTAATCCCGGTTTTTTTTCCTGAGTATATTGCCATGCTTTTTCGATTGCTTTTTCGATGCCACCGCAATAATCAATATGATTGTCTTTGAGCATGACCATGTCGTATAAGCCAAAGCGATGATTAACGCCGCCGCCGATCCTTACCGCTTCTTTTTCCAGTAAGCGAAAATTAGGCGTTGTTTTTCTCGTGTCCAACAGCTTTGTAGAATAACCTTTTAGTTTATCGGTATATTCTTTAGTGAGAGTGGCGATACCACTCATTCGTTGCATACAATTAAGCACTAACCTTTCACATGAAAGAATAGTATGGATCTTAGCCTTTATCTCAAAAGCGACTTCTCCTTTTTGCATTGTATCGCCATCCTCTTTATACTTTGTAAATACTGAACCTGGCTCTACGTAAAAAAATATTTCCTTAGCAATTGCTACACCTGCTAAAATACCATTCTCTTTGATCTTCAGAATGGCTTTACCTTTTACATCCGGGCCAATAATGGAAAGCGTGGAATGATCGCCATCTCCGATGTCTTCTTTTAAAGCGTTTGAAATTAATTCTTCGAGCTGGCGTTGATAATTTTCTATATGGGTCATGAAACAAAAATAATATAAAGGATTTTGAAATGTCCTTACTTTATTTAAGTATGAGACAGCTTTTGCATTTGTAAAAAACAATGAACAACCAGGTTTCATTAAATTAAAGTATCCTAATTTATCTGAATTATCATTACGCTCACTTGCACATTATTGTATTATCCTAAAATATTTATCAATAGTTAATTCAAAAAATAAACCGGGTCTCTGTTCTGTGAAGTTATTTACATTTGATGCAAAATGTGGCTTGCATTAATTTTCAGGAACAATACCTAATACGCCAGCTTCGGCGTTATTCTATTCTTTGATAAAATAAAAACAAAATGGAAAAAGTTGAAAATATCATTTTTGATCTGGGAGGAGTTTTATTAGATATTGATTATAATCTTACCCGTGTGGCTTTTGAGAAATTAGGAGTGGTTCATTTTGATGAAATGTATTCCCAGTCAACTGCTGACCGGCTTTTTCAAAAATTGGAAACAGGTAAAATTTCAGAAGAAGATTTTTATAAAGAATTAAACCAATGTACAGGATTACATTTATCATCAAGGGAAATCAGGGATGCCTGGAATGCCATGCTGCTTCATTTCCGTGAGGGTAGCCTGCAATTTTTGAACGAATTCAGGCACAGGTACAAGATATTTCTGTTGAGTAATACCAATCATATCCATATCACGTGCTTTAAAAATATCTTTAATGAAAAGAAAAGAGATAAACCTTTTGATGAATATTTTTCCCGAGCCTTTTACTCTTGTGAAATTGGATTGAGAAAACCGAATGTTGAATGTTACGAATGGGTACTCAACGAACTTTCAATTGAAGCCGGAAAAACATTGCTTATTGATGATTCGAAAGGTAATATTGAAGGGGCGAAAAAAGCCGGAATGCAAACGATTCATTTGATGCCTGCCCAAAAAATAGAGGAATTAGGCTTGTAATTATTTTTTTATTTCTTCAAAATCAATGTAATCGCCTTCCTTCTTTAAAGGTTCGGCCTGGCGGGGCTTCTGGCCTTGATAGTTATTAATATCATTCTGCATTTTATCCTGCATTTCCCCAAATTGTTTTTTGATTTTTTTTGTAGATTGATAGATCGGAATGATAAAATCAAATATCAACTTGTATAAAAGGTAAAATAAAAAAAATTCGGCAATTACTCTGAAAATATTCATACTTACAAAAGTAAACGTTTTAAGTTAATTGACAGGGACAGTAAGGATAATTCGATTCAAAAATTTGTTAATGAATTTTTTTTAACCGAAACATATTTTGGCCGTACATCTCAATATAGTATCTTTGCGAGCGTAAATGATTTTGTGAAGGGAACGGAAGCGTTCCCTTCTTCTATTTTCAAAAGTGAAAACAAAGATGAATACTTCTAAAGAACCTGCGAAGATTGAAGAATTTGTTAGAAATTTGATAGAGGCGCGGGGAGATTTGTTTCTTATTGAAATAAAAATTACACCTGCAAATAAAGTGACCGTCTTATTGGATGGAGATAACGGAGTTACGATTGATGATTGCACTAAAGTAAACAAAGCTCTTTATAAGTTTATTGAAGAAACTAATCTTTTTGCAGATAAAGACTTTTCGTTGGAAGTATCGTCGCCTGGCATAGATAAGCCCTTAAAGCTATTGCGTCAATATAAAAAAAATATAGGGCATAAGGTAGAAGTGACGCTTATTGACGGAAATATCATAGAAGGAAAGCTATCAGACGTAACTACAGAAGATATAACAATTGAAGAAAAAACAGGTAAAGGAAATAAAACAATTATGAAAACAACAACAATATTATTTAATCAGATAAAGAGCACAATTGTGCTTATAACTTTTTAAAAATAACCGTATGGCAAGTATCAATTTAATGGAATCCTTTCAGGAATTCAAAGACGCTGAAAACATAGACAGGCCAACCTTAATGAAAGTAATGGAGGATGTGTTCAAAACATTGATCCGGAAAAAATACGGGTCTGATGAAAACTTTGATGTAATTGTAAACGACCAGAAAGGTGACCTTGAAATATTCAGGCGCCGCACTATCGTAGATGATGATGATCTTTACAATACCCTGACGGAAATAGAATATAAGGATGCGATAAAAATAGAACCTGACTACCAGGTAGGCGAGGAATTGTATGAAGAAGTAGATATTCAAAAAGAATTTGGAAGGAGAGCTATACTTGCGGGAAAGCAAACCCTGGCCAGCCGTATCAACGACCTGAAGAAAAATATACTTATTAAAAAATATGAAGACAGAATAGGAGACATTGTCAGTGGCGAAGTATACCAGGTGTGGAAAAAAGAGATCTTATTGCTCGATGAAGAGGGCAACGAAATGTTGCTTCCCAAGTCAGAGCAAATCCCCTCTGATTATTTCAAAAAGGGTGAAACAGTAAGAGCCGTGGTAAAGAATGTAGAATTAAAAAATAACCAGGCTGTAATTATTGTTTCAAGGACTGATAATTCATTCCTGGCTAAATTATTGGAGATTGAAGTTCCTGAAATTTTTGATGGCCTGATAGTGATCAAGAAAATAGTGAGAGACCCGGGTGAAAGAGCTAAAGTAGCAGTTGAAAGCTTTGATGACAGAATAGACCCTGTAGGAGCCTGCGTAGGCATGAAGGGTAGCCGTATTCATGGCATCGTACGTGAGCTTAAGAATGAAAATATTGATGTGATCAACTGGACCAATAATATACAGTTGCTCATTCAAAGAGCGCTTACACCTGGCAAAATTACCAGCATGGATGTGGATATGGAAGCAAAGCATGCCAGCGTATATTTAAAGCCAGACCAGGTTTCATTGGCTATTGGCCGCAGAGGAGTAAACATTAAGCTTGCCTGCGAGCTTACAGGTCTTGAAATAGATGTGTTCCGTGACAGTGAAGATGAAGTAGAAGAATACGATGTGGATCTTGATGAATTTACTGATGAATTAGAGACATGGGTTATTGATGAATTAAAAAAGATCGGGTGCGATACAGCGAAAAGCGTGTTAGACTTGTCTGATGAGGAACTGGAAAGAAGAACAGACCTTGAAAAAGAAACTATAGCAGAAGTGAAGAAGATTCTCAATGAAGAATTTTCAAATGAATAAAACATCATTTAAGATAATTCTAAATAAAAAAACATTACCTTCTATAAAAAAGGTAAAGAACATTTAATGGCAGAAACAAACACACCACGATTGATGGCTGCGGCCAAAGAATTTAATATAGGTACAAGTACCTTAACAGACTTTCTTGTGTCCAAAGGCTTTGAGACAAGCGATTTGAAACCATCATCAAAAATTTCGGAAGAAATGTACCGCGTGCTGCAGGTAGAGTTTCAGCCGGATAAGGTGGCTAAACAAAAAGCCGAACAGATTGACTTACCTAAAAATGCGCCTGTAGATAATAAAAAACGAAAGGATGAGCAGGATCTCTCTTTTACTAAAAAGGAAACTATAAAGCCCAAGAAAGAAGAAAAGCCTGCCGTAGTCGAAGAGCCAATAGTTGAAGTTGTTCCCGAAGAAAAAATACCTGAACCATTACCTGTAAAAGAAGTTACACCTGTTATAGAAGCGGCCGAAGAAGTCCCTGTAGTAGTTGTTGAAGAGCCGGCGACTCCTGAAACGCTAAGATTGGAAGTGCCGGAAGTAGAAGGTATAAAAATAGTTGATAAGATTGACCTTAGCGCCATTGATTCTTCTGTAAGGCCCAAAAAAACGCCAAAGAAAAAGGAGGCAAAAGTAAAAGGCGTAATTCCAAAAGTTGAAACAGTTGAGGTAAAGGAAAATATTTTAGAAAAAACTGCGCCTGAAGGGCCGGTTGCAAAACCTGAAAAAGAAATATCTGCTACCATTACTAATATCAAAGTGGCTAAACTGGAAGGCCCGAAAATAATGGGCAAAATTGAGTTGCCGGTTGAGAACAACGAACCCAGGCCAAAACCAATTGATGAAAGGCGCAAAAGAAAGCGTATTGTAGTAGAAAAGAAACCATCGGGAAACCATCCTCCTCACGTTAATATTCAGCGCCCACATGGCCCTAATAACAGGCAGGCCGGGGCGCCTGGCGGAAGGTTTAACCGTAATGCGCCATTGACAAAACGGGAAGAAAAAGAAATTGACCAAAAAGAAATACAGGACAAGATCAAAGAAACGCAGGCAAAGCTTGCAGGAGCTGGTGGACGTGGAAAGAGCCTGAAAGCAAAATACCGGAAACAAAAAAGAGAAGAAGCAGCCGATAATTTAGGAGAAGAAACCGCCAACAATAAATTATTGGTGACAGAATTTATTTCAGTAAGTGAATTTGCTAATTTAATGGATGTAAGTTTTGCTGATGTGATCAGCAAATGTATGAGCCTCGGTATTATGGTTTCTATTAATCAGCGATTAGAGGCCGACGTAATAGAATTAGTGGCAGGCGAGTTTAATTATGAAGTAGAATTTATAGATATAGATGGGCAACAGGAAAGTGAAGAAGAGGAAGAAGAAGATAATGAAGAAGACCTGGTGCCTCGTTCTCCTATTGTCACTATTATGGGCCATGTGGATCATGGTAAAACCTCCCTGCTTGATTACATCCGTCATGCGAACGTAATAGCAGGCGAAGCCGGAGGTATTACCCAGCACATCGGAGCTTACGAAGTTACTGTAAAAAATGGCCGTTCTATTACTTTCCTGGATACCCCTGGCCATGAAGCCTTTACAGCCATGAGGGCAAGAGGAGCAAAAGTTACGGATATTGCTGTTATAGTTATTGCCGCTGATGATGCTGTAATGCCTCAGACCAAAGAGGCCATTTCTCATGCGCAGGCAGCCAATGTGCCGATGGTATTTGCATTAAATAAAATAGATAAAGATGGCGCTAATCCCGAAAAAATAAAAGAGCAATTATCTGCTATGAATATTTTAGTAGAGGATTGGGGTGGAAAATACCAGGATCAGGAAATAAGCGCAAAGAGTGGGTTAAATGTAGATGTGTTGCTTGATAAAGTGTTGTTAGAATCTGACCTGCTTGAATTGAAAGCTAATCCTAAAAGAGCTGCAAGTGGTACTGTTATAGAGGCTTCGCTGGATAAAGGAAGAGGTTATGTAGCCACCATCCTTGTTCAAAATGGAACTTTGAACCAGGGTGATCTTTTAGTTTCAGGCCAATATTACGGACGCATAAAAGCGATGTTTAATGAAAGGAATCAACGTGTTACCACTGCCCCTCCTTCCACTCCGGTTTTAATACTTGGATTAAATGGAGCGCCACAAGCCGGAGAAACTTTTAAAGTATTTGAAGACGAATCAGAAGCAAAGGAAACAGCTAACCGCAGATCACAGATATTGCGTGAACAAGGTATTCGCGCTAAGAAACATATTACACTCGATGAAATCGGGCGTAGGCTTGCATTAGGAAATTTCAAACAATTGAACCTTCTCATACGCGCAGATGTGGATGGCTCAGTAGAGGCATTAAGTGATTCTCTTCAGAAATTAAGTACAGAAGAAATAGCCGTAAGTATCGTACACCAGGGTGTAGGGCAAATCACTGAAACAGACGTAATGCTTGCAACCGCATCGGATGCTGTTATTATAGGATTTAACGTTCGCCCGTCATTGCAGGCCTCAAAAATTGCAGATCATGAGGGAGTAGAAATAAAAACCTATTCCATCATCTATGATGCCATTGATGAAGTAAAGAGCGCAATGGAAGGTATGTTGGAACCTAAAATACAGGAAAAGGTTTTGGGTATAGCTGAAATAAAAGAAACTTACAAATTTGATAAAGCTACTGTTGCAGGCTGCCTTGTAGTAGAAGGTAAAATTGCAAGGAACAACCGTGTCCGTTTAGTAAGGGATGGTATTATCATACACACGGGCGAATTGGGAAGCTTAAAAAGATTTAAAGATGATGTAAAAGAAGTGAATAATAATATGGAGTGCGGAATGGTGCTTAAAAACTATAACGATCTTAAACCCGGTGATATGGTTGAAGCGTTTGAAGAGATAGAAGTAAAAAGAACTTTATAAAAAGCTCCCTTTATTATTTTCTTTAACAAAAGAGCCTCAACTTTTAACTTTCCAAAAAAATAACTCACGATTTACAGGTGTATTTTTGGCAGGCAATATCTTAAATTGTTATAGAATATTCCTGCAATTCAATATAATTAATTAGTGATGAAAAAAAGTTTGTTTACTGTTTGTTTATTCATAAACGCTTTTGCTTTATCCGCCCAAACAAAAAAAGTTGTTGCTGATAAGATAATAGCTACCGTGGGTGATAAAATAATCCTGAAAAGCGATATAGAAAACAGCATTCATGATATGCAACGCCAGGGCTTATCTGTCCCGCCAAATGCTACCTGCCTTTTGCTACAGCAGGCTCTTGCCATGAAAGCTTTGGTATTACAGGCTGGCAGAGACTCTATACCCGTATCAGATGAAAGAGTGGATGGAGAGATTGATAATAAAGTACGATATTACCTTAGCCAATACGGTTCAAAAGAAATTTTAGAACAAATAGCGGGTAAAACCATCTTTCAATTAAAAGAAGAATTTAAGCCGGTAATTCGTGATCAGCTACTTGCCCAGGGAGAGCGGGATAAAATTGTAGCAGATGTAAGGATAACTCCTAAGGAAGTAGAAGAATATTATTCTAAAATTCCAAAAGACAGTCTCCAGTTTTATGAATCAGAATTAGAAGTGGGCCAGATAGTAATATATCCTAAGCCCAGCCGGGACCTTGAAAACTACGCTATAGAACAGTTGAAAGAATACAAAAAAGAAGTAGAGGACGGAAGTAAAAAATTTGAGGTTCTCGCATCGCTCTTTACTGATGACCCGGGAAGTAAAGCAAACGGAGGGCAATATGAAATAAACCGTAATGAAAAGCAATGGGATCCTGTATTTCTTTCAAAGGCCTTCAGCCTGAAAAACGGGCAAATATCAAATGTATTTAAAACAAGATTTGGATATCACATTATTCAAATGGTAAGCCGCCGTGGTGACGATGCCACGATAAGGCATATTTTAAAAACACCCCAGGTGAGCTCTATAGAAATAAACCAGGCAAAAGAAAAGCTGGATTCTATAAGGACCCAATTGATCAACGGCACATTGCAGTTTGGTGAAGCCGTTTCAAAATACAGCGAAGATGATAACAGCAAATTTACCGGGGGCCGTATTTCCGGGCCGGATGGAAGCGCTTTTGTATCAATAGATCAACTTGATAAGGATCTGGTACTAATGCTTAAAGATTTAAAAGTAGGTGAGTATTCTCAGCCTACTGAATTTGATGATCCCTCCGGGCGAAAGAAAGCGGTAAGGATTGTAGAGATAATATCCAAAACAGAACCTCACAGGGAAAATCTTAAAGATGATTATGATAAAGTTGCTCAGCGGGCTTTAGAAGAAAAAAAGAATGATCTTTTGGAAAGCTGGTTCAATAAGAAGATACCTACTTTTTATGTAAATATTTCTAAAGAGTATCAAACGTGCCCGGAACTGAACGGGTGGGTTGAAAAATCAACCGCAAAGCAATAAGCCAGTGGTAGTTTATTAGCCTGAGGGAAAGAGGCACCCGATTGCTTAATAATATTGATTTACGACGGCATTAAAAAATAAGAAAGCCTTTAGGCTTCATCATAATCAATTACTACTTTTTTACTTCGCGGATGCGCCTGGCAGGTTAAAATAAATCCCGCTTTAACTTCACTTTTTTCAAGCCCATAGTTGGCTTCCATTTCTACTTCGCCCTCTAATAATTTTGCTTTGCAGGTACAGCACACGCCGCCTTTGCAAGCGAAGGGAAGATCAGCGCCCTCAGCTAAGCCGGCGTCTAAAATTACCTGGCCATCATAATCTAATTTAAACTCAAACTCCTGCCTGTCAATTCTTACGGTAACCCTACTTTCATCTTCTCCTGAATACTTTGCATTATTATATGCTTTGGCATTTTCGCGTACCGGGGTATTAAATAATTCAAAATGAATATTGTTAGGATCAATCCCCCATCCTGTCAAAAAATCTTTAACCGTAAAGATCATTTGTTCCGGGCCGCAAATGAAAAACTCATCTATTATATTAAAATTGATCAAACCCGAAAGCTGGTAACATTTTGAAACATCTATTCTTCCAAAATTAAAACCAGCGCCGGTCTTTTCCCTGCTTAAAACGTGGTGTGTTTTGAATCTTTTAGGGTACTTATTTTCTAAAGATTCGATCTCATCTTTAAATATAACAGATTGTAAAGTTTTATTTCCATAAACAAGCGTAACCGCACTGTGAGGTTCTGTAAAAAGAATAGTTTTTATAATAGAAATAGAGGGTGTAATGCCACTTCCCGCAGCAAAAAAAAGATAGTCTTTCCTGTGAGATGGGTTTACCTTAGTGGAAAAGGTACCGGTAGGCGGCAACACTTCAAGTACATCTCCTTTCTCTAATTTTTCGTTGGCATAGGTAGAAAATAAGCCATCACTAACTTTCTTTACTGCTATCCTTAATTCATTTTCCACCGGGCTGCTGCAGATGGAGTAAGATCTTCTCAACTCTTTCCCTTCAGTAATGAATTTTATCGTCACATTTTGCCCCTGCTTAAAAGTAAAATCTGCCTGCGACTCTGCTGGTATATCAAACGCAATAGAGATACAATCCGGTGTTTCCCTTCTTAAATCCTTTATAGTAAGTTGATGAAAATGTAAAGCCAATGATCTTTAATTTGAAGGCGCGAAGGTAAGCCAACAATATGTTTTGATATTACGCTTATTGGAATATTACCATTTGAATAACAGCATTTTCAATATAAAAAAGAATACAGAATACTTAATTTTGCATCGCAAACTTTACATCATGCAATTATATCCAATAGATACAGTAGAAAATATTTTACCTGAAGATTTTAAAAATAAATATTATTTACCCCAAAAGCCTTTGGTAATAACCGGGCTGGCAAAGGAATGGCCTGCTTATAAAAAATGGTCGTGGGATTATTTTAAAGAAATAGTCGGAAATAAGAAAGTGGCCCTTTATAATAATGTAAAGAGCGATGCTTACACACCCATCAATACGGCTGATGATTATAAAACTTTTGGCGAATATGTGGATATGATTCAAAAAGGGCCGGCAGCCTGGCGTATTTTCCTTTTTAATATTTTCGATCATGCGCCTCAGCTTATCAATGATTTTACCTGGCCCGAACATTTGATGACCGGATTTGTTAAGAAATACCCGATGCTTTTTACCGGGGGAGAATCTTCCATTACCCATATGCACTTTGATATTGACCTTTCGCATATTCTTCACACCCAGTTTGCCGGCCGTAAGAGAGTGTTGTTATTCAGGTATGAAGAGCAGCATAAATTGTATCGTAAACCCTTTGAAGTGCTTAGCCTTGCAGATTTTTCAAATTACAGTGATAATAAAGGTATTCCTGATTACGACAAATTCCCGGCATTGAAATATGCCGTGGGATATGATCTGATTTTAAATCCCGGCGATACTCTTTTTATGCCTGCAGGATACTGGCATCACATGGAGTATATTGACAGCGGCTTTGCCATGAGCCTGAGAGCGCTTCAAAGCTCTCTTTCAGGAAAAATAAAAGGGGTTTGGAATCTCTTTGGTATGAGGAGCGTTGATACGGTACTCAAAAAAACAGCTCCCAGGTGGTGGTATAATTATAAAATAAAAAAAATTGACCAATATGCTGAAAAAGAATTAAAAAAAATTTCAAATTAAAATTTTAAAATTTTCTTTAATCAATAAATATTGATTAATTTAGCCTTCCATTCTTGCTTCCTTTTCCTACTTATAAAGACCTACACATCCAATAGCCATTAATTGGCAGTTTACTTTGTTTTATATGGTTTTTCATAGATAATCTTTTTATAACCTCTTTCTTTTTCTTGCAGAAAAATGTAAAATTTTTCTTGTGGTTTCAGAGGTAAGCAAGGCCGGTGATTTTTATCACTGGCCATTTTTATGGATTGGCTTTTCCATAAGAGAATAAAGTAAAGAGAAATAGTAAAAAAGCATCCATCTGTTTCAATAAAAAAACCCGGTTATTACCCGGGCTTTTTTAATAAATTTTGATTAACCAGTTACCTCAACTTATGCAAATAGTCATTATTGGCAAATTGTTTTTTTACATCATTGAGATTTCTTAGAATACTGCTGTTTATTAGCTTACCTTCCATTTCGAGAATAAAGCCGCCAATGATCTTATCATCTACTATTGTTTCTAATTGAACATGGTCGTAAGAAGTGGATGCCTTAATTTTTGAAACAAATGAATCAATCAATTCCTGGCTCACAGGCGCAGCGGTAGTAAGTTTAGCGCTATGTATTCCGGCAATGGCATTGTATTGCTCAATAAATGAGATGATCACTCCGGGCAGGTTAGACTCCCTGTTTTTATTACAAAGTAATTTCAAAAACGCTTCAGTAATTTTTGAGATCTTCCCATTTGTAACGGCATTGATAACCTTATATTTTTTATCCGGATTAATAATGGGGCTGTTAAGCATTAAAACGAATTCCCTGCTATTCTTTACTATAGAATTGAGAACTAAAACATCATTATATACAACTTCCAGTTGCTTATGATCTGTAGCAATTTCTATAAGGCTTTTTGCGTACCTCTGTGATAAACGAGGGTTATTCATATCTCTTTTAATTAATTAAGCTCTATATTCTTAGTAAGCTGTTCAATGTATTTTTCCTGCTCGCCTTTGTTACTTAATTCTCTGCGAAGCACTTTTTCACTTACTTCCAGTACGAGGTTGCCTACCTGGTTTTTTAAATCAGTAATAGCAGCCATCTTTTGCTGGTTAATTACACTTTGTGCATCAGCAACTATCTTGTTGGTTTCTTTGCGGGCCTGCTCCCTTGCTTCCTGAATGATCTTATCGCGGGTTTCTTTTGCCTCCCTCATCATTTGAGATCTTTCTTCACGGGCTTTGGCTAACAATGTTTCGTTTTCGCTTTTTAAAGCGGCCATTTCTTTCCTTACGTTTTCTGCAGAAAGAATTGAATCAGAAATATTTTTTTCTCTCTCATCCAGCGATTTTAAAATAGGCTTCCAGGCATATTTGCCAAGTATCCACAAAGTGATGCCAAATGCAACCAGTGTCCAAAAGATTAAGCCGAGTTTAGGAAGTAAAAGTTCCATAGAAAAAATTTGAAAACCTGCCAGCCGGCAGGCTGGGCCTGCCAACCGATAGGCTGGTTTGAAAATTATAAATCAGTCAATGCCGATTCTTTTTTATTTTAAAGCCCCTTCAGGGGTTTGGGTTTAAAAAATACTGCACTCTCCGCCCTGTGCTTTGAATGCAGTTTAATTTTGTGCTTAAGCCGTTTTAAGAACAGCTAACAAGCCTGCGATAACTGCGAAAAGAGCAACCCCTTCTACCAATGCAGCCGCAAGGATCATGTTTGCACGAATTTCGTTGGCAGCTTCCGGCTGGCGGGCAATACCTTCTACCGCTCCTTTACCTATCTGGCCTATACCAATACCTGCTCCTATAGCAGCTAAACCGGCGCCGATAGCTCCACCCAGGTGTGAGAATCCAACTTCTGTTAACAAGGTCAATAATGACATAATACTTGGTTTTGTTTATGAATAAAAAATTTATAAAAGTCCGTCGTGAGTCCCCGGGTGCACATCATGATCGCTTCCTTCAAATCCTTGCCCTATAAATATAGCAGTAAGTACTGTAAATATAAATGCCTGGATAAATGCAACCAGTAATTCTATGAAATAATCAAATACAATAAATAATACGGAAAACGGAGAGAAGGTCCATCCAATGGCCTTGTTCATTTCTCCAAAGATGAAGATAAGCGAAATGAATGCGAGGATCACAATATGGCCTGAGATCATATTTGCAAAAAGACGTATGATCAATGCGCCGGGCTTAATGACAAACACACCAAAAAGTTCTACAGGAATTAAAATTATTTTTACTAAAAAAGGTACGCCGGGAGGCCAGAAAAGATGCTTCCAGAAGTGACCGGTAGTGCTACACAGAATAACTATCAAAGCAATAATGCCAAGAATGAAAGTGAAAGCGATATTACCCGTTACATTTGCTGCGCCCGGTATTAACCCAAAAAGAGTATTAACCAAAATGAAGAAGAATAAGGTAAGCAAATAAGGCATATATTTTTCCCACCTGTTGCCAAGATTTACTTTGGCTACATTTTCCCGGATAAAAATAATGATAGGCTCCATAAAGCCTTGCGCACCCGAAGGAGCTGAAGTAACTCCTTCTCCTTTTTTATACCTATTCGCAATATTGATCATGAATATGATAAAGAGCGCCAACGCAAGGAAAGTTTGAACTACATTCCTGGTGAGAGAAAAATCATACACTTTTACCCCTTCCTCAACAGGAACGATATTTTTTCCATCAACCAACTTATAACCATCGTATTCTTCTGTGCCTTCGTGTCCAAACCGGGATGAGGAAAAAACTGAAAATCCTTTTTGTGGAGAATATAAGATTACCGGTAAATGAATTACTGCATGGAAATCGCCTATGGTAAAAAAATGAAATTCGTAGGCATCCTGCACATGATTTAAAATGACTGTGGTCGGGTCAAATTTTTCAGTAGATTCTTTATGTTCTGAAGGGTTTTCCTGGGAAAATGCTGCGGGGGAAAGCGACAGCATAATGAGACCGAAAACCGCTACCAATAAAGATTTCATGCTTTTTAAACCCATACTCCTTCTAAATTTTGCGCAAAGATAAGGGGTTTGATTGATGATATGAAAGGTAAACCCCATTATTTTTAGTTGGTTTATTGGCCTCTAAAATGCTTTATGCTGAAATGCACCAAAAGCATGGTTTGTTACTTACCAACGAACAAAGCGTACCTTCGGTCAGGTTCTCAAAAAAAGTAAAATATGAATGCTTTGATCATAGTAGATATTCAAAATGATTTTCTGCCGGGAGGCGCTTTGCCGGTCAAAAATGGAAATGCAGTAATTCCCGTAATTAATGAACTACAAGATCATTTTGACCTCGTAGTTGCCACACAGGATTGGCATCCCGCAGGTCATAAAAGTTTTGCTTCTTCTCACCCCGGGAAAAAAGTATTTGAAGAAATTATGCTTGATGGCTTGCTACAAGTGTTGTGGCCTGACCATTGCGTGCAGGAAACCAGTGGAGCTGAATTTTCTCCTTTGCTCAGCACTAGAAAGATAGAAGCCATTTTCAGAAAGGGAATGAATAAAAATATTGACAGCTATAGTGGATTTTTTGATAACGGGAAAAAGAAAGCGACAGGTATGGGCGCTTATCTTAAAGGAAGAGGCGTTACAACAATTTATGTTACCGGTTTGGCTGCAGATTACTGTGTAAACTTTACAGCGACAGATGGGTTGGAACTTGGTTTTAAGTCAATCATTATCGGCAATGCTACAAAAGCTATTGATGAAACAAATTATATAAATGTGATGGAAAAGTTTATTGCTAAAAGAGGCAGTTTGATTAATAGTTCAGAGCTTGATCTTACCTGAATTAAATTTTTGTGGTATGAATCTTAATTCTCACAAAAGAAAAATTACCCGTTATTTAAAGAGTTAATTTTGCTAATAAAATATCTGAGAAGGACCATTCAATGGATGAACTGCTAAGTAGAATACGAAGATGCGAAGTTTGTAAAGATCACTTACCACTTGGGCCGAGGCCTATCGTACAATTAAGCTCTTTTTCCAAAATAATGATTATCAGCCAGGCGCCGGGAAGGCGTGTTCATGAAACCGGTATTCCCTGGAATGACATCAGCGGCAAAAGGCTGAGAGAATGGATGAATGTAGATGATGCACTTTTTTATGATCCTCTTATCTTTTCAATAGCTCCAATGGGATTTTGTTATCCCGGAAAAGGCAAATCAGGCGACTTGCCACCACGCCCCGAATGTGCACCCTTGTGGCATCCACAGATATTTAAACATTTTACAGACAAGCCTTTAATTCTATTGATAGGGCAATATGCACAGAAATATTACTTAAAAAATAACTGTAGTAATAGCTTAACAGAAACGGTACGCAATTATAAACAATATCTTCCTGATTATTTTCCTTTACCGCATCCATCTCTTCGAAATCAAAATTGGATTAAGATCAATCCCTGGTTCATGGAGCAGGTAATTCCGGAATTGAGAGAAAGAATAGGGGAACTTATTAAACCACAATCCCTGACAAAAATTAATTAAAATGCCCATAAAAAATATTCAGCCTTCCAAAGGCAAAATTTTATATGATCTTCATCACAACGGTAAGCTACTCATTCTTCCGAATGTATGGGAGTCTTTAGGCGCTGCCATGCTGGAGGATATCGGTTATCCGGCAATCGCTACAGCAAGCGGAGCTACTGCTTTCAGCAATGGCTATCACGACGGCGAGAAACTTCCTTTCAATGATCTGTTGAATATTTTGCAAAGAATAGCGGGTAGTGTGAATGTGCCGGTAACAGCAGATATTGAAAGTGGGTATGCAGGAAATAATACTACGCTTGCAGAAAATATCAGGAAGCTGATTGATATTGGCATTGCAGGAATTAATTTTGAAGACAGCCATCATGACGAACAAAAATTAATTCCAATAGATGAGCAATGTGAAAAAATTTTCTTGATTAAAAAAGTTTCAACAGAGATGGGAATGCCTCTTTTTATCAATGCAAGAACGGATGCTTATATAAAAAGTAATGATTTATCTGATGAAGAAAAATTATCCCAAACTATACTTAGAGGAAAAGCTTATAAAGATGCAGGCGCTGATGGTTTGTATCCTATTTTTTTAAAAGATAAAAATGCCATTAGCGCTATCGTTAAAGAAACCGGTTTACCGGTTAATATTTTATTGCTTCCAGGTATTCCGGATTTTAATGAGCTAAAGGAAATTGGTGTGGCAAGATTGAGCCTGGGGCCTGGCTTATTAAAGGTCGCCATCAATGCTATGAAAAACATTGCTGAAAAATTGCTGAATTTTGATGGAATGAATGACGTAGCGCAAAGTCCAATTTCAATGAATTATTTAAAAGATTTAATAAAGGCATAAAACCGATGAAAAGAATAAACATCAGTGAAATAGAGAGAAATACTTACAAAGCGATGCTCAATATGGAGAGCTACGTAAGAAACTCCCAGATACCTCCTTTGCTTCGCGAATTAATAAAAATACGTGCATCACAAATAAACGGCTGCGCCTACTGTATAGATATGCACACGGAAGAAGCTTTATTTCTTGGCGAAACTCCGAGAAGGATCTTTGCTGTATCTGCCTGGAAAGAATCACCATTATTTACCGAAGAAGAAAGAGCGGTATTGCAAATGACGGAAGAAGTAACTCTTATTGCTAAAGACGGATTGAGCGATGAAACCTATAATAAAGCATTGAAATTTTTTGGCGAAAGAGGTGTGGCGCAGATCATAATGCAGATCGTTATGATCAATTCGTGGAACAGGGTTGCGGTTTCTACCCGGCAAATATTTGAGCCATCACACTGATTTCCATCTTCAGTATGATCATCCTCATAAAAAAGATATTCTTATCTTCTTTAGGTGAATATGCCTAATTTTGCTTCCTATTTAATGGTTTAATTATAATAAACAGATTTGCACTTGACGCAGGAAAAAAAAGACATATTATCTTTTGAAGATGTAAAATTATTAGTAGATACTTTTTATAGTAAAGTAAGAGAAGATGAATTGATCGGGCCAATATTCGACGAAAGGATTCAGGATCGCTGGCCGGAGCATTTAGCAAAAATGTACACTTTTTGGCAAACACTTTTATTAGACGAACATACTTATTATGGAAGTCCTTTTCCTCCACACGCGCAGTTGCCTGTTGAGAAACCCCACTTCGAGAGATGGCTCAGCCTGTTTTCTGAAACATTAGATGAATTGTTTAAAGGAGAGGTAGCGCAGGAAGCCATGTGGCGGGCAAATAAGATGGCTGAAATGTTCCAGTTTAAAATTCATCATTATAGGAACAATTCTGCAAACAGTTTGATTTAGTGGCTCAAAAAGCCTTAAATAATTTATTATTCAATAGTTAGAATATCATCTTCTCTGCTTCTGTGGCTGATCATGTTCAATTGGGCTCCCTAAATTGCATTTGGGATTTAAAACGTCAGCACCTACATTTGCCCGAAATATTCATTACAATTTCTTAATTTGAATGATAAAGAATAATATTCTTAACAGAGGCATTCCCATATCAATTTCTTTAAAACCTACTTTAGAAGCAGAAAACATACGGCCGCAGGTTACCCAAAATAAAAAGCGGCTTCTTACCATAGCTTTACTTGCCATTCTTATAGCCATTTGCATCAGCTTCATTGCCAGGTTTTTAATGGATTTTCTTTATTTCGTTACTAATGTATCTTTTTACGGAAAAGCTTCATTTGATTATGTAACTCCGGCAAATAATTCTTTAGGGCTATGGGTAATTATTATTCCTGCCATTGGCGGGCTTATTGTGGGAATCATGGCTTTGTATGGCTCTAAAGCCATTCGCGGCCATGGTATTCCGGAGGCCATGGAACAGATCCTGACAAACCAGAGTAAAATAAAACCGACGATCACCTATCTTAAACCTATTTCTTCTGCTATTGCGATTGGCACGGGAGGCCCGTTTGGGGCAGAAGGCCCTATCATAGCAACAGGAGGGGCATTAGGTTCTACGTTGGGGCAGGTGATGAAGATCACTCATAATGAACGAAAAATACTTTTAGCTTCTGGCGCTACTGCAGGCATGGCAGCTATCTTTGGTACTCCCATAGCTGCAATATTTTTAGCTATAGAATTATTATTATTTGAGTTTTCTCCCCGCTCGTTGATACCTGTAGCATTAGCATGCATTACAGGCACTGCAGGACATCATTTTCTTTTCAGCTCCGGCCCGGTATTCCCAATTGATCATTTAATTGCAATACCTTCCAACAAAGCGTTGCTGGTATATAGCGCTTTGGGAATAGTAATTGGTTTCTTTTCTGTGTTTGTTACCAAAATCGTTTATCTCATCGAAGATGGTTTTGAAAAATTACCCATACACTGGATGTGGTGGCCTGCCATTGGCGGCCTTTGTGTGGGAGTCGTCGGCTATTTTTCTCCCAGGACACTTGGAGTGGGTTATGAGAATATTACTGATGTGTTGTCCGGTAGCCTGCCCATGAAAGTAGTATTGGGCTTATGTTTTTTGAAATTCATTTCATGGGCTATTGCTTTAGGCAGCGGAACTTCGGGCGGTACCCTTGCGCCTTTGCTTACTATTGGCGGCGCTACAGGAATATTATTGGGAAACCTGGTTCTTGATTTTTTTCCTGATTCAGGCATTACTTTGTCACTTGCTGCATTGGTAGCAATGTCAGCTATATTTGCAGGCGCTTCAAGAGCGCTCCTTACTTCTATAATTTTTGCATTGGAAGTAACAGGCCAGTCAAACGCATTGTTGCCTGTTTTAGCGGGATGCCTGGGTTCGTATATTGTTTCTTTTTTCATAATGGAGAACACCATTATGACCGAAAAAATTACCCGGCGGGGAGTAAAAACTCCAGACTCCTATGAGCCTGATATTTTAGAAACGATCAGTGTAGGGAGTGTGATGCAGGAGAATGGTTTGGTGCTCAGCGATGAGAATACTATTATGGAAGTGCGGGGGTGGCTTGAAAAAGAAAGTGATTATAATAGTAACTATTTTATCATTGTAAATAATAAAAGCGAGTTCAAAGGGATCATAAGCTCTTCTAACTTATTCAGTAATCACCATGAGCCTGATAAATTAGTAGGAGATCTGATAAAGAGAAATAATGTCTCAATAAGAATTGATAACAGCCTTCGCACCGCAGTAGAATTAATGGCGAGTGAGAACATAGACTTGTTGCCTGTTATTTCAAAAGAGAATATAATAATCGGGATACTTTCCTATAAAGATATCATCTCCGCCTATAAATCTGACATTGACAATTTTGTGAAAAAGCAATCCTCTATTTCACTGAAAAGAAATGGCTTAAAAATTTTGGTGCGTGGTAATCAATTGATCAACCTGATAACTATGCGAAAAGATAAATAGGTTTTTATTTTGTAACATCCTTGTCTCTTGCATTATTAATGAAGATATTAGCCTCTTTCATTTTATCCGCCAGGTTCTGAATCGTTTTCTTTTGAAAAAGATTATTTAATTGCCCCTTGATGGTTTTAAATTCGGCGTGCATAGGGCAGGGGTTTGCTTCGGAGCAGGTATGTAATCCCAAAATACATCTGTTAAATAGGTCTTCTTTTTCCATTGCTTCCAAAATAGCCCTGGCCGGCAATTTTAATGACTGGCGGGTAATATAAAATCCGCCATTGGGCCCCTTAACTGAACTTATTACTTCACCTTTTGAAAGCAGTTGCAAAATTTTTGCTGTAAAAGGTTTTGGAGAATCTATTGCCCTGGAGATCTCTTCAATACTGAGTTTATGATCTATCGTTCCTCTCTCTGCTATATAAATGGTTGCCCTTAAAGCATATTCAATTGTTTTTGAAAACATGTATCTATTTTATCAATGGCTAAACTGCATGATCATTATAAAATTACAGTTTTTCCTCTTCAAATAAATTGCTAAGTACCAGCGCCTCGTTGTGGTCACTATCTTTTGCCGCATAAAGCAAGGTAACTGCTTTCTTTTTAAGGTGGCTCTTTAAAATGTCAACACTTTCTTTGTTCTCTTTAAGTTCTTTTAAATATCTTTTTTTAAATTCTTTCCATTTATCAGGGTCATGATTAAACCATTTTCTAAGTTCAGTACTTGGAGCAATATCTTTTAACCAAAGATCAACTCCTGCCTTTTCCTTTGTCAGGCCACGTGGCCACAGCCTGTCCACCAGTATTCTGAAGCCGTCTTTTTCATCGGGCTTTTCATATACTCTTTTGATTTTTATATTCATGGGTTCATTTATTTTTTCAATTGTGAAATCAATTCCATTGAATTCTTATCATCTTAAGAATAATCAAGAGCCATGCCGTAAGGATTTGCGCATCCTGATAAATTATTCGTGATGGAATTTAAAGTTTCACGATGATAAATGTAGGTGGGTAATTCTGTCTTCAGCATATTGATTCCCATATTACATGCCCGATCAAACAAATCCCCATCGCTGCCCAATGGCATTTCCTTAAACCCATTTAATAAAAGGATTACCCGCTTCTTAATAAAAAAAGTACCTCCAATAGCGCAGGTTGACAGGTGCACCATTTTTTGATAATTGTGCCGGTCGGGAACGTATTCGCTTCCTATCACTCTTACTCCCCCATATAAAAATTCAACCTTATTGTTTTTTGTTAAGATGGCTTTCCTGCTTTCAAGATGCGCAGGACTGTATTCATCATCTGAATCTAAAAAAGTTACGAATCTTCCTTTTGCCTGTGAGATGCCCTGGTTTTTTGACAAAGTAGCGCCCATGCTTTTTTGTGGAGCATAGATAATATTCTTAAGTTTAAGATAGGGCTGTATCATGAGATGCGTATGGTCTGTACTTCCATCGTCAATAACTATGGCTTCCCAGTCTTTTTCAGTTTGGCTTAACAAAGAATCAAGAGCCCTTTTAAGAAGTGTAGCCCTGTTATAGCTGGTAATAATTACAGAGAAAAAAGGCGAATCGGATTTCTCATTTTTGATTTCATTCACTGTTGATTTCATTTTATTAGAAAAGCCCGGTTAATGATCAGTAACAAATTTACATTCAATTAGCCAGTGCAGTGACGATTCGTATTTCCGATTTGTGGAAAGAAATTCTATCTGCCTGAAAAATTTTAATAGAATAAATTTGTAGAATCTTATTATCATAAAAAAAAATCATGTTGTCAAAAACAGCTATCGTAACAGGCGCCCACGGAAATCTCGGAAGAGCAGTAGCAAAAAAATTTATAGAAAATGATTACCAGGTTTGGGGAACGGTTCATTCAAATCCGGAAAAAAATGATTCAGAAAAAGATCTTTCAATGAATGGAAACCTTAAAGAGGTAGCGCTGGATCTGTTGAATGAAGAGGACTGCGAATTGTTAGTGAATAAAATAGTTACTATTAATAAAAGAATTGATGTGGCTATATTAACTGCCGGAGGATTTACCATGGGTGATATTGCTGCAACAAGAACCGGTGACATTGCCAAACAATATCAACTCAATTTTGAAACGGCTTATAATATGGCCAGGCCCGTATTTCTGCAAATGATGAAACAAAATAGCGGCCGTATTTTTCTAATAGGGTCAAAGGCTGGCATGAACGCTGCCAATGCGAAAGGTGTGTCCGCTTATGGACTGTCCAAGTCGCTTTTATTCCGGCTGGCAGAAATAATGAATGCAGAAGCTAAAAATAAAAATGTAGTGGTAAGCGTGATTGTACCGGGCACAATTGATACACCTCAAAACAGGCGCTCTATGCCTGGCGCTGATTTCAGTGCATGGGTGTTGCCTTCACAAATTGCTGATGTAATTTCTTTTTACTCTGGTGAAGAAGCAGGTATAATCAGAGATCCGGTAATAAAGGTTTATGGCAATTCGTAATTTACATTACTTATGGTGAACGGCCAATGGCCAGTAACTTACAGTTGGCTATTGGCCATTCACTTAATACTACTTTAATTGCAATCTTCCGAAAGCTATGCCATCTGCTTCTGTTTCTTTTCAGCAATTGCTTTCAACAAGGAGTCATACGCTTTATTAAATTTTTGCACTCCCTCTTCTTCCAACTGTTGCGTAAGTTCATCCAGGTTGATACCATTAGCTTTTATTTGTTCGAGATGCTGCCCGGCTTGCAATAAGTTATTTTCCAGCCGGCTTGCTGCGTTGCCATGGTCACGAAAAGCATCAATGGTTTCCATTGGCAAGGTGTTAATGGTATCTGGCCCGATCAATGCTTCCACATATTTTACGTCGCTGAAGGATGGGTCTTTTGAACTGGTACTTGCCCACAATACTTTTTGCTTGTTGGCGCCTTTTTGTTCCAGGTTTCTAAAACGATCGCTGAAGAAAACTTCTTTATAGATCTCGTAAGCTTTCTTCGCAGAGGCGATAGCAATTTCTCCTACCAGGCTGTCTAATTTTTTTTCTTTTAAGATAGGGTCTATAAGTACATCAATACGGCTCAGAAAAAAGCTTGCTACAGATTCAATGTGGCCAATTGGCTGGTTATTTTTTACTCTTTCTTCAAGCCCGGAGATATAGGCTTCTGTTACTTCCCTGTAACGATCAAGCCCAAAAAGTAATGTAACATTGATGTTGATACCTTCGCTGATGCATTGTTTAATTGCAGCCAATCCTTCTTGGGTGCCGGGTATTTTGATCATCACATTTTTACGGCCTAATGTTTTCCATAATTCCCTCGCCTGGTTAACGGTTCCTTCTGTATTATTGGCAAGGTGAGGAGAAACTTCAAGGCTTACAAATCCATCTGTACCCTTTGCTTTGTCATAAACAGGTTTTAGAATATCTGCTGCACGTTGAATATCGCTGGTAGCAAATCCGAAAAATATTTCTTCATCAGACTTATTTTCTCCCGCCAGGTTCCTGATATCCTCATCATAGTCAGTACTGCTTGTAACAGCTTTTTCAAAAATAGAAGGGTTGGAAGTAATTCCACTCAGCGCATCTTCATCTATAAGTTTTTGAAGCTTTCCACTGTCCATCAGTTTACGGTCAAAAGAATCAAGCCAGATACTTTGTCCGAGATCATGTACATTCTGCATTCTGTTCATTGTATTGTTTTTATTTAATTGTTTTATAGAACTTCAAAGGTCGTACCATGAAAGGTACAAATAAAAAAAAATTAAAAATTAGTTCAAGGTATCCTGGCAAGGCTATCTTCTACTTTTCAAAAGCAATATTTCAGGAGTTGCTGCCCAGTGCGGTGGTACTTTATCAGATAGCAATAACGGCATGGATGATGAAATACCGCCTAAATAATCAACGGTAGTTTGATACACTACTTTTTTAATCCGGTAAAACCTGATGACATACGAACACATAATGCAAGGCTCGTGGGTCGTATATAAAATACATTCTGATAAATCCGACAAATTTAATTTTTTTACAGCTATTCTTATGGCTTCGATTTCTGCATGGCAAGTAATATCATTTTTGGTTTTAACTGCTTCTTCCGCTTCGCTGATTATCTCTTCTCCTTTTATTATAATAGCGCCGACAGGTGAATTTCCTTTTTTTGCTGCGGCCTCTCCTAATTTTTCGCAATGCTGCATATAGTAAAAGTCATTCTTCATTTTTTTCTATTGAGTAAATTTTCCTATAGATTTTAATTGGCTTAACCTTATTGAAAACATTTCTCTTTTATAATCTTTTCCAGGCAATAAGCTATCATTAAGAAATTGTAGAGAAAACTCTCAAATGAATTTCTTAAAACAAAAAGTTTGATCTAAGTATTGCCAGCTCGTTTAAGTTTAAGCCGGTTTATTTGAATTTTCAGAAGCTATTATTTCATCCATAGCCAAAGCAGAATGAGCATAAGCTGCGCCTGCCCTCATTTCTGAGGCAACCCATACTGCTTCCATAATTTCTTCTTTGCTGGCTCCTTTTTTCATAGCCTGCCCGGTGTGGCTATGGATACAATAAGGGCATTGCGTAACATGCGCCACAGCTACGGCAATCAAATGTTTTGTTTTTTCATCAAGAGCGCCGGCTTTAAAAACCGTTCTGCTGAAATTACGCCACGCATCTATTATTTCAGGGGCTGCTTTGGCCCTAAGCTCTGCGTTTTCCCTGTCAGGGATTACATACAATTGTTCACTTTTCATGATATTTTTTTCATATTAATAATAACTTTTTAAATTATACTCCTGTCGCCTCAGGTGGGAAGCCTATATATATTTCACTTATCTTACTGCGGATTATAGCTGCCCGGCACTGTGCGAAAACTGATCGCGAGCCTATTCCATCCGTTTATTGCAACGATCGCCATAGTCAGTGCAACTATTTCCTTTTCATTAAAATGTTTACGAACTGAATCATACAAAGTATCGGGTACCTCATTTTCTGAAATCACAGTGAGGGCTTCCGTCCATTCTAATGCAGCTCGCTCTCTTTCAGTGTAGAAGGGAGTTTCTCTCCAGGCGCTCAAAGCGTACAAACGCTGCTCGCTTTCACCTGCTTTACGGGCATCTTTGGTATGCATATCAAGGCAGTAGGCACAGCCGTTAATTTGTGAAGCCCTGGTTTTAACCAGTTCATACAATGGGCGTTCAAGCCCGGATCCATGAACATACTTTTCAAGCTCCAGCATGGCTTTAATTGCGCCCGGAGCAACTTCCGCATAGTTTAATCTTTGTTTCATCATCTTTTAATTTATTATTATAAATAATTTTTATTGTGGAGAATATTCGCCCATTCATTTTAAATTAAATGAAAAAAATATAGAATAGTTCCTTTAAAGCTATTTGCTAATTAGAGGTATTCGAAAATAGATAGAGCAAATAGAATCTAAATTTTTGATGCAAACAGAGGCATTACAAAATGCACAACTACTGTTTAGTTGTGTAGAACCGAAGCGAAGTTACGTAATTTACTTACTCAAGTGCATGCTTCTCTCTCTATACAACTGCCTGAAATAAGGATCCCGTAAATCTTTTATGAATCGAATGGCCTCACCGGTACTTTTCATTTCGGGGCCAAGTTCTTTGTTTACTCCGGGAAATTTATTGAAAGAAAATACAGGCTCCTTGATAGCAAATCCTTTCAGTTTTTTCTCAAAAGTAAAATCTTTCAGCTTTGCAGCGTCAAGCATAATTTTTGTAGCAATATTGAGATAGGGTATTTGATAGGCTTTGGCAATGAAAGGTGTGGTTCTTGAGGCGCGGGGATTGGCTTCAATCACATATACGGTTCCATCCTTTATAGCAAATTGAATATTTATTAGCCCTTTTATATTTAAAGCTCTGGCGATTTTTTCAGCATATTCTTCCATAGTTTGCACGATCAGGGGAGACAAATTAAATTGTGGTAAAACTGCGTTACTATCACCACTATGGATCCCAGCGGGCTCAATATGTTCCATCACGCCCATCACATGAAAAGTTTCCCCGTCAAAAATGGCATCAATTTCAGCTTCCTGGCAACGATCTAAGAATTGATCAATCAGAATTTTGTTTCCGGGTAAATGTTTTAATAAACTCAAAACTCCATTTTCCAGTTCTTCATCATTTAAGACGATTCTCATACGCTGTCCACCCAACACATAACTCGGCCTTACCAAAACAGGATAGCCTACCTGGTGGGCAATCTCAATCGCTTCATCAGAATTATAAGCAGTTCCATATTTTGGATACGGTATGTCCAATTCTTTCAACATATCGCTGAAACGCCCGCGATCTTCAGCAATATCCATATTATCGTAAGAGGTACCAATAATCTTTATTCCTTTCTCATGCAATCTCTTTGCTAACTTTAATGCAGTCTGTCCGCCAAGCTGAACAATTACACCATCAGGCTTTTCCAGTTCAATTATTTCCCAGATATGCTCCCAGAATACAGGTTCAAAATATAATTTATCGGCCATGTCAAAATCCGTAGAAACCGTTTCGGGATTACAATTGATCATAATGGCTTCCATACCACATTCTTTTATGGCGAGTAAACCGTGCACACAGCAATAATCAAATTCTATTCCCTGTCCGATACGGTTAGGCCCGCTTCCGAGCACAATAATTTTCTTCTTTTGAGAAGGAATGGATTCGTTGTAGATAATGTTAGAGTTCATTTGCTTTTTGTAATACCAATTGTAAAAGTGAGGGGTTGATTTTAAAGTTTATTTCTTCCTGCAATGTATAAATGAGTGGCTTGATTTCGGGTAACAAATTTCTCTCCTTTGCTAAAAGTAATATACCCAAAGTGCCTTTTATAGATAAATGATAAAGCAAAACCATTTTATAAAATTAATTCTCCCGATTTGCTGATATAGGTTTTATCTGAGATTAGATCTATACCCCTATTTGATAATTCTTCCCAAAATTTTAGAAAAGGAATTCCCGCAAGCTTTGCAGCTTTTCTTGAACTAACCTTTCCTTGTTGAAAAAGCAAAACAGCAATCTCGAGTTTGATCTCTGAATCAGAAAGATCAAATGCTTTCACAAAAGCATCTTCTAAAACTAACATATTGTTTTTTATAAAGGTCAATTAATAAACCGCTTTTCCCTTGTCCATGCTTTTTTTCTTATAACAGATGCGTCCTCAAGATTTAAACCAGTTAATGATCCGGCCATTTCTTTTGGATTAAATTTTCTTTTGGCTTTGGTGATTTTTACTCCTTTTATAATTTCAAAATTTTTATTTCCATCACTTTCATTCATACTTGATTCAATATCTAATACGTTTGCCAACGTCTTAATGGCATTCAATGCCTCTTTATTATCAGATTTTAAAATTAAGGTTTGCATAGTAATTTTCTGTTTCTTGAAGATACGAACTCTTTACTCAAAGGTACTATAAAAATAAGGTGTCTTGGCCTCAAACTCAGCGCTGCACGTATCTACCATTTTATAAACCCTGCTAATTCCTAATGCCTTTCTTTTTTCATAAATATCTTCGTCTGTACTTCCGTCTTTCATTATTTTGGCTATTTGCTCATCGCTAAAACCAAGATGCTTGGCTTCTTTTAAAAGTTCCGGAGAAATAGTTTCTAAAGTAGTCCCGGCAATTGCTTTTTCGCAATTGCATATTTTTTGGATCTGATAAATGAACCAACGGTCTATTCCTGTAGATTCGCAAATCCTTTTTACACTCACCCCTATCATCAGAGCATCTTTTATCCTGAAGATCCTGTCCCATTTTGGGATCTTTAAATATTCAACGATTTCTTCAGCGTGCATCAGGCTTTTACCATAATATCCTAAACCTACGGCATCGTTTTCCAAACTCTGGCAGGCTTTCTGAACGGCTTCTGCAAAGCTTCTTCCTATAGCCATTACTTCACCCACTGATTTCATTTGAAAACCAAGTGTATCATTGGCTCCTTTAAATTTATCAAAATTCCAGCGTGGTATTTTCACAATCACATAATCCAGCGCCGGTTCAAAATAGGCGGAGGTAGTTTTTGTGATTTGGTTTTTCAACTCATCCAAAGTAAAGCCTACAGCCAGCTTGGCGGCTATTTTTGCAATCGGGTAGCCGGTAGCTTTACTTGCAAGAGCTGATGACCGGCTCACTCTCGGATTAATTTCTATTGCAATAATTTCTTCGGTATGAGGATTTAAAGCAAACTGTACATTACAACCTCCGGCAAAATTTCCCAGGTTTCTCATCATTGAGATCGCAGTATTTCTCATTTTTTGATAAGCCGTATCGCTTAATGTCATAGCAGGGGCTACTGTTATAGAATCTCCTGTATGCACACCCATCGGATCAAAATTTTCTACCGTACAAATGATCACTACATTATCATTATCATCGCGTAACAATTCCAGTTCAAATTCTTTCCAGCCCATCATTCCTTTCTCTACCAATACCTCATGTATTGGCGAAGTAGTTAATCCCCTATTCAACGCTTCATCTAAATCTGCTTTATGAAAAACGATACTTCCTCCCGTGCCGCCTAATGTAAATGAAGGGCGTATTACCAGTGGGAAGCCTATCTCCTGGGCAATTTCTTTTCCCTCTAAAAATGAATTGGCAATTTTTGCAGGTGCCACCGGAATTTTCATTTCCACCATCCACTCTCGAAATTTTTCGCGATCCTCTGCTTTGTCAATGGCTTTAATATCCACGCCAATCAAACGGACTTTATTTTTTTCCCAAATCCCCATTTCATCTACCTCTTTTGCCAGGTTCAGTGCAGTTTGCCCGCCCATAGTGGCCAATACCGCGTCTATGTGATATTCTCCGTTAAGATTCTCTTCGATTATTTGCTCAATACTTTCCACGGTAAGTGGTAATAAATAAACTTTATCAGCCATCATCGGGTCGGTCATGATGGTGGCCGGATTACTATTGATCAATATCACCTTTATCCCTTCTTCACGAAGGCTGCGCGCAGCCTGGCTTCCTGAATAATCAAATTCGCAGGCCTGGCCGATAACAATCGGGCCAGAACCTATAATTAAAACTGTCTTGATGGATTTATCGCGTGGCATGAAGGAATATTTATCGGGGTGCAAAATTAGGGATTAGCAAGCAGAAATCAGTTTTAGACCTTATAAGAATTTTTAAACCAATTATAATTCCGGTTCAATGAAATAAGATAATTTGGTTTGAACAGGTAAAAGGATCAATCCCTTTTTATAAACAAATATTCAGTTTAGAATGGATTTCCCCATGAAAAACTTACAGCAGATAATGCTTTTCAGACCCGTAAAGATTTTTGAACATTTTTTTCAGAACATACAATTTGTCAATCCATTCGCCTTCGCCCTTCGATTTAAATTCATCCATATAGCGTTCTACCTTTTCCACAGTGTCTTCTGCGTTGTCCAGTAATTCATGCGTTTTATTTTTCAGATGAGCACAAAACTCTTCCCTTTCTTCTTTTGGCATACTGAAAAATTTTATAACCGCCACTCCTGCGGCGGCCCCTAATATCAATGCTGCAATCTTATTCGTCTTTGCCATAGCTTTGCGCGTTTATGATTTAAATTTCATTATTTTAAATGGATACATTACACAAACCGTTCCTTTTTTTTCTCTTTTTGTTTTTTTATTTGGTAAGCGGCGCTCAGTTTTTTCCTCCTAAAAAATATCCCAAAGGCTATTTTATTTATCCTGTAGAAGCAAGAAAAAGTCTTGCTGCTAATTTTGGCGAATTACGGGCCAATCATTACCACATGGGGCTGGATTGCCGCACCGACCAGGTGGAAAATAAACATGTAAAAGCAGCAGCAGGCGGATATATTGCCCGCGTAAGTATCGCCCCCTTTGGGTTTGGAAGGGCTATTTACATTAATCATCCTAATGGCTTAACTACTGTATATGGCCACTTAAATGATTTTTTCCCGGCGCTGGAAAAATATGTAAAAGGTAAACAGTATGAATTGCAATCCTGGAACGTTGATTTGAATTTTGAAGCAGGCCTTTTCCCGGTAAAACAAGGACAGTTTATAGCTTACAGCGGAAATACGGGAGGGTCGCAGGGGCCGCATTGCCATTTTGAAATTCGTGATACCAGGACAGATAAAGTTTTAAATCCCCTGTTATTTGGCCTTCCCATTCCTGACAATGTACCGCCTACTATTGTTCGTTTGGCAATGTATGACCGGAATAAAAGTACTTACAGCCAATCTCCTCAAATATTTAGTCTAAAGAAAGTGGGCGCTCATTATACTACCACACAAAATGTAATAATTACCAATTCTGATAAGATCAGTTTTGGAATTTCAGCTAATGATAAACAATCAGGCTCATCTAACCCGAATGGGATCTACGAAGCAATTATTTATTTAGACGAACAGCCTCTTTCAGCTTTCCAGCTTGATAACATCAGTTACAATGAAACACGCTATTTAAATGCGCATATAGATTATAAAACCCGCGCAGAAGGCGGGCCATATATTGAACATCTTTCAAGATTACCGGGATATCCGCAGGGCGTATATAAAGATATAAATGGCGATGGAGTTATTAAATTACAAGACGAAATTATTCATGATGTAAAAATTGAAGTAAAAGATGCAAACGGCAATCTTTCTACTCTCGGCTTTAAGATAAAAAAGGGGCTGGCTTTTGGGAAAGAAAAACATGAAGTTTTATCTCCCTATTTCGAACAGAAAGAATTTCAGCCAGGTTTTGTAAATGTTTTTGAAAATGAAAATTTACAGCTCTATTTACCCGCAGCCACTTTATACGACTCGGTAGCTTTTACTCATTCTGAAAAAACTTCAGCTTCTCCTTCAGCTTATTCTTCAGTGCATTCAATTCTTTCGGGATTGGTTCCTGCGCAGGATTATTTTACGGTTACTATAAAAAATAATAAACCGGTAGGTGAACCAATCTCCGATAAAATGTTAATCAGGCGGAGCTGGAAAAGCAATAGCAGCGTGGTAAAAGCGATAAGAATCAACAATGGGTATGCTGCAAAGTTTAATGCTTTCGGAGACTTTGAATTAATAGCAGATGATGAGCCGCCTGTAATAAATATTAACTTTCATGAGAATGCTAACATTTCTCATTATAAGAGCATCATAATTATTCCCGGTGATAATAATGAGGAAATAAAAAATTTTCGCGCAGAGCTGGATGGAAAGTGGCTACGTTTCTCTAATGATAAAGGCCGGAAATATATTTATACTTTTGATGAAAAATGTACGGGCGGAAAACACGAGCTAAAAGTTTCCGTTCAGGATGAAGCAGGGAATACGACTGAAAAAATCTATCATTTCACACGTTAAAAAGCCCCTGGCCCTGAAAGGGAAAAGAAGGGTTGCGATGGGGCTAAAACTTTTAAACAATGACACAATTAGCAGAAGGCCAAAAAGCGCCTGATTTTAAAGCAAAAGATCAAAATGGAAATCTTGTTTCACTAAAAGATTTTCGTGGAAAAAAGGTAGTCCTTTATTTTTATCCCGAAGATGACACGCCTACCTGCACTATCGAAGCGTGTAACCTGAGAGACAATTATGCCGAACTTAAAAAAGCAGGTCTTGTAGTTTTGGGTGTAAGCCCCGATGATAAAAATAAGCATAAAAAATTTGAGGAAAAATACAATCTGCCTTTTACACTATTAGAAGATCCTGAGAAAAAAATTATTGATAAATACGGTGTTTGGGGAGAAAAGAATTTGTATGGAAGGAAGTATATGGGGCTCTTCCGCACCACATTTTTGATTGATGAAAATGGAGATATCATTAAGATATTTAAAAAGCCAAAATCAAAAATACATAGTGAAGAGATACTGAAAGCCATAGGCTAAAAAATAAACAGATGGAATTTCTTATAAAAGAAAATTCATGGATCGCCAGGGTAGCCGCAAGGAAATTGCATTCGCAAAATGTAGCGATAGTTCTTGGTAAGACAGTGCATCTTTATAACGTTCCAAAAGAGCATTTTTTAAAAGATAAAAAATGGGTGAAACATGAAATGTGCCATGTGGATCAGTTCAGGAAATATGGCTTTTTTAATTTCATTTTTAAATACTTGTGGGAAAGCATGAGGCATGGATATTTTAATAATAAATACGAAGTGGAAGCGCGTAAGGCCGAGGAAAATTAAGAATTCATTCTTTTAATGGCCAACTAACTCAACAAATTTTATTTCATCAAAATTGAATTGCCTTTTTATGGTATCCTCAGTGAGTAACTGCCCTGCGGATGAAACACTGCCGATCCTTGTTTCAAAAATGAAATTGTCTTTTTTAATTTTTACAACCTGGCTGCGGGCAAATAAATTTTCGTTGTACTCTTTTAAAATATTTTCAAACTTTCCTTCTTTCAGGCTGGCAACCCTGTTTAAAACAAATTCATAAAGCTCTTCTGATAGTTGCAAAACATCAAATTCATTCCCTGTCTCAAGCTTTAAAGAAGTAGCCTTAAAAGAGGAATCTTCAAATTGGCACTGGTTGATATTTAATCCGATTCCTATTACTGACCACTGCCATAAAGTACCTCTTATCACATTTTCGATCAAAATGCCTCCTGCCTTAGTGTCATTAATAAAAATATCGTTCGGCCACTTTATAGTGGCTTTTCCGGGAATATACTTTGACATCAGGTCAATACATCCCAACGCTGCTGCCATGCTCAGGCTAAACTGCTGTGATACACGTTGCCATTGCATTTGTACACCAATGGATAAAATAACATTATCATTCTTATTACTTAACCATTGCCTGCCCCGCCTTCCTTTACCGTTTCTTTGTTCTCTTGCAAATACAGCAATTCCATCTGTAGCTTCGCCTCTTTGAATCATACCCATGGCATAGTTGTTGGTACTATCCACGCTGTCAAGGATGAGCATATTTTTTGAAAACGGAGGCATGTAAAAGATTAAGATAAAGAATTAGTATTTTTGATAAAATAGATACAAAGTTTATTTGAAAAGCTGCAATCTACCAGAATAAATTTAGTTTTGCAGATTGCTGAAATTAGAACAGAGTAAAAAAACACATTTGAATAATTTAATATTACTGGAAAAAAGAAAAAGGCAAACTGTAAAAAGAATATCAAGGAATAGTAAGCTGTTTAAAACTATAATTCATGCCATACAGGAAAAAAAAGGAGAAAACATTGTAAGCCTTGATCTTAAAAAAATCCAGGAAGCAGTTACCGATTTTTTTATTATTTGCGAAGCATCTAACCCTACACAACTAAAGGCTATCGCAGATTTTGTAGAAGAGGAAGTGAAAAAAAAATGTGGAGAGAGTCCATATAAACACGAAGGCCGGCAAGGTGAACAATGGATTTTAATAGATTACGTTAATGTAGTAGTTCATGTAATGTTGCCGGAGCCGAGGAAGTTTTATAAATTAGAAGAAATGTGGAGTGATGCGACAATAGTGGGACATTAACCTGTAAAGAAGAATTCATTTTATTATAAACATTAAACGAAAGTCTGGTCTTAGATCAGAATCAGATAAAAAAATATTGCAGAAACAAGCAGATATGGCAACTGAAGAATCTAAAAAAAAACCATTACAAAGAAGGCTAAAATCCAATATACCTCCTTCGCCTGATGAAGACCCCCGGAAAAAGCCGAAGCTTAGTATTTACTGGGTTTATGGTGTTATTTTCGCACTTATCATTGGGTATAATCTTTTCAGAACAACGACAGGCACAGGAATAGAAATTAATAATACCGATTTCTACACTATGTTGAGGCAAGGCGATGTGGACCAGATAAAGACGGTTGGAAATAAAAAAATAGTAAGAGTATATATCAATCCTCAAAAATTAGAAGAGGATGCCGGATACTTTAAGAATATTTTTGGGCAAGACTATGATAATGTAAAAAGAATAAAGGATGGCCCACAGGCCTATTTTGGCATTATTAAAGATGAAGTATTTGCTACGCAGTTAGCTCAATTTTATAAAGACAATCCTGAAGTAAAGCAAGTGCCTGATAAACCGGGCGATGAAGGCGAATTATTTGGCCAGATAGTCAGCACCCTTTTGCCTATATTATTGATTGCATTGGTGTTCATTATGATGATGCGTAAGGTAGGTGGTGGAGCAGGCGCGGGAGGCCCCGGCGGTATCTTTAATATAGGGAAATCGAAAGCTACTCTCTTTGAGAAAGGGACAAGAGTGAACATCAATTTTAGCGATGTTGCCGGCCTGGATGAGGCGAAAGTAGAAGTGATGGAAATCGTTGATTTCTTAAAAAATCCTAAAAAATATACCAACCTCGGTGGCAAAATACCAAAAGGCGCCTTATTGATAGGCCCGCCCGGTACAGGTAAAACCTTATTGGCAAAAGCTGTAGCCGGGGAAGCGCAGGTTCCTTTTTTCAGCCTTAGCGGAAGCGACTTTGTAGAAATGTTTGTGGGCGTGGGTGCAAGCCGTGTGCGTGATCTGTTCAAACAGGCAAGGGAAAAAGCTCCATGCATTATTTTTATTGATGAGATAGATGCCATAGGCCGTGCACGTGGAAAAAATATGATGATGAGCAATGACGAAAGAGAAAATACCCTTAATCAATTGCTTGTGGAGATGGATGGTTTCGGTACCGATATTGGAATTATTATTCTTGCAGCTACTAACAGGCCCGACGTTTTGGACAGCGCTTTGCTTCGCCCGGGAAGGTTTGACAGGCAAATAACTATTGACCGCCCTGACCTGGTAGGCAGGGAAGCTATTTTTAAAGTTCATCTTGTACCTATTAAGGTTTCGCAGACTTTAGATATACACAAGTTGGCCGAACAGACTCCTGGTTTTGCAGGAGCAGATATCGCTAACGTATGCAATGAAGCTGCACTGATTGCAGCGCGCAAAGGGAAAGAAGCGGTGGACATGGGTGATTTCCAGGATGCAATTGACAGGGTAATAGGCGGCCTGGAAAAAAAGAACAAAATAATTTTACCGGAAGAAAAAGAGATCATTGCTTATCACGAAGCAGGACATGCCATTTGTGGATGGTTCCTGGAGCATGCTTATCCTTTATTGAAAGTAACTATTGTACCGAGAGGGACTGCCGCATTGGGATATGCCCAATATACTCCTAAAGAACAGTATCTGTATAATACAGATCAGTTGTTAGACCAGATCTGTATGACGCTGGGAGGCCGCGCTTCGGAGTCTATTTTCTTTGGTAAAGTATCAACCGGCGCGAGTAATGACCTACAGCAGATAACGAAGATGGCTTATTCAATGGTTACCGTGTATGGTATGAATTCTAAAGTGGGGAACGTAAGCTATTATGATCCGGCACAGGAAAATTCATTCCAAAAACCTTTTAGCGAAGAGACCGGAAAAATGATTGATGAAGAAGTGCGCAAATTAATAGAGATGGCTTTTGAGAGAACCAAAGCTCTGTTAATAGAGAAGAAAAATGAAGTGGAGATCATTGCAAAAGAATTATTAAAGAGAGAAGTTCTTTTTCAAAGCGATGTAGAAGCGTTGATTGGTAAAAGGCCTTATGAAGATAAGAAAGCATTAGATTTTGTAGATAACCCTAAAGAAGCAGTCATTGATTCACCGATACATGTAGTGGATACCAATGATACAAACGTCAAATAAGATGAAGGTTTCATCTTCCAAAGAAAAGATCTTAAAAAAAATAAGAGAGGCACTGAGTAATCCGGTGCCTTTGCCTTTTTCTAAAAGCGAAGGATCCAACTCTGTTTTTCAACCACAGGCCGAAGAGCTTGAGATCTTATTTGCAGAAGAGTTTACAAAACTGAGCGGTAAATTTGTTTTTTGTATCAATGAAGAAGATGCGAAAGATCAAATATCAAATTTGATCGCTTTTCGTAAATGGAAACATGTCTTTTGCAAAGAAGAAAACCTTACCCAACTCTTACAGGAAAAAGCAGGCCTTTCGTTGAACAGTTCTTCGCTGGCCGATAGTGACGCAGCGATTACCTCCTGCGATTATCTTGTTGCAAGAACCGGCGCCATTGTAATGAGTAGTGCGCAACCAGGCGGCCGCACCGTAAGTGCTTATGCGCTGGTACATATTTGTATTGCTTATGTGGATCAATTAATGTACGATACTTACGAGGTACTTAAAACTTTCAAAACCAGAAATACTAAAGGCATTCCTTCTTTTATAACCTTTGCTGCCGGTCCAGGCCGTTCCACTGGTATTGAAAATACTGAGGTTATTGGAACTCATGGTCCTAAAGAAGTTTATCTTTTTTTGATTGACAGGCCGTTTAATACGGCTGAATAAAAAAGATAAATCCATATTATTTGCCTTCGGGGCGGGTTGGTTTACTTGCGTTATGCCAGCCGCTGCTGCATAATAATCGTAAAAAAGAATCGGGTTATTGGATAAAGGTTTTGCAGTAACTTTATACGAAATTAAAAATACCACTTATGAATGAAATAATTTTTTTAATCGAAGAAGATCCTGAAGGAGGATATAATGCAAGAGCATTGGGAGAAAGTATTTTCACACAAGGAGAGACGTTTGAGGAAACGAAAAGGAACATAAAAGATGCGGTAGATTGTCATTTTGATGAGGGAGAAAAACCAAAATTAATTAGGCTTCACATGGTAAAGGAAGAAGTAATCTTAGCATGAGATTACCCCGTGAGATATCAGGTAAAGCATTAATTGCAAAGCTAAAAAAGTATGGATACCAGGTACAACGTCAAAAAGGTAGCCATATCAGATTAATTACTTCGTTAGAAGGTGAACATTATTACAGTGCCAAATCACAGTCCGATCAAAATAGGAACGCTATCTGGAATAATCAGTGATATTGCAGCTCATTTTAATAAATCTAAAGAAGAAATAGCACACGAACTTTTTTAACTGTCTTTCATAATCTTTGATGCAACTTAAACCAGGTAAAAAAATATACTTTCTTTCAGATTTTCATCTTGGCGCTCCCGACCATGAATCAAGCCTGGTAAGAGAAAAACGGATCGTTCGGTTTTTGGATGAAATAAAAAAAGATGCTCAGATCATATTCATATTGGGTGATTTATTCGACTTCTGGTATGAATATAAAAAAGTAGTTCCCAAAGGATTTGTAAGGATTTTGGGAAAGCTTGCTGAGCTTACCGACAGTGGTATTACCATTCATTTTTTTGTGGGCAACCACGATATGTGGATGAATGGCTATTTTGAAAAGGAGTTAAATATTGATGTATTCTATGATCCGCAGGAGTTTGAATTTAACGGAAAGAAATTTTTAATAGGCCATGGCGATGGATTAGGGCCGGGAGATCACCGCTATAAATTCATGAAAAAGATTTTTCGCAACAAATTTTCGCAACGGCTTTTTGGAACGCTACACCCTGCAGCCGGCATTGGCCTGGCAGATTATTTCAGCCGTAAAAGCAGGGCCTCCACCGGCAGTGGCGACGAACATTTTTTAGGAGAAGATAAAGAATGGCTTATTTTGTATTGCAAAGAGATGCTTGAAAAAAAACATTTTGATTTTTTTATTTTTGGCCACAGGCATTTGCCTATTGTATTTAAGCTGAATGACAAAAGCATGTATATTAATCTTGGAGACTGGATCAAATACAACAGCTACGCGGTATTTGAGAATGAAAACATGGCACTGAAATACTATGAATTATGAAATACATTTTCTTACTGATAGGTTTGTGTATTTCTTTTGCGCCTGTGAGAGCGCAGGAGGCATTGCCGTTTAGTTTTATTACAAAAATTAATTCTTCTGTATCTTCTTTTGCTGTAGATAATATTGGCGGGCTTTATATTATAACTCCCGAAAACCAGTTAAAAAAATACAATGAAAAGGGAGATTCGGTAGGTGTATTTAACCTGGTTACAAAATATGGCGCTTTAAGTTATGTAGATGTACAAAATCCCTGGAAGGCTATACTCTACTATCAAAATTTTTCTACCATTGTTTTGCTCGACAAATATCTGAATGTATCTACAAGCATCAATCTTCGGAAGCAAAATATTTTTAGAGTAAAAGCAGTTACAGCTTCTTATGATAACAATATCTGGCTGTTTGATGAACAGGATAATAAATTAAAAAAGATAGATGATAATGGCAAGTTGCTGTCTGAAACAGTGGATTTCAGGTTGCTGTTCGACTCCGCCCCTGACCCTGAAAAGATAATTGACAGGGATGGGCTGGTCTATTTATATGATAACCAAAAAGGAATTTACCTGTTTGATTATTATGGCAGCTTTAAAACCAAATTATCTTTTTTGCATTGGGATAATATGGAAGTGATCGGTAAAACCATTTACGGTTTTGATAAGATAAATCTATATAAATATGTTCCGCCGGTACCAGATCTTATCACGATCTCATTGCCTCCTGAATTACAAAATAATAGCTTGATTAAATTGAATAATCATAAACTTTATGGTCTTAAAGATAATGAGTTAAGTATTTATTCTTTGCAATAAGGTTTATGTTTTAATATTCAAATTCAGGTGTATGCATTAATATGAACAAATATTTTCTTTTAAGCTTTCTATTTTTTTCAATAACAGCCTGCTTTAATAAGTCGCAGCCTTCAGGTACTAAATCTAATTTTGTAAAACCAATTATTACAACTACTAAAGCAGAAACAAAAATTTATACTGATAGCACCGTTATTGTTTTTGGTGATAGTTCCTATAAACTGACATTACACATTTTTGATACAACTAACAGTTACAATGCAGAAAAGAACAATGCTGTTTTAACTTTTACTAAACGAAATAGAAATCAAGCGAAAGTTTTTTTCTGTGACTCTATGTTCTGCATGCATCCAGACATTGATTTTAAAGACTTCAACAATGACCAAATAAAAGATGTAATCGTTTTTTATTCCACAGGCGCAAGGGCAAATCCCACTTACTATTTATATTTGACCGATCTTAAAAACCATAATCTAATTCGTGTAAAAGGTTTTGAAAATTTGCCAAATCCCGACTTAGACACAGCTAACAATATTATCATAAGCATTGCTCTTTCTGGTACAAATTACTATAGCTTTTATAGAATTGTTTCAAAGAACAAATTAATAAATTTAGGACACGCCTTCGAGGAAAATCCACATGACACTACTCAATATGAAAAAGCAGTTTGGCAAATTTTAAAGAAGAATGAATAAAGCACAATAGCCGTAATTGTGCTATTGGCGTTAATACACAAATCGCAGCCAAATAAATGGTTAGCTAAAAAACCCAGCCTTCGGTAATATCTGAACTAATCTCTTCTCATTAGCTCAGGAAAATTTATATTCTGTCTTGCATTCATATTGTGCATGATCTCAAACCAGCACCACAAATTTTTTACCTTCGCAAACATTTCTAAAAAAATTTTTAAACCTCATCATGCTTCGCAACCAGGCCAAAAAAACATTAACCCTGGCCCTGCCGATTATTTTCGGAGAGCTGGCCCAAATGTTTTTGCATGTTATTGATACGGCTATGGTAGGCGCTGTAAGCTACAAGCACCTCGCAGCAGCGGCATTGGTAATGAGCGTTATCAATATCCCGTTTGTTTTTGGGATAGGAATTACGATTTCCGTTTCCCAAATGGTATCTATGGCCAACGGAAGAAACGATGGAAAGCTGGTAAGCCATTACTTATTCAATGGTTTTTGGCTATGTGCCATTTCAGCGGTACTCATTTCTCTGGGGATAGAATTAAGCAAGAATATTTTATTTCACCTCGATCAGGATCCGGAAGTGGCTGCCCTGGCATTACCTTACCTGCAAATTATGGGCTGGTCTGTAATTCCGATGCTACTATTCATGGTGCTCAAGCAATTTACAGATGGGCTGGAACATACCAAAACAGCCATGATGCTTTCGCTTCTCGGCCTTCCGTTAAATGTATTTTTAAACTGGCTGTTTATTTATGGCAACTGGGGATTCCCCAGGCTGGAGCTGGTGGGCGCAGGCCTCGGAACGTTGATCACACGAACACTTATCTTCATTATTTTAGGATTGATCATTTTGTACCATCGCACCTTCAGGAGGTATATAGCAGTAAGAAGTAAGCAATGGAAATTCAAATGGGATACTTTGAGAGAGCTACTTGGTATTGGAATCCCAAGTAGTTTTCAAATTACAATGGAAGCAGGAGCATTTGCTGTTTCAGGAATTCTGATAGGAACCATTGGTGCTGTAGAACAGGCTGCTCACCAGATAGCGCTGAGCATTGCCTCGTTAACCTTTATGGTATCTATGGGCTTGTCGCAGGCAGGCTCCATACGTACCAGCAATGCTTTTGGCCGAAGAGATCACATATCTATTTTACAGATTGGAAAAAGTACCCTTGCAATGGCTTTAGGTTATGGTGCCAGTTGTGCATTGCTTTTTATTCTTTTCAGAAATCAGTTGCCTTTTATCTTCAATGATAACCAGGAAGTAGTTTCCATGACGGCTTACCTGCTTTTATTTGCCGCCTTATTCCAAATTTCTGATAGTACCCAATCTATCAGCGCAGGCCTGTTGCGTGGAATAAAAGATGTAAAGATTCCAACTTATTTTATTGCCATTGCTTATTGGATCATTGGTATTCCCGTGGGCTGCGTGCTTGCTTTTTATTTTAAAATGGGAGCCGCCGGTATTTGGATGGGATTCATTACAGGGCTTACTTTATCAGCCATCTTTTTAAGTTTAAGATTCAAAAAAATGACGGGAAAAAACATTCTAAGCTGAAGGCTAAAGACTTAATGCAAGACGATTGCCCCAATTAACTAATTAACCAATTAACCGTTTAGTCACTGTCCCGGCCTTTCGCTCTTTTTTTTCTCAAGTATTGATTTCTGGTTAGCGATTTCATCCACTTGCTTTTTCTGGTCCTTTTTATTCACTTCAAGGTCTGATTGATAATCTTTAATTTTCTTTTCGAGTTTTAGCTGATCGTCCTGCAAGCTCTTAAGCTTTTTTTCTGCTTTGGCTACCTCATCTTCCTGGGCTGAAACAGCAAGCTGGTAGGCCTGTTGATCAATCGCACCCTGAAAACTATTGATAAAGGAAACACTGTTAGGCGAAGGCTCAATATCCGCAACCATCTTAGCGCCTTTCACTTTATCTTCGGGTATCAATCCGGCTTTAGCAGTGATCACGGTTACTATGCTCTTGTCTTTCTCTTTACGGCTTTTTCTGTCTATGTTGAACAGTACATCCTGTGCATTTTCACTATCAAGGTCATTAAGCTTAACATTACGGTACGCCAAATATCCTTTTGATTTACTTGCATTGTACCCTTGTGCTCTTAATTTTTCCTTGATCACATTCTCTGTTTCTTCGGGTGGTAAATTGTATTCTATAATATAGCAGGGGTATTTTTGGCCATTATACTCGGCCGTAGTCTTCATGGGTGATTGCGCATTTGCAAAAGACACTGAGAGAAACACTGAAAGCAATACACTAACAAAATATTTCATAATGATTCATTTTAGGTTTTATATTCATGTAAATTTATTTTATTTTTTTGTTTACTTTTCAAAAAAATGAAATACAAGAATAAGAGTTAGTCATTCTAATCAATCAAAGCTTTGTGTGGTATGATTTTACAGTGAACTAATTTTAAACACTTAATTTTAAACCCGGCGACAAGATTTGTGGTGTGCCTGGCTTATATCAAAAAATATTAAAACATACAATTATGCCTGTAATTACCGGTAAAAAAGAATTCTTTAAAAACATACCCGAAATAAAATATGAAGGAATAAAAAGCGATAATCCTTTCGCTTTTCGCTGGTATGATGAAAATAAAAAAGTAGGGGGAACAACTATGAAGGAATTTTTCAAATTCGCCTGTGCTTACTGGCATTCATTCAATGGAACCGGTGCAGATCCTTTCGGCGGCCCTACTCATATTTTTCCCTGGGATGAAAAAGAAGATGCTGTGAAAAGATCGAAAGATAAAATGGATGCCGCATTTGAATTCATTACTAAGATGAATTTGCCTTACTATTGTTTCCACGACGTGGACCTTATAGACTATACCAATGATGTGGCCGATAATGAGAAAAGATTAAAAGCCATTACTGCTTATGCCAAACAAAAGCAGGAGCAAAGCGGCGTGAAGTTATTATGGGGGACAGCCAATCTTTTTTCACACCTTAGGTATATGAATGGAGCCGCCACCAATCCTGATTTTAAAGTTTTGACGCATGCGGCCGCACAGGTGAAAGCTGCGCTGGATGCGACTATTGAACTCGGCGGCGCCAATTATGTTTTCTGGGGCGGGCGTGAAGGTTATATGACATTGCTGAATACCAATATGAAAAGAGAGCAGGAGCATCTTGCCAAATTTTTACACACAGCAAAAGACTATGCAAGAAAAAATGGTTTTAAAGGAACTTTTTTTATTGAACCAAAACCATGCGAACCTACCAAACACCAATACGATTATGACGCAGCAACCGTTATCAGCTTCATGCGCCAATATGGCCTGATGGATGATTTTAAATTGAACATAGAAGTAAACCATGCAACGCTTGCGGGCCATACTTTTACCCATGAGCTGCAAGTGGCTGCAGATGCGGGAGTACTGGGAAGTATGGATGCCAACAGAGGCGATTATCAAAACGGATGGGACACCGATCAGTTTCCCAATAATATTAATGAACTTACGGAAGCGATGCTGGTAATTCTTGAGGCTGGCGGCTTTAAAAGCGGCGGCATTAATTTCGATGCAAAGGTTAGAAGGAATTCCACCGATCCTGCAGATCTTTTTTATGCGCACATTGGCGGCATGGATGCATTTGCAAGGGCATTAATCATTGCAGATAATATTTTAAATAAATCTGATTATAAAAAACTAAGAACAGAGCGTTATGCATCATTTGATAGTGGAAAAGGGAAAGAATTTGAAGAAGGAAAATTATCGTTGGAAGACCTGAGAAACCTTGCCGCAGCCAATGGTGAACCTCAGGTAAGAAGCGGCAAACAGGAGTATTTTGAGAATATTATTAACCGGTTTATTTGATAAGAAAAGGGCTTGGTCATTTACAAACAACGGACTAAAGTCCATTGTTACAAAACCGATCGTTCCTACGGAACTTGTCTTTTATAGAATAGAGATGTAGGCTTGGTTTGTGTTAAGAATGGACTTTAATCCACCCTTTTATTCATACCCGTTTTTCACTATTATTTTTTCACCCGCTCATACATAAGCTTTTGGACTTCTTCTTTATTCTCTTTTTCTTTTTTTAAATTGAAACCCGTTCCAAATACTTTATCCCAAAGATGAGAGCTTACACCAAAACCCTTGTCATCACTTTTGTAGTGATGCAAATGATGATTACGCCAGATAGGTTTCATCCATTTGAATGGAGGATTCCACGCATGGATTGCATAATGCATGCTTCCGTAGAGAAGATAACCCAGGATAAACCCCGGAAAGAATACAAAGGAATTGGTTCTCATAACAGCGTACATCAAAAGAAAAAGAATTGAGGCAATGATAAGGCTGGGGACAGGTGGCATAAACAGCCGTTGCTTATCCCGTGGAAATTCATGATGATTGCCATGCAATATATAACTGATTCTCTGAATCCGCGGGTTATCGCTCGTCCAATGAAAAATAAAACGATGCATGATATACTCAAAAAAAGTCCAGAAAAAAATACCACTGAAAAAAAGAAGAATTATGCTTAGAAAAGAGAAGCCGTAATGATGCGATGCATAGTAAATCAGAAATATAATTACCGGTAAATATAATCCCCAGATAACTAAAGGGTGGGTCTTTGTAAAGTACTCTAAATAGCGGTTTTTGAATATTTGTGCTTGTCCTTTATTATGAATTTTCTCGAATTTCATATTACACTCGTTCTTGTACAAAGGTAAGCCAAAAGTGTTCCGGTTTTTATGGGATTTTTTTTATGACATGGAGTAGCCCAAGAGGAAAAAGCTACATCAGCAAGAGAGAACCGCTTTCATCAGTATGATGCATATATTTATCTAAACTTCAAAAGTTTACCTTTGCCAAAAAATTATTGATTTGCCTTTTCAAGAGGCAATGTTTTATTGAATTATATGAGCAATCAACACTTATCAGAACAGGAAATTATCAGGCGCGATAAATTAAAAGAACTTACCAAACTTGGTATTGATGCTTATCCTGCAGCATTATTCCCCGTAAATACCAGCGCGGCTTTTATAAAAGAAAATTATAAAGGAGAAGAAAGCAAAGACGGCTTTGCAGATATATCTATTGCAGGCAGGATTCTCAGCATCCGGGATATGGGAAAAGCTTCTTTTGCTGTATTGCAGGATGCAACAGGAAAAATTCAATTATATATCCGTAGGGATGATATAGCGCCTGGTGAGGATAAAACGCTTTACAATACGGTGTGGAAGAAACTGGTTGATATAGGTGATATCATTGGTGTAAAGGGCTATGTATTTACAACCAAAACCGGTGAGACTTCTATACATGTTTCTGAGATAAAAATATTGTCGAAGTCACTTCGTCCATTGCCTGTAGTAAAAGAAAAAGATGGGGAAACTTTTGATGAAGTTACTGATGCTGAATTCAGGTATCGTCAGCGGTATGCCGACCTGATCGTAAATCCGCATGTGAAAGAGACTTTCATTAAAAGAACAAAAATGGTAAATGCGATGCGAAGTTTTTTGAATGAGCGCGGAGCGCTTGAAGTAGATACACCGGTTTTACAAAATATTCCCGGAGGCGCAGCAGCACGCCCTTTCAAAACACATCATAACGCGTTGGATGTTCCCTTCTATCTTCGTATTGCCAATGAATTATACTTAAAAAGACTGATCGTTGGCGGCTTTGATTGGGTATATGAATTTAGCCGGAATTTCAGGAACGAAGGAATGGACCGTACTCATAACCCGGAATTTACCATCCTCGAATTTTACACAGCTTACAAGGATTATTTATGGATGATGGAAACTACAGAGCAGTTGTTAGAACATGCCGCTTTGGCTGTGAATGGCTCTACTAAAGTTCTTTCGGGAGAAAATGAAATTGATTTCAAGGCGCCTTACAAAAGAGTAACCATGTATGACGCTATTAAAGAATTTACGGGAATTGATATCGCTGGTATGGATGAAGATGCATTGAGAGAGGTTTGCCAACAGTTAGGCATACACATAGATAAAAATATAGGGAAAGGTAAAATCATTGATGAGATCTTTTCAGAGAAATGTGAAGATCATTTTATACAGCCTACGTTCATCATTGATTATCCTGTAGAAATGAGCCCACTTACTAAAAAACACCGGACAAAACCCGGGCTGGTAGAGCGTTTTGAGCTGATCATCAACGGCAAAGAAATTGCCAATGCATATAGTGAACTGAATGATCCGTTGGAGCAAAGAGAGCGTTTTGAAGAACAGGCTAAACTAATGGAGCGCGGTGACGATGAGGCTATGTTTATTGATTATGATTTTCTCAGGGCGCTTGAATATGGCATGCCGCCAACCAGCGGTATCGGTTTCGGGATAGACAGGCTGGCCATGTTGCTCACCGGTCAGCAATCCATACAGGATGTATTGTTGTTCCCTCAGATGCGGCCTGAGAAGCGTTTTGAAGTGAAGGAGGAACAGGAATAATTAGCGCTATGCTAATTATAATTGGTAATTCTTTTTGTGAGTGGTGAGTCGTGAATGGCTCACTACTGACAACTCACAATTAATTTAACCCAGCCTATTAATGCTTTCCTGGAGTGAAATATTGATCCGTTTATTTTTAGCCTCTCTTTTCGGAGCTTTGGTAGGGTTAGAAAGAGAAAGAAAAAACTGGACTGCCGGAATGCGGACACACATGATGGTTTGTGTAGGCTCTTCATTGATTATGATGGTTTCTGCTTTTGGCTTTTCAGATGTGTTAGGAAAGGAACACATAGTGCTTGATCCGGCAAGAGTAGCGGCACAGGTAATAAGCGGTATAGGATTCATAGGTGCCGGTACTATCTTATTTTTAAAACAAGGCACTATTCGCGGTTTAACTACTGCTTCGGGCTTATGGACGGTGGCCGCCATCGGTCTTGCTACGGGCGGAGGAATGTATTTTGCCGCCTCTGCTACCACTATTTTAGCGCTCATTATTCTTTGGGCTTTGCAACCGCTCGAAAGAAAATTTTCGCAGCGCTTTAAATTAAAAACATTAAGACTACTCACCAGCCCTGATATAGACTTACCTGGCTTATTTAAAAGATTAGAAGGAAACAGAGTTACCTTTTCCAGTTTCTTATTAGATAAAAATGAAGAAGGATTTAATTTACAATTAAAGATCGAAGAAACTGATCTTACCAAACTGGCAGAAATAATTGCCGAACTTCAAAAAGAGAAAACCGTTAAGGAAATTTTTTGGAACAAATAAAAAATATCTTGTCCTGAAAATATCTTATCTAAAAAACAATCTAAAAATTGGCTCAATTCGATTATGCTTTTTAACAGGTTTCAAAAGAAAATTCAAAAACACCATTAAAAAGAATTGGATAAGGGAGAAAAATAATGTAAGCGTATTTAATAAGTTATGAAAATTGACAAACAGTTACATCAACTATGAATGACATTAAGAAAAAACCAAGAACTATAAACTTTATTTGGGCGAAATTGATAATTTCTATAACCCTAACTACTCTTTTGTCGTTTCTGCTCTCTTATGATTTTTTTCCTACATACCAGATTTTTTTATTCTTGCTCTTTTCAATAAGTATTATTTCTTTAATTATGACAATTGGTAGCTGGATAAGTATCAGAAAATTTCCACCAAAATGGCTATTTTTTATTTGTACAATTTTAGTAATATCAATGCCTTTAAATTATTATTATAGAAATGGAGGCTTTTGGGGTAAGAAAATAATTGAAGCAGCATTTTTAGATGATCGCAGCAGAATAGACTTAACACTTTTTGAAAATGGGCACTTTCTTATTAACTCAAATTGGCTTTTGGGGGATGAAACTTTTACAGGAACCTATCAACTTCATGGAGATACAATTGAATTTGATAAATTTCCAGTTGTTAATACTGATCTTATTTCAAAAAAAATTATTATAAGCGGGACAAAAATATATTTTGCCAAGAACAAACTTGGAAACTATGATACAACATTTTATTACTTTCAAATTGGCTTTGACAAATAATGAACTCAAAACAGTAGATTTGGCGATAGCTACTGAAGAAATAATAGTGATTGAGAATAGCTATTAGTAAAAATTAGGCTTTGATTCCAGGTCTAACGCTAAAATTGCCAGCTATTAGTCATTACCGGAAACTTGCGATGCTATGCCACGCACTGGATAAATTTGTGTAACAAATTTAATCCGTGAAAAAAATTGGAGTAATCCGTGGCAAAAGGTATTTGAGCTTTAGTTCAAATTACAAAATCAACACACATTTTCATTCGAAGGTAAGTATAATCCATAATCTGTTATAACTATACATCACTTTCCTGCATTTCAAATTGCATTTTATGCAATTGATAATAATGCCCCTGGAGATTCATTAACTGGCTATGTGTCCCCATTTCTTTTATTTCGCCTCTGTCAAGCACTATTATTTTATTCGCTTTGCGGATAGTAGAAAGCCGGTGAGCAATAACAATAGAGGTCCTTCCTTTGATCAGTTTATCAATAGCATGTTGTATCAGCCTTTCACTTTCACTATCAATAGAAGAAGAAGCTTCGTCTAATATTAAAATAGCCGGATTGTATAACAATGCTCTTATAAAGGATAATAACTGCCGTTGCCCAAGTGAAAGGGTAGAACCTCTTTCCATCACTTTAAAATCATAGCCGCCGGGTAACTGCATAATAAAATCATGAACTCCGATCATCTTAGCTGCCCTGATTGCTTCTTCCTTTTCTATCCCGGGGTTTCGGAGTGTGATGTTATCCAGTACCGAACCACTGAATAAAAAAACATCCTGTAAAACCACAGCTATCCGGCTTCTTAAAAAATCAAGATCATAATCTATAATATTATGGTCGTCTATTTTTATCTCCCCTTTAGTGATTGGATAAAGGCGGTTCAACAGGCTGATGATAGAAGTTTTACCACTACCCGTATGGCCAACAATGGCGAGGGTTTCGCCCGGCGCAATAGAAAAATTAATATTCTTTAATACATAATTATCATCGTTATAAGCAAACCAGACGTTGTTGAACTCTACCTTCCCTTCTGTCAGCCCGCTATGTAACCCGTCTTTCTTATTAGCGGTAACATCATTATTTTCCAATACTTTAAAAACCCTTTCACTGGCTACCATCCCCATTTGAAGCACATTAAATTTATCGGCTATCTGCCGCAGCGGCCTGAACAATAAATTCAGGTACATGATGAATGAAATAATAACACCAACGTTGGCAGAATAATTTCCTCCCCACCAAACCAAAAGGCCTATAGAAAATGCTAATACAATTTCTACAATCGGAAAGAATACAGAGTAGGCGAATATGGCTTTAATGTTGGCATTGCGATGCTGCTTATTGATTTCAGTAAATTTATTGAACTCTTTATCTTCTACTGCGAAGGCCTGCACCACACTCATGCCGGTAATATGCTCCTGCACAAAAGCATTTAATGCAGCTACGGCATTCCTTACTTTAATAAAAGATTTATTGACGCTTTCTTTGAAATAATAGGTAGCAATAATCAAAATAGGGAAAGGCGCAAGGCTTATCAATGATAACCTCCAATCTACTCCAAACATAAACAAGAGAATAGAAACAATAGACAGCAGGTCAGAGATAATAGGAATAAGCCCGTTGGAAAAAATATCGTTAATAGATTCAATGTCATTGATGGTCCTCGTAGTAAGCGTACCAATAGGCGTTTTATCAAATTGGGAAAGATTTAAACCCAACACTTTTTTATATACCGTTACCCTGAGATCTTTTACCACCGTTTGCCCCAGCCAGGAAGTAACAAAACCAAAATAAAAGCTTAGTGCAGTTTCCACAAGCAGCATACCTACCTGTATGATGGTAATAAGAATAAGCCAATACATATCCTTATTCTCTATAAAAACATTTAAGGTGTATTGGATTAAGTAAGGCCTTAATGGAGACAGCACTGCAAGGATAACCGAAAGTAAGATCGAAATATATATCTTGTTTTTGTAAGGAATGGCAAAAGCAAAAACCTTTTTTAAGGCGCTCAGGTCCAATAATTTTTTTCGCTCTTTTTTATCCGGCATTGGGCAAATTTAAAACGAAAACAGTAGATGGATTTTAAGAAATTAGGGATGCTTACTTTGGTACGCAGGTTTTCGAACCAGGAGATTCTTCCAATAATAATTTTGAATACATTTGCTCAATACTCTGAGTAAAATGATAACCAATATTGAGTAAAAATTTTATTATGTTCCAACGCAATGAATTGCAATTACTTGAAAAGAGAATGATTGAACCAAGAAAATTCATTCAGGTAATAATGGGGCCCCGCCAGGTAGGCAAAACTACTCTTATATCTCAACTATTGGATAACAGTGAAATCCCTTTTCACAGCTCTTCGGCAGATGCAATTGATAGTTCCAATATTTCGTGGCTGGAACAGCAATGGGAAACAGCCAGATTGAAGATGGATCAATTAGAAAGCAAGCAATTTTTATTGGTAATTGATGAAATTCAAAAAATAAATAACTGGAGCGAAACAGTAAAACTTCTATGGGATACAGATACAAAAAATAAAAGAAATTTAAAGGTAATTCTCTCAGGTTCTTCAAGATTATTATTGCAACAGGGGCTCACCGAATCGTTAGCCGGCAGATTTGAAAGCACTTATATGGGACATTGGTCATTCAATGAAATGCATGAAGCTTTCGGATGGAATGCAAATCAATATGTTTGGTTTGGCGGCTATCCCGGATCCGCTTCGTTAATAAAAGATGAAGAAAGATGGAAAAGATATGTTCAGGACTCATTGATCGAAACAAGCATTTCAAAAGACATTTTAATGCTTACAAGAGTTGATAAGCCGGCATTGATGAAAAGGCTTTTTGAATTGGGCTGCTTGTATTCCGGACAGATTCTTTCTTATACCAAAATGCTGGGGCAATTACAAGATGCAGGAAATACAACCACCTTATCGCATTATCTTTCATTTTTAGATACTGCCGGATTATTGGCAGGTATTGAAAAATTCACTGCCAATATAGTTAGAACAAGATCATCAAGCCCTAAATTTCAGGTGCACAATTCCGCATTGATAAGCAGCCATCGTAATGAAACTTTTAAAGAAATAACTATTAAACCAAAAGAGTGGGGAAGAATGGTGGAATCGTCTGTCGGCGCACATTTGATCAATCACTCATTAACCGGAGGATTCAAAGTTTATTATTGGCGGGAGAGGGATAAAGAAGTAGATTTTGTAATTGAAAAAAGAGGTAAAATAGTAGCATTGGAAATAAAAAGTTCTATTACCGGCAGCGCCAATGGAATAGGCGCTTTTAAAGATCAATTCAAACCTCATAAAATATTATTGGTCGGAAAAAGTGGTTTACCCTGGGAAAATTTTTTGAAAATCAACCCCAATGATTTGTTTTAAAAAACTAAATGGTTTCTACTGATTCAGTTAGGCAATAATACATTTTTTTACATCATTTTTACAAGCCATTTCATCGCTTTTCATATAGGCACATTTTATTTAAAGTTTATTTCTGAAATTGCTACCAAGAACATTATTATTTCCCATGTCTAAGATCGCCATCATTGGTTCGGGGTTTTCCGGCCTGAGTGCCGCAGCCTGTTTATCTGCTGCGGGCGAAGAGGTGCATGTATTTGAAAAAAATACAACGGCAGGCGGAAGAGCCAGGCAATTAAAAACAGAAAACGGGTATGTATTTGATATAGGCCCAAGCTGGTATTGGATGCCGGATGTGTTCGAACAATTTTTTAATGGCTTTGGTTATAGCGTTGCCGATTGGTATGATTTGAAATTACTTGATCCTTCTTTTGAATTGGTATTTGCTGATGGAATAATGAGTATTCCTTCAGGCTATACTCAACTTTGTAATTTGTTCGAGACAGTTGAAAAAGGAAGTTCATATCAGCTTGAGCGATTCATGAAAGAAGCCCGGTTCAAGTATGAAACCGGTATGAAAAATCTTACCAGGATGCCTGGTATTTCTCTTATGGAATTTGCGGATATTAATCTTATAAAAGGCGCGATGCGTTTGCAAATATTTTCTTCATTCAGCAATCATGTGAGAAAATATTTTTCAAATCCAAAATTGATTGCGCTTATAGAATTTCCTGTTTTGTTTTTGGGAGCCATGCCACAGGATACACCAGCATTATATAGCCTCATGAACTACGCAGGTTTACAATTAGGAACCTGGTATCCTATGGGTGGCTTTGGAAAAGTAACAGCATCAATAGAACAAATTTGTAAAAACCAGGGAACCACTTTTCATTTTAATTCCCCGGTTGAAAAGATCATAGTGGAAGATCATCTTGCCAGAGGAGTTGTAGTAAATGACAAAACGATTGACTTTGATGCAGTGATTGCATCGGCTGATTATCATCATGTAGAGCAGGATTTATTACCTGAAAACTTAAGAAATTATAAAGGAAGCTATTGGGCGAAAAAAACATTCGCTCCCTCTTGCCTGATCTATTTAATTGGAATTTCAAAGAAAATAAAATCAATTCAGCATCATACTTTATTCTTTGAAGAAGATTTGTTTCAACATTCAAAAGAAATATATAAAGATCCCCAGTGGCCTTCCAATCCTTTGTTTTATGTATGTTGCTCTTCTAAAACTGATGTGGGCATTGCGCCCGAAGGACATGAGAATTTATTTATCTTAATGCCGCTCGCTCCGGGCTTGACTGACAACGAAGCGCTGCGTGAAAAATATTTTGACATCATGCTCAACCGTTTGGAAAAGCATATTGGGGAAGAATTATGGCCGGCTATTGATTTCAAAAAGAGTTATTGTATTAACGACTTTGTTGCCGATTATCATTCTTATAAGGGTAATGCTTATGGCCTTGCCAACACACTAAGGCAAACTGCCATTTTAAAACCTAAGATCAGGAATAAAAAGGTCAGTAATTTATTCTATGCGGGACAGCTCACTGTCCCGGGGCCAGGGGTACCGCCATCTCTTATGTCAGGTAAGATAGCTGCCAATCAGGTAATCAAATATTTAAAAAATAAAAAAGCATGAAGTATTTATTCGACAATCTCTCTATGCAGGTAAGTAAGATGACTACAAAAGCTTACAGTACAAACTTTTCGATGGGTATTCATTTTTTAAATAAACGGTTGCGTAATGCGGTCTATTCTGTTTATGGCTTTGTTCGCCTGGCCGATGAGATCGTGGATAGCTTTGAAGGGTATGATAAAAAATATTTGTTAGAAAAATTTAAGGGAGAAACGTTTTGGGCTATTGAAAACCGTATTTCAGTTAATCCGATCTTAAACTCTTTTCAGCGTGCAGTTCATCAGCATCAGATTGATCAGGATCTTATCGAAACATTTTTGGATAGCATGGCAATGGATTTGCAAAAAGTAGATTATACAGTAGAGAAATACCGGAAGTACATTTTGGGATCAGCAGAAGCGGTAGGCCTGATGTGCCTTCAAATATTTGCAGAAGGCGATACGACAATGTATGAAGATTTAAAACCGTATGCAATGAAACTGGGGGCTGCTTTTCAAAAAGTCAATTTTTTACGGGACATGAAAGATGATTATCATGTCTTGGGGCGTATTTATTTCCCGGGTATTAATATAACCGACTTCAACAGCGACTCAAAAAAAGAAATCGAAAGGGAAATCGAAAGTGACTTTAAGATCGCCTTCGAAGGTATTAAATTACTTCCCTCTTCGTCAAAGAGAGGTGTTTATCTTGCTTACGTTTATTATTTATCATTGTTTAATAAAATAAAAAAAAGCCCGGCGCAAAAAGTACTTACACAAAGAATAAGGATTAATAATGGAAAAAAATTTGGATTAATGATCAACAGCCTTGTGCAAAATAAAATGAATTGGGTATGAGTAATATTCTTTTTTCAATACTTCTGATCTGTTGCACTTCTTCTTTTAAAAGTAATGCTACGGTTGATATTGCTTCTGTAAGAAGCATGTTTCAACAAGCAGCAGCAGATGAAGCGGCATGTAAAAAAATGATCCGCATGCTGGCACCTTATGATGAAAATAACCCTTTGTTATTGGGATACAAGGGAAGCGGAACCATGATGATGGCCAAACATGTTTTCAGCCCCTTTTCAAAACTATCTTATTTTAAAAAGGGGAAACAAATGCTTGAAAACGCAATAAATACTGATGACAAAAACTTTGAATTAAGGTTTTTGAGATTTATCGCACAAACTAATATCCCTTCATTCCTTGGGTATGATAGCGATATTAAAAAAGACAAAGAATTTTTATTAAATTACTTTTCACAAATAAAAGATATAAGGCTTAAAGAGTTTGTTTTGCCTGCTCTGATCAAATCAAAGTATTTAACCACTATTGAAAAACAACAATTAAAATGATGAGCGATAAAAAGGGAACCGGAAATAATGAACGGTACAAAAAAACTACTAAAACCGAAGACTTATTAATATTAGTAGATAGTGATGACAGAGAGATTGGTTTTATGAATAAACTTGCCGTACATAAGGCTGGAGCGCTCCATCGTGCATTCTCGGTTTTTATTTTTAATAAAGAAGGAGCGCTTTTAATGCAACAGAGGGCAGATACAAAATACCATTCTGCGGGGTTGTGGAGCAATACCTGCTGCAGCCATCCGGTTAAAGGTGAAAAATTTGAAGATACCATTGCGAGGCGGCTTAAAGAAGAAATGGGTATCGTATGCCAAACTCAATTCCAATTTAGTTTTATTTACAAAGCGACTTTTGAAAATGGCTTAATAGAAAATGAATTAGACCATGTGTATTTTGGAACAACTGATGATGTACCTCACCCGGATATTGAAGAAGTTAAAGACTGGAAATATATGAACATGAAGGAATTGAAAAATGAGATATACGCGCATCCTGAAAAATTTTCCGCATGGCTTAAGATTTGTTTTCCCCGGGTAGAAGCTGCAATTGAATCAATGACCAGAACATCTGAATGAAAAATTTTTTTATTAAAATGAAAAATGAAATAATACTATACCAGTCTGATGAGCTTGCCGAGCGCATTGAAGTAAGAGTTGAAGAAGAAACTGTATGGCTCAACCGGCAACAAATAGCCTCTCTTTTTGGGAGGGATGTGAAAACGATTGGAAAACATATCAATAATGTTTTTTCGGAAGGGGAGTTGGAGAAAGAAGTGGTTGTCGCAAATTTTGCGACAACCACTCAACACGGTGCCATCAAAGGGAAAACGCAAACTTTAAATGTGAAATACTACAATCTGGATGTAATTATTTCTATTGGTTATCGGGTAAAATCAAAACAAGGTACGCAATTCAGGATATGGGCTACCCGTGTTTTAAAGGAATATCTGCTGAAAGGTTATGCGCTAAACCAACGAATGAACCGGATAGAGAATACAGTAGAACATCTTGCTGATAAAGTGGATGAAATAAGCCTGCAGATAAAAACACACAGCCTGCCGGCACAAGGTGTATTCTTTGATGGGCAGATATTTGATGCATACGAACTGACATCTAAAATTATCCGCTCAGCGCGGCAAAGCATTGTACTGATTGATAGTTATACAGATGAAAACACGCTCACTCATTTGGCAAAGAAAAATAAAGATGTAAAAGTATATTTACTTAGTAAAAATCTAAACAAGCAGCAGCAGTTGGATATAAAAAAAGCCAACGAACAATACGGTCATTTTGAAGCCAGGCTCTTTACCCAAAGCCACGACCGTTTTCTGATTATAGACCGAACCGAAATTTATCATCTTGGAGCATCATTAAAAGATTTAGGTAAAAAATGGTTTGCTTTTTCTAAGATGGATAAAAACTCGGTAGTAAATATTTTAAATGAAATTAAAAAATGGATATGAAAAGAGGAGGACTTTAAAAAAATATTTAATCATGCAATCAATATTAATTAATATCTTATTCGTATTGGGGGCTTTCGTAGGTATGGAAGCAGTGGCATGGCTCGCTCATAAATATATCATGCATGGCATATTATGGAGGCTGCATAAAGATCACCATAAAAAAGAGTCTGAAGGGTTTATAGAACACAATGATTTCTTCTTCCTGATCTTTGCATTGCCAGGGATCGCTTCTTTATTTTTTGGAATGAGAAACAACTACAACTTTCTTTTCTGGATAGGCGTAGGTATCACATTATATGGACTATGCTATTTTCTGATACATGATATTTTTATTCACCAGCGATTTAAGATCTTTCGCAATTCAAATAATGTCTATTTTAAAGCCATACGAAGAGCGCACAAAATGCACCACAAACATTTATCAAAAGAAGATGGTGAATGCTTTGGCATGTTGTGGGTTCCTTTTAAATACTTTCGCGATTTTAAGCTGGAAAAAGAAATTTAATACTACAGAGCGCAATGAAGTGAAAGGAGGTACAAATGCGTAAATCAAAAATGCTCTATGAAATATCTTTATTTGCTTGTTGATCTTTTTACAGTAATGATTCCCCTGGTATTTTCCTTTCATCCGAAAATAAAATTTTATAAAACCTGGAAAGAATTTTTCATTGCGGCAATCGCGGTAGCAATTATTTTTATAACCTGGGATATTATTTTTACGCACCTCGGCGTTTGGAATTTTAACCCGCGTTATTTAACAGGAGCTTATTTTTTTAATCTTCCGGTAGAAGAGGTTTTGTTCTTTATTTGCATTCCTTTCTCTTGCGTCTTTACTTATTATTGCCTTAATAAATTTTACAGGCTTGCATGGCCTGCAGCTATAGAGAACATTTTTTGCATTGCCTTTTCACTCTTACTCATAATCGCAGGCTTTACGTTTAAAGATAAAAGCTACACATCGGTTACCTTTTTTAGTACAGCATTTGTTTGCCTTTTCCTGAAATTCATTTTAAAGATCAATTGGTTTGGCAAGGCGGTAAATGTGTATCTTATTTTATTAATTCCGTTTTTAATAGTAAATGGAGTACTCACCGGCACAGGGTTGGAAGAACCTGTGGTAAGATATAATAACTCTGAAACATTAGAGTTAAGGCTACTTACGATTCCTGTAGAAGATGTTTTTTATGGGTTTGAACTGATATTGCTGAATTTACTCATCTACCTGCGATTATTGAAAAAAAAGAACTTAGAAAAAAGATGAGGGTATCAGGTGAAAAAATAGCAATGTAAAAGCCAGGATGGCTTTATGATCCTGCAAGTACAGGCCATAAAATAAACACTGAATTATACTTCACGCTCTACCAACAATCTTTCAGAAATTATATTGCTTAATACTTCCGCTGTTCTTTTCCCATAGCTTACCACTATTGATTTATCAAAAGGCTCTATTGATTTTATTCTGATTTTTAAACCTAAACGCATTTCGCGGGTATTCAAAAATTTTAAAAATTCTGATGAAGTATTGATCACAGCAGCCAGGCGAACTGTTTCACCTGCCTCGCAATCGCTTAGCTTATGATATGCTTTCCACACTATCTTTCCTTTTCTATCGGGTATTGGCGAGCCATGCGGGTCAACTTTTGGGTAACCCAATAGTTCATCCATTTTTTCAAAAAATACCGGAGATTGTATATGCTCAATCTGTTCGGCTATATCATGAACATCTTCCCATCCCATTTTCATTTTATCTACCAAAAACATTTCGGTAAGCCGGTGCTTTCTTATAATAAGGCCGGCTTCCTTCTTTCCTTTTTCTGTGAGGCGTAATGGCTTATAGCTTTCATAATGAACCAGATTTTTTTTCGCCAGTTTTTTCATCATACTGGTCACGGTCGGCATTTTTATATCAAGGCTTTTAGATAATTCTGCCACATTTACCTCACCAACCTCATTGGCTATGTTATACAAAGCTTTCAGGTAATTTTCTTCTGTTAATGAATTACTCATTTTCAAACTGTTTTTGAAATGTGGCTCATGGCTCAAAAGCCAAAACTAAGAATAATAATCGCCAAATATTAACATGAATCCATAAAAAATTTTATTAGATTAATCTAACTTTATACTTTTGTACATACAACTTATTCTATAGACACAGGTTTCTTATCGTTATTATAGAAAAGGATAAAATGGATATACTATGAATCTTTTAACAAAATCAGATTCGCATTCTCTAAGCGAGGTGCATTCATCTGTAGCAACACAGAAAAAGGGATGGAGGCAAATATTTGCTTTCCTCGGCCCCGCCTACCTGGTGAGTGTAGGATATATGGATCCCGGCAACTGGGCTACCGATATAGCGGGAGGTTCTGCGTTTGGTTATAAGCTGGTATGGGTGCTCCTGATGTCTAATCTTATTGCGGTGCTTTTACAATCTTTAAGCGCCAGGCTGGGTATTGTAAGAGGACTCGACCTTGCGCAGGCATCAAAAAATGCATACCCGAAATGGGCCAATATTCCATTATATATTTTGGCTGAGATAGCCATTGCAGCCTGTGATCTTGCTGAAATTGTCGGGATGGCTATTGGGCTTAACTTGCTATTTGGTTTGCCATTGGTTTGGGGCATTGCTGTAACTGCGTTGGATACTTTATTGTTGTTATTACTGCTTAACAAGGGCATGAGGGTAATGGAGGCGTTTATCATTTCATTGGTTGCTGTTATTGGAATTTCTTTTGTTGTAGAGATGTTCATTGTTTCTCCCGTTTATGGAGATGTATTACGAGGTTTTGTTCCTTCAAAATTACAAGGCGAAGCCTTATACATTGCCATAGGAATTATTGGCGCTACCGTTATGCCACATAATTTGTATTTACATTCTTCACTGGTACAAACCAGGAAGTTTGACCGTACTTCGGCAGGAATAAAAAAGGCAATCAGATTTAATTTCTTGGATACTGCTATTGCGCTGAATCTTGCTTTTTTTGTAAATGCTGCCATTTTAATTTTATCTGCTGCAGCTTTCTACGTCAATGGTTTTTTTGATATTGCTGAGATACAGGACGCATCTGTATTGTTGGAAAAATTATTCGGAAAGACAGCGCCTGTATTTTTTGCAATCGCCTTGATAGCAGCCGGGCAAAGCTCAACTATTACAGGTACGCTCGCAGGGCAGATTGTAATGGAAGGACATTTGAACATCAGGATTCGCCCTTGGCTGAGGCGTTTGATCACCAGGTTGCTTGCGATCATTCCGGCGCTGTTTACTATTTTTTATTTTGGGCAGGAAGCGCTTGGGCAATTGTTGGTGCTTAGCCAGGTGGTATTAAGCCTTCAATTAGGCTTTGCAGTAATTCCTCTCATACATTTTAATTCGGATAAAAAACTGATGAAAGAATTTACCATTAAACCCTGGGTTAAAGTATTAGCATGGTTCAGTGCGGCCATCATTGTCTATCTGAATATCCGGCTTGTTACCCAGGAGATACAAGGGTGGATAAAGGCTGCGGGCAGTAATGTCATTTTTATTTACTGTATTGTAATTCCTTTGGCATTGGGTTGTCTTGGTTTATTATTATATGTATTTGTGCGGCCTTTTTTATCAAAAGGCGCCAGGGAAAAAAAACAACTTCCTCATGGACATGCAGAACTTATTACTGCAGAGGCTGCCATACGTTATCAGCACATCGGTATTGCAATTGATTTTTCCGGAAACGATCAAAGGATCATTCAAAATGCACTGATGGTTGGAGGGAAAGAAGCTAAATACACGCTCATCCATATCGTGGAGAGCGCTGCTGCAAGGTATTTTGGCAAAAATGCTTTGGACCATGAAACAAATTTAGATAAAAGTAACCTGGCTGAATACAAGCAAAGGCTGGAAGAGCTTGGGTATTTATCAAATGCCCGCATAGGATATGGAAAACCGGCCATCGAAATATCCAAAATAGTAGAGCAACAAAATATTGACTTACTGGTAATGGGAGCACATGGGCACAAAGGCTTTAAAGACCTGATGTTTGGAACTACAGTAGATGTAGTACGGCATCGGATTAAAATTCCGGTATTAGTTATTAAGTAAACTATTCTGTTAAAGAATATGGAAGCCTGCCGCTATTTGATTACGACCATAACGTATAACAAACATGCATTCTTTTCTTTTTCAAAATATAACACAACTAAAATCTGCAATTACTTAAAAGTTATCTATTTTTATTTTGATGCAGCAATCATCTTCTTTTTTACAAAATGCCTGGCGAAGACTCAAAAAAAACAAAGGCGCTATAGCAGGCCTTATTATTATTAGTTTGTCTGTATTGGTAGGAATTTTTGCTTATTTTTTAGGAACCGATTCTACACCAAATGCTGACAGGCAAATAGTAGAAATACAGGCACGCAAACCCGGCTATACCCAGCTATTGCTGAAAGTGAAAAAAGAAAGGCTGATCCCATCTACCGGTTTTTTTTACCGGCTTTTATTTGGCGCCGAAGACCAATATTTATACGTTCCGATAAATAGTTTTACCGAAACCGGCGATTCGGTTTATGTAGAGAAATATATTGATGAAGACTTGCAGGAGAAAGAGGCTTTTGCAAAAAGTAGCTTACCAGAAAATTTTATTGTTTCTAAAACATTTTGGCTGGGCACAGATAAATTTGGCCGGGATATACTCAGCCGTTTATTGGTAGGTGTTCGCGTAAGCCTTTCCGTAGGTTTAATAACCGTTTTAATTTCCCTTTCTATCGGAATTTTTTTGGGAGCCATTGCAGGATATTACGGAGGCAAAACAGATAATATAATTATATGGTTCATCAATGTGATATGGAGCATACCGACTTTATTGCTTGTTTTTGGTATCACCCTTACCCTTGGCAAAGGTTTTTGGCAAATATTTATTGCCGTCGGATTGACCATGTGGGTAAGCGTTGCCCGTGTAGTGCGGGGCCAGGTTTTAGCATTGCGTGAAATGGAATACATCCAGGCAGCAAAGGCTTTAGGGTTAAAAAATTTGCGTATCATCATCCGGCATATACTGCCCAATGTAATGGGCCCGGTGATTGTAATTGCTGCTGCCAACTTTGCCAGCGCCATTATTATTGAGGCGGGATTGAGTTTTCTGGGAGTAGGGATTCAGCCACCTACTCCAAGCTGGGGATTGATGATAAAAGAGAATTACAATTTCATCATCACGCACAATCCTGCCCTGGCGCTTGCTCCCGGCATTGCGATCATGGTGCTGGTTTTGGCCTTTAATCTTTTAGGCAATGGATTAAGAGATGCTTTGGATGTAAGAAGATAAGTCAATTAATGTTTGGTTCCTTTATAGAAGGTATGTTTTGGGGAGAATCAAAAAATAAAAATTCTTTCTTTGCATTTGCAAATTCTTTCCAATGGTTAGTATTAATTGCTAATCCATAAACTGCACATGTAGGCATATTGTAAACCGGCGAACATCCCGTTGAATTTACGAAGTCAGTAACTCCGGGGTTATGAGCAAATAGAGCAACGGTGCTATCTTCATCATTGAAAGTAGCAATAGCCTCATAAAAGTGTTTTACAGAAGCTTCATATAAAGATGGAATCAATAATAAGTTTTCTTTGTTCGCTTTATATGCGCTTATAAAAATGGATGCGGTTTGCTGTGCCCGCTTTGCCGGGCTAGAAACAAAGCCATCAATTTTAATTTTTCTTTCTATGAGCCGCCTGGCCATAGTCTCTGCCTCTACTATTCCGCTGCCGGTTAGAGTTCTTTCAAAATCTGTGCGTACCGTATGGTCCCATCCACTTTTTGCATGGCGTATGATAAGAAGTGTTTTCATTATTTAGCAGATATTTATTCCTGGATAAACAAAAATCCCGCCACTCATTTTTTATAGTTTTCTTTTATCTTTAGCCAAATATAGTTTATCCCTTAATTTTTTTTATGCCTTTACTACTTTGCATTGCAGGAATTCTCTTGTTAATAATCCTGGTCGTAGCTTTTAAACTGGATACTTTTATTTCATTCCTGTTGGTAAGCATCGGACTGGGTATTGCTTGTGGAATGAATATTCATAGTATATCGTCTGCAATTACAAAGGGAATAGGAAATACGTTAGGCCCCCTGGTTATAATTCTTGGCTTTGGCGCTATGCTTGGGAAGCTGGTAGCGGATAGTGGAGCGGCTCAACAGATCACTGCATCTTTAACCAGGATTTTTGGAGTTAAATACATGCAATGGGGCATGTCGTTAGCAGGATTAATTATCGGTATTCCATTATTCTATACCGCCGGGTTTATTATAGTGGTACCGTTGATCTTTGCAATTGCATCTACAACCCGCTTGCCTTTGCTATACGTTGGTGTACCTATGCTGTCAGCCTTATCTGTGGCGCATGGTTTTTTACCGCCACACCCTTCCCCTACTGCTATTGCTGAACAACTGCATGCCAGTATCAGTAAAACACTTATTTATGGAATTATTGTGGCCATCCCTACTATAGCGCTGGCAGGGCCGCTCTTTGCCCGAACGCTGCGTAAATATAATCCCTCACCTTCCAATAGTATTTTGGAGATTAAATCGTTGCCTGCAGATGAGTTACCGGGAATTGGCATCAGCCTGCTCACTGCATTAATGCCGGTGATCTTATTAACCTTCACCGCGCTGATCTTACTCTGGATTCCATCAAATACAATTTTTGGAAAGATAATGGAGTTTCTTGGCGATCCTAATATTGCCATGTTACTCTCTGTGCTTATAGCAGTTTATTTTCTTGGAATGAAACGTGGGAAAAAAATACCTGTGATCATGAAGCAGTTGGAAGATGCCTTTAAAAGCATTTCGGTGCTCTTGCTCATTATCGCCGGTTCAGGCATATTTATGCAGATAATGAGCGAAGGAGGAGTGAATGTATATATAGGCCAGATATTGAAAGAAATGCAATTATCGCCATTGGTTTTAGGATGGCTGATAGCTGCTATAATACGTGTCTGTATTGGTTCTGCAACGGTGGCGGGGCTTACTACGGTAGGAATCATGTTACCTGTCATCGGTATTCATCAGCAGATACATCCTGAACTGATGGTGCTTTCTATTGGCGCAGGAAGCCTTATGTTTTCCCATGTAAATGATGGTGGCTTCTGGATATTTAAAGAATATTTTAACCTGACCATTAAAGAAACTTTTATGACATGGACGGTAATGGAAACGATTGTTTCCGTTACGGGGTTAATATTTGTTCTGATATTGAACCATTTTGTTTAGAGGTGGCTGATAAAAAAATTATCTGATGGTTTTATTATCTTATTTTTAAAACATAACCCAACTTCATCAATAAGGCTTTTCAAAAACTTCCTATCTTTAGCCCCACAATTTTTCAACATTTTAAAATAATACAAATGCCACTAACACCAGACGAACAACTTCTTCATTTAGGAATTACCTTACCTCCTCAACCTCCGGCCGGCGGGATTTATAAATCTTTCGTACAATCGGGAAACTTGCTCTATGTATCCGGACACGGGCCTAACCAAAATGACGGCACTTACATAAAAGGCAAGGTAGGAAGCGCATTAAATGCAGATGAGGCAAAGGCTGCTGCAAGGCAAACAGGATTAACTATACTGACTACATTAAAAGCAGAATTGGGAAGTCTTAATAAAATTAAGCGTGTGATAAAAGTCTTCGGTATGGTCAACTGTACTACTGATTTTGAACAACAACCTTATGTAATAAACGGATGCAGTGAATTATTTGCCGAGATATGGGGTGATGATAATGGCGTAGGGGCACGCAGCGCAATAGGAATGGGGTCTTTACCCGGAAATATTCCTGTAGAAATTGAAGCGATATTTGAACTCGCTTAAAAAAAATCAGCCTCAAGAAATTTTTTGAAAATGGAAGAAAAAAAATGGTATGGGTTAAACCATCCTGGCGAAATTGATTCGCCCGCGCTGCTCATCTATAAAGACCGGATAACTTACAATATTCAGCAAATGATCAGTATTGCCGGTAGCGCCGAAAGATTAGTGCCACATGTGAAAACGCATAAGATGGCAGAGATCGTAAAGATGCAGATGGCAGCAGGTATTTATCAATTCAAATGTGCAACCATTGCTGAAGCGGAAATGCTCGCAGATGCAGGCGCTAAAAGCATTCTGCTGGCTTATCAACTTAATCATCCGAAAGCAGAAAGATTTTTAAGCCTGGTAAAAAAATATCCGGGTATCCAATTCTCTTCTTTAGTAGATAATTCTGAATCAGCTCAATTGCTGAATGAATTATTTGGAAAAGAAGAATTGACTGCCAATGTATTCATTGATGTTGATTCAGGTATGCATCGTACCGGGATCGCTCCGGATGATAAACTGTATGATCTGTTTCAACAGTTACAGGCGCTTCCTCATATTAAATTTTTAGGATTGCATGCTTATGATGGCCATATCCATGATGAAGATCCCGAAACACGTACAAGGCAATGCGAAGCAGGTATTGAAAAAGTAAATGCAGTAAAGCAAAAAATAATTGATTCTGGGTTTTCTGATCTAAAAATAATTGCCGGAGGCACTCCTACTTTTACTGTTCATGCTTTGCACAGCGAAGAATATTGTAGTCCTGGTACATGCTTGCTTTGGGATTATGGATATAATTCTTTTTTACAGGAACAGGGTTTTAAATGTGCAGCCGTGCTGCTTACGAGAGTCATTTCAAAACCAAAAGAAGGAATAATTACTACAGATCTTGGGCATAAATCAGTGTCTGCTGAAAACCCTATCAATAAAAGGGTCTTCTTTCTTAACCTGAATGGATATGAAGTGAAGTCACAAAGTGAAGAGCACCTCGTAGTAGAGGTAAAGGATTGGAATGATATTAAAGTAGGAGATGTATTATACGGAATTCCTTATCATATTTGTCCTACTGTAGCTTTGTATGACGAAGCAAATGTAATTGAAGAAGGGAACCTCGTTGACAAATGGAATATAACCGCACGCAGAAAAAAAATTACTATTTAAATAAGACATGAAATGCAAAATCTGATTTTTGATGCGCATCTTGACCTTAGCATGAATGCACTGGAATGGAACCGCGACCTCACCCAACCTGTATATGCTCTTCGTGAAAGAGAAGAAGGAATGGACGATAAACCCGACAGAAGAAACAGTACGGTTTCTTTACCGGAAATGCGCAAAGGAAATATTGGTATTTGCGTAGCCACTCAGATCGCGAGGTATGTAAAGCCGGGCAGCGAGATACCAGGATGGAACTCGCAGGAACAGGCATGGGCGCAAACTCAGGGACAGTTAGCATGGTACAGAGCCATGGAAGATCGCGGAGAAATGGTGCAAATACATAATCTTGACCTATTGCGAAGTCATCTTTCCAGGTGGGAAAATCAAAATGATGGTAACCTGCCAATTGGTTATATACTCAGCCTTGAAGGTGCAGACTCGATGGTGAATGTCAGCTATGTGGAAAAGGCATACCAGAACGGGTTACGCGCTATCGGCCCTGCACATTATGGGCCGGGCGTATATGCTTATGGCACCAATTCGGAAGGAGGAATTGGAGCCAAGGGCCGTGAGCTATTGAGCGAGATGGAAAGATTGAATATGATCTTAGATGCCACTCATCTTTGCGATGAAAGTTTTTGGGAAGCATTGGATCATTTTAAGGGGCATGTGTGGGCGAGCCATAATAATTGCCGCGCATTGGTGCCGCACAACCGGCAATTCAGTGATGAACAAATAAAAGTTTTGATAGAACGCGGCGCAGTGATCGGCGGAGCTTTTGATGCATGGATGCTTAAGCCCGGATGGATCCTTAGAAAATCCAACTCCAGGGATGAAGGTGTTTATTTAAAAGATGTAATAGATCATATTGATCACGTTTGCCAGCTCGCGGGTAATTCTTTGCATTCAGGTATTGGTACTGACCTGGATGGAGGTTATGGTACAGAACAAAGCCCTGCCGACCTGGATACCATTGCCGACCTGCAAAAGATTCCTGACTTATTGCAACAGCGTGGCTATTCAGAAGAAGACATTGATAACATTATGTATAAAAACTGGATAAGGTTTTTGGAAAAGGCATGGGGATAAATCGCGTCAACTTTCTTTTGAACTAATCTCATAGGCTTCATGCATTGACTCCTTCATCGGTTCATAAAGCTTTTTAAAAACAGAATAATATTTTTTATACACTTTGTAATTATTCATGTCTGGCGTTATCACAATATTTTTCCCGGGTTTTAATGATGAATAATTTTTAATCATTTTCAAAGCTTTCATATTCAGCAATACAGCCCCAACAGCCGATGAATCCTCGGTCTCAACGAGACAAAGCTTTTTTCCGGTAATATCAGCCAATATTTTTAGCCATGTCTTTGAATGAATAAAACCTCCGCCTACATTCAATTGCCGGATTTTCTTTGTAGAAGATTCTACTATTTCCAGCACCTGGTTCATGGAATAACAAATGCCTTCCAAAACCGCTCTCAGAAAAAATGCGTTGGTATGAAAAGGCTTAATTCCAAAAAAAATTCCGCTTGATCTTTCATCCCATACCGGAGCTCTTTCGCCATATAAATAAGGCAAAAAGATCAATCCTTTACTGCCCGCGGGAATTTTGTCTATCATTTTAAAAAGATCTTTATAATCCTTTTCTGAAGGTTGGCTGATATTCAGAAAAGTTGAGAATAACCAATCTAATATGTTTCCTCCATTGTTCACCGGGCCACCGCAGATGAAGGTTTTATTATCCAGTAGATAACTAAAAGTCATCGCGCCAAAATTCAAAACAGGCTTGGGACTGGCAATTCTCACAGCACCACTCGTGCCGATAGTTAGTGCAGCAGTACCTTTTTCAACGGCATAGCTGCCTAAGTTAGCAAGGCAACCATCACTGGCGCCAATGCAAAAAGAAGTAGTGGCAGGAACAGCTAATGAAGATGCAGTCGAAGGAATTATATCCTTCCTGGTAAAATCAGTTGGAACTAATTTAGATAGCTGCGAAGGGTTGATTTCGCATAATTGCAAAGAATATATATCCCATTCAAAACTTTCTATATTGAACACCCCGGTAGCAGAAGCAATAGAAAAATCTATTTCATATTCCCCAAATAATTGATACCAGATAAATTCTTTAATAGAAATAAACTTAAAAGCGGTTTTGAAAATTTGCGGCTTATGTTCTCTTAGCCAGATTATTTTACATAACGGCGACATAGAATGGATAGGCGTTCCGGTTACACTGTAAATATGTTCTGCTTCCTGTAAATTTCGCAGGCGCTCTGCAATACCTGCGCTTCGTGTATCTGCCCAGGTGATCAATGGAGTGATGGGTTTATTTTTTTTATTCAATACCATCAGGCTGTGCATAGCACTGCTGAGGCTTATTGAAACAGGCGGATATTTTAAAACGCTGATTATTTTTTTGATGCAATTGACAAAAGCATTCCATATAACTTCCGGGTCTTGTTCTGAATATCCGGGTTGCGTATTTTCTGTAGGATAAAAAAACTGGGAATCAGCCATAATGGTTCCCCGGTTGGTCATGGCAATTGCTTTAGCGCTGCCGGTGCCAATATCTATTCCAATGATGTATGGTAAAAGTTTTCTACTTGCCATTTTGAATCTTGTGTTTCACTCATTATTCCACTTTTGCTAAGCATTTTTTTAGTCCACAAAAGTTTTCTGAATTGCAATTAAAAGTAAGTCGTCAGTATTTCATCCGGCTTTGGGTTTCAAAATAATATAATTTCGCTTGCCAATTATTTCTTATTCTCTTTTGAAATTTGTTTCCGTTTTATTGTATTGGGTAAATAATTTTCCGATGAAACTACTTTTTGTCCTGTCTTTGCTTCAAGGTCTCGCCTTGCTTTGCCTGCAACAGAGCCTCCCTGTCTTGCCGCTTTTTTATTTTCTATAAATCCTTCCGGATTTTGAGTTCTTACTATAGCCGTTGTAGAAGCTTCGCCTAACATTGAAAAAATTAATTCAAGGTCGTTCATGTGGTCTCGCAGGTTTTGGCTTTTCAAACCTTTTACTTTTTTGTATTCAGAAGGTGTTAAGCCAAAGGTAGCTTTTGAAATTTCTGCCGTCAGGATAGAATATTCTTTTTGTTCTTTTACGCCTCTGGTTTTCCATTCATCGGTTAGTTCTTCACGAATGGCAATGCTTCGCATTCGCTTTTCAATCCAATCATCAGAGTATCCCTTAAGTTTGTAGAGTTCTCTCGTTCGTTGTGTTGCCAACTCAGGATTTTCAATTTCGTCTAATCTATCGGATCCAACTTGTGCCAACCAAAGCTTGAAAGGTTCGGCCTTTGGTGATGGAATAGATTGGATAATACGCAAAAGCCCTTGAGCATTGGCACAACTCATTTTTTGTTTTCCACCTGCGGTATCTACCCAAAGGGTGGGTACAATTTGTACCCACCCTTTAGAAAGTTCTTCATCTCTTTGACGCATACGTTTAATATACTGTTTGGGGTCTTTGCTGTCAGTCAGTACAGCAACAACGTCTTCTACTACGAAATACCATTTTTCGTCCGCTTCATGCCAAACGGTTCTTATCTGTTTGCTTTCAAAAAGTTTAATGTTGCTCATACTCAAATTTAAGGATAAATATATATTTGAAGTTTGATGCCGTCTCTTATCTCGCGGTTTGTACGCTCAGTGTTTTAATGGTTATAAATGCGAATGTTGACTGTTGTCTCATCTAATCCTGATATCCTTGATGACTACTTTGTCATCCCGCATTTTAAAATCTTTAAAAGAGTAATCTTTTTTGTCGCCTTGTATTTCTTCAAATATTTGAATACTACTGTCAGAAATTTTCCCTCTATAGTATTGCCAATATTTCATTTCACCGGATTTAGTTGCAAAATTTATAGTATCATTTGAAATCTTATAACTCCCTATTGTCCACGCATGGCAACATGCATATTTTAAATCTTGAGTGAAAGTATGAATTGTGTCTGCGTTTGGATTGTCAAGGTTATAATCATTTTCAAGCACAAGTCCATTAGGATAAAATAAAAATGATTTGTTCTGTCTTTTATGACCAGAATTTATTTCGGATTCAGTAGTGTCTGTCATTTCATAAAAATATTTCGTTGAAAGTAACGTATCAGTCTTTATGAAGTGTTTTACATAGTAATTGTTTGTCCAAATTTTTGTAGTTGGCCCTGGCGCCATCCAACATGATGGAACTGTCAAACACCGAAGATTACATCCAGAGATAAATACAGTTCCAATAATGATAAATATAAATAGAGAAAGAAAAATAAGTTTGATTTTAGCATGCATAGTTTGTGGAAATAAAACCAATACATTAATTACCTATTACAACTATTTTGACAAATCCTTTATCCTGATATTCCTAAACCGTACTATTGATCCATGGCCAAGAAAACCAATATGGCCTGATGTGCGTTTTAATCCCGGATGATCGCGGTGGTCTAAAGTGCCTTTTTCACGGGCTTCTGTAATGTCGCCATCAAGAATTACGGTGCCATTTAGTATCACTTTTATTTTAGGCCCTTTCACAATTACTTCTTCATAATTCCATTCGCCGGTGGGTTTTAAAAATCCACGCCTCGCAGGTATTACACCGTACACAGAACCATGATATTGGTATTCATGCAGCTTCTTATAAATATCAGCATCATTATCCAGGATTTGTAATTCCATTCCCTGGTAGGCTGCATCTCCTTCTAAGGGAGCGCGTATGCCCAGGCCGTTATTAGCGCCCGGAGTAAGCATGAATTCAAAACGGAAATTAAAATCGCTGTATTCATCTTTGGTAAATAGATTACCGCCGCCGCCTTTATTAGGGCGAATCACAATGTCGCCATCTTCCAAAACATAACTCTCTGTAGCGCCTGTCCAGTTGTACATATTAGTACCATCAAATAAAACTTTAAACCCTTCCTTCTTTTCTTCATCGCTTAATCTAAAAGGTTCCGGTCGTGGAATTTCTCGAATATAAATATCACGGTAAGCTACGTGGGTTCCGTGCGCCTGGAGTTCAATTTGTTCTTCAGGAAAAATCGGAATGCTCCTGTTCCAATAATTTTCCAGGATCACATTATCTGTCACCAACACACCATTCAAATAAACCGTTACTCGATCTCCTTTCATAATGATATGAAAATTATTCCAGTCGCCGATGGCATTATCAGCCAGCTTAAGCGGCTTGCTGGGATGTTTTTGATTATTATATAAGCCTCCAGAGCCCACTTCTGCACCCACATCAGTTCTTGAAGTATCCCATATTTGCACCTGCGGGCTTCCACGCAGATAGATGCCCGCATCACCTTCTTTAGTAATTTTCCAATCAACATACATTTCAAAATCACCATACTTTTTGTCTGTACAAATGTTCTGGCCTTTTCCGGTAAAATGCAATACTCCATCTTTGGCATACCAGCCTTTATGCATAATTGAGTCGGCTTTTTGTTGTTCTTTAGCTAAAGTCTTTGCATCCATTTTGGCACGCTTTATAGGGTCGGCCACAAGGCCTTTCCAGCCCGTAAGATCTCTGCCATTAAATATGGAAACCAATCCTTCTCCGGAAGGCATTTCTGCAAGGAATTTCCGAATGGCTTCTTTTTCATAATCGCTATCAGCGCCCTTCAAAACGTTCATTGTTTTGGTCAATAAGTCTCGTACTATCTTTCCATTATAATTTTTATCAGACAAAGCAATTTTCATTACCGCCTGAGAGGCCTCCTGTTGCAATGCAGGATCATCCAAATAATTTCCTGCAAAGATCAGGGCATTAAAGGTTTTGTTCTTCGCTACTTCTTTTAATATCATTTGTTTTTGCGAAGCCGTTTTGGCAATATCCATTGCTTTGCGAAGCATGAGCAACTTTTGTTCGTCGGGAGAAGTTCCCGACTTGATAGAACGGACGTATCCATTTAATGCACGATCTAAATAAGCTCCTTCCGAGGTTTCTCCAACGTGGTATAAGGCATTCATGGCAATACTTCCATTCCATGCAGAAAGAGCATCTAAAGCGGCTGTCTTAGTCGCGTCATCTCCCTTTTCAAAACTGCCCGCAACAGCATCAAGCGACTGACGATTACCAATGCTGGCAAGTATTTTAAAGAACAAAGGTTTCTGAGCTTCGGAAGATTTTTCCATTTCCTGCGATACTAGTTGCGACTGTTGTGAACGATCATTTATACCGGCAATTGCTGCTATAACTGCATCCTGGACAGCGCTTATTTCATCAGGCTGTGACGACGATTTAAGCAAAGAAAATAGTTGAGGCAGATCATCTTTGGTAACTATTGTTTTTAAAGCTGCAAATGATGCTTTACGCACTTCTCCATTATCACTTTTTAGAAGAGGAAAAATTATATCTGATTTATCTGATGCAGCACGAGCGCCCAGAATATTTACCAGAGCTGCTTTGCCGGCAGCAGAAGCGCCAGGTAAAGCATCGGCTACGTTATTGATCACTCCATCTCCACTCATCATATCAATAGCATTTTTAACTGTGGCTATTTCTTCATCGTTACCATTTTTTAAAAGTGATAATAGAGCAGGTAATGATTTCTCACCACCTGTTTTTCCCACAGCAGCAATTGCTGCCAATCGCACATTACCATTTTTATTTTGAAGGTATTTAGTTATATTAGATAAAGCGGATTCATCCCTGGCGTTACCCAACATAGTAATGATCTCTGCCTGTACTTCAGGGTTTGATTTCTTTAATTTTTTTAACCATGAAGTTGTAGTAGCCGGATTGATATTTTTCGATGCGATCATTAAAGCAGCAGCACGGTATTCAGGATTTTTATCAGATAAAGCACTCAACAGTAATTTGGTATTTTTATCTCCCTGGCTTTGTGCTAATAAAGTCATGGCTGCAATCCGGGTATGCACCTGGTTGTCCTGCTTTGTGCTTTTCATTAATGAAGAAGCAAGTTTATTTGCCAAATTATTATTACCATTTTCTACAAGACGGTTGAGGTATAACAAATAGGAGTCGGTGGTATTGGTTTCTTCAAAAGTAAAATTGCTTTTCTGTGCTGCATTGCTTAACAATTGAGCGGAAGAAGCATCGCCAATATTTGCCAATGAATACAAAGCTACCTTGGCCAGCATTTTATCATCGCTATTTGCAAGAGAGGTTATAAAAGGAAGCGCCTTATTATAACGACTGTCTCCCAAGGCTTTTATCAAAGACAAACGAGCCTTTCCGTTTGAATTTTGTGCAGCATTTAGCAATGCCTCTTTAGCCGCAGGTGAATTAATTTGTATCAACGCTTTAGCCGCATTATCGCATAGCTGTTCATCGTTTAAATAATTTTTTAAACAGGAAACTGCTTCATCGCTTTGGCCAACTATCTGAAGCTGGCTTATGATAAAGGCTTTGTTTACGGGGTGAGTTACTTTTGTCAAAGCCTGACAATAAGCTCTTTCACTCATTCTTCTCCAATCTTCCCTGCCGGGTTGTGTCGCATAATAAGAAAATCCATTGATCGCATATTGCGGTTTGGAGTTATCTCCTTTGCCTGGCGCAGAAAGCAATTCAGCCATACCTGACAAACCATTTTCGCCCATAGCAGCTATCTCTTTCATATTGTCGCTGAGATGTGCAGAATCTTTAGCAGGCATCTGTGCCAACAGATCTGCAATCTTTGTGGAAAGTGTGCGCTGGTCTTTATTTTGGGCCACTGCTGTTGCTGCGCATATCGCAAAGGCAAGAATGGTAAAAAGTATTTTCTTCATATAAGAAGGTTAATTAGTTTATTAGTTAATTAGTTAATTGGTTTATTAGTTTATTGGGTTTATTGTCACGAGTTTTTAAACTATTCTAAACCCTCAATTCTAAACCTTCTAAACTTTTCTCTTAAATGCTCCAGGGTTCTCTTAAAGGTGGAAACATCAAACGGTTAGCGCCTTCATCACCGATGAACTCCTGTTTTTCCGGATCAAACTTCAATGACCTGTCTAATTTTAAAGCTATTAATCCCATATTCACAATGGTGCAGGAGCGGTATCCGTTTTGTTCATTCAGCGCAAACTTTTGACGATTCTTCACTGCCTGTACAAAATCTGTAACCTGCGGTTCAGGATCAGGGAAAGCGGCAAGCTTCTTTTCCAGGTCAGGAATATCGGACCGGAAACCGGGATATAATTTGCCTTTAGGCCCTTCTATATAAGGCACATCTACATTGCCTTCTCCATCCAATATTATTTTGCAACCATCTGCATAAGTATATTCAATACGGCGCCAGGTTCCTACTGCATCAGGATGTTGTTGCGGCGCATCTATTTCTACAGATATGGGGCTGGTATTATCTTTTCCAAGAAAATACTGTACCGGGTCTATATAATGCTGACCCATATCGCTCAATCCTCCTCCATCATAATCCCAGTATCCCCTGAAAGTCTGGTGCACACGATGAGGGTTATAAGGTTTGTACTGTGCAGGGCCCAGCCAGAAATTATAATCCAGTTCAGGTGGCACAGGCATAGGGTCTAGATTTGTTTTACCTACCCAATAAAATTTCCAGTCGAAGCCCGTAAGTTTTCCAACAGTAACTTTCAGCGGCCATCCCAGCAATCCACTCTCCACTAACTTTTTTATAGGTTTTACGGTGGTGCCCATTCCATAAAAAATACTATCGAACCGGAACCAAGTGTTCAACCGGAAAATTCTGCCATGCTGTTGTACTGCTTCTACCAGTCTTTTTCCTTCGCCAATAGTATGGGTCATTGGTTTTTCACACCAGATATCTTTACCTGCCCGCGCAGCATCAGCAGCTATAATGCCATGCCAGTGAGGCGGTGTGGCAATATGTACAATATCCACTTCGGGTAATTGAATAAGCTCACGGTAATCCGTAAACGTTTTTAGCCCTTTATCCTTTATCAGGTCAGATGCTTCGCGAAGGTGCTTACGATCCACATCGCAAATGGCCACGACACGGGTGCCTGCATAGGGAATATGCCCCCGTCCCATACCGCCTACGCCCACTATTGCTTTGGTAAGCCTGTCGCTGGGAGGAATATAACCTTTGCCACCTAAAACAAAACGGGGAACTATGGTAAAAGCAGTTGCAGCAAGCGCAGAGTTTTTAATAAAATCCCGCCTTGGTGTAGTATTCTTTTTCATCTTTTGTTATAAACCGACGTTTAATTGATTATAAAATTATAAGCAGTTATGTAAAATGACAAAATAATAAACTTTTAGCAGAAACGGATAAATAATTTAATACAGCTTTTAGCATTAAATAGCATATAAATTAGAATCGTTATTATTCACTATTTCCACCATATATTTTTCAGTCCGTTCACGTTTTTTCAAAAAATTATGGATGCCCGATGCAGGATTGTAAAGATAAAACGGCCGATATGATCCCTTCAAAAAATTGGAATTAACTTTGTCACCTTGATTACGCAGTTTTTAAAACAATAAAATGAACACTAAAAGAACTGAAGTATCCTCTCTTGGGGAATTTGGCCTTATAGAACATCTTACAAAAAATAATGAAAGTCAAAATGCTTCAACTATTTTATCTGTAGGCGATGATGCAGCGGTGATGGATCATTTTGGTAAGCAAATCGTAGTGACTACAGATATGCTTGTGGAAGGGATCCATTTTGACCTGTCATATACGCCTTTAAAGTACCTGGGATATAAAAGCGTAATAGTGAACCTAAGTGATGTTTACGCAATGAATGCGATTCCTACCCAAATCACTTTGAGCCTGGCTTTCAGTAATCGTTTCAGCGTGGAATCTTTGGATGAATTTTACCAGGGGGTTTATGAAGCTTGTGATAAATACAATGTGGATCTCGTAGGCGGAGATACTACTTCTTCTCAAAAAGGATTTATTATTTGTGTGACAGCTATCGGGGAAGTATCGCCCGATCAATTTGTAACGAGGAGCGGAGCCAAAGTGAATGACCTGATCTGTGTTAGTGGCGATTTAGGAAGCGCTTTCTTAGGCCTCACCTTGCTGGAACGCGAAAAAAAGATATTCCTTGAAACAAAAGGAGTACAGCCTCAGTTTGAAAACCAGGATTACATTATAAGGAGAATTTTAAAGCCCGAAGCAAGGCGGGATATTATTGAATTTTTTGCAGAGAAGGGGATAATGCCTACTTCTATGATAGATATCAGCGACGGATTGAGCAGTGAGATACTGCATATTTGCAAGCAGAGTGATACAGGTTGTGTTTTGTATGAAGAAAAAATACCGGTAAACGACGCTGCACGGCAATTTGCTTATGCGCTGGAGCTCGATCCTACAGCCTGCGCGCTTAGCGGCGGTGAAGATTATGAATTACTCTTTACCATTGACCAGAGAGATTATGAAAAAATTTCTTTAAACCCTGACATTAGCATAGTGGGGCATATCACAGAAAAAAAAGATAGTGCGGTTATTATTACCAAAGGCGGTAACCAATATCCACTTACTGCACAAGGATGGGATGCGCTTCAATAAAATCCTCAGATAAGAAACTTGATTTATAAAATAACTTTTTATATTGACTGCAAACCCATGAGGAAACTCTTCTTTTTATTTTCCTTACCTGTTTTATATTCCTGTTCGGTTTCCAGAAATTATAACCCGAATAAAAAATATCCCCGGCAGGAATTACAACAAGATTATACCTTGTTAAGAAATATTTTAGAAGAAAAGCATCCTTCTCTTTATTGGTACACACCCAAAGATAGCATGGATTATTACTTTGATAAGGGCTATCAATCTATTTCAGATTCTATGACTGAACTCCAGTTTGGCTGGAAAATATTAGCGCCGCTCACTTCTGCCATTCATTGCGGGCATACCAGCGTTAGTATGAGCAAGGGCTGGAATCATTTTATAAAAGATAAAGTAATTCCTTCCTTCCCATTATATTTAAAAGTATGGAAAGACACCATGATGGTAATTGGCAACCTGAACAGGAAAGACACGATAAAGAGAGGATCATTTATTACAGCTATCAATGGAATAAAAAATGAAGATATGATCAATCACATGTTCAGATACATGACAGAAGACGGATATTCTGAAAATGTGAATTATATCCGGCTCAGTTCTGACTTTCCTTATTTTCACAGGAATATTTTTGGGTTATATAGATCTTACCGGGTGGATTATACTGATAGCACAGGTATGGCAGCAACTGCCACCGTTCCTTATTTTGCTCCTGTGCAGGATAGCATAAAAAAGCAAAAGAAAGAAATTCAAAAAAAACGAAGAAAAGTTACTTTCCATGAAAGGATGGAAAATATCCGCTCTTTGGAATTTGATTCATCTTATGCGCTAATGACCGTCAATGGATTTTCTAACGGGAATTTGAAAAATTTTTTCAGAAGATCATTCAGGAAGTTTCGCAAAAGAGGCGCCTCAAATCTTATAGTTGATTTAAGAGCGAATGGCGGCGGCGATATAATTAAATCAGTAGTCCTCGCAAAATTTTTAATAAATAAACCATTTAAAGTGGCTGATACCTCTTATGCAATCAGTAAAAGCCTAAAGCCATATACCAAATATATTTCATCCGGTTTTTTTAATAATGTGGGTTTGCTTTTTGTAACTCATAAAAAAAAAGATGGCAGGTATCATTTCGGGTATTGGGAAAGGCATACATTTAAACCTAAGCGAAGAAATCATTTTAACGGAAATATATTCATACTTACCAACGGGCTTACTTTTTCTGCCTCTTCATTATTTTGCAATCTCCTCAAAGGCCAGGAAAATGTTACCCTGGTTGGTGAAGAAACGGGTGGAGGCTGGTATGGAAATTCGGGAGTTATGATACCTCATATTACTTTGCCTCATACTAAGCTAAGAGTGAGGCTCCCCTATTTCAGGCTGGTACAATATCATCATGTTGCTACAAAGGGAACAGGAGTTATGCCTGATCTGTACATTGGTCCTGATTGGAGAGACATTCTCAAAGGAGTGGATACAAAAGTTGAAGTAGTAAAAGAAATCATCAATCACCATTAGCCACTTAAAGCGTGAATAGTCAATAGTGAGTGGCGTGGCGATAACTCCCAACTGACAATTCACCATTTACAAAAGAACTGCCACTTGATGTTAGCATAGCCATAACAGGCAATTCATTCGGCCAGTTCTAATAGTTTTTGCACCGTATTCCAATTTCTTGTGGTGGCATTTACTTTCAATTTTTTTTCAAAAAAATTATTGGAAAGTTTCGTCTCGCCATAACCGTTAGAGACGCATAAATAAGCTTCTTTTCCAATTATAAAAAATTGATCTGGCGAAGAGTCAAAGTTTTTAGCGCTTTCAATATTTTCTTTAGCAGGGGTTTCTGAAAGAAAAGTGACATATAATCTTTTCACCTCTATATTTTTTTCTTTCAAAAAAGGATTGACAGTAATAATATTCTGAATTTCATTTTTGGTCCTGATAATTACCGGAACTTCAAAACCATATTTTTTATAGATCGCTTTTTCAATCTTTGCCGCCAACTCCAGGTCGGATAAATTTTTCTCGCTCTTAAAAAGCACGTTTCCGCTTTGTATATAAGTAATGACTTCTTTAAATTTTAACCCTTCATAAAGCGCCTTCAATTCAGACATCAACATTTTTTTCTGGCCACTCACATTGATGCCTCTTAAGATGGAAATAAAAGTTTGCATTGGAATTTAAATTTAGTTAAAATTTTTATTTGGGGAAATTACCCTTTATAACCCAGGCAGCGTATTGTGGGCGAGGGTACTTATTGCTCAAGATCGGCCATTTTATCGCCTTCCATCACCTATTAAGGCCTTTTATAATAAAAATCATTTTCATTTTATTGTAGGAATTTTTCTCTAAAACCTTTATCCATACTCATTTTTAAGGCATATTTAATCTAACAATATAACCAGGTAATGTTAAAAGGAAGGTACTATGTATTGCATAGTATTATGAAAAAATATACATTTGTACCAGAATTGAAAAATTTCTCAACCAAATACAGTAGAAATGAATATTGATAACACAGCAAGCCAGATGCGAAAAGGTGTATTGGAGTTTTGCATTTTATCTATTATAAAATTGGGAGAAGCCTATCCGAGTGATATTATTGATATGATGAAGGCAGCTAATCTTAATATCCTGGAGGGTACTTTATATCCTTTATTGACCCGGTTAAAAAATGCAGAATTTCTTACTTATCGCTGGGTAGAAAGTAATAGCGGCCCTCCACGAAAATATTTTTCTCTTACTGAAAAAGGTGCCAAATTTTATAAAGAACTGGAAACTACCTGGCTGGAGCTGGCAGGCGCAGTGGAAACAATAACCAGTAAAAACAATCAACTTAACAACCATAAACCGGAATAAAATGAAAAAGGTAATCAATATTAATTTTCAGGGTACCATTGTGCCGATTGAGGAAAGTTCTTATGAGTTGCTGCAACAATATATAGAAAGCCTTCGCCTTTATTTTGCAAATGAAGAAGGAAGGGATGAGATCATCAATGATATTGAAAGCCGCATCAGTGAATTGTTTCAGGAACGGTTAAAAAGTGGCAGCACCTGCATTACAGATGATGATGTGAATGCTATTATAAAAAATATGGGCAGGCCTGCTGATTTTGAAGAAGCGGAAAAGGGAGAAAACACCGATAGCAATGATGAGAAATCTGATAATTCAAAAAAAGAAAAAAGCGAATCTTTCCAGGGAAACTGGAACTGGAAAGGTAAGAGGCTTTATCGCGATGAAAATAATAAAGTACTGGGTGGCGTGTGTAGCGGTATTGCCGCTTATTTTGGTATTGATCCCGTAATTGTAAGAATTCTATTCCTTATTTCAGGTATAGGCATTCTCGCATACATCCTGCTTTGGTTGTTCGTTCCGGGTAGCAATATGCTTGAAAATGGCGCGCGCAAAAGACTGTACCGAAATCCTGATGGGAAGATCATTGGAGGAGTATGCAGTGGCATAGGAAGTTATTTTGATATAAACCCCTGGCTACCCAGGTTTATATTTTTGATCCCTTTTATATCTTTCTTTTTCAGATGGGGACATTTTGGGCCTCTTACATTTCCTAACTTTTTAAGCTTCTCGTTCAGCCCCGGCAGTTTTATTGTGTATATAATTTTATGGCTGGTAATCCCTGAAGCAATCACCACTTCTGAAAAACTGGAAATGAAAGGTGAAAAAGTGGACATGAATTCCATTAAAAATTCTGTACTGAAAGAAATGAAAGAAGTAGGAGAAAGAATGGGAAAGATGGGACAGGAAATGGGAGAGCACGTAGGAAAAATGGGAATGGAAGCAGGAAATTTTGCGAAAGAAAAAACTGCGAATTTTAATAAAGAAGTTTATACATCCACGCATCGTACCAGTGGCATTTTGGGAAAGATCATTACAACCATCTTTAAAATAGTTATGTACTTTATTTTAGGCTGTATTGCGCTGGCAGTTATCATAGCCTTATTTTCTATAGTAATAATGGCAATAGGTTTGTTCCCATTAAAAGATTTTGTACTTACGGATGGATGGCAAAGTATGTTTGCCTGGGGCACTCTCCTGTTTTTTATTGCTGTGCCTGTTATCGGTATCATCACCTTTATTATCAGAAGATTTGCCCATGTAAAAAGAAGCAATAAACTAATGCGCTATTCATTTATAGGCCTTTGGATCATAGGGATTGTTTGTTTTATTTCGTTAATTGTATCCATAGGCCGCGACTTCAAAAGCAGTAGTTCCGGTAATATTGAGTATATACCTCTTTCAGACCCAAATGTCAAAAGACTGGAAGTAATGCCTCTGAATAATAATAATTATAGCAGAATGAATAACTGGTTCAGGCTCGAACCCTTTGCTACGTTTGGAATGGATAATGATACTGCTTTCATAAGCAATTTCAGGATCAGGATCAAAAAGTCTGCTACGGATAGTTTCCAGGTGAGTGAGATAAGCTGGTGTAATGGGAGAACAAGACGCGATGCAGATACTTTGGCAGCGCTTATTAATTTTAATATTTCCCAGAACGATTCTCTCCTAATGATGGACAGAGCTATTGCCATAAATACTACGGATAAATTTCGCAATCAATATGTAGAGGTTACCATCGCCGTGCCGGTAGGCCATTATATTAAGATCAATAAAAATTTTGACCGGCGGAGTCATGTAAAATTCCCATGGGTTTGGAATGATAACTATTGGTATTATGATGACAATGATGAATATTTTGAATTCAGAAGTGGGGTATTATATATAATGAAAGAAGATGGGCTATATACTATAGATGGCGAACGCTCTGACAGGAGAAATGAAGGGGGTAATAATTCAAAAAGAAAGAGGACAGATATCAATGATAATAATTACCGCTATACGCCCAACAGTAAAATAGATTCATTAAAGGCAGAGCAGGAAAAACAAATCCAAAAAATGCAGGCAGCTCTGGACTCAGCGAAAGATGCCCGTGAGAAAGAATTGAACAAACTGAAAGATTCACTGAACAGGGCAAAGGAAGAGATCAACAAAAAAATTGAAAAACTGAATAAAGGAACTGCATGGTATGACAATAGCTCAAGGTCTGATTTTTCGGAAAAATTTTCCTTCATGAGCTATATATAATAAAGTTTTGGTCGTTTAAGTTGAATGGGCTTCATGCTTATGCATGAGGCCTTTTTGTAAATTTCATTTTGTCGCTATTGCCAGAGAAGCTATATGTAGTTTTACATTTTTTATTTTCAGGATTTCTGCGCCACAGGCTTCTATCGTAGCGCCTGTGGTAATTACATCATCTACTAAAAGTATATTTTTTCCTTCCAGTAAAGAATCATTCAACACCTGGAAAGTCTTCTCTACGTTTTTCCATCTTTCAGTACGGTGTTTTTTTGTTTGAGTTTCAGTATGTACTTTTCTGATCACATTCTTCCTGATCACAGGTTTACTAAGAATTTCTGAAATGCCATTGCAAAGAATTTCTGCCTGGTTGTATCCTCTCGTTTTTTCTTTCTTTTCAAACAAAGGAAGCGGCACTATTGCATCAATATTAAAACGATTACTTTGTGATAAGCTTTTGCCCATTAAGTTTCCAAAGTATTGTGCCGCATCTTTATTACCATTGTATTTCAATTCATGAATGAAGTTTTGAACAATAGATTTTTTTGAAAAATAAAATTCGCTCATGGCAGCGGTAACAGGAATGCGTCCCCAGAAAATTTTTTCAACAGGATTGCCGGCATGCATTTCATAATGAGTATAAGGTAAGTCGTTAATACATTCGAGACAGAGAAAATTTTCATCACTGATTACATCGCTTCCGCAGCCAATACAATTATGAGGATATAATAAATGAAAAAAAGCGTGCCTGATTAAGGATGGTTTCATGTACACTTATTAAAAAGCAAGTCAATAAATTTCTAAAATAAGTATTGGTATAATTCCTCTACCTTTCCTAAGGTAACCACTTCTATCTTAAATTTGTTTTTTCCCAAGCCTTTGGTATTGTATTTACTCACTATTATTTTTTCAAATCCCAGCCTTTGCGCTTCAGCTATTCTTTGTTCTATCCGGTTCACTGCCCGTATTTCACCGCTCAATCCTACTTCACCGGCAAAGCATAAGTGCGCCGGCAAAGGCGCATCTTCATAAGAAGAAAGCAATGCACTTAGTACCGCGAGATCTATAGATGGATCTTCCACCTTCAGGCCTCCTGCAATATTTATGAAAACGTCTTTAATACCGAAATGAAAGCCTCCTCTTTTCTCAAGAACGGCCAGCAGCAGTTGTAATCTTCTTAAATCAAAACCTGTGTTGGTTCTCTGCGGTGTACCATATACGCTTTGGGTTACGAGCGCCTGCACTTCCAAAAGTAATGGCCTGATGCCCTCCATAGTAGCCGCAATAGCCACACCGCTTAAATTTTCTTCTTTTTGTGTGATCAAAATTTCAGAAGGATTTGTTACTTCTTTCATGCCTTCCCCGGTCATTTCGTAAATTCCTAATTCGGAAGTGGAGCCAAACCGGTTTTTTAAAGTGCGCAGGATCCGGTAGGCATAATGCCGGTCGCCTTCAAATTGTAAAACGGTATCTACCATGTGTTCAAGGATCTTGGGGCCGGCAATACTTCCTTCTTTAGTAATATGGCCAATCAGGAAAACGGGGGTATTACTTTCCTTGGCAAACCGTTGAAGTTCTGCGGCGCTTTCTCTTATTTGCGACACGCTGCCCGGCGCAGATTCTATATAAGGCGATTGAAGAGTTTGTATAGAATCAACAATTACTAATTGAGGTTTTAGTTTTTTTATTTCTTTAAAAATAGAATGGGTATTCGTTTCTGTAAGCAGAAAAAAATTATCATTACTTATCTTAAGGCGGTCTGCGCGCATTTTAATTTGCTGTTCGCTTTCTTCACCACTAATATATAAGGTAACAATATCTTTAAGTTGCAAAGATGCCTGCAGGAACAAAGTGGATTTTCCTATGCCTGGCTCGCCGGCAATTAACACAATGCTTCCTAATACAATTCCACCTCCAAGCACCCGGTTGAGCTCTGCATCTTCAGTGATGATCCTTTGCTCTTCACTGCTGGTTACATCTTTCAATGAAGTTATTTTAAATCCATTGCCCGTTGATGAAAATTCTTTCCATTCTGCTGGTAATTTATCATTTCCTTTTACGACCACCTCTTCCACAAAAGTATTCCACTCATTGCATGAAGGACATTTACCTACCCACTTGGCGCTCTCTTGTCCACAGTTGCTACAGAAGAATGCCGTTTTTGTTTTACTCATCTGCCATTATTATTTAGCAATAAACTTTTTGTATAAAACTAAACAATCCGCAACATAATGAGTAAAGTAATTATAAGAGAAACAAGAAAGATAATTGTTAGCCTTGAAAAGGATTAGTATCGTTTACTTTTAACTAAAGGTAATCACAAGGATAGTAAGCTAATTTATTTTATCATAAAAAGTAAAAGAGCCAGTATTACTACCAGCTCTTTGTACTTACTAACCCATTAAATTCTATTGCTAAATTACAAATTGCAACCATAAAAACAAATTAATTTTTAGCGGTGTGAATAAATTTCACCAATATCCACATACAAATAATATTTTTATTAAAAATTTATTCTGCATTGATAATCATATTCTTATTAGAGTAAATTTTTGTTTTCATTCAAACAAAAATTTATTTTTCAACAATAAGAATTATTTTATAGCCAGGTTATAGCGTAAAATTTTTTAATATTATATCTTTAAAATTTCTTTGAAAATGATAGTAATATAAATTTAAAGAGTTTTATATTTTTTTAAAGCAAAATATCACATCTTTGAAATCTATGCTCCAAAACCAAGTTCAGAAAAAAATCCCTGTAAATTTTTAAAAATGAAAGATGATTGAAGAACAGGTATAGTTACAACTGCTCACTGGTTTTACCGAATCTTCGTTCCCTGTTTTGATAATCCCAAAGAGCCTCATATAAGTTTTCTTTCCTAAAATCGGGCCATAGAGTATCTGTAAAATATAATTCGGAATAAGCAAGCTGGTATAAAAGAAAATTACTGATGCGGTATTCTCCGCTGGTACGAATCATCAGTTCAGGGTCAGGAAAATTCGCCGTACAGAGATAGCTTTTAAATGTGTTGTCAGAGATTTCATCCGGTTGTAATTTCCCAGACTTTATGGCTTCACCAATATTTTTAACCGCATTTACTATTTCCCATCTGCTGCTATAGCTTAATGCCATTATAAGGTTTAGCCCGGTATTATTTTTGGTAGCTTCACACGCTTCTTCCAATTCTTTTTGTGCAGATGGAGGAAGCATGGCAACATTTCCTATTACATAAAGCCTGATATTATTTTTGTTGAGGGTAGCCACTTCTTCGCGTATGGTTTGTACCAGCAATTCCATTAGGCCCATTACTTCATCTTTAGGGCGATCCCAGTTTTCAGTGCTAAAGGCATATAATGTAAGATATCCAATTCTTAACTCAGCGCAACCTTCAACAATATTTCTAACGCTTTCTACTCCGTGATAATGGCCAAATAACCGATCTTTTCCTTTTTCTTTTGCCCATCGTCCATTACCATCCATTATAATAGCAATATGCCGGGGAAGTTTTTCGGCTAATAATTTTTCTTTTAAACTCATTGTATGATAGGGGGATAAGACAATTTGCCAAGCCTGACAAAACAAAAGTAAGGAAATAGTTAATATAGAATTAAGGGAAATATTTATGGTTTAGCAGAAGGGCAACGATAGGAAGTAATGTTAAATGAAAATCCAATTTCAGCAATGGTATATTGATCTTTTTGTTTGCTAAAGCCTCTTTGACGGCCTTCAATACCAATAGGAGTACCTGTTTCAAAGGAACGGTCTTGCATAATAGCCGCCAATGACTTGCCGGCCGAGATGAATTTATCTTTACCTATATAGGTCTTACTTACGTCATCAATATAATCGGTAGTTGTAAAGCGATGCGCGATCTCAAATGAAATATTTACTTTATCGTTGATTGCATATTTTACTCCAAACCCTATGGGAAATGCCATGGCGATACTGCCATAAGATTTGCGCCCTTTATAAAAAGTTTCCCCTTCGGTATTTAATGGCCGTAAATACACTTTTTGATTTTGATAATAAGCGTAAGGATCATAACTAAAAAAACCAATTCCTAAAGTCACATAAGGAGTAAAGGCATGATCCGGGTCTGTGGGAATAAATTTGAAAAAATTAAAGTCGCCCTGGAGAGCAATCTCAAAAATATTTGTATTGAAGCTCAGGTTTCGCCTTTTCTGAAAATCATTATTACTGTATATATCACTATAGCCTAATAACGCATAATGCCCTGACAAACGTGCAGAAACATAATTTCCGAATTGTTTTCTAAAAAATGCACCTAAGGCAATTTTGGGGCGGTTTATCATTCCCCTGTTATTAAGATCGCCAAAATAATGAGCAGCCCCGGCGCTGATACCAAATTCTCCTTCCTGTACATATTCCTCCATTTGAGCATAATTTCTACTTGTAAATGCAAGGCACAATATGGCTAAGAGGATTGTTTTTTTCATGTTAAGAAGACAAAATAACTGAAAGTTCAGGAACGAAGAAAGAAAGTTTTAATTATTAACAAAGATAAAATTTCAATTCCGTTTGTCGAGGCCCCACGATAATTTATTTCTCAGTGTTTGAAGAAAATTATTTTCATTTAACCTTACAAGGTTTATACTAAAATTTTCTTTGCGTATAGCAAGCAGCACTTCTTTGGAAACGATCTCGCGACGGCTGTCCAGAGTGCATAAAAAACCATCTGTGCGCCCTTCTACTTCAAAAGAAATGACTGAATCGTCAGGGATAACTAAGGGCCGTATATTTAAGTTGTGTGGGGAAACAGGCGTAATTACCAGGCTTGCGGAATTGGGAAATACTACCGGCCCGCTACAACTTAGAGAATACCCTGTAGATCCGGTGGGCGTAGCCACGATCAATCCATCTGACCAATAAGTATTCAAAAAACCTCCATTAAGATAAGTATGGATCTTAATCATAGGCGAAGTATCTTTTTTGTGAATTGTAAATTCATTGAGTGCAAAATTTAACCCATTGAACAGCGGCATATTGGCGTCAAGATGCACAAGTGATCTTTTATCAAGGACAAAAGTTCGTTTTACCAAAGCGCTGATTACAGTATGTATTTCCTGTTTACCGATACTGGCGAGAAATCCAAGACGGCCATAATTGATTCCTAATACAGGAATACCTTTATCTCCTACAAAAGTGACCGCATCAAGTAAAGTACCATCGCCTCCCAGGCTTATAATAAAATCAATTTCTATAAGATCTGACGACTGGTTAAAAGTGGAATATTTATTAACAATACTAAATGATGAATAAAACTGGTTAAAAAAATCCTGGAAAATAACCGGCTCAATATGATAGAAAGAAAATTCGGCAAGCAATAACTTCAACCCTTCCAGTTGCTCTGACTCTAATCCGCGGCTGTAAATGGCTATGCGCATAATTATTTTGGATAGGAACTAATGTATAAATCTTGTAAAGTATATTTTGTAAAAATAAATTCTTTAAACCAAATGGGTATTTCAAATTTTTGCAAGGGCGAAAATTATATATACACTGCTTGCAACCAATCATTTTTAGATCCAACAAAAACAACTTCGGGATGGGGCAAAATTTTAAATGCTGAGATAATTCATTAGATGATTGTAATTGGCGCTGATCTCATTTTCAAACAATTCTTCTCCGGAATAAAAAGTTACTGAGTATTCATATCTTTCAAAAGTAGCAATGATGGTAGCTACCTCTTTCTTATTTATTTGCAGGGTTACTTCCAGCAAATAGGATAAAAGATGTGGTGATACATTCAGATGAAGGATCGTAGCGCCATCACTTTCCACAATGCTGTTAATTTCAGATATTGAAAATTTGCTACGCTCTATATCGAGGACTACGATCGCTCCGTTTTCTGCTGCGCCACAAAAAGATCCGAGAGTGGTAATAAGCGTTTCAGATGAAATAGTTCCCAAAAATTCATTATTATCACCTGTAACAGCTATAATATTGGTATGATAAAGATTACAAATAGCTACAGCCTTTAAAAAATGGTTATTACCGTTTGTGGCGGCTGGTAAAAAAACCGGTTGCAGAAAATGCAGGATAGTATTTTTATCTTCTTCATTTATTAAATCTTCCTGGCTGATAAGCCCTAAGAAATTTTCATCATCTACTACAGGAAGATGGGTCAATTTAAATTCATCAGTCATTTGCAGCGCTTTCTCTACAGTATCTGTTGAAGAAAGGCGGGGTGACAAATGATCAATAAGTTGCAGTGTGGTCATTGTACAATTAATTATGTGAGCTACAATTGTTTTAATAAAGACAATATAAATCAGATAACTGTTGCAGCCGGCACTTTCAATTTAGAAAGAAATGTATTTAATATTTTATTAAACTCTTGCGGCACTTCCATCATAGGAGCATGGCCGCATTTATCAATAAAATGAAGTTCACTATTAGGTATAAGCTTATTAAATTCCCTGGCCACAAACGGCGGAGTGATGGTGTCATTATTTCCCCAGATAAGACAGGTAGGTTGCTTAATCTGGTTCAACTCATCACCAAGATTATTCCTTATTGCTGATTTTGCCAGTGAAATAATTTTGATCACTTTAAGCCGGTTGTTGGTTATTTCAAAACATTCGTCCACGAGCTCATCTGTAGCCATTGCCGGATCGTAAAATGTGAGCTGTGTTTTTTTCCGGATGTATTCTTTGTCGCCCCGTTTAGGATAGCTGTCTCCCATGCCATTTTCAAACAGGCCCGAGCTTCCCGTAAGAATTAATGATCTTACTCTTTCAGGATTTTTTAAAATATATACCAGAGCTACATGGCCTCCTAAAGAATTACCAAGGAGATGTATATCGTTGTATTCGCGATGCTCAATGAATTTTTTTACAAACTTTTGTAAGCCGCCAACAGTGGTATGCAATAGATCGAGCTCAAAGAGCGGAAGCATAGGCACAATTACCTTATGCGTATGTTTAAAGTAATCTACGAGATCTGAAAAATTACTTAATGCCCCAAAAAGCCCGTGAAGTAAGACCAATGGCTCACCTTGCCCAACTTCAATAAATTTAAATTTACCGTCTTGTAGTATTTGATATTCCATTATTTGTTTGGATGGACAGTATTTTTTAGGCTGCCTTAATTACTGCTAAAATAAATGTTTCTACCCAAAAAAAAATGGAAATAATATTTACTTTATAAAACCATGACTAACATTTCCAAAAAAATCCTGTAGCTGAAAGAACAGATCTTTAAAAACCGGGATTATTTTTCCTATGCTGTCTATGGCCTTAGGCCCCCAGGGTGATATGTAATCGTAAACCCGCGATGAAGCAATAACAGAGGGACTTAAAGCTTCTGTCTTTTCTGCAAAAAACAAGAATACACTAAAAATAATGGTGTAGATAATAATATAAAAAATGATTCCACCTATTCTATCAAGGCCGCCAAGCATAGCGATTTGAAATGTCTTTTTTAAAATTCGCGCGCATATATTTACCAACAGGCTTATTACAATAAACACAAGTATAAAGGACAATACCGGCAGCCATTTGGCTCCGGTATGTTCGGAAGATTCTAAATAATGAGCTACTCCAACTGAAAGTTTTAGCGCCGCGGCCAAACCAATAATGAAAGCGAGGAAGGAGAAAATAGCAACGATCAACCCCTGAGAAAAGCCTTTATAAACCGCAATAAGCATAACAATTAAAAATGCAATGTCTATTACCATTGATGCGCTCAGGGTTTTATATATGCATGGAATATAATAAAATTAGGTCTCAGGATTTGGTAAGAAGTTCCTTTACAATACCTGCTATTTTTTTACCATCCGCTTTTCCTGCAAGCTGCTTGTTGGCCGCTCCCATTACTTTGCCCATATCTGCCGGTGAAGACGCGCCGGTTTCAGTAATGATCTTTGTAATTATTTCTTTCAGCTCTGCTTCGTCCATCTGCTTCGGTAAAAATTTTTCTATCACCTCTATCTCTTCTTTTTCCTTTGCAGCAAGGTCTTCTCTGTTTTGCTTTTCATAAATTTCGAGCGAATCTTTTCTTTGCTTCACCAGTTTTTGCAAAAGCTTTATCTCATCTTCTTCTTTTATTTCGCCGTGGGCGCCTTCTGAAGTTTTTGCAATGATAATAGCAGATTTAATGGCACGCAATGCACGTAAGGATTTTTCATCTTTCGCAAGCATAGCTGTTTTTAGATCAGCCATTACTTTTTGTTCTAATGACATAATAGATATATTAACTTAATGGAAAATTGTTTCCTGCCGCGGTCAATCAAAAAAAGGAAGTCACTCGTTCTTTTTCTCAGCTTCTTTTTCTATATACTTTTTATGAAAGTCATTTGCAAATAATTTAATGCCCTCTGCAATTTCAGCATGGCGTGTGGCTCTTTGAAAAGTATCGGCCATGGTTACAAAAATCTGGTAATAAAAATCGGCCATTTCATCCATCATCATATCCTTTGTCCAAAGGTCTATTCTCATTGCAGTTTTTTCTACATCATCCCATAAAGCTAAGAACATGGCTTTGGATTGTTGAAGAGCGTCTGCAGAGGTTCCTGATGCGTTCCATCTTATTTGTTGCGGTATTTTATTAGCGTCTAACTGGACATTAATATTTATATTTGATTCTGTCATAGCGAGTGCAAATTTAAGGTTATTGAATTTATTAACAGGGGTGTATTTAACCTTTCTTTAACCCTGTAACAAATACATTTGCCAACTTAATAATATTTATGAAGAAAATTGCTTTTGTAGTAACCTGTTGCTTATTTTTTTCAATAGCTTTTTCTCAGGATACGCAACCTGGAAATACTACAAGTAAAAATATTTATAAAAAGTACAACAGGTCCGGAGATCATTTAATGATACAGCTTTCTTCCGATCATTGGGCAGGAATGACTGATAGTATCAGCAGTCATCAAAGTGGTTTTTCAAGAGGGTTCAATGCCTATTTTATGCTTGACAAACGCTTTAAAAACTCTCCTAAATACAGCATCGGCATTGGGCTGGGCATTGGCTCAAGCAATATGGTTTTTAAGAAAATGAATGTTGACTTAAAATCTACATCAGCGCGGTTGCCTTTTACACCTGTTGACTCTACTAATCATTTTAAAAAATATAAATTAGCTGCCAGCTATCTTGAAATTCCATTGGAGTTCCGCTATACTGCCAGGCCGGAGAATCCAAATAAAAGTTTAAAAGCAGCTATTGGTTTAAAGATAGGAACCTTGGCAAATGTTCATACTAAGGGAAAAAATCTCCTTGATAAGAATAATCAAACGCTTAATACTTATATCGAAAAAGAAAATAGTAAACGGTTCATCAATGGCAGCCGTTTTATGGGTACTGCCAGGGTAGGTTACGGAATTCTTTCTATTTTTGGCTCTTATCAGCTTAATAATATTTTGAAAGATGGCGCCGGCCCTGATATGAAACTATACCAGATAGGCCTTACATTAAGCGGCCTTTAGATTTCTTTTGCTTAAAAAACCTCCTTTCTTAGACCATATTTAATTTATCTTTCAAAAAAGGATAAATTATTTTTGCTTTTAAATACCTGCGTTTGATCGAAAAGAAAACAGATTATAATAATGCCGTAGATGCCGTTTTAGTAGCGGTAATTCAGGAAGGCCAGTCTGAACAGGCTGTAAAGGAATATCTTGAAGAATTAAAATTTCTGGCAGAGACTTCCGGCGCCAATACCATTAAAACATTTACTCAAAAATTAGATCATCCGGATAGCCGGACCTTTGTCGGGAAAGGGAAATTGGAAGAAATTAAAAACTTTACCCAAAGAAAGAAAGTGGATCTTGTCATTTTTGATGATGAACTGACCGGGTCGCAAATCTCCAATATAGAAAAGGCGCTGAACATTGCTACTATTGACAGGAGTGATTTAATTCTTGATATTTTCGCTTCGAGAGCTAAAACGGCACAAGCTAAAGTACAGGTAGAGCTCGCACAGTATCAATATATTTTACCACGGCTAAAAGGAATGTGGAAGCATCTTGAACGGCAGGGTGGCGGCATCGGGAGCCGCGGCCCTGGTGAAACGGAAATAGAAACCGACAGGCGTATTGTAAAAGATAAAATAAGCCTTCTACGCAAGAGATTGTTGGAAATTGACAAGCAAGCCTTTACTCAAAGAAAAGAACGCGGGGAATTTATAAGAGTAGCATTGGTGGGTTATACCAACGTTGGAAAATCTACCATTATGAACCTGCTAAGCAAAAGTGATGTTTTTGCAGAGAATAAATTGTTTGCCACATTAGATACCACTACCCGCAAAGTAGTGCTTGGCCATACGCCATTTCTTTTAAGCGATACAGTTGGTTTTATCAGGAAGTTACCTCACCATCTTATTGAGAGTTTCAAAAGTACATTGGATGAAGTGCGCGAAGCAGACATTTTACTACATGTCGTAGATATCTCACACCCTAAATATGAAGAACAACTCGCTGTAGTGAACAAGACGCTTCATGAACTAAAAAGCTTTGAAAAGCCTGTTATTACCGTATTTAATAAGATGGATCAATACGAAAAAAACACATTCGACCAGTGGTTGCCGCCAGAGGTTAAAACGCAGTTGTTAACTGAATTAAAAGAAAGATGGCAACAGCAAACCCATGGCAGTTGTGTTTTTATTTCCGCTACAGAAAAAACCAACATTGAAGAATTAAGACAAATAGTTTTGAACCAGGTAAGAAAATTATACCAGGCAAAATATCCTTATAAAGCAGAATTTTTTTATTGATGAACCAGAATCCAGGATGGGTAAAAATTGCCGGAGTAAATGAGAATTTCTTTTTTAATAAAGGTGGTATTGCAACCTTCAATGTTGAAGGCCAGAAGATCTGTATTATTAAAACAAAAAATGGCTTGAAAGCTTGCTCATCATTATGTCCTCATGCAAGTGGCGATCTGTCGGAAGGGTTTTTAGATAAAAGAGAAAACATTGTTTGTCCTGTACATGGCTATCACTTCAATCTAGATCATGGAAGAGATACTAATAACGAGGGATATTTTTTAAAAATTTTCAGGGTGAAGGAAAATGAAGAGGGGATATTTGTAGAGATGTAGGTATAAGCCATTATCTTCTTTTAGATTTGATTTTATTGATAGCTGCTTGTTTGGCTTCTTCCCAGGTGTATGTTTTTATAACAGGCTTTCAAAAAAATTCCTGAATATTTTTTGAAAGCCCCGGATATTCTTACTTTGTTATCTATTATATAAAATCATGACAAAAAATATTACCATTATCCTTTGTACGATCTTGTTTATTGCAGGTTGCACTACTAAGCAAAAACCCTGCGAACCTAAGGAAAGAGATCAATCTCTGGCGTCTATTGATTCAATGTCTGCTAAACTAAATTGGCCATCCGACCTTAGCATCATGGGCTTTTCCGGCCCTAACCTAACACCCAGCCCGGCCTGCCTGGCCGTTGCGGCATCGGGCGAAGTATATGTGGGTGTGGATATGATTGGCTCGCTCGGTAAAAAACCAGGGCAGGGGAGAATTGTAAGGTTGGTGGATTGCAATAACGATGGGATCGTAGATCAGCATACAGAATATGCCAAAGTAGATGACCCGCGTGGCGTTGTATCGGTAGGCGATAAGTTATATGTACTTCATACAGTTTTTACTGATACTACAGCAACAGGTATGTCCCTCGTAGTTTTTGAAGATAAAGACAATGACGGCTTTGCCGATGGGCCACCTAAGCCACTCGTAGAGCACATGAGTAATCCTGCTTATCTCGCAAGCCGCGGTACAGATCATGCTACCAATGGCATACGCCTCGGTATTGATGGATGGATATATATTGCTGTGGGAGACTTTGGCTTTCACGATGCAACTGGAACTGATGGAACAAAACTAACCATGCTGGGTGGCGGTATTGTACGTGTAAGGCCTGATGGCACTGAAATAGAAATCTATACACACGGAACCCGTAATATTTATGATGTGGCCATTGACCCTTACATGAATATTTTTACCCGGGATAATACGAATGATGGAGGCGGATGGAATATCCGTTTCAGCCACCAGATTCAATCAGGTGAATATGGTTATCCCATATTATTCAAACATTTTACAGAAGAAATTATTCCCGCGCTGGTAGATCTGGGTGGTGGCTCGGGAACAGGAGCATTGTTCATGGATGATAATACCTGGCCGGCCAAATACAATCATGTGCCGATGATGGCAGACTGGGGCAGAAGCGAATTATACATTCACAGGCTTACGCCCGACAATGGTAGTTATACACAGCAGCAGGAAGACTTCATTCATCTGCCACAGATAACTGACGTAGATATTGATGCCTCAGGCCGCATGTATCTTTCAGCATGGAATGGCGCAGGCTATTCGGGCGATTCAACCAAAGGATTTACAGTGCGTGTTGTTCCAAAAGACTGGACATTCAAACCCTATCCTAATCTGAAGGCATCTTCTATTTCGGAACTTATCAGTCTGATGCAATCCGAAAGCAATGTTGCGAGACTATATGCCCAACAGGAATTGATCACAAGAGGTCAGGATGCTACAGATGCAGCGTGGAAACTGGCCAGCAATAAAGGCAAACCACTATATGCCCGTGTAGCAGGTATGTATGCTTATGTGCAGTTGGCCAAAAACAATGCGATCAAGAACCTGGTACAGCTGGCATCAGAAGAAGATATGAAAGCATTTGCCCTGCGGGCGCTCTCTGATAGAAAACCTTTCCTCAAAGATGTTCCTATCGAACCGTTTTTAAATGCATTAAAAGACACTTCTAAAAGCGTTGAATTCGCAGGAATTATCGGTTTAGGGCGATTGGGACGAATAGAAGCAGCAGAAGCGTTGCTGCAAATTCCTGTTCCTCCATCATTTGTTTCCCCGGCTAAAGGAACCGAAGGCCCACACGCCACGCCCAATTCAGCCATCATCTCTGCTCATCTCGCGGTAAAAGCGTTGGTGGCTCTGCACGCAGTAGATGCCTGTGTAAACGCGATTGGTACGGAACATTCTACGCTTGCTTTATGGGCGCTGCGTTACATGCATGATACAAAAGCTGTGGAAGGATTAATATCAGCTTACCGGCAGACGCAGGATAAAGCATTAAAAACAAAAATTCTCTCTACGCTGGGCCGGCTGTATAATGAAGAAGCTCCTTACGATGGTAGCTGGTGGTGGAGCACCCGCCCTGATACACATGGGCCGTATTACAAACCCATTACCTGGGCAGGTTCCGATAGCATCAAAGCCTTTTTGATGGAAGTATGGAGTAAATCGGACGCAGCAGGAAAACAGTTTTTTGCTGATCTCAATGGTAAACTAAGGATGGGTATTACACAGTTTGGAGGTAATGCAGAAGAAGCGGTAACAGAAGAAAAGCCAAAAGTTGACCTGAATAAGATCAGGAATAAAAAAGGACAAATAGGTGAATCATCTATTGAAGATATTATGCTTGCTATGGATCATATTAAAGGCAACCCGGCTAATGGAAGGCGTTTGTTTACACAGCAAGGTTGTGTTACCTGCCATACACTTGATAAAGGTGAAGCGCTCAAAGGCCCTTTCATGGGGCAGATCGGCTCCATCATGAGCCGTAAACAAATCGCGGAATCTATTCTCAAACCCAATGCTTCCATCGCCCAGGGATTCTCAACTGTGCAGATAGAAACAAAAGATGGAAAAACAGTAACCGGATTTGTGACCGGAGAATCTGCGGGCAAAATTATTTTACGTGATATCACCGGGGCCGTTCATACCGTTAATACAAACAACATTAAAAAACGTGAAGAGTTGAAAAATTCTATTATGCCGCCGGGATTGGCTAATGCCTTATCGTATGAAGAATTTGCTTCTTTGATTACATTTTTATCACAGCAGAAAAAATAAAAATCTAAAACCAGTTTTAAAGGTTGCCAACTTTCAAAAAATTGGCAGCCCTTTTTCATCTCCTTGGGATCAATCCGCTTCCACATTCACCCTCACGCCCTCGCTATGCGCTGTAAATTCCGGTGCATACATACATTGAATGGTAGTAATCCCATTGCTGAAATTACCGGCATGTGTTACAAATAGAGGGTATTCAAAAACATAAGTTCCTTTGTTTAAATAACCAAAAAAGAAATTGGTGCTTACATCTTTGGTGGTTTCGTAATACCCAAGGCCGCCCTGGTATTTGTATTCGCTGATCACATTGGTTGGTTCCATGCAACTGGCACGCATATCTTTCATGTGTACATACTCCATATCGCGGTCTGCGCGAAGTTCGATGCGTACTTTTATTTTATCGCCTATATGCAAATGATATCCGTCATTCACCGGAATAAGAACCGGGCCCTTGTCTGTATTGCGCTCAATGAATAATTTTTTTGAAAGCTTTAATGGTGTCTCTGAAAAGGTGATCTTATCAAGGTTTTCAAAATACTGCCAATAGACAGCGCCCCAGGAAGGCATATCGTTAATTGGTTTATTAGTTCGGTTATTTGGTTTATTGGTTAATTGGTTAATTGGTGGGGAAACTGTAACATTTATATTTCCCATTTCAAGTTTTACCTTGTCACCATCAATACTTCTTTTGAAATATCCTGTACCGGCCTCCTGCTTTTCATCTTTACTATTAAAGGTGGTGTTGCCGAGTTTTATTACTACATTTTTTTCTTCTGATAATAAATCCTTACCCTGCAATAGAAGTGCGTAACATGCATCGGCTGTAGCTTTGGTAGTTTTCCAATTGTTGGTTTGCTTGTTTTTCAATAACCATGTTTTTAAATCGCCAATTGTTTTTTGATCTTTTTCTATTTCAGTAAATGCTTCTATCATTAATGCCTGCGATTCTATCGGAGCCTGGTACCACCAGTACCCTTTTTTATCCCACTCTTTCCAATACATTCCCAGCTCTTCATTGCTAATAGAGTTTTCTTTTAATGATTTAACGATTGCTTTTGCAATAGTAGTTTCATTGGTTCTGTTAAGCGATAATGCAATCATTCCCTGCATGTATTTGCTTTGGCTCAACCAATATTTTTTAGCTTGCTCACGGTAATAGTTATACGCAGTTTGTGTTTCTTTGGCAATGGCATATTCCGGGAAAAAACTGCGCATGTATAAATATTGAACCGCAATGGTTGAAAGATTATTATTTTTAAGAACTGCTTTATGTTTAATCAGATCATTATAATCATCTTTTAATCTTGCATCTAAATAAGAGATAGCTTTATCCAGTATAGTTTTCAGTTCTTTTTGCTGCGCTTCAGGATAAGCATTTAATTTCTTCAAATGCCCGATCCCGGTTACAATATATTGAGTGATGTAACGGTTATCCGGCCCGCCTTTGAACCACACAAAACCACCATTGGGTGATTGCATGTCTTTTAATTTTGCAATGGACGATTCTAATTGCCCGCTCATTTTTACCATGTCAAAAAGCAATGCAATATTTTTCTTTTGCTGTGCTTCGCTCTGCGCCTGCAATACCCACGATGTTTCTTCAAGGAGGACGGATTTTAATTCTTCATTTTTTTGAAGATTGCTCATCAAAGCGGTAGTGTCGGCCGTCTTCCATTTTTCAAAAATGGCTTTTATTTTAGGAGAAGAATTGGCAATTTTCTGTGCCAACGCATTTGCATAAAAACGGTTGAAAGTTTGTTCTGCACATTCGTAAGGATACTCCATCAAATAAGGCAAAGCCTGTACTGCGTACCAGGCCGGGTTGGTAGTATATTCCACTGTCAAACCGGAATTGATAAGAGTTTTGCTCTTGCCGGAATTAATTAATTTTTCAAATTTAAAATCTTTACTTCCATCACCACGAATATGTAAAGGCATTGTTTCTGTAACCAACATGCGATTAGTCACTACGGGAATAGCCGCTTCTTCGCCATCACTCACCGCAGCAGCTTTTGCCACTATTCTATAAACAACTGCATTATTAAAATTGGTTGGGGTTTCTATGGAAAAATTTACAACAGTACTTTGTCCTGCAGCAGCAGTAAACTTTTGAAAAGGTGTATTATTCTTAAACCGCACATCAATTGGATTCATGGTGGAAGCATTTAATAATTGTAACTCTGCTTCGCCACTTATTTCTTTATCACTAAGGTTTACAATTTTTGTGCTGAATTCCATCTTATCACCTTCCCGAAGAAACCGTGGCGCATTAGGTTGCACCATTAAATCTTTTTGAGTGATGATGGTTCTTTCAGCATAGCCGCTTGCCAAATCTTTAGTATGCGCGAGTGTCATTAATTTCCATTGGGTAAGCGCTTCCGGCATGGTAAAACTAAATTCTACATTGCCATCTTTATCTGTTCTTAATTCAGGAAAGAAGAAAGCGGTTTCATTGAAATTTTTTCGGATTTGTATTTGAGATTGATCAATAAATCCTGAATTGTTTTTTGAAATGTCTATAATAAAAGAAGCAGAATCCGCAACCTTTAACATTTCCTGATCCGGGGCAATTTTTGGAGGAGCAAATTGTATTGAAGCTACTGGCGGAGCTGTCACCGCTCCTGTTTTCATCCTCTTCCTTTGAGTACCATAGCCTACAATTACAACATCATTTAAGCTGAGAGAAGGCAAATAATTCAATACATCATATCTTTTTTCCTTTTGTTTAATGTATTTTTCACTCCAATATTTTTCGAAAGAATTTACAACAGTAAAACTTTGTTGTGCTTGCCAGGTATTATAGCCATTATAATTCGACCACACATCCAGACTGCTCCACGAATGTGGCCTGAATTGATCTAAAGAAGCGTCATACATAGAAGCCAACATTTCTGCTGCTACTTTTTCTCCTTTGTTTCCTGTGATTTTCACTTTCCATTTTTCTTCGCTTCCAGGTAAGGTTTTATCGCGATAAGTATCAAAAGAAATATTGAGTTCTTTATTACTCCATGGTACATTAATATTATTTGTTACAACATAAAACCGATTGTCTTTTACAAAAAATTGATTGACACCAAAGCCACCGCGGTCATCTTCTGTAATATTTAAATCAAAAGTTTTTTTATTACTGTTCAATGAGAAATAATTAAAATCTGAAACAACTGTTTCAGATTTATTTGATTTGTTTATTTCCTGGATCAAAAACAAATCTTTTGCAGAAGTTCCGGTAATCACTTTTGCAGTTTCGCCTGGTTGCAAAGAATTCTTTTCTACATTATTCCATACATAAGCCGGTGTAGGCAGTGAAGAAGATTTGCTATCATACACCTGGAAATATTTTACATCTTTTACCTCTTGCCCATAACGATCTTTGGCGGTGGCTTCTGCTACATACCAACCTTGAGTGAATGGTGAATGATCAATGGTGAATGGTGAAATTCGGGTATTTGTTGAATCGCTCTTTTCAAAGATCAATGCTCCTTTTGCCCATGCTTCTTTTTTACTTTCATCTTTATATTCATCATGCGGAAAATATTTTATGAACTCATCTTTTGTGAAAATAAACTGGTCAGGTTCATCCCACAACCTTTGCCGGATCAGCCTGTCGGGTGATTGAAGTTTATAAATTTTTACATCCGCTTGTACAGCTTCCGGTTCACCACTTAAATTTTTACTACTGATAAAAATATTTTTAAGGCTGTCTTTATTGAGTATATCTCCTTCGGGAAATGAAATTTGCAGATTCAATGCTTTGTAGCCAACAGGAACTGTGATGTCGCCGCTTCTTGTTTCGCCATTAATATCTGTAACATCTGCTTCTACTTTATAATCAAAAACGGGATCTGTTTCTTTGTCCAAGCTAAGATCAGGAATGGCTGCAAATTTTATAACAAACTTTCCATCTGCATCCGTAATCATTTCTCCATGCATTATTTCCAAAGGGCTGCTTATAGGAAATCCTTTTCGCCAGAACATCCACGGATAAAGGAACCTTGCAACCCTGGTAACTTTATAAGAAACTTTTGCCCCATCAATATTATTGCCCGCATAAGCTTTTGCAAAACCGGTGATACTAACGGTATCGCCTACACGAAAACTGCCTTTTGCCTTCTCAAATTCAGTATAAAATTTGGGGCGTTTGTATTCTTCCACCGAAAATGAAACCGAGGAATTATTATAATCTTTCACCTTAATATCAAACTCTCCATTCAATTTGTTTTCTGGTATTTTAAATTTTCCATTGAATGATCCAAATTCATTCAGTAACACTTTTATTGAATCTATCTTTTGATTATTAGCATCAGAAAAAACAACATTCAATGAATCTTTGGATTGAAGAAGGATTGATTTTTTTGTTTTAAAATCTTTGGTTACTCCTATACCTTTAAAATAAATGGTTTGACCGGGACGGTAAATGCTTCTATCGGTAAATAAAAAAACTTTGGCATTATCTTCATCAAATTCTTTTTGATTTTCATAATCGTCATCTTCTTCCCTGTTGTAATTATTGTAATAGATGTATTGATTATCGTCTAAAAATAAATGATCGTTTTTATACGAAATATCTAATCTTACATTACGGCTGTCATTTTGTTTATTGCCTTCGGCCAGTTTAAAATATCCATTTTTATCAGTGGTTGCCAATTCCTTTTTTGACAAAATATTGTCGCGGGTTTTGTAATCATACTGCTGATTCCAGATTTGAACTTTTGCTCCACCCAAAGGCTGTCCTGTAGTGCGGTTCAATACAAAATATTGCAAACCGCTGTTAATAAAACTTATGTTAGAAACATAAAAATATTGCGCAGCCAGAGGATTTTTATCAAGGCTGAAATTTTCATCGGCGCTTGCCAGCAACGCATATTCACCTACAGGCAAAGCATCTATTTTTACTTCTACAGAATGTGAAAGATAATCATCAACCTTGAGTAAATTTTGTTGCCAGGTTTTGATATTTTTTTGTGAGATCAATTTCTTAAAAACCTCGTCATTATCATTATTCTTCGTGAGGTATTCTTTTAAGTCCGGTGTTAAGCTGATGATCCGGAAATAAATCTGGTTAAAATTTTTATAATTCACCAAAGTCCGAAATGGCAAACCCGGCACATTTACTTTTTCTGTGGTTAAGTTTATAGTTGGATGTAAAATTTGATTTAAGAGATTTTGCGCATTAATACCGCCTTCACTCTTTGGATATTTCTTTATTACATCATCAAGAATAGCTTTTGCTTTTATTACTGTATAATCTGAAACAGTCGCTTTATTCCGGCTGGCTTCTATAGCTTTATTGTAAATGGTTTGGGCTATTAAGAATGTGGCCTGCGCGGAAGCCGAATTGTCAATGTATTTTTTACTTATAATTTTTAATGCATTAATGTAAAGGGAATCTTTATTTTGCATTACGCCATACTGAAGGGCAAACTGAATACGCTCAATATCTGCATCAATCAATGCTTCGGGACTTGCATCATTCAAATGAAACGACAATAAATTCTGAAAAATAATCAGCGCTTTCTGATGCAGGGATGCAGAATCTTTGGAAATGAAATTAGCATTTATAAATTCATTTACCGGTGCAAAAGCGACTGGATCATCTATTTCAAAAGCATAAGCCGGGCGCGCAATATCGCGTTCATCGTTTTTAAAATAATCCAATGCACGATGAGCCAGTAAATCAAATAAGGTAGGCCTTAGATTGCGTACGTTTCCTTTCAGGATAATAGCATCAAAAGATTCTAACTGCGTTTGTTTTAAAAGCGCTTCATCTTTAAGAGAGGAGAGGTATAGTTCTGCAATTTTATGGTGAAGATCATCCGATGTCCATGTGGCGATATCCTTTTTATCAAAGTTAGCCGTATTGGTTCGCTGGTATAATTTATAACGATTTTGTTGAAAATAATTCCAATATAATTGTGCCGTAATGCTTTGCAGTATTGATTTGGCAGGCTCCCTGGCAACAGCTATTTCTTTTTCAAGCGAGTCAATACTTTTTATTGAAGCATCTTCCTGTATATTTTGCTGCAACGTAATTTTAAATAACAGCGATTTGATTACCTGCGGGTCATTAGATGTCTTTTTGGCATCAGCATAAATTTTATCTACTTCCTGCAGAGCGGATTTGATCAATCCTTTTTTATGAAAATCATCCACTCTTTTCCATCCCGAAGCATAATCGTTCATAGTTTTCTGGGCATTTATTATTGAAGGCTGAAATAAAAAAATAATTAAAAAGAATATTGCCGGTAAGAAAGAGTACTTCAAGCGCATGTGAAAATGTTTTGTTTTAAAGATAAAAAATCTGTCACACAGGTTGTATTATAAAATTTGTTTTCCTTACAGATGCAGAAGAAGCATATAATACATAAGGCTTGGAGAATTTTCTTTTGTGATCCGGAAACGGCAAAGAGATTACATCGGATTTTTGGCTTGCAAATCATGAAAACAATTTTTTATGCCTTGTTTCTAACAGCGCTATATACCTGTTCTGCATTTTCATTGATAAAAAACTTTGCTTTGTAAAAGCAATCCATGCAGGTAATATTTTATTGAATCTTGAATAAATTCCCTGCAAAGATTTCTCATTTATTTTGAGCGATTCAGATAGTATGTTAAAGTCGGACAATTTTAACTGGTTCCTTTTGCCGTTTATAGTCAATGCGGATTCTTCCTTATCACCGGGAATGACAATAGCCGTATTTAATAAATCATACGCAGGCGAAAATTCATATTCACCTAAAATGTTCTCCATTAACGAGAAGTTTTTCAGGTGCATGTCGGCATTGCCAGTGAGGTAACAGAACAATATCAATTCAAAAAAGCGTTGGGCTTCAAAACCTTTATTGGCTGTAAATTGGTAAGCCAGTTTCCCCACCTTTTCTATTGAGCCTCTGTATTTGTGTTCTGTCAGGTTTTCGCTTAGCTGGCAGAAATCTTCAACTGCAATTTTTTCGCCATTCTTTCTGTCAAAGCGCCTGGTTAAATAAGCCAACTCTCCTGACTTCAAACGAATTAGTGAATGCCTTGCTGTTTTGATTTTCACTATTGCCGCCAGATGCATGGTCAGGTCTTCATTTTCCGGTAGTTCAGCATATTCCGAAGAGGGAGGTTTCAAAATATAATCACCATACAATCCAACAATCGTTAATCTTGATAAGCCGTTTTTTTGTTTCTCTAAATCCAATGACAATTTAGCCTGAACACCTGTAACCGCAATACTTTTAATAACAATTTGCTTAGCCAGTTCTTCCAATTGCTTCAAATCAAAATCAATAACAGGCGGCACAGCGATATCAAACATTTTTTTAACACAGGAAAGATGAAAATCTGTTTCATTTCCGGCCAAGGGCTGATAACAATATAAACACTTTTTTATCATTGATTTTCTTTTGGCAAAACAGACACACAGCCGATACAATCTTTGCACAATGCAATCAGTAAGCCAAACCTATCCCTCTGATTAATTTTCCAATTACTGACGGCAATATTCAACAACCATCCTTCAGGAATCAATCCGTCAAAAAAAGGGAACAGGATTTTACTTTGATAGGGTTGTTTCTGTAGCGGCAAGGTGAGGCTTACCGGCTTAGATTCCGGATTATCCAGGTAAGCATCCTCGTATAGAAATGTATATCCATCCTCATTTTCAATGATGATGCCCGCTAAAATATTTTTGTAAAAAATTTGTGCCTGCCTCATTCTTCCATTTTTTTAATAACACCCGTTTTGCTACCAAATAAAGCCAGAACCTGGTTTACTTTGTCAAGGCGCACAGATTCTTTTCCCTGCTCTAACTCACGTATAAATCTAAGCCCGACACCTGCACGCTCTGCCAGTTCAGGCTGAGTGAGTTTTAGCTGTTTTCGTTTTTCCCTGATAAAATTTGCAATAGGAGTATTCACATTATACCTTTTAGGGTACAAATATAATAAACAATCCTTTAATTATACCCTATTGGGTATAAAATAATAAATTAAACAGAAATTATACCCGGAGGGTACATGATGTTATCTCAAATTATGATACACTTTTTGCACATCCTCATCCTGCTCCAGGTGATCTACCAATTTCAATACTTCGTTGGCAAAATCTTCCGAAAGCTCTAAAGTGTTGGTGGGGATTCGGGTAAGCTCTGCGGTAATTACCTCAATATTTTTTTCTTCCAACGCCTTGCTCATATTACCAAATTCATTGTAAGCGGTGCGTATAATAATATTGCCTTCTTCATCTTCGCCTATCTCTTCAAGGCCAAAGTCTATCAGTTCCAGTTCCAGCTCTTCGGTATTAATATTTTCATTTTTAATTTTAAACTCACCCATGCGGTTAAACATAAAAGCTACGCTGCCGCTTGTACCGAGCGATCCGTTGTTTTTATTAAAGTGCATGCGTACATTGGCTACAGTTCTTGTCGGATTATCTGTAGCTGTTTCTACCAATATGGCAATTCCATGCGGGGCATAGCCTTCATATACTTCTTCGTGGTAGTCGGTCTTATCTTTTCCCATCGCTCGCTTAATGGCAGCTTCCACCCGGTCTTTAGGCATGTTTACGGCTTTTGCATTAATAATGCAACGGCGTAAAGCGCTGTTATTTTCCGGATCCGGCCCGCTTTGTTTTACAGCAATATCTATCTCTTTACCTATACGGGTAAATTGCTTGGCCATCTTGTCCCACCGGGCAAACATGGTCGCTTTTCTTACTTCAAATATTCGTCCCATAATAAAATTAATGTAAGGGTCTCGCCTTTCAGGCTTCCCGTTATTTCGCAAATCTAAAGCCTAAAAATTAAAAAAATATATCCTCAAATGCTTAAGCTAAATTTTAAATGCGGGGCGCAGGCCTGGCTATTCTTTTTTGGAAAGTTTTTTTCATTCAAATAATTTTGCCGACTTTTTGTTGTTAATTAAAAAATGACCCTGTAGGGTTTTTATAGCTATGAAAGTAATGAAGTTTGGAGGCACCAGCGTGGGAAAGCCTGAAAGAATGGCTGAAATCAGGAAACAGATCACGAAAGATAAAGAATCCAAGATCGTAGTATTAAGCGCTTTGAGCGGGACTACTAATTCATTAACTGAAATAAGTAATGCTCTTGCAAAAGGCGATCGCCTGTTAGCTAAGGAACATATTGATGCGCTTGAGCTGCACTATCAGAATTTTATTTCTCAATTAGTACAAACTGAAGAGAAATATCAAAAAGCCAAAGATGTTCTTACAGAGCATTTTGAATTTTTGAATATTATTTTAAAAATTTCTTATAATGAGGCGCTGAACAAGGATATACTTGCGCAAGGCGAGTTAATGAGCACCAAGCTTTTCAGCATTTATCTTGAGGAGCAGCATATTCCTCACGCCTTGCTTCCGGCTCTCGATTTTATGAGCATTGACGAATACGGCGAGCCGCAGATAGCCTATATTAAAGAGAAGCTTTCGCAATTGCTGCAAACGTATAAAGACACCAGCATCTTTGTAACGCAGGGATATATATGCCGCAATGCAAAAGGGGAAGTGGATAATTTAAAACGTGGTGGCAGTGATTATACGGCTTCTCTTATTTCAGCAGCAGTGAATGCTTCTGTATGCGAAATATGGACAGACATTGATGGAATGCACAACAATGATCCGCGTGTTGTAAAAAATACAAAACCAATCAAGCATCTTTGCTTTGATGAAGCGGCAGAGTTGGCTTATTTTGGCGCCAAAATATTGCATCCTGCCAGTATATGGCCGGCGCAATATTTTAATTTTCCCGTCAGGCTTTTAAATACCCTTGACCCCGAAGCTCCGGGTACGCTTATTGAGAGCCAATCAGACAGTGAAGGGGTAAAAGCCATAGCAGCAAAGGATTTCATTACGGCCATAAAAATAAAAAGTAGCCGGATGTTGCTTGCTTACGGATTTTTAAGAAAGGTTTTTGAAGTTTTTGAAAAATACAAAACTCCTATTGACATGGTTACCACTTCTGAGGTAGCTATTTCGCTGACTATTGATAATGATCTGTATTTACGCGAGATCATTAAAGAACTTGAAATGTTTGGTAGCATAGAAGTGGATAGCAACCAAACCATTGTTTCTATTGTAGGATATCATATTGCTAAAACTGAAAATTTGCTGGCAAAAGTATTTGATAGTTTAACGGATATTCCTGTAAGGATGGTAAGCTATGGCGGAAGCCAGCATAATATTTCTATCCTCGTTTCCAGCGAGAACAAAGAAAAGGCATTGCAATTATTAAATGAGGGATTATTTTAAGTAAAAAACCGGTAGGGACTGAGGTTCCTACCTGCTCCTAAAAAGGATACGCAGTCCATAGATTCCAAAATCTGCTCATTAGTTGTTAACTTTGCAGTCATTAATATAAAATGGAATCCGCTCAAAATATATTATCCATTTCTCTTAATCATCCTGTAATGCAGGAAGAGATGGATCTGTTACAGCAAAGATCACAGTACATTCCCGGTTCGGTGCATTATGTCATTAACCGCTATCGCAAAACTCCCAATGTGATGATAGAGGAGATGGGAATGATGGTTTATAATTATAATCCGAAAGATCAAAAGTCGAGTAACCTCGAATTGGTTTTTTGTATAGAAGGCAATAAGTATTGCAAAACGAAAGACATCGAATGCAATTTTTGTAAACATTCGCAATCGCATCATTGTGAGGAATTGGTGGACACTGTTGACGTGGCTTGTTTTCGCTTTAATACCGATCATCTTTCCCAGTTTGTAAAGGGATTAAGAGCAACTTCTTTTTCGGAAAATATCCTGAACTTTAAATACACTACTTCTTTTTCAAAAACAATGGCTGTTTGTAGCAGAACAAGAACTGTTCTTGATTCATTAATGAATCATACCTACACTGACAGCATGGAAAATATCTTCATAAATGCTCAAACTCAAATGTTGCTGTTATACAGTATGGAATGTATGGGAGGCGGTGAAGGAGATGACGGTTTTTCATGTAAGTTCCTGGCAAATGAGGCAGACCGGGAAAAAATTTCTCTTGCACGGGATATTTTACTGCAGCATATTGGGGAGCCTCTTACTATCAAAGAGCTTAGCAGAAAAGCTGCCATCAATGAATGTTATCTGAAAAAGGGATTTAAAGAAATGTATGGCACTACGATCTTTGATTTCTTCCAGAGCCAGCGAATGGAGCATGCCAAATACCTGTTATATGAAAAAGGGCTGACCGTAACAGAAGTATCTGCATCATTAGGCTATTCTTCTATTTCTCATTTTTCTACGGCATTCAAAAAGCATACGGGTATAAAGCCTTGCGAATTATTATTTCGTTGAGTCTTCTTTCCATTTAATTTACGAATTGCTAAAATTTTATTTACCATGGTCTTTTAAAAAGACTGCGGCACACTCCTGTACTGGGTTTAAGACGAATAGCCAAAGGCTAAATGCCACTCTTTTGACATTAATGTGATAATAATTATAATTATCTAAGGCACATTTGCACAAATTAGAATGTCACGAAAAATATTATACTTATTCGCTATTATAATCCCTTTTTTTTCGTCAGTGTTTGCACAATCACACCTATCTGCTGATTCAACTGCCCGTTTGCTTGATGAAGTAGTAGTGACCGCTACACGCACGGAAAATAAGGTGTCTAATGTTCCTTTGCCTATACAGGTAATTTCAGCCAAAAGTATCAGGCTTTCCGGATCTCAAAAACTAATAGATATCCTTCAAATGCAAAGTGGATTGGTAGTGGCTAATAATCCATTAGGTATTTCTCTCCAGGGGTATCCTAATCCGTTTGGGAATGGAATACAAATGCAGGGGCTTGACCCGGCTTATACGCTGATCTTAATAAATGGCGAACCTTTGATCGGCCGTAATGCGGGTATTGTAAACCTGGGAAGAATTGCAATCGGCAACATCAAACAGATAGAAATAATAAGAGGCCCTGCTACTTGTCTTTATGGCTCTGATGCACTGGCAGGAGTCATCAATATAATTACTGAAATTCCTGAAAAAAATTCTTTTAGTTTTCAAACGCATTATGCTACCAACAACACACTTGGGCTGACTGCCGCAGCTATTCTTAAGCAAAAAAAAACAGCGCTTGAACTTTTTGCAAACCGGTATAGTAGTGATGGATATGATCTTGATAAGAACATTTATGGAAAAACAATTGATCCTTTTACAGATTATTCTGCCAGTGCGAAATTCATTTATGATATCAATGATAAAAGTAAGTTCACTTTATCCGGCAGATTTTTTTCTGAAAAGCAATTCAATAATTACCTCATTTATACTGAGTCGCAGCCACAGGTGGTAAAAGGAACCACCACGGAAACTGATAAAAGTTTATATGCGCGGTTTGATCATAAAGTTAATACAGGCCTTAATTATACAGGCTCGTTGTATGCTACTTCCTATAATAATAATGCCACGGTTTTTGTGAAAAAAACTGATTCTTTATATGAAAAGATCGAATTAGATGAATTGATGATTCGCCCGGAGGTACAGGTAAATATCGGCAAAGACCCTTCTTCTCTTTTTGTATCAGGCGCGGGTTATAATTTTGAGACCATTAATTCTACGAGATATAGTTCTCAAAAAAGAATGAATTCGTGGTATGTTTTTGTACAAAAACAAATGCAGTGGAAAGAAAGAACAAATATTATCCTGGGCGCCAGGTTCGATAAAAATTCACTTTATCCTGCCCAGCTCAGCCCCAAGCTGGCTATAGCCTACAAATTAAATCCTGCCTTTATAATAAAAGGGAGTATTGGCGCAGGTTTTAAAGCGCCTGACTTCCGGCAGCAGTTCTTAAATTTTTCTAATTCTCTTATTGGTTATGCCTTGTTTGGAGCACAAGAGTTAGGACATGGTTTGCAGGAGCTTCAAAAAACCGGACAGATAAGCCCGGATATTGATATCGCTCCTTATCTGGCGCCGGGTGACCTTTCGCCTGAAAAATCAATTGGGATCAATGCTGGCTTCGATTATACCATTAATGAACACGCTGTTGTTAAGGTTAATCTTTTCAGGAACGATATCAGCAACCTGATAGAGAGCTATAATCTTCCTTTTAATAAAACAAATAACCAGGCTATTTACTCCTACATGAACCTGAACAAAGTCTTTACAGAAGGGGCTGAGGCTAATTTTTCTTATATTTTTAATTCCAATTTTTCTTTGCATGGCGGTTATCAATATCTTATTGCGAAAGACAAAGAAGTGCTTCATCAAATAGAAGAAAAAAAATTATTCAAGCGCGATCCGGTTACTTATGAAACTTCGCTGGTTACCAAAGAAGAATACAAAGGCCTTTATAACAGAAGCCGGCATACATCTAATTTAAGGTTTCAGTATAGTAATATTTTATATAAAGCTTCTGCTTTTATTACGGCCAAATACAGAGGTAGCTATGGTTTCAGTAGCCTCAATGGTTTCCAGAACGGCAGTGGTGTATATGATGATGACAGGGAATCTGTAAACGGATTTGTTCTTTTAAACACTACGCTTTCAAAGCAAATTGGCAATCGCTGGGATGTACAGGCCGGCATTGAGAATATACTCAATTATACCAACAAACTTCTGATGCCCAATATCTATGGCAGAAGTTATTTTATCAATGTAAATTTTAAACTTGAAAAATAAACAACTATGAAAATGAAAACAATGAAGTTGAGTGTGCTGGCTTTCGCAGCATTGACGATTGGAATTGCATCCTGTGAAAAAGATAAGGATAAAACTCCTGTAGAAACAAAGATCTCAGTAACTGATTCAATAGAAATTCCTTTTAGCTCAAATAAATATACATTTTATAGCTTTAAAGACAGCTCGGTTGTTTCGAATAGTGATTCAGCTACCAATAAATGGGATTTTGGTATCCGTTTCGTGAATATTATCGTGAATAGTAATGCAAGCGGCCCGGGCAACGGAGGCGTAATTGTGCAGCCCGGGGCTTATGATAATTTTACTACAGCCCCGACAACAGGATATAGTTACGACACTTCCGCTATAAAGCCAGCTATTGATGCAGGTTTTACATCAGGCTGGTATATTTATAATCCAAACGATCCCACTCACACATTTTATCCCAAAGCAGGACAATTTTTTGTATTCAGAACCGCAGATAATCATTATGCAAAAATGGAAATATTAGCGGTAAAATATTCAGGTTATACAGGGCCAAATACGCCTCCGACTACTCTTATTTACAAATTCCGCTATACATACCAGGCAGACGGGTCAAGAAATTTTTAAACTTAATTCATTCACCAAAAAAAATGGCTTCTCAAATCAGAGGAGCCATTTTTATTTTCAAGGGGAATTTTTTAATAAAGAAGACGAGATTACCCCGCCTTCCTAAAACCTTTACTGCAAATACCTGCCTTTATTAGAAATAATTAATATTAAATTAATTACTAAAAAATCAAACTGGTGTTTTTCTTATTTGCAACGGCCAATACCTCAATGAAGCATCGTGTGTGGTTTCAACCTATTTATATAAATATTATGCCAAAGGTATTTTTGAGGAAATAAAAAACTGCTAATTTGAACCTGGCGTACTAATTATCTAACAATTAGGCTAATATCTAACTTCTAAAATCCTGTACCTTTGCAATCCTTTTATTTTACCTGAAGGCGTAATAAGTAATGAAGCAGAAATATCATGAATATAAGCAGCTAAACCTTACGGAAATAGCTGACGAAATCCTGGCAACATGGAATAAAGAGCAGGCATTTGAAAAAAGTATTTCGAACCGGAAAGGAAAAAATCCTTTTGTTTTTTATGAAGGGCCGCCCAGCGCCAATGGTATGCCTGGCATTCATCATGTTATTTCAAGAACTTTAAAAGATCTGGTTTGCCGCTATAAAACCATGCAAGGCTTCCAGGTAAAGCGTAAGGGAGGCTGGGATACGCATGGATTGCCTGTGGAGTTGGGTGTAGAAAAATTATTGGGTATTACTAAGGAAGATATTGGAAAATCTATTTCTGTAGAAGAATATAATGCTACCTGCCGCCGTGAGGTTTTAAAATTTAAAAATAAATGGGACGAACTGACTCAGAAAATGGGTTATTGGGTTGACCTGGAGCATCCTTACATCACTTTTGAAAATAATTATATTGAAACACTCTGGTGGTGCCTCAAAAAATTATATAAAAAAGGGTACCTGTATGAAAGTGTAAGTATTCAGCCCTATTCACCGGCTGCCGGCACAGGATTAAGCTCTCATGAACTCAACCAGCCGGGAACTTATAAAGATGTAAAAGATACCAGCGCTACGGTGATGTTTAAAGTAGTCAGGGATGCTACTTCTGAATTTTTGTATGAGAATAACCCCAATAAGGATGAAACCTATTTTCTCGCATGGACTACCACACCGTGGACATTGCCTTCCAATCTGGGGTTAACTGTAGGCGCAAATATAGAGTACTCATTAATCAACACATTTAATCCTTATACTCATTTACCAGTATCTGTTGTCCTTGCCACTGCTTTAGTTCCAAATTACTTTAAAGCAGATTCAGAAAATCTTTCACTTGCTGATTATAAAGGAGGCGATAAATTAATTCCCTGGAAAAAAATATCCAACTTTAAAGGAGCAGAATTAGAAGGAATTACTTATCAGCAGTTAATGCCATTCGAAGCCAATACACTTGAAAAGATCCGGGAAGTAACCCCAGGCACTGAACCATTTAAAGTGATTCCTGGCGACTTTGTAACCACAGAAGACGGAACCGGTATCGTGCACACTGCGCCTGCTTTTGGCGCTGATGATTTTAAGGCAGGAAAGAAAAATAATTTAGGAATATTAACCTTAGTAGATAGGGAAGGAAAATTTGTAGATGGCGTTGGAGAATTTAGCGGGCGTTTTGTAAAAGATTATAAAGACGACCCGCATTATACTGATGTAAATGTTGATATTGCCGTAAAGCTGAAGAAAGAAAACCGCGCCTTTAAGGTAGAGAAATATGAACACAATTACCCGCATTGCTGGCGTACAGATAAGCCTGTAATTTATTATCCGCTTGATGCCTGGTTTATAAAAACTACCGCTGTAAAAGACAGAATGGTTGAATTAAACAAAACCATTAACTGGAAACCTGCTTCTACCGGTACGGGAAGATTTGGTAATTGGCTGGAGAACATGGTTGATTGGAACCTGAGCCGCAGCAGATTTTGGGGTACACCTTTACCTGTATGGCGCACAGAAGATGGAGAGGAAGAAAAGTGTATCGGTTCAGTAGATGAGTTAAGATATGAGATAAAAAGATCGTTTGATGCAGGCTTATTAACTCTGAAAGACGGGCAAAATATTAATGCCGAAATAGATGCGCTTGTGTCAGATTTGCACAAACCTTTTGTAGATTATATTATCCTTACTTCTACAAAAGGGAAACCGATGAAGCGGGTGCCGGACCTGATAGATGTTTGGTTTGATAGTGGAGCTATGCCTTATGCACAGTGGGGTTTGGATATGAAGAAGTTGAAAGAAGGTAATCCCTTTCCCTTTGGGGAAGGTTGGGATGGGGCTTTTCCTGCTGATTTCATTTGTGAAGGTGTAGATCAAACACGTGGCTGGTTTTATACCTTGCATTCACTGGCAGTATTATTGTTTGACAGTGTGGCATATAAAAATGTGGTGAGTAATGGTTTAGTGCTTGATAAGAATGGGAATAAAATGAGCAAGCGTCTTGGCAATGTAGTAGATCCTTTCGAAACACTGGAAATATTTGGCCCTGATGCTACCCGCTGGTACCTGATCACCAATGCCTCGCCCTGGGATAGCTTGAAGTTTGATACAGAAGGTATCAAAGAAGTACAACGAAAATTTTTTGGTACACTCTATAATACCTACCAGTTCTTTGCATTGTATGCCAATGTGGATGGGTTCTATTTTAAAGAAAAAACCATCCCTGTAAATGAAAGGCCGGAGATAGACCAATGGATCATTTCTTCTCTGAATTCTTTGATAAAAGAGGTAACTGATAGCCTTAATGATTATGAACCCACGCAAGCCGGAAGATCCATTGAGAATTTCCTGGATAGTCAATTGAGTAATTGGTATGTAAGGCTTTGCCGTCGCAGGTTCTGGAAGCCAATAGATAAAAATAATCCCTCAGGCGAAAAAGATAAAATTGCTGCTTATCAAACTTTATATGAGTGTTTAGAAACGATCAGCGGATTAATAGCGCCGGTTGCTCCTTTCTTTGCTGATTGGCTGTTTAAAAATCTGAATGGGGTCACTCAAAAAGTAAAAACGGAATCTGTTCACTTAACAGATTTCCCTAAAACCAATGAAGCCCATATTAATAAAGCCCTTGAAGATCGTATGCAATTGGCCCAAGACGTATCTTCATTGATCTTATCGCTTCGCAAAAAAGTAAATATTAAAGTAAGGCAACCACTTCAAAAAGTAATTATTCCGTCACTTGACGGCGATTTTGAAAAGAAGATACGGCTGGTAGAAAATATCCTTAAATCTGAAACCAATATTAAGGAAGTGGAAATATTGCCTGCTGATAATAATTTCATAAAAAAGAAAGCCAAAGCCAATTTCAAAACACTGGGCAAAAAGTTAGGGACAAAGATGAAATGGGCTGCTGAAAAAATTCAAAATCTCGGAGATAATGAGATCGCTGCAATACAATCAGGTGAATTTATTCTAAACCCGGGATCGGGCGATGAGCCTATCGTCCTTTCCCCGGAAGATATAGAAATAAGTACTAATGAAATTCCGGGCTTTGAGGTAGCCGTGAAAGGCAACCTGACAGTAGCTCTTGATTTAATTATTTCGCCTCAATTAGAAAAGGAAGGATTTGCCAGGGAATTTATAAATAGAGTGCAGAATATCAGGAAAGAAAAAGGCCTGGAGCTAACTGATAAAATACTGCTAATTGTGGAAGAAAAAGGTATTGCCAGAGATATAATTACAGAATTTAATGAGTATATTTGCGCCGAAATTTTGGCGGAAAAAATAGAGTTTTACCCCCAAATAATAGATGGCATTACAATTGATGTCAATAATGACATTTTTACAGTAAACATTACTAAAAGTATTTAAAGTATGGCTACAAACAACAAAAAAGCGGTTGTTGCAAAAAAAGCAAAAACAAATAAGCCTGCTGCAAAAAAGGCTGCCCCTAAAAAGGCTGTTCCTGCAAAAAAGGCTGCGGCCAAAAAAGTTGAGGTAAAAAAGCCCGCTTTAAATAAAAAAGCCCTGAAAGTTGTAAAGCAAGTATCTTCTGTAAAAAAAGAAACAGCTAAGCCTAAGAAAAATCAAAAAACATCTAACCCGATTAAAAAACATTCACCGGTTAAAAAAACTGCTAAAGCCGGTGCAAAAAAAGCAGTACCTGTAAAATTGGCTACCTCTAAAAAAACTTTAAGTTCGAAAGCCCCGGTTGCAGCTAAAAAAACTGTTGCTAAACCCGTAAAACAAAAACCTGCGGAAAAAGTTGCCGCAAAACCTGCAACTGCACCGAAGGATCACAAAGCAGAGCTAAAAAAAGCTATTGCTAAAGTGAAATCAAAACAAAAAGAAGAATTAAAAAAACCTGTGAAGCCTTTTGTAATGCCAAAAACGAATACCGAAAAAGCACGAAAATACGAACCTGAATTTGTTAAATCTGTTCTTGACCAATCACCCGTTGAGAATAACGGGCCCAGCTTACGCTATAGTGATAATGAACTAACGGAATTTCGGGAATTGATTACCCGCAAGTTAGAAACTGCTAAAAAAGAATTGGGTTACCTGCAGGGGCTTATCACCCGCAAAGATCAAATGGGTGGCGACGAAAGCGACAATCGCTATATGACTATGGAAGACGGAAGCCTGAGTATGGAAAGAGAACAGTTGAGCCAAATGGCAAGCCGCCAGATCACTTTTATAGATCACCTGGAAAAAGCAATGATGCGTATTGAAAATAAAACTTATGGCATCTGCCGGGTTACAGGAAAGTTGATTGATAAGGCAAGATTAAGAGCCGTACCACACGCCACGCTTTCTATAGAAGCAAAAATGGGAATTGCCAAATAAAGCCTGAGCGGCATTAGTTTAATATTCTAAGGTTTCCTGTTCGCGTGGTTTGTAAATATTAAAGCTTTTGCGATGGTAGCGGCACAATCCATGTATCTCTATTGCATAGCGATGTTCAGGAGTACCATATCCTTTATTTTTATTCCAATAGTACATTTCATACTCCCGGTGAAGGTTTTCCATATATTCATCCCGGTAAGTTTTGGCCAAAACACTTGCAGCCGCTATAGAAGCATACATTTCATCTCCTTTTACTATGCACTGATGTGGCAACTCTTTATACGGTTTGAATCTGTTGCCATCAACTAATAAAATATCCGGTAACAAGTTCAATTGATTTAATGCAAGATGCATTGCCTTAAAAGAGGCCTGAAGAATATTGATGCGGTCAATTTCTACATTACTCACTTTTGCCACTGCAAAAGCAAGAGATTCCTTTTCGATAATGGGCCTTAAGCAATCCCGTTCTTGTTTGGTAAGTTGCTTGGAGTCGTTCAATAATGGATGAAAAAAATCTTTTGGCAATACAACTGCCGCGGCGAAAACAGGCCCTGCATAGCATCCCCGTCCCGCTTCATCAAGTCCTGCCTCTGTAAATTTATTGTGAAAGAAGGGCAATAGCATTACTAAAAAATTTTTTCAAAAATAAGAATCAGATCTAATGATGCGCAATGAACTTTTCAACATGTTCGTTTATATAATTTGAGCTGAGTTTGTATGGCTTTACGAAGCTACCTTTGCGAAGATTAAAAATCTTAAAATAGCAATAGCAACCTAAACGAAATGACGGAAACGATCTTGGAAACCCCTAATAAAAATATTGCAAAGTGGCTTTATCTCGGAGTAGCGATGCTCGTAATACAGATCGTATTAGGAGGAATCACCAGGCTTACAGAATCCGGATTAAGCATCACTGAATGGAATCCTATCACAGGAGCGCTTCCTCCGTTGAACACTGTGCAATGGCAAACAGAATTTGATAAATACAAGAATACTGATCAGTTCCGGTACATTCATGCAGACTTTTCGTTAAGCGATTTTAAATTTATTTTTTTTTGGGAATGGTTTCATCGTACATGGGCAAGGCTGATGGGGATCGTTTTCCTGGTTGGCTTTTTTTATTTTTTAATAAAAAAGCAATTTAAGAGAGATATGATCATTCCTTTTGTCATTTTATTCTTATTGGGAATGATACAAGGCGCAATTGGCTGGATAATGGTAGCGAGCGGATTGGTGCCGGAAAAACTATTTGTAGATCATATTAAGCTTGCCACACACTTTATTACAGCATTGGTTCTTCTATGTTATACCTTCTGGTTTGCTTTGAGTATTTCTATTCCTTCACGAATGAAAACTGTAAATAAATCTTTAAGAAAAATAACCTGGGTTATCATCATCTTACTTTTCTTTCAGTTGATCTATGGTGCATTTATGGCGGGGCTTCATGCAGCGGCAGCGGCGCCTACCTGGCCTACTATTAATGGCCAATGGTTGCCTGATGCATTAAATGACCTTTCACCAGGCTGGAAAAATTTTTTTGATAACAAGATCACCATCCAGTTTATACATCGCGGACTTGCTTATACTCTTTTAGTTCTGGTGATCGTATGGTGGGTTAAAGCAGGGAAAGTTTCCGGAAGCTCCCTGCTGTTAAAAACAAGATTTATTCCATTGGTATTGATTCTTCTGCAGGCCGGGCTTGGAATTAGCGCTGTACTGCTTGCCCCTTACGGCAATAGCCTGGTATGGTTTGGCGTTGCTCACCAGTTTGTGGCAATATTATTTTTGATGTCAATTACTTTTGTGTTATATATCATAAGGCCTCCTTTGCAAAGAAAAAGATACTTTTAAGGAAACAGCATCAATAATATATGAAAAGGTTTATCTATAATTTTTACTACTCTTTTCCCATCCAGTTATTGTTGCTTCATTTCAGAAAATCACAGGTATTGTTGGTTTTATGGTTCATCCTTTTCCTTACTGTTTCTGGAAATTTTATGGAATTGTTTGGTGCAAATGCACTCTTCCTTGCTCCTGAATACCTGGGCAACGTAAATGCTGCAGGCGCCGCTATTACAGGGATCGCTGCCGGTATTTTTATTATGAGCTGGAATATTACCACCTTCATTTTACACAGTACTCGCTTCCGTTTTTTGGCCACCAGCTCCAAACCATTTTTAAAATATTGCCTGAATAATGCGATCATACCGATGGCTTTTTTAATATTGTATTTTTTTGAAGCCCTGTATTTTGATATAGTAAAAGAGCTGATCTCTGTATCTCAGTTCCTTTTAATACTTGCCGGATTCTTAGGAGGTTTTTTTCTTTTGGTTCTTATTTCCCTTTTTTATTTTTTTAGCGCAGATAGAAGGATCATAAGAACTTTTAAACCGGGTTTTACCGATTTTGATGAAAATAAAATTCCTGAAACCCTGTCGGATAAAGTAGTAATAGACACTTTCGGATTGCCCGTTAAATATTATTTGAATACAAGGTTCAAAATAAAACAAGTGAGGCAGGTGGGGCACTACAGCCAGGATTTCTTAGATGTCATTTTTAAAAGGCATCATTTTTCTGCAATGCTTAGCGTATTGCTGGCTTTTATTTTTATGATATTTGTTGCTTTTTTTCTTGACAACCGCATTTTTCAGGTACCGGCGGCAGCAAGTATCTTTATCTTTTTTGCTATTCTGATAGCAGTGATAGGGGCGCTCTCCTATTTTTTACGAAGCTGGAGTTTACTGTTTGTAATTCTTTTATATACTGCTTTGAATATACTTTATAAGTATAATGTTATTGATCCGCGCAATAAAGCTTATGGCCTTAATTACTCTAATTCTGTGAGGCCTGAATATTCTTTAAAAAATCTTGAAGCGTTAAATACGCCGGATAAAGTAGAAGCTGATAAAGCAAATATGATTTCTGTTTTAAACCATTGGAAGCAAAAGCAAAATGAGGAAAAGCCTTTAATGGTGGTATTCAATTTCAGCGGCGGAGGCGTGCGAAGCGCCAGCTTCGCTATGAATGTTTTACAGGAATTAGATAGCATTACCCACGGCGCTATTATGAATAAAACCATGCTAATAACAGGCGCTTCGGGCGGAATGCTTGCTGCTGCCTATTTTAGAGAGCTGGCAAGGTTAAAGAGAAATGATGCGACGATCAACCTTCAGGATAAAGAATACCTGGATAATATATCCGAGGATTTATTAAACCCGGTATTCTCTTCATTAATAGCGCGGGACCTTCTTTCACCTTCTCAAAAATTTACGTTTGGCCATTACCGTTATGTAAAAGACCGGGGCTATGCTTTTGAAGAAAAGCTAAACCGGAATACAAAAAATGTTTTAGACAAGCCCATAGGCTTTTATAAGGAAGCAGAAAGCAGGGCTGAAATTCCTCTTATGATCTTAAGCTCAACAGTGACAAGGGATTTTAAAAAGATGCTGGTATCCACTCAACCACTTAGTTTCATGATGCAGCCACAACTTAGAGATAGTTCTTCAAAGATGACTGGCCCGGATGTGATTGATTTTGCTGCATTATTTAAGAATGAAAACCCTATGGATTTAAGAATGCTCACTGCATTGCGTATGAATGCTACTTATCCGTATATATTGCCAAGCGTGTGGCTTCCTTCCAGGCCTATTATAGATGTAATGGATGCGGGGCTAAGAGATAATTCAGGAGAAGAAACTTCTCTTCGTTTTTTGAATGTATTTAAAGATTGGCTTGATGAGAATACCAGCGGAGTGTTGGTCATCCAGGTGCGGTCAAGAAAAAAAGGCAGTTGGGATAACACTTATAAAAGCGCTGATATTTCAGATATTTTGACCAACCCATTTACCATGATGCAGACCAACTGGTTTAGGTTACAGGATTACTTTCAGGATGATGAAGCGGCCTATTTACAGAACGGCTTTGGCGTAAAGATCCATCGGGTTTCTTTTATGTACATTCCTAAAACTCCTGAAAAGGGCGCTACGCTTAATTTTCATTTAACGGCCAGCGAAAAAGAAGAAGTAAATGCTTCTTTAAAAAGACAAAATAATATAGAAGCTTTAGAACAACTTGAGAATATCCTGCACTTCAATTCCGAATGAGCTTGTAGGCGGAAGGTAATATTTCGATTGAGAAATGCCGGCTTGTTTCTGAAGGATCTCCATCTATATGTAATGGCGCTAATCCGGGATTTTCTATTTTAAGCCGGTCGGTTTGAAAATAAATAATATTGTTTTTGTCTATATTTTTTTTCGATAGTGTTTGAATTTTCCCTGACGTGATTTGCCTTATAAACGATAAAATTATTTGAGGCTTGCTTGCTTTTTTTAAGATCACTACATCGAGAAGGCCATCGGATATACTTGCTTTAGGAGCGATCTTGAAATTATTTCCAAACTGGTTACTATTAGCGATAGAAACCAGGAAAGCTTCTACTTTGAATTGTATTTCTTTTGTTTCAATTACAAAGGGATAAGCCCTGGCAGCACGTAGATTCATCAATGCAATCCTGGTGTAAGTTTGAAGCCCGCGCTTTTTTTTCTTAGAAAAATCATAAGCTACTTTGGCATCAAAACCTAACCCACAAACATGCGTACTCAGCACGTCATTAATGAAGAAAGCATCAGTGGAATATGCAATTCCATTTAAAATAAGATCAATGGCTTTATTGACAGAATTAGGAACAGCAGCGGTTCTTGACAGGCCATTGCCCGACCCCAAAGGAATAAGGCCAATATGAACCGGCTTATTTAAAGTAGCGGCTACTATAGGGCCAACGCTGCCATCCCCGCCACAGATCGCAATATCAGTAATATTTTCTTTTTCAATTTTATCATGCAAAAAATCATAATTCCCGTCTTTTGAAGTAAATAAAATTTCATAAGAAATATTTTTCTCACGGCATTTTCTCACGATCTTTTCTTCTAAATCCAATTTGCTTTTATTGCCTGAGATAGGATTAATAAAAAATAAAATTTTACGGCTCATTGTTTTATATGATTAGTTGCACCAGGCAAAAATTGAGTTTAAAAAATTAATTCAGCGCTTCCCATAGCTTGTCTTTCAATTGCACCAACCCTTTATTAGTAAGTGATGAAATAAAAATGTGCGGAATTTTTTCAGGCAATTCTTTTTCTATGGCCTTCATTAATTCGTCATCCAGCATATCGCTTTTGCTGATAGCGATCAGAAATTTTTTGTCGAGTAATTCAGGATTATATTCTTTCAATTCGTTCTGCAAAATTTTAAACTCTTCACCATGATCTTTACTATCCGCAGGAATCACAAAAAGAAGTACCGGGTTACGTTCTATGTGCCTCAGAAACCTGTGGCCGAGGCCTTTCCCTTCGGCGGCTCCCTCAATTATTCCGGGTAAATCCGCCACACAAAAACTTTTATTATCGCGATATTCCACTATTCCAAGTTGCGGCGTTAACGTAGTGAAAGCATAATCAGCGATCTTGGGCTTTGCTGCTGTAATTACAGAAAGCAACGTTGATTTTCCTGCATTGGGAAAACCTACCAAACCTACATCGGCAAGCACTTTTAATTCGAGACTTATGAAAGATTCCTCACCGGGCTCACCAGGTTGGGCATGTTGCGGCGCCTGGTTGGTAGGCGTGGCAAAATGAGAATTTCCCTGGCCGCCACGTCCGCCTTTTAATAAAATTTTTTCTTCACCATCCTCCAATATTTCTATCTCTTTCCCGGATTCTTCGATGGTGGCAATGGTTCCGAGCGGCACTTCAATAATGATATCTTTTCCATCACGGCCGGTACAATTATTCTTACTTCCATTTTCGCCATTCTCTGCGAGAATATTTTTATGATAACGTAAATGCAGAAGTGTCCATAGATTTTTATTGCCACGTAAAATGATATGTGCCCCGCGCCCGCCATCGCCGCCATCAGGCCCGCCGAAAGCGGTAAGTTTATTTCTTAAAAAGTGTTTGCTTCCTGCACCTCCATGGCCACTCCTGCAGAATATTTTTATTAAATCTATAAAATTTGATTTTTCCATGCGGTAAATTTCGCGAAGTTTTATTTAGGAATCGTTTTTGTATTATCACTATAAAAAAATGTTTAGGAATTTTAAAGTTATTCGTTATGCTAACAAAATTTTTCCCAATTATAAAAATGGTTTTTGAGATAGGGAAGTAAGTTTGTACGACAAAACCCTGACAGGCCCTATTATATGAAAAAGAACTTTGTAGCTATAAATTACATAGATTGCAAACCTTATTACAAGGAGCGCTTTGAAGAGTTGTTTGGATCAAGGGCAAAGCAAATAGATACCATGCCCGGATTTATTGACATGCAGGTACTTCGGCCTTCCAAAGAGGGAGATGCTTATTTAATTGTCAGCCATTGGGAAAATGAAGCGTTTTTTAAAGAATGGACCAGATCAGAGACCTTTCTTGAAGGGCATAAGCGTGGGTTTGCTGATATGGCAAAAGCAAAAGAGGAAGGCAAAGAGGCGCCTATGAAAAGTGATTTTAAGACTTATGAAGTAATTGCCCGCTAAAATTTTTTATTATGATGGCTGTAGAAAAAAATAAAAAGAACTTTATTACCTGGATCAAAAGAATTGGTTTCTGGGGCTTTCTGTTTTTTCTGGTGAAAGGCCTTGTGTGGCTGGCAGTGGGATATTTTATTGTAAAATAATTACACGTGCATTTTATTGTTTTAATTGTCCAATTTTATTTAATGCTTCTGTTAATTCATCTGGCTTGTTAGTTCCTATCAGTAATTTTTTATGATTAGTAAATTCAAGTTGGAGTCCTTTGTTGCCTGAGACATTATAAGCCATCCCTTTACCCAATAGCCCAAATCTTAAACCCCAGCCTCCATATTCAGATATAGCAGCGTATCGCCTGACGTATATTTTTGTCAATATATCCCAGGTGAAGTGTTTGAATTTAAAATGGAAAGGAAAGAATCGAACATAAATGCCATCTTTTTTGATCACTGTTTCCAGCCGGAAATTCAGAAACAATAATGGAAATAACATGGTGAGCACAGTCACAATTATGAGGCCTGTATTGCTCATTGGTTTGCTGCCAAACTGCTGTCCACCGATAACCTGCTTAAAAATTCCGAAAAGTAATAGCACATTAATTCCAATCAGAATTACCCAAAGCCACCACTGATTAAATCTTTGTTTTTCTTCAAACAAAATTTCATTATCCATTAGACAGGTCTTTTTAGTTCTTGTTCTCTGATAAAATAATCATTTTAATGAAAATTATGATTCTTTATTTGAACAACTCAAATGTGATCCAACTCATCACATAAGCAAGCCCCGTCATATATAGCAGCATAATGACAGGCCATTTCCAGGTATGCGTTTCGCGCTTTACAATAGCTAAAGTACTCATGCACTGCATAGCCAATGCATAAAATACAAGTAACGATAATCCGGCAGCAAGTGTATAAACTTTATTTCCATTTGGCCAGGTAGCAGCGCTCATTTTCTGTCTTAAGGTAGCGCTGTTTTCATCTGCATCATCACCTACGCTGTACAATGTAGCCATAGTGCCCACAAATACTTCACGGGCTGCAAAGGAAGTAATGAGCGCAATACCAATTTTCCAATCATAACCTAAAGGATGTATTACAGGTTCAATTGCTTTTCCCAGAATACCTGCATAAGAATTTTCGAGATGTTCTGTGCTTTCCAGTTTTTTATATTCCCTGGCCTGTGAAGGGTTTTGCTGGGTAAGCGTAGCATATTTTTCAGTGACTGCGTGCATTTTTGCAGGCGGGCCAAAAGTACTTAAAACCCAAAGTAATAAACTAATGACCATGATTACTTTTCCCGCTTCAAATACAAAAATTTTCGCCCTTTCAACCATGGTGGTAAGAATATTTTTCCAGCGCGGGCCACGGTAAGCAGGAAGCTCTAAGATGAAAAAACTTTTCTCTTTGGTTTTGATGAACCATTTCATGATGTAAGCAGCAAACAACGCCATAAAGGTTCCTAAAAAATACATCAGCATCATTACTAATCCCTGCAAACTGATGAATCCCAAATACATTTTATTGGGAACTACCAAAGCGATCAGGATCGTGTAAACAGGAAGACGTGCGCTACAACTCATAAGCGGAGTAACCATGATAGTAAGCAAGCGCTCTTTTTTGTTTTCAATACTCCTGGCGCTCATGATGGCAGGTACGGCACATGCGAGCCCGCTCACCATAGGCATTACGCTCTTTCCATTAAGGCCTGCCTTGCGCATGATCCTGTCAGTAAGAAAACTGATGCGCGCCATGTAACCGGTATCTTCCAATAAAGTGATCAATCCGAATAAGATCATTATTTGGGGAACGAAGACAATAATACCACTTAACCCGGCCAATATTCCATTTATGAACAGATCCGTCAGCCATCCGCCCGGAAGCACTTTTCCCAGCCATCCACCGGCTTCGGCAAATGTCCATTCAATGCCATTCATCGGAAACTGTGCAATCACAAAAATGCTTTGGAATAGTGAAAAAAGCACCAACATCAAAATAAGATAACCCCAAAAACGATGTAATAAAATATCATCCAGCTTTTGAGTGAACAGCGCTTTTTGTAAAGGATCGGCTTCCACCACGGTTTGCTTCATGATGGTTTTTATTTTTCCGTACCGCTGCAGGATTTCTTCAGCCTGTGTTTTTGTGGGATTAAATTTTGTTTCGATCTCAATATTTTCTATCGTATCCTGTGTTTCATTATCCAATGAAAAATTTTCATGGTTAATTAAATAATGAATAGCACGATAATTACTTACTCCCGGAAAAATATGTTGAACCTTTTTTATAGCAGTAGCAGCAAAAGGCTCAACATTAATAAAATCGCGATCGGGAAAATGATTGATGTTTTCTGCTTTTTGAGCAATGGCTTTTTTAAGCTGTGCGATCCCTTTATTTTTTCTCGGATTTACAGGAATTACCAAAACTCCTAATTCTCTTTCCAACCCATCAATATCTATCTGTATATTATTTTTTCGGGCAATATCCATCATCGTAAGCGCGATTACTACCGGCCGTTTCAGATCAATGATCTGCGAACAAAAAAGGAGATTTCTTTTCAAATTGCTGGCATCAGCTACCAATACAATAATATCCGCTTTTATGTTAGGGTCTTCATCCAATAATACTTTATACGAAACCCATTCGTCATCCCGCTTAGGATAAAGGCTATAAGTGCCAGGCAGATCAATAATTTTTGCAGAGAGGCTTTCAGAAATTTTGCTGATCCCGGTTTTTTTATCAACGGTTACGCCGGGAAAATTTCCTACTTTTTGATTCAGGCCGGTGAGCGAGTTGAAAAGAGAACTCTTTCCACTATTGGGGTTACCTACTAAAGCAATATGTAGCTGTCGGCTCAATATTTTTGATTATCGGCAAAAGTAACCTTATACTACTAAAAATTTTTTACGAATTAGGGAAAGAGACATTGGCACGATTATTTTATCATTCCCTTTACTATTTTATCATCTTAATTTTGCCTAAACATATTACTTATGAAAAGCGTTTTCCTGGTTTTGATCTTAGTTTCCCAATTTGCAATAGGACAACGCCTTAGTAAATCTGATAAGGCCGTTATTGAAAATCTAAAAAATGAGATCAGCTATCTTGCAAGTGATGAACTGCAGGGTAGAAGAACCGGCACTCCCGGGGAAAAAATGGCTTATGAATATCTTTCCGCTCATTTTGAAAAGACAGGATTATTACCTAAAGGTGATTCCAATAGTTTTATACAATCTTTTGAGATCAATGAGGGAAAGCAAATTTTACCTTCAAGTCATTTGACCATTGATGAAGAAAGTTTTGAGTCAGGCAAAGATTTTTTTCCTTTCATTTTTAGTGGGCAAGGCGCTGTTACCGCGAATGCATCTTCAGCTTTTAAAGAAAAAGGAATGCCCTGGTTTTGGGACATTAAAGAAGCCCTTGAAGAGAATAAAAACGATCCTCATTATGACTTGTTGAATGCAATAAGGGACAAAGCAATTCAATTTAGCGGCATGGGAGCTTCGGCCTGCATTGTATTTAACTCTTCCAATATAGATGATAATTTAAGATTTGATGGAAAGTCTGATATGCCGCAGATAAAAATTCCCGTGGTTTATCTTTCTAAAAATGTTTCACAAAAATATTTAAGCGATCGCTCGGCAAGCCTTAATATTGATTGTAAAATAGCTATTGGCGATAAAAAAAGAACCGGCCACAATGTGATCGGCTATATTGATAACGGTGCAGCACATACGATAATTTTGGGTGCACATTATGACCATCTTGGCAGCGGGGAAGATCATAATTCGTTATGGACAGGAAAGCCGGCCATTCATAACGGGGCTGATGATAATGCCAGTGGAATTGCGGCGATACTTGAATTGGCCAAATTTTTAAAAGGATCCAAATTCAAAAACAACAATTACCTTTTCATTTGTTTTTCAGGAGAGGAACTTGGCCTTTACGGATCCAAATATTTCACATCGCACCCAACCATTTCTCTTGAAACGGTAAACTATATGATCAATTGTGATATGGTCGGCAGGCTAAACGACAGCACCCATGCACTTACTGTGGGAGGCTATGGAACTTCACCGGTATGGAGTAAGATCCTTCCCGAAAAGACAAAAACTTTATCAGTAAAATTTGATTCAAGTGGTATCGGGCCAAGCGATCATACTTCTTTTTATTTAAAAGATATCCCGGTTTTATTTTTCTTTACCGGCATTCATTCAGATTATCATAAACCTACTGATGATGTAGATAAAATAAACTTTAATGGTGAGCTGAGCGTGATCCAATATATTCAAAGTGTTTTGAAGGAAACCAATAAAGCAGGCAAGCTCGCTTTTTTAAAAACGCGTGAACCTCAAATGGGCACAAGCCCTCACTTTACGGTAACTTTGGGTATCATGCCTGATTATTCCTATACCGGGCCGGGGGTACGCGCTGATGCAATCATAGATGGAAGGATTGCACAAAAAGCCGGGATGATGCCGGGCGATGTGGTGGTTAAACTTGGCAATTATACAATTACTGACATTTACAGTTATATGGATGCCCTAAGTAAATATAAAAAAGGAGATACCGCTACAGTGGCCGTTTTGCGTGGAAATAAAACGGAAACTTTAAGTGTCATTTTTTAAATCAGGAGAAATGAAGTTGCGAATTGACAATGAAGCAATGCTTGAAGATTTTTTTGATAATACCAGGTTACTAGGTATAGTAACTTCTATGGAGCAGTACCGCTTTTGCTGGCACCTGAACCAGATACTCAACTTTGATTTCCGGATAAATAATAGCATAGAAATACATTTAAATAAAAAAACACGCAACTACTTCTTCCCCGTTTACCAATACAGCACGCTTGCAGGAACCATACAGCATTATCTTTACAACAATGAAGATGATGGCGAATACCTGCTTCCTGAATTCAGGCATCTTGATTTTCTTTGGCTGATGAAGGATGACGTGATGAAAGATGAAGAAGTAAAGGAATTAGTATCTCTGATAAGAACAGTTCCTTCTGTACAAATGGTTGTGGAGCTTACGAATGAAAAAATTAAGAATAAACAACATTTAGTTTTTTAATAGCCTGGCGATCCCGGTCTGGTTATTGATATAGGCTTTAAAAAATAAACATCATGTGGCAGGAAAAAAATAATACACTCTATAAAGAATTTAAATTTAAAGACTTTTCAGAAGCCTTTGCTTTTATGACTCGTGTAGCTTTAGCAGCAGAGAAAATGGGTCATCATCCTAAGTGGGCGAATGAATACAACAAGGTAGAAATGTGGCTTTCAACACACGATGCAGGAAATGTGGTTACAGAAAAAGACAGAAAGTTGGCGAAGATTATTGATGAATTAACAGCCTCTTGACTTGTCAGACCGGGATGGTCAGACAAGTTGAACTAATGTGATACGAATTTCAAGCCTACAATAGAGCAGATCAACGTAGTAATAAAAAACAGCCTCCAAAAATCTGCAGGTTCTTTAAAAAGAATGATTCCGATTAATGTAGTTCCTACGGCTCCGATTCCCGTCCATACAGCATAGGCCGTTCCTATTGGCAAAGTTTGCGTGGCACGGTATAGTAAGTACATACTTATAGAAAGGCAGACAAAAAAACCAGTGATCCACCAGGCAAATTCATTGCCTGATGTTCCTTTGGCTTTGCCAAGGCAGGTGGCAAAACCCATTTCAAAAAACCCTGCAATGATCAATAATATCCAACTCATAGTCTTATGCTTTTACGTAGATTACTTTTTCATTCTTAGAAATAAAAACTCCAATAGGGTTTGTAAAATTTTCCAGGTTATATTTTTTTAAAACTTCTTTTACTTCATTAACAGAACCGGGATCTACAGCTATCAACAATCCTCCGTTTGTTTGTGGATCAGGCAGAATGGAAAAAGCTTCCATCACATTGACCTCTTTTTCAAAATTTATTTTTTTACTATAGCTGTTCCAGTTTCTATAAGTGGCATCAGGAACTATTCGCTGAGCAAGATACTCTTTTATGCCTTCGGCTATGTGCAACTGCGGATAATGAATTTCTGAAGATAAATTACTTCCTTCAGCCATTTCAATCAAATGCCCCGCAAGGCCAAAGCCGGTAACATCAGTCATTGCGGAAACACCTTTTATCTTTCCTAATTCTTCGCCAATCCTATTTAAAGAAATAAGTTGATCAATTAAAACTTTTAAATGTTCTTCTTTAAGCACATTTCTTTTTTGGGCTGTAGATAAGATCCCTACGCCAACCGGCTTGGTTAAAAAGATCAGGTCTCCTTCATGCGCGGTATCGTTTTTCTTTAGATTTTCTATGGGAACAATTCCATTAACTGATAATCCGAAGAACGGTTCAGCAGAATCAATGCTATGGCCGCCTGCAAGCGCTATACCCGCTTCAGCGCATATTTTCCGGGCTCCTTCCATTACCAGCCTGGCTAATGAAGCCGGTAATTTTTCTATAGGCCATCCGAGAATAGCTATTGCCAATATGGGTTTTCCGCCCATTGCATAAATATCGCTTATCGCATTTGCAGATGCGATCTGCCCGAAATCAAAGGCATTATCCACGATAGGCATAAAAAAATCTGTAGTAGCGATCAGTGCATTCCCATCCCCTAAATCATATACTGCGGCATCATCGCGGCTGCTGTTACCTACCAATATTTTTTTATCAGGGAAAGTAAATTGAGAATGAAGAATTTCTTCCAACACCTGAGGTGATATCTTGCAGCCGCATCCTGCGCCGCGCGAATATTGGGTTAATTTAATGTTGTCTGAATTATCCAATTTAATTTTCTTTTTTACGAACCAGTATTATTTTAGAATTTTTATTCAGGTCTCCGCTGAATCTTATTTCATATATTTTTTCGCCCTCGCGTATTACCAATAAACCGGTATTAGGAGGAATACTTCCCAGGTTTTCTGCATACATAATCACAGAAATAGAATCGCCCATATCCGGAGTAAGGTATATCGTTTTGTTGGTGGCGCGCTCCAATAAGCCAACTCGTGGCATAATTACCTGTCCATTCAAAAGTATGCTTACAGTATCGCCGTCCACGGCGCCGTTATCGTAAAGAGAGAAGACAAGGCTGTCACGCTCAATTTCAACAGTGCGTATCGTTTCAAGAGATCGTTTTGCAATATCTACGGCAGCAGGCGGCCCTGTAGGCTTCTTTTCCGGCTCCGGCGGCGTTTTAGGCGCAATAGTAATTTGATCTTTCTCCCGGGTTGGCTCAAGAGCTTCTTTTGCTATTATTTTCTTCTCTTCCTGTTTCGGTTGCTGAACGGCCACAGTTTTAGGTTGTTGGGCAGTGGAAGGTTTCTGTTCAGTAACTACGGCTTTGGGCAGTGGTGGAGAAGGCACTTTTATAGCAGGTTTAGCTTCTGTTGATGCTGTTACTACAATTGGTTGTTTTTTTTCAACAGCCGGTACGGGAGGTTTAAATGCCGCACTGGCGCCGGTTGTAATAGCAGGCTTTTCAATTTTCTTTTCAACAATTGCCACTGTTTTTTCCTGTTCTATCGGCTTAGGCGCCGGCTGTTGTACCGGTTTAATTTCTTCCTTTGCTTCGATAGCTAATTTCTTCGGCCCTGAAGCCTGTGTTGTTAACGATGGTGTCTTAACAGGAGATACAGGTTTATTATTTAAAGCAAATATCCTTGCAGTCTCTGAAGGAGTAAGGAATGAAAGCTTATCTAAAAGATTTAATTGGGCCAGCTTGGTTACAATCAAAGTTTCTTCCGGCGCCTTTCTCTTTTCAAGATAAATAGAACCGGTAAGCGGCCTGTACTCTCTCGTTGCGTTGGTACGCCATACCCCACTTAATATTTGTGCATTATCATTCTCTGACAGAGATAAAAATGAAAATTGTTTAACGCCTTTTGCCGGCGGTTCGGGATAATTGTCAAAAATCAGTTTGTCATCTACGATATAAAAATGGCCATTTTTCTCTTTAATGGTCACTGACTTTACCCCGATATTTTCGATGCTGTCTATTATAAAAGTAGTATGGGAGTAGCCGGTTGGCTTACCTTTAAATTCACTGATAGATAATTCATAGTGTATATTTTGTTTGGTAGTGTCGTTGTATAGGTATCCTGTCCATACACCGGTAATATCTTGTGCAAAAAGTTTAACAGGCAGTAATAAAAGGATAAAAAAATATTTCATTTTTAAAAAGTTGAAAGGCTAAGCTTTTTTGCTGTATCGGTACAATTTACTTTATCACAATTTATCTTCTTTAATAACGGAAGAGGCTGCCGGTTATTTAAACTTTTAGAATACATTTTATCGTAGTATTCGATTAATATAGAAAATGCTTCTCTAAAATTGTTTTCAGAAAAAAACTGAATTGCATTCTTAGTGTTTAATCCTCCCAGCCTTTTCTGAATTTTTAAGGTACAGTCAATCAATTTTTCTTTGTCAAAAATACTGTAGGTTTTTTCGATATGATCCACTCTTTCGCAAAAGGGGATATCAATAAAATACAAAGGGCTATCCCGCATTCGTTGCCAAAACACTTTTGGAATTCCAACAGTGCCAATGTGAGCGCTCTCGTCTTCTATCCATATTTCGGGGTTATCCTTATTGTGTTTACTTACTTCCCACAGTTGAAGAGCCAGCCTGTTTTCAAACATTTCGTGGGAAGGTTGCGGCTGTTCGCCTAAAGATCCGAATGCAGAGCCTTTATGATTGGCAAGGCCTTCAAGGTCTATTATGGTTTTGCCATTTTTCTCTAATTCTTTTAAAATTTCAGTTTTTCCTGAACCGGTGTATCCTCCCAAAACCTTCAGAGAATATTTTTTTTCAAACTGAGCCAAAGCCCATCGGCGAAAAACTTTATATCCGCCATTGAGCGTATAAATTCTATCACCATAAAGGCTCATAAGCCAGGCAACAGCTCCGCTACGCATGCCGCCACGCCAGCAATAGATAAGAATACCCGGCTTATTATCTCTCGCCCGAAAAGCAGAAGATTCATTTTTTTGTTTCCATCCGCTGATAACATTTTCAATTTCGCCCGGGATGGTTTTCATTCGTTCAGAAAAAAATTTTAGCCCATGATTTACTGCGGCTCGCCTGCTTTGTTTTTTATAGGCAGTGCCTATAATGGCTCTTTGTTCGTCAGTAAATAATGGAACATTGAATGCCCCTGGCCAATGCGCATGATGATATTCTCCGGGGCTTCTTACATCTATAACAGGCAACTCCTGTGACAGGCTTAAAAAATGATCCATATCAATTTTCTCTATTGGCATGTACAGCAAATTACATTTTGTTTCACCACTGTGAGTACAGTGGCTGATATCGTTGAGAGCATGGCAATAGGCTGATACTTAATATACTCTCCGTCTGAACGAACTCCAGCCCGAAAGGACTTATTCTAACAGGGGCAGGTATTCGTATGCTGGAAGTGTTACTGATAGCATACTACAACTAATTTTGTTCCTTCAGCCAGCCTATTGCCAAACCTCTTGCCGTAAGCCGCTTTATTCTGCTTTCTTAACTAAGTGAACAGCGGTTAGTTTAAATGCTCTTTCTTTCAATTTTATAGTGTCAAATTTGATTGACTTAAAAAAGAAGTTTACTTCGCCCTTAGGTTTGTCCGAAGTAGTGCTATAAACATAAAACCAATAAAACTGATTATTAGCTAATGTCACAAAGTAATATATACGCTTATAGGTTTGAGAAGGATTAGTTGCAGTAAATGTCGCGAATAATCCTTGTGCCCCTCCAACTGTAGTGTCCTCCATAAGAACGTCATATTCTCTTAATCCAGGATCTTCATACCTTCCACTCATAAAGCCGATCAGTGCTATTTGAAAGTTTTCTTCATTGTCAACGGGAACAAAGGTTGTGTCGTAGTATTGAAGCGCATAGTAGTTTGAATTAAGTTCTCCGGCAAATGCGTTGATAAACGAAGATTTTGCATACTGAAATTCGGTTGGCAGTTGGAAGGTTAAAACCGGGTTAACAACTTTTGTTTTCCATGATGAGTCTTGCCCCAAAGCATTAATGGATAATACTGCAAGAAATAATCCAAGTTTTATTTTTTTCATTGGCTACTCTGAAAATGTAGGATATGTTTAAAGTGGTATACATGTGTATTTCTACAAATTTTACCCATTCATAGAAGTGAGAAACTCTGCATTGTCCTTAGTCCCCTTCATGTTTTTCATTAAAGTATTAATAGCTTCTTCGGGATTCATATCGGCCATGTGATTGCGCAATACCCACATGCGTTGCAGCACATCCTTGTCAAGCAACAAGTCATCACGGCGGGTAGAAGAAGAAATAATATCAATAGCAGGAAATATTCTTCTGTTAGAAAGCCGCCTGTCGAGCTGAAGTTCCATATTGCCGGTACCTTTAAATTCTTCAAAGATCACCTCATCCATTTTGCTTCCGGTATCTACAAGCGCTGTAGCAATGATAGTTAAGGAACCGCCATTTTCAATTTTACGCGCTGCCCCAAAAAATTGTTTAGGCTTTTGCATTGCGTTAGCTTCTACCCCTCCTGATAATACTTTTCCGCTTGCCGGCGAAACCGTGTTATGCGCCCGTGCCAAACGGGTAATACTATCTAATAAGATAACTACATCGTGCCCGCATTCTACCAGGCGCTTTGCTTTTTGCAAAGCCATGGTACTTACTTTTACATGCTTTTCTGCAGGTTCATCGAAGGTAGATGCGATTACTTCTGCTTTTACGCTTCGTTCCATATCGGTAACTTCTTCAGGCCTTTCATCAACAAGCACAATCATTAAGTAGCATTCAGGATGATTGGCAGCTATTGCATTGGCTATTTCTTTCAATAGCATTGTTTTACCCGTTTTCGGTTGAGCCACAATAAGTCCCCTCTGGCCTTTACCTATCGGCGTAAACAAATCAATAATCCTTGTGGAAAGATTAGTGGGAGTTAAAAATAAATTTAACTTTTGGAATGGGAAAAGCGGGGTTAAATAATCGAATGGCACACGGTCGCGCACTTCATCCGGCCCTTTGCCGTTAATCGTTTCTACTTTTAATAAGGCAAAGTATTTTTCGCCTTCCTTTGGCGGACGAACCGAACCAAACACCGTATCACCCGTCTTCAACCCGAATAATTTTATTTGGGAAGGAGATACATACACATCATCCGGCGAAGAAAGGTAATTGTAATCACTACTTCTTAAAAAGCCGTACCCATCAGGCATCATTTCCAAAACTCCTTCTGCCTGAATAATGCCGTCAAACTCAATGTTGAATACCGGCTCCTTCTTTTGCGGAAAGTTTTTTTGATGATTCTGTTGCCCGTTTGAAGCGGATATAGCTATTTCTTCCTCTTCTTCATCTTCATTTTTAAGCAATTCGATAAGAGAAGGAGCAATTATTTTAGGGTCAGCAAGGTGCTCGATCATGTGCCCGTCTTCTTCGTCCTGCTCAAAAGTAATCCCAAGTCTGTTGGGCACTTCTGCCTTGGGGGCATCTTCTTTAATTTTTTTGGCGCTCTTTTTTTTCTCTTCGGGTTTTTTCTCTTTTAGTTCTTTATCGGCAGGCGCTGGTTTACTTTCCACGCTCTTTTCTTTCTTTGCCGCAGGCTTTACAATCCTCTTCCGCTTTGGCTTTTCAGCAGTTGTTTCTTGTTGTTCGATAGTTGTTTCTTGTTGTTCAACAGGTGTCATAGATGCTTGTTTGTCTAAAATTTTATAGATCAATTCTTGCTTTTGTAAATTATCTGTATCAGGTATATTTTGTTGCTCAGCGATATCGAGCAACTCAGGAACGAGCATGTCGTTAAGTTGTAAAATGTCGTACATAGATAGACGTTAGATTAATAGTCAAAACACTAATTGAAGAGTTGTAAAATCTAATAATTGATATTTATTACTTGGAATGGTATTTTGTTAATACTGATGTAACCGTAGCAAAAGGAGTACTTAGTCAGCTTTATTCTTGTGCAATATTACATTAAAAATCATAAAAAAATAAAAAATATTTAGATGTTCAATAAGCCGGTTGTGCTTCAACAACTTGTCTTACAAGGATAAAGCCAAAAATTTTATTGGCTTACTTTATATTTGCTTTTTAAAATTGAGATATGTTTAACAACAGATTGCGCATTAAAGAAGTTTTGAAAAGTGAATTGACAGGCCGGGAGCTAACGGTAATGGGATGGGTTCGTACCTTCAGGAATAACCAGTTTATAGCTTTAAATGATGGAAGCACCAATGCCAATCTGCAAATAGTACTTGAGTTAGGAAAATTTGATGAAAGTACCTTAAAGAGAATTACTACAGGGGCCGCCTTAAAAATTAAGGGAACATTAATAGCCTCTTTGGGGAAAGGGCAAAAAGTAGAGCTCAAAGCGCAGGATGTAGAAATACTGGGAGATAGTGATGCGGAAAAATTTCCTCTTCAACCTAAAAAACATGGGCTCGATTTTTTACGCGAGATAGCTCACTTACGTTTTCGTACCAATACTTTTGGAGCCATCTTTAGAATAAGGCATTCGCTTGCATTCGCTATTCATCGTTTTTTTAACGATAAGAATTTTTTGTACCTCCATTCTCCAATTATTACTGCTTCTGATGCAGAAGGCGCCGGTGAAACTTTTCATGTTACTGCATTTGATCTTAATAAGCCTGCAAAAAATGAAGATGGTACCATTAATTATAAAGAAGATTTTTTTGGGAAAGCAGCTAATCTTACTGTGAGCGGGCAGTTAGAAGGAGAACTGGCGGCAATGGCATTAGGTGATGTTTATACATTTGGCCCTACTTTTCGTGCAGAAAATTCTAATACAACAAGGCATCTTGCAGAGTTTTGGATGATAGAACCTGAAATGGCTTTTTCTGATCTTGAAGATGATATGAACCTTGCAGAAGAATTTATTAAATACATTATTAAATATGTACTGGATAATAATCGCGAAGACCTGGATTTTTTAGCTAACCGTTTGGCGGAAGAAGATAAGCAAAAGCCAGAGCATCTTAGGAATGAAATGGGGCTGATTGAAAAATTGGAATTTGTAGTGAATAATGATTTTGAAAGGCTGACTTATACAGAAGCTATAGAGATCTTAAAAGATTCCCCTCCTAATAAGAAAAAGAAATTTCAATATTTAATTGATAAGTGGGGCATTGACCTTCAAAGTGAGCATGAACGCTATTTGGTAGAAAAGCATTTTAAAAAGCCGGTGATCCTTATCAATTATCCAAAGGAAATAAAAGCCTTTTATATGCGGGTGAATGATGACAATAAAACGGTGGCTGCGATGGACATTCTCGCTCCCGGAATTGGTGAGATTGTAGGCGGCTCACAGCGTGAAGAACGATTAGATGTTTTGGTGAAGAGGATGGAGGAAATGAATATCCCGGTAGAGGAAATGGATTGGTATTTAGATACAAGAAGATTTGGGACAGCTCCTCATGCAGGTTTTGGGTTGGGCTTTGAGCGCCTCATGCTGTTTGTAACCGGTATGACAAATATCAGGGATGTAATTCCTTTTCCAAGATATCCAAAGAGCGTGGATTTCTAAAATAATAACGTATGCAAATAGGGTTTGTATCTTCTTTATAAAAAACTTAACTTTGCGAGACACTGCATGAATTCTAAAACAGAAACAAATACTATCTACAAGGACTCAAAGCCGATAAAGGAAATTCATAATATCCTGATTACTCAGGCTAAGCCAGAAAGTGATAAATCTCCTTATTTTGAAATGGCGAAAAAATACAATGTCAATCTTTTTTTTGCGCCTTTTATCCGGGTAGAACCTATTCCCTCTAAAGAATTCAGAAAACAAAAAATTGATATTCCTTCTTATACTGCAATAATATTCAATAGCCGTAATGCTATTGATCATTTTTTCAGGACTTGTGAGGAAATGAGAATAACGGTGTCGCAGGATGTTAAATATTTTTGCATCACTGAATCTGTTGCCCTTTATTTACAAAAATTTATTCTTTACAGGAAGCGTAAAGTATTTTACAGTTCTGATGGTACCAGCAAAAACCTCTTTGAAGTAATGAGTAAATATAAAGACCAGGAAAAGTTTTTATATCCCTGCTCTCATTCTTTTGACAGTGAAATTACCAACTGGCTTGCTTCTAATAATTGCGTTTATGCTATACCGGTACTTTATGAAATAATTTCAAATGATGTAAAGGATATTCTCCGGGAACACCAATATGAAATTATTTGTTTTTTTACTCCTCTCGGAGTAAAAAGTTTTACAGAAAATTGCCCCACCTTTAAGCAGAACGGAACTTTAATAGGCGCCTTTGGAGACAATACCCGCAAAGCAGTTATTTCTGCCGGGCTTAATCCCGATATTATTGCCCCGCAACCACAAGCTCAGAGTATGGCGGCTGCATTAAACTCTTACCTTTCAGGCCTTAGGAAAAAATAAATTCCAATCTGCTTTTCTATCTTTCCATTGAACCATTAAGGGGTTAAGAAAATTAAGCTGAACTATTTTCAATGCCAATTTTGTATTATACATTAAAAGCGAGAATAAATACTCATTAATAAAAAAATCTCCCTGCAAGGGAGACTTTTTAAGATTAGGCTTACGCCAAAAATATATTTATTCTACTGGTAATTGGTCTGTTTTATTTATTGATCAATGTACCAAAATAATGAACAGTACGTACCAGTTGTGATACATAGCTCATTTCATTATCGTACCAGGCTACTGTTTTTACCAGTTGATGTTCGCCTACAGTTAACACCTTAGTTTGTGTGGCATCAAATAAAGAACCGAAACGCATTCCAATAATATCTGTGCTTACTATATCATCTTCGTTATATCCGTAGCTCTCATCAGCAGCAGATTTCATCGTAGCATTTACCTCTTCCGCAGTTACTTTTTTATTTAAAATACAGGTAAGATCAACCAAAGAACCTGCAATAACAGGAACTCTTTGAGCAACACCATCCAGCTTGCCATTTATTTCGGGCAATACTAATCCAATAGCCTTGGCAGCCCCGGTACTGTTGGGAACAATATTGGCTGCTGCGGCTCTTGCCCTGCGCAAATCACCTTTTGGATGTGGAGCATCTAAAGTGTTTTGGTCGTTGGTATAAGCATGAATGGTTGTCATAAACCCTGACGCAATACCGAAAGTGTCGTTCAACACTTTTGCCATTGGCGCAAGACAATTGGTAGTGCACGATGCACATGAAATAATTGTTTCGCTACCATCAAGAATGGAATGATTTACGTTAAAAACAACAGTTTTTACTCCGCCGGTGGCCGGCGCTGAAATCAATACCCTTTTTGCACCTGCATTTATGTGTGCCTGGGCTTTATCTTTATCTGTAAAAAAACCGGTACTTTCTATAACCACATCTACATCATGCGATCCCCACGGAATCTGAGCGGGATCTTTTTGAGCATAAATTTTTATTTCCTCTCCATTTACTATTATTGAATTGTCAGTATGTTTTACTTCACTTTCAAACCGGCCTTGTGCACTATCATATTTCAGTAAATGGGCTAATTGTTTAGGGCTTGTCAAATCATTTATCGCAACTACATCCAAACCTTCCATGTTATAAATTTGTCTGAATACTAAACGGCCAATTCTGCCAAAACCGTTTATCGCAACTTTTACTGTGCTCATAATTTTATTGTTTATTTTTTATTTAAGGGTGCAAATTTAAGCTATGTTAAAGAGAATTCCTTTTGAAAAGTTTTTTTTAATACTAATTTATATAGCCTCATTCATTTATTTTTTCCGCTCACATACCTGTTCCCTTTTACATAAAAGCGATAAGGCAACAAACCATCTTTACCGGCGCCCTCCACTCCAATTCTTTTACTTATCCCGATTGCTTCATCAGTGATCGTATAATTATCGTCCAATAAATAAATTTCATTGTCCAGCAGGAATGAGCCGGAATGATGTTTAAAAATACCTAAGGCTTTCCCTACATTGCCAGGCCCCCGCGTGAGTGTATAATCTAAAAAAGATTTGCCTGTTCTTTCAAGCATTCTATCAATTCCTTTTAAAGGTTCAAGGGCACGAATCAATACTGCATCAGGAATCTCTTTTTCATTGGTTACAATATTCATCATTTGATGCATGCCATAACATATATAAACGTAAGCAGTTCCTGGTGCAGCATACATGTGTTCATTTCTTGCAGTTCGCCTGCCGCCAAAAGAATGGGACGCCTTATCTACAAGGCCTGCATAAGCTTCTGTTTCTACAATTCTACCTGAAGTAATCACTCCGTCAAAATCTGTAACCAATATTTTTCCCAACAACTCTCTGGCTATTTGAATAACGTCTTTTCTATCATAAAAAGATAAGGGTACTTTTCTCATAAATGTTTTAAACTATTCAGGCCAAAGTAAATATATTTGTTGACAACATTGCCCGGCACCAAACAATAAAAAAACCTTGTTTGAAGAAATCGTAATAGCTGTCTCTTCTTATTTTAAAGCCCACCATTTTATTGTTAAGAATAAATTGTGGAAATGGATATTGATACCAGGGCTTATTTATGCCGTGCTTTTTATGGCAGGTATTTATTTTTTCTGGGAATCTACCGCTTTTATCATTGATTACGGGATGACCCAAACAGGCTTAAAAGCCTGGTTTCAACGGGAAAATATACATTGGTTAAATTTTGTTTTTATTTTCGGGCAAGCCGTTCTCCAGATCATAATGATGCTTTTATATTTCTCATGGTTTAAATATTTATTTCTTTTAACAGGGTCTCCATTATTTGCTTATCTAAGTGAAAAAACAGAATCTATTCTTTTAAACCGCAGCTATGCTTTTTCCATGAAAAGATTTTTTTCAGATATAGGAAGAGGTATTCGAATAGCCTTACAAAACGCCTTGTCGCAAACGGTTTATATGGTTTGCATTTTATTTTTGAGCCTTATTCCGCTGCTTGGCTGGGCTGCCCCTTTGCTTTGTTTGCTAATAGAATGTTTTTACATGGGCTTTTCTATGCTCGATTATACTAATGAACGCAAAGGCCTTTCGTCTGCTCAAAGTGTTCATTTTATAAATAGGCATAAAGGCTTGGCAATTGGAAACGGGATAACATTCTATTGCATGCATTTATTCCCTATCGTGGGTTGGATACTTGCACCGGGATATGCTGTAATTGCCGCCACATTAAGTATGCAGGATAGAAAACTCAATAAACCCTCAACACAATTATGATATTTTTGATTCCATCTTTTTTATCGGAAAATGCCATTGAAACAATTCCTGCTTATGTATTGACTGCCGTAAAAAGCTGTTCGGTAATTTTTGCAGAAAATGAAAGAACAGCCCGCCGTTTTCTAAAATCAATGGATAAGGAAATTGTTATTGATGATTTTGAATGGCATACCATCCATAAAGCAGAAGACGAGCAAATAGATATTTTTAGAGAAAGAATAATAGAAGGAAAAAATATAGCTATTATAAGTGAAGCTGGCTGCCCCGGCATTGCCGATCCTGGGCAGATATTGGTGTATGAAGCCCAGCGAATGAACATTGAAGTAAAACCTTTGGTGGGCCCCAGTTCCATCCTACTTGCCTTAATGGCCAGTGGATTGAATGGCCAGCATTTCTTTTTTTTAGGCTATCTGCCAATAGATAATGCAGACCGCATAAAAAAAATAAAACAAATAGAAGAAGAATCTTCAAAAAGAAAATGTACACAAATTTTTATTGAAACGCCTTATAGAAACAATAAAATGCTGGAAACAATACTGCATCATTGCAATCCTTCTACTCAACTATGTATTGCAGCAGAAATTACCGGAGCCAATGAATTTATTAAAACAAAGAGTGTTGCTGACTGGAAAAAAGAAACGATTGACCTGCATAAGAAGCCAGTTATTTTTTTGTTGATGGGTTAAGGTTGTGTAAAAACTCTTTTGTCTTCCCAAGTATATGAGAATCTAATTCATAATGAGAGAGCAAGGGGATAAGACTCGGAAGCATTTTAAAGCATATTTAACTCATTTTTCTTTACGTTGCTTTTCTTTAATAAATTCAATATATGATTCAAAGTGCTTAATAATTCCATCTCTGTAACCATCCTTGTCCCCTGCCTTTAAAGAATTCAATAGATCTTCGTGTTTGATCAATTTTCTGCTTTTTGAGAATTTTTCATTGAAAGGGATAAATTCATCAAAATTTTCAACTAAAAAACTGAATAAGGGTAAAATAAGTTTTTGAAAACTTAAAATGAATTTATTTTGAGATATTTCGTACAGCTTCGAGTGAAACGCTAATTCACTTTCACTGGTGAGTTTATTACCACCTAAAGATTGTTGAGCATTTATAATAGCTTCAAGTTCCTCAATATCCTTATCTGTGATATTATGAAATATAAGTTCTGTTATACCTATTTCCAATGCAATCCTGAAGCCTAAAAGATCATAAAGATTTTCGTCTCCGAGGAGTTGGGGGTTCACTACCTTACTCAAATTTCCAACGATTGATGGCTCCTGGAGTATCATTCCTCTTCTGGTCCGGCTTTCAACAATTCCAAGCATTCTAAGTCTGCTCAATGCTTCCCTTACGATACTGCGGCTAACATTTAAAGAAGAAGCTAATTGCTTTTCATTTGGTATAGGATCATTTTTTGTCAAATTATTTATTCTGATGTATTCATGTATTCTGTTTTCTACCTGATCTACTAACGTAATTGGTTTCAATCGTTTGCCATCAATATTCATAATTATATTTTTAATGCGAAAGTACAATTATTTGACAAAAAATATTATTTGTCTGATAAATAGTATTTAATTACTTTTGACAAAAATTACCGATTTGTTAACAATAAAATTAAAAACTAATTAAATTTCTGAGTTATGAAAAAGAGACAACTAAATGTTAGAAGACTTTATTCTCCAGGAATAGGGTGGATCTTTTTATTTTTCGGTTTGTTCTTTATACTGTTTCCAGTCTATGCTACTGCCACAATTCATGAAAATACTGTTTTGAATGTAGATTTGATAATAACAGGGGTTGTAACCGATTCTAAAACAGGTGAGCCATTGACGGGTGTTAGTGTAATCCCAAAAGGAACTACTAATGGAACGATTACTGATGACAATGGAATGTACAAAATACAGACAAAAGAGAATAGCACATTGATCTTTTCAGCAGTTGGGTATATCTCACAAGAAATTATCGTAAATCGGAGGGTTATAATTAATGTTGCTCTGCAAGGGGGGATATCGAACCTAAATGAAGTGGTGGTAATCGGATATGGAAAGCAGAAGGCGTCTAACATTACAGGCGCTATCGCTAAAATAAGTGCGCAAGACTTGGATGAACGTCCGACGAGCCGTATTGACCATGCAATGGCTGGGAAATTATCAGGTGTACAAGTACAAGAAATCAGCGGAACTCCTGGGAAAGCATTTTCTGTCAAAGTACGAGGTACCAGTTCAATTAGTAACTCTAGTTCGCCATTATATGTTGTAGATGGTTATCCTATTAGTTCGGGTTTAGATAATATCAATCCAAACGACATTGAATCTATAGAGGTTTTAAAAGATGCCGCCTCTGCAGCCATTTATGGCTCGCGGGGATCTAGTGGGGTAGTCCTTATTACTACAAAAACAGGGAAGGGAGGTAAACCAGTATTGCAATTTGATGCTAATTACGGTATCCAGGAGCGTTTCAGTAAGGTGGATGTGTTGAATCGTGATGAATATATCGCTTTCGCGATTGAGGAGAGGAACAACACATGGAAATTACAAGGAGGTAATCCCTCCGACCCTAACAGTGCAAGAAGTAGCTCTAATTATTGGATTGATCCATTATGGCTTACTAATCCATCCTCTTTTCCTGATAATGACTGGCAGGATTTGATCTCCAGGAAGGCTCCTGTTCAAAACTATCAATTATCTGCCTCTGGCTCAAACGAAAATGTTAAATATTTTATTTCAGGAAATTATTTTAATCAACAAGGCATTATTCTTAACTCATATTATAAAAGGTTGTCGTTCCGGGCAAATGTTGAAACCAAAATTGGGAAGCGCGTAAATTTGGGACTGAATCTATTCGCTAATTCACTTAATTCGAACGATAATGGTAGCGATGGTAATAGTGGGCCTGTAAGTCGTTCAACAAGAGTGGCTCCAATTGTTGGATTAACCCAACAAACAGAAGCAGGAGGCTATTATCCTTTTCATGCCGCCTTTTATCTTAACCCGATTGCATTAGCTAAAGAAATTACAAATGAAACGAATGGTAAAAATATTCTGGCTAATATTTTTACAACTATCAACCTTGCCAAAAACCTTAGTCTCCGGTCCTCGCTTGGAGCAAATTACACAGATGCCTTCGTACAATATTACTTGCCAAATGATATAAATCGAGGAGTAGGTAGCAATGGAAGAATATCTTCAAGTTATGTTGAAAACTATTTAAATGAGAATATCCTTACTTATAACATCGAAAAAAGTAGTTGGAATGTCAATGCTTTGGCTGGATTTACTTATCAAGATAGTAAAACTGTAAGTGAGTTCCTCGATAAAGGTGGCTTTCCGGATGATGAGATTCGCACACTGAACATGGGAACCATCCTTAATTCTGGATCCTCTTCGGCTACTGCCTGGAGCCTAATGTCATTTTTGAGTAGAATAAGCACTTCTTGGAAAAACAAATACCTGTTATCGGCAAGTATCAGACGGGATGGAAGTTCGCGTTTTGGTGCAGACAACCAATGGGGGTGGTTTCCGGCACTTTCTGTTGGTTGGCGCATAGGGCAAGAAACGTTTATGCAAAAAGTTGATTTCATAAATGAAATGAAACTCAGGGCAAGTTATGGAACGGCGGGTAATAACAGCATTGGCGACTACGCAGCCATCGGCTCCTTATCATCCGCAAATTATGTAATCGGATTGAATCAAGGAGTAGTTCCCGGTTTTATTCCCGGATCATTCAGTAACCGTACCCTTGGCTGGGAAAAAACATACACTTTTGATGTAGGCCTTGATCTATCAGTTTTTAGCAATCGCATTAGCATGAGTTTCGATTACTATCGGGCTGATGTAAAAGATTTACTTTTGAATGTCCAAATACCTCCCATCTCAGGTTTCTCTTCTGCTGTTTCCAACGTGGGCGCTATCCGCAATACAGGTCTTGAATTGGAGTTGAATACGGCAAATCTAACAGGCAGATTCAAATGGAATACCAGTTTCAATATTTCCCATAATAAAAACAAGGTTATTGCTCTCGGATCTAATGGTGCGCCGATCTACGGCAACGGTGGATATAATTTTATTGTAACTATTACTCAAATCGGCAAACCCATAGGCAGTTATTATATGTTCCAACAAAATGGCGTATTTAAAGATCAAAAAGATTTTGATTTACATCCACATTATAAAACCCAAAATATAGGCGATATTAAGTATGAGGATATTAATGGTGACGGCGTAATCGATGCTGATGACAGAACTATAGTAGGTAATAACAGCCCCAAATATTTCTGGGGACTACAGAATTCTTTTTCTTATCAAAATTTCGACCTGGCAGTATCTATGGATGGCCAATGGGGCAATAAGTTGCTGGATATAGGAAATAGCCAAGCTGGTCAATCACGAGGGAATGTTGATGGCTATTGGAGAGAGCGCTGGCGCTCACCGGAAGATCCTGGAAATGGCTGGGTTCCAAGAGCCGCAGTAACCTCCAACTTGACCACGCCTTCAACCTTTTGGCTTAGAGACGCAAGCTATTTGAGAGTTCGTACCATTGCTCTTGGCTTTAGTGTACCCAGAAGTTTTATTGCTAAAGTAAAGGGTATTAGTGGGTTGCGCCTCTTCGCCAGTGTTGATAATGTATTTATGCACGATCATTTTAATCACAACCCCCAAACAGGAACGTATTCAAACACTAACACAAATCCCGGAGTTGATTTTGATAGTGCTTACCCACTTGCAAGAACTTTCACTTTTGGCATAACCGTTAAATTTTAAAGCTATGAATAAGAGATTAATATATGGAAAAATACAAATAGTATGTTTTTATTTCCTTTTGACCATCCTGGCTGGATGTTCCAAACTGGATAAGGTTCCTATTTCCCAGAAAAGCGTAGAAGGATTCTATCAAACTGAGAATCAAATCAACCAAGCTGTGATAGGCGGTTACAACGGATTAAGAACTGTATGGGTAACTTCTCAAACATCCTATATGCTCACAGAATCCAGAAGTGATAATACAATGCAAGGAGTAGCTTACGATGATGGGGCTGTTTCTCGTTTTGAAGTTAAGCCAGATTTGGCAATTTTAAGTACGGCTTGGTCACAATATTACCATTATATCAATAGTTGCAATCAACTATTGAAGGCAAGCCCAAACGTACAAATGGACGATATCAAAAGAAAACAATACGAAGGGGAGGCGAAATTTCAGCGTGCTCTGTTTTATTTTGACCTGGTTAGATTATTCGGTGGAGTGCCAATAGTAACTACCCCCATAACTATTAAAGAGAGTTATGGAGTAAAACGATCTACAGTGGAAGATGTATATAATTTAATTGTTAAAGACCTTACCGAGGCAATAGAAGATCTTCCGTTATCATATAACGATACCAATACAGGAAGAGCAACCAAATGGGCAGCCAAAGGCTTTTTGGGTAAGGTCTATTTGTTCAGAAGCGGATATCCGCTTCAAAAAAATGAGTGGGAAAAAGCAAGCGCACTTTTTAAGGAAATTATTAATTCGGGCCAGTTTCAATTCTTTGCGAACTACGAAGACATTTATAATTTCTCTTTTGAGAGTGACAAACAACAAGTTTTCTCCATCAAGTTTAAAGCGGGGGCTAATGGGAATGGAAATCCTTTTCCTACCCGTAACGCTTCTAATGATATTAAACCGGTCAGCAGCGCACAAGGTGGTTTACCTTTCGGAGGATCTCCTTACAATCTTTTCTTGTCAGGCGATTTAGTTAATAGCTATGAAGATGGTGATATCAGAAAAGAAGTATCCATTTTATCCAGTTGGTTGCATAAATCAGGTGAAATTATAACTACATTACCTACTTGTAAAAAGTATCAAAATGGTACGGTGGTGGCAGCAAATGATTGGGATATTGATTGGATCGCCTTGTCATATACCGATGTGTTGATGATGTATGCTGAATGCCTGAATGAATTGTCCTATGTTCCTAGCGGCGAATCTTTCACAATTCTAAATAATGTACGTCAAAGGGCGAAATTATCACCAAAAACAGCTACGGAAATTCCTGATCAGCAAAGCTTTAGACTTTGGATGGAAAAAGAAAGAAGGCATGAATTTGCATTTGAGAATTTACGGTGGTTCGACCTTGTTCGGACAGATAGAGCGCTTGATGTTATGAAGCATTTCTTAACCCCTTATGGATTCGGCGCCAACTTGAAGGGAAAAGAGCAGTATATTTATCCGATACCACAGTCCGTGATAGATGTAACACCTTCTATTGAACAAAATCCTGGTTATTGATTTCTTAAGCAATTAGGGGACAGGAACTATAGTTTTTCCATTTATTAACAATAAAAAATAAAAGTATGACTAAAACATTTTTCAGTCTGATGATTAGTTTAATTACAAGTTTTTTTATTTCGAATTCGGTAATGGCTCAAATTCCAGAGGTGTTTCAAACTCAACATGTAGAAGTATATAAAGTGTGGGATAAGGCAATTAATAATTCATTTACGGATTTAATAAGATATAAGGGAAAATTTTATTGTTCCTTTCGCGAAGGTACCGGCCATACTCCAGGCAAAACCGGATTAGATGGCCAGATACGGGTTTTATCTTCAGTAGATGGTGAAAAATGGATGCCTGTTGCTTTATTAAAAAAGGAAGGGATTGATCTAAGAGATCCAAAATTATCTGTTACGCCTGATGGACGCCTCATGATGATCTGCGGGGGCTCACTATATAATAACGGCCCTTTAACAGGAAGAATTCCTCATGTTTCATTTTTTAATCTCTCTGACAATAAATTTACTGAGCCCCAACCCGTAACAATAGATCCTGAGATAAGCAGCGGTTGGGATTGGATATGGAGAGTCACATGGCATAATAACGTTGGGTATGCAATTGATTATCAAATTAGCCGTGAGGATTACCGACTTGGTACAATTAAATTGTTTCTATTAAAAACAAATGATGGTATTCGTTATGAGAAAGTGACTGAATTCCATAATATAGACGGCTTTCCTAATGAATCCACCATACGTTTTGATAATAAAGGGCGAATGTATATTCTCGTAAGAAGAGAAACTCAGGATACCAGGGGGATGCTTTTAGTAGGTGAAGCGCCCTATAAAAAGTGGACATCTAATAGATTGAGTTTTAGATTGGGAGGGCCTAATTTTCTTTTCTTGAATACGAATAAATTAATTATTGGTTCCAGGCGAAATTTTAAGGATGAAGATGGTAAAAATTATGAAAACACAGGAATTATGGTGACCGATCTGAATGGAAAGATAAATAAAACTATATTTCTTCCAAGTGGAGGAGATGATACTGGTTACCCGGGATTAGTGATATACCAGGATACTTTATGGGTAAGCTATTACTCTAAGCATGAAGGAGGAAACACCTCAATTTATCTTGCTAAAATACCAATCAAGGACTTGGTAAATTGATATTATAAATCAACCAAGAGAAAGTGATTATAATCAAAGGACGAAACAACTGATTGTAATTAATACTAATAATAATTAAAGATTGATGTCGAACGGAAAATTACCAGCAGGAGCATGGCGAGTAGTTGCTTTACTTTTTTTGGTGGGCGCTTTGAATTACCTTGATCGTATAACCATTACTACGATGCGTAGTTCGATCATTGAAGCTATTCCAATGACTGATGCTCAATTTGGCCTTTTAACTTCTGTTTTTTTGTGGGTGTATGGATTACTAAGTCCATTTGCGGGGTTCCTTGCTGATAAATTTAGTCGTAGCCGTGTTATCATTGTAAGTTTATTTGTTTGGTCATTGGTTACCTGGCTAACATCTTACGCAACCACCTTTGAAGAATTGCTTGCCACCCGTGCATTAATGGGAATTAGTGAAGCTTGCTATATACCTGCGGCCCTTGCGCTCATTATGGATTATCATCCCGGCTCCACACGGTCTCTTGCAACGGGAATAAATATGTGTGGATTGATGGTGGGGTCTAGCCTTGGCTTTTTAGGCGGTTGGATTGCAGAAACACACAGTTGGAACTTTGCATTCCACATTTTTGGTATTGTAGGAATTATTTACTCCTTAGTCCTTGCAGCTACCCTTCGAAATGCTCCTCAGACTCAAAAGAAAGATTCGCTGATGAAGCAACAAGCAAGAGTAAACTTCCTTGATGCAACAAAAACATTATTTAGTAACAGATCATTTATTCTTTTACTTTTCTTCTGGGGACTATTGGGGATTGTAGGTTGGATGCTCGTAGGTTGGCTACCTACCTATTACCAGGAACACTATAATTTATCCCAGGGAATGGCTGGTTTATATGCAACCGGGTACTTCTATCCTGCTTCAATTGTTGGATTACTTTTAGGTGGATTTTTAGCAGACAGATGGAGCAGAACCAATCACCGCGCCCGGATAATTGTTCCTGTAATTGGCCTGTGCATAGCAGCGTTATTTGTTTTTTTAGCAATCAATGTAAGTCTTTTACCCTTAGCAGTTGGGTTTTTTATGGTTTATGGTGTGACCAAGATGTTTAGTGATGCCAATTTAATGCCTGTTCTTTGTCTTGTAGCTGATTCCCGATACAGGGCCACAGGCTATGGTATCTTAAATATGTTTGGTACTGTCATTGGCGGCATTGGGCTATACGCTGCAGGCTATATGCGTGATATGCATTTGAATTTAAGTATCCTCTTCCAATTCGCTGCATTGATTCTGATTACTTGTGCAGTACTATTGTTTTTCGTCAAACCAAAAGAGGCTATCAAATGAAATACCTGTCACTCAATATTCAGTTCTTTATTGCCTTTTCATTTTTTATGACAGGCGGTAATTTAAATGCCGACGCTCAATCATTGATTTCGGATAAATTAGAAGGGAAATGTGTTAAGATATTACGGGACGTTTTAGAGACTCAATCGGAATGGGTAAAGGTTCATGCTGCCGAGTATTTGCTTTGGGCAGGTTATCCTCAAGGTGTTCGGCAAACCTTTCAGAATGAGGAAAAGCAATTTGGAAAAGAGCCACGTTACCGGATTGGTATCTGGCGTGTTTTGGCGCAGGCTGCAAATAACCTAGATGATAAAAAGGTTTGGACTGATAAAATCTTACAGGCTTTTCTTGATACAAACGGAATAGATAGAATACATGCTGCTGAGACTCTGGCTAAATTATCTATTTCGCCTTTGCAAAAAGCACCTGTAATTACCGCTCGCTCGATTACAAGCTCTGATAAAAACCTGGCGCTATATACCCGTTGGAGTGTGTCGTTCTATTCAGCCGATTCATTAAAGGCAGCACAGAGATATTTCTTTGATTTATTGATGTCAGGAGCTGGTGATCTTTCTGAAAGAAAATTGGTAGCCTTTGTGGTTCGTAATTTAGGCGGCTTAACCGTTTCAGAATGGAATAAGTTATCAAGGAAAGCACTAACACAGGCTGCTGGCTCGGAAGCTGGAATTTATTTGCTTAGCACTTCATTTGTAACAGCCCCTGAGAGTTGTATTAAATCTAATTCCTTTCAACAAATCAAAAGGAAACTTTTAAAGTACCAAAATAGTCCCGATAAATCTGACCGGATAGAAATGATAACTGCACTATCCGAAAAGGGAACAAAGAATGACCTGCCAGTTCTAATCTCTCTATTAGATAATGAAAACCCACTTGGCAATGGTGCCGATAATGCAGATGTTAAGGCATCAGCAGCTAATGCGATTCTTAAAATAACTAAACGTAAATATTATTAATAACTGAAATCATAAAACGAAAATTAAAAATGATGAACATAAAAATGAGAGAAAGCCGGGTTTTAAATAAGCTGCAAGCAAACGAAATAGTGAGTTGTTTCAAAGCTAATTTTGTAGATGCAAGAGTATCCGAATTGATTGCTATTGCAGGCTTTGACTGTATATGGATTGACCAGGAACATATTGGACAGGATTGGTCAAATGTGGCTGCTAGTGTTTGGGCTACGAAAGCACATGATGCAGACATAATGGTTAGAGTGGCCAGAGGAGGCTATAGCGATTATATCAGGCCTCTGGAATTAGATGCAACAGGTATAATGGTGCCGCATATAATGGGGCTTGAAGATGCAAAAAAAGTTATTGAAATGGTCAGGTTTCATCCTTTAGGCCGCAGAGCTATTGACGGAGGTAATACCGATGGGGCCTATACTGCTTTGAATTTCAAAGATTATTTAAAACAAGCTAACGAGAAAAGGTTCATCGTTTTGCAGATTGAAGACCCTGAACCTCTCGCTGAACTGGAAGCTATAGCTGCCCTGGAAGGGTTTGATATGCTTTTTTTTGGACCTGGCGATTTCAGCCAGGGTATTGGAGCTACAGGTGAATGGAATCATCCAAAAGTGATTGAAACCCGGAATAGAGTTGCTGAGGTTGCCAGAAAACATGGAAAGTTTGCAGGCACTGTAGGGAGTACTCAAAATCTTGAAGAACTCATTTCAATAGGATATAATTTTGTGAATGTCGGTGCAGATGTGATAGGGCTGACGAATTATTGCCAGAACCTGGTAAGCTCATTTCATAATATTTCAAAAACTAAATGATCTCTATCATATCTGATAAGAAAGCGGTAAGAAAGCAGGATTAATATTTCATCATAAGTTTGACAGCTATAAAAATTGCAAGAAAGATCAGATTATGAACGTAAAAGATTTATTTAGCCTGAAAGAAAAAGTAGCGCTCGTCACTGGTGGTTCGGGCAAGTATGGCAAATGTATCGTGGAAGGACTTGCAGAAGCAGATGCAACTGTAATTACCACTTCAAGAAATATTATTCGTGCCAATCAAACTGCAGGCGATTTTCAGAACAAGGGTTTAGATGTTCATGCTATGGAACTTGATCAAAGTAACCATCATTCTGTGATACAGTTAAAGCAACAGATTATTAAAGAGTTTGGAAGACTGGATGTGTTTGTTAACAACGCTGTGTCAAGGCCAATGACGGGATATAATGCGCCCATCGAGCAATTCTCAGAATCAATGAAGGTCAACGCCACAGGCATGATGGACATCCTGCGTGAAATGTCTGACCTCATTGTTGAAGCCGGTGGTGGATCGGTGATAAATATCAGTTCGATGTTCGGAATGTTCGGGCCTGATCTGAGCAATTACGAGGGAACAGATATGGGCGACTACCTTCCACCCGATTATTTTTTTCATAATGCAGGCATAATTAATCTGACACATTATTTATGCAGAATGTTTGCCGGTAAAAAAATTCGTTTCAACTGTATAAGCCCGGGAGGATTATTTAATAATCAGCCGGAACCCTTTGTAGTTAACTATTGTAAGAAAGTACCGCTGAGAAGAATGGCTTGCAATGATGACATAAAAGGCCTGGTAGTACTTCTCGCCTCGGAAGCAGGCGCATATATAAATGGGGAAAACATATTGATGGATGGCGGAATACATTCTTGAAACGACTATGATATTTAAACCTTTATTCCACCTTTACTTTTCACTAACCCAATAAGCTACTAACCCAATCATGCCCTTACCCCGGCATCCGTGTTATGTATTTCTCCATCTGTTTTATCTGATCCACGATTTGGGGCGTAGTTGGTTTTAGCGCTTTCACCTTTCTGAAATATTCTTTTGCTGCACGGAACTCCCTTTTGTTGATCATGATAGAAGAAAGCTGTAAGTAAGCGGCTGCTTCGTTTTCCTTATCAGGTAAACCTGCGCGTATGGCCTGGCGGATATAATTTTCAGACTCCCTGATATTGCCTTTTTGCATTGCCAGCATTCCCAACTGCAATTTGTTAGCGCCTTCCGCTTCTTTCATGGGCATACCAAGGCTCAGGCTTTTTTTCATGTGAGCCTCTGCAGTATCATAATCCTGGTTTACCATGGCAATATTGCCCTTTAATGTAAAATAAACTGAACGTACCGGTTTTATAAGCAGGCGCGGAAACCAGATAGAATCAATTACCTTTTGTGCGCCTTCTATATCTCCGCTTTCCATGTAGCCTTGTATCAAACGCATGGGGCCGAAAAGAAAATGGCCAACAATTAATATCAGGGCTATTAAATACAATACGAATGACGGCCAAAAACCAGCTTCAAGATTGACAACAACACCTAATACTAAAAATAGCGCTCCAAGCAAAAGGCGGTATTTGATAATAAAATTTAAAAATTTCATAAGTTAATTTATTTAATACAGCCAGGTGTACTGAATGTAGTCCCGACAAGAATCGAACTTGTATCTAAAGTTTAGGAAACTTCTATTCTATCCATTGAACTACGGGACCAGTTGAATTAATGACCAATTACCTTTTTAAGGGTCGGCAAAATTAATGCAATTTTTTGAGAGAAACCTTTCGGGTAAAACACTTAAAAAGGAACATTATTTAAGTGAAAATAGCACGGTAATTATTTCGGCACGTTGGTAATAATCAATTGAAACTTTGTATTGAGAGCAATTTCAAAATTATTTTCTCCGATGATTTGCTTTGCACTTTCATCTTCAAGAATGGTTTCTGCGAGGTGCATTGCAAGCGCAGAGCCGCTAATTACATTGCCTACTTTACCCTCAATGAAATCAATTTTAAATTTATAACCAGCCTTTCTTCCCGTGCCGGCCCTTTCAAAATCAATTTTATTAAGCGCTAAAACCTGCTCTTCAGAAATTGATTTTTTCATTAAAATCCTGATAATAGGCAAATATTTTTTCCAGATATGATTATACATTTAAGCTAATGATTTTATAATTTTTATTATTCACTCTTTTGATATGCGGGACAGTAGGATGCCATGAATGAATATTTACCCATAAGCCGATAAAATTAGCTTAATTTTTTATGATAATTAAAAATTAGTTTTTTCAACCCTCTCACTTATGTTTAATAAAAAAACCCCCGCATAAAGCCGGGGGAATTCCTGATTAAAAACTACACACTACTTTTATTGAAGAAACCTGTTATATTTTTGGTTAGGAATTATCAAATAATTTGAAAAGCGAAAGTCATTTTTTTTTTCATTGCATTTTTACCTAATGAGTAAATGGCAGGGGTTGTTTATTAAATGGCAGAAGATACGCCTCAATTTAAATATGAACTTTATGCTTAACCTTTCGCAATAGTTAAGAACGAAGAATACTTCTTAAAATTAATACTACATCTACATCAACTATTTATTAGATTTGTAGCTGTCAACAAGTTATAAAAGGAATGGCTTTTTTAGAGTTTAGAATTCCAAGATCACTATCCCGTGCACTGCATATACCTGCCAGTTCTCCTAAAAAGCAGCAATTAAAAGTTCTTCAAAAACTATTAAAAAGAGCTCGCTTTACTGAGTTCGGGCAAAAATATTTGTTTGACCAGATCCTTTTGAGCAGGCATCCCTCAAAAAATTTCCAGTTGGTGGTACCCGCATTTACTTATGAAAAAATATTTAAAGAATGGTGGTTCAGGGCTCTTGATGGCAAATGCGATATCTGTTGGCCGGGGGTTATTAAATTTTTTGCTTTAAGCAGTGGTACAAGTGAGGCCTCCAGCAAATATATTCCTATCACCAAAGAATTGATAAGGGCCAATACGCTTACCAGTTTCAGGCAATTAATGAGCCTTGCTTCATACAACAATGTGCCTAAAAAATACGTAGGAAAAGGTTGGCTCATGCTGGGAGGAAGTACTCATTTGCAGAAAAGCGCCACTTATTATGCCGGAGATCTTAGCGGCATCCAGGCTAAAAATATCCCTTTCTGGTTTCAGGGAATGTATAAGCCCGGAAAAAAAATCGCTAAAGAAACTGACTGGTCAAAAAAACTGGATGAGATTGTAGAGAAAGCGCCTGAATGGGATATTGCTTTTTTAGTGGGCGTGCCGGCATGGGTACAGTTATGTATGGAAAAAGTAATTGAGCGTTATCAATTAAAAAATATTCACGAAATATGGCCTAATCTTGCTTTTTATGTACACGGTGGCGTAGCATTGGAGCCTTATAAAAAGGGATTTAATAAATTACTGGGTAAGCCAATCACCTATATTGAAACTTACCTGGCAAGTGAAGGTTTTCTTGCCTATCAAAACAGGCAAAATGCAAAAGGGATGAAGCTTGTTCTTAACAACAATATCTTTTTTGAGTTCGTTCCTTTCGACCATCACAATTTTGATATGAATGGGAATATGCTACCTGATCCCGATGCTTTGATGATACATGAAGTGCAGAAAGATAAGAATTATGCAGTACTGATCAGTACTAATGCGGGAACCTGGAGGTACCTTATTGGAGATACTGTTCAATTTGTAGATGTTGAAAAATATGAAATAATAATTACCGGCCGCACGAAGCATTTTCTGAGCCTGGCGGGTGAACACCTTAGCGTAGATAATATGAATAAAGCCATCAATATGGTAAGCGAAGAGCTTAATATTTCTATTGGTGAATTTACAGTAGCCGGTATTCCTTATGGAGATTTTTTTGCTCACCACTGGTATATTGCTACTGATGACAAGGTCAGTTCGGAAGAGCTAAAATTATTAATTGATGAAAAATTAAAAGAATTAAATGATGATTATGAAGTTGAGAGAAAACATGCGCTCAAAGAAATATTTGTAGATGTACTTAGTGAAGATACTTTTATGAACTTTATGAGATCCAAAGGCAAAGTAGGAGGCCAGCACAAATTTCCCCGGGTATTAAAAGGTAAAATACTTGAAGAATGGCAAGAATTTCTTAAAGAAATAAAAGTGTAATTATTTCTTTATTCCAACCGATTTTCTTTATTATCTTCATTTGGAACAATTTCTTTTTTTAAGAAAACTTAACCTTATTATCATTAAATGATAGATGTTATTGAAGCAATACTCAAAGGTTTGGCAATGGGATTATTGCTTGTAATATCAGTGGGCCCTGTGGTATTTACTGTTATTAAGCAAAGCATTAATAATGGCAAAGGCGGCGGTTTCAGTTTTGTAACAGGCGTATGGATCAGCGATCTGTTATTAGTAGTATTAAGCAATCTTTTTTCTGAACTGGTTACCACCATCATGGATTTTAAAATACAAATAGGCATAGCCGGAAGCACTTTTTTGATTGGAATGGGAATCTTTTATATTTTTTTTAAGAAAGTACACCTTCACCCGGAAGATATTTCGCTACCGCCTTTAAAGAGCAGCGACCATGCAAAAATTGCCTTGCAAGGTTTTTTATTAAATACGCTTAATCCTGCAGTAATTGCTTTTTGGCTCACCACTGCAACGGCTATTTCAGTTTCACATTCTATTCGCGACCGCATTATTATTTTTACAACTGCCCTTGTGGTAAATATGACGGCTGATGTAATAAAAGTTACATTAGCCGGAAAGCTTCGACGTAAGTTAACGGTAAAAAATATCAGGGTAATTAATAAAATATCGGGGTTGATTTTATTGATATTTGGCTCTGTTCTGCTTTTTGGGGTTTTGATTTTTTTAAGAAAAATGTAATTTTTATGCGGGCTTCTTTTATTATTATTCTTCTCACTTTTTTCTATAGCTTTTCTGTTATGGGACAGTCGGATCTTCTCGTTTTAAAAAAGAAGAACCGCACTATTCAGTCTTTTTTCCCGGGGAGCGAAATGATGTTCTCTGCTAACTTGATGTACTACGATGCGTATGTTACCTCTATTGAAAGAGATTCCATTTTTCTGGTACAATACGATGTGCGCCAGGTACCCACCAATCTTGGAGTATATATGCTTGATACTGTAGCTAAATATTATTTCAGCATCAGTTATAAGGATATTACAGCCTTTGGCAGAAATAAAAAAAACTTTAATTGGGAAGCTTCCGGTGGAGCATTATTTGGCGGAGGTATTCTTTTAGCAACAGCCGGCCTGGCCACCTGGATTTTTTCTAAGCCACATACACGATATTATGCTAGCCCGGAATTGGTTGTAGGAGCGGCAGCTCTTGCGGCAATAGGATATCTTATTATGAAAAAAGGAAGTGGCAATATAAAACTGGGTAAAAAATATACCCTTCATTATATAAATGTGAAATAACAAAATTTTTTATCTGTTGAATAACCAGTCCTATTTTAGAAAACGCGGCCTGTTTAAAAGGTTGCTGCGAACTTTTTTTAAAATAATACTCTACGCTTTTCTGTCTTCGTTGCTTTATATTTTTTTATGCAAATGGGTTGATCCTCCAATAACCATTACGCAGTTGAACAGTATTTTATCAGGGCATGGCTTACATAGGAATTATATAAATTATAATGAAATGGGCGCTAATATAAAACTGGCAGTGCTCTCAGGTGAAGATCAGTTATTTCCCGACCATAATGGGTTTGATTTTAAAAGTATTCAAAAAGCCATGAAGCACAATCAAAAAAGTAAGTCATTAAGAGGTGCAAGCACCATAAGCCAGCAGGTTGCCAAGAATGTTTTTCTATGGCAGCATGGTGGTTATTTCCGTAAAGTGTTGGAAGTATATTTCACTTTTATGATCGAGCACATCTGGGACAAAAAGCGGATACTTGAAATGTACCTGAACGTTGCAGAGATGGGTAAAGGGATTTTTGGAGTAGAAGCGGCAGCAAACTATTATTTTGAAAAACCGGCAGAAAAACTAACCAAAAGAGAAGCGGCAATGATTGCGTCCTGTCTTCCTAATCCAATATTATTTACCATAAAACCGATGTCTGCAAGAGTAGCTTACAGGTATCCGTGGATATTACGCCAAATGAATAACCTGCAGGCTGATCCCGACATTCAGGCATTATTGAAATAAAAAGCCGGCCCAATGATCCGGGCTGCCAGCATTAGAAATATTTTGTTACACCTGGTATTGCAGCAGCATACAGGCCATTCTCATCAGGTAATACCGGAGGCGCGGCAGCAAAATCATATTTCTCAGGCATAATATTAATACCGGAATTAATGGCTTTATCCCAGTCTATCACTTGCCCGGAATAAGTTGCCATACGCCCCAGCAAAGACGTCATGGTACTTTTTGCCGTTCTCTCTGCATCGCTATATTTAAATATTCCTTTGGCTATGGCATCAAATAATTCATCATGTTCATTCTGATAAGGTTGGTTTTCAGTTTTTTTATCAAACTGGTAAATGATTTTGCCTTTATTATCAGTGATACGCGCATCACCAAAAAATACTTTTCCTTTAGTGCCAATCAGCATTTCATCTACTTTACTCATGGTACCCTTTTGATGCCTGCACTGGCTGTTTAATATAGCTCCATTACCATAATGAAACTCTACATAGTGATGGTCGAATATTTCACCATAATCTTTTCCCTTGCGCACTTCACGCCCGCCCATTCCCTGCGCCTGTACAGGAAAAGCTTCTAAAGCCCAGTTGATAACATCAAGGTTATGAATATGTTGTTCGGTAATATGGTCGCCACACAGCCAGTTAAAGTAATACCAGTTACGCATCTGGTATTCCATCTCGGTCTGTCCTGCCTGGCGGGGGCGTACCCAAACGCCATCACTATCCCACCAGGCTTGTGCTGATACGATGTCGCCAATAGCCCCATTATGAATCCGTTTCATCAATTCTCTATATGAGGTTTGATACCTGCGCTGAAGGCCTGTCACTACATTTAGTTTTTTTGCCTTTGCTATTTGTGCGGCTGCCAATACGCGTTGTATGCCTGCGGGATCAGTTGCTACAGGCTTCTCCATAAAAATGTGTTTGTTTCGGTTTACCGCTTCTTCAAAATGAATGGGCCGGAAACCCGGAGGAGTAGCCAATATTACCACATCTGCCAATGCTATGGCATGTTTATAGGCATCAAAGCCAACAAATTTGTTTTCTTCTTTAACATTGACACGGTTCTTTTTTTCGGTCATCTCTTCAGAAATACTTTTAAAACTATTATCTAATCTATCTCTAAAAGCGTCTGCCATTGCTACCAATTGTACATTTTGCTGAGTGTTCAATGCCTGAACTGCCGCGCCGGTACCACGCCCTCCGCAGCCGATCAATGCTATTTTAATTACTCCTTTGGCTCCTGAAAAAAAGTTAGCCTGGGAAAGGATGGGCGCTGCAAGCATACCGCCTGCCAATAGTGAAGAATTCTTTACAAACTCTCTTCTGCTTTGATGATTGTTTTTTAAGCTTTCAAGATTCATATAGCTGTAATTTTAGAATGTGTAATTTTTTATAATGATAAAAACTGATTGAAAAATTGATCAACTTCTGCAGGAGTGGGTTGTTTAAAAGGACGAACGATGCGGAAGCCGATAAAAGGAGCGTCGGCATTCCACCATTTACTCTTGGGTATCTGCGGGTCACGGGCATTCCATTTGGGGGTAGAAGGAAGGCGCGCCGCGCTTCTCAGGCTGCCGGCCTTATCAGCATAATGGCCGCCTTTTAAAGTAACGGGATATTTTGAAGTGGGTTGCAAGACAGGATTGACAGCCTTCGCCTTTATCTTATTAAAGTAGGCTTCATCATATTGGTCTAATGTCCACTCAGCTACATTACCCAACATATCATACAATCCCCAAGCATTAGGTTTTAATTGTTTTACCTGGTGGTATTTATTCTCACTGTTTGCAGCATACCATCCATAACCGCCAAGTTGCTTTTCATCTTCTCCAAAAGGATAAGCCTTTTCAGAACCTGCCCTGCACGCATATTCCCACTCAGCTTCAGAAGGTAACCTGTAAAAAATTCCCGTCTTATTATAAAGCCATTTGCAATACATTAATGCTGCATATTGTGTCATACTGTTGGCAGGAAAACCACCGGCTTTACCCATACCTAATGTAAAATCCACATAAGGCGGGCTGGGCCTGGTAATGCCATCCGGCAATGGGCCAGGGTCTTTATTTTCATCAAGAAAAAGAACGTACTCATCATAGGTTACTTCATGTTCGCCCATCCAGAAAGCATCCAGTTTTACCTTGGTTACGGGGCCTTCATCAGCCTGGCGGCCTCTCTCATCCTTAGGGCTACCCATATTAAAAGAGCCTGATGATATAGGTATCATTTTGAAGCTGAGATCCGTTCCCGGAATATTTTGCTCATAAGCTGCAAAGCTATCCGCTTTATCCTGAGAACTGGCACCAGGGCAATAACTTAAAGATAACAATAAAAGAATGGCTGCTATTTTTTTCATAATAGATTTAGAAAGCATTTTGACCGATGAAGTTAATAATAAAAAGGCCATAATGGATTTTTTAATTTTCAAGATAGCCTTCAAAATTTTTAGTGCTTTTTTTAATTAATCTCCCGTTATTCATTTCAGTGACCAGTAAGGCTGCGCCGTTAAATGCCTTTATCAATTTAAAAGATTCATCAATGGATAGAACGCTGCAGGCAGTTGCAAGCCAGTCGGATATTACCCCGTTTTGGGCGATCACGGTTACATTTCTTTGCGAGGTAAGGCCGAGGCCGGTCTTCGGGTCAACGATATGGGAATATCTTTTTCCGTTTATATCAAGGTGCTGATAAATATCGCCGGAAGTGGCCACAGAAGTATTGCTAAGTAATAATAAGCGCTGCATTATTTTTTCTTTTTCTTCGGGAAGAGTAATGCCTATCCGCCAGCCATTCCTTCCTGGCGGGGCTTCGCCGATTGCTATTTTACCGCCTGCATTTACCATTGAAGAAGGGAACCCCATGTCCTGAATTATATCTAATGCCGCCTGCGCTACATAACCTTTTCCTAATCCCCCAAGATCTAACTGCATTCCCTTTTTTTCGAGCCATACGGATTGATGAGCAGAATCTAAATGGATAAATTGATATCCTGTTTTTTGTAATGCGCTTTGAAGTGAGTCTTTGCCAGGTAACTTTTTTTCTTTGCGCGCCTTGCGCCATAACTTAACTACAGGCCCCATACTGATATCATAACTTCCTTTACTTTTTTTAGCTGCATCCACAGCATATTTTAAAATATCAAACATGGCTGCTGATACAGGCACATAACGATTTTGTCCGCTTGTTGCATTAAGACGATTCAATTCGCTGCTGTCCAAATAATCGCTAAAGATCTGGTTCAGCGAATCAGCACAATGAAAAGCAGTAGTAGCAGCTTGCGCAGCCTTGGCAGAGTCTTTTGCAAAAATGGAAATGGTAAAAGGCGATCCCATCTTAGGCTGCTCAAAAACAAACTTGTGCTGTGCGTATAAGGTTTGCGTTGATAAAAAAGTAATGAGAAGAATAACAGAAAAGAGTAGAAGTCCCATCCCAACCCTTCCCCGAAGAGGAAGGGCACGCTTTGAAAATGCTTGGTCGTAAGTGGTGTATATATAATCTGATAGCCATTGGATTTTGCATTGCTGTGCTGCTTGCGGGGGGTGAGGGCACCGCCCACGGCGGGCTGCCCTGGTTGGTGTCCCCACCAACCGGCTAAAGCTTGAAATGCACCGAAAAATCATCAATGAATATTATATGAAATTATCAGAATCCCTGTAAGCCTTTATCAAAGCTTCTTCCCCTTCTTTACCCGGATTGGCATTACCATGTTCCATTCCTAAAATGCCCTTGTAGCCTTTGTTATAAAGATGCTTAAAAATATTTTTATAGTTTATTTCACCTGTGGTAGGCTCTTTCCTTCCGGGGTTATCTCCAATTTGAAAATAGGCAATTTCTTCATAAGCGATGTCAATGTTTTTGATAAGATTGCCTTCATTCTTTTGCATGTGATATATATCGAATAATATTTTGCAGGAAGGGCTATTTACTCCTTTACAGATTTCATAAGTCTGGTCTGAAGTGCGAAGGAAGAGATCAGGAGTATCACTCAGTGGCTCAAGCACCATCACGATGCCATGTGGTTCAAGTATCTCGGCTCCCCTACGCAAAGCTTCGATCACATTTCCTGTTTGAATTCCTATGGGTATGTCTCTTTGAAAATCGCCAGGCACTACTGTCGTTAATTTACCATTGATGCGCTTTGATACTTCAACAGCCTGGCGGCAACCTTTTAAAAATATATCAATGTATTCAGGCTTTCCTGCTGCCAGCGTGTTTGCAGAATTACCTCCTTTGTCTAGAACAAAAACTCCCATACCCATTCCTAATTTAGCCAGCTTGTCGCCGATTTTCTTTTGTTCGTCAACAGGGCGCTTAGCCATTCCATTGTCTTCAATAGCCCGGAATCCTCTTTCATATCCAAACTGTATCTGGTCAATAAAATCCTTGCCGGCGCTATTCTTAAACATGCCATCATGAAAAGCATAATTAAGATGAAAAGGCTGATCGCTGACAGAATTGCTTTTTTTGAGAAAAGCAGCATTGGCCACAGAGGCAGCGAGAACCGAAGCTCCGGCGAAAATGGAATGATGCATGAAATCTCTTCTTTTCATATCGTTTGATTTTATTTTTTAAAAATAGAGCTTTCTCCTGATTTTTCACTTTGTAATATTCTATAAATACAAATAAAAACAGGTTTGTCTTTATAATCTATTTCAGGAGATAAGGCTCAATAGCTTTTTGCCAGATCTTATAGCCGTCTGCATTCATGTGCAGGTTGTCTTTGGTAAAAATTTCTTTAATAGGAGTCCCGTCTTCATTCAGCATTTTGTGATACACATCTATAAAGGAAGCATTCTTCTGTTTCTTTAAAAATTTTTTGATCAATGAATTTGCCTCAGACATTTTTGGCATAAGTCTTTGCCTGCTGGGGCTTGGCTTTATAGACACAAAAGCAATGGATACGCGCGGTAATTTTTCCCTGACCAAATGAAATAATTGTTTAAAGCGTTTATACACGGTTTCAGCAGTTACCGTGTCAGATGCAGCTAAGTCATTATCGCCACAATAAATTACTATCTGGCGTGGCTTGTAAGGAAAAATAATATCGTTGGCATATAATATCAGGTGTGGTAAAGAGGAACCTCCGAAGCCGCGGTTAATAATGGTAAAACCCGGAAAGTAATCCTGCACATCTGTCCATTTGGTAAAAGAAGAACTTCCAATAAAAAGGATGGCATTTTTCGGCGGAAAGCTAATGCTATCCTGTCTTTTAAACTTTTGTATGTTTGAGTAAAAAGGTGTGTGCTGGGCGTGTACTTCAGTAAATCCTAACAATACAATCAACAATCCATACAAATACTTTTGGAATTGGTTCATGATAAAAATTTAGATTAAAAGTAATGGAATCGAAATTAAACAAATTGTTTACTTTAAAATCCTTGATTCTTTCTTTTTAATTATATCCTTAGATGGCTTATTAAAAGGAAATCTCTGTCACGCATGGTAAGCAGCTTTTCTATTGTTATCTTTACTAAGATCATAAATACTATTCTGGTTTACTAAAATTTTAAAAAATGAATTTCATTATAAAACTTCTTATTACTGCCGTAGTAGCCTATGGTTTATCAATGATCTTAGAGCCGCATATCGTTATAGATTCTTATTGGACAGCCTTGATCTTTGTACTGATTTTAGGAATTTTAAATACAATTGTAAAGCCCATTTTGATCATCCTGACCTTGCCTATCACCATTCTTACGTTGGGAATATTTCTTTTGGTGATCAATGTTTTAATGGTATTGCTTGCCGATAAATTTTTACCAGGAATTCATATAGATGGATTTTTTTGGGCATTCATTTTTGGATTATTGTTATCATTTCTTTCTTCGATACTTAATAATTTGGCGAAGGGGCGCAATTAAGAAGCGGATTTTAGAACTGATTCCAGCTATTTTTAACCCGTAAGAGTAATAATGATTTTCTTCGGGCATTCTTAATTGTCCTGAGTTACAAACTCAGGACAGCAGTGATCTGTCAATTTCAAGCATACCAGAAACTTCAAGCACTATTTCGTTTGTATAAAATTCAGTGATTAAATTTTAAATACAGATATTTATTTTTTCGCTTTATATAATTATTTAATTAGATTTAGGCGCAACCAGCATTTATGGCAGTAAATATAATTTTATGTTCAAAACAAGAATTTGTTTCATTCTGTTTTTAGTTACAGCATGCAGATTTTCATACGCACAATTAAGCAGGGTTACTGATGGTTCAATAGATGAGGGCGTTACTGTTGTTGCTAAATTTCTTAATAATAATATTAAGCCGGAGGTGAGGCTTTTCGGAATCGGGGATTTTCAGTTTATGCTAAAGGAGCCTGCTAAACTAAGCAATGCTATTATAGCGTATCTGATATCCGGTAAAAAAGTAAATACAGTGTGCCTGCCCGTACCTGATTGGGAATTAAGGGGGATGAATGAATGCATTCAGAATAACAAAAATTTTTCCAACAGAAATTTTGATTCTATTTTTCATTTTATTTTTGGAGGTTCAGAGTATAACCATCAGCCGCTTAAAGATTTATTCTTATGGATAAAAAAGTATAACACTACAAACGTACAAAACCCGGTTTCATTAAGAGGCGTTGGATATTTGGGTCTTGAGACGTGGAAGTTTCCAAAAATGAATGATTATCTTATCGAAACGTATATCCATCCTTATAGCCAGGCAATCGCAGACAGCATGAAAGCCGCCTGGAAAAGAAATGGCAATAGTAATTCAGCAAGATCGGACTCCGTTATTCTGGCCTTATTAAGATCATATATTTCTGTTGCTGAGAAAACAGATACCCTCCCGGAGCAGAAATTGGAACAATTAAAATTAGACTTTGATCACCGGCTGTGGATGTACGGGCTACTTTCGTCAACTATAAACGAAAAGGATAAAATATTCAATTTAGTACAAAAAAGAGCAACGGTTGAGGCGGAGCTGATTGATGGCCTGTTGAAAAATAAAAAAAACAAATTGGCTTTTCTTTCAGGCAATGAGAATGTGATGAATGTTCATATATATGCAGTTAACAAACTTTATAATCAGGCTCTGTCAATACCTACCAATGGCCCAAAGTACAAGGAAAAATATAAGGATGGATATTTTTGTACCGTAACGTCATTTGCTGATAGTGCGAATGTTATCGGAGCAAAAGATTCGTTACGATATCAACCGATACTCATTTTTGGAGATGAGCAAGTAAAAGCGCTTAGAAAAAAACAGGAAGTCTTTTTTTACTCAAAGAGCGAAAGTGAGTTAAAAGATTTGAAAATTCCTATCGTAAATACAGGAGCCTGGGGTGACGAAAAAGTGCAGCTTATTACAAAAAAAGCTGAAAATGATGAACCTTATGATGTTCTTTTTATTTTTAAAAACTTGTCAAGGATAGAACCTTTGAAGTAGCGGGGGGAGGAAAATTAAGCAAAGAAATTTTTTATTTAAATTCCTCTATACTTTCTCTTTTTTAATTACCGGTTAATAGTTGAAATTTGCGATATGCAGTTCAACAGAGATAATTTATCTGACGAAACACTTATAGAACTCTATAGAAATTTACTTCTTCCGCGAATGACTGAAGAGAAAATGCTTTTGTTACTGCGGCAGGGAAAGGTTTCAAAATGGTTCAGTGGTATTGGCCAGGAAGCTATTGCGGTAGGCGCTACTTTCGCGCTTGCACGCAATGAATGGATAATGCCTTTGCATAGAAATCTTGGTGTATTTACTACCCGCAAAATACCATTATCTGATTTAATGAAACAGTGGCAAGGCTCATTAGATGGCTACAGCAAAGGAAGAGAGCGCAGCTTTCATTTTGGAAGCAGAGAACATTTTATCCATGGAATGATCTCACATCTTGGGCCGCAGCTTTCTGTTGCCGATGGAGTAGCGCTTGCTTATAAATTAAAAAAAGAAGAAAAAATTTCCCTTGCTTTTACAGGAGAAGGAGGTACGAGCGAAGGCGAGTTTCATGAAGCATTAAATGTGGCAGCAGTCTGGGATTTACCTGTAATTTTTATAATTGAAAATAACGGCTATGCTTTAAGCACTCCCGTGAGCGAACAATATCGTTGTGGTAATTTGGTTGATCGTGCCAAAGGATATGGAATGGAAGGCGTACAGATTGACGGGAATAATATACTCACCGTTTATGAAACGGTGAAGGGTGTACGTGAATATTGTATTAAAAATCAAAAGCCTTATTTAATAGAATGTATGACTTTCCGGATGCGCGGGCATGAGGAGGCAAGCGGCTTAAAATATGTTCCTAAAGAAATGTTTGAAAAATGGATTGAAAAAGATCCGATAAAAAATTATGAGCGTTTTCTGGTTGAAGAAAATGTTCTTACTAACCTGCAAATAGCAGGAATTAAAAATGAAGTACAGGAATATATTGAAAGAAGTTACCTGGCTTCTAATGAGGAAACCCAATCACACATTGATAAAGCTTCAATCTCTAAAAGAGAATTGGAAGATGTATATGCAAAGGTTATTCCCCGAAATAATGATCTTAAAACAGAAGGAAATTCATCCATTCACTCTTCAGAAGAAAGAGGCGTTAGATTTATTGATGCCATCAAAGAAGCGCTTCGGCAGTCTATGCAAGCGCATCCTAACCTGGTATTAATGGGACAGGATATTGCAGAGTATGGAGGCGCTTTCAAAATAACTGAGAGCTTGGTAAATGAATTTGGAAAGCAGAGAGTACGTAATACACCACTGTGTGAAAGTGCTATTGTCGGTGCAAGCCTTGGCCTTTCCCTTGAAGGATTTAAAACCGTAGTAGAAATGCAGTTTGCCGATTTTGTTTCAGTGGGGTTCAATCAGATAGTAAATAACCTTGCAAAGATCCATTACCGGTGGGGACAAAATGCAGACGTGGTAATACGGATGCCAACAGGTGCAGGAGTTGGAGCCGGCCCGTTTCATAGTCAAAGTAATGAAGCCTGGTTCGTGCATACGCCAGGCTTGAAAGTAGTGTATCCTTCTACACCTGAAGACGCTAAGGGATTATTAATTGCTGCCATTAATGATCCGAATCCGGTTCTGTTTTTTGAACACAAAGCTTTGTATAGAAGTGTTGCTTCCGATTTTTCAAAAGAATATTATGAGATAGAAATAGGTAAAGCACGACAGGTTCGTTCAGGCGTTGATATTAGCGTCATTACCTATGGTATGGGAGTGATCTGGGCTACAGAATATGCAGATGCTCATCCGGAAATTTCTATTAATATTCTTGATCTGAGAACATTGCTGCCGTTGGATTATAAAGCCATCAGGACTTCTGTAAACACGACAGGAAAAGTGTTGGTGCTTCATGAAGATACGCTTACCGGAGGGATAGGCGGAGAAATAGCCGCATGGATCGTTCAAAACTGTTTTGAATTTTTAGATGCCCCGGTGATGCGTTGCGCATCGCTCGATACTCCGGTACCTTTCAATAATGAGCTTGAAAAAAACTTTCTTGCAAAATCACGATTACATGAAACAATACAGAAGCTGATCAATTATTGAAAAAAAATTCTCTTTAATATTTCTCCAAAACTCCAAGGCCAAATAAAGCAAAGTCATATTTTACCGGATCATCTTTATCCAACTTTCTCAACGCTTCTGTTAATTCAACTGCTGCCAGCCAATCCGTTTGTTTTCTTTTTAATAAATTAAAGTGCCTTGCAACCCTTGCTACATGCACATCTACAGGGCATATCAATTGCGAGGGCTGAATTTTTTTCCAGATACCAAAATCAACGCCTTTATGATCATTACGCACCATCCATCTTAAATACATGTTCAACCTTTTACAGCTTGAGTTTCTTTGTGGAGAAGCTATATGTTTTTTGGTTCTTTGCGGTACATCGTTTAATGAAAAAAAATACTGGTAAAAATGATTTAAAGAGACTTCGATTACATTATCAAATTGCTTTATTGTTTTATTATTAAAGAAAGCAGATTCCAAAGAATTATTTTTTGAATAATGAAATTTAAAGAAGGAAATAAAATATAGAAGATCAGTATCGTTAAAAGTGCGGTGACAAAATCCTTCCAGCTTTCTAAGATCAGTGTCCGTATGGTTCAGGCAAAAATCATAAGGTGCATTATCCATTAGTTGCAAAAGCAATCTGCATTTGTTAATAATGGTTTTGCGAATGCCCCAGGCAAATGTAGCTGCAAAAAAACCGGCAATTTCTATGTCCTGCTTTTTTGAAAATAAATGTGGAATGCAAATGGGGTCGTCTTTAATGAAGGACGGATTATTGAACTGGCTTACTTTACGGTCAAGGAAAGATTTAAGATCGGCTATTGTTTTTTCTTTTTCCAAAGGATTAGTCTTCAAATAATTTAGAAGCCTTGTTTTTTGTGTATCTTCTTTTTAAATTCTTCAAAGCTCATTCCTTCAGAAGGATTTTGCTTGTGCATCTCCAAACGTTTCTTTGCAAAGGCTATTTCATTCATTTTGGCTTTTACTTTTTCCCAACTGATCAATGTTTCCGGGTGTTTCGTAATCTTTTCAATCCTTCTGTCTATTTCTTGTTTTTCTTCTTTGGATAAACGAAAATGATTTTTATTTTTTATAATTAAATACAATTTATCACAAAAATGTGAATATAAAGTTAGGCGGGGAACCGTCAATACATAGTCAGACGGGGACGCCTGGAAGGAAGATGAATCGAAATTTAAAGAAAAGGAACCGTCAATACATAGTCAGACGGGGACCGTCAGACTATGTTACTCAATTGCATTTTTCAAATCCTCAATCAAATCGTCTGCATCTTCTATACCCACACTCAATCTTATTAATGAATCTACCAAACCGTTTTTCAATCTTTCTTCTCTTGGAATACTTGCATGTGTCATCGTTGCCGGATGCCCGATAAGGCTTTCAACGCCTCCGAGGCTTTCTGCCAATGAAAAAAGCCTGGTAGAGGAAAGTACTTTCTTTGCCGCTTCTACATTATCATCTTTTAGAGTGAAGCTCATCATCCCGCCATAACCGCGCATTTGTTTTTTAGCAATATCGTGATTAGGATGATCTTCAAATCCACACCAATATACTTTATCAACCTTTGGATTATTTCTTAGCCAGCGGGCAATCTTTTCACCATTTTCACAATGGCGCTGCATACGCACGTGAAGCGTTTTCAATCCTCTTAAGATCAGGAAACAATCCTGCGGGCCGGGAACAGCGCCGCAACTGTTTTGTATGAACGCCAGTTTGTTTCTTAGTTCTTCATCGTTCACAATGATACATCCGTGTACTGAATCACTATGACCGCCGATATATTTTGTAGCAGAATGTACTACTATATCTGCACCGAGGTCAAGAGGATTTTGCAAATAAGGCGATGCAAAAGTATTGTCCACGCAAAGCAGCACATTATTCTTTTTTGCGATGGCAGCAACCGCGGCAATATCGGTAATGTTCATCATCGGGTTAGTAGGCGTTTCTGTCCAGATGAGCTTTGTATTTTTATTGATAAATTTAGAAACTTCATTTGCGTTCTGCATATTGATGAAATGAAATTTCACTCCATACTTTTCAAATATTTTAGTGAAAAGACGATAGGTGCCTCCATACATATCGTTGGCTGCAATCACTTCATCGCCCGGATTTAAAAGTTTCATTATCGCGTCTGAAGCCGCGGAACCGCTGGCAAAACATAAACCGAATTTTCCATTCTCAACTATTGCCAAAGCATTCTGCAATGCATGTCTTGTAGGGTTTTGTGTTCTTGCATATTCATAACCTTTATGTACACCCGGACTTTCCTGAACAAAGGTGGAAGTCTGGTAAATGGGAGTCATAATAGCTCCTGTAGAGGGATCCGGCTCAGAGCCTGCATGGATCATTTTAGTTTCTTGTTTCAAAATATTTTTATTTTCAAGTTAATAATTCGTACACTAACAATCCATCTAACTAATAAACTAATAAACCAATTAACTATTCAACCAATTAACCATTTAAAACTTAATAGGCAGCACAGTTTTCACATCATCCCAATACATATTCATATTAGCCCCGGCGGATGTTTTCTCAAAAGCTATGGTCATATCTTCTTCGCGCCCATTTTTCTGCACCGGCAAATCTATTCTTACCACATCTTTTGATGAATCGTAGCGAAAACTTCCCCAGGTATCCGTTTCTTTATTTACAATTAATGTCCATTTATCAGGGAAAGGAATTGCATAAAGTGTATATCGTCCCTTTTTTATTTTTTTATTATTGATGGTTACTTCTTTAAAAAACTCTATTTCTGTTGCTTCATTCGCACCAAGACGCCATACTTCTCCATAATCCTGCAATCCGCCAAAAACTTTTCTTCCGTTTAATTGCGGCCTGCTATATATTACCCGCATCACCAATGGCTCTGTCACTTTATTTTGAATTTTAAGCAATGGATAATTTACAGGATAATAACTCATATCCATAGGTGACTTATCCAGGGGAATCATCGTGGTACTCAATTGTGCAAACGCCGGACAGGAAAGCAGAAATAAGAAATTTATTGCGATAAAATATTTCATAAGGTTTTTTGAGCTGCAAATATAAGAATAGAATTATCGGGAGATAAGGTTGCTTAAGTTTGAAAGAGTATATGATTTAAGTTCGGGAAAAAAAGAGCCGTAGCAATCTTTCAGTTCATCATAATGTGTATTGAAAACTTCAAATGCAACATCCGATTCATTTAAATACAATGCCCTGTGAGCCAGTCCTGCAAAGCTTTTCCGGATACCTTCTTTCAGGTGGTATTCATACAACCAGTTTTGCGATCTCATGTAAGTAAATATTTTTTGAAAATGACCAGGAAAATAAAAAGCATTCTTTTCCAGGAGAGAGTAAGTTGTTTGTGTAAAATTTTTAAGCGGATTATTCACGTTAAATTGTTCTTGATCGGTAGCAAGAAAATGATCATAAACAATGTCAATAAAAGCACCTGAGTACAAGCGATAATGTGGACGAAAAAATTCCTTTGCCCTTGCAGTTACAGGATGAAAGTCTGTAAAATTATCAATTTGACGATGCAGGTAAATCCCATTTTGAATTGAAACCGGGTAATTAAATTTTCTTTTTCCTTTTACAAAATCGCTGATCATATTCCCGGTTAAAATATCAGGATCATTAAAAGATAGAAAAGCATGTGCAAGAAAATTCATTTTGTAAAATAACATTAAACCAGAGTTAAAAAAATGATAACACTTGCTATGGGGTTTGGCATATATTTTTCTTTCTTAAAAATTATTCACTTAAACAAAGTTATTATGCCAGATACAGAAAGAATTACCAACCCTTCCATGGGAAGCAATGAACTGGGAACAGAAACGAATGAGCCACGCCAAACAGGCGGCCTTTCTGCCGGAACCGATACCCAGCTTCATCTTACAGCCGCAGGCAGTAAAAAGAATAAAAAAGAAAAACAAATGGAGAAGGATAAAAAAAAGATTGACCGCCAGGCAGAGTTTTTTGAAGCAGATAAGACAGATGAATAAAATGATCCTGATCATTTTTTCAAGGCAGGCAAATAGCGCCTGCCTTTTTTAAGCCTTTGTAGAATAAATTACTCAACAAGTAAAACACATATCATGCCTTCAGAAACAATTAAAAAAGAAAAAAAAGGAACAACAAAACCCATCAAAACAGATTCTTCTAAAAATATGAATCCTGCGCCGGATAATACTCCTAAAGGAAACTCATGTAATAAAATGAAAGATAAAATCTTATTTATTACCGGTGCAGATAGTGGGATTGGTAAAACCTGTGCCTTACTATTTGCAAAGGAAGGCGCTGATGTAGCGATAGTGTATTTAAATGAGCATGATGATGCCAATGATATGAAGAAAAAAATTGAAGGTTATGGAAGAAAATGTTTACTGATTTCCGGCGATCTGAGACGTGAAAATTTTTGTAAGAAAGCAATTGATAAAGCGACAAAGGAATTTGGGAGAATTGATGTCTTGATCAATAACGCCGGAACACAGACGGAAAGAGAATCTTTTGAAGAGATAAAAACAGAAGATATGATCGAGACTTTTGAAACAAATATTTTTTCAATGTTCTGGATCACCAAAGCAGCATTGCCCTATATGAAAAAAGGAAGCGCCATTATCAATACCATTTCTGTTACAGCCTATCATGGCCATCCCAAATTGATAGATTATGCTTCTACAAAAGGAGCCATCGTTGCTTTTACCAGAAGCCTCAGCAATAGTTTGGTAAGCAAAGGAATCCGCGTAAATGCTGTTGCGCCGGGACCTATATGGACACCTTTGATAACTGCTACTTTTCCTCCCCAAAAAATACAACAGCATGGTTCGGGAACGCCGATGCAGCGCGGCGGCCAGCCCGCAGAAGTAGCGCCTTGTTATTTATTTTTAGCATGCAATGAAGATTCAAGTTATATCTCCGGCCAGGTATTGCATCCGAATGGCGGCGAGATAGTAAACGGATAAAACTTAAAAGAATTACATGAGCGAAGTAGCTGAAGCACTTTCTAAAATTTCAAAAAGAAAATTACGGAGTATCGTAAACAATGAAGAGAAAACCGCTATAGCAGCCAATCTTATTTATGTAAGCGACAAAGAGCCAGGAATTGAAAGGAGAAAGAAAGGAGAAAAATTAAGTTATTATTATAAGAATAAGCTCATAAAAGATGATGAAGAACTGCTGCGAATAAAACATTTGGTAATACCGCCGGCATGGGAAAAAGTATGGATCTGCAAAAAAGAAAACGGCCATTTGCAGGCAACGGGTTATGATATAAAAAACAGGAAGCAATATAAATATCATCCTAACTGGAATACATTAAGAAATGATACTAAATTTTACCGGCTGCATGATTTTGGGAAAGCCTTACCGGCTATGCGTTTACAAATAGAAAAGAACTTAAGCATTCCTGAACTATCCGAAAAAAAAGTGCTGGCAGCAGTAGTGAGTTTGATGGAGCGAACGAACATCAGGATCGGAAATGCCTTTTATGAAAAAGCGTATGGCTCATTTGGACTTACTACTTTAAAAGACCGTCATGTAAAATTTAAAGGGAATGCTGTTTCTTTTTCTTTTAACGGAAAAAAAGGAATAGCGCATAATATAACGCTTAAAAGTAAAAAGCTTGCCGGGATCATTAAAAAATGCAGAGATATACCCGGTAAAGAATTGTTTCAATATTATGATGAAGATGGTAACCGTCATTCAATAGATTCGGGGCTTGTAAATAATTATATCCGTGAAATAAGCCACGCAGATTTTACTGCCAAAGATTTCAGAACATGGGCGGGAACCGTTCATGCCTTTCTTGCATTAAAATCAATTGGCTGTTGCGAAACGGTAACCGAAGCGAAGAAGAAAATAGTAGAAGCATTAGATATTGTTTCTGAACATTTGGGAAACACAAGAACGGTTTGTAAAAAATATTATGTTCATCCGTTGATACTTTCTCTTTATGAAAGCGGGGAATTGGAAAAGCATATTGCAAAGCTGGATGCCATTGAAAAAGATGATGGCAAAACCGGGCTTTCGCCGGAAGAACAAATAGTAATGAAAATTTTAGAAGCCCACTAAAAAAAGTTAAGTAAATTCGGCCTTATGTTTTCCATTCAAAAAAAAATAGAGGCTGGCTTTGAAAAAGTAATTTTAAAGAATGAAGCCACAGGCAATTATGCAACTGTTTTACCGGCTTGCAGCGCCATGTTACATGAGTTTGTGATCAGAGAAAATGATGATCCAATTAATGTGATAGACAGTTACCAATCTTATCATGAATTTAAAAATTCTCTTAAAGAAAAAGGATTCATGGGTTGTAAGCTTTCTCCTTTTGCCTGCAGAGTGGGTAACGCTAAATATACCTTTGGAGAAAAAGAGTATTTCATCGAAAAGTCTTTACCTGCTGAGCATGCTTTACATGGATTATTATATGATAAAGCATTTGTAATAGTTGCTGAAATAGCTGACGAACAGAATGCATCTGTTACTATGAAGTATGAGTACAGGGCAGAAGACCCCGGTTATCCATTTAATTATGATTGCCTGGTAACATGGCGATTGGAACCCGAAAATAAATTAACCGTTATCACAGAATGTATCAATAAAGACGAAGGATTGATCCCGATGCAGGATGGATGGCATCCTTATTTTACGTTAAGCGATTCTATAGATGATCTGCATTTGGAATTTCAATCGAAAGAAATAGTTGAATTCAGCAGTGAGTTGATACCAACAGGACAATTATCCAAATACCCAAAGTTTTCAACCATAGAAAAAATTGGCGATACGGTATTAGATAATTGCTTCACCCTGGATACACAGGAATGCCAGCCGCTCTGCGTGTTACGAAACCCGGATAAAAATATTGAGATCCAGTTTTTCCCTGATGAATCTTACCCATATCTTCAGATATACACGCCGCCTCATCGCAGAAGCATTGCTATCGAAAACCTAAGCGGAGCGCCCAATGCCTTTAATAATGGGATGGGACTTATTACACTCGAATCGGGACAATCAGCCTTGTTCAAAACTTCTTACAAAATTCTGCTCTTAAATAAAATTTGATGAATGAAACTGCCTTGAAAGTAAAACATGCTTTCAACGAAAAATTTAAAGAGGAACCGCATCTTTATTATTCTCCGGGAAGGATCAATCTTATTGGCGAGCATGTGGATTATAATGATGGCTTTGTAATGCCGGCTGCAATTGACAAGGGTATTTATTTTGCAATTGCTATAAATAATTCTGAAGAAATAAATTGTTATTCTGTTGATTTTAATGAAAGTATTTCTATTCCGCTTTCTGAAGTAAAAAAAATGGATAGCTGGAAAAATTATGTTTTAGGAGTAGTAAATGAATTTCAAAAACTGGATTTACCGGTGAAAGGTTTTAATTGTGTCTTTGGTGGAAATATTCCTATAGGTGGCGGCATGTCTTCTTCTGCTGCCCTGGAAGGCGGCATTTCTTTTTCTCTGAATGAGCTTTGTAATTTTCAAATGAACCGCAAAGACCTGGCATTGCTCGGACAGCGCGCAGAGCATAATTTTCCGGGAGTGATGTGTGGCATTATGGATCAATATGCCAATATGATGGGGAAAAAAGATAGCGTGATCTTATTGGATTGCAAAAATATTACGCACGAATATGTGCCTCTTGATATCAAAGGATACCAGATCGTTTTGATCAATACCAAAGTGCATCATTCACTGGCATCATCACAGTATAATCTGCGAAGAAAAGAATGTGAGCAAGGATTAGAAATTTTAAAAAAAGAATTGAATATTCAATCCTTCCGCGACATAAAAGATCCGAGTGATTTGATTCCTTTTAAAACAAAAATGGAGGATAAGGTTTACAGGCGTTGCGAATTTGTAGTTGAAGAAATTCATCGTACCCAAAAAGCTGCTGAACTTTTAAAAGAGAATGGCCTTACTGGTTTTGGAAAACTGATGTTTGACACACATAATGGGCTAAAAGATCAATATGAAGTAAGTTGTAAGGAACTTGATTTTTTAGTAGATAAAGCAAAAGAAAATAAAGGTGTAATTGGTGCAAGGCTTATGGGTGGCGGCTTTGGAGGATGTACCATTAACATTATAAAAGATAACGAAATTGATAACTTCTTATCAGCATCATTGGCTGCTTATAAAAAACAATTTAATATCGAAGCTGAATATTATAAAGTAAAGGTGGTAGATGGAGTGGGAAAAATAGGTTGCTGATTCCAGGGCAACGTATCTAAATCCAAAAAAGATTGTTTCAAATCTCTACAAGCATGAGCGCCAACTTAAGGTGCAAAAATATCTTCGTTATTTATAATTATGTTGGTCAACCATTAAGGCATTAAGAACCATTAAGAATACATGCTGCAAAGCAGCAGCATCCTTAACTACTCTTAACTACTTAATGGCTAAAGCAGGCAGAGTACTCCTAATCCTTTTTCTCTGAGAAATATTGGTTTAAAAAATTTAATTATTTGGATTCAGCAAGGTTACCGGCTGCAGGCGCCGGGCGCTTACATATCTTCCGTTTTGCACTGCAGGTGTCCAGCGTGGTCCCTTCCTGATAGCGTTTACAGATATTTCGGCAAGCCGGGTCCCTTGCAGGTTTAGCGCTTTTACCTCACTCACTATTCCGTCCTTATCTACCGTAAACTGAACGGTACAAGTGCCATAATCTTTATCAGTAAATTCATCAAGTTGGGCATTAATGGCTTTTTGAATAAATCGCTGCCAGGCCAACGGGCCGCCAGGAAATTGAGCTTCTATCTCTACCGGCATAAAAGTGGAGTCTTGTTTTGTTTGCCTGCTCTCTATTTTTGCACCTACATCGCTTCCGGTTATTTCAGCAGGTGGGTTTATAATTCCTATAGCGCCCGAGCCGGGAAGTGTATGGTCATCTATATTCGCATTTTCAATTTGCACTACATCCGGCGGAGGATCGGGTACAAGATTATCTTTTGCAATCATTGGTATTGAATATTTAGTGGTCGGGGCAGCACTCGCAGGCTTTGCTGCTTTGGGTATTATGGGCTTTAGTTCATCTTTAGGAATTTCGCGTATAGTTATGGGCGGTGTTGTCATTACAACTGGGCTGCTTGGTTTTACAAAACGACGCAACACCGTCGAAACCAGTACTCCTGAAAGCACCAAGGAAAACGTAATGATAAGCGCTGTATAAAGCCGCCTGTTATAGGTTTTGCGAAGGCTATAGGCGCCGTATAGTTTATTCTTTCCATCAAATAAAATGTCAAGAATATTTGATTGTAAAATTTGACTGGCTTCCATGATCGTGTTTACCAGTAAGATTCTGTTGTCCTGATTTTTCCATAAAAAAATCTAAACAGCGCTTAATTCAAACCTTTTTTTCCCGTGATGAATGTTTTCAATTTCCTGTAAAAATTCTTTTCCCCAGAAATCAATATCAAAATATTTCACAGATTCATACAATCGTTTCATTCGCATTTGCCTGTGTGGTTTATCCATAGTTAAAGCCTGAAGAAGACCATCCTTAAGTGACCGCCTGTCGTAAGGATTGGTAAGTAAAGCATATTTTAATTCAACAGAGGCGCCTGCAAATTCTGATAATAACAATACGCCGCTATCATCTTCTCTTAATCCCTGGGTAGCTATATACTCTTTTGCCACGAGGTTAAGGCCATCTCTTAATGGAGTAATCCAGGCAATATCAGCAAGGCTGTAATAAGCGATAAGTTGCTCAAACGGAATGGTGCGAAAGAAAAAATGAATAGGCGTCCATCCTATTTTTGAATATTTACCATTGATCTTTCCGACGGCTTGCTCAAGCTCCTGTTGTATCTTTTCATATACCTTCATTCCTTTTGAGGGAGGGGTGCAAATATTGATCAATTCTACTTTGCCATGATATTCCGGGTGCTGATCCAGAAAATCTTTGAAAGCTAAAATTTTCTCCAAAGGTCCCTTTACATAATCCAATCTTTCAACACTTAGTATGATCTTTTTTTCACCAAACTGGCTGCGCATTTCTTTAATAAAATGTTGCGTATCAGCCCGTGAATACAGTTCTTTAATGTAATCTACATTTACACCCACCGGATGCGCTCCTAAATGTACCAGCCGGTTATTTACGCTGATACTGCGGGTCATCTTTTCAACGCCTAACGGACAGCTATAAGTAAGAAAGCGCTCGCTGCAATTTATTTCTTCAATCACATCTACCGGCATCTGGCTTTTTACCACATCTACAAAATTCTCCACATAGCGCGGAATGTGGAAACCAATATAATCGCATTGCAAAAGGCTTCCTATGATCTCTCCGCGCCAGGGAATGATATTAAAAATATCTGCAGGCGGAAAACTGGTATGATGGAAAAAAGCTATTGTAAGATCAGGGCGTAGCTGCCTGAGAATACCCGGAACCATCCATAAATTATAATCATGTATCCACACGAAGGCCTGGTGATCGGCCTCTGAAGCGGTTTTCTCAGCAAATAACCTGTTCACTTTCACAAAATGATCCCAATGATTATGATTGAAAGTGGCTTTATCAATGAAAGAAAAAATGGTTGGCCAAAAAGCTTCTTTTGAAAATATCCTGTAAAAAAGGTCTATATCTTTTCTGCTGAGCGGGATGCGCGATACCATCAGGTTAGGATATTTTTTTTCATCTACATATACATTGCGCAAATTTTCTTTTTTATTCTCTGCTTCTTCCCATGCAATCCAGGTACCTGAGCGGCCACCTCTGAAGAATCCTAACAAGGAAGGTATAATGCCATTAGGGCTTTGGGGTGCAATGCGTTCACGAACACCATTGATCTCTTTTATTTCATAAGGCAATCTATGGTAAACCATCAATAGCTGGTTCTCTCCGCTTGTGGTTTTTACTTTTTCAAATTCTTCTTCTGTAAAATAATCCCGGAATTCATCAAAATATTTTATGGCTTCTAAGATACCGCCACAGCCTGGCTTATTTGCATGATGCACGAGAGGATTATCTTTTGTTGCTTCAATTAATTTTTCTTCTGCCGATCCTACCACTACTCCTTTATATCCTACATTGTAAAGGGACAAGTCGTTTAAGGTATCTCCGGCAACAAGTACATCCTTATCTGAAATGTTCAACAGATTTACCAATTGAGTTAAAGACGATCCTTTGTTGACGCCGCGTGGTAAAATATCCAAATATTTTCCTGCAGATAACAGTGTATCACAATTCAATGATTGGGCGATATAATTTACCTTTTCCAAGTCAGTATACTCATCAAAATAATAAGAACACCGGCGCATTTGCGGTACTTCCTGCCGTTCAAGGCCTTTTACCTTTTTAAATTTATCAGAGACATTGATAGCCCCCGGCCACTTATCTTCAATATCTGCCTGTAAAGGCTGAATAGCTTCAAGCGTTAAACCATTAACAATAGTGGCTCCTACGTCGCAGATAATATAATCGGGATTGGGTATTATCGGGTCATTCAACAGGGGGATCACAGTTTCCAGGCCTCGCCCGCTCACAAATACAAGCGCTACGTCTTCTCTTTCGCGCATGATCCGGTAAAGCTGTTGCTTGAATACGCTTTTGCCTGCTAAAAAAGTACCGTCAAGATCTGTTGCAAGTAATAACATGTTTTTCTTTATTTGAGATGATAATAAGTATAGATTTCGCAATCTGATCCGGTTCAGAAAAAGGCAGGAAAACAACAACTATAGGCCGAAGAAGGAGTTAAAGGCTCCCTCAAATTATAGATGCAAATTGAATGTGCTGTGCCGGGTTGTAAAAAACTCAATAATTCATTTCTTCTGTTGGTTCTTAAAACCATTTATGCTAACAGAGTTTTCAGAAGAAACCTTAACAAGAGTTGTGCCCAACTGCCTCTTCCAATAAGAAAAGATTGCAGTGATTGCAAATATTTTTTTAAAGGTTGCAATGTACAAAATTTATGCGATAGAGCCGGTTAAAAGCCTCTGAAATTAACCTTTTCAGTCAGTCAATTCATATCACAAAAGGGTTAAAACTGATAAAAATATTTTGCATTTTTCTTTGTGCTCTTCGTGTGATCAAAAGCTCTTGCGAAGCAAAAGAAGAAAGAATTGAACACGGAGACACGAATAATGGTTTTTTATAGAATGTCTATTCTATTGCTATAGACAAAAGGTATTTTATAAAAATAAGAGGCGAGAGAACGATCCAAAAGCATCTGAAAACATTCAACCACTTTGCAAATCCACTTTCACTTATTTTTGCAGCTATGGAAAATCTGCATACGCTAATAAATAATTTAAAAGAAGAGATTGCCAATTTTTCGAGCGACGAAAAGAATGCGGATGAAATATTTCGTATAAAATATATCGGCTCTAATGGATTGGTGAAATCATTGATGGGGAAGATGAAAGAAGTGCCCTCTGAAAATAAAAAGGAGGTGGGCAAAGAACTTAATGAATTGAGATTGCTGGCAGAAACAAAGTTGGATCAGTTAAAGAAGTCTGCAAGTAACCAGCAACAGGTAACTAAAAGCTCAATTGACCTGACTTTGCCCGGAACTACTTTACCCATAGGAAGCAGGCACCCGATTAGTATTATCAGGAATAAAATAGTTTCAATTTTTCAGCGTCTTGGTTTTGCTGTAGCAGAAGGCCCTGAGATCGAGGACGACTGGCATAATTTTACTGCCCTTAATTTGCCCGAAAATCATCCTGCGAGAGATATGCAGGATACCTTTTATGTTTCACAGTATCCTGCATGGATGCTACGTACCCATACAAGTAGTGTGCAGGTGAGAGAAATGGAAAAAGGCAAACTTCCTATCCGGATCATTTGCCCGGGAAGAGTATATCGTAATGAAACAATTAGTGCAAGAGCGCATTGTTTCTTTCATCAGGTAGAAGGATTATACATTGATGATAGCGTATCCTTCGCAGATTTAAAGCAAACACTTTATTTCTTCGTTCAGGAAATGTTTGGCAAAGAAATGAAAGTGCGTTTTCGCCCTTCTTATTTTCCGTTTACAGAGCCAAGCGCTGAGATGGATATTAGCTGTCTTATTTGTGGTGGCGAAGGTTGTAATGTATGTAAGCACACTGGTTGGGTAGAAATATTAGGTTGCGGAATGGTGCATCCCAATGTACTTGAAAACTGTAAGATTGATTCTAACAAATACTCCGGATTCGCATTTGGTATGGGCATCGAAAGAATTACCATGCTGAAATACCAGATAAAGGATCTGCGTATTTTTAGTGAGAATGATGTGAGGTTTTTAAAACAGTTTACAAGCGCTGTGTAGCAATAAAAATGTATGCGCTAATTTATATCCCTGAAACAATTATTCTAAATTCCGGAAATGCTACAGGAAAATGCTATCGCCCAAAATATAATGCCTAAAAACATTCTCGTAACCGGAGGCTCGGGGCTTGTAGGTAATGAACTGATAAAGCAACTTCTTTCCCAGGGAGAGCATGTGAAGGCAATTTATCATGCTACGCCACTCTATATCTCTCATCCTAATTTGGATATTATTCAATGCGATATTCTTGATGTGGCAACTCTTGAAGAGATCATGAAGGGAATAACCCATGTGTATCATTCGGCAGCGCTCGTTTCTTATTCTCCAAAAGATAAGCGCCAGCTTATAAAAATAAATGTTGAAGGAACTGCAAACATCGTAGATGCCTGCATACAAGCAGGAGTACAAAAATTAGTTCATGTAAGTTCTGTTGCAGCGTTAGGAAGAATGGGGAAAGGCGAAATGATCTCTGAACAAATGAACTGGACAGAAGAAACCAGCAACAGTACTTACGGCAAATCAAAATACTTTGGAGAGATGGAAGTATGGCGTGGCATTGGTGAAGGCTTGCAGGCTGTAATTGTAAACCCCACTTTAATATTAGGCGGCGATACCTGGGAAAGCGGGTCTTCTGCAATATTTAAAAAAGCTTATGATGAATTTAAATGGTACACAGAAGGAGTGACCGGCTTTGTAGATGTGCGCGATGTAGTACGCGCTATGATCCTCTTGATGAATAGCGAAATTACTTCACAGCGTTTTATTCTGAATGGAGAGAACCTGTCTTACAAAGAAATATTTTCATCTATTGCAAAATGCTTTGGTAAAAAACCACCTTATAAAAAAGTAACTTCTTTTATGGCAGAATTGATCTGGAGAGCAGAAGCGATAAAAGCAGCATTTACAGGAAGTGATAATTTATTAACGAAAGAAACAGCGCGTACTGCACAGGCAAAAGTTCAATTTGATAATAGTAAAATTTTAAAAACGTTACCCGGTTTTAAATTCACCAAAATAGAAGATACTATTGCCCATACCTGCATCGCACTCAAAGAAAGATATCATCTTTAAAAGAAGATACAGGATAATGATGGCAGACAGTATCAGACATCATCAAATCAGACATCATCCCTTATTTTAGTTTTTTTATCTTTTCCCATATTTCGGGAAGCCGCTTTATCATCACCAGTTCTTTTCTCTTACTGTAAAACTCCTGGATGGGAGTGCCCCAATAAGTTTTATTTCCTTCGATGCTGGAAGTAACACCTCCCTGTCCCATAACAACTGCATTCTCTCCGATGGTAATTGTTTTATTAACACCTACCTGCCCCCAAAGAGTAACTCCATCTTTTAAAACGGTACCTCCTGCGATGCCTACCTGTGCAGCGATCAGGCAATTTTTTCCAACCGTTACATCATGGCCTATGTGCACCATGTTGTCTATTTTAGTTCCACTTTCTATTACGGTAGAATCGCTTACACCTCTGTCAATCGTACAATTGGCGCCAATTTCAACGTGATCATGAATTACAACCTGGCCACAGCTTTGCATTTTCCGGTACCATATTTTCCGGTTCTTTTTTGTATTAAAATAATAAGCGTCACTGCCAATCACTGTCCCGGAATGTATCTCTACATTATTGCCTATGACCGTATCATCGTAGATACTTACATTAGGATGTACAATACAATCATCTCCAATTGTTACATTATTTCCCATAAAAACATTCGCCATTACAATTGTATTCTTACCGGTGCGTGAAGTATCGCTTATCATTTTATCAGAAGGCCGGAAAGGTTTAAAATGATTCACAATTTTTAAATAAGCTTCAAAAGGATCTTCAACCATCAACAAAGTTTTTCCTTCAGGCGCTTCTTTTTCGGCATTGATAATAATAAAGGTTGCAGCGCTGTTCAGGCAGGCTTCATAATATTTTGGATGATCTACAAATACAATGTCGCCTTCCTGCACCTTATGTATTTCATTGATGCCGGATGCAAATGAATTTTCATTTCCATAGATTGTTGCACCAATGAAACCGGCTATCCACTGAGCTGAAACTGGCGAAGGGAACTGCATATAATAAATTTAGGCACCAAAGATAAAGTTTGATTTTTTATGTACTTGCAGATTTGCTTTCAAACGAAAGCATCTTGCAGATGAATAAATATAAACGGGAACATCAACTCAAAAATTTTCTTCAACAATACAAAGATTGGCTTTGCATTTGCAGTTATAAAATAAAACAGGAAGTAAGGCGTTATATTTCATCTTACGATTTAATGCGATCAAAAAATATTTTGTGCAGAAGCTAAAAAAGCAATTAATGAAACAAAGTGAAACAGGTTATTTATCATTCAATAATTTTACTTTATCCACAACACTTTTTAAAATGTTGATAAAAAAAGATGTAAATATTTTTTCAGATAGCAAAAATTATTTTTAATATTGTGTAAGGAAATTTTTTTCCTGTACTTACTAACCCATCCATATAACAAAGCCCGAACATTTTTTGTCGGGCTTTATTATTTTTATCAGAAATAACTTACTTACTTTTTTAAATTTGTGGATTGAATAATTATTTTATTGCTCACAAGCCTTATCACGTTCTATCACAATTTTCTTCTGAAGATGGTAAACTCACATTAAAAGATTTTTTTAATGTGCCGCCAAATGTATATCCGGTGGGACGTTTAGACTATGATAGCGAAGGGCTATTGTTATTAACTGATGATAAGAAACTTAATAAATTATTATTAGACCCCACCCAAAAACATGAAAGAGAATATTGGGTTCAGGTAGAAGGTATCATCTCCGAAGTTGCCATCAATGAATTACAACAAGGTGTTTTCATTCAAAGCAATGGGAAAAAATATTTGACTAAAAGATCCATTGTAAAAAAATTTTTATCTCCGCAGAAAGTCATGGGAAGAACACCGCCTATACGTTTTAGAAAGAACATTCCTGATAGCTGGATCAGTATGGTTTTAACAGAAGGTAAAAACAGGCAGGTGCGTAAAATGACTGCACGTGTTGGCCATCCAACTTTAAGGTTAATAAGATACCGGATAGAAAACATTACATTGGCAAAATTGAAGCCGGGAGAAATGAGAAAAGTTTCTCAGGAAGAAATGTATAACTTGCTAAAAATTAAAAAAAGATAAATCAAGATGTTAAGATCAATGACAGGCTTTGGCAGAGCAGAACAAACCATAGGAGACAAAACTTATTTGGTAGAAATAAAATCACTTAATGGAAAACAATTAGAAATTAATTTAAAGATCCCGGCTATTATCAAGCCTTATGAATTTGACGTAAGGAACCTGATACAGGAATCTCTTTTACGCGGTTCTATTGAATGCTTAATAGTTGTAAAACAAAATGGTTCTGCCAAACCTGTAATTATCAATACCGACCTGATCAAGTCTTATTACAAGCAAATAGAAGAACTTGCCTCAGAATTATCTATTGATACCAACTCCGTGCTAAGTGCAATACTAAGGTTGCCTGAAGTAATATCGCCAAGCAACGAGGTGCTTGATGAAAAAGATTGGAACGACTTAAAAAAAGTAATTGAGCTTGCTTTGCATGAATTAAATACCCACAGGATCGAAGAAGGGAAATCAATTGATAAAGAGCTTCGCATTCGTATAAAGAATATTAAGGAACAGGAAGACAAAATCCTGACCCTTGAACCCCAACGAAAGAAACGGATGAAAAATGAATTGATACAACTTCTTGAAGAAAATGTTGGAAAAGAAAACTATGATGTCAACAGGCTTGAGCAGGAGCTCATTTATTATATTGAAAAGATAGACATCAGGGAAGAACAGGTACGCCTTAAAAATCATTGCGAATATTTTGTATCCATACTGGATAGCTCATCTGATGTGAAGGGCAAAAAGCTTGCTTTTGTGATCCAGGAAATTGGCCGTGAAATCAATACGACCGGATCAAAAGCTTATGATGCGGAGATTCAACGATGCGTGGTTTTTATGAAAGATGAACTTGAAAAATTGAAGGAGCAGACTTTCAACATTTTGTAAGTTTTATTTATCCTGTTAAAAACAAATTATTTTTGTAAAAAAATTCATCTTGAAAAAATTTTTTTTCATATTCGTTCTTTCTGCGTGCTTTGCTTCCTGCATCAATATTGATCTTTTCGAAAAGGAATCCCAGATACCATCTCAGCAGTGGTATTACAATAATGTTCCTCAATTTACTTTTAATATTAAAGACACTTCATCGCTGTATAACGTTTATATAGTATTGCGCCATACCGATCTGTATGAATACAATAACATCTGGCTCAGGATTGGTTCTGCTGCGCCATCAGATACGATACGCTATCAAAATATAAATTTAAAATTAGCCAGCGATTCCAAAGGATGGGAAGGTACCGGTATGGATGATATATTTGAAGTGAGAAAGATCATTTCGCCCGGCCCGGTCTCCTTTAAAAAACCTGGCGATTACTCATTTTCCGTTGCACAGATCATGCGTGAAAATCCTTTGAATTATATTCTGAATGTAGGAATAAGAGTGGAAAAGGTGAACATGTAGATTCTGCTTAGTTCTATCCTGTTTGCCTTCGGTTTTCAAAATTTAAAAGTATGGATTACCAGCTCCTTAAAACTAAATTAAAGCACAGCCCTCTTCGGATCATATACATTTTCTATTGGTTTCTTCTTGCTTATATTATTGCCGCTCTTATTTTTTGGTACATCGCACTTAATAAACAAAATGAAGAAATTTATTCTTATAAAGTAAGAATGATTGAGATGAACGATGCCCGCTCTGAAAAGGAACTGCAACAACTTAACGAAGATAAAAACATAAAAATTACGCAATACGTTGGCGAGGGAGCTACCTTTTTATTATTAATAATTGCAGGCGCTATTTTCGTTTTTCGTATTATCAACAGGGAGTTAATGCTGTCAAAACAGCAGCAGAACTTTATGATGGCTATTACTCATGAATTAAAGACTCCTATTGCTGTTACCAGGCTCAATCTTGAGACCATGCAGATCAGGAAGCTTGATGATGAGCAGCAACAGAGATTAATAAGAAGTACCATCCAGGAAAGCAATCGCCTGAATGCGCTTTGTAACAACATGCTTTTATTAAACCAGATAGATACCGGTGGCTACACTTTTACTAATGAAAAAATTGATCTCGGCACATTGGCCAATGATTGCGCCTACGATTTTCTTTCACGTTTTCCATCCAGAAGGATTGAAGTATCTGCAGAAGATGAAGCTGTTATTAACGGAGATAAATTGCTGCTGCAACTGGCTATTAACAATCTTTTAGACAATGCCATTAAGTATTCGGGAAAAGACACTTTAGTTTTGCTAAAGGTATTTCAGGATAACAAAAAGATTTACTTCCGGGTAATTGATGAAGGGCCGGGAGTGCCGGCAAAAGAGCAGGGAAAAATATTTGAAAAATATTATCGCGGTGCACAAATGCAAACAAAGGGAACCGGCCTCGGCCTTTATCTTACCAAAGAAATAGTAAGGCAACATCATGGCAATATCAGCATGACAAATAATAAGCCGCACGGATGTATTTTTGAAATTCAATTTAAACTTTCCAGGAATACCTGATCATTAATTTGTTTATTATGCAGCCGAAAAAACTTTCGATTTTATTGGTAGAAGATGAAGAAAATATACAAGATGCTTTAAAATTGAATTTTGAAATGGAAGGGTATGAAGTCACTTCTGTATATGATGGGGAAGCCGCGCTAAAAGCCGTGCATGACGAATATTTTGATCTGATCATCCTGGATGTAATGCTGCCTGAAATAGACGGGATCACCGTGTGCGAAAACATCAGGCTTACCAATACTGAAATTCCTATACTGATGTTAAGCGCTAAGAACCAAAGCGCTGATAGAATATTGGGCCTTAAAAAAGGAGCGGACGACTATGTGACCAAGCCGTTTAGTCTTGAAGAACTTTTAATAAGAGTAAGAATATTGATCAATAAGAGTAAAAAAATATCTGCAAAAGAGCCGGTTGAAGAGCAATATATTTTTGGCAAAAACCAGATCAATTTTAAATCTCTGGAATGTATTACTAAAACAGGTGAAGTTGTTGCGCTTACTAAAAAAGAAGCCATGTTGCTAAAGCTTCTTATCGAAAATAAAAATGAAGTAGTAACAAGAGAAAAGATCTTGCAATCTGTATGGGGATACAACGTTTATCCCACCACACGCACGGTTGATAATTTCATTTTGAATTTTAGAAAATACTTCGAAGAAGACAGCCGTAACCCGAAATATTTTCATTCTATAAGAGGCATTGGCTACAAGTTTACCAGTTAGCCCCCTACCCCCGAAGGGGGAACAATAAGACTTCAGATTTTAGGCGCCAATCATCAACTGCATACCTGCTTATCCAGCAAAGAAATTACCTCCGAAGCGCTTTCATAAATACGATTAAGATGAGTAGTATTTGAAGGAGGTGCATATAAGTTGATCTCGATCTCATCAAGAAGCGAGGTAAGCATTAAAGAGGTGTTCAGGCTTACATTGCATTTATCTAACTCTTCATTCAATCTTTTTTTGGATAGCTCACTTAAAGGGATATTTAATTTTTGGGATAAATATTTTTTCAGGCTTGTATCAATAGAAAGCAGGAAACCCCTGCTATCCTGCGCCATCATTTTTTCATGAGCATCAAGTAATGGATTTTCAGGGATGATAAATTCCTTGTCAGGCGCTGCAGCCTCATTTTGTATGTCATCCACTTCTACATTTTTTTCTAAAAGGCCTTCCTTTTTGTTTTTCTTAATGATAAGAAAAAACACAAGAGCAATAATTCCTGCTATTAAAGCGATACCTAAGATGATTTCTGTTTTGCCTGAAATAATGCTATGTGAGCTATCTTGTTTATTATCAGAAAATTTAGGACGTACCGCCGTTCCTTTGCTGACATGCACTTCCAGTGGTTGAACATGTAAGGTTTTATATTCTTCAGATGCAGGATCAAAATAGGAAAATAAGATAGAATCTATTTTATAGTCGCCCGGCTTTGAAACAGTAAAAGGAAATGAAAACACTTTGCTGCCTTGCATCGGCACTGTGGTCTTATCAACGTTATCTTTTACTTTAGCTTCAAAACCATCTATACCTTCAGGCCAGATGACGGTCGGTGCATTTACTAATTGTATATTTCCCTGTCCGCTTACCGTAACTTTTAAAACACCTGCATCATCGGTAGAAATATGATTTTTTTCTAAAGAAGAAGTCAAGGTAAAGTTTCCAACAGCGCCTTTAAAATCAGCCGGCTTATCTTTCGAAGGTAAAGGCTTTACATTAATTACCGCGGGCGAAGTTTTTAAAGTGATCTTTTGTTCTACTAATCCACTGGCAGGAACTCCCATACCGCCGAAGCTTTGCAGCATGTCAAAGAGGCTGCTTCGCTCCTGCGAATTAGCATATTCTGATTTTATAAAAGTTACTTTGTTGTCAGCTACTATCGGGTCGAGCGTGATGTTGCCAGCCTGCAAAGGGTATAGCTCTACCTTCCTGCGTGTATAAACATTGTAGAGACGTCCATCATATTTTTCAAGTTTCGAATCATCATTTACATTAAGATCGCTTACAGAAAAACCATTGAAGGAAGGAGCTTCAGTAATCATGGTTTCGGAAAGGAGCCGGGTATAAACTTTTATGGATGCTACAATAGGCTCGCCTACAAAACAACTCTTCTTGTTGACCTCTAATTTTATAAAAAGATTCTTCCTGATTTTTGCATCAGCATCTTCTCCCTGTTTTAAAACGAAATCACCAAATTGGCGCCTGACAGGAATATCCGGACGATCAAAATTGAAATTTGGGAAAGGTGAGGGGCGTGCAGTATTGTTCTGAACCAGGGAGGCATCTTTGGTGACAGTAATAGTTACCGGATCACTTTTATATTCTTTGCCATCTGCCTGTGCAGTAGCCGCGCCAATAGTAAACTTTCCGGGATGTTTAGGCTGTAAGCTGAACCCAATAGAAACATACTGGCTTACGCGGCCATTGACACTGCTTATGCTCCTTTGCTGGTTGGGGCCGCTTACCACATTAAAATCTTTAAAAGAAGGTGGCGTAATGTTTTCAACATTCGAAGCATTTTCTACTTTAAACTGGATCTCTACTAAATCATTTTTTCCTATTTTTTTGTTGGGGCAAACTGCTGAAAACCGAACCTGGGCAAGAGAATTACTGGTGATAAAAACGGATACAAGAATAAAAAGAAAGGCCTTAAAGAATTTGAAAAATGAAGCCTTATGGATCCGGCCAATGAGTTGATTCACCATCTTGCGCCTTTTTAAAAAGCCCGAAGAGCTGAAAGTAATATCAACCTTATGTAAGTCCTTTAGTAAAATTGTATTCATCTTTCCGTAAAACGTGAGCTACAAAAATACTTGTAATTGAATTTAAAAAAAGGTTAATAGAATTAGGAGGATCTTTAAGGTATATCACCCAGTAAAGGCCTTATTACAATATCTTCCACGCACGCCTGTGGCGAAAGCAAAGAGGCAGCATAGACCATGCCGGCAATATCATCTGCCTCCATCATTCTTTCGGGCGATATACCTGAACCTTCCCATGATGAGGTGTAAACCGCTCCGGGGTAAACGGTGGTTACCTTGATATTAAAGGGTTTCATCTCTTCTCTCAGATTTTTGCTGAATCCCATCAAGGCAAATTTGCTGATGCTGTATGAGCCTCCATTTCTATAAGCGTTCAATGCAGCAATGGAACTCATGTTAAAAATATGCCCTGATCTTTTTTCCATCATAGATGGAAGCAGCGCCCTGGTAAGGTGATAAGCGCTGAACAAATGAATATCTATCATTTTTCTAAGAGTACCTTCTTCTTCATTATAAACACTACCTGGAATAAAGTGGCCTGCATTGTTCACAAGAACATCAATCTCTTTATTTTGTTCAAGCAGCCAGGATGCAAACTTTAAGACATTCTCTTTTTCAGAAAGGTCGGTTGCAAAATATTTAACTTCCTGCCCGTATTTATCTGAAAGCTGCTTTGCTGTGGCCTCAAGTTCACGGCTGTTTCTTGCACAAATAGAAATGTTATTTTTTGCAGACAGGAACTTCTCTGCCACTGCTTTTCCCATACCTTTGCTACCGCCTGTAATTACAATATTCATAACGTTATTTCGTTTTTCGTAAGTGGTAGTTACAAATCTAATTTCTTAAATTGACATTTCTTAAATGTATGTCTTCGAAATATAATCACCTGTTTTTTGACCTTGACCACACGTTGTGGGACTTTGATGCCAATGCGAAAGAATCTCTTGCCGAGTTATACGATTCTTTTAAGCTTGATTCTATCGCTATCGGCTCTTTTCAGCTTTTTTATTCAACTTATTTGAATCATAACGCTACCTTATGGACCCGCTTTGAAAAAGGCTACATCACAGTAGAAGAATTAAAATGGAAACGGATGTGGCGTACCCTGCTTGATTTTCAGATAGCAGATGAAAAGCTGGCGAAAGATATGAGCGAGCATTTTCTTACTATTCTTCCTACCAAAAAGAAGGTATTTGAACATACTTATGAAATACTTGACTACCTCACTGATAAGAAATATTCATTACATCTTCTTACCAATGGATTTGAAAAAGTGCAGAGATTAAAGTTGAGTAGCTCCAACTTAACCAAATATTTTAAAAACATTATCACGTCGGAAATATCCAATTCTGTAAAGCCTAAAAAAGAAATTTTTGAATACGCTTTACACAAAGCAAATGGGAAAATAGAAGAAAGTATAATGATTGGTGACAACCTGAATGCAGATATCCTTGGGGCAAAAAATGCAGGGATGGATTCAATTTTTGTAAATCATATTAATGCTAACTGCGACCAGGGCCCTACGTATGTTATTCATCACTTAAAAGAACTGGAAGCTATTCTATAATTCTATATCGTTATCCTCATCAGGTTCCTGAGTTTCTTTTTTCGGTATTGACAGAGAAACCCATCTTTCCTTCAATTGCATTTTTCCCAAATAAACGATCTGCCCCACATGATAAGAGTAATGAGCTAACTGCCTGTTAATGGCATCAACCACATTAAGAGGTTCGTTTCTTATAAAAACTGTTTTATCGAGGTCTTCATTGGTCAAAGAATTTAAAGCCGAAAAAAGGCAGTCCCAGCCTGCATCCCACTTGATGATTAATTCTTCTTTGGTTTTTGTTGTTTTTTCAAATTCTGCATCGCGTTCACGCCATTCTTTTTCGCCGTCTTCGGTAAGAAAATTAGTCCAGCGTGAAAGCATATTACCCCATAAATGCTGGATAATTATAGCGATACTGTTGCTTTGATCATTGTATTGCCAAAACAATAATTTTTCATCGCCTAATTGCTCAATGGTTTTATCGCCCAGCGATTTATATTGGTTGAAAAGTTTTTTCACACTGGCTAAATAGTCAAAAGGCATAAGTATAGTTTTATTGGGTGGAAAATTTACAGAATTATTTTCTGGCAAAATTAGGGCTTGAATCCTATTCTTCTGCGTGGCGGCTGAGGCGGGTTAATTAATTGTTTCAGGACTGTAAAAATAACTTGTATATCCTCATCATATTTCTTCATTTCCCCATTCTGCTTTATTATGTTCTTTTCTATTTGCTCCAGCCTTAATAAGATATCTTTATTATTTAAGATCATCGCCCTCATTTTACTGAATACTCTTATTATTTGAATGTTCACTTCTATAGCCAGCTTGCTGTTCAATACGCTGGAAAGCCCGCCTGAACGATAGGTCGGGCAGGCATTGCCACACCTTGTTCTGTAAAAGCCATTGGTAGATAGCGCGTACCTCCCCATCTTGAGGTGCCAATTTGGCTCCTCAAGTTTTCAAATTCTTCCTTATTCAATTCAAACATAAAATCTTCCGGAAAACGATCTATATTCCTTCTTACCTGCCTCTTTAATTGTTTGGTTTCTACCATATACAATTCAGCCAGGTCAATATCCAGCATCACTTTTAAATCCCGGACTGAATAGATTTTATTAATGATATTATTCTCTATTACGCTTGATGCAGGAAGAGCCATGTCGTACACTTTTAATATAGAACGGTAATTGCTTGCCCTAATATTCCTGGGATTTAATTCTGTTATTCTATCCTGATACAATTTTTTCTTCTTCTCTTCCTTCTTCAACAGGAATTAAAGTATCAATAGTTGCCAAAACAGTTACGCCGCCTTTTACCTGCTGGTTCAGCTTTACATTTAATTCAGTGCCTACTGGCAAGAGTACATCCACACGGCTGCCAAATTTTATAAACCCCATCTCATTTCCCTGCGATACTTTCTGGCCAACTTTAAGGTAATTAACAATGCGCTTGGCAAGGGCTCCGGCAATTTGCTTCACTAATATCTCAGCGCTATCGCTTTTAATAACTACAGAGTGCCTTTCATTTTCTGTAGAAGATTTAGGGCTCCATGCTACTAGGTATTTCCCTTTGTGGTATTGGCTATACAGTACTTTGCCCGACATGGGGACCCTGTTGATATGCACATTAGCGGGGCTCATAAATATAGAGATCTGTAGGCGTTTATCCTTGAAATATTCTGTATCAGTCATTTCTTCTATCACTACTACTTTGCCATCGGCCGGGCAAATTACCTGGTGATGCGCTATGGTAAAATTTCGCCTGGGAGAACGAAAGAAAGAAATAATAAAAAGAAGTAAGATAAAGCTCACACCAAATACGATCCATGAAACCAGTGGAAGTGAGGCGCTGAAGAAATAAAAGAATATAACATTAACGGCACCAAAAATTAAAGCGCATATAGCAATGGTTTTATAGCCTTCTTTATGGATATTCATTTATAAGGTTTAGCTACAAATATAGAAACTGCGAAGGAGACAAAATGTTTTATTTTACGGCGGGTTGCCCCGGTTGGTGTTCCCACCAACCGGGGGAGTCCGCCGTGGGCGGTGGGATACCGCCCACAAGCAGCAATATAGAAACTGGGAAGGAGACAAAATGTTTTATTTTGATCAATTCATAAATAAAAAATAATACACAGATACAAATGGTATGGCAATCAATAAAGAATCAAAGCGGTCTAAAAATCCTCCATGCCCGGGCATCAGGCTTCCGCTATCTTTTACTGCGGCCATTCTCTTTATCTTACTTTCTAAAAGATCTCCGAAAGTGCCGAATACCGCACAACTTGAGCTGATCGCAATCCAATCCTGTACGGAATAATAACCGGCAAAATGGCCTGCTAAAGTGATCACAACCACACAAAGGATAATGCCGCCAATCGTTCCTTCCCATGTTTTTTTAGGAGATATTTTTGACAAAGGATTTTTTCCAATAAAAGAACCGACTATGTAAGCCATCGTATCATTGATCCAGATCGAAAAAATAATACCGCATGGAATTACCTTTAAAAGATCATTATCCTCCGCATTAAAATTTTCTGTTCTGATCATTATTAACAAAACGACCGGTAGCGTTATGTAGAGTAAACCCAGAAGACTTTTTGTTTTATAATTGATCGGGTCAATTTTTTTCAGGAGTTTGATAAACTCGTACCAGCAACCAAAATGTATGATCGTGAACAGAACCATAAAGCTCCATTTATTCCAAAGTAAGCCTGTCAGCATTACTATTACAAATAAAACGGCAGTAAGCGACCGGGTTTTAAAAGTTTTGACATCAAGAGCCATTGGGTAATATTAAGATTCTTTAGCGATCCAATCATGAAAATCATTGGGGTCCTCTTCAGGTAGTACATATTCCTGCTGCTTCAGCAACGAAGCCTCACGGAATTTGATAAAGGCATATATGATCAGAATAAAAGCGATCACACCAGCCCATATCGGGAAATTTTCTTCAATGTCTTTTGTCTCTTTCACGCCTTGATTGTTCATCAAATAAAGCGCTGTTACTTGTACGCCATTGTAGAGAAAATGAAAAATAATGCTAAGCCATAAGCTTCCGCTATAATAAAATACCAACCCAAGAATAACTCCCAATGCAAAGCGGACTAAAAAACCATAATAAGAGATATGGATAATGCTAAAAATAAATGCGGTTAAAAGAATAGCGATCCACGGGCCTTTGAGCCATCTCATTAATATATTCTGCAACCCGCCCCTGAAACAAACTTCTTCGAATATTCCCGGCAATAAAGCAATGATGAACATAGACATTACGTATCGTGCAAATGAATTGATATTAATAAGAACGGCTTCCTGCGCAGCTCGGGAAGCTTCCATTGCTTTGAACTTAATTTCCCAGGCTTTTGGGATAGGAATGATCTTATTAAGTTCTGCCAATGCACCGGATAAAGGAAAAGTAAGAATAAGAATTGCAATAACTATCAAAAGCTGGCGCGGACTGATACGTGTATTAAACCCGATAAATTTAGAAGGATTGCGATAACAAATAATAGCAAAGAAATACACAGGTAAAAAAAACATGAATAAAGTTGACACTGCCTGCATCCACATAACAGCGGTATAATATTTAGGGTTCATGATATCCTGAGCCATTTCCAGGACAGGTCTTCCCGTCATTATGATCCATAAGCCAACTGTAATGAGCGCCCCGGCTACCACACCAGCCCCAATGAGTGCAAGTAAAATTCCTAATTGCGATGGAAAGCTAAAGTTTCTTGAATTTCTGTCAACCATTACATTCTCAATATTTAAGTGCGTAAATTTACAGCCAAAAATTTAGTTCAACCTTAAAACCTAAAACCTAATAAACTAATAACCCAATAAACTAATAAACCAATTAACCAATAACCCAATCAACTTGATCCAAATAGGCAACATCTCACTTCCTGAATTTCCTTTATTGCTTGCGCCAATGGAAGATGTGAGCGATCCGCCTTTTCGTGCTGTGTGTAAAGATAATGGCGCGCATCTTATGTACACTGAATTTATAAGCAGCGAAGGCTTGATTCGTGATGCCATTAAAAGCAAAAAGAAATTGGATATTTTCGATTATGAAAAACCGGTAGGAATTCAGATTTTCGGAGGCGATGAAGAAAGTTTGTCGCTTGCGGCAAAAATCGTGGATGCCACTAACCCTGATCTGTTGGACATCAATTTCGGTTGTCCTGTAAAAAAAGTAGCTTGTCGCGGTGCAGGAGCTGGGGTCTTGAAAGATGTTCCGCTGATGATTCGTCTGACAGATGCGGTGGTAAAAAGCACAACACTTCCTGTTACGGTAAAAACCAGGCTGGGCTGGGATGAAGAAACTAAAAATATTGAAGAAGTTGCTGAACGTTTACAGGATGTGGGCATTCAGGCACTTGCCATTCATGGCCGCACACGTGTGCAAATGTATAAAGGTAGCGCCAACTGGGAATTGATAGCTAAAGTGAAAGAAAATCCAAGAATTACCATTCCAATATTTGGCAATGGAGATATTGATTCTCCACAAAAAGCTTTGGAATATAAAAACCGGTATGGAGTAGATGGTATCATGATCGGGCGTGCGGCCATCGGCTATCCCTGGATATTCAATGAAATAACCCATTATGTAAAAACCGGTGAAATCCTTCCTGCACCTACGGTTGAAGAACGAGTAGCTGTTTGTAAAAAACATCTTACCAAATCCTTTGAGTGGAAAGGCCCGGTGGTTGGTATTAACGAAATGCGCAGGCATTACACTAATTATTTAAAAGGAATGCCTAATATAAAAGAATACAGAACACGGCTGGTTACCTTAAAAGAGGTAGATGAAATCTTTGCAGTGCTTGATGAAATTGTAGAACAATATTCAGGATATGAGTTTGAAAAGACACCAATTGAGCTAATTAATTATCATGAAAAATGTACGGTGTAGTTTTTTACTACAATTGAATATCCAATGGCGACACCGCTGATGAAAACACTCCTAACAGGTTTCCGTTTTCATCAATAAGGTATTTATAAAAATTCCATTGCGGTTCCAGGTTGTTCCATCCATTTTTATTTTTATCAGTCAGCCATTTATAGACTGGTTGCTTTGAATTTCCCTTTACATCATTCTTTTTAAAAACAGGAAATGTGATATTGAAATTTCTTTTACAAAACTCAGCTATATCTTCATCAGTGCCTGGTTCCTGCGCGCCAAAGTTGTTGGAAGGAAATCCTAATACAACAATATCCCTGGCCTGATGTAATGTTTCCAGTTCTTTATATTGTGGAGTGTAGCCGCACTGACTTGCAAGATTTACGATCAGCAATTTTTTACCCTGATATCTTTCAAAGGAAATTACTTCTCCTGTATTCATTGTTGCATTTAATGTGTAAATGTTTTCAGGAGCTTGTATGTTGTTATTATTTTTATAAACCCGAATGCCTACTCCCGTAAGTTTTGAAATTTTCATCTGCCAAGGATAAAAGAATGTGATGATTTTTTTTATGAGCATTCTGTTTCTAAAAATAAATGGTATAACAATTTACATCAAATGAGCATTTTTTATTAAAGCTATTTTATCATAACTAACTTTGATTTTAAATAATACAAAACTCCGATGGCAACAACCCATGAATATTTTATGCAACAGGCGCTCAAGGAAGCCTATAAAGCGCTCGACGCAGACGAAGTGCCCATAGGCGCTGTGGTTGTAATGCAGGACAAAATTATTGCCCGCGGTTATAACCAGGTAGAAACTTTACAAGATGCCACTGCCCATGCAGAGATCATTGCGCTTACTTCTGCATTCAACTATCTTGGTGCAAAATATTTGCCTGACGCCATTTTGTATGTAACGATAGAACCCTGCCTGATGTGTTGCGGCGCAATGTATTGGAGCAAGATTGGTAAGCTCGTATATGGCTCGCCTGACCCTAAGCATGGCGGCATCTCACTTTTATCTTCCGGTGATAAAAAACTTTTGCATCCTAAAACTGAGATTATTCCCGGGGTATTAGCGACCGAATGCGTAACATTAATGAGAAATTTTTTTAAAACAAAAAGGCTCTGAAAGAATTTTTCATTACAAAATAATTTTGCAATAAGCCACTCCAGGCAACGAATTTCCTCATCAGGTAAAGGTCAATCGCTTTTTTGTAGCATATATTAAGTAAATTCGTGGCCCAATTATTATTCACTATTTAAAATAAATATTATGGCATTTACATTACCGGCTCTACCTTATGGTTATGATGCACTTGAGCCACACATTGATCAGTTAACCATGCAGATACATCACGATAAGCATCATCAGGCTTATGTGGACAATCTTAATAAAGCAATCGCGGGAACAGAGAATGAAAATAAATCTCTCGAAGAGTTGATTAAGAATGCAGGTCAGTTAAGCGTTGCTATCCGCAATAATGGTGGCGGGCATTGGAATCATAGTTTCTTTTGGGAAATTTTATCATCCAATGGTGGTGGCAAACCGGAAGGAAAATTAGCTTCAGCAATTGACGAAACATTTGGTTCGTTTGATGCAATGAAAGAAAAATTTAATGCAGCAGGAGCCGGAAGATTCGGAAGTGGCTGGGCATGGCTTATTGCAAATAATGGAAAGTTGTCAATAACTTCTACTCCTAACCAGGATAATCCATTAATGGATGTTGCAGAAAATAAGGGAACACCTATATTAGGAGCTGATGTGTGGGAGCATGCCTACTATCTAAAATATCAAAACAGAAGAGGTGATTATTTAAAGGCTTTCTGGGAAGTTGTGAACTGGAAAAAAGTTGCTGAGCTTTTTGAAAAAGCATGATCATTTATTTATTTTATAATGAGCCGCCGGAAAGGGCGGCTTTTTTATTTCTTCAATTCTTCATTTTATTTTACAACAGGCATGCAATTGCCTGCCCTGAAAGTCAGGCCTACACTAACACGGTGTGCCAGGCGCTTAATTCTATTCAGCTATTCAATAAAGCGCTAAATTAATTTTGATTTTTTTACCACTCTTGCAGCCGTTATGCACTACCTCATTGCTATGTGACCTGCAATGTGCCAACCTGATGGCAATTTAGCTAAAGGCAATAAATAAAGCAGTATATCGTTATTGATTTGTTACCTGTTGAAAAACAATACGGTAAACGCATCATTAAAGATATAAGAACAAACTTACACATTATGAAAAAACGGTTACATACTTTTTGGAGTACGTCTTTCATACTAATATTAGCAGCTTGTCTTTTTTCAAAAGAAAGTAATTCACAGTCGTTGATTGTAGGTAATGAAAAGTCAAGATTTGAAATAGGCATCAATGTAGGCCCTTCCTTTTTTTTAGGAGATTTGGGTGGGCATAGAGGAAAAGGAACTCGTTTTATAAAGGACTTGAATTTGCCACTTACTCAAATAATGATTGGAGCCTTTGCCACTTTTTATCCTAATGAGTGGTTAGGGATACGAGCTGCGGCTCAATATGGACAAATAGAGAGCGCTGACCGTCTCATTACCACAAAAGGAAATGATGAATTGTACAGGAAGCAAAGAAATCTTGATTTTAGATCCAAGATAGAAGAGGCTTATGTGGCTGCTGAGGTTTTTCCTTTAATGTTCTTAAATGCAGGAATGGAAGATTATAAGCCCCGTTGGCGGCCTTACGGAGTAATAGGTATAGGCTATTTGCATTTTAGCCCGCAGGGATCATTGACTGATGCTAATGGAAAAAAGACCTGGTATTACCTGAGGCCATTGCATACAGAGGGCCAGGGATTCCCTGAATATCCTCAGAGAAAAGAGTATTCTCTTTCCCAAATAAATATACCAATGGGAGTGGGTGTTAAATTTTATCTTTCTGAAAGAATAAATATTAGTGGAGAAATATTATTGAGAAAATCTTTCACAGATTACATAGACGATGTAAGTACAGAATATATAGATCCCAATTTATTTGATAAATATTTATCTCCACAGGATGCAATAATAGCCAGGCAAATTTCAGATAAGGTTTTTGCTATTGTGAATCCTGGCCTTTCAAGAAATTCGCCCGGCACTCAAAGAGGAAACCCTAATCAAAACGATTCATATTTCACAACATTTTTAAAATTCGGAATTCGCCTCGGCCCTATTTATGATAATAGGTACAACAGAAATGTTGCTACGAGAATGCGTTGCCCTGCAAGATTTTAAAAGTTTTCAGATTGGGAATGTTGTTCCTGAATTGGGCAAAGTATATAATAAAAGATAGCGCTGGAAACACTGCATACTTCTATGCAGGTAAACCCCTGAAACCATAACTTTTTATCTTTGTTACTATGCTTTGCTTTTTTATTTATTGGGGAATTCTTCTTTCAAAAAATAGCCGGTAGCATTGCCTTTAACTTTTATGAGTTGTTCGGGAGTGCCTTCAAACAAAATTTTTCCGCCTGCTTCACCGCCTTCGGGCCCGAGATCAATTATATGGTCTGCAATTTTTATAATGTCCATATTATGTTCGATTACTAATATGGTATTGCCCCTGTCCACCAATTTATTAAGCACGTCTATTAAATGTTGTATATCCCTGAAATGAAGGCCTGTAGTAGGTTCATCAAGAATATAGAATGTTTTACCCGTATCTCTTTTACTTAATTCGGTAGATAGTTTTACCCGTTGCGCTTCTCCGCCGCTTAATGTGACTGCGCTTTGCCCCAGAGTAATATAGCCGAGGCCTACTTCCTGCAATACTTTTATCTTTCGATACAGCGAAGGAACATTTTTAAAAAATTCTACAGCTTCATCCACAGTCATTTCCAGCACATCACTAATAGATTTGCTCTTATACCTTATTTCCAGTGTTTCCCGGTTATACCGTTTGCCATTGCATTTTTCACATACCACATAAACGTCTGGCAGGAAATTCATTTCTATTATGCGCATACCACCGCCCTGGCAAACATCGCATCTTCCGCTTTTTACATTAAAAGAAAAGCGGCCGGGCTTGTATCCCCTGATCTTTGCTTCAGGTATGGCTGCAAAGAGCGCCCGTATATCAGTAAAGAAGCCACAATAAGTGGCAGGATTGCTTCTTGGAGTTCGCCCGATGGGTGATTGATCTATTTCCACCACTTTATCAATGTATTCAAGGCCTTCAATACTTTTATAAGGCAATGGAGTCATTTTGCTTTTATAGGCATGGATACTTAGAAGCGGATACAATGTTTCATTGATCAAGGTGGACTTACCGCTTCCGCTTACTCCTGTTATACAGATAAATTTTCCCAATGGAAATGTAGCAGTTATATTTTTTAAATTATTGCCCGAAGCCCCTTTAAGTACCAATGATTGGCCGTTTCCCTTTCTTCTTTTAAGAGGGATCTTTATTTGTATTTTTCCATTTAAATAAGAAGAGGTAAATGTATCAAGCTTGAGGAAATGGCGCGGTGTGCCCGAAGCTACTACCTCGCCTCCATACTTTCCGGCATCCGGGCCAATATCAATCAGGAAATCTGCTGCCAGCATAATATCTTTATCGTGCTCTACCACAAGCACACTGTTACCTATATCTCTCAGATTTTTTAAAGCTTTTATCAGTTGGTGATTGTCTCTCTGGTGTAGCCCGATACTTGGCTCATCTAAAATGTAAGTGATCCCCTGCAATTGGGAACCTATTTGAGTTGCCAGCCTTATCCGCTGGGATTCGCCACCGCTAAGGCTTTTGGAAGATCTGTTTAAAGTAAGATAAGTAAGGCCTACGTCAAGTAAAAATTGGATCCTTTCGCGTATTTCTTTTAAAATATCTCTTGCTATTATCCTTTGCTTTTGGCTTAAGCGAGTTTCAATATCATCAAACCATGCTAATAACTTAATGAGGTCCATGTTGCTTAGTTCGCTGATATTCTTTTCATCTATTTTAAACCAAAGACTTTCTTTCTTTAGCCGTGTTCCATTACATGAAGGACAAGGATCTAAGGTCATATATTTTTCTACCCAGGCCCTCAGGCTATCGTTAGTGGTATCTGAATGAAACCAACGGGTGATCATATTTACTATGCCTTCATATTCTCCTGGCGGATAAGAATTTTCCGGCTGATTATCCGTGTAGGATGTGGGAGAATTATTTTCATCGCCTTCTGATTTATTGGAATTACCAAATAAAAGCAGGTTTAGAGCAGTTTCAGGAAGGCTTTTTATAGGTTTATCAAGGCTGAATTTATTTTTCCTGGATAATTGCTGCACCTGTTTAAAAATATAAGTATCCTTTTCTTCTCCGAGAGGAGCGATCCCGCCCTCATTGATGCTTAATTTTTTGTCGGGAATTATCGCATCCAGGTTTACCTGGTACACGCTTCCCAGGCCCTTACAAACCGGGCAGGCTCCATAAGGAGAATTAAATGAAAATGCATTGGGTGATGGTTCTTCATAGCTTATACCTGTATCCTCACACATCAGTTGACGGCTGTATTGTATAGGTTGATCGGTATCGCTCAATAATAAAAACAATAAGCCATTCCCTAACTGCAGGCATTTTTGTACACTTTCACTTAATCTTACTTTTTGCGTATTATCAACGGATAGCCTGTCCACTACTAACTCAATATCGTGAATTTTGTAGCGGTCAACCTGCATTTTGGGAATAAGGTCTTTGATCTCATTATCAATTCTTATTTTAAGAAATCCTTTTTTCCTGACATCTTCAAAGAGTTCCCGATAATGCCCTTTTCTGCCACGAACAAGAGGCGCAAGGATGTTGATCTTTTTGCCGGGGAATCTGGATAAAATATTTTCAACAATCTCCTCCTCACTCCATTTTACCATTTTCTTACCCGTATTATAGCTATATGCTTCGCCGATGCGGGCAAACAAGAGCCGTAAAAAATCATACACTTCGGTAACGGTTCCTACCGTGCTTCGGGGATTTTTATTCGTAGTTTTTTGTTCGATGGAGATTACCGGAGAAAGCCCCGTTATTTTATCAACGTCAGGCCTTTCCATATCTCCTATAAATTGCCTGGCATAAGCAGAAAAACTTTCCATATACCGGCGCTGCCCTTCTGCAAAAATGGTATCAAAAGCGAGAGACGATTTACCACTTCCGCTAATGCCGGTAATAACTACCAGCTTATTTTTGGGTATTGTAATATCAATATTCTTAAGGTTATGTTCCCGTGCTCCAAATATTTCTATTTCTTCAATCTCATCATATTTGTCCAATAATTTCTTCTGCTTCGGATTGTCCATAATTTAAAGGTGCAAATTTAGCACTTAATAACTCTTAACAGATGTTGGTTTTCAACCTCATGGATAAAATCTTCTTAATATTCTGCCGGGCGATGTGTTATATAATAGTTAATTAAAAAGGAACGATGTATTAAAGAATTTATATAAATAATTTGTCAGGTGTCTCAAACTATTGGAATACAATAACTAATAAAAATCAGATCTACCTGGCAAAATATGAATTAAAATTTTGCAGGAATATTTTCTTGATTTTTTACTTTAGATGTACTTGATAAAGTGTTTTTTATGTACTTTTAAAAACTTTTTCGCAAAAAAACTTTTAACTCCCAACTCCACTATATTTAAAAAATATTTGACACGTTTTTACAATAATTAAATTACTTACTCGTTTTAATAAAGATGGCGGCTGTTTTAAGCGGCCATAAAAATGGGTATTTTTAATTAATATTACATTTTGTCCTTACTCTCAACGTAAAAAAAATGAAAAAAGCATTTTTCACAACAGTAGCAGGTTTGTCAATTATCTTATCGGGTTGTGGTAAATTTGGTAAGTCCAAAGGGCTTCCCAATGACGGGCAGCTATATGGAGTTGCACCCTCTGGCCGATATATTTTACCTAAACCTCCCGGAATGGTGTATATACCGCCAGGAACCTTTCACATGGGGCCTAGTGATGAAGATGTCACTAGTTCATTTACAGCGAGGAATCAGCAGGTATCTATAAGTGGTTTTTGGATGGATGCCACTGAGATCACCAATAATGAATACCGCCAGTTTACTAATTGGGTTAGGGATTCAATTGCCGGAAAATTAATGGGATATGTAACGCAGGGAGCTGATGGCAATGAATACCTGGATTGGAAGAAAGTAGCTACCATAAAATGGGAAGATAAAGCTACATTGGAAAAAGTGGATGCAATGATCCTGACTCCTGATAACAGGATATTCGGAAAAAAAGAAATTGATCCGACTAAAGTAGTTTATCATTCAGAAACATTTAACTACGGAGCGGCTGCGGCAAATCATGATCCCAATGTGCCCCGGAGTAAATTCATAATCAAGAAGGATATAGCAGTTTATCCTGATACCTTGGTGTGGGTAAGAGATTTTGCTTATTCTTATAATGAACCCATGGCCAAACAATATTATGCTCATCCGGCTTTTGGTAATTATCCTGTAGTAGGTGTTAACTGGAAACAGGCTAATGCTTTTTGCGAATGGAGAACTCACTATTTGAACTCCTATCTGATTAGCAAAAAAAGAGCATCTGAAACCAATTTCCGCTTGCCTACAGAAGCGCAGTGGGAATATGCAGCACGCGGTGGCCGCTCGCAATCGCCCTACCCATGGGGCGGGCCTTATCTGAGAAACAAAAAAGGGTGTTTGTTAGCTAATTTTAAACCGGGAAGAGGTAATTATCCTGAAGATGGAGGCTTTTATACAGTGCGGGCTGATGCTTACTGGCCTAACGATTTCGGCTTATATTGCATGGCGGGTAATGTGGCAGAATGGACTTCTTCCTTGTACTATGAAGGCGGATATAATTTCCAGCACGACATGAACCCTGATATACGGTGGAACGCTGAAGACCAGGATCCTCCACGCATGAAACGTAAAGTAATACGCGGCGGAAGCTGGAAAGATGTGGGCTACTATTTGCAAACAAGCGCCCGTACTTTTGAATATCAGGATACTGCAAAAGCGTATATCGGTTTTCGTTGTGTAATTGATTTACCACCAGCAACCGGCAAAAAGAAGTAAAAAATAAATCAACGTAATTTAAAACTCACTCACATAGATTAAATTTTTAGTTCAACATCTTACTGCCTGTATTAATTATTATTAATATGGGCATTTTATTGTATGAACCTGAATAAAAAAAATAACCTACAAATTTAAAAATCTCAATTATTATGGACCAACACCAACAACCCAAAAGAAACTTTTTAACCCTCGTAGATGTATTGGTAAGTGCGGGAGCAGCAGTGGTAATCTTCGCGGCATGGGCAAAATTAACTCACCAGTCGTATGCCGATACGATGCTGACCATTGGTATGTGGACTGAAACCGGCATCTTCATGGTTTACGCGATTATAGAATGGGTAAAACCAAAACCGCATGAGGTAGCCTCTGCAGCGCCTAAACATGTACAACAGGTAGAAGGCAATCCTGCATTGCAATCTATGGAAAAGATGATGCGTGACGCGGAAATAACACCTGCCAACATGAAGAGGCTCGGCGAAAATTTTCAAAAATTGGGAGTCACTGTATCTCAGATCGGTGAAGTAGGCGATGTGGTAAAGTCAACGGGTGATTTTTCTGCTAAAACCAAAGAGGCCACCAATGCCCTTGGCTTAATGAAAGATGCGTACACTAATTCTGCCAATACCATGAGTAACTTTAATAACGCTGCGGACAGCGCCAAAGGATTTCATGAGCAGGTGCAGGTGCTTACCAAAAATCTTGGCTCATTGAATACCATTTATGAATTGGAATTGAATGAAAGCAATAACCACCTTAAAACCCTGAATAGTTTTTATGGGCGAATGGCCAAAGCAAGCGAAGCAATGATCTCTACAGTAGATGATGCGAATGCTACTAAAGATCAGATAAACACTCTGGCGAATAATCTTGCAAAATTAAACCAGGTGTATGGCAACATGTTAAGTGCAATGCAAGGAAGGCAATAAACGAATTGAATCCAAACCCGATATCTATCGGATATCCATAAAAACTAACCCTAAAGTTAAATTTAAATAACATGGCAGGACTACCCAGAGATCCAAGGCAAAAAATGATTAATGTAATGTATTTGGTACTTACAGCTATCCTTGCCTTGAACGTATCGAACGAGGTGATTAATGCATTTAAAGTTGTAGATAAAAGTTTAATAACTTCCAATAATAACATAACCGCATCTAATAGTACCTTGTATAAATCATTAGAAGAAAAGCTGGCAGAGCCACAATCCAGAGAAAAAGCCTCTATATGGGAACCAAAAGCGATGCAGGCGAAGAAGCTCTCTTCAGAAATGATGACTTATATAGACAGTTTAAAATTAGCATTAAAGCATGCGGCCGATCTTAAAATGAGATGGGATGATAAGAAGAAAGATAGCGTGGAAGATTACAGGGAAGATAATCTTGACGCTTCCACCAGGCTTTTTGAAACAAAAAAGGAAGGTGAAAAGCTGGAAGCAAGGTTGAACCAGTATAAAAAAGATATGCTTGCTATTGATCCCTCAATAAAAGCACAATTTGAAAGTACATTTCCTGTAAATACGACACCACCCGTATCGCAGGAAGGAAAACAAAAAGATTTTACTCAATCTTTCTTTCACATGACGCCTACTGTGGCTGCGTTAACCATGCTCAGCAAGTTTCAGAATAATATTAAGAATGCTGAGAACATGATCGTTACTTACTGCCATTCACAAATCGGCGCTGTAGAAGTACACATGGATCAGGTAGGAATTTTGGTAGGACAAAATTCTAATTATCTTATGCCAGGACAGCAATTGCAGATCACTGCCGGTGTTGGAGCTTATAGTTCATCTTCAACTCCTACTATTTCGATCAATGGCAGTAATGTACCTGTTTCGGGCGGCCAGGGTACTTATACTACTACTGTAAGTGGTGCCGGAGATCATACGGTTAATGTAAGTGTGTCATTTAAAGATGAAAATAATCAATTAGTTACAAAAACACAACCTGTAAAATACACTGTAGGAACTCCGGGAGGCCCAGCAGTAATGCTTGATAAAATGAATGTATTTTACATTGGCGTTCCTAATCCTGTAACGATTTCTTCCGGCACAGGCTGGGATAAAACCCGCGTCACTATGGAAGGAGGAAGCATTGCTCCGTCAGGCGGCCCTGGTAAATTTACAGTAAATGTAAAAAACCCAGGCAAGGCTTCTATAACCGTGAATGCCGATGGTAAGGCAAGCACTTATGATTTCAGAGTAAAAAGGATCCCGGATCCTATTATAAAAGTTGGCCCAAGCGCAGGTGGCAGAATACAATCAGTGATATTTAAGAATCAAAGCTTTGCAAGAGCCGATCTGGAAAATTTTGATTTCGATGCTCACTTTAACATTGTTAGCGCTACTATCTATTTTTCAGGTGCTAATTTTGCTAATGTTCAATCTGCCGATATACATAGTGGAAACCTGGATGGAGTTAAAGCCCAGTTGCAAAAATGTATTCCGGGAACTTCAGTTACCTTCGATAATGTAAAAGTACAAGGGCCGGATGGAGTAGTAAGAAGTATCCCAGGCCCAGGGTTTATATTAAATTAAAAAACAAGATGGCTATGAAAACAATAATGATAAAATGCCTGATGGTAGTACTCTCAATAGGCGTACTGAGCAATGTAGCAGAGGCGCAGAATACAAAAAAAAGAACTGCCACAAAGCGCCCGGCCACAAAGAAAGCTGCAACTACTAAAGCTGCTGCAGTAAAGACAGCCCCCGCTGTTGTAGATACAGCGGTAGTAATTGCACCGCCGGCCCCCGTTGTAGATAGCCTTCCCATTCAGGCTGTAAAAAAATCGTTACGCCCCGAAACAGCATTAGACAATCACAATGCACTGATCCAGGATAGAACCCCTCTTCCGTACCAGCAGCTTCGCCAGGAAGATGCTGCTTATGACGAAAGGATCTGGCGCGAAATAGATACCCGCGAAAAGATCAACCTGCCTTTCAGGTATGCAGCTGATGAGGATAACGGCAACCAGCGTTTTATCTCTATTCTTTTTAAAGCCATCCAGGATGGGCCTGATAATGGTGGAGTTACCGCCTTTAGTAATGTTGACGACAGGTTTACCACACCTATGACTAAAGCGGAAGTTGCCAAAGCTATTTCCGGCGGTAGTGTTTCAGTCCCTATCTATGATGCCCAGGGAAATGTAACTGGTAATAAAGAAGTGATGGCAGAAGTAAATCTTGATTCTTTTTATAAATTCAGAATAAAAGAAGAAGTAATTTTTGATAAGCAAAGCTCAAGATTGTTCTGGAGAATCTTAGGAATCGCTCCTGTAAAACGTGTTATTACAGCCTCAGGAGTTGACTTAGGATATACAGAACTCTTCTGGGTGTATTACCCTGATATGAGGCCTATATTTGCCAAATACTATGTTTATAATGGTAAGAATTATGGTGCACGTGCAACGTGGGAAGATCTTTTTGAATCAAGAATGTTTCATGGCCGCATTATAAAAAGCACACTTGACAATCCGTTTGACCAATATTTAAGTAATCAGACAGGGTTAAAAGGAAATTCCATTCTCCAGTTGTTACAAGGAGATAAAATTCAAAATGAGATATTTGATTATGAACAAAACCTTTGGAGTTATTAATTTTTAGCCTTTTCAATTTGTCATATGTTTTAAAGAGGGAGCGTAATTGCTTCCTTTTTATTTTAAACTGCTCTTTTTTTCAAAAGGTAAAAAGACAAACTTCATTTGCATTTCATGGAGAATCATAGAAGCCTGAAAAGGCTTCAATTAAAATAACTCCGGATGCAATCCGGAGATAATGTAGCACATACATAGCAACCGCAACGCGGTTGAATATAAAAACTAATGACAATATAATTTTCTCAACTGCGGCTATTCAGGGTTTAAGTCCTTCGGACTTATTACTATTAAGCCTTTGGGTTTATGAAACGAAAATTTGAAATGTATCCTTTCGGCTATGCGCTTTTCACGCGGCACATTCGTCATTGCGCTTTAGCATATCGTTGAGCTCCTTATCATTATCAATGATCATCTCCGGCAACATAAAACACAAATAAAAAATACAATTGCTACCGGCAATGTCCAGGCCCTCATAATGAGTTTTAATCTTTAGCTCCTGTGATATATTTTCCTGTTGATGAATATTGTCAATATCTGTAATGAGCGGGAGTTGATATAACTGAATAACAGATTTGGTAAAATGGTAAAGATCGGGAGAATCAGTTTTTAAATGAATTTTGCTGTCGGGGTTTAGTATTTTATGGTACAGCCTTAAAAAGCGCGGATGAGTTAATCTTTTTTTAGCCTTAGATAAACGAAGCTGAGGATCGGGAAAGGTGATCCATATTTCACTTACTTCATTTTCAGAAAAATATTGATCAATCTTATCAATCTGTGTTCTCAAAAATGCAGTATTGGCCAATTGATTTTCTAAAGAAAATTTGGCTCCTACCCAAAGGCGATTACCCTTAATATCAATACCGATAAAATTTTTATCCGGATATAATTGTGCCAGTCCCGTAGTGTATTCTCCTTTGCCGCAGGCCAACTCAAGTACAATCGGATTATTATTTTTAAAAAATTCATTCCATTTACCCTTTATATTTTCAGGGTATTCCAAAACGTTGGGAAACATTTTGATTTCGCTAAATCGTTTTAATTTTTTTTGTGCCACGGTCGGCAAATGTAACGGTCGTTTTTGAATTTGAGAAGCTGAATAGAAATGGCTTTAAGAATATCATTTGACATAAAAGTGGCCGGCGGAGACGCCGGCCACAGCAGCCTGCTACGGTGGGCGTCTCCGCCAACCGTAAGATGAAAAACAAAAAGACAGCTTTTAAGATTGGGGAATTATCTTTTACCGATAATAATTACCGCCTTACCGACCGGTTTTTGATAATGGCCTAAACAGCCTTTCCCATTGACAAATCTGTTTTTAGCTTTGCAGTATCATTTAAACAAAATACAATTATTATGGCAGACAATAATAATGAGGAGGACATCAAAGGAACATCTTCCGGCGACCACTTCGACCCTATTCATCTCCGGGAAGCCCATATTAAAATGATGAGGCGTTCACGGATAGGAAGTGGCTTACTTATATTATTAGCAGGTATCTTATTGCTGGCTTATAAAATGGGGGCGCCTATACCAGGCTGGTTGTTTACCTGGCCGGTTCTCTTAATGGCGGTGGGATTGTTAGTTGCAATCAAAAGCGGGTTTCGTAATCCCGGCGGTTTTATAATGATATTGATAGGCGCAGTTTTTTTTGCAGACCGTTCGATCCCGGGAATAGACATTCACAATTACATTCTACCGCTGATCCTTATGATAATAGGCATTTCATTTATTCTAAAGCCATACGGTTGTGGCAGGCACAGAAGGCAGTTGGGTGGCTGGCATAGAAAGCGATTCGGCAGGCGGGGATTTTATGGCCCAATCCCTGATGGCGGGCCGGACAACATTACTTCACGGGATACATCACCGGAGGAAGATAATGCAGAGTACATTAGTGTCAATGCTGTTTTTGGCGGGGTAAAAAAAAATATCCAGTCTAAAAATTTTAAAGGGGGTGATATAACAAGTTTTATGGGCGGCGCTGAAATCAATTTGATGCAGGCAGATATTCAGCATCCGATAGAGCTTGAAGTAAACAATGTATTTGGAGGTACTAAGTTGATTATACCATCCAACTGGGATGTACGTAATGATATTTCGGCGGTATTTGGCGGTGTGGAAGATAAGCGCAATTTTAATAACAGCGCTTCCGGCACCGATAAAAGAATTTTATTAAAAGGCGCATGTGTGTTTGGCGGTGTGGAAGTAACCAATTATTAACTAATCCGTATTATATCACATAAAACAGATTTTTATGAAATGGTATCTTGCAAAAATCAATTATCAAATTATTTGTGGAGATGGGAATCATGCTTATCAATTTGATGAGCAATTAAGGCTTATACATGCTGAGGATGATATGCATGCTTTCCAAAAAGCACGTATGATAGGAGACAGCGGGGAAGATATTTTTTTAAATGATTATAAAAAACCGGTAACCTGGAAATTTATTGACGTGTCAGAGTTACATCCGCTTGGGGAGCTAACAGACGGGGCGGAGTTATATTCAAAGATCTGCGAAGAAAATGATGGAGGTAATTACATCAGGCAGATCAATAACCGGGCGAATGATTTGCATGAAGCTTGTTTTCAAAAAACATTTCAAATGAATTAAAAACCGCGATTTGGCGAATTCTATTTTTTCGGATAAACGCCTGCTGGCATTCTTTGCAGTGTGGTGGTTCTTATGGATGCTGTTGCAATACATTATCCTGTCACAACTGAATATAGACGACACACATGCAGTTGCGGATAGCGTGATAAGTAATATACTGCTGGCTGCATGCAGTTATTTTATCAGCAATAATATGAAATATTACATCCCGCGCCGGGAAAGATATTGGTATATATTCATTGTAAGCCTTGCAGGTACTTTTTTGTGGATGCTCGCTGAGCAAGGTGTATTGGCGCTCTTATTAAATAAAAATGATCCTTATGCCGATGTTTTCTTTTCGACCCTGAGCATCAGGTTTGGCGCAGGTTTTTTATTAATAAGTAGTATGAGTATGTTCAGCCTGCTGTGGTATGGCCAGCAGGAACAAAAAGATGTAGCGGGCAGAAAAACAGAAGCGGATCAGCTAAGCAAGGATGCCGAACTGTTTAAATTGCGCCAGCAATTGCAACCTCATTTTTTGTTTAACAGCCTGAACTCAATAAGTGCGCTTACTGTGGCGGATCCGGAAAAAGCACGGCACATGATCCATCAGCTAAGTGATTTTTTCAGAGGCACTTTGAAAAAAGATGAACAGCAATTGAATTCACTTGAAGAAGAATTGGCACATCTCCAGCTTTATCTTGATATTGAAAAAGTGAGATTTGGCCATCGCCTTCAAGCTGAAATTATTTGCAGTAATGAAACGCTGCAATGCAGGGTACCTGCTTTGCTTTTGCAACCCGTAGTCGAGAATGCGATCAAGTTTGGGCTGTATGATACTACGTCAGATGTGCTGATAAAACTGGAAGCAGTGCTGGAGCAAAATATTTTAAAGATCGTTGTGCAGAATCCGTTTGATCCGGAGACTGCATTGCCAGTGAAAGGCACAGGCTTTGGCTTATCTTCAATCAGGAGAAGATTATTTCTTTTGTTTGCCAGGAATGATCTTTTAAAAACAGAAAAAGAAAACAATCAATTCAGCACTACTCTGCTTATTCCGCAACCTGAATAGCGCTATAATAAAAAATATTAAGGTATGAAAGTTATAATTATTGATGATGAGCCCCTGGCAAGAAGTATTGTCAAAGAATATTTGCAATCAATACCGGGCGCTGAGCTAATAGCAGAATGTGGCGACGGGTTTGAAGGTATAAAGGCGATACAACAGTTACAGCCCGAGCTTATTTTTCTTGACATCCAAATGCCTAAGATCAGCGGGTTTGAAATGCTTGAATTGATAGACAATCCGCCTGCGGTAATTTTTACAACTGCTTTTGATGAATTTGCGATCAGGGCTTTCGAGTCGAGTGCGGTAGATTATTTATTGAAACCTTTCAGCAAGGCCCGGTTTGAAAAGGCAATTCAGAAATATTTACAGCAGTCCGGTATGCCTCAAACAAAACAGTTAATCGAAAATGCGGCTGCCTTACCGGAACAACAAAACCGCATTGTAGTAAAGGATGGAAATAAAATAAGGATCATTCCTGTTCATACTATTCATTATCTTGAAGCGGCAGATGACTATGTAAAGATTGTGACGAAGGATGGTTCTTTTTTGAAAAAGAGAACAATGGCTTTTTTTGAAGAATCACTGGCAGTGTACCAATTCGTTCGTGTTCATCGCTCTTATATAGTAAATGCCCAGCTCATTACACGCATAGATGCTTATGAAAAGGATGGTCATTTATTATTATTAAATACCGGTGCAAAATTGCCGGTTAGTAAAGCTGGCTATGCAAAACTGAAAGAAGCGTTGGGAATATGAAGGGAAGTGCGATGGGGGGCAACAAAAAACCCCCGGTTAAGGAGGTTAAAAAAAGACAAGGAATTGATTTGATTCGTTTTGTTTTTTGATTTTCTTAAAGTGTTCTTTTGCCTTGTATGGTAACTGTTGTATTATTATCATCTTTAAATGAACCACTGATCTGATCATTGGATAATGTACCCATCGTGGTGGTGCCATCGTCCCCAATTAGTTTATTATTTACGATTACTCCGCTTACACCATTTGTTTCGGATTGCCCGTTCTGTCGCGCTATTGCGCCCCAAAGGTTGAGTGACCTTGATAAGATAAGATTAAACGTTCCATCTTCCGGTTTGGTGGTATGGTAAGTGCCTTCATAACACTCAATCAGAGCTGTAGATGCTTCTTTGGCAATGATAAATGTTGCATTCGGATGCCCGGGAATAGTTGCAGAAGTAATAGTTGGCTCACTACCGTCCATTCCTACAGAAAACTGAATGGTTACACTTTGGCCGTTGAGCAACCCCGTGAATGGCGCGGTATAGGCGCGGTCGCCGTTCCACGTTATGGCAGAAGTGAGTTCCACGGAAGTGCCATCTATAGTGAGGTAGGCTTTAATTACCGTACCGGCATTTTGTATATCAAATTTGATAGTACCCGTTGATCCAATGACTATACCTTTATAAATTCCTTTACTGCTGCCATCATTTGCAGGCTTAGCTTCGGGCGAAGTGGCGCAGGTAGTGCACTTATAAGCGTCATCTGCTTTGTTATCCTTTTTACAACCTGTGAGTAAAAAAAACACAGTGGACAATAATAAAATTCCTGAATTAATAAATTTCATAAAAATGATTTAGTTTAAAAATGGTTTAGTTTAAAAGATTAAACGTAAACCTATATAAAGTATTGTTTTTGCAGCATGTGATAATAGTAGTAATTTAAAAAAACACGATTATAATAATCCTGCTTTTCCAAGCGCTTCGCTTCCGGAGTTTACCTGGAGTTTTCCATTATATCCGATACAAGCCTCTCTTCTCAATTGATTTTTCCTATCTTATATTTGCAGCCTTATGGCAAATGAAACAAACAACTTTAGTGAGATAATCGCGCATTGTAAAGAATATGGTTATATTTTTCCTTCCAGCGAAATTTATGACGGACTAAGTGCAGTGTATGATTATGGGCAAAACGGCTCGCAACTGAAAAAGAACATTCGCGATTATTGGTGGAAGAGCATGACCCAGCTTCGTGAAAATATTGTAGGAATTGACGCGGCGATTTTTATGCATCCGCTTACCTGGAAAGCCAGTGGGCATGTAGATAATTTTAGTGATCCGATGATTGATAACAAAGACAGCCAAAAACGCTATCGTGTAGATCATCTCATTGAATCTCATGCAGAAAAATTAGCTCTTGAAGGAAAGAAGGAAGAGGAGTATGCTTTGCTGAAATCAATGGATGAATTATTAGCGAAAGATGATTTTGCCGGTTTAAAAAATTTGATAGAAGATAATAAAATAACCTGCGCCATTAGCGGAACCTGCAACTGGACGGACATCCGGCAGTTTAACCTGATGTTTGATACCCAATTAGGAAGTGTGTCGGGCGAAGCCGATAAGATCTATTTGCGTCCTGAAACAGCACAGGGTATTTTTGTCAATTTTCTGAATGTACAAAAAACAGGAAGAATGAAAATTCCTTTTGGCATTGCACAAACGGGCAAAGCATTCAGGAATGAAATTGTGGCGCGCCAGTTCATTTTCCGTATGCGCGAATTTGAACAAATGGAAATGCAGTTCTTTGTGCGCCCCGGCACTGAATTGCAATGGTATGAATACTGGAAAGGAGAAAGATTGAAGTGGCATCAAAGCCTCGGCATTCCGGCTGAAAAATTGCGTTACCATGATCATGTGAAGCTCGCACATTATGCAAATGCTGCTGTTGATATTGAGTATGAATTTCCTTTTGGATTTAAAGAGCTGGAAGGTATTCACTCGCGCACTGACTATGACCTGAAGCAGCACCAGGCATTAAGCAAAAAGAAAATGCAGTATTATGATAATGACCTGGATGAAAACGGAAAGCCTTACGGAAATTATATTCCTTATGTTGTGGAAACATCTGTAGGCTTAGATCGTTTGTTCCTCACCGTTATATCTATGTCTTACGCTGAAGAGAAATGGGCAAAAGAAGATGGAACAGAAGACAGCCGTGTAGTTTTAAGGATTCCGCCAAAGATTGCTCCCTACAAATTAGCTATTCTTCCATTGGTAAAGAAAGATGGTTTACCTGAAATAGCCCGGCAATTATTACAGGAATGCGAACAAAGTTTCCATACTTTTTACGAAGAAAAAGACAGTATAGGCAAACGGTACAGAAGAATGGATGCCATAGGAACGCCCTTCTGCGTTACCATTGACCACCAGACAAAAGATGATAACACAGTTACGATCCGGTACAGAGACACCATGACGCAGGAAAGAATTGCATTAGCCGATGTAAGGAAACTGATAATGGATAAGATCGGGTAGGGGTATTTATATTAATAATGGACAACTCACAAATCATATTGCTGATAGAGGAATTCAATTCGCTGCAATTATCAAAGAATATTGATTTTGATAAGTTCAATGAATATGCAATAACTCATCATTCTACCACTATTGAAGGCAGCACTTTGACAGAAACGGAAACCAGGCTTTTATTGGATGAAGGAATTACTCCCAAAGGAAAACCTTTATTGCATAGCCTTATGGTGTTGGATCATTATAATGCTTTATTGTTTATCATTCAATCTGCAAAAGAAAAAAAAGTTATATCACCTGACTTTATTCAGCAAATTAATGCGCAGGTTATGAAACAAAGCGGAACCCTCTATCAAACGATCTTTGGTGAATTAGATAGTTCAAAAGGCATTTTCAGAAAAGGAAATGTGAGCGCAGGGAACTCTTATTTTGTAAATTATGACAAAGTAGAAATGCTAATAAAGAACCTGTGTGAAGCTATTGAAAACAAAATTAAAACTGTTAAAACAATTGAAGAAAAAATAAACCTTTGTTTCGATGCTCATTTTGATTTGGTAACCATACATCCTTTCTATGATGGGAATGGAAGAACAAGCAGGCTGCTGATGAATTATTTGCAACTAATTTTTCATTTGCCAATGTCAATCGTTTTTAAAGAAGACAAGGCTGAATATTTCGATGCGCTTATACAAACGAGACAAAAAAAAGATTTAAAAATTTTTCGTGATTTTATGTATTTGCAATACGAAAAATATTTGAAGCTGGAAATAACCAAAGTACAAGAACTAAATCAAAATAAAAAAGATAAAGGAAGTAATTATTCATTCGTCTTTTAGAAGTTAGCTTATTTCTGCAGGAGTCATGATTAAAATACGTTACTATTGCTCCAATCTTCATTCATATCCTGTATCCAATCCAGAATTTTATTCTTTCCTGTTTTCTTAACCGAACTGGTAACAAAAGATTGCGGTAAAAATTGTTGTGTTGTGCGCAGGCTTTCCATAAATAATTTTACATTCTTACTTACTACAGCCTGCTTCTCTTTATCAGCTTTTGTAAAAATGAGAGTAAAAGGAACCTGCCATAGACCCAATTTTTTTATAAAATCCAAATCAATTTTTTGTGGAGAATGCCTTGCATCTATCAGCACAAAAGCATGCGCCAGGTTTCCTCTTTTCCTAAAATAACCTTCAATCATCTGTTCCCATTTTCTCCTACTACTTAAAGAAACCTTTGCAAAGCCATATCCGGGAAGATCTACCAAATACCATTTTACTATATCTGTGTTACCTTCTTTAGAAACACTTTCAATTTCAAAATGATTGATCAATTGTGTTTTACCGGGTGTATGGGATGTTTTAGCCAGCCGGTCATTATTACACAACATATTGATCAGGGAAGATTTACCAACATTACTGCGTCCTATGAACGCATATTCAGGCCTATCCGGAGGCGGGCATTTTTCATGGCCCGGGCTGCTAATAATGTATTGTGCTTTTTTTATGTGCATTGGGTCGCTTCGTGAATGGTCAATGGTCAATGGTGAATGCCTGCCCGGCTGAACCGTTCGGACGGGACCAATTGTGAATTATTGCCCATTCACCATTGCCCATTCACACTTAAACTTATTTGTGACCTGCTAATTCAATTTGCTTACTTCTTTTTGTATTACTATATTTTTTTGTTTTTGAATTTCTGTCCAGCCGCCTGTTACATTTCTCAGGTTGTGATAGCCTTGTTTTTTTAAAAGGGAGGATGCAATAACGCTTTTATAGCCTGAACCGCTATAAATATAAATGTTCTGATTTTCTTCAAAACCCGCAATTTGGGCTATATCTGTCATTTCATCAAGCGGAAGATTTATTGCATTTTCCAAATGGCCATCGGCAAACTCAATATGGCTTCGTACATCCAGTACCGTTAGATTCGGATCGAAAGGAATATCAATGGCCAACTCATCTGCTTCTATATCTATGACTAGATCCATTTTTTCACCGGCGTTTTTCCAGGACTTGTATCCGCCTTCGAGAAACCCTTCAATTTTGAACCCTTCATTAGCCAGTTTTTCGCAGGTCTCTCCTTCTCTGCCTTCCGGGGCGATGATCAGGATGGATTTGTGAGGATCAAGAAGTTTCCCGGACCATTCTTCAAACTTGAGCCCAAGCCCAATAAATATTGAGCCGGGTATAAAACCATCTGTAAATTCGCTGGCTTCCCTTGCATCCAAAAGAATACAGTCTTTGCTTGCGAAGCCTTTAAAGCTATTGATAGAAAGAGGATTAGGTTTTGTCACTTTTTTGATTTGCTTTGAGATAAACAGGCGCTTTGAAATTTAAAAGCCATATTTATTTTGAATTAAAATATGGCTTTTAAGAATTTTTAAACAAGTGCAGGATAATTAACCTACTAATTCTTTTACAAATTTATTGATGTCGGCAATCCTGTTTTCGTTGATGGTATAAAAAATAAATTTGCCTTCACGAACTGTATTTACAATTTCCGTTTTGCGTAGTATGGCAAGGTGTTGAGAAGCCACAGATTGTTCAAGCCGCAATTTTACGTAAATCTCGGTAACGGTAATTCTCTTATGTTCGTCTATTGTTTTTAGGATCAATTGCCTGAGTTTATGATTGAGCGCTCTTAATACTAAAGCTGCTTTTTTAATTTTCAGATAATCCATGTTTTTCAGGGCTTCACTTTCATTGGCGTGAGCCTGATGGTCTGACTGAAGGTTTTGGGGTGTTGTTGTCATCATTATAAGGTTTAGGATGATAAGATAAATAGTTCTTATAAGAAAGTTCTATTACAAATTTATATATTATCAGGAAATATAACCCTGTAATAAATACTAAAATATGTTTAATTTTCTTAATTTTTAGCCAAATAAAAATTCTTTATATACAAAGGTTGTGCCTGATATGGATTTTCAAAGCTTGAATTTTGAAATTTTGTCAGTGAAAAATTGAAAAGCGCTTGTGAAGTTATATCCGGTCCGTCAATGAAGAACGTTTCCGTAATATTTTTAGCCAGAAGTTTGAATTTTTCTGATCCCGATCCAAAAAAATAAACAGGGAATTCCTGCAACAGGATATTAAAAGAATTTTCGTTTAGGATCATAGAAGAAGGAGGGCTTACTTCATCTAATTCATAATTATACACGCCGGTAAATACTTCCTGTCTCCGGGCGTCAATCAGTGGGCAATACAGCGCCTTTTTATCGCCAATACTTTCAATGGCCGAGAGCGCCATTACTTCAAGCGTATTGAATAGCAAAAGTGGAATTTTCAATGCATAACACAATCCTTTTGCAGTAGCCATCCCTATTCTTATTCCTGTATATGACCCTGGCCCGCCGGTTACTCCTATTGCTTTCAGTTCATTTGCCTTAATATTATTGTCCGATAAAATCTGCCGGATGGCTGAATGTAAAAATGCGGCATGTTGCTTCTGTTCTGTATTGATTAGGGTAGTTAAAACTTTTCTTTCATCACATATATTTACAATTGCAGTTTCCGTGGAGGTATGTATATTAAGTAAATATTTCATTCAAAAAATTATTTATTATTTTCTCCGGGGTTAAATGAGGTATTCATTAAAAATTAACTTTGGGCGCAAAGATAGATCGCTAATTGTTAGCGATTTCGTTTGCAAAAATAGGTTTGTTAATTCAAGCAAAGTTTTACTACTTTAGTCTCCTTTTTAAAAATTACCATTGTGAATAAAAAAATTATCAATACCAAGAAGGCGCCCGAACCTATCGGGCCGTATAGCCAGGCCGTGCAGGCGGGAGGCTTTTTATTTTTATCAGGACAAATAGCTCTCATACCCGGTACATCAGAATTACGAAACGCAACTATCAAAGAAGAGACCCGCCAGGTAATGGAAAATTTAAAAGCCTTGCTGGAAGAAGCGGGCTTACATTTCGGCAATGTGGTGAAAACTTCTATCTTTTTAAAAGAGATGAATTTGTTTGCCGAAGTAAATGAAGAATACGGAAATTATTTTGAAAAAGATTTTCCGGCACGCGAAACGGTTGCCGTAAAAACTTTACCGAAAGATGTGAATGTAGAGATCAGTATGATAGCTGTTGTTTAAAATGCAAAATTTTTTCAACGGGATAAATGAAAATAAAAAATTTTAAGTCTTGAGCAGGCAGGTAATTATTACGGCAAAAGCGCACAATTATTTAACAAATACCCTGCAGCATAAGGGTTATTCGGTTGTTGTCGCTGAAAAGATAAGCTATGACGAATTAAGTGCAATCATAGGACAGGCAGAAGGATTAGTAGTTACAACCCGTATCTCTATTGATAAGGCAATGATTGATAAAGCCACCCGGCTAAAATGGATCGGCAGGCTTGGCAGTGGAATGGAACTGATAGATACCGTTTATGCGGCGTCAAAAGGGATTCGCTGCGAGAGTAGCCCGGAAGGCAACAGGAATGCCGTAGCCGAACATGCCTTAGGCCTGATACTTAATCTTACCAATAAGATCAGCTCTAGCTTTGAGGAGATCAAGGATGGAAAATGGATCAGGGATGGTAACCGCGGCATGGAACTGGAAGGAAAAACGGTTGGTATTATCGGGTATGGAAATACGGGTTCTGCTGTTACAAGGCTTTTGTCTCCTTTCGGTGTTACCGTACTTGCTTACGATAAATACAAGTATGATTTTGGCGGAGGGTATATCAAAGAAGCCAACTTTGAACAGGTATGCCGCTACTCAGATATTATAAGTATGCATGTGCCACTGACTTCCGAAACGGCGCACATGGCCAACGAGCATTTTTTTAATTCGCTTGAGAAAACGCCTTATTTTATATCCACCTGCCGGGGCAAAGTGACTGATACAGCCGCTTTGGTAACAGCGCTAAAAAATAAAAAAATTGCAGGTGCAGGATTAGATGTATTAGAGAATGAAAAATTGGATACTTATACCAAAGAAGAAAATCAAAGATTAAACTGGCTGCTGGCCCAGCCAAATGTGATAATAACTCCACACATAGCAGGATATTCCCACGAGGCTTTATTTAAAATGGCAAAAGTGCTTTTAGAAAAATTAGGGTTGAAATAATTTTTAATCTTTCTTATATTTGTATTCATACAACGCCTTGGTAAAAATAGGGCGTTGTATTTTTTTTCATCCGTACGTAATAAATTGTACAAAATAAATTTATGATGTTATGAGCCAGGTAAACTATGTTACAAAAGATACTTTTGAGCAGATGCAGGCAGAGCTGCAAAAAATGAAAGGTGTGGAAAGACCTGCAGCATCGAGGGCTATAGCTGAAGCACGCGAGAAAGGCGACCTGAAAGAAAATGCTGAATACGATGCTGCCAAAGAAGCGCAGGGGCTGCTTGAAGCTAAAATAAAGCAACTGGAAAGTGTGATTGCTACAGCCCGTATTGTAGAAGAAAGTTCCATAGATACCAGTAAAGTTTCTATTCTCACTACCGTTACTCTTACCAACCTCACTACTAAAAAGCAAGTGACTTATAAAATAGTTTCGGAAAAGGAAGCCAATCTTAAAGAGCAAAAAATTTCAGCTTCTTCACCTATCGGAAACGGATTGTTGGGTAAAGCTGTTGGTGATATCGCTGAGATAAAAGTGCCTGCCGGGGTCATGAAATTTAAAGTTGAAAAAATAACTGCGTAAGGAATTGAATTAAGAATAGATTAAAGCAATGCTCAAATAAATTATCATGACGATATTCACTAAAATTATTAAGGGAGAAATTCCCTCTTTCAGGATCGCTGAGAATGAAAAGTTTTATGCTTTCCTTGATATTAATCCATTAGTAGAAGGCCATACTTTGGTAATACCCAAACTGGAAGTTGATAAATTCCTGGACATGCCTGATGATTATCTAAAAGAGATATTATTATTTGCCAAACCTATTGCTACTGCTATTGAAAGATCGTTTCCCTGCAACCGTTGCGGGTTAAGCGTTGTAGGGCTTGAGGTGCCTCATGCGCACCTGCACCTGATACCAATCAATAATATGGACGATATTAATTTTACCAGAAAAAAATTGTCGCCTACACAGGAAGAATTAAAAATTGCACAGGAGAAGATTTTGGGGGCGATGGGATAATTATTGGGGCGCTTTATGTAATTGTACAATACAAAAAGTATGGAGATAAATTAATGAACATAAATTATATTATGAGAGCAAGATATAATAATATAAAGCGGAGAGTTGTACACTATTTAAGCGATCTTACATTATGATAGATATCCCAATTTTTTTATTAATAATTATTTCATTCAGTTTTGTAGCTTACAACTTCATATATTTTCTGATTAACAATAAAACAAAAACAAGAAAAAAATTATTTATAGCAATTGAAATATGGACGGTTGCAGTTGTTCCACTATTCTTTTTATCATTTTCAGATTTTGGACAAAAGAATGATTGTTGTACAGACAGTGCACTATTTGCACCGGGGCACAGTGTAGGGATTTATTGTTTGATAATAACGTATACAGCTATTTATATAACTTTAATATTCAGAAAAGACATTTTTCCGCCAATTTCAGAATTATTTGTAAACTCATTCTTAATACTTGGTTTAATTATTAATGCGCTTCTATGTGTTCACATTGACAAGGAAGATTTCGGTTTTTTTCTTTGGTTTTTTGGAAATATCCCAATCATAATGTTATTGATCATTCGGTTGATAGAAAATCAAATATTGTTAAGGCACTATATTGAACTAAACGAACTGACCTCAAATACCGCTATTGGAAAAGTTGGGCTATCAATTTTAAAGCTTGATCCGATTTTCAAATACCCTATATTGACGTTATTATTAATACCTGTTGTTATTTTGCTTTCACTATTTCTTTTGGTATTTGGACAAAAACCCGACAGCATAATCAAGGCTTTTACTGACACGTACAAACACGGCTTTTCACAACTCGACTATATGTGCTATAATGTTGAATGTGGGGGACATTATCTTTGTTCAGTTGCAGCAAACGGACACCCCCAAATAGTTAAACCACAAAGATGCGGTATAAGAAATGGCAATAATATTATTTGCAACAGACAATTACTTATATCAAATGCTTTTGAAGATTTATTACAAGAAAATCTTCCATTTCTGCATAAGCAGATTAGGAGGCAATACAATAAAATCGGTAATTTCATTCATCGCTATTACAGCATTTTTAATAACAAGTTTGTTTCTGATATTATTTACATTTTAATGAAACCAGCAGAATGGGTTTTCTTATTGACACTTTATACATTTGATAGAAAGCCAGAAAACAGGATTGCAAAACAATATATAAATAACACAGACAAACAACAACTTGACAGTTATTAGGAACATTATGCAAGCACCTCACTCGTGTTTCCGTGTAGATGTAATGGGTTGATTGAACCTTATTAATCGAAAACCCCATTTGCTTCTCCAAAGTAGCTTTTATAACTCATTTCTAAATCCCCCGCCATCTATAAAAAACATTATTGTTTAACTTGTGCCCATTTCCCCTGTAACTTTATGCGATGAAAAAAATTTTTCTGACGTTTTTTCTTTTGAATTTTTTTACCCTTATTGCCATTTCTCAAACTACGGAAGAAGCTTCAAAGCGTTGGGCAGATAGCGTTTTCAATACATTGAATGACGACCAGCGGATCGCACAGCTAATGATCCTGCGCGAAAGCAGTTTTACAAAAGATGGCCCTGTGTATTATGATTCTGCTATCACTGAAGCGATACAGAAATATAATATTGGCGGCATTTGCCTCTTCCAGGGAAACCCGGTGAAGCAGGCAAACTTTATCAATTATTTTCAAAGCATAGCTCAAACACCTCTTATGGTGTGCATAGATGCGGAATGGGGATTGGGAATGCGGTTGGACAGCATAATGCCTTTAAATCACCAGATGATGCTTGGCGCTGTTCGTGATTCCGCATTAATTTATGAATATGGAAGATTGGTAGGCCGGCAATGCAGGCGAATGGGAATACAGGTAAATTTTGCTCCCGTAGTTGATATAAATAATAACCCGGATAATCCTGTAATTAACGACCGTTCCTTTGGAGAAGATAAATATAAAGTAGCGCGCTTTGGAGTTGCCTACATGAAAGGGCTACAGGATGAAGGCATATTAGCCTGTGCCAAACATTTTCCGGGCCATGGCGATGTAAATGTTGATTCGCACCTTGATCTGCCTGTGATCAATAAGACGATCGAGCAGTTGGATTCTTTGGAATTATATCCTTTCAAAAAAATGTTCGATGCAGGAGTAGGCAGTGTAATGATCGCACATTTATATATTCCTTCCATTGATACTACGGCTAATACAGCCACTTCTTTATCTAAAAAAAATGTTACCGGCTTGTTGCGCGGCAAACTGCAATATGATGGCCTCGCTTTTACCGATGCGCTCGGCATGAAGGGTGTTGCAAAGTTTTTTCCCGATGGCGAGGCTGCTGTCCAATCATTGATAGCTGGTAACGACATGCTTTGTCTTCCGCAAAATATTCCTGATTGTATCAAAAAAATTAAAGAAGCTATTGCCTCCGGTAAATTAGGCTGGAACGATGTATATGAAAAATGCAAAAAAGTACTTGCTTATAAATACCAATATGGGGTAGCCAATTTTCAACCCGTAAATACAGATAACCTTACCAATGATCTCAATGCAGGAATTTTGAAAATGAAAAAATTAATTGCTGAGAATGCCATTACGGTTTTAAGCAATGATAATAAAGAATTTTTTCCGCTTACCGCTGAGAATAAGAAAATTGTATTTGTAGGGATTGGTATTGATAGTGCAAATGCTTTTGCCGGCAGGTTAAAAAATGATTTAAATGCAGATGCTTTTTATTTTAATTATAAAGAAGATGCTTCAAGAATATTATCAACTGCACATTTAATTAAAGACCGCTACGATGCAGTGGTAATAGGAATTCATAATTACAACCGCTATCCTGCAAATCAGTTTGGGATAAGTAACAATGCATTGGATCTTATCAGGCAAATTCAGCAACCGGGTACTTCTGCTCATTATAAAACAATTCTTTTTGATTTTGGAAATCCTTATGCGCTTAAGAATTTTTGCGATGCAAAAAATTTAATAGCCTGTTATGGAGATGATTCTATTACACAAAATGTAGCCGCCGACCTGCTGGAAGGTAAGATAAATGCAAGAGGGACTTTGCCTGTTACTGTTTGCAGTCAATACCGTTATGGCAGCGGTATTATACCAAATACTTTACTACCGCTCTCTACACCTGGGCAGGAAGGTATCAACGGAAGGCAGTTGAATAATGATATTGATTCTATAGCGCTTAAAGGAATTGCAGAGCTTGCGTATCCCGGATGCGTAGTTCTTATTGCACGCAATGGGAATATCATTTTTGAAAAGGCTTATGGAAAATATAATTATGATACGCCTGAGCCGGTAACGCTCAACACCATCTATGATATGGCTTCCGTAACAAAAATTTGTGCGACCACTCTGAGCGTTATGAAATTGTATGATGAAGGAAAATTAAGGCTTGATAAAACGCTTGGAACCTATTTGCCCTGGGTTAGAAAAAGCAACAAAAGAAATCTGAATATTAAAAAGATTTTGCTCCACGAAGCGGGCCTTGTTCCCGATGTGGTTTTCTATAAGAAAACCGTTGATCCGGTTACAGGCAGGCCGTTGCCTCAATACTTCCATCCGGATTCATCGGCAAGGTTTGGTGTAAGAGTTGCGCAAAATTTGTATTTGCGTACCGGTTATGATAAAACAATGGACCAAAGTATTCTTGACAGCAAGCTTCTTCCAAAAGATAAATATGTATATAGCGACAATGATTTCATTTTTATGGCAGATGTTGTAAAAGCTATTTCAGGATTGAGGATTGATAAATATGCCAATAAAAATTTTTATAAGCCAATGGGGCTTCATTCCATTGGGTTCAATCCAAGAAACTGGGCTGATACCAATCTTGTAGCGCCTACAGAATCAGACCAATATTTCAGGCTTCAACATTTACGTGCAGACGTGCATGATGAGGGAAGCGCCATGTTTGGCGGAGTTTCGGGCCATGCAGGTTTATTCAGCAATGCAGAAGATATCGCTGCTATTCTTCAAATGTTTTTAAATGGCGGATCTTTTAAAGGAAAGCAATACATCAAGCCGCAAACGATTCAACTATTTACTTCTTATAATTCAGACATCAGCAGGCGTGGTATCGGATTTGATAAGCCTGAGAAGGATAATTACACTACAACAGATCCACATCCTTATCCATCGAGGTTTGCTTCGCCGCTTACCTATGGCCACACAGGTTATACCGGTACCTGCATTTGGGTTGATCCGAAATATAATTTGATTTACGTATTTTTGAGCAATCGTGTGAACCCAACCAGGAGCACGGGCTTATATCAATACAATATAAGAGGCGCTATTGAAGATGCGGTGTATAAAGCGATGGAACCAAAAATTCCGGAAGTATTGGAGAGAGAAAAAGAGGAAAGAAGCAGTGAGAATAATTAAAGGCGTGAGAAAAGCTTATGGACTAATTAATCAAACCAAAATCAATAAATAAAAAGTAAAAACAATTCACACCATGCAGTATCCATTTCAAATTAAGTCGCTTGAGGAGTATCACGACGCGTATAAACAAAGTATTGCTAATCCTGAAGAATTCTGGGCAGGAGTAGCAGAAAATTTTTCCTGGAGAAAAAAATGGGATAAGGTCTTGGAATGGGATTTTAAAGAGCCGAAAATAGAATGGTTTAAGGGAGCTAAACTTAACATTACCGAAAATTGTATTGACCGCCATTTGAAAGATTTGGGCGAAAAGCCTGCTATCATCTGGGAGCCCAACAATCCCGAAGAAAGAACAAGGATAGTTACTTATAACAGATTGCATAAAAGAGTTTGCCAGGTTGCCCAGATGCTTATCAACAATGGAGTGAAAAAGGGCGACCGTGTTTGTATCTATATGGGCATGGTTCCTGAATTGGCTTATGCAGTATTGGGATGTGCAAGGATCGGTGCGATACACAACGTAATTTTTGGAGGATTTTCTGCTCAAAGTATTGCTGACCGTGTGGAAGACTCCAAAGCAGAATTTATTATAACCTGCGACGGCGCTTACCGCGGTGCAAAAGATATTCCTTTAAAAAGCGTTATTGACGATGCTTTGATCGGAAATAAGACCATAAAAAAAGTAATTGTTTATACCAGGACCAGAAGGCCTGTTTCTATGATCAAGGGCAGAGACGTTTGGTGGGAAGATGAAATGGAACATGCGTTATCTCAAATAGAGAAGAATAATGAGGTTGACTTCCCGGCAGCCGAAATGGATGCAGAAGATCCGCTTTTTATTTTATATACCTCCGGCTCTACCGGTAAACCTAAAGGCGTAGTGCATACTAACGCGGGCTACATGGTTTGGACTACCTACACTTTTGTAAATACTTTTCAATATAATCCCGGCGATGTTTATTTCTGTACGGCTGACATTGGCTGGATCACAGGGCACAGCTATATTGTATATGGCCCGCTGGCTGCAGGCGCTACCAGCCTTATGTTTGAAGGTATTCCCACCTGGCCCGATGCAGGTAGGTTCTGGGATATAGTGGACAAATACAAAGTGAATACTTTATATACCGCACCTACTGCTATCAGAAGCTTGATGAGTTATGGGCTGGAACCATTAGAAGGAAAAGATATGTCCACGTTGAAAGTATTGGGCAGCGTGGGTGAACCGATCAATGAAGAGGCGTGGCATTGGTATAATGAAAATATTGGCAAAAAGAAATGCCCGATAGTAGATACCTGGTGGCAAACAGAAACAGCGGGTATCTTAATTTCAACTTTAGCCGGGGTAACACCTTCCAAGCCAAGCTGGGCTACTTTACCGCTTCCGGGTGTACAACCGGTTTTGGTAGATGAAAACGGAAAGGAAGTAACAGAAAGTGATGAAAATGGCTTGCTCAAAGGCAATCTTTGTATGAAAGCTCCCTGGCCTGGAATTTTGAGGACCACTTATGGAGACCATGAACGTTTCCGCAAAAATTATTTTGCTACTTATCCGGGATTATATTTTAGCGGTGATGGAGCTTTAAAAGATAAAGATGGCAATTACAGGATCACCGGAAGGGTAGATGATGTATTGAACGTAAGCGGCCACCGCATTGGCACCGCCGAGGTTGAAAATGCGATCAATATGCACACGAGTGTGGTAGAAAGCGCTGTAGTAGGTTATCCGCATGCTATAAAAGGCCAGGGTATTTATGCTTTTGTGATCACTGAAAAGAAACATCCTGAAGATGAAAGATCCAAACAGGATATACTGGAAACGGTTGCCAGGATCATTGGCCCTATTGCCAAACCCGATAAAATACAATACGTAAATGGCCTTCCTAAAACAAGAAGCGGAAAGATCATGCGCCGGATACTGCGCAAAATAGCTGAAGGAGAATTAGAAAACCTTGGCGATACTACTACTTTGCTTGATCCCGGTATTGTGGATGAAATAAAAGCAAACAGAGTTTAATGAGGGAGGTTTAGCTTTTCTATCAAATAGAAGCATAGAATAATGCGATAATTAATCGGGCTTCTTCATTTCAGATTTAATTTTTATTGGGGGATGGACGTACTCTTCATCCCCCAATAAAATTCCCCAGGATTCCATGCCTTCTACGCGGTCAAAAATAACCTTTGCCATTGCTATGTAGGGCACAGACAGGAACATGCCGGGAATGCCCCAAAGTATTTCTCCTATTACAACCCCCAGGATAATAATCAATGGGTTTATTTTTACCTGTGAACCTACGATCTTAGGCATTAAAAAATTGCTGTCTATCAAATGAATACCAACTACCGCGATCGCTACATATAAAGCATGTGATATATCAACCGTAGCAACCGTGATACAAACGCTTATGAAGAGAGCGGTAAAAATACCAACGTAAGGTATCAGGTTAAGAACCCCGACTAACAGCCCAAGCAAAAAAACATATTTGATACCAAGCAGCCAAAAGATAAGACAGGCAAGCCCTACAATGATAGACATCTGGAAAAATAAACCGGTAATGTATTTTCTAGCGATGTATTTGATTTGTTCGGTGATCTCATAAATCACAGTAAGATACTTTTCTGTAAAAGCAGACACTATGAACCGCATTAAAAGCCTCCTGTAAAACAGGAAGAAAAAAGTATAGATGAGTGTGAAAACCAACAGGAGTAAAATGGACGATACAGACAATACCGTTTTCTCCAAAATGACGCCACTGGAACTCAGTACTTTATCAGTGGTACTGTCAATATATGCCGTCTGCTTTTGTACGTTTATATGAAATGCATTTTGAAGCCACTGCTGAAAGGTGTGAAACAGATCGGTTAACTGATTTTTAAGTAGCGGCCATTCCCGGCTCAGATCCGATATTTGCGAGCCAAGCAAATAAATGATAAGTGATGCGCCTGAAAGAAAGATCAAAACAGAAACCGTAGAAGAAATTGCCCTCGAAAATCTCAACTTGTTTTCAAAAAAATTAGCCAGTGGCAAAAGAAGCAGCGCAAACAGAAAAGCAAATAGCAAAGGAGATAAAATATCTTTTCCTCTAATGGCGAGGTATCCTCCTGCAATTAAAATAATCAGTACACAGGCAAGTTTTAAGTAGAAGGGAAATACGATTTTCTTCATAATAAATATGATTTATGATTAGAGAAACAAAATCTATTACATTTTTAGAGCCAACAATTTAATAAATCATTATTCATTTAATTGTTTTCTTTGTAGCATGCACCCTAAAAATTTATCTATCAGTGATTTTGATTATGCACTTCCTGAAGAAAAGATCGCTTTATATCCTTTAGCACAAAGAGACCAGTCTAAATTATTGATCTATAAAGGTGGTGTTATTGCTGAAGATATTTACAGGAACATAGCTGATCATTTGCCGGAAAGAGCCTTTCTTATTTTTAATGATACCAAAGTAATTAAAGCGAGGATATTATTTAAAAAACCTACCGGCGCAGTGATAGAAATATTTTGCCTGGAGCCTTACGAAGAAGTAAAAGATTATGCACTAGTCTTTCAGAAAAAAAATTCTATAAGATGGAAATGTATGATAGGAGGGGCAGGGAAATGGAAAGATAAATTTCTTGAAAAAGAAATTTTTATTGATGAAAGCAAAGACATGCATTCCAGGTTTTCACCGGTTGGAGGAGACACCAACCGGGGCGGTTCACCGTGGGCGGTGTCCTCACCGCCCGCAAGCAGCACGGCATTGCAAAAACTTGGGGTGCAACCAGACAAAGTAATTCTGAAAGCAGTTTTAGTAGAAAAATTAAGCGATGCGTATGTGGTAGAACTATCATGGACACCGGGAGATTACTCTTTTGCAGAGCTTATAGACCATGCCGGCGAAACGCCATTGCCGCCTTATATAAAAAGAAAAGCTGAAGAAAGCGATGCGGAAAGATACCAAAGTATTTATTCAGCACACGAAGGCTCTGTAGCCGCGCCTACAGCAGGCTTGCATTTTACGAAAGAAATTTTTTCTTCTTTAAAGAAAAAAAATATTGATACCGGTTTTGTAACGCTTCACGTAGGAGCAGGAACCTTTAAACCTGTGAAATCTGCGGTTATGGAAGGCCATGAGATGCATGCGGAATGGATAGATGTTTCTGTAAAATTTATTGAGCAATTAATTCAGAACATCTCTCATGGAATATTTTGCGTAGGTACTACTTCTGTAAGAACTATTGAAAGCCTTTACTGGATGGGATTAAAAACTTTTCTGAATCCTGAAATTGAGTGGGATGATTTAAAAATAAAGCAGTGGGATGTATATGAGGATCCTTTAAAAAATAATAACTCGACTGCAAAGGATGCTTTGAAAGCTCTTTTAAATTATCTCAAAAATAAAAAAGCGGAACGGCTTTTTATTCAGACACAAATTATCATCGCACCAGGCTATCAGTTTAAAATCGTAGATGGGATAATTACCAATTTTCATCAGCCGAAATCAACCTTATTGTTATTGGTTGCTGCATTGGTAGAAGATAAGTGGAAAGATATTTATGAATACGCTTTAGGGCATGAATTCAGGTTTCTGAGCTATGGGGATGGATGTTTACTCACTCCTTCCTCTCTCTAAAAACAGAGAAGAAAAGAGTTCAAAAAATAAAAGTAGTTATTTTATTCCCTTCGGGGCAAGAGGCTTTTAATTCACCATCTTATCAGCGCAACAACTGCTGGCAAAGGCTTCAGGCTTGGCTTTAAACGCGAAACCCATACCGAGGATATAACCCATCGCTTCGCGCAGCGCTTCATTACTTTTAAAACCAGGATTGGTATTGATATCGGCATGCACTTCCATATCTACATCATATTTTGTAAACAGATCGCAAAGCTCATAAGCAATCTCAATGCTTTTGGCTACCTCCACCAGCATCCTTTCTTTGATGGTATATTTCAGAGTTGTTTTTTCATTGTGAATAAACATAAAGCCTCCGCGTTCCTGCCTGAGAAAAACGATGACCGTAGCAAACTCTGTATCATGGCTTCGCACCTGGCTATCGGTACCGATACAGACTTTTAATTTATAACCGGCTTCCGTTTCTTTCTGAATGGCTGCTTCTACAGCTTTTTTGATGGGCAACTCAATAGGGTCTCCATTAAATCTTCTCCATAACATAAAATAAGGTTTTCTAAATGTACTGATATTATGGAAAAACCAGGGAATAAATTTTTAAGCTTAAGCCCAAAAATTATTGTTAGAGCAGGTATAGGTCTTCTTTTTTTAAGTTAACCCTTCTGTAAACTCTTATCCTTTAGCTTTTATCTTTCAGTATTTATTCTACCTGGCGTATCTTTTCCACTTACAATTGTTTTGCTGCTGATCGCAATCGCTTTTATTATTTCAGCCATATTCTTCATATCGAGCGTAGCTATTTCATCGCTTTGTTTATGATAGTTCGGTTCATTATCCATCTTGGAAGTACTGATCGTATGCGCAGGAACACCAAGCGCAGCAAGGGTTGCATTATCTGAGCGATAAAATAAATTTTGTTGAGGATAAGGGTCAGGTTCAAAATGGAAATTACTACCTTCTAAATTTGCCTGCAATATTTTTCCAAAATCTGATTTGTCATACCCTGTAATGTAAGTGCTGTTACTGCTCCATTTGCTTTCTGTGCCTATCATTTCGATGTTGAACATAGCCGCTGTATTAGCGGCGTCAATTTGTTTTGAAAAATATTGTGAACCAAAGCCGCCAATTTCTTCTGCGGTAAATGTTACGAATAGTAATGTGCGTTCATTATTATTTAACTCACTGAAATATTTTGCAAGCATCAATACCGCTGTGGTTCCTGAGGCATCGTCATTTGCACCGTTATAAATTGAATCGCTTTTTGCATCAGGCTGGCCAACTCCCAGGTGATCATAATGCGCTGAAAAAATTACATATTCATTCTTCCTGCTTTTCCCAGGCAACACTCCAACTACATTTGACAGGGACGATGAAGTGATTTTATTTTTTATCTCAAAGTGATATGTGCCGGGCTTTTCATCTGTGAGAACAAAAACTACCGGCGATCTTGTTGCAAAACTTTCCCTGTTAAAATTTTTTAAGCGGCTAAAGTTTTTTGAGTAAAAGTTATTTACCAGAACCAAATACTTTTTATTTTCTTTTAATAAATTATAAGCTTCCTGAAACAAATTAACGCCGCTATCAATTACTATCGTTGTATAGTTGTCATTTTCATCAAATTTCAACTCTTTGCTTGTAGTGATTGCAATAATATGATTCGTATCTATAACGCGGCCATTCATATTTCCAGATGCAGAAATCAGGGTTGCTTTTAGCATGGAAAAAGGTTGTAGATAACCCGTTAATCCATCGAAATATTTCAATCCTGATTTTTTAAATTCGCCGGCAATAAAGTTGGCTGCGCTGTCAATAAAAGGCGTAAAGGCTTTTCTGCCTTGCATTTTATCAGAAGAAAGAATGGTTTCTATCCGTTCAACTTCTGGTACATTAATGATATGATCAATACCCTGTGCAGTAGAAAAAAGAAAGCTAAAACAACTTAGAAGGATAAATATTATTTTCATATCAATTTGCAAATGAAGCGCTAAGCTTAAGTTATCTTGCTTTCGGGTAATTACAGGCTCATCATTTCCTTGAACTTCACAGCCTGCCTGCGGCTTACTTCTATTTTCTCGCCACCTGCCAGGTCTATCAGAAGGCCGCCATTAAAGTAAGATTCTATTTTTTCTATCTTCCTGACATTGATGATATGCTTTCTGTTAGCCCTGAAAAAAACTTTTTCATCAAGCCGCTCTTCAAGCGCATTCAATGATTTTAAAATAAGCGGTTTATTAGATCCAAAGTAAACTTTTGCATAGTTGCCTACACTTTCAAAAAGGCGAACATCAGAAAGTTTTACGAACCAGCAACGTTCTCCATCTTTTACAAATACCTGGTCGTGTTCGTTCAAAATACCACGGTTATTATACGAAAGCCTTTCTTCTTCCTCTTTCTGCCGCACTTTTAAAAGCGCTTCTGCAAGCCGTTTAGGCTCTATAGGTTTCATCAGGTAGTCCAGCGCATTTACATCAAATGCTTTTAATGCATATTCATCGTAAGCTGTTACAAATATTACATGGGGAGCTTTTTCCAATTGGGTAAGCATGTCAAAGCCTGTCTTGCCCGGCATTTGAATATCCAGAAAGATCAGGTCAGGATTCAGAGATTCAATCTTTTCAATTCCTTCATTGGCATTGGCAGCTTCCGCAATAACTTCCACATCCGGGAAATCCAGCAGTAATCTCTTAAGCTCGCTCCTGGCAAGCCTTTCATCATCTATTAAAATAACTTTAAGCATAGATTTTTATGTTTAATAATTTAAAGGGATCACAATCATAGCCTGCACTTTGCCCGGATCAATTTCTTCTACTTTCAGATAAGCATTGCCATTGCACAAAAATTTTAACCTGTCGCGGGTACTTTTAAAACCAAATCCATCATTTGTTTTGGCTTCAAGATTACCCGTGTTTTGTACAATCAGCTCAAAATTATTTTTAGTAAATCTTGAAATTATTTTGATAACGCCTCCACTTATTTTCTTACTGATACCATGTTTGATCGCATTTTCCACCAGGGTTTGCAGCATCATAGGCGGTACGGGCTGGCTAAGTGTATCTTCAGCAATATCCATCTCTACTTTTAACCTTTCTTCAAAACGCATCTGCTCAAGGGCTAAGTAATCTTTTACAATATCAAGTTCTTTTTGCAAAGGCACTGTTTCCATTTTTTCTACCTGGAGGCTGCTTCGCAAAATATTGGAAAGTTCTGTTATAGCCGTTCTTGCCCGCCTTGGATTTTCATCTACCAATGCCCTGATGCTGTTCAAAGAGTTAAAAATAAAATGCGGGTTTATATTGGACTTTATGGTTTTTAATTCCAGTTCTTTTACGGTCTTTTCAAGGTTCAGTCTATTCAATTCATCGTTGCGGTTGCGCTCCAGGTAATGCCATACCATATAGATCAAAAGCCATAAAGCGATCAGTATGAAGGTAAAAATAATGTCCCACCAAAATCTTGCTTGCCGCTGATCTTCGTATTGCCAGTGCCCCGAAACATCTCTGTACCATCCCGTACTTTTCTTTATATTTTCTTTTAAGGCATAGTTTACAGAATCACGCGGGTTGTTCTGATCAGCAAGATAATAGGGCGTACCCGCTATTTCCAGGCTCTTTTCTTTTGCAATAGCATCGTTTAGCGCTGCATTTTTTTCATATTGCGCCAAAGAGGTTTTGGTAACTAATGCAGTTGTTTTGGCTCCATAATAACTCAGAAGCCCGGTAAGAAATACACTTGCTATAGAAAGTATGATCACTTTTTTAAGAGAAAACCTGATCCATTCTGTTTTTTTAAGAACGAGTCTTAACAGGTGAGTGGAAATAATGTACCAAAGAAATTGTATAAATAATACCGATAACAAAAGGCTTCTTTTTTCGGTGGAGTTCCAATACTTTTCCTGTAGAAAGAAATAAAAAAAGGAAAGATTTAATAACGTCCACCCACCCCAGCCAAAAAGCTGGCAGAACCAATAGCGTATGGTATTTTTCTGCATAAAGCAAATTTAACGCCTCTGTAAGGCAATATCATCAATGACTTTGATTAGTGGTGAAAGTAATGTTTAAAAGGCGCTTGCTGTTTTATCGGTTAAACATTAATCTTTTCCTGCTTAAATCCTTTAGTTTTACAAAATAGAATGAACCTGGTATGCAGAATCAAAATTTGAACAAAGAAAAGGGAGCGCTGGCTCCGGTTGATAAGGAATTCGAGAATAATATCAGGCCTGCGGCTATTGAAGAATTCAGCGGACAAGCCCAGATCATTGAGAACCTGCGCATTTTTATAAAAGCTGCAAAGCAGCGGCGGGAAGCCCTTGATCATATTCTTTTTCATGGCCCTCCGGGGCTTGGCAAAACTACATTGAGCAGGATCGTTGCAAATGAGCTTGGTGTACAGATCAAAGAAACCAGCGGTCCCGTAATTGAAAAGCCTGGCGACCTTGCCGGTTTACTCACTAACCTGGAGCCAAATGATGTTTTATTTATTGATGAGATTCACCGGTTGAGCAATGTGGTGGAAGAATATCTTTATGCAGCTATGGAAGATTACCGGATAGATATTATGATTGATACCGGCCCTAATGCGCGAAGTGTACAAATCAATCTGAATCCGTTTACATTGATCGGCGCTACCACACGTAGCGGTTTGCTTACGTCTCCGTTGCTTTCCAGGTTTGGCATTAAGTCACGGTTAGAGTATTATGATAAGGCTACTTTGCAAAAAATAATTTTAAGATCCTGCTCCATTTTAAATACCAAAATAACCTCTGATGCATCGCAGGAAATCGCAGGCAGAAGCAGGGGAACACCAAGAATTGCCAACGGCTTGTTACGAAGAGTGCGCGATTTTGCCCAGGTGCTTTCCAACGGAGTAATTGACCTGAAAATTACAGAACATGCTCTTAGGGCTTTGAATGTGGATGAATATGGACTGGATGATATGGATAATCGTATTTTAAGTACCATCATTGATAAATTTAAGGGTGGCCCCGTTGGCATCACAACGATTGCAACAGCAGTGGGAGAAGAGCCTGGAACTTTGGAAGAAGTGTATGAGCCTTTTTTGATACAGGAAGGTTTTATCATGCGTACTTCACGGGGAAGGGAGGTTACAGAGAAAGCCTATAAACATTTGGGGAAAATTCCTTTTAGAAATTCAAAAGGGCCGGAATTGTTTTCATGATGTTTTGCCACGAATTACACGAATAAACACGAATCATAATTTCTGAATTACTTTTCTATTTTCTATTTCTGAATAAAAAATACAAACAAACTCTTTGAATTAATTCGTGAAAATTTGTGTAATTCGTGGCTTGCCTTTACAATACTTCGTAGCAAAAAAATTATCTTCGTTAGATGTCAACTTACAGGGAAATTCTATTAAAAAAATATAAGGACGAATACCAAAAATTAAACGAAAAGCAGCGACAGGCTGTAGATACCATCGAAGGGCCTGTAATGGTAATTGCCGGGCCAGGAACAGGGAAAACCCAAATTTTAGCAGCGCGTATCGGAAAAATATTGTTGGAAACCGATGCGCTCCCTCAAAATATTTTATGCCTTACTTATACGGATGCAGGCGCCATTGCCATGCGCAAAAGATTGTTGCAATTTATAGGCCCTGATGCCTATAAAGTAAACATCCATACATTTCACGGATTTTGCAATGAAGTCATTCAACAGAATTTATCTCTGTTTGAAAAGTCTGCACTTAATCCTGTTTCTGATCTGGAACAGATTCAACTGTATAAGACTTTAATTGATAATTTACCCAAAAACAATATTCTGAAAAGATACCGCGGGGATGTGTATTATGAAATAAGGAACCTGCAGCATTTATTTTCAGCCATGAAAAGAGAAGGCTGGGCGCCTGAATATATTACAGGATGCATTGATCAATACCTGGAAAAAATTAAAGACGATGAAAACTTTAAATACAAAAGAGGTTCAGCAAAGTCAGGCAAAAAAGCGGGTGATTACAAGCCTGCTTATTTTGATGAAATAGAAAGAATGGAGAAGCTGTGTGCAGCCGTAAATGAGTTCAATAATTTCCAGGATTTAATGAAGCAACACAGCCTGTATGATTTTGATGATATGATCAATTGGGTGATAAAAGCTTTTAAAGAAAATAAAGATCAGCCTTCCGGGCAGGCAGGCTTGTTAGCTGGCTACCAGGAAAGGTTTCAATACATTTTGGTAGATGAATACCAGGATACAAGCGGGACTCAAAACGAAATTGTGCAATTGCTTATAGATTTTTGGGATTTGCCGAATGTGTTTGTAGTAGGCGATGATGATCAAAGTATTTTCCGTTTCCAGGGCGCCAATATTGAAAACATGGAAAACTTTGCCAACAGTTATGAAGCTCTTTTAAAAATAGTTCTTACCAACAATTATCGCTCTACGCAATCTATCCTCGACGTTTCCAAATCGCTGATTGATAAAAATGAAGAACGCCTGATCCATAAGTTTCCGGGGCTTACAAAAGAACTTATTGCATCAAGAGAAGAATTAAAAAAACTAAGTAAGCTGCCGCAGATCATTGAATACAATACGATAAAAGATGAAATGGCGGATATTACCAATAAGGTGAAAACCCTTATTGAGCAAGGAACAGAGCCGGGAAGGATCGCAATCATCTATAAAGAAAATAATTATGGCGAACAGCTTATGAGGTATTTCAGGCTAAAAAATATTCCTGTCTATTCTAAAAGAAGTATTAATATCCTGGAAGATCCGTTTGCTAAAAAAATAATTCAGATAGCTTGCTATCTGGCAGCCGAGCATGATATCCCTTATAGTGGCGATGAGCTGCTTTTTGAAATACTGCATTTTGATTTTTACAAAATTCCCCCGATAGAAATTGCAAAACTTACAGTTGAAGCCAATCAAAAAAGATTAAACGGCCAGCCTGTTTCCATCAGGAGTTTGCTGAATGAAAAAGCCAACTCTGTTGCACGTGATCTCTTTGACACTGGTATTCATCCTGCGTTGAAAGATTTCAGCAGGATGATAGAACAGTTGATCGCGGATGTTTCCAACGTAACCCTGCAACAGTTATTTGAAAAAATTATTTCAAATGCCGGCGTACTTTCTTATATCATGAAAGGTGATGAAAAGATCAGTTTGCTACAGATCCTTACGGCGCTGTTCGATTTCATTAAAGAGGAAACTGCACGCAGTCCTTCGCTTGAATTACAAGGCCTGGTTGACATCATTGACCTGATGAAAAAAGAAAAGCTCGCTTTGCCCTTATTGCAATTTTCAGGGAGTAGCGCCGGGGTAAATTTCCTGACTGCACATGGCTCCAAGGGGCTTGAGTTTGAGCATGTTTTTATCACCGGAATGAATGCGCATTTGTGGGAGAAAAAAAGAAATGCCAGCAATGGATATAAGTTTCCGGATACTTTATTTTCATCTCTTCCATCCGGCAATGCAGACGAAGAGTTGCGCCGCTTATTTTATGTAGCGCTTACCAGGGCCGAAAAAAGTTTGGAAATTTCTTATTTCAAAATAAAGCCTGATGGTAAAGATGCAGAGCAATCCATGTTCATAGCAGAGATGGTTGAAGCCAATAATTTAGGAATAAAAACCACCAGTTTATCACAGGAAGAATTAATGGAATTTGAAGTATTAAACTTTATTCCACAAGCTCCGGAAATAGAGAAAAGCGAAGCAGACTTCATTACTCCTTTGTTGGAAAAATATGTGATGAATGTTACTTCATTAAACAATTATTTAGATTGCCCGCTTGCTTTTTATTATAAAAACCTGATAAGGATTCCCGCAGGAAAATCAGAGAACCTTGAGTTTGGAAGCGCCGTGCATTTTGCATTGCAAAAGCTTTTTGAAGAAATGCAAAAAGATGAAAGGCAGCAGTTTCCCGCCAAAGAAAAGATGCTTGGTTATTTTACCTGGTATATGAAAAGGCATCGTGAAAATTTTACAAAAGAAGCCTATGACAGGCGAATGGAATACGGCGAAAGGGTATTGGAAGATTATTACAATAATTATATGGATACTTGTAATAAAATAGTAGCTGTAGAGCGCAATATAAAGAATGTAGTGAGCGGGATTCCTATAAAAGGTAAAATTGATAAGATGGAATTTAATGGCAGGGAAGTGAATGTGGTAGATTATAAAACAGGAGACGTGAACAGCGATTACACTAAGAAAAAATTATTGGCGCCCAATGAAAAGCAGCCGAATGGCGGAGATTACTGGAGGCAAGCGGTTTTCTACAAAATTCTTATTGACAACATGGATAACAAGGATTGGAAAGTAGTGAGTTCTGAATTTGATTTTGTAGAGCCTGATAAAAACAAGAACTTTCAGAAAAGAAAAATATTTATTGAGCCTGCTGACGTAGAAACGGTAAAACACCAACTAACCGAAGTTTGGAATAAGATACAGGCAAGAGACTTCTATACCGGTTGCGGAAAAGAAGATTGCAAGTGGTGCAATTTTGTAAAAGAAAATAAACTGGCAGTAGCCCTTCATGATATCGTTACCGAAGAAGAAGACATTTAAAATTTATTTAAGAAGAAGAGAACCTAATATCGCCTCAAAGCAATTAAGTTTGCTTTTTTTCAGATGAGAATATATAATTCCATAATAATTATAGCAGTGGCAGGTTTGTGCTATTTTCTTTCCGTAACCGGAAGCGGATGCGCCCAGATAGGCATGCCAACCGGCGGGCCAAGAGACTCTCTGCCACCGGTGTTGGTAAGCGCTGTGCCACCTAATAAAACAATCAATTTTAAAGAAAATAAGATCACTTTTACCTTTGATGAATATGTACATCTGCAGGATTTACAGAAATATTTATTAGTGGCGCCTGTTCCTAAAATTATTCCTAACATCAATTCTAAACTGAAAACTGTAACGATAAAGATACGCGACACGCTTCAGCCCAATACTACCTATAGTTTTCAATTAGGAAATGCTATACAGGACATCAATGAAAATAATCCCATCCACAATTTCACGTATGTTTTTTCTACAGGTAGTTATATTGATTCATTAACATTCAACGGTAACGTGATTCTTGCAGAGACCGGAAAAATGGATAGTACTTTATTGGTTCTTTTATATAAAAATTTAGATGATTCTGCTGTTTATAAAGAAAAGCCCAGGTATGTGGCCCGGTTGGATTCATCAGGAAAATACCAGTTTCAAAATCTTGCTGAAGGCACGTATCATTTATATGCGCTGAAAGATGAGAGTGGCCAAAAGATGTATAACAATCCTTCCCAACTTTTTGCTTTTGCTGATAGTGCAGTGCATATTTCTGCCGATGTGAAACCGGTAGAATTATTTGCCTATTCAGAAGGAGAGAGTACAAAGCCGATAGCGAGGCCACCGGCAATAAATAAAAAGAATGCTGAGAAGGGAGGATTAAAATATACTACGTCAATTTCTTCCGGTGAACAGGATCTGCTTACGCCTCTTTCAATCAGTTTCCAGGTTCCGTTAAAGAATTTTGACAGCTCAAAAATAAAGCTGACAGACACGCTGTACAAACCCTTTCAAGTCGCAAGAATATCTATTGACACGAACTTTAAAAAAATTACTGTTGTAAACAATTGGGCAGAAGATACTCATTATAAATTGGTAATTAGCCAGGATTTTGCTGCCGACACGTTAGGAGATAAATTAGAAAAGCCGGATACCATTAGTTTTAAAACTAAAAAATCATCGGACTATGGAAGTATCAAATTAAATTTCGCTCATCTCGAAAAAGTGGCTCATCCTGTTCTGCAATTTGTACAAAATAATGCCGTAGTAGATTCTTTTAAACTTACCTCGCCTGCTTTCAGTGTGAAATTATTTAAACCGGGAGAATACGAGCTGAGAATCCTGAATGATGAAAATGAAAATGGTAAATGGGATCCCGGAAGCCTTCATCTAAAAAGGCAACCTGAGAAGGTAATCGCTATTCCTAAAAAAATAAGTATCAGGAAAGATTGGGATAATGAAACTGATATACAATTATAAGGAGTTGATTTTGTATTTGCATTACCTGAAAATATAATCTTAAGCTCTAATTTTTCTCAGAAGAAACAACATTTGTGAAACGCAAAATTTAGCCAGCTATTCTTAATTTCGCCTTATGATTTTTTCATCTTCTCTCCTGGAAAACGCGGTCAATGAATTTTCTAAATTGCCGGGTATAGGCAAAAAAACAGCTTTAAGATTAGTATTGCATTTACTGAAAAAAGATAGCAATGATGTAAAGATGTTTAGCGATGCAGTCATGCAAATGCGCCAGGAAATCCATTTCTGTAGCCGGTGTCATAATATTGCCGATAAGGCAATCTGTAATATTTGTGCGGATAGGGCCAGGAATGAAAATATTATCTGCATAGTTGAAACGATTCGCGATGTAATAGCAATTGAAAGCACCCAGCAATTCAACGGGCTTTATCACGTATTAGGAGGCATTATTTCTCCGCTTGATGGTATCGGGCCTGATCAGTTAGAAATAAGCTCGTTGATAAAAAGAATAAACGAAGAAAAAATTGAAGAATTGATCTTTGCCTTAAGCCCGAATATTCAGGGAGATACTACTATTTATTACATCAGCAAAAAGATAGCTGACTCACCGGTAAAAATTACAACTATTGCGCGAGGTATTGCATTTGGTGGAGAATTGGAATATGCAGATGAAATGACCCTTGCCCGAAGTATATCTAACAGGATGCCTATAGAAAGCTACGTTGAAAGCGCCAGGCGATAAAAAATAGACTTCATTCACAGATTATTGAAGAAGATTCATCTATGCATGCATTTATTTATTTACCTTGCAATCACCACATTAACTAAAAAAAATTGAATAATCTGACTGAAAGTAAGCCGATCATAGGAATCTCCTGCGGGGATATTAATGGCATAGGCGTTGAACTTATTATTAAATCGCTTTCCGATCCGCGCATGCTCGATTTTTGTACACCCGTAATTTTTGCAAGTAATAAGGTCATTAATTTTTACAGGAAAAGTATCCCTGACCTTAATTTTAATTTTACCAGTCTAAAAGATTTAGATAAGATCAATTTTAAGCAAACCAATATTTTTAATTGTTGGGAAGAAGAAATTACCATAACCCCCGGCGAACTAAATGACACGGGAGGCAACTATGCTATCAAAAGCCTTTTAGCAGCTACCCATGCATTGAAAAATAAAAAAATAGATGCATTGGTTACGGCTCCCATTCATAAAAAAAATGTTCATACCGACAGGTTTCCTTATACGGGCCACACTCCTTTTTTAAAAAATTTCTTTGGCCAAAAGGATGTCCTCATGTTGCTTGCAGCGGGCGATTTTAGAGTAGGCCTGGTAACGGAGCATTTACCCATCAAAGAAGTGGCTGCCCATATTACCAAAGAGAATATTTTAAGTAAGATAAACATTTTACATTCCTCATTAAAGCGCGATTTTAATATAGACAAGCCGAAGATCGGGGTGCTTGCATTAAATCCCCATGCAGGAGATCAGGGTTTGATCGGTTCGGAAGAAGAAGAAATAATCAAGCCTGCAGTTAGGGAGGCCCGGCAACGTAATATGATTGTAATGGGGCCTTATAGTGCAGATGCTTTCTTTGCCCGCGGGTATCAAAATAAATTTGATGCCGTGCTGGCAATGTACCACGACCAGGGATTGATCCCATTAAAATCGCTGGCATTTGGTGAAGGGATCAATTATACTGCCGGCTTGCCTTTTGTGCGCACAAGCCCTGACCATGGTACCGCATTTGATATTGCAGGTAAAAACAAAGCGGATCCGTCTTCCTTTAGCACTGCGATTTTTGGCGCCATAGATATCATAAAAAACCAAAGATGGCATGATGAAATACGCGAAAATCCGTTGAAAAAGTTAAGCAGCACAATCGTAGCCGGAGGAGCAGATGAAAAGATTATCGAGTAAATTGTTGAAATATATAAAATAAAAGCAGGCAAAATAAATAGCGGTTTTTTAGCGTTAGCTTTTTGTTTTTATATATAAGTTTAAACAAAACTATATTTTTGTAAAAGGTTTAATAATACCCCCCTGCATGAATAATATTTTTTTAAGTGGCGGACTGGCTTTTTTAATTACCTTTTTTTCGATCCCGGTAATAATTGAAGTCGCAAAAAATAAGAAATTGTTTGATGAGCCTGGCGAAAGAAAAGTTCATAAGAATGTTATACCCACCCTGGGTGGATTAGGGATCTTTGCAGGATTTATAATCGCAACTCTTATTGGAGTCCCTCCTTCACAGGCATCAGTATTGCAGTATTTTCTTGCGGCAATCATGATTATATTTTTTATGGGGATCAAGGATGATATTTTAATTCTTACTGCTTCAAAAAAATTTGTAGGGCAATTAATGGCGGCTGGCATTCTGATCAGGTTTGGCGGAATAGAGATTACCAATATGTATGGCTTTTTAGGAGTATATGCTATTCCACCCACAGCGAGTTTTTTGCTTACGTTATTTACTATTGTTGTAATTACCAATTCGTTTAATCTTATTGATGGCGTTGATGGCCTTGCGGGTAGCCTTGGCCTTCTTACTTCTGTTATATTTGGTATTTATTTTTTTATGACAGGTCAAATATTGTATTCAGTGATGGCTTTGTCGCTGGCAGGCAGCCTCGTAGCCTTCCTGATTTATAATTTTTATCCTGCAAGAATATTTATGGGCGATACGGGTTCATTACTGATAGGCCTTCTCAATTCTATTTTTGTAATAAAGTTTATCTCAGTAGCCAGTGATCCTGCTTCTGGCCTGCCATTGGCATCGGCCCCGGCTTTAGGTTTTGCAATTTTGCTTGTTCCTTTATTTGATACCCTTCGTGTGGTAGGCCACCGTATTTTGAATCGTCGTTCTCCTTTTTCTCCAGACAGGAATCATATCCATCATTTTTTGCTTGATCTTGGGCTAAATCATAAAACAATTACGCTCACTTGTGTATTGACTAATATTTGTTTTATTGGCCTTGCTTATTTATTACGGTCTGCAGGCGCTACTATGGTAATGCTTTCACTTGTGTCAACTGCCACTATATTGGTAAGCATTGTTTATTATAACAGGCCTAAAAAGAAATTCAAGCTACAACTTAATGCCCGGATGAATGAAGAACCTGTTATTAAATCCCATAAGATCTTTACATTGGCTGGTGAAGCTGTAGAACAGGATTAATCCTTCTAAAAATTATTTCTCATTACGTTTTATTAATTTTGTGCGCTTATCTGTAGCGCACACCTGGCGTTACATAATTTATTTTAAAAAACAATGAACCCATGACAGGCGAGATTACTGAAATATTAAAGGAAACATCAGCATTAATGAAAAAAGCGATAGATCATTTCGAGAGCGAATTGGTGAAGATACGCGCGGGGAAAGCAAACGCTGCAATACTGGATGGCATTACTGTTGATTATTATGGCAACCCTACTCCTATTGGGCAGGTGGGAAATATAAGTGTAATGGACGCGCGTACGCTAACCGTTCAGCCCTGGGAAAAAAAGATGTTACAACCTATAGAAAGAGCCATCATTGCTGCTAACATAGGTATTAACCCGCAAAATGACGGGAATATTATCCGCTTATTTTTGCCACCGCTCACAGAAGAAAGAAGAAGAGAATTTGTAAAGAAAAGTAACGGTGAAGGCGAACAGGCCAAAATAACGATCCGTAATATTCGCCGTGATGCTATAGAACAGGTAAAGAAAGCCCAAAAGGAAGGTATTAGCGAAGACGCGGCCAAAGACGCAGAAGCCGCCATACAGGAAATTACCGATACTAATGTTGTGCTCATTGACAAATACCTTAGCCTGAAAGAAAAAGAAATTATGTCAGTTTAAATACTGGTTTCATGTTGAATGAGCAATTACTTTTATTAATAACTACGCCATTATACATAATTGTAATTGGGGTTGAAATATTATTAAGTAATCTTCATTTTAAGAAATACTATACTTTAAAGGGCACATTAGTAAACATGTATCTCTGCATTTTAAACGGCGGCATAGACCTGCTGTTTAGGGCTGTGTATATCGTGATCCTTGTTTATGTTTATCAGTTCCATTTTATAAGCTTTGCGCCTTACCCTTTTCTATACTGGTTCTTACTTTTTGTTTTTGAAGATCTTGCATTTTATTTTGAACACAGGATAGATCATTTTTGCCGTTTTTTCTGGGCAGTGCATGTTACGCATCATTCATCAGAAGAATTTAACCTCACTACCGGATTTCGCTCTTCGGTTTTGCAGCCACTATACAGATTTATTTATTTTATCCCTCTTGTATTGTTTGGGTTTAAGGCAATAGATATTGTATTTATGTATTCGCTTACACAGATATATGGCATATTGGTGCACACACAATTTATCAATAAGATGCCACGCTGGTTCGAGGCAGTTTTTGTAAGCCCATCTCACCATAGAGTGCACCATGCAAGTAACATCCGGTACCTTGATAGAAATATGGGAATGGTGCTTATTATCTGGGACAGGCTATTTGGAACCTTCCAGGAAGAAGTAAAGGAAGATCCCGTAAAATACGGGCTTACAACACAATTGAACCACCCTTACCATCTTACCAATATTGTTTTTCATGAATGGAAAAACATTCTTCATGACCTCCGCAAAAAAATCCCTTTAAGCTTAAAAATTAAATATCTTGTAATGCCACCCGGATGGAGCCACGACGGGAGCACAAAAACCGCTAAACAGCTTAGGAGTGAATTATTACGATCAGAAAAAACCTTATTGGAAGAATAATTTATTTTGAGTTGAATTTACTACATTTATAGCTCAAAGCTGTGCCTTAAAAACGGATCAGAGAATGTTTTAAGAAATTCTATTTTTAAATTTTAAAATCAAAAACATGAGCTTTATTAAAGATTTCAAGGCCTTTGCACTAAAAGGCAATGTAATGGACCTTGCCGTTGCAGTAATCATCGGTGCTGCTTTTGGGGCAATCGTCACTTCGCTGGTGGATGATATTGTCACGCCACTCCTGCTCACTCCTGCACTTAATGCCTTACACCTTGAGAACATTGCTGAACTGCACTGGGGAGCCGTAAAGTATGGTAATTTTTTGTCTGCGGTAATTAAATTCCTCGTGTTTGCACTGGTGATCTTTACACTTATCAGATCTTTAAGTAAACTTCAGAAGAAAGAAGAGGCTCCTCCTCCTGCAGGGCCTTCCACTACTGATAAATTGTTGGCAGAGATTCGCGATGAGCTTAAAAGAAGATAATTATCCAAATAAATTTTCAATAAATTTGCCATCCCGATGATCCTTACATCGGGATTTTTTTGTACCCTTTTTTGAAACAATTTTTGCACCCAATCTTGTTTTTGAATGACAACAGAAACGTATCAAATAAAATTACCTCAATTTGAAGGGCCATTCGACTTATTGCTCTTCTTTATAGAGCGTGATGAATTGGATATATATAATATTCCGATCAGCAAAATTACCAATGATTTTTTGGGCTATATACATGCCAGTGAATCTTTGAATATTGAATTGAGCAGCGAGTTCATTTTATTTATTAGCACACTTATGCGTATCAAGGCAAAGATGCTTTTGCCGCGTAAGGAATTAGACGCATCGGGTAATGAAATAGACCCGCGGCAGGAATTAATTGATAAAATTCTTGAGTACAAAAGATTCAAGGAGGCATCCCTGAAAATGAGCGAGATGGAAGCCTTGAGGATGATGATGGCAAAGCGTGGCAATATTCACGAAGAGCTTGCTGCGATTGGTGAAGAGGCGAGTGAAGGTACAGAGATACAAACGGTAACTTTGTTCAAGCTAATGAAGGCTTTTGAGAAAGTAGCCCAACGCCTGCATGATAAAAATCACCAACCGGTACATACCGTTATTAGCTACAACTATACCATGGAGGGCACACGAAAATTTGTGCTTGACTTAATCCGATCTGAACAAACCCTTTCATTTGAAAAGATCTTTGATATATGTGAGGATCGTATTCATGCGATATTTATTTTCTTAAATATCCTGGAACTTACACAGCAGAACTATATGACGATCATTTCAGGAAGCGGAACCAATAACTTTATCCTTGAGTATAATGAAGAAAGGCCCGCTGATGATGTACCGGCTGATCTTAGCTTAGTTGACCCTTCTAAAAATTGATCAATAAAATCAATTTTAATTTAAGATCAGCATAGCCTTAATGTTTTTGACAATATCCAATCCCGGCTCACCTTGTATAATTTTATTTTTTCATTTAAAACGGTAAGAAAGCAGGAACACTGTTTGCCTTCAGTAATTAACTATTAATTATTTTAAATAATTACTCCGTTCTATAAATAATTGTTTATTTTTTCAGCTTTATGGAGAATATTTATTTACTGATAATCACAGGCTTTTTAATCGGCACACTTGGCACTTTGATCGGTGCGGGCGGCGGATTCATTTTGGTTCCCGTCTTGATTATTATGAGGCCGGATTTTTCTCCTGAAACGATCACTGCTATCTCAATGGTTATTGTAGCATGTAATGCTATCTCAGGGTCTGTAGCTTATATGTACTCAAAAAGGATAGACTACAAAGCCGGAATTATTTTCGCTATTTGCACTATCCCGGGTTCTATCCTTGGGGTTCTTACCACTAAAGTAATTCCGCGTGGCGTTTTTGATATTGCCTTTGGAATTTTAATGCTGGCGTTAGCTGTACTACTGATCATTAATGGAGGTAAAAGGCATTCAAATAAAAGGCCTCCCCTTACCAGGCCGAAAGGATGGGTAATGCAAAAGATCACTGATAGATGGGGAGAATCTTATGAGTATGTGTATAATTTAAAATTAGGAATACTGATCAGTATTTTTGTAGGCTATTTTTCACCACTTTTAGGAATTGGCGGAGGCATCCTTCATGTACCTGCTATGACGGAATGGCTTTTATTTCCCGTGCATATCGCGACAGCTACTTCTCATTTTATACTTGCAATAATGGCTACAGTGAGTGTTTTAGCTCACCTTTTTGAGGGGAATTATCAAAATCCTTTAATTACAAAAATGGTAATAGGGTTGGCGATCGGCGTAATACCGGGCGCGCAAATGGGCGCTTTCTTATCGAGGAAGATCAATGAGAAACTAATCATCAAAGCCCTGGCCATCTCTATCGGCCTCGTGGGCATTAAAATACTGTTAGCAGGATTTTAATAAATCTTATTTTACAATTAAGTAACCATTAACTGAGTCAGCTTACCAATATCGCTTGACACTTTGTACACAAAATTGAGTTGCTCTTTCAACTGTAGATCGGGTAGAGGAGATTTATCAATAGGATAGCTTTGATCGGCTAATGCTTTAGCCGGAATATATGTATTATCCAGTTGTTGCAGGCTTTTTTCCAGGATAGCAATAGAATTTCGAACCGGGATTAAAAGTTCTTTTGAATAGTAAAGTTGCTGTCCGTTCATATTCATGGTAGCAGTAAGGCTTGCCACATTGGATGAAAGCACATGATTCAAAACGACAAATTCATAGATCTCTTTTTTATGTACCTGCTTACTCTTTGGTTCGCTCAACATACGATGTAAGCCCGCAGAAAGATTGGCAGTGCTTACAAACAATTCCTTTCTTATCAGCTTGTAGTCCAGCGAAAGGATCTTTTTACCCGTAAAAAGATCATTCAATTTTTGCAGGTAATGAATATTGGCTTTTAAAACATCGGCCATGTAATGCCTAAGTTGGCCTGATTCCCATTGCGGGAATAAAAAATAACTGGCCAGGAAAGCAAGCCCTGAACCAATAGCCGTATCGGAAAGCCGCTCATTGGCTACATCCAAAGCTCCAAGCCCCAAAAAATGAAAAAGGATAAGAACATAAGGAGTAAGGAAAATAACCATTACTATATAATTAAGTATTTTAAAAGTGTAAGTACCAAGCATAAAAAATACAATCAAGCCAAACAATACCATTTTATCTTTAATAAAGTAAAGCAGTAATAAGCCTACGATTCCACCGGCGATGGTGCCTAACAGCCTGTCGTAATTCTTTTTCTTGGTCAAGCTGAAAGCAGGCTTAAGAATAATAATAATGGTCATTAAAATCCAATAACTATGATGCCCTGTTGAAATTAGTTTTGAAATTAAAAACCCAGCGCCGCATGTTATCATTACGCGAAGCGAGTGCCTGAATACAGAAGACTCAAAAGTCAGGTTATTCTTTAATGTGGCTATATTTATTTTTTGATGGGTTACAAATTTTAAATATTCCTTCTGACTTCTCAATTTTCCCCTGGCAGAAATATCTTCATTAAAATATTTTAAAATTTCATTTATCTTTTCCTCAAGATTACGAAGGTTGATCAATATCTTTTTCAGCATGATGGTGCTTCCTGTATCAGTTGTATTGTCAATTTCTTTTTTAAGCTGAGTAAGTTCTTCTATAAGGCTGAATTGTTTTTTAAAAGGGCGGTTTGACTGGATAGCCTCTCCGATATTATCCAACTCATAAGAAAGCTTTTTTATGATTAAAGAAATTTCGCCTAATATGCCGGTATCAGCATATTTCTTTCGCAAAGAAGAATAATCATACCATGAAGCCATGATATGCTCAAAAAGATCTACCACATCTACAAAAGTCAGCACCAGCAATCGTCCGCTGTGTGTTGATTCCCTTAGCAGAGAACGGTTTTTGAATAGCAATTCCCTTACCATATCCTGCTTTTCGTTTACGACTACCTGCTGATCCAGTAACTTCCGGTACTGTTCTTCAAGGTCAGAAGATGGATTATACATTTCTGATTTGATCAGTAAATATTGCGCTGTTTCATGGATACAATCTCCCAGGGAGCGCTGGGCAGGGCGATAAGGAGTGATCCGGAAAAACAATAACGCAATTATCGTGTACCATATTCCTCCGCATAAGATCAATAAAGATTCTTCCAGTACCTGCTGGGGAGGAATAACCCGCGACATTTGCAGGATCATTATAAGCAACGCGGCGAAACCTACTGATGTAGCGCGATTGCCATAAACTGAGAACATAGTAAACAAAAAAGAAGAACCCAGAATAAGAAGGCCAAGCAATAGCATATTATGATTGAGCAGCCCGGTTAAGAGTGCGCTGATAAAAATAAAAATATTGCAGGCCAGCATCCCATTCCTTTTATGGATTTCAGGGCCCGGGCCATCAGCAATGCTTACGCATAAGGCCCCCAATGAAAGTGATAGCCCCACTTCCATTTTACCAAAATAAGAAAAAACAATGGCAGGAATGATGATCTCTAAAGTGATACGGATACCATCGGCAAGGTATTGACTGAATAAAAAATATCGTATTTGGCGTGATCTTTCCATGCTTTTGGGAATACAAAGAAAGACTAAATTTACTTCCTACTGTTTGCTATCAAATCATTTCTACTTTTTTGGATCAAGTAATTTTGCTTTCTTCTCTACTTCTTCTTTCATTTTTAATTTGAAGTCAGTTAGTTTTTGTTGCAAATTTTTGTCTGAAGTACCCAATATTTCTGCGGCCAATATGCCTGCGTTCTTAGCAGCATTTAATGCTACGGTAGCAACGGGTACGCCATTGGGCATTTGCAAAATAGAAAGTACTGAATCCCATCCGTCAATAGAGTTGGAAGATTTTACAGGCACGCCAATGACAGGAAGTATTGTTAAAGAGGCAACCATGCCGGGGAGATGTGCGGCGCCGCCGGCGCCGGCAATTATTATTTTTAACCCTCTGTTTAATGCTGATGTTGCATAATCAACCAGGCGCAATGGAGTGCGATGCGCAGAAACAATAGTAAGTTCATAAGGAACTCCAAAGTGTTTTAAGATTTCGGCGGCGTCCTGCATGATCTTTAAATCACTGTCGCTGCCCATGATGATACCAACAAGAGGTTGATTTGTTTGTGCCATATTTTATTTTGATGGATAAAGATAATAAAAAGCCCCCTAACCCCCGAAGGGGAATGTCGTTAAGTTAAGGATTATTTGGGGGCGGACTAAAGTCCATCCTTACAAAATAAAATCGGGCCTATGGCTCTACAAGAGGCCAGTTCCGTAGGAACGACTGATTTTGTAACAATGGACTTTATCCGTTGTATTGATGAGAAGATGGCTCTGAGAGTAAGAAGACGCTTGAAATTCTTGCAGGTAAGTCTCCCTTCGGGGATTAGGGGGGCCGGCTCTTTACAAATGGGCAATATCTCCTGATAACAAAGCCACGGTAGTTTCTGCTACTTTGGCTTGGTATAAGGCGTTATACAATCTGTTCTTTGCAGCATTGTAGCTTATCTGGATCTGGCGTAATTCCACAGAGGTAATATTTAGTTTTTTATAACGCTCTGTTGCTATCATGATATTTTCTGAAGCTAATATTAAATTATTCTTTTCAAGCTCTATGGCTTTTAGTGCATTATTATAATTGATGTATGCATTGGTCAGAGCCGTTTGTATATCATTTTTTGTTTGAGCTATAGAAAGGTTCTGATTTTTTATTTGAATATCACTAATGCTCAATTGTTTTTTTACCAGGTTCCCATTGAATAAAGGAATACTGATCCCTACTGAACCTGAAGGGCCGTAAGTTTGGTTCAGCCTGGTGAAACCCGCGCCATTCCTGTTCCTTGCAAAATTATAAAAGCCATTCAAATCAACGGTAGGAAGGCGTGCTGCATTTGCTTCTTTTTTCTCCTGCGTTAAAATTACCAGTTGGCTGTTAGCGAGGAGCAGGTCGGGATTTTGATTGTCGACTTTATTTTGGACATCCTGGTATGGTAATAAGGGCTGTACCAAAATGGTATCAATAACCTGGAAAGAAGTATCAGGATTACTTCCCATAAGATTGCTCAGGGAAGATTTGGCAATGGCAATAGCATTTTGCAGAGAAAGTAAATTAGATTTCTGTTCGTTCAGATCTACCTGCGCTTCCAGTACTTCATATTTAGCGCCGGTACCTATTTCAAAACGGCGTTGAGCAAGATTGTGCCGGTCAATGTATAAGTCAATTTGCTCAAGCGTAGCATTTTTTTGCTCATTAAGAGTTACGATGTTGTAATAAGAAGTGATTACGTTGTAAATGGTTTCATTTAGCTTCTTTTTAAAAGCATATTCACCATTACGCTCCAGTTCTTCCAATTTACTTTTAGTAGCATACATTTTTAAGCCGTCAAATACGCGCCAATTAACTTCCAGCCCTGCACTAAGGTTTTGGGTGGTATTGCCCTTTTTTCTTGTAATTGTTCCATTACTTAATCTTTGATCCAGGTTATTGGTGCCCATTACTTTATTGGCTGATGCACTTATAACCGGTATGGCGCCAGCATTTGCCCAGTTATTATTAATAGATCCGATCTCAATTTCGTTCTTACTGATAATGATCCCGTAATTATTTTCAATTGCATTTTTTACTGCCTCCTGCGCAGTAAGCAATGTATCCTGCGCGTGGAGAGAAAAATGCAGGAATGGTATCTGACAAAAAATAAGGAAACAGATTTTATACAAGCGCTTCATTCATAGGGTGTTTTTTACGTGAAAGAAATGCATATATCGCCGGCACAACATACAGTGTAAGGATCAGGGAAAATAATATTCCTCCAACAATTACTATTCCTAATGGGATACGGCTTGTGGAAGCATCGCCGATAGAAAGCGCCAAAGGCAAAGCGCCCAGTGACATGGCAAGGCTTGTCATCAATATAGGGCGTAAACGCAGCCAGGCAGATTCTATTACCGCATCAATTTTTTTCATCCCTGCGTCTCTTTTTTGATTGGCAAATTCCACAATGAGTATTCCGTTTTTGGTAACCAACCCGATAAGCATGATCATGCCTATCTGAGAAAAGATATTAAATGTTTGCCCGAATATCCACAGCGAAAGCAAAGCGCCGGCTATTGCGAGTGGTACTGTTATCATAATAATAAAAGGATCCACAAAGCTCTCAAACTGAGCTGCAAGCACCAGGTAGATTAGTATAAGTGCCAAAACGAAAGCGAATAAGGTATTGCCGGAACTTTCAGAATAATCTCTGGATGTACCGGTAAGAGATGTTGCAAAAGAATCGTCTAATAATTTATTGGATATTCTTTCCATTTCTTTCACACCATCTCCTACGGTTTTTCCCGGGGCAAGCCCTGAAGAAATGGTGGCCGACTTATATCTGTTGAAATGATAGATAGTAGGCGGAGCAGAAGCTTCGGAGAGAGTGACTAAATTATCTAAGCTTATATTTTGACCACGATCATTTTTGACCATGATCTTACTAAGATCGTTCGGATCATCTCTATCACTTCTGGCTACCTGCCCAAGCACCTGGTATTGCTTACCTGACCTCAAAAAATATCCTAATCGCCGGTCGCTATAAGCAAGCTCTAACGCTTGCGAAATGTCGCTTACATTCACACCTAATTCACTGGCGCGAAGCCTGTCAATATTTACCTGTAATTCCGGTTTATTAAATTTCAAATCTGCGTCAACTCCTTGTAAAACAGGGCTTTTCTTGGCTTCGTCTAAAAATTCCGGAAGTGCTTTTTTTATTTTATCAAAATCATTATTCTGTATTACAAACTGCACCGGCTGTCCGCCCCGCCTGCTGGTGGAGATGGTTTCGGTTTGGCTGGCAAAAGCCCTTCCCTGTGTAAATCTTTTCAGGTTACGGTTTACCATATCTACTATTTCCTGCTGCGATCTGTTTCTGTCTTTAGGATCCGTGAGGGATACCATAAAGAAGCCGCTGTTGGCAGCTCCGGTAAAATTAGATGAGATACGATTAACCAAAACTGTTTTTTCCGGGATAGAATCAGTTAAAAAGGTATTAAGCGTATCCATGTAAATACTCATATAATCGTATGATGTACCTTCGGGAGCTGTTACGCTCAGCCGGAATTGACTACGATCTTCCAATGGAGCAAGCTCAGAGGGCAATCCTTTAAAAATAAAAAATATCAGGCCCAGGCAGATAGCTATCAAGCCAAACGCCACCCATTTTACTTTCATAAATGCTGCAAGACTTTTCTTATACCCGTTTTCCATACCACTAAAAAAGGGTTCTGTCTTCTGATAGAACCATGAATGGCCTAACCTTTTACTGGTAAGTTTTACATTTAATACTACGGTTAACGTAAGGGATACAAATGCAGAAATCAACACTGCTCCAGCTACAACAATTCCGAATTCGCGGAAAAGCCTTCCCACAAAGCCTTGTAAAAACACTATAGGCAGGAATACAATAGCAAGGGTTATGGAGGTGGAGATAACTGCAAAGTAAATTTCTTTGGAACCTTCCCTGGCAGCTTTGTATTTGTCCATGCCTGACTCAATCTTTTTAAAAATATTTTCGGTAACCACAATACCATCATCTACTACAAGCCCTGTAGCCAGTACAATAGCCAACAGAGTAAGAATATTGATGGTAAACCCGAAAAGGTACATGATGAAAAAAGCGCCTATCAATGAAACAGGTATGTCTAGTAAAGGGCGCAACGCAATGATCCAATCACGGAAAAACAAGTAGATGATCAGAATTACCAGGGCTAATGCGATTAAGAGTGTTTCTTCTACTTCTGAAATTGACAGCTTAATAAATTTGGTTTGGTCCATTCCCACAGAAAGCTTTATATCATCAGGAACTTCTTTTTTTATCTGCTCGAATCTTTTGTAAAATTCATCAGAAATAGAAACATAGTTTGAACCAGGCTGAGGAATTATCACTAACATGATCATGGGAACACCACTTTCCGACATGCTGTTTTCTTCGCTTTCAGGCCCCAAAACCACATCTGCGACATCGCTTAGCTTTATATTTACTCCATTGATATTTTTAATTATCAGGTTGCCAAATTGTTCTTCGGTATTTAATTTTCCAAAAATGCGAACGGAGAGCTCTGTTGTATTCCCGGTGATCTTTCCGGCAGGCAGTTCCACACTCTGTGTAAGCAACGCATTCTGTACATCATTGGTAGAAAGGCCATAAGCATGAAGTTTATCAGGCTTAAACCAAATCCTCATGGCATATCTTTTCTCGCCCCAGACAGTTATTGAACTCACGCCGGGTATAGTCTGTAATCTTTCTATTATATTATTCTCTGCATACTCATTTATTTCCATCAGGTTCCTGATGTTGCTCTGTACGGTCATCGCCAGGATGGGCTGTGCATCCGCATCAGCTTTTGACACGACCGGCGGAGCATCTAAATCCTGCGGCAAGTGTCTTGCCGCCTGAGACACTTTGTCTCTCACATCATTTGCAGCAGTTTCCAAATTTACTCCCAGTTCAAATTCCACATTGATGCGGCTGCTACCCTGGTTACTTGATGAACTAATATTTTTTACCCCCGGTATTCCATTGATTGCTTTTTCGAGGGGTTCGGTAATTTGAGATTCAATAATATCAGAATTAGCACCGGAATAGGAGGTGCTTACAGAAATATTCGGCGGGTCAATAGCCGGATAATCTCTTACGCCCAAAAATTTGAAACCGATGATGCCAAAAAGTACAATCACGAGATTGAGAACAATGGCTAATACCGGGCGGCGTAAACTTAATTGAGAAATATTCACTTGTCCGCTACTTATTTAAAGATGAAAGATGGATTTTATTTCCCTGTTTAATAGATAACAGTCCTGTAGTGATGACTGTATCGCCAAGAGAAAGGCCACTCAAAATTTCCACTTTAGCAGAATCTCTTGTTCCGGTAATTACTGTTTTAAAATCAGCCAGGCCGCCATTATAAACAATTACTTTTTTATCTCTTGCCTGGGGAATGATCGCTTGTGTAGGAATCATAACTGCTTTGTCATTATCGCCCATATCAAACATTACTTTTGCAAATGACCCGGCAGTAATATTATTGTCAATATTTTCAACCAAAGCATGTACTTTCAGGCTCCTGTTTTCTTCTGTAATGCCCGATTCAGTTGCATAAATTTTAGCATGATATTTTTTGCCGGTTGCTTCTGTAGTGAAGGTGATCACATTACCTGTTTTCACCTTTGGGGTATATTTTTCAGGCACACTGAACTCAAGCTTTAATTTTGTATCCTGCCTGATAGTAGTGATAATGGTAGTTGGAGTAATGAAAGCTCCTATACTGATATTTTTGAAACCAAGCTTACCATCAAACGGGGCTTTGATAACTGTCTTATCTATTGCGGCCTGCAGCACCTGCATATCCGCTTTGATGGTGCTTACATTAAGAACGCTTAAGTCATAATCCTGCTGGCTGATACCGCCGATCTTCAGTAGCTCATCCTGCCGCTCCTGTGTTTTTTGGGCTATCTGTAATTGTACACTCAGTTTATGAAGCTGCGCCTGGAGGTCTCCATCAAAAAGCCTTGCAAGCAATGTCCCTCTGCTTACATGAGCGCCTTCTTTAATAGAAAGAAAAGTTACTTTACCCGATACTTCGGGGTGTATTTCTGTTTCTTCAAAAGGCAATAATGTACCAGCCACTTCTATACCTGAATGTAAAACGGATGGATGTATGATATATCCGTCAACTGATAAAGAAGTATGAGCGCCGGATTTTGAGTTATCGTTTTTAGTAGTTTCTTTTTGGGTTTTGCTTCCGCATGATGAGATTAAAAATAATACAATGATCCCTACAATGAGCGCGCTGTACTTCAATTTCATTATTATCCTTTATTTTTTGTGCTGAACTTTATAAGACGCCTAAAATGCAGAAAACCTTCGCCATCTTTTCAGGTAATTACTTTCAATACCTGCTTCACTTTATTGGCAATGTGAATGAGCTGTTGCCTTTCATTACTAAGCACAGTGACATGCCCCATCTTTCTTCCCGGCCGGGTTTCTTTCTTTCCATAAATATGAACAAATACATTTTCAACCTGTAAAACATCTTCCAGATTTAAATACCTTGCTTCACCGCTATAACCTTTTTCGCCTACCAGGTTTATCATTGCTGAGTTTAAAATGGATTTTGTATTTCCTAACGGATAGCCAAGCAGTACCCTCCACAGCATATCAAATTGTGAAGAGAAACTGGCCTCAATGGTGTGATGCCCACTGTTGTGTACTCTGGGCGCAGTCTCATTTACCAGTATATTATTATCAATATCTATAAATAATTCGACTGCAAATATGCCCGGGCTTTTAAGATTTTTCACTACCGTTAATGCAACGGCTTCAGCCTTCCATAATATTTTTTCCTCTATATGGGCAGGGCTTAGCTGGTATTCCAGTAAATTAAGATCATTATTAAAAACCATTTCTACAGGCGGATAAACAGCGCTTTTTCCATCTTCATTAATGGCAACAATTATTGAAATTTCTTTCCTGATATTTACCATTTTTTCTAATACTGCATCTTCATTAAAACCTTTTTCCCAATCATTTTCACTCTTTAATATTTCAACCCCTCTGCCATCATAGCCACCTGTAGCAAGCTTATGAACTGCTGGTAAAAGATGGGCATACCGTGCCAATTCGCTACGCTGGCGGGTAATGACAAATTCTGAAGTAGGAATTTGATTTTCTTTATAATAATTTTTTTGAAGGATCTTGTTTTTTATAATTTCCAGTGCGCCGGGGCGGGGATAAACTTTTACACCTTCTGATTCCAGTTTTTTTAAGGCATCAATATTTACGGATTCTATTTCTATGGTAACAGCATCAAGGCCTTTTCCGAAATTGTAAACGTCATCAAAATCATTAATGTCTCCTTTTGTAAAATGATGGCATAAATGTGCAGCAGGGCATTCCGGATCTTTTTCCATCACAAAAATTTCAACAGGATAATTGGCTCCTGCCTGCAATAACATTCTGCCCAATTGCCCACCGCCTAATATCCCGACTTTTTTCATGAAAAAATTTTCTGCAAGATAAAGGTTACAAATTTATCAGAGGAGGTTGACGGTGGATTAAAATATTTTTTAGATAAATGATGATCACAGAAAAAAATATCATGTAAGAATAAACATGGCTAACGGTATAATATTTTGTAACTAAAACCTGTAGCCATCAAATGCGTAATCTTAAAACTTATTCTTCCACATCATGCTTTCTACAGGCCTGTCGGGTTGATGGCTGTATTTGGCATTCTTTTTTGAATCGTACTTTGTTTCTACCTCTCCTTCAAGAGGAAAATAAATAAGCTGGCCTATAGGCATTCCGGTATATATCCGCACCGGAATTTTGCAGGAAATTTCAAGAGTCCAGTGGCCGCAAAAGCCTACATCTCCTTTTCCGGCAGTAGCGTGAATATCAATGCCGAGGCGGCCTGTAGAGGATTTGCCCTCAAGGAAAGGTACATGCGCATGGGTTTCTGTGTATTCCAATGTAACACCGAGATATAATTGAGTGGGTTCTAAAACAAAACCATCTTCGGGTATTTCAAAATATGCTATCTCATTATGTTTTTTAGCATCAAGGATCTTATCCTTATATATGGCAAGATTTTTTCCCAAATGCACATCATAGCTGTTACTACCTAATTTGTCACGATTATAAGGTTTTATGATGATGGTTTTCTTTTCAATTTCTTCGAGAATTCTCTTATCAGATAAAATCATTTAATTGCGGTTATTTTTATGGTTGCAAAGTAATTCATCAAATTTCAAAAATCAAGTAACTTTTTTAATGCCTTTGTTTTATCAACATCATATCAACGATACCGCAAAGCTGGTGGTGTGGCATATTACCGAAAATGAAGAATTTTTTCTCAGTAAAGTAAGCATTACCAACAAAGTAATGCATCCTCATAAGAGGCTGCAACACCTGGCAGGGCGTTATCTTCTGCATTTGCTGCATCCTGAGTTTCCGTTTCACCTGATAGAAATAGCTGAATCAAAAAAACCTTTGTTAAGTAATGGCGAGCTTCATTTTTCCATTTCGCATTGCGGCGATTATGCAGCGGTGATTGTAAGTAAAGATAAACCGGTGGGCATTGATGTGGAATTAATAACTCCTAAAATAGAACTCGTAAAAGATAAATTTTTGACTGAATCTGAATTGCAACTTTCTGCAACAATACCAAACGAACCTGGTGCTATGCACTATAAAGTGCTCACTCTTTTTTGGAGCAGTAAGGAAGCTATTTACAAATGGCATGGAAAGGGCGCTCTTAGTTTTAAAAGAAATATGAGAATGGATGAATTATTTTTTAAGAATAATGAAGGATTTATTAATGCTCATTTTATAAAAGATGAAAGAATAGAATTGGAAATAGAATTTAAGTTTTTTGATAAGCTTTGCCTGGCGTGGGTTGTAGAATAATTTTTCTTAAATTTTATTGGGTTATCACAGTGTGAATGTTGATTTGTGTCGGGCAACTCCTAAATTTTTCCCACTCTAACGGCTTCGAGAGTGTCTTGCCTCGTTGTCGTTTGTCACTTTTCTTTCGCTACTGCGCTCTCACAGGTGAAAGCTAACGTTCTACAACTTTGTGAAGGTAGGGCATTTTTGCCCCGTTGCCTCATTTACTGGTTGTTACTGGATAATGTTAATAGGTTCAGTTTTTATTCTTCAGCCCTGCTTTTACAAAGCTGATGTGCGTTGTTTACGTTCTTTTAATACTTTTTCAAAATTTCTTCTAAAGTTCACAGAATCCTTGCCTGTGTCTTGGGATGTGAATGTGTGCCCTAAATCAATAATGTCATTATTAGCGTTAAAAGCATAAAATTTAGTAAAGACCTGTCCAGAGAGAACTGTACTTATAATGATATTGTTAATAGTGTCCGGTTGAGGATTCCCTATTTTCTGAAAACCTTCCACGTATTTTATTGTCTTTGCTTTGTTGTCAATGACGTATAAATGAACGCCATAGTTCTGCCGTGGGTCAGTTCCTGCTGGTAAAAAAATATCCTTTACGCCATCGAAGTTAAAGTCTGCAAACTCGATATCATATTCATTCGTTTCACCTATATTTGGGTTTCTGCAAAATAGAGAGTCATTAATTAGTGTATCTATCTTCTGCCCGGAAAGTCGAAACAAATTGGCGACCACTGTTGGCTTTTCGGTATCAATGGAATATGTTGTGTCGATTGTTGTTAGTGTAAAGATATAGTTAGAGTCATTGAATAAAACCTTTTTCTTAAACCACTTACTTTCTGGGTTGGCTATAATATTTGAAGAGATGTCTTTATCTACATCTTGTTTATTTGAACATGATGCAAGTATAAAAGTCAGAAATATGATAAGTCTCGAAGTCATTTAAAATAACGCACAACATTGATTGCTCAGTTAATTTCATAACCAACATTCGTTGAAAATTCTTGTCGCCCCCTATCCATTGTAAAAAATATTTTCAACTGGAGCCATCCAGCTACATGTATGCCACTGAAACTACCCGGAATCCAATAACAAGCAGATTTTTTTATAACCTCAAATAATTCTTGTCTGTACTTCTCTTTTAGTTCCAACGATTGCAAGGTCACTAACAGTTCCTTTTTTGCTAATAATAAATTTAATAGTAGCTGTGTCGGAATTTTGATGAGGTAAAGAATTTTTTTGAGTCTGAATTCACTTGTCCGAAAGAAGTCACTGAAAGCATTATGAAGACGATGGATAGAAATCTCATTGTAAAAGCTGTTTGATTAAGTGGCGTGCCACAGTTGTATTACCGAAAGTACGGATAATCACCAACGAATAAGCCTTTTTTAATTTTCACCATTTCACCATTTGCATACAGACTATAAGGTTTCAAAAACCTTATAGTCTGTAAATTGGTAGCAGTTTATTCGTTCATAGTGAAGGCCGTTCCCCTGATTATAATTTGATTTCTGGCCTTAATATTTTCCCTTGTTTTAGATAATAGCTTTATTAAGCCAATTTCCATCTTTTCTTTTCCTGTTTGCAAACTGTCTATGATTATAGTTAGCAAATTGTTTTCGTTAATTAAATAATTATCATAGTCGGCGTTAACCAAATTTCCGTCAAGTATAAATATTACAGGCTCGTCTTTTAGATTGGTGTATTTATTCTTTAGCTCTGTCAGAGTAATGAATTGGGGTGTAAAGCCTTCCTTTGTTTTGATATAAACCTGCCCATGAAATAACTTATTGTCAATGATGGTGTCAGTTTTACGCACTTCAACATTTGCAATATTGTCCGGGGTAACATTAAATGGCAATGCCTGGTTAAATAGTAATGCCTGGTTTATTATAAACCGCCCATCAATGAAATAAGCTGGCATTTGATTCAATTTGTCTTTGTCCACATATATTACCCGCAAAGCAGTATCAGGCACTCGTGTTTTGTTATTGGTAATTTGTCCAAATGATGGTGTCGCAAAAAATCCTTTAGGTAAACTATTTATAATAGCTTCGGTTGTTTTGTCATTTGTAATTTGCCCGAATAATGTTGTCGCAAAAAGTGTTGTTACAATAAAAAGAAGTAGTTTCATACGTACCTGTTTTATGGTTGAATGCTGTAGGGGCAAATTGCTATCAAAGTACGAATATCAAAAAAGAATACAAAAATATTCTTCTATTCCACTATTCTTCTAGCAGGTTTTGTTCATCTATCAGGCTAAGGTCTATGGCATCCATTCCTGAAATTCCTTCTATAGAACCTTTTATATGCGCAGCATTCAGCAATACTTTTTCCAATTGTTTTTCGCGGGCTTTCCATAATCTTTCCATTGAATCTCTTTCTTTGATGATACTCATTTTCATGGCTACAAATCCTTCGCGAATGGCTTTCCATTGCTCACTGAACTCATTGCTGGTAAGGTAATCATAAAGAAGATTCATCTTATCACCCTTGTTTTGCTGGTTCCTGGTTGAATTATAAACACGGATAATTCCATCGCGCAATACATTGGCAAGCGCCTTTACTTCATCGAAAGTGCAGATCCATATTCCATCTTTTAATCCGAAACAATCCAGGTCTTTAGGCATTGTCTTGGTAACCAAAACGGCAATATCAGCGCCGGTGCTGCGCATGTCTTTTTTAAATTTTTCTATCCAGTCGCCACCAAAATTTTCAGTTCTTTTACTTTCGTAAATTATTTTGCCGCATTCCTGTCCGAAATTATTTCTTACTAATTGAATACAATCAGCCCCACGGGCGCCTTTCCCCACTTCGGTGATTATATCAAATGGAAATCCGTTTCTTAATATTTCTTCCAAAGCAGTTTCCTGCACTTCGCCCTGCAATTGCATGGAACCCTGTTCAGCTTTGCGTTTCATTTCGTCAGCCAGTTTCTTTTGATCAGCCAGTTGCTTTTCCAGTTCTCTCAGCTTTAAAGAATATTCAACTTCTTTTATCTCATTTTTTTCTTTTTCCTGTTTTCTTATTTGCTCTGTTAGTAATAATCTTTCAGCAGCTAATTTTTTTTCCAGCTCTATTTCAATTTCTTCAGCTTTGGTCTTTAATTCCTTTTCTTTTTTGAGAAATTCCAGTTCTCTCTGCCTGGCCAGTTTTAATTTTTCTTCATTGTCTCTGGAAGATTCCTGTAAAAGCCTTAGCTGGTTTTCATAATCATTGCTGATGGATTTTCTGAGCTTTTCCTGTATTTCAGTTTCCATTTTCAGCTTTTCTTTTTCCATCCTTTCAGCAAACAACTGGTTTTCTTTTTCTTTCTTTTTTTCAAACTCTCTTTGCTGATCTTCTAATACCTTTTGCTGATCTGAAAATTGTTTTAGTAATTTTTGCCTTTCACTATTGAATTTTTGTTCATAATCTTTTTCAAGAGATTTGGAGATAGCATCTTCTGCTACAAACTCGTGCTTACAATTGGGGCAGGTAATTAAAGACATTTTGTTATTTTGGTTAAGGTAAATAAAATTTAAAATTACACGATAAAAAAAATCCCTCATCTTTTAGAATGAAGGATCGGTGCGGAAGAGGAGATTCGAACTCCCAAGCCCTTTCGGGCACTACCACCTCAAAGTAGCGCGTCTACCAGTTTCGCCACCTCCGCAGGGGTGCAAATTTAATAAAAGCTTTGTATTTAATCAGGCTCCATTCTCAATTGTTATTACTTATTTTTTATTGATTCAAAGTAATGATTAAATAAAGAATCAAAAATATACATGAAATAAATAACATTCGTCTTCCGTGCTTTCTTTCTTTTTCTCCATAAGTATAAACTCTTTGACCGTTGGGAAGTGTTTTTTTCAGATAGATTAAAGAACTTCCAATTATGATCCCGAAGAATCCTCCTAAAATTGCTGAAAAATAACCAAAGTAAATCCAAAATTTAGGCGATGATTCTGGTTTCTTTAATTCATTTAAGCGTTTTTCTTTTAAGAGTGCCTCTTCATCAGGTTTCACTTCTTTTCCTCTGTCCGTTAAAATCTTTTTTGATAATTGATAATCAAGTGGCCCCCATTCATCTGGTTTAGAAATTATTTCAAGCAGTTCATCATCAGTAAATTCAAATAAATAATAATCATTTTCAACACTGTTTAAACTTATTCTATAATGCTCTTCTAAGGCTTCATTGGCTTTTGTAAAATCTTCGGGTTTTATTTTAATAAAAATATATGGATCAAAAGTGTTGTTAGCAAAAGTAGGATCAAAAAATTTCGGATTATCCTCAAGCAAAAATTCAATATTATTTTGTTTTAATTGGTTGGCAATTATTTTTGCAAGTTCTATGTCTTTAAATTTTTTAAAGGTTAGAAAAGATTCGTTCATATTGTAATCATATTATTCTTGGTTAGCTCAGAACCACAATGTTGATTTAATAAAAGCAATTAAAAAATTAAGCATTTAAAACAATCCTGAAAGTAGTGCCCTTGCCAATCTCTGAATATTTCACAAATAATTGTCCTTTATGATATTGTTCAATAATACGCCTGGCAAGCGAAAGGCCTAAACCCCAACCTCTTTTCTTGGTGGTGAAGCCTGGCTTGAAAATCTTCGACAGGTTTCGTTGGCTGATTCCTTTTCCGTCATCAGTAATATCAATAATAATGCGCCCGTGTAAATCCTGTAATTTAATTTGAATGGTTCCTTTGCCATTGATCGCATCCAGCGCATTCTTTAAAAGATTTTCTATTACCCAATCGAAAAGCGGCCCTGAAATTTTTACAAACACTGTTTCCGAAGGCATGTCTATAACAAACCTTACTTTATCAGTTGACCTTCTTTTAATATACTCTACCATTTTTTCTACCTGTTGGGTAATGTTATGCTCTTCTAATTGAGGAGCGCTTCCTATTTTTCCAAAACGATCACTGATCAGTTTGAGCCGGTTTATATCCTTCTCCATTTCTTCCTGGATGGCCCGATTGTCGTTCTGTTCTTTCAGCATCTCCACCCATCCCTGCAACGATGAAATAGGGGTTCCCAACTGGTGGGCTGTTTCTTTTGCCATTCCCGCCCACACCTGGTTTTGAGTTGATTTGTTTCTGACCGATATGGCATAGAAAGTAATAAAAATAAACAGCGCAACAATCATCAGTTGAACAATTGGAAAATACCTTACCTGCTTTAGCAATTTAGAATCTCCATAATAATATTTATCCGCGACGTAGGGATTCTTGCTTAATTCCAATACAATAGGAGGGTGAGCCGATTTGAACTCGTTCAATTTTTTTTGTAAATAATTTTTTGAAGATTGTATCTCAGAGGAATCTATATTTCTTGAATCAACTATACTATCATTTTCATTGGTCCATATAATGGGAATGTCTTTATTTCTTTGTTGAATTTCGCTGGCAAGAGTTATGTCCGTATTCTGAGGAGCATTAGCTATAAATTTATTAGCCTCTACCCATTGGTTTATTTTTTCCCTTTCTTCTACTTCTATTTTTTTAGATAAATAATCAGAATAAAAAATAGTGCCCGTAACAATAGCAACTGCTATAAGCGCCAGCCCTGAACGTAAATTGAAAAGTTGCCTGAACATTGTACCGGTTTATATTCAAATCTAAAATCTATTTCCGATAATTATCGGAACTAAAAAGTAAAATCTTTTATGTTTGCGATTTATTAATATTCATTCATTGACTCAACTACCATCAGTAGCTATCGTAATTCTCAACTGGAACGGGAGACATTTTCTTGAAAAGTTTCTTCCTTCTGTCATGGCATCTGCTTATGAGCATCTTTCTGTGATCGTTGCAGACAACGCATCTACTGATGATTCCATTTCTTTCTTAAAAAAAAATTATCCTTCAGTAAGCATAATTATCAATCCTGTAAATGAGGGATTTGCTAAAGGCTATAATACAGCGCTGAAGCAAGTTAAAGCGGATTATTATGTGTTATCGAACAGCGATGTACAGGTTTCTAAAGAATGGATCAATCCCATTATTTCATTGATGGAAAGTGATAAGACAATTGCTGCGTGCCAGCCAAAAATTTTATCTTTCAATCATCAGTATCAGTTTGAATATGCCGGGGCAAGTGGTGGATGGATTGATAAGCTGGGATATCCTTTTAGCCGTGGCAGGGTATTCGATCATTGTGAAACCGATAACGGGCAATATGAAGATGTATCACAAATATTCTGGGCAACAGGCGCCGCATTGTTTATACGATCTTCCGTCTTTCATGATATGGAAGGCTTTGACGAATTTTTTTTTGCACACCAGGAAGAAATAGACTTATGCTGGCGAATGCAAAGAGCAGGCTATAAAATTTATGCGGTTCCTTCATCAGTAGTATATCATGTTGGCGGTGGCACTTTGGCTATGGGAAGTAAAAGAAAAGTGTATTTGAATTTCAGAAATAATTTAATAATGCTTTCTAAAAATTTATCTTTTTCGGAGAGCATCTGGAAAATTCCACTGCGATTACTTTTAGATAATATTACGGCATGTAAAGCCTTAATAAAAGGCGATTTTAATGCGTTTATTGCAATTGAATCCGCTCATTTTAATTTTATGAAATGGATTTTTAGCAAAAGGAATAAAAAAAAATATCCCGAAATAAAGATGAACCAACTAAACGGGGTGTATAATGGGAGTGTTGTTTGGCAGTATTTTATTAATAAGAAGAAAACATTTTATCAAATAATTGGCTTTAAAAAATGATAATTAAAATCAATCAGCTATTTTTGCGGGGCAAAATGTAAAACATGGAACACGAAGAAATAACAGATAATAAGGGAAAGGATATAGCACATAGCTGGGTATCCACTTCCAGGTTTTTATTCTATTGCCAGGTAGCCATTTTTGTAGCGCTTGTGATTGGTGGTTGTTATACAATGTACCAACATCGTTATAAGGGTAAACCGACGGTAGAAATTCCGGGTAACACACAATACAATCCACAGTACAAATAATTTTGCTTCATAGGTTGCAAAATCCTATTTTTGCAAACCTTTTTTAGTTCTTATAAAGATCGCGGAAATAGCTCATTTGGTAGAGCGCGACCTTGCCAAGGTCGAGGTGGCCGGTTCGAGCCCGGTTTTCCGCTCATAGCAAAAAGATAAAAAAAGCAGTATGACCTGCTTTTTTTATTTATAGTTGTTCTAAAGAAAATTAATAAAGATGTTTACCCCGGTGGTGGAATACCGAAAGTTTTCGGCAGAGCCTGGCAGACACGTCCCGATTTAATATCGGGATGAGCAGCAATGGTCGTGTGGATTAGAGTTTGCTCTTTGCAAAAGAAATTAATAAAGATGTTTACCCGGGTGGTGGAACTGGTAGACACGCAGGACTTAAAATCCTGTGACCAGCAATGGTCGTGTGGGTTCAACTCCCATCCCGGGTACTTACCTCAGCAAAGAATTTTGTTGAGGTTTTTTTTATTTAATGTATTACGTCTATATACTATATTCAATAGACTTCGACCGCTATTATGTAGGCCAGTATAAAGATGTAGCGATTAGGTTAAAAAGGCACAATGGAAAGACTGTGCCTTCCGCAAAAGCTTATACGCCATGGAAGCTTGTTTATAATGAAACATTCGGTTCCAGGGGGAAGCGGTTCATAGAGAAACTGAAATTAAAAAGGAGAAAAGCAGAAAATATATCGAATATCTTATTGGTGGAACTGATAGATAGGTCCCGATTTAATATCGGAATTTGCAGCAATACGAGTATCCTGGTTTCATCCCGGTAATTTACATCAGTAAAAAAATTTGTTGAGGGTTTTTTATTTACTTTGAACTTGCAAGATGATTTTTATTTTTTACAAAATCATTATCTTTAATAGAGCATTCTTATTTTTTTAACTATTGCTTTGCTCACAGAAAATTTTATCTACATTTACATCTTTGTAAAACTTTTATAGTATGAAAAGAAACCACCTCCAACTATTTATAATATTATTCGCAATAACCCTGTCCCTTTCCAATTGTGGTAAAAAAGGAGACCCGGGCGCTCAAGGACCGGCAGGCCAGAATGGCGCTCCCGGGGCTACAGGCCCACAAGGCCCAAAAGGTGATACAGGAGTCACCAATGTATTTTATTCCGATTGGCTGGATGTAGCCTTTTTACCTGATACCGTTCACAATGGAAGCGCTATAGATACAGTCGGATTTACGGCCGATATTTCGTCACCAAAGCTTGATATGGATATGCTGACTAAGGGTGAAGTGAAAATATATATTAACCTCAATTCAGCCGCAAATCCTGCCATAAGTCCCCTTCCTTACTTTGATGCTTATACGGGAGTAAGCATTACACCAACTTTTTTGCTTCAAAAGATTAACCTCTATGCCAATATTAACCCAAGTACCATAACAAACAGTGGAACAAAATATTTGCAGTACAGATATATACTTATACCCGGCAGTATAAAGGCCACCCGGAAAATGGTTGATCTTAATAATTACAATGAAGTGAAGAAATTCTATGGGTTAAGAGATTAATACCAATGATAACGGCTCTTTATTTGGTACCTGTTTTTTGAAGAGCAGAGAATTATGCGGTAAGCGTTCCGTTAGGAACGGATGATGCTATTTCTATTCTTTAAAAATATATTTTTTATCCTACGCAATCAGGAACTTTTTAGATTCGTCCCAAGAAGTCTCTTTTCAATGGTGTATTTCCTTATTTTGAATCTAACGGATTGCATCAACCTGACTCTCTGCATAAGAGAATGTATCATATCCTTCCTGCTATGCAAAAGGATATGAGTATAGATTTTATGTTTTAAAATATGGATATGATCAGGCATTCCATTTATTTGCAGCATTTTGTGTTTATTCTCCTGTAAAATACAGATCATATTTGAAGTAATCTTCCTTCCGATTCATTGTCAATAAGAGCTGTTCTGAATTTTACTACAAACAAAATCTATGTACACCTCTTGCCATAAGGAATAAGCATTATTGTGATGCTAACCAATAGCATCGGTCATTCCCGAACGAGCTACACCTGGCTGGTAATAAAATAATTCGGAAACGTTTACGGAAATTGAAAAGGTTTTCGGAAACGTTTTCAGCGTATTTTTTTATTTAAATTAAAGTAAAGTAAATACAAAACCGATAGGTTTGGCATATAGAATAAACTGCTATGGCCAACTTTGATCTTATTACGATTGCAATTTTTTCCCTTATTGTTGTTATTTGTGGATTGGCTTTTTCGGGATCAGGGAAAAGTATGAAATCATTTTTTGCGGGAGATGGAGCTGTACCCTGGTGGATCAGTGGGCTGTCTCTTTTTATGAGCTTTTTTTCAGCCGGAACATTTGTTGTGTGGGGAGCTATTGCTTACAAATATGGATGGGTGGCAATAGCCATTCAGTGGACCATGTGTGTTTCAGGATTTATTATCGGATTCATTGTGGCGCCCAAATGGCAAAAGACCGGTGTGCTGACAGGAGCGGAATTTATCACCAGGAGATTAGGATATAATACCCAGAAGATCTATTCCTACCTGTTTTTACTGCTTTCTGTTTTTACTACGGGTGCCTTCCTATATCCTGTAGCTAAGATCATGCAAGTTTCTACCGGCATTTCAGTAGAAATTACAACGATTATTCTCGGGGTACTTATTATAATTTATACTGCTGTAGGTGGCATGTGGGCGGTAGTAGTTACAGATGTATTGCAGTTTATTGTTTTAACAACGGCGGTGCTATTAGTGGTGCCATTGGCTTTTGGTCACGTGGGCGGGGTTTCATCTTTTATTCAAAAAGCTCCCGAAGATTTTTTTAATTTTTTTAATCAGGAATATTCTATTGGTTTTCTGGTTGCATTTGGTTTTTATAATCTTTTTTACCTCAGTGGCAACTGGGCTTATATACAACGCTATACTACTGTAAAAACTCCGAAAGATGCCAGGAAAGTTGGATGGCTGTTTGGCGCTTTGTACATCATTAGCCCGGTTATCTGGATGTTACCTCCGATGATATACAGGGTAATAAATCCGGGGTTGCAGGGCCTGGAGCCGGAAGGCGCTTACCTGCTGATGTGTAAAGTGGCATTGCCGGTGGGAATGTTGGGGATGATCCTCGGTGCAATGATATTTGCCACTTCAAGTTCTGTAAACACCACATTAAATATATCGGCTGGAGTTTTTACCAACGATTTGTACAAACATTTTTTCCCGCATAGCAGTGAAAAAAAATTAATAAAAGTAGCGAGGTATTCTACTATTGTATTTGGCATATTTACCATTATAGTAGCCTTGCTGGTTCCCCTTATGGGTGGAATAGTAGAAGTAGTGTTGAGCGTAGGCGCTATCACAGGCGCTGCCATGTTTTTACCTCCATTGTGGAGCTTATTTTCCAAACTGCAGACAGGAAGATCGGTATTAACGATTACCATCATAAGCCTTGTGCTCAATCTTTTCCTGAAATTTATTGCCCCTTCCTTTTTGAATATTTCGCTGTCCCGTAGTATGGAAATGATCGTGGGAGTAGGGATCCCAATTCTCCTGTTGGTATTTTATGAGATAAAATTCCGGCTATCTCCTTCGGAAAATCTGATTTATAAAAAATACCTGGCGCTTGAGCCTGTAAGAAAACCTGCTACTCCCGAAGATGAATTACAAACGGAATCCGATAACCGGCATAGCAGGAAAGTAATTGCCCTTGGAGTTTTGTTTATTGGTGTTCTGATAGCATTAATAGGTATTAGAACAATCCAATCAAGCTGGCTGATATTAATTACAGGTGTATTGGTTTTAGGATTAGGGATAGCCATGAAGCCGGGTAAAAAAATAATAAATAACAAGGTATAATTTAAATAGATAAAGATGACGTTGATTAAAAATAGTGTACAGGATAGCCGGAAAAGTAAACTGGTTGACATTAATGCTGATTTTGTAATTGCAGGTGGAGGTATGGCCGGAACCTGCAGCGCTATAACGGCTGCACGGCAAGGACTTAAAGTGGTATTGGTTCAGGATAGGCCTGTGTTGGGAGGTAATGCTTCCAGCGAAGTAAGGCTATGGATATTGGGCGCTTCGTCTCACATGGGCAACAATAACCGGTGGGCCAGGGAAGGTGGAGTAATTGATGAAATATTAATTGAGAATTTGTATAGGAATAAGGAAGGGAATCCTCTTATACTGGATACCATCTTATTGGAAAAAGTAACTAATGAGCCTAATATCACTCTTTTGCTGAACACAGCGGTATATGAATTACATAAAAAAGACGAGAGAAACATTGATTACCTAAAAGCTTTTTGCAGCCAGAATGCTACAGAATACCAGTTAAATGCTCCTTTGTTTTGCGACGCATCAGGAGATGGGATTGTGGGCTTTCTTTCCGGCGCTGCTTTCAGAATGGGTGCAGAAAGTAAACATGAGTTTGGGGAGCTTCTTGCGGGAGAAGAAAGCTCACATGATCTGTTAGGCCATAGCCTCTATTTTTATAGTAAGCGAGTTGACCAGCCGGTAAAATACGTTCCACCGGCATTTGCACTAAAGGATATTAAGAAAATTCCAAAATATAAAATCTTAAACCAGAATGACCATGGCTGTAGGCTGTGGTGGATTGAATATGGAGGGCGAAAGGATACTGTTTATGATACAGAAGATATTAAATGGGAATTGTGGCGGGTAGTATATGGTGTATGGGATTACATTAAAAACTCTGGGAATTTCGAAGACGCAGACAATCTCACTTTGGAGTGGGTAGGCACTATTTCCGGAAAAAGAGAAAGCAGAAGGTTCGAAGGACTCTACATGTTGAAACAACAGGATATAGTGGAGCAGAAAGAGTTTCAGGATGCAGTTGCTTTTGGGGGCTGGGCGCTGGACCTTCACCCGGCAGATGGAGTTTACAGTAGTTTACCCAGTTGCATTCAATGGCACAGTAAAGGAGCCTATCAGATACCTTATCGTTGCTACGTTAGCAAGGATATTGACAACTTGTTCTTCGCAGGAAGAATTATAAGCGCTACTCACGTCGCTTTTGCTTCAACACGCGTAATGGCTACCAATGCTCATGGTGGGCAGGCTGTAGGGATGGCCGCTGTATTATGTTGCCGGCATTCTTTAAAACCTAAGCAAATACTCGAAAATAATTTAATCGGATGTTTGCAGGAATCTTTAAATGAAATAGGCCAAAGTGTTCCCGGTATTCCATTTAACAAGAAAAATGATTTAAGCAATTCAGCCGTTATTACCACATCTTCTACGCTAACTATCAATCAAATTCCTTTTGATGGAGAATGGATGCCGTTAAATGAATCATCAGGTCAATTGCTTCCTTTTCAAAAAAATAAAGATCATCAGTTTACTGTATTGGTAAAAGCTGATGCAAAGACGATACTTACAACAGAACTACGGGTAAGTAGTAAAAAAGCCAATTATACCCCGGATGTTATCCTCGAAAAGATAGAACTAACAATTGAGCCCGGCGAACAGTATTTGACCATTAATTTCCAGAAAACTGTTCCCGATAATCAATATGGGTTCCTGGTTTTTTTAAAGAATACAAGTTTATTTCTAAAATGCAGCGCTCACAGATATACAGGTATTACTTCTGTTTTTAATGGTAAAAATAAAGCAGTTTCCAATGAAGGGATACAATTACCTCCGCAGGCAATTGGAATTGAAACATTTGAATTTTGGTGCCCACGCCGCAGGCCTGATGGCCAGAATATTGCTATGAAAATAAAACCGGCCATTGAGCCTTACAACCCGGCTAACCTTACCAATGGATTCACCCGCCCTTATCTTGGTACTAACGCCTGGGCCGCTGATCTGGCAGATAATCACCCGGAACTTATTTTGGAATGGAAAGAAAAAAAACAGGTACAAACCATAACCTTGTTTTTCGATACGGATTATGACCATCCTTTGGAATCCTCTTTATGGGGGCATAAAGAAGATGTAATTCCATTCTGCGTACGGGAGTATAAAATTTTAGACGATAACGATAAAGTTATCTATCAAACTAACAATAATCATCAGACTATAAATAAGATTGTTTTGGATCACGCTGTTACAACTTCACGAATAAAAATTCAATGCGGGCATCCGGCTGAAAATATACCGGCGGCATTATTTGAAGTAATCATAGAATAAAAACCATATAACCATATTTTTTAAAATTAAAATTCAACACATGAAACGATCAAAACTAATGTACAGTTTAGGGACCATAATTTTCCTTGTACTGTCTTTTACCGCTCTGGCTCAGCAAAGAACCATAAGTGGTATAGTGCAGGATGCTAAAAATAATTCCCCGCTTGATGGCGCTACGGTAACTGTAAAAAATACTACGGTGAGCGCTGTCACTAATTCAGCGGGCAAGTTTGAAATATCAGTCCCCCGTGGAAGAGCAGAACTGGAGATTTCTTATGTTGGTCATGACCCCCAGTCTGTGACTGTGAGCGCCAACGAGACCAATGTTGTGGTGGCATTGACTCAATCTGCACAAGGTCAATTGAGTGATGTAGTAGTGGTGGGATATGGAACGCAGAAAAAAGAAAACCTGACGGGTTCTGTTTCTACTGTTTCCGGTGAGGAAATAGCACAAAAGCCTGTGATGCGCGCCTCAGCAGCATTGGAAGGGCTGGCATCGGGAGTAACAGTTACACAGAGTTCAGGACAACCCGGCTCAGATGGGGGAACTATCAGGATTCGGGGCATTGGTACCTTAGGAAACTCAGATCCGTTGGTATTAATTGATGGAATTGAAGGAAGCCTTGACGGTGTGGCCCCAAATGATATAGCAAATATTTCATTATTAAAAGATGCGGCATCAGCAGCCATTTACGGCTCACGTGCTGCAAATGGAGTAATCCTTGTTACAACGAAGTCTGGAACTAATGATGCACTAAGGATTAACTACAATACTTATGCGGGATGGCAGCGATTCACTGATTTGCCAAAGTTTGCAGATGGTTACACTTACATGACCGCATTTAATCAAGCCTATAAAAATGAAGGCAGAGATCCGATATTTTCTACTAATTATATATCGGAATATCAGCAAAAGTATCTGACTGATCCTGATCATTATCCTAATGTGGATTGGCAAAAAGAAACTTATACCGGATCTGGTTTTTTGCAAAACCATTATCTGGGCATTTCGGGAGGTAACAAGATGATCAAAATTATGGCTTCACTTGCTTACCAGGACCAGAAAGGACAGATACCGCACTATGAATCTGAACGCTATTCATTTAGGGTGAATACGGAAATGAATGTTATTAAGACCCTTCAGGTTAAATTAAATGTTTCCGGGAGACATTCACCTACCTTCAGCCCCAACCAAAGTGGCTTCGACAATATACTCACACAGGTAAACCGAATTCCACCTGTGTATCCTGCCGTTTTATCAGATGGGCGTTTTGGGGTATCGTGGAATGGTCAAAACCCTGTGGCCGATGTACGCGCCGGAGGTCTTAACCAAACAAACTATGAATATTTACAGGCAACTCTACAGGCAAACTTCCAACCTTTTGCGGGAGCAGATCTCGAATTTAATTTTACACCCCAGTATAATGATGCATGGACTAAAAATTTTGCCAGAACAATTAACACCTACGATCCTGATAATGAAGCTCCGGCATTTACTGTTCCTAAAAAAAGTAGTTTGTCTGAGTCTGATTCCAGATCCTGGGAAAATACATTACACCTGATTTTTCGGTATCACAAAAGTTTGAATCAACATAATCTAAACTTCCTGGCAGGATATGAACAAATAGGGTATCGTAATGATAACTTCAATGCCTTCCGTGATAATTTTGCATTACAGGATTTTCAGGAGTTGAACGCTGGAGCTGTAGATAATTGGCAAAATGGGGGCACAGCTTCTGAGTGGGGGTTACGTTCTCTTTTTGGACGGATAGATTATGACTTTGCAGGTAAATACCTCTTTGAGGCCAACCTTAGGAGGGATGGTTCTTCCCGGTTTGCTGAAGGTAACCAATATGGTACCTTCCCTTCCTTTTCCATTGGCTGGCGAATTTCTGAAGAGAATTTTTTAAAGGATGTGGAGTGGTTGTCGAGTCTTAAGCTAAGGGCTTCCTGGGGACAGTTGGGTAATCAGCAAATTGGAACCTATCCGTTTGCATCTACGATCCGTTTGGGTACCAACTATATTTTTGGAAACGTTCCCGCAAATGGTGCAGCACAAACAGATATGGCTAACTCCAAAATCTCATGGGAAGAAACCACGACACAAGGAATCGGCCTTGATTTGGGAATTTTAGGCAACAAGCTAAATATTACTTATGATTATTATGTTCGGAATACATCTGGAATTTTACTCCAATTGCCGATCCCGGGAATTATTGGTTTGAATAAGCCCTACCAGAATGCAGGTAAGGTGAATAACACAGGATGGGACCTTTCCATTAACTATAGTAATCGCGACAAGGCTTTTAAATATAATATCGGACTAAATCTTTCTGATGTAAAAAATAAAGTAACTGACCTTAAAGGTACAGGGCCATATATTAGCTCTTATTCTTTTGTTGCAGAAGGGTATCCTATTAATACTCTGTACGGTTATAAGGCAATTGGCTTGTTCCAAAGTTCGGATCAGATCAGCAAATCTCCCAAGCAGTTTGGAAACTATGCTCCCGGTGATATTATTTACAAAGACTTAAATGGTGATAATGCGATCAATGCCGATGACAGGGAGGCTATGGGTAATCAAATACCCCGCTATACTTATGGGTTAAGCTTTTCCGGGCAATATAAAAACTTTAGCCTTAGCTTGTTGGTACAAGGTGTGGGAAAGAAAGATGTCTTCTTAAATAATGATGCGGTCTGGGCTTTTTTCAACGCGGGAAAAATACAAACCTGGCAATTAGATTATTGGACACCGGAAAACCCCGATGCAAAGTACCCGAGATTAATTGCCCAAACTACGCATAATAATTTTCAAACCTCAAGCTTTTGGGTATATGATGCGTCTTATGCCAGGCTCAAGAATCTTCAATTAAGCTATTCTGTTCCAAAAGAACTGATAAGAGCCACCTTTATAAAAAATCTGCAATTCTACGTTTCCGGTCAAAATTTATTTACGTTGGATCACATGCCAAAAGGCTGGGATCCGGAAAGGCCCAGTGGAGATGCCGGCGTGTATGCTATCAACAGTACCTACGTATTCGGCTTGAACTTAACATTTTAATATCATTTAAAACTTTAGATATGAAACATCATTTTATTTTAATCCTGGCATTGTTTTTAACCATTTTAAGCGCCTGTCAAAAGGATTTTTTAAAAAAATTTCCGTTGGATAGCCCTTCAGATGCCACTTTCTTTTCCAATAAAGATGAATTGACGATGGCTATTAATGGAGCTTACACAGGCCTCTGGTGGGAAAGTAGTAGTGTGCCATACAGGATGTATATAGATGCAGCAACAGATATTGCATGGTCGCGTGGGGATTATGCCAACGTCCAGACCGTCCAGTCCGGACAGTTTACACCCGATGCTGCCATTTTTAGTAATACATGGAGTAGTATGTACAATGGTATCTCTAAGTGTAATAACATTCTTCAGAATATGCGCCGTGCCAAAGATGTGGTGTCGCCTGACTTTTTTATGCAAATTCAGGCACAGGCTTTATTTTTAAGAAGCGATTACTATTTTTATTTAATAGAATTGTTTGGCGATGTTCCCTGGGTATCTACTATGCTTCCTCTCGACAGCGCTTTTTTAGGCAAGACAGCTAAAAAAGAAATTGTACAACATTTATATAATGATCTTGATTTTGCGGCAGCTAACCTGCCTGTAAGTTGGTCGGGAAATGATGCGGGAAGAGCAACCAAAGGTGCAGCCCTTACGTTAAAATCCCGTTTGGCTTTGAATGAAGGTGATTACCAGGTAGCGGCTGACGCAGCTAAAGCTGTTATGGATTTAAATATTTATAGCATTAACAATAGTTACAAAGACTTGTTTCATTATGCGGGTGCAGCAAGTAAAGAAATTATTTTAAAGCTGCCATATTTGACCGGCGTTCGCACCAATATAATTCCTCAGATTGAAGGGCCGCGTAGTGCACCCGGTTATAGTATTTTAGTACCTGCCCAGACACTGGTGGATATGTATCAATGTACTGATGGCAAGCCTATTGACGAATCCCCACTTTATGATCCTTCAAATCCGTTTAATAACAGGGACCCAAGGCTTGACCAATCTATAATTCGCCCGGGCGTATGGTTTAATAATTATCTTTTTCAAACACACCCTGACAGTACACAAACTTATCAAAATAAAGGGGGCACTATAGTACGGGTAGGGAATCTTGAAGTTACGAATGCTTATGCCACTTTCACGGGCTATCTATGGCTTAAGTACTTAGACGTGGCTGATCTGCCTTCAAACGTTACCTCTTCTCAAATTAATTTTATCCTGATGCGTTATGCCGAAGTGCTGCTTACTTACGCCGAAGCTAAGATTGAATTAAACCAGCTTGACCAAAGTGTGATTAACGCTATTAATCTGGTACGGGGGCGAGCCAGTGTGAACATGCCTTTGGTAACTTTAGGAATGTCGCAGGAAGAGCTTAGAGGAATTGTAAGGTATGAACGTACCATAGAACTTGCAGATGAAGGATTTCGCTTGTTTGATATCAGAAGGTGGAAATATGCAGAACATGTGATGCCGGGAAATGTTTATGGCAGAAGAACTAAAGCTCATTGGTACGATTCTGTAGTACCTCAAATTGATCAGTATGGGCATTCAAATTATCCAAACGCAAATGAGCTCTTTAAAGTTATTAGTGTCAATACATTTGATGCCTCTAAAAATTATCTATGGCCTATTCCGCAGAAGGAAATAGACGTAAATAAGAACCTAAAACAGAATCCTAATTATTAGGTGTGTATCCATGGCCATTAAAGAAGTAGTAAAAGTTTTTTTGAAAAAATTGTTTGTACTACATAGCAAGTAGAAAATTATAAAAAATGAAAAGAAAGGAATTTATCCAAAAGATGGGCGGAGGGATTGCAGTTTCTTCTCTTCTGCCGTTTAGTGCTGGTTTAGCAATGTCTAAAACCATTCCTGATGGGAAAGTAAAGAATACAAAAAATACGGATGATGTATATCGTCCGGAAGGTTATCATCTTGTGTGGGAAGATAATTTCGATGGCAATTCTTTGAATGCATCTGAATGGTTTTACCGGATGGATTTAAAGATGAGCAGTGCGCAAAGAGCAGAGAATGTAAAAGTTGAAAATGGTAAGCTGGTACTTGCTATGAGAAAAGAAAATTTTTTAGGAATGGAATATACCGGAGCGGGCATTGTATCTAAAAGAAGATGGCAACATGGTTACTATGAAGTAAAAGCAAAGCTTACCAATGTTGACGGATGGCATCATTCATTCTGGATACAGCAAGGCACGGGTTTCTTAACCTATAGTTCCGACCGGTTGATGGAAATTGATGTGTTTGAAATGGAATCTACCAAAGCTTCCAATCATAATTTATGGATCCATAATGATGGATGGAAATCAGAAAAAAAAGGATGGAAATCTGTTCCTAATCAGGATTTAGGTTTTGATGCATCAGATGGTTATCACATATACGGCTATGAATATACAAGCGATGGAATTACATTTTATGTAGACGGAAAGATTGTACATACAATTAATGCAACCGAAGATGAATATAAACATTATGCAATAAACCTTTGGCTTACGGTGATTGCTACCCATTCAGACCGCGAGGGTAATTTGCCGGCGTATGATTATTATGATTACATCCGTTGCTATTCTAAAGATCCGAATGCCAAACTTCCACCCAAGGTAGAACCTGTTCAGGAAACGGGTTCTCCTATCTATATAGATAGTTATGACCCGTGGGGTTTTAATATGGGTGATTATTGGGAGATCTCTACTGAAGGCGATTCTTATTACGGAAAGAATTATTACAAATGGAAACCCAGGAAGTCTTATAATCCTTCCAGGGATTGGGCCTTGTTCAGGCCGCTGATAGCAGCCAGTGGTGATTATGAGATTTATTTAAGATGGCCTGCAGGCGAAGACAGGTCGGATAAGGTTCCCCTTGAGATATGGTATGATGGTGGTGCAAGGAAAGATACATCCAAGTTCATTAACCAGCGCGAGCATGATGGAGAATGGGTGAAGATCGGAAGATATCATTTTCAGAAAGGCTGGAATAATATAATAAAATTAATTGCGAACGGCAACGGCTATACCGTAGCAGATGCAGCAAAGTTTGTAAAAGTATGATGATATTGACTTTTGGTTTAAAAATGATTTTTGGCATGTCGGCCGATTATAAAAGTGGCCGGCGGGGACGCCGGCCACAGCGCCTGCTGCAGGCGGCGTCCTCGCCAACTGCAAGGTGGGAAAACAAAACATAATGATATAGACTTCTATTTTATTAAAAAAAATTTAAAACATGCATTTGATCAAAACCTTTCTCTACAGAAGAACCATCCTGTTTTGCTTTATTATTATAGGAACAACGGGAAAAACCATAGCAGGTAATTTAATGGATAATGATTCTGCCTGGATCATAAAAAAACAGAATTATTCTATCAGCATTATCAAAAAAGGATTCAGGTATTCTATATTAAAACCTGACAGAACGGTGCTGCTACAGGCGCATAATAAATCCGGACTTGAATTACTCAATTCGGATGTGGTTGAGTCACGCCTTATCAGCAGGAATAATGATTTTGCGGAATTTGTGGTTACCAACGATATTGGTGTTGAGGCTTCAGTCCGGCTTTTACTGTATGATAATTATTTTAAAATGTCTGTGCATTATACAGGCGCTCATCCTTTAACCGGAACCATTACATCCCACACGAAGGGCCTCTCGCCTGCTTATGGATTGGCCGATAATGCTACATTCCGTAACCCTTATTCAACTGAACTATCAGGATTTAAGGATTATTATTTTGGCGCAAGGCCTTCAGGGGATTTCAGACTTATAAGCAATTTTATCATTTTCCCTAAGCAGGGATTAGCATGTATCAATCTGGAACCCCACAAGAAAATTATAAAAATAACAGAAGATGAATTAGTGCAGGGAAGTTACTATGCAAGCGAAATGCCAGCCTTGTATTATTTTATTGGCTCGCCCAAACAAATTTATTCCGATTATCTCCATGTAAGAAATGAAGAAGGATATAAAGTTTATTTGCCAAAGTATGAATGGTTTGGCGTAGGCTGGGAAGCCTTTGGCGCATTAGGATGGCACACCAATTATCAAACGGTTACAGAAGATGTAGAGCATTATTTAAATGCCGGCTTTCCTTTAAAGTGGATGGTAGTTGGTTCCGGCTTTTGGCCTAATGATGACCCGCGTTATTTTGCTACCACGAGTTTTGGACATTGGGATAAAACCCGTTATCCTGACCCAAAAGGTTTTATCACGAATTTTCATCAAAAAGGTTTAAAATTTATATTGGGTTTGCGGATTGCATTTATACCCAATGGGCCATTCACCAGCGAAGGGCTTCGCAACGGGTATTTTATAAAAAAAGATGGTTCGCCCAGGCTGTTCAAGGTAGGCTTTCCCAAAACTGATTGTTATTTCCTTGATGCTTCAAATACAAAAGCCGTGGAATGGTATGTATCGCTTTGCGATAAGTGGAAAGCCGCAGGAGTGGATGGTTATAAAGAAGACTTGTATGGTTATGAAGTGGAAGGTTTTCCTGATAATAAGTTGGATCCTGTAAATGCTTTGCTGATGGATAAAGGAGTATATGTGATGGGAAGAAACGGGTACGTGGGATCACCGATGGATATTCATCGCTTCAATGATTTTAATTACAATCAAAACCAGGATCGTGGCCCTGTGAATGGCCTTGCCTATGCTTACAGTGGTTTTCCTTATGTGTATCCTGATATTATTGGAGGCACAGGTTTGACGAACAAACAATTTGGCGATATGGAAAAAGAAAAGATCGGAAAATACCTGATGCGCGAATCACAGTATGCTGCGGTGAATCCATCTTTATCTTTTGGCTATGGCCCGTGGAACTTAGATAATGATGAAGTGATGAAAGTATGTCTCAGCGCTGCACAGTTGCACGACAGGCTTCATGATTATATTTATAGCGCTGCTGTAAGAACTTACCTTACTGGCTTTCCTTATACCATGACCCCACTTCCTTTGGCTTATCCATTGGATTCAACTACGTATTACCGTGAGAATGATAAAGTGCGCGGATACCAATGGCTACTGGGCGATGCATTAATGGCTATTCCTTTATACGGCAATGATTATGGCCAAAGTAATACCCGCGATGTTTATTTGCCTGCCGGCAAATGGATAGACTATGATAATGGGAAAGTGTATCAGGGGCCATTACTGCTAAAAGATTTTTCAATCCCTGTTGATAAAACCCCTTTATTAGTAGGAGGTACAGGCTTTGTTGTAGAAAAGATGAATGGTAAATTAATGGGACGGATTTATTCCGTAGGATTTAGTGGTGAAACGGTGTTCTACGATAAAGATGGAAAAATCAAATCGGTTATTTCTATACAAGGACCTTTTGATAAAGTGAATACTATTAAGGATGAGACCACCGGGAAAAAAGTAAAGGTTCAATACAACCGGTTTGCTTATGAATTTGAATTGATTCCAGGGCATAATTATAAAGTGGATTAGCGGTCGGTACCGAAGGTCAGACCGCGGGCAGGGGCATAATTGTAAGAAGAATTAATGCTTAACCAGATTAAACCTTTGGAAACGCCAGAACCAAAAAGGAATTATACCACAAAGAACGCGAAGTACACAAAGTAAAAAACTTCGTTTTTTATATTTTTTCGCAGAAAAAATCCTTTGTGGTTTTTGTGCCCTTGGTGGTAAAATAAATTTGCCGAAGACAAAGTTGATCCGATGGCTATTGGATGTATGGGTTGAAAGTCTTTACTGTATTTGCTTCCAGAAGGTATATAAGATATCTCGAAAGAAAATAATAAGACTTCAGATTTTAGACACTAGTGTTATTAATTTATATTCTTTAAAAAATATTTTATGAAAGACCTGTTTTTATTTTTCCTGATTACTTGTTTTAGTTCATCGGGTTTTGCGCAAAAGGAAGAATATGTTTCTCCTGATGGAATAAAATACCGTATCGCTTTTAAAGATGAGTTTAATGGCAAACATCTTGATAAAAAGAAATGGAATTACCGCACAGACAGTAAGCATTGGAGTACCCAACTACCCGAAAATGTAGTGGTGGCTGATGGATATCTTTATCTGAAGATTAAAAAAGAAAAATCCAGCGGAAAAGAATATACAGGTTCGGGCATTATTTCAAAGAAAGCTTTTGGCTTCGGTTACTATGAAGCAAGGTTTAAAGTGCCGCCGGGAGCAGGCTGGCATACTTCTTTCTGGCTACAGTTTCATGATGGATCAGGTGGCACCGGTACTTCTAAGGCTGCGATGGAATATGATATCTGTGAAAATGATTCAAAGAATAAAGAATCTTATGGAGTGGCATTTCACAATTGGAAAGCCGATAAGCATTTTGGGCACAAGATGGTAACAACTCCGGATCTGTCTGCGGACTTCCATATCTGGGGCTGCGAGGTGCGTTCAGATAAAGTGAATTATTATTTCGATGGACGATTGGTACAATCGGCTGATGCTACTGAGTTACCGCATGATCCTGTGCATATATGGCTCACCGCTATCGCCTCTCATTTAGGAAAGACAACTGCTGTAGATGATGGCCATCTTCCGTCATCTGCCATTTTTGATTATGTGCGGTTTTATAAATTATCGGATAAAAAATGATCTCTGAAAGAGATAGGTATGATGGTTCTTTTTGAATACAATGTTGATCAAATTAAAATGAATACATGATGATGGTAGAAAATAATAAGCTACGAATTTTTATAGTTAAAAAAATATCCCTGCTAATGAGTGTTGCAATGATGTTACTCATTTATTGTACATCCAATGCCCAGGGATATGACACTTTAAAAAGTAAAAATTTAGAACTGATCTGGCATAGCTCATCAAAGGCATCAACACTTTCAAAGATCAATTATAAAAAGAATGGTAAGGCTGCATCGGTTGGCCACCCATCCGGCGCATTTACTTTTTTATACAGTGAAACGAAGCCTGTTTCAGAGCTTGTACCGGTGATTAAAACAAATACAGGACAGGTATTTCCAGGCGCTGATTATAAACATCTTCAAAGTTCATGGAATCAGGCTTTATCACCGGCGAGCCTCAATGTTGAAGGTGAAACTTTTAGTTTATTTCCTGTGTCCCTTGAAGTACGCGGGAATATAGCCAACATGGTTGTGGAAAATGATCATGCAAAAATCAAATCAGAATGGCATGTAGAAGACTACAATGGGGGAAGCGACTTGCACATCCGAATAATACTTACCGCGAAAAAGAATGGCTATTATTCTATGGCAACGCCTGCAATTGTTACAACAGATCAGAAAGATATAAAGTGGGCTACTATTCCTGGCTATTTCCAGGGCAATGAAGTACAAAAAGATTTGGTATTGTCTTATGGCTACGGAGAAGGAATTCCTGGTAAACCCATCGTATTCAGGGAGCGTACCGCTTCAACATTGACTTCAATACTTTCCCGCAAGGATGGCATCACTATTTCTGCCACATCCGACCCTGGCTATGGGCGCGACCCCTGGGCTTATGACCATAATACTCATAAGGATTGGAAGTTAGGATTGTCTATAATGAACCGGCAACACGATTGGACACCTACACTTTATTATCCTGTTTTAGGTGAACAGAATTCTTACTTAAAAAAAGGAGATACACTTGTATTCAGCTACCACTTTAGCTTTACGGGCAAAGATTGGTTTGCTGCTTTAAAACATTCTATTAATACGATTTATCAGTTTCCTGAAGGATTGGCTTTACGTCAAAATAAGCAATCATTGACCAACCGGTTATGGAATATTGAAAAATATGTAACAGACGACAGTACCTCTTTATGGCGAACAGAAAATTATCATGGTTTAAAAATAGGAGGGCAGGCTTATCTTGCCCCGGTAGTAGGTTCCGACCATGATGCTATGAAGAATTCAGATTATGGAGCGATGTGGATGCTAAGTACGATAATGGATGATCCTGTTTTAAAGGAGACACGGTTACCTTATGCCAGGAATTTTAAGCTCACCCAGCAACAAACAGATACTGGCTTTTTCCAGGGCGCTGCTATAGGACAATACTATTTATCCAAGAGTAAAAAATTTACAGAAGAGTGGGGAGAATTTGTAGAGCCTATTGGCCTTACTTATTATACCATGCTGGACATTGGCAACATCCTGCTTTTTCAGCCGCATGATTCAGAGCTATTGCAAAGATTGAAATTGGGCGCTGATTTATTGTTACGATGGCAGCATCCAAATGGAAGCTGGGAAGTAGCCTACGACAGGCCTACGCATGAACCTATCTTCCGCGACCTGGAAGATTTTCGCCCTACGTTTTATGGATTATTAGTAGCCTATAGGATATTGAAAAATCCTTCCTATTTGGCAGCAGCAAAGAAGGGGGCTGATTGGTATCTGAAAGAAGGCATTGAAAAAGGTCGCTCGCTGGGAGTGTGTGGGGATGCCCGTTATGCACCTGACTTTGCACTTGGCCAAACTGCACAGGCTTATCTTGATCTATATGATTTTACTAAAGACAAGAAATACCAGGACGCGGCAATTAAGGCCGCTAAAATATATGTTTCCTCTATTTACACGCATCCTGTTCCATCCGAAAAAATTAAATTGGTTAATGGAAAGAAGAAGTATGATTGGGAAATTGCCCAGGCTGGCTTAAGCTTTGAACATGGCGGTACGCTTGGCTCTGCCAATGGCGCCGGGCCTATTTTATTGGCCAGCCATACAGGCATGTTCGTTCGCATGTTTGAATTGACACGCGACTCTGTTTTTCTGAACATGGCAAGATCCGCAGCCATAGGCCGGGATGCTTTTGTAGATAGCGCCACAAGTGTAGCTTCTTATTATTGGGTTACCATGAATAAAGGCGCTGGGCCTTTCCCTCATCACGCCTGGTGGCAGGCAGGATGGATCATGGATTACCTGTTATCAGAAATTCATTTGCGTTCCAAAGGAGCAATTACTTTTCCGCGAGGGTTTATTACTCCCAAAGTAGGCCCTCATCAGTCTTATGGATTTGCCTCAGGAAAAGTGTATGGACAACCGGCTGATTTGAAATTATATCGGGGGCTTGTACAGTGTGACAATCCTAATATGGAGTATATCACCGCGGTTGATAAGAAGCAAAAAAGAATTTATATTTTCTTTCTTAATAATCTTGGAAAAGAGAGTAACGGGAATATTTCTGTGAATACTGGTGTATTGAATAAGAGTGGCTCATTCCTTTTATCTGAGATAGATGAAAAGGGGAAAAAAGGAAGATTAATACCGGATCAATTTGTTTTAAAGATGGCTCCTTATGGATTGAACAGTTATGTGTTGGAGTGGAAATAAACCTTTCAGGGTAGTTATTGGGACAGACTAAAGTCCATCCTTACAAAATGAACCGAGCCTACGGCTCTAAAGAGGCCAGTTCCGTAGGAACGACCGATCTTGTAACAATGGACTTCAGTCCATTGTATGAAATAGTAAAATAAAAATAGTATGTACAGGTCAAATTTTAAACAGCTTTTATTTTCATTTTTATTGATTGTATTCTATACCCCTTCTAAAGCACAGAACACATCTGACTATGTTCCAACCATTCTTTCTTTAGATGGCAACTGGCAATTCAAAACAGATCCCAACCAAAATGGTGAAAGCCAGGAATGGTATCAAATTGGCCTTAATACTTGCTCCTGGGATTCTATACAAGTGCCCGGTAACTGGGATCTGAAAAACGAATATGCAGAGTATGCAGGAAAAGCATGGTATCGCCGGTCATTTAATATCCCCGCCGGGTGGAAGGGGAAATTATTAAGATTGTTTTTCGAATATGTATCTCACGATTCAAAGGTTTGGCTCAATGGAAAGCTTGTGGGTGAAGATCATTATGGATTTCTTCCTTTTCATTACGACATTTCCCCGTACATAAATTTTGGAAGTTTCAATACAATTGTGGTTGAAATAGATAATACTTTTAAAAGAGGCGCTTTATGGAATTGGGGTGGCATTAACAGGCCGATAAAAATTGACGCGACTGATCAGCAACGGCTCAATTATCAGCATGTGACTGCAATACCTGATCTGCAAAAAGGAGATGCTACAATAGGCCTGAAAGTGGCGCTGGAAAACCATTCGGGCAACACTGCCCTGGTGGATTTAAAATACACAATTCTCTATAATGGGAAAGTGATTGCAGAAAAATGGGCAAAAGGCATTTCGTTAAGTAAAGGAAATAAAGAGGAACAGGTAAATTTCAATATAGAATCTAAAGATGTTCACTTATGGGATTTTGATCATCCCAATTTGTATCATAGTAATGTTTCATTGTATCGTAATGGAAAGATCATCCATTCGTTGAGTGACCAATTTGGAATAAGAAAGATTGAGATAGATGGCTACACTTTAAGATTGAATGGACAAAGCATAAGGCCTGTAGGATTTAACCTGGTGCCGGATGACCGTACCACAGGGAATACCTTGCCGCTATGGCGCATTAAAGAAGACGTGGATATAATGAAATCGCTCGGTGCAAATATGGCGCGCATCAGCCATATTCCTTTGCCTAAAGAATTCCTTGATTACCTTGATCAGAAAGGTATGCTTGTGTTCAGTGAATTTCCTCTGTGGGGAAAAGACAGGTGGGTTGATCCTGATAACCCTATTCCTTTTAAAGGGCTTGAAAAAATTGTTCTTACCCAATACAATCATCCTGCTGTTATTGGATGGAGTGTTGGCAATGAGATCGGGTATGCTTACAAGAATCCAAAAGCAATGGCTTATGTAAAAGCCGCAATTGAATATGTAGGCACACTCGACTCTGCACGGCTGATCGCCTATGTTTCCAATTCTGCAAAAAACCAAAAAGAAGATCCTGCCGAATATGAAGATTTTATTTTGCTCAATGCTTATGGCAATTTCGGAGAAGGTGCTGCGAGGGCTAATCAATATTTTCCGGGGAAACCTATTTTTTATTCGGAGTACGGCAAGCAAATTATTGATGAAGATCCTGACAAAGGTAGATTAGATGCGAAGGGAATTTTAGATGATATGCGTGGCAGAGAATATCTTATCGGGGGCTCTTTATGGACCTTTAACGATTACCGAAGTGGTTTTACGGGTACAGCAGTTTCTGGAAACCGCGCGTGGGGCGTGGTAAATGTTTTCCGCCAACCTAAAAGAGCTTTCTTTTCATTTAAAAAAGAATATGCCCCTGTTAAGGATTTAAAAGTGAATCTGGAAAGAAACAATAAAAAGTCATTGATGAATATTACAGTATTGCCACGGGAAGTGCTGGATATTCCTGCTTATACTCTGAATGGCTATAAGGTAATATGGTCAGTTTTAGATAAAAATGAAAAGGTTACGGAAGGCGGATTCTATGATTTTCCTGAGATAAAACCGGGAGATCTTTCTCTTACTAAACAGATTTTATTTAAGGAAAACTTAGAGGGCAATGCCGAACTTAAAATTACTTTATTAACTCCGGGATTATATGCTGTTTATGATACCACCATATATTTATCTCCTCCTTCTGCGCCTTCGATAAAGGCTGTTTATTCATCAGATATAATACGTGTGGAATATGATAAAGTACCTTTTGCAGAAGAATATAAAGTGATCTACGATGATGGCGATAATAAGGATACCACGGAAGCAAGCATTGATAACTTTATAGAAATCGGGCATTTGAGCAGGGATAAAAATTATCATTTCCGGGTAATTGCTATAAATAATGCTGGCAATAGTGAACCATCACCTGTTATGGAAGCAAGCTTAAATAACAATGAACTGCCGCCGGTGATCTGGAAGACCATACCTGCTGATCATGGCTTCTTTATAGGGTATTCGGTGCGCCCGGAAAATTATTCTTTTGATGTGGAATATGGAACGGCTCCCGGTAAATACACACGCCAATTAGCAGTAAAAAACAAAGGTGTTTTGCAGGTGCCCGATTTAAAGAATGGCCAGGATTATTATTATCGCATTAGGTCAAGGAATCAATGGGGATTTGCAAGTGAATGGAGCCAGGAGAATAAGGCAATACCCGACGGAAGCCTCAGGCCATCGGTTCCCCAAGTACATGGAGTAATTAAAGAAGGGAAAGACGCTATCATTTATTTTGAACCGGTTCCTAAAGCGATTCGTTATGAAATCATTCGTCAATCCAAAGGAAAAAATAATACAGTTATCATTAATGGGGGCTACATACAATTTGCAATGGTTAAGGATGTTCAACCGGGAGATGTGATTTTTTTGCAGGCTGTAAATCAATATGGCGCTTCAGAGGAAGTAAAGATTTTAGAGAAATAGAATTAGGTTCTCAAATCGTAAAGAGAGATTAGCAATTGCTTTTCATACAACGGACTGAAGTCTCCCGCCTTATGCGGGATTACAAAATTGGCCGTCCTATGGAACTTGCCTTTTGAAGAGCCGTAGGCTCGATTCCGTTTTGTAAGGGTGGACTTTAGTCCATCTAAAATGATCCGAGGTGATTGAACCCTGTAGGGGTGACACATTTCGAATTAAACGCCTAACTCTATAAAAAAATAAAGAATTTAAATTCAATCGCAGATGATTTATAAAATAACTTATTTAATATTCTTCCTAACGTTAGTTAACATGAAATACGGAACTGCGCAAACCACTAAATTGTTCGTGGTAGCCGGGCAAAGCAATTGCGTTGGCATGGGCGATGCATCTTTATCGGTAGTATGCGATTCTTCCAGCGCCTTTGAATACAAAGCATCCCAGAATAGCTCAACGCCATTGAAAGACCCGGTAGGTGAAAACTATCTTTCTTTTCAACAAGCTTCCACAGGCAGTGCATGGCCCTCCTTTGCTTATTATTATCATCTTCTGACTAATGATACAATTATCATAGTGCCGGCGGCAAGAGGCGGAAGCTCATGTAATAATAAAGCAGAAATTCCTAATTGTGGCACGTGGGATACTTCCGGTGATATTTTATTGTTCCCTAATGCGGTTACCAAAACAAAAATGGCTGAACAAAAAACCGAACTTCCGTTATCTGGTATTATATGGATACAAGGGGAAAGAGATGCAAATGCCATCAACAGTAAACAACTAACGGAAGAAGAATTTAAGAAATCCATGAAGGATTTAATATCACGGTTTCGCGATGCATTAGGAGCTTCAGTTCCTTTTTATATTGTGCAAACAGGGGTGTATGTTCATCATCCTGTTGCAGGATTTAATATAGTAAGAAAAGTGCAGCAATGGTTAGCTAATAATGTCTCTAATGTATATCTTGTTTATGAAGATGCTAATACATTTCCTGAACGCGGTTTGATGAAAGATGAAATTCATTACAAGCAGGAGGCTTACAATGAAATAGGAAAACAGGTGGCAACCTTTATAGCAGGTAAAAGAAAACAATAATTACTGATCATTAAAGATGATGTTTCTGTCATTATACTAATCATTAATCTCATTATTCATCTAAATACTAAATAACATGAGCTCACGCAGAACATTTTTTGAAAAATTATCCGTGCTTTTTGGCGGCGGCTTCTTAGCCGGACCAGGAAAAGCATTTTCGGCTAAAACCTATACTGATAAAGAATTACAAAAAAAGATAGCTGCAGCAAAAGTAGCTTCACTCGTTGAGGGCAATATTACAGAAGCTTACGATCTGGTAGTGGTAGGTGGCGGTATATCGGGTGTAAGCGCTGCCATCAGCGCTGCGCGTAATGGATTGAAAGTAGCATTGGTTCATAATCGAGCTATGTTTGGAGGTAACTCTTCCAGCGAAGTAAAATTATTTCCTGAAAATAATGCCGGCCACGATCCCTGGATCAAAGAAGGAGGAATCAACGACGAATTTCATACGGAAGAGCGTGTACGCAATCATGAATATTATTTGGAAGGCACCATGAATTGCCATTGGGACCTGGTATTGTACGAATGGGTGATCAGGGAAAAAAATATTACTCCTTATTTGAACACCCACATGCATCGCGTCTTTATGAAAAATGATAGCCAGATTGAATCCATTTTTGTTATTCAGCTTGGCACAGAAAAATCATTTACCTTATCAGCTCCTTTATTCGTGGATGCTTCAGGCGATGGGTTATTGGGAGAATTAGCCAAAGCAAAATACAGGTGGGGAAGAGAAGCTCAGAAAGAATATAATGAACCACTGGCTCCTAAAGTAGCAGATGAAAAAGTGATGGGGAATACCCTTTTTTTTACGGCAAGAGATACGGGGATGCCGGTGCCTTTCAAGCGCCCGGATTGGGCAGTTGAGTTTCCTAAAGAAAGTGACCTGACAGGGCGCGGGCATAGCTTCTTTAGAGGAGGTTACTGGTGGATCGAAGTAGGCACCCCCTATCATCCTATAAAAGATAATAACGAAACAAGGCATGAAGCGCTTCGGCAATTATTAGGCGTTTGGGATCATATCAAAAACCAGGATTGTAAAATGGTGCCTAAAGAAAAATCTTCGCCTTATGGTTTGGACTTTGTTGGCTTCTGGCCTTACAAGAGGGCGTCACGCAGAATTATAGGAGATTATGTGCTCACCCAACATGATGTGCAGAACCCGCACCAGCTCAATGATACAGTAGCGTATGGCTGCTGGCAGATTGATATACATGTGGATGGAGGAATTTTGGAGCGCGATAAACAACCTTATCCCGCAGCAGGCCAAATGGTAAACTGGCAGGATATAGGCACACAGGTATATGGAATTCCCATCCGTTCTTTATATTCCAAAACTATAGGAAACCTGATGATGGCCGGACGTCCTATCAGTTGTTCTTACCTTGCATTTGCTTCTACCCGTGTACTTTCTACAGGTTCTATTTGTGGACAGGCTGTAGGCGTAGTGGCTGCTCTGGCTAAAAAGCATAAAACATCTCCTAAGGAAATTGCCAAATCTCATGCATCAGAGGCCCAGCAAATCCTTCTTAGAAGCGATTGCCATATACCGGGAATAGAAAATACTGACCCTAACGATCTCGCAAGAAAAGCTAAAGTAACCGGGACAAGCCATTCAAAGTTAAATTTCCCTTCACCCAATAGTGAGCGTGAGCTTACCATGCCTCATGCACAATTATTCCCATTGTCCGGTGATTTTATAGATAAGGTGGAACTGCTTCTCAGGTCTGATAAAAGTATGCCTATCAAAATAAAGATTGGACTCAGAGAAGCGCCTCATGTTTGGGATTTTCGTTCCCGGAATGATCTTACTGTAGTGGAAGCGACTGTTCCTGCCAATTCAGAGGGATGGGTGAGCTTTAATTTAAAGACACACGTAAAGCCTGGTAAATTGTATTATGTCTATACAATAGGAAAATACCAGGGTATTTTTTGGAAAGCATTTCATGAAACTGATGGAAAACCCAACCAGGTACCTATTGGTACATCTGCTGCGGTTTTACCTGATAAGACTCCCTATTCCGAGAAGGGAGCAACCTTTAAAGAAATTTTTTCTCCTGTAGAATTGAAAGACATACCAGGCGCAGGTATAGAAGGGCATTGGATGCCGCTCACAGGAGGCAAAAGCCTTTGCATGCGCCTTACTCCGGAAAGCTCACCTTATCAACCTGAAAATATTATTAAAGGAACCAACCGCCCTGATATGTGGTCGAATATATGGGTGTCTGATCCGCAACAAAATTTACCTGCATCAATAGAGTTGGAATGGGCATCTCCGGTTGAATTTAATAAAGTGCAACTGACCTTTGATACTGATCAAAACAGGAGAGTCACATTACCTCTTTTCAGGTATCCTGATTGTGTTAAGGATTATGTGATCGAATATTATAATGGCACTTCCTGGAAAAAAATACTTAGCCAGGAAAATAATTATATACGCAGGCGCGAACATCAATTTGATAAAATAAAAGCAGGCAAACTTCGGGTTACTGTACTGGCTACCAATGGCGCCGGCACTGCAAGAATATATGAAGTGCGGGTGTATAATGAGCAGGCATGATTATTTCAAACAATCGTTTGCACATCCATAAATCTCAGAATGTTTTATATTCATATAAATTTTTGGATCATCAAACTATAATATTACCATGAACAGAAAAAATTTTATCAGGAGTACTGCTCTTGCAGGAGCTTCTTTTTCTCTCTTTCCTTCAACCAATATTTTTGCCGAAGGGAAAGATACGCCCAAAGTAAAGCTTGCCATCATTGGCGTTGGTTCGAGAGGGCGTGGCCATCTTGGCATGCTATTAGGAAGAGACGATGTAGATCTGGTTGCGATATGCGACATAGACGACCTTGCCTTGCAAGCATCAAAATCAATTATACAAAAGAGCGGAAAAAAAATGCCGCAGGTTTATACCGGCGATGATTACGCCTGGCAAAAGCTGTTGGCGAATGAAAAATTGGATGGAGTGTTTATCGTCACACCCTGGGAGTGGCACAAGCCCATGATAATAGGCTCGCTGGACGCAGGACTTAAGTATGTGGCCACTGAAGTAATTCTTGGCATTACGTTGCAGGATCATTGGGATGTGGTAAAAGCTGCTGAAGAACATAATGCACATGTAATGATGCTCGAAAACGTTTGTTACCGCAGAGATGTAATGGCAGCTTTAAACATGGTACGTCAGGGATTGTTTGGCGAAATAGTTCATTTGCAAGGCGGCTATCAACATGATCTGCAGGGGATATTGTTAAACGATGGAAAATACCCTACGGGAAAGGGTGTTGAGTTTGGGGAAAAAGGTTATTCCGAGGCTCATTGGAGAACTGAACATTCGGTGCATCGCAACGGCGACCTGTATCCTACGCATGGCATAGGGCCATTAGCCCATTATATCAATATAAACCGGGGCAATCGCTTTATCACTCTTTCATCGTTTTCTTCAAAGGCAAGAGGGTTGCATAATTATATCGTCAAGAACGGTGGTGCCAATCATCCTAACGCAAAAATAAAATTTAAAGAGGGCGATGTAGTAACTACTTCCATCAATTGCGCCAATGGTGAGACTATTTTATTGCAGCATGATGTAAGCCTTCCTCGTCCCTATTCACTTGGTTTCCGTGTGCAGGGTACAGAAGGGCTGTGGATGGATGTAAACAATGGTATTTATATTGAAGGTAAGTCTGCCAAAAATGACCAATGGGATAATGCCCAAACCTGGTTTGATAAATACGATCATCCATTGTGGGCAAGGTGGTGGAAAGAAACCAAGGGAGCCGGCCATGGCGGAATGGACTACTTCGTGGATAATGCATTTGTAGAATCTATAAAAAGAAAGGTTCCTACGCCAATGGATGTGTATGATGCTGCTGCGTGGAGCGCGATCACTCCCTTAAGCGAGCAATCAATAGAATTGGGAAATGAGACTGTAGAATTCCCTGATTTCACCGGTGGGCAGTGGATGTACCGCAAGCCTGTGTTTGCGATCAATGATGAATATTGATTTCCGCAATATTTAAGAGCGCCTGTAAATAATTCCAGGATATTTTCATTTCTTCTATTGTTTTACCACCGTGCCTTTTTAATATCCTCTAAGAAAGAATCTATGAACAAGCCTTTACATCAATTTTTTACAAATGATCATCACCGGATTGATGAACTATTAAATAAGGCGATTGAGCAACCCGGCAAAATTGAAATGGGATATTATTATTTATTTCGGTCAGGATTATTGCGGCATATTAAAATGGAAGAGAAGATACTCTTTCCTGCGGCAAAAAAAGCGAATGATGCGGTGATGCAAAAACTCATTCCAAGATACCGCCTCGAACATGGAGCGTTGACTGCATTAATGGTACCCCCGCCTTCTTCATCTTTAATAAAAGTGATAAGATATGTTTTAGAGAAGCATGATATGGCAGAAGAGGAACCGGGAGGATTATACGATGTTTGTGAGGCGCTGACAAGTGGGCAAACGCAGGATCTTTTAGGCCAACTGGCAAATGCAGAAGAAGTACCTGTACATCCTCCTAATCCGGCGCCCATTGCGTTAGAATCAGCCAGGCGGGCATTAGCACGGGCAGGTTATGATCTTGATGAAATTGTTGGGCTCCCCTGACTAAGATTATACATCAAGCCTCGCATACCTGGCATGAGTTTCAATAAACTCCCTGCGGGGAGGTACATCATCTCCCATAAGCATGCTGAATATGCTATCTGCTTCTACAGAACTATCAATGGTTACTTGTTTCAAAGTGCGGGTTGCGGGATTCATGGTAGTTTCCCACAGTTGTTCGCTGTTCATTTCTCCCAAACCTTTATAACGCTGTATATGAACCGTATCTTCTTTGCCTCCTGCCATTTGCTGTATCCACGCTTTGCGGTCTTCATCATTAAATGCATACGCCTGGTCTTTCCCTTTTTTCAAAAGATATAGCGGAGGCTGGGCGAGATAAACGAAACCCTGCTCTACCAACTCTTTCATATACCGGAATATGAAGGTGAGGATCAGCGTAGCGATATGGCTTCCGTCCACATCGGCATCCGTCATAATAATAAGTTTATGATATCGTAGCTTACTTAGATCAAGAGCCTTAGGATCATCTGGTGTTCCGATCTTAACTCCCAATGCCGTGAACATATTTCTTATTTCTTCATTGTCGTATATCTTATGTTCCATGGCCTTCTCTACATTCAATATTTTACCGCGTAGCGGAAGAATGGCCTGGTAGCTTCTGTCTCTTCCTTGCTTGGCTGTACCTCCTGCAGAATCTCCTTCTACTAAAAATAATTCGCAACGAAAAGGATCTTTATCGCTGCAATCGGCAAGCTTACCGGGAAGCCCTCCTCCTGAAAGCACACTTTTTCGTTGCACCATTTCCCGGGCTTTCTTTGCAGCGGCTCTTGCCTGGGCAGCTAAAATTACTTTCTGAATAATCGTTTTAGCATCTTTGGGATTTTCTTCGAGATAAGCTGTAAGTACTTTGCTCAAAGTGGAATCCACAATACCCATTACTTCATTATTGCCCAGTTTGGTTTTGGTCTGCCCTTCAAATTGTGGCTCCGGCACTTTTACGGAAATCACTGCTGTTAAGCCTTCTCTAAAATCATCTCCTTCGATCTCCACTTTTGCCTTTTCAAACATTCCTTCTTTTTCGCCATAGCTTTTAAATACGCGGGTAATAGCACGCCGGAATCCTGAAACATGAGTACCGCCCTCAATGGTATTAATATTATTTACGTAACTGAACAAATGTTCCTGGTAACCGGTATTATACATCATGGCAACATCTACCGTTACATTGCTTTCAGCATCATAATTATCACAGTTGATAACTGTAGGCAACAATGGTTGGCGGCTGCCGTTTTTGTCAATTAACTCCACAAACTCTACAATACCACCTTCACTGTAAAATGATTTTGAATAGGGTTTACCTTCTTCATCTTTTTCACGAAGATCATTTAGCACGATTTTTATTCCTTTATTAAGGAATGCAAGTTCTCGCAGCCTGCTTTCAAGTGTATCACGGTTGTAAACCGATACAATAAAAATGGAAGGATCAGGCAAGAACCTGATGGTAGTTCCTGTAAGATCTGATTCTCCTATTTCACGAACTTTATATTGAGGAACTCCTTTTACATATTCCTGCTCGTATATTTTTCCGTTTCTATGAACTGTAACATGGAACTCTGAGCTTAGCGCATTTACACAACTGACTCCGACTCCATGCAAACCTCCACTTACTTTATAGGTATTTTTATCAAACTTACCACCCGCATGCAATACGGTCATCACTACTTCCAATGCGCTGCGGCCTTCCTTTTTCATAATACCTGTAGGAATGCCTCGCCCGTCATCAGATTCGGTGATGGAATTATCTTCATTAATGGTAACGGTAATATTTTTGCAATATCCGGCCAACGCTTCATCAATAGAATTATCCACTACTTCGTACACGAGGTGGTGAAAGCCTTTAGTACCAACATCGCCAATGTACATTGCCGGGCGTTTCCTTACAGCTTCAAGGCCTTCGAGAACCTGAATACTGTCTGCTCCATAAGTATCTGCTTTGGGGGGGGTAACTTCTACAATTTCTTCTGACATATAAGAGGGATAAAAAACAATTTATTGTAAAAAATGGATAGTTGCAAATGTACGAAAATAACCGCTTGATACCTAAAAATTGAAGAAGGACGGAGCCATTTCCGGAATGAAAAAAATCAAAATTAAAGGCGCTATAAAATCAATTTTTGTTACCAATTAAAAATCTCTATTTTTGCACCCCCGAAAGGGAAATCTGCTATAACATTCCTCCTTAGCTCAGTTGGTTAGAGCATCTGACTGTTAATCAGAGGGTCGCTGGTTCAAGTCCAGCAGGGGGAGCGGAATTGGACTTTTCATCATCTGGCTGGAAAGTCCATTTTTTATTCTGCGCATACTGCTCTGCTACTGATTGAGTTGCACTCAAAAAGCCGTTGACTGCCCTGGTTAGATAGTGGTGGTTTTTAACGTCATAGTACACGCCGTCTGGAAACAGGACTTTATGCAGTCGTCTTTTCCCGTCAAGATTGGCTGAAACCCACATCTGGCCAAGGTTTCCGATTTTATCAAGAGCGTCTGCAATCAAATTTTCGAGGTTAGATATTTCCGGCGCCATCCTGTTAAATTCGGCATGAATAACCCGCAACTGATTGTTCAAGTGTTCTTGCGTAAGTTCATAGGTCTCGCGGTCAATGTCACCAAGCCCATACCGAATTTTCAAATTCTTCATGCGCTTCTCGGTATTATCCAACTGACTTTTAAGTGCGGTGCCGCTTTGATGTTGGCTTGCGTTATACCGCTCAAATAATTTCACGAGTTGCAGTTTAACAAGAGGGGCGATTTTATCCGGCAAACGGAAGCCGTTCAGGAAATCAACAAAGAGCTCATTGGCTCCTTTTCGCTGCGCACGTTGCGTCGTAAAGGCGTTTACACTGACGCCATTACATTTCAGGCACCTGTAATAGTGCAGGTTTTTTTTCTTGTTTTTGTATCCCACCATATAAGAGGTACAATCGTTGCATTTCAGCAGGCGGGTGAGGGGGCGTTTTTCTTCTGCTCTGTTGTGCTGAAAACCGGAAGGGTTGCGTTCCAAAACCTGCTGGACTTTAATGAAGTCCCGTTGGCTTACCAAGGCAGGCCAATTTCCGGCGACTGGCTCATCAAGCAGACGGTTGATAAGGATGCCGCAGTAAAAGGGGTTTCGCCATAGCTGGCTCAATTTCTGTTTGCTGATCTTCAACCCCCTTGCGCCGAGCCTGTTGATGATTTCGGCATCACTGTAATTGCCGGATGCTTTCCATTGCCAGGCTTCCCGCAGCAGCTCACCGTCATTATTGATTTCAATGCGCTGCTTGAATGAGAATCTGCGCTCATCACGAACTTTGCGGCCATAATGATCGTAGCCTACCGGCGTAATCCCCATCCAGTTTCCGGCTTTAAGCGACGCGATCATGCTCGGAATCACAATTTCTTTCTTTTCAAGATTTTCCTTGTAGGCATGAAACAGGCTTTCATAAATGGCGGCTTTCCCGCGTTCTGTCGTGGTCGAAATGCCGCTGCATACCTCAATGAGGTTAACACCGAGATCTTCCACAAGGGTATTGACAAGGCCTATGGCGTTGCCGCCCGACCGGGAAAAACGGGACATTTTGTAAACAAGTACCGCGTACGGTTTTTTGCGGCTGGATTCGACTTTTTCAATAAGTCGCTTAAATTCCTTGCGTGTAAAATCCGACTTGGCGCTTTCATACGTTCCACCGAAACTCTCGGTGATCTGGTATTTGTGTTCACGCGCATATGTTTCGTTGGCTTCCATCTGGCGTTCGACGCTGGAATTATTATCGTACTGGTCTTTTGAGCTTACACGCGTATATGACCACACAACGAGATTTGAGTGTTCAATGGATATTTTAGGTACGACATAGCGCTGAAAATATTTAAAATCAGTCATGACAGCCAAAGTGCAAGTGGTATATAACGATGGATATTTCATAAACCAGTAAAATCAGTTGCTGCTTTTGCTGATCCGACAGGTGCGCAAAACTCCCTTCCGCGTTGATTTCTTCTATCGTCAAAAGAGGCGGACTATTCAGCGTAATACTTGCCTGTAGAGGTTTATCGCTCATGATCTTTCTCCTTCTCGCGGTTCTGCTCAAGGTTGCGACGAAGAGTGACGGCCATGCGCTCTGCCTTTTGCCGCTTTTTCAGGCTGGTTATGAGTCGGCCCTCACTGCCCCATTCGTCAAAATATTCCTGTTCTATCTTCACGATCTGCTTTTGAATACTGATCGGGGCGTCTTCAAATTCGCCGTAATCCTGTAACAATTCTTTTCTTTTTTCTAAAACGGGTTGCCAGTGCTGCGCAGCGGCTGTGGCAAAATCTTTATCCTGCCATTCATGCTTAATGTTCAGTTCGTGCAGGGACGAGATGTTTTTATTAGACATAGTTGTAAGTTTGATGTAGTATGATTAAATGATGCAACGCTCCTGTCCTGCCAACGACAACCACCAGTGGCGGTGCATCTATCAGGATGAGCCGGAATTGCTGAGGCACATCCCGCAGGCCCGCTATCTTATTGCCCGATATGCACGGTTCTTTGAAAAAAATCTGCCCAATCATTTTGATTTCGTTTTTCTTGAACATGCCCTTTGCGCTTTCATCAATCTTGATACGTCCAGTCCCCAAGGCCGTGCCTTAAAGGCCAAGTGGATTGCCCGTGATCTCGCCATCAGTCCTTTAACCCTGTACAATGATCCCAGCATCAGTTTCTGACTATGGTTCAGGTTCAACGTCATGCTGTCGCTCACTTTCATGCCGTGAAAACTGCCGCCTGAACGCCTCGATCTTCTGCTGGCGTCCGGATTTGCTGTTTCCGCCTTCAATCGTGCCTTTCGTTTCCGCAAACAGGGCTGCTGTCTTTTGTTTGTTAGGGTTAGCCCCTTGCGTTATCTCAGTCCCTCCGGCCTTCATATCCTTCATGAAGCCGGTGAAGCCCTTCGGGATCTTTTGCCCGGCCTTTTGGGTGGACAGCATGTCTGCCAGTCGTTTTTGCTTCCTCTCAAAAGCTGCCATGTCCTGCAATACACGCACGGAGCGGATGACGTGTTTATCCGATTGCAGTGGCGAATCCTGCAGTCGTTCGTGAACCTCTTTCGTTTTTATCCCTTCCAATTGCCTGACAAGATCAAAGGAACGTCCCGTTTCATTGACCACCATGAAGGGACGTTGTGTCCCCTTGCAGATATACAGGCCGTAATCAGCAGCCAGCCGAATAAATTCCTGCGTTGTTTTCGTCGCATGCCAAAGGGCAGTCAGACGTGATTTGATCGCATCGCGATTCAGGTTACGATCAGGCGTCCTTTTGTGTTCAAATACCCGTTCCATCTCCTTCCGCGCCCGATCCTGCGCCAGACGGTCGAAACTGTTGGAAATCATAATTCCTTTTTCATGGTCAAAGCGTTCCCATACAACATGGGCATGTGCCCTGCCGCGCTTGGAGTGCAATACAATAACCCGCTTCTGCTTCATATAATCCGGTATTTGCGCTTCCCAGATATTGGCTGCGAGAATCCAGTCCTGATCCGACATTTTCCGATCCTCGCCGGGGGCCGGGTTGATCTGGCCGTGATATAGCCCCTTGTCCGACTTTGTCAGTTCGGACGTCAGCGACATTTCGATCAGCGAGTATTTCAGGCTATCCGGCTGGCTGGTGCCACGGATGTCCAGAATGCGCACCTGCTCGTTTTCCGGGGAGTTGAGCAAATACCCGGATAAAGCCTGTCCATTTCCCCTCACCCTGCCTCTAACGACCATCGCTCAATATCCTTATGAGATGCGTTGACAGTGTGTGCAGGCCGTGCAGGGCGTTGGCGATGATGTCGCCGGGGATACGCTGGCCGGCTTGCGGGGAACGGTTCAGCGCCCGGGCGATCTGGTTCACGTTAGAGCCTATTTTGCCAAGCTCGGCGAGGCCACGGATGAGGGCAGCCCTGTAAGGGGTCGCCTTTTGCAGGCGCGGTTTAAGACCAAGCGCCGCCATCCGTAGCAGGTCGCTGATGGTCAGCCCGCGTTCAGCCGCCTGTCCTTGCAGGGTCCTTTCTTCCTGCGAGGTGAGGCGGACTTCGACGCGTCTATTGCGAACCTGATCGACTGGTTTTTTTGGCCGTGCCATGTCGTGCTGCTTTGCGGAGGGGTCAAGGGGAGGTATAACGCTCCCCTTGCAAGACGGTTTGCCGGACAGAACAATCGTTTCTGTACGGACAAACCACGTCTTGCGGGAACCCTTATAGCATAGGATTTTCGTCCTAAGCTGTCAAGTAATATTGTTAAAGTTCATATAGTTAGAACAATGCCATCCGAAGATGTCCGGTTGCAACGCATCCTGTTTATCCGCCGTGTTCATGTTCGCTCTCTTCGACCTCCCTAATCTTTTGCAGCTCCTCAAGTTCTTTTTGCTGCCGGCGGATCAGGTCGGCTTTCTCTTTATCGAATTTGGCATTGTGTTCATCGCGTTCGCTGGCAAATCGTCCCGCGAGCCCGACGACATTGGCCCCCTTGCATAAAGTTGCGTCCTGTTTATGCAGGAGTTCCTCCCACTCCTTTTTTTGCCGCTTCTTCAATTCGGCTGATTCTTTCAAATGTTTATAGGCAAGATTTTTAAAGCTCATGATATTCAAGTTTAATTTGAGTGATTATTCGCCGGTATAGTACGGGTTGGCGTCATACCGTCCCACCATGTCCGGCATGTCATAGTAGGGCCGTTTTTCAAAATCAATCGGCGGCCGCTGTTCTATGAAAGTGAAAATATGGTTGGCCGATCCGCGCCTTACTTCGTCAGGTGTCAGCAGCCTGCGGGGTGTTGCCTGATATTGTTCCTCGCCCTTGCGTCCCTCCGTCGTTACGAAAGTGGTGTCGCCGATCATCGACGAGACATAAGAAGCGGTAAATTCATCCTGTATGCCGGTAAAGTGGCGGACAGCGGCATTGGCAAGGAAATTTTCCCAGCTATCGGGATAATGGCGCTTCAGCGCTCCCAGCGAAGTCAGGACAGGCCATACCGTCAGGCCATAACCCGAAAAGGTATTGATTGCTGTCTCCACTTCGCGGATATAGCCAAGAGAAGAAAACTCATCAAGAACGAATAATACCCTGTGCCCACGATTCCTGGTCACGGCGCGCATGGCGGATGTAATCACCAGCCGCAGCCATTGTGCTTTCAATGATGAGAAAACGCTGCATCAGTGAACAACTTTCTTTCTAATATTTTTATGTCTCTACCGATAATTTATATTTTAATTGTTAAGCGGTCAATAAAAAAGCACACTTCAATGAACGAACACTT